>OLSH01000002.1_pt1 | contig 447429 bp, 417 predicted proteins | sample 1643221 | NCBI WGS metagenome assembly OLSH01 (sample SAMEA3136681, study PRJEB25190) | human gut metagenome | biome: human gut; feature: human-associated habitat; material: faeces | place: Austria | collected 2013 | reverse complement strand
AGCGTTCGGCGTCCTGATTAAGGCTCTGTTGCACGAGCTCGTCGCGGAAGTAGGGGACATCAAGCGGTGAACTATCCCCAGTTTGCGAGACAGATTTTTTGATTGCCCCGAGGGGCTTGAGTTAGGCTATCGCCTCCCTGAATTTCAGAGGGGTGCGGTAGCCTAATTTTGCTTGAATACGTTTAGTGTTGTAATAGCGGCAATAGGCCCTGACTTCCTTCATGGCCTGCTTGGCACTCAAAATCTTCTTGTCCCTACGGAATGAAGGATGGTACAGCCACTCGGTCTTGAGCATTCCATTCCAGTTCTCCATCACCGCATTGTCCCAGCAGTTGCCCTTCCGTGAGTAGCTCTGGGCAATCCCATATTTCTGCGCTTCTTTTCTAAACACAAGAGAGGTGTATAACGCGCCTTGGTCATTGTGCAGCATTGCCGGGCCGTCGATGATTTTGTTGAGCTTCCTGAGTGTTTTCAATGCCAAATTCAGGTCTTGGCAGATACTCATCTCACAGACGACGACCTCCCTCGTGCACAAGTCGATGACAGGTGATACGTACAGCCAGCCCTCCTTGACGGGTATGTACGTCACATCGGTCACAAAAGCCGTTCTTGGTTTCGGCTGCTCAAACTTTCGATCCAGCACGTTCTCCAAAACAGTGCCGTCCGGAAGTTGTCCCTTCTTGCAGCGGACTCGATAGGTACAAGCGCGTCTCACCACCGCCTGACAGCCAATTTCCCGCATTACACGAGCGACTTGGTTGTGCCCGGGCTTGCGTTCATGTCCGTCCTCCTTGAGGGCGGCAGTCATCCTCAGGATTCCGTATCGTCCGTCATGTGCCGCTTGGATGCGTTTGATGCGATCGCCGAGCTCCTGATCTTTTCGCACTCTCGATCCAGACTCTCCAAGACGTCGATAATAGGAGCACCTTGCAACTTTAAAAACATCGCAGGACTTGGTAAGGGGTAGCCCCGCTTGATGTGAGCGAGTAACCGCTTCGTCAAAAAGGACAACTTTTTTTTGAGCCCTCTGTTCCGCCAAGATTGTTGTCGATTGATTCAAGAAGACTTTTGAAAGCAATCTGTTGTTGACGAATCATTTTGTGAGAAGCCTCAAGATCCTTGGGCAATTCAGCGTCCGGATCCATGAGAGCGGATTTAATTTTTCGATTGGGCATGGCCTTGTCCTGTGTCGCAACACGGTGTCTGAGGGAAGAATGGCCATAGTTTGCCATATTCAAAACATACTGCCTAACCGAAGAGGCGCTGACGCCCCACGTCTTGGCCACAGCGTGATATGACTTAAATTCCAAATAGTCTTTAACGATTTCGATGCGTTCCGCCATGGAGGTTTTTCGTCTCCAAGAGGGATCAAGCCATCTCAGGTCGTTTATGTCAAACAAGCTCATCCAACGCCATGCGACCGTTCGATCGATTCCTAACTTCTTCGCTACTGTTTCGAAGCGGAATCCTGTAGTAAAAAGCTTCAATGCTTTCTTTCGTAATTCAGCTGATGCCTTCTTTTGCTTCATAAAACTATCCCCGGAAAGTTGTCTCACTTTCTGGGGACAGTTCAGTGTGTACGGGAATCGTGCGCCGGCCGGGGAGCGGTCCCGGCCCTTCTCTCACATCAAAGAAGCCTGTGGATTCTGTGTCAACGCCGAATTCACTCCGACGGGGCGCCCCCGTCGGGGAGCGCGTCCGGTTCAATCGCCTCGATCGCGCCCGCGCGGATCGTCACCAGGCGGGTGCAGACCCTCTTCAGGAAGCCTGGGTCATGGGAGACGACGATCTTGGCCTCGGGAAGTCCGTTCAGAAGCGAGATGAGGCGGTCGCGGGCAAGCGCGTCGAGGCCCGTCGTCGGTTCGTCAAGAAGTAGCACCGCGGGCTCCATCGCGAGAACGGAGGCGATCGCAACGAGACGCTTCTGCCCGCCCGAGAGGTCCAGGCTCTCGGAATACGCGAGGTCCTCGGCCTTCAGGGCCCTCAAGGCCTTCCACGCGGCGGCCTGTGCCTCCTCGTCGGTGGCGCCGAGGTTCTTCGGGCCGAACATCACGTCGTCGAAGACCTCCGGGAAGAAGAGCTGGTTCTCGGCGTTCTGGAGCACGAAGCCCACGCGGCGCCGGAGCGCCCGGAAGTCCTCGGGCGTCTCCACGGGACGCCCTTCAAGGAGGATGCGGCCCGAGGCCTTCACTTCGAGTCCCGTCACCAGTCTCAGAAGCGTCGTCTTCCCGCTACCGTTTTCCGACCAGAGGCCGATTATCTCGCCCGGGTGAAGCGAGAGCGAGGCGTCGGTGAAGACCGGGGCGTCCGCCTTGTAGGAAAAGGCGAGATGTTCAAGGGCGAGGAGCGGCGTTTGGTTGTCGTTCATGAGAGGGCTCCGGAAAGGAAGGCGGCGGCCGACGGGGCGTGGCCGAAGAAGGCGGTCGCATCGCAGAGGGCGACCAGCACGGCGACGGCGGCCGAGACCGTCGTGAAGGCGATGTCGGAGGCGGAGAGCCGGTGGAAGTGCACCGCGGGCCACGTGCCGTTGAATCCACGGAGTTCAAGGGCCTCGGACAAAACGCGGCTCTTCCTGTAGGCGCGGATCATGAGGATCCTGACGAAGGCCGCGACGGTGCGGTACGTGTGCATGGAAAAGCGCAGCTCGAAGCCGCGCAGCCTCGCGGACTCCTCGAGGGCGTCCTTGATGCGCTTCAACCCGTCGATCTGACGGGCGGTCAATAAAAGGAGCGTCGTGAGCTTGGCCAGGCACCCGAGCCCCATCAGCCCTCTTGCGAGGTCGGTCGGACTCATCCGCGAGAGGAAGGCGTCGAAGGCGAGGAAGACGGCGTTGCACTTCAACGTGAGGAGCGCCATGAGGAGGACCCCTTCATGAGTGAAGGTAAACCAGCCCCAGCGCCACCACGTTTCGCCCGGCGTCGTCCACGGGGTGACGAGCCAGAGGAGCGCGACGAAGAGATTCACCGAGGCGAGTCTCGAGGCGAACCCCTTCCCGAAGGGCTGCGTCGACCGCCAGACAAGGGCGGTGACGAGAGCAAGGAGCGCCGCGTCCACGCGCGTCAGGAGCGCGAAGACGAAGACGACCGCGAGGCACGAGAGAAGCCTCGCCCTCGGGTCGACGGCGGCGAGCCCCCTGAGGCCGGGCGCCTGCATCAGGCCTCCTTCTTCCCGGCGTCCTCACGGCCGCGGCGGCGGTTCGAGAAGATGGCCGCCACGCCGAAGAGGCCGAAGATCCAACCGATGCCGCCGACGACGTCGCTCACCTTGATCGACGGGTCGAGCGCCTCGGCGAGCGTGCGCTTCATCGGATTGAGCTGGCGCTGGAGCGCCTTGTCGACGATCTCCTCGACCTCGGCGCGGGTGAGCGCACCGGCCGGAGCCGCTGCAGCAGCGGTCTGGGCAGCCGGAGCGGCCGAGGCCACAGCAGGAGCAGCGGGAGCGTTCGCGGCTTCCGCGGCGGCGGAGGCGTCCGCCGAGATTTCATCGGGCTGGACGGTCCACGTGTTTCGATGGCCCTCGCCCGCGCTGATCTCGACGACGAGGCCGTGACCCGTCTTCGCGAAGCCCTCCGGCAGGCGGAAGGAATACTCGCCCTTGTCGTTGGTGGTGCCCTGATTGACGACGGCGCCCGTCTTCTCATCCTTGACGGTGATGCCGCCCGAGCGCACGAGGGTGCCGCCCGAGAACTTGCTCTCGGTGTGGACCTCGTCGCCGTCGACCCAGGCGAACACGTTGACGCGGTGGGCCATGGCCGCTGTGGTGGTCATGAGCGAGGCCGCGACGAGCGTGCCCATGACTAAATTCTTGATCTTCATCATTCCCTTTTGGTTCCTTGTTCGGGAGGTCGGCCGGACGGAAAAGGCCCGCCGTGGCCCTGGCCGCGGCGGGGTTCCCCACCAACCGGGAGGAGAGGCTCCTCCGTGTTCAATGCAAGCCCTGGAGCACGAGCGGATTGCCCGAGCGCCTCAGGTAGCGCACGACGAGCACCGTCAGGACGCCCTCGGCGGCCATGATCGGCAGGTGCGCCGTGAAGAGCGCGGCGGCCGCGACGGCGAAGCCCTCGCTCGTGAAGGCGAGCGCGAGCGCCGTGAGGAACGCCGAGATCAGCACCCCGGAGAACCCCGCAATGAACGCCGCGGCGTCGTTCCTCAGGACGGCCGCGTCGGAGCGCCGGGCGATCGTGCGGTAGAGCGCGCCCGCCAGGAGCGCCCCCGTGCCCATCGTGAACGTGTTCACGCCGAGCGTGGTGAGGCCGCCGAACATGAAGAGGACGGCCTGAAGCAGGAGCGCCACGAAGATCACCGGATAGGCGGCCCAGCCGAGGACGATCCCCACGAGGCCGTTCAGTATCAGGTGGGCGCTCGAGAAACCCACCGGCACGTGGATCAGGGAGGCGACGAAGAACGCCGCCCCCACGAGCCCCGCTAGGATCAGGTTGTCCTGGGGGAGCTTCCTGAGGCCGTAGCCGACGGCGCCGATCGAGAGCGCCGCCCCGGAGAGGATCACCGGAGCCGACAGTACGCCTTCAGCGATGTGCATGGCTTACTTCCCGCCGAACTGCGTCCAGAGGACGGCGCCGATCTCGACGTCCTTCTCTTCGCCGTCATGCTTGATCTTGAACGGGGCCTCGTTGATGGCGGAGAAGCCCCACCAGCCGGCCCACGGCGCCGTGTAGGTGAAGATGCCGTTCGGGTCGGTCTTCACGACCTGCGGGGAGTAATAGTCGTTGGGAGCCTCCTTGTCGCCCGCCTTGTTGTAGTACTCGATCTCGACGTCGGCGTTCGGGACGGGCTTGCCTTCAAAGAGGACCTGCCCCTGGAAGGTGTTGCCGGCGTAGTTGCCCCACGGACGGGTGAGCGGAACGATCTCGGCCTTGATGCCGGTCGGTTCGTCCCAGCCCTCGTCATCGCCGAAGGCGGGCACGATCACCTTGGTGTAGTGGACGATGAACTTGTCCTCGGCGGGCTCCCAATAGGGCTTGGGTTCGACGGCGAACTGATAGACGCCCGGACGGGTGATCTTGTAGTCGAGCCTCCAGGCCTCCTTGCCGAAGAACTTCTCTTCGACGAGCTTGCCGAGCAGGTCCTGCTTCTTGCCGTCGACGAAGACCTCCATGGCGGCCGGCTTGACCATCGTCATGCCGTTCCTCTCCATCGGATGGGCGAAGGCGACGTCGAGCTTGAGGTCGGCCTGGGCCTGGTCGACGACCATGGCGTGGTTGGGGATGACCATCCCGAAGTGGGCCTGGGCTGCGAGGGCGAAGCCGGCGAGGATGCCGGCGGCTAGGATTTTCTTGATCATGATGGACTCTCTCCTTATCAAACAAGATCCGAATGACTCCGCGGAACGATCTCCGCGCGGTTTCATATCATTGTAAAAAAGTTAATACGCACCGCGCCATTCCCCTTATGGGTTCATCCTTTCGGATTAGTTCACCTGAAACCCAATGACCATGAAGATGAAAAGGGATGGAGCTTCAATCAGGAAGCAATCAAAAAATACAAGCACCTTGCCGGTGGCTTCACATTGCTGACAAACATGTACGACCAGCCTTGGCCGACTCTGGACCTATACCGTCAACGAAATGTGATTGAAATGGGCTTTGATTGGCTGAAGAACGAAGTGAAAGGCAGTAGGCTTTTCGTTTCGGAAAAGTCATTCAATGGGATGCTGTTTACGAGAATTCTTGCTCAGATGCTGCGTCTGGCCTTGTACAACGCGGTCGTGAAGGCGGACTTGCCTCGTCAGGGCTCTGAAAGGGGACTTCCTCATTTGTTGAAAGTCTTGGGTGTTCTGAAGGTCAAATCCGAAAACGGAACCTGGCGTGTTGACCAGATTCCGCTTCGTTATCGTGAGTTCTTCGAAAAACTCGAGATCCCATTACCCGCCTAAAAGTGTATCTAGTAAGCGGGAATTTGGGCTAAATAGCCTTGCAGAAACTCAACAAACCCAAGGTAGTTCCAAGGGCTTGTTTTCTTACTGGCTCTATACGTTTATTCACGTGAGGCGAGTAGAAACACGACCTCAACGCCTGAGATAAGTGGGGTAAGTTAGCAGAGAAAATCGAGTTGAGGGGGGTAATCTAGCATCTAGCAGAGTAATCCACCTAGGGCGCTCATCGCTGCCAATACCTACGGGAAACTTAGAAGCCCGAGCATATGGGGCTAGCCGACGTGTAAATTTATCCTTCCCAAAAGTGGCAGAAGACCCCCATTATCCTTCCCAAAAGTGGCAGAAGACCCCCTTCAATCCCTTCTCCTGAGCGGGTTTCATTTCCTATAATAGGAAACTCTACGTTTTCACCTTCTTCAAATGGGCTGCCGAAACCTTTGCATTTATCCTTCCCAAACGTGGCAGAGCATGCACCAACATTAATCGGAAAGGCGTACCCGCCCAGCTCATTTCTTCTCTCCTTTGGTGTTTTCATCCCCATAAAAAAGAAGGTTAAGTTTTCGTATTCATTGATCGCCGATTCCATCGCCTTAGTCGACGCCTAAAAGAACACCAGAAAAAAACAGTCAAGGAAATATCGTTGCTTTCCTTGTGGCACAAGCTTTTGAGAACAATTTTCCTTTCTAGAAACCAATCGTGGAGAAGGCGAATTTAGGCACAAAAAACCTAAGAAACATTCGGTTTCATCACTGTGGCACAGGCGTTTAGGCGAGATTCACCAGTTTAAGACAGTCAAAAAAACCGAAATCCCGACTAAAACAATCAGGAAATATTGAGATAAGTGGGGTAATGTGGCAGAGAAAACCGAGATAAATGGGGTAATGTGGCAGAAACACTTTGTTACATGGCTGTGGCACAGGTGTTTTAATGTGGTCACATGCTCTAAGAATACTTATAAGTATTCTAAGGCGAGCAACCGCGATTAAACGCGGTTGCTCTTTCCTCCCTGTAAGATGAAAAAAAGTCGCGACCAACGATCAATTTTTTCTTTTTTATGGGGGTTACAACCATGTACCCAATTTCTGACCACATCAAATCACAGCTAAAACAGTACCTTGAGCAGTACGTTGAGCGAATCACTACCCCTTCGGGCAATAAGCGCAACCATCAATACGTATGCCCACTCTGTGGAAGCGGCACAGGAAAGAACAAAACAGGGGCATTTTCTCTTGACCCTAAGAGCGGTTGTACGCGCTGGCATTGTTTTGCCTGTGGAGAAGCGGGCGATATTTTCGACCTAGTGGGAAAGGTTGAGAGCCTCCCTAACCACGGAGCGCAAATTAAGAAGGTTGCTGATATGTTCGGGGTGAGTTTCGAGCAGAGCAACGCCTTATTTCACAGCGTCAAGGGTGGCAGCAGCTCCAAAGAGAAGAAAGCCGCGCCTAAGGCGTATCACGCGGAGTTTATGCCCTCCCCTGAGTTTTTCGATAAGGCGACGGAAAGCCTAAATTCTTTCCTTAAAGGGGAAACAAAGTATCGCGGGATCACGCTAGAAACCCTTGATCGATTCAAAGTAGGGTTTATCGCTAATTGGACACACCCAAACAGCAGCGGGACTTATTCATCTCCTCGGGTGATTGTACCGACTAGTGAGACTAGCTATCTCGCCCGCGATACTCGCCGGCATAGTGAAGCTACCGCTAAATGGGAAAAACAGAAAGTCGGAGCGAGCGTCCCATTCAATGTGGGGCGATTGCGCGATGCTAAAACGCCTATTTTCATTGTTGAGGGAGAGTTTGACGCCTTGAGCGTGATTGATGTCAACGGTGTTGCGATTGCTCTCGGGAGTACATCTAACGAGAATTTATTTCTCAAACAGGTCGCGAAATACCCGCCAGAGCAACCTATTGTTTTAGCCCTTGATAACGATACAAGCGGGAAACAGGCTAGCCAGAAACTTAAAGTAGCACTTGAAGCGCAAGGCGTCGCAGTAATGGAATATCCACAGCTAGACGGCGTGAAAGATCCCAATGAGGGGCTACAGAAAGATAGGGATGCTTTTTCTTTATGGGTGAGAGAAGGTGAGCGATTAGCCCAAGAGCAACAAGCGGAGGCTAAGGCGGACGCCCGCTCAGAGTATGACAAATTATCCGCGGGGTATTCTCTTCCCTCCTTCTTAGGCAACCTTAACGCTATTGACACGGAATATATTCCCTCTGGCTTTCCTGTCCTTGATGGCGTGTTAGAAGGCGGGCTATATGCGGGCTTGTATGTGATCGGGGCTATTAGTTCTCTGGGCAAAACAACCTACGTAACGCAAATTGCCGATCAGGTCGCCCGCAACGGGAATAGCGTACTCTTCTTCTCAATCGAAATGGACAGAAGCGAGATTATCGCGAAAAGCCTGTGCAGAGAGTCAGCGCTTTATCTGAGAGACACTGGCGGCGAACCCTCTGAGGGCTTAACGATTAGACAAATCACAAGTCGGCAGTATCGTAATTTCTACACAGAAACCCAATCGCTGTTACTCGAGAATGCCGCAGAGCGCTACGGAAAGTATGCGGGCAATATCTACATTAAGGAAGGGTGACGGGGAATTGGCGTAGAGCAGATTAGGGAGGGCGTTAAACAGCATATCGCAGTTACTGGCGCTCGCCCTTTGGTGATTGTCGACTACTTGCAGATTCTCACGCCTAACGAAGAGGGGCGATACACCGATAAACAAATTATCGATAAAGCGGTGCTTGAGCTTAAGTGCATTAGTCGAGATTTCAAAGTGCCTGTAATCGCTGTTAGCTCCTTTAATCGCGCTTGTTATAACACTAGCGTAACGATGGAAGCTTTTAAGGAAAGCGGAGCTATCGAGTACTCTAGCGACGTGTTGTTAGGCTTACAGCTTGAAGGGGCTGGGAACAAGGATTTTAATGTTGATAAAGCTAAGGGGCAGAGTACTCGCAAAATCGAACTAGTGATCTTGAAAAACCGCAACGGGCGTACTGACGGAAAGATTAAGTATCAGTACCTACCTGCGCACCATGTGCTAGAAGAGCAAGACGGGGTAACTTATAACTACTAACCGCTAAGTGATAGCGGAAACAAGGGAGCTAACAAGCTTCCTTTTTTATTGGCATTTTCCTTGACTTAGGAAAGGGGGAAAGATAGTATGTGTTATATGTATGTGCATAACATATGTGTTATGTGTATGTGCAAACATATGTGTTAAGTATTGCGTTATGTGTTGTGTTATCCGTGTGGAGCGATTATGGCTACTGCTTTAGTAGAGATTGTCGACGCTGATGGCGTCACTGGCGGGGCGGTTGCTGCCTCACCAACATTGGATAGCGAAGCCTTGTTTGAGCGGTTTATTCGCTACCTTGACGCGAAACCTAAGACGGTTGAGACATACACCCGCGATTTACGCCAGTTCTTCGCCTACCTAGCCCTGCACGGGGTAACGCGTCCCACAAGAAATGACGTTCTCGCCTACCGGCGCGATCTTTCCTTAGCTCACAAGCCAACAACGGTACAGGGCTATATCACCGCGGTTAGGTTGTTCTTTAACTGGACGGCACAAGAGGGCTTGTATCCAAACATAGCCGAGAAGATCAAGGGGGCTAGGCTCGACAAATCGCATAAGCGCGATCACCTAACAGTGGCTCAAGTGAAAGACGTATTAGCCACCATTGATTGGAGTACAGAAACTGGCGCTAGAGATTACGCAATGATTGCCCTTATGGTGAATTGTGGGCTGCGAACAATTGGGGTAGCTCGTGCAAATATCGGCGATTTGCGACCTTTAGGAAACGAAACCGCCTTATATGTTCAGGGAAAGGGGCGCGACGAAAAGACAGAGTACGTGAAGGTTTCTCATCCTGTGGAGAATGCGGTGTATCAGTACCTCAAGAAACGCGGGGCAAGCTCGCCCGATATGCCCTTGTTTGCCTCTAAGAGCAATAACAGCAACGGAAAGCGATTGACTACCCGCACAGTAAGCGGGATTGTGAAGAGTGCTTTGAGAAAGGCGGGCTATGACTCTACTCGCCTAACGGCGCACAGCCTGCGACATAGCGCGATCACGCTTGCATTGATTGCTGGGAAAGATATTACGGAGGTTCAACAGTTTGCGCGACACTCGAACATCAATACGACCATGATTTACAACCACAGCTTAGAGAAGGCTAAGAACTCTTGCGGTGAAGCGATCGCTAAGGCGATTTTCTAGCAGCAACCAGCGTTAAGGCGTTTTTTCCTTTAAAGGGAGAGCAAACGACATGAAAGTTATCTCAGTAGTGAACCAAAAGGGAGGAGTAGGCAAGAGTACAACGGCGCTTTGTATTGGCGCTTTGCTACGTCGAAACACCCGAAAGGTACTTTTTGTAGATTTGGATGCCCAAGGCAATTTAACCCATACATTGAAAGGGGACGCCCAAGCGGGCATAAACGCTTTCTCTTTGATGTTAGATCCAAGGTTGGTGGCTAACGCGGTGCAACAAACGGCACAGGGCGATTTAATCCCTAGCACGCCTGCGCTCTATACCGCTGATTTAGCTGTTATCGATGAGAAGGGAAAGGCGTCAAAGTCGGAGCGACTAGCAAGAGCGCTCGAGCTTATCAGCAGCGACTATGACTACTGTGTTATTGATACGCCACCTGCGCTCGGTGTACTCACTATTAATGCCCTTGTTGCGAGCGATGGCGTGATTATCCCCGCACAAGCCGATCTATTCAGCTTACAAGGCGTTGCGATCCTTGCCGATATGATGGCGAGTATCAAGGCGAATAACAACCCTAAATTAGCCCTCTTAGGCGTTTTGTTGACGCGATACAACGAGCGCACAGTAATTCGGCGTGAGTTTGTCCGAGCGTTGAAAAACCTCACTAAGAAACTCAATACAAGGGTATTCAAGGCAAAGATTAGGGAAAGCGTCGCAGTGGTCGAAGCTCTAGCCCTTGGGCGGGCGTTGTTTGAGCATGCTCCGACTAGTAACGCCAGTAAGGACTATGAAGAATTTTTTAAAGAATTAATTTCTCTTTTAGAGGTGATGTGATGAGCAAGAAAGTTTTAAATGATGAGTTTCTCAACGAGCCTGTGATTGGCGCGCCTGATCTAGGGGATGTGAGACAAATTCCAATGCCTAAAACGCCTACTGAGGCTTTCCTATCGACTCCTAAGGTAGAAACCGCAACGCCAGCAGTGATTGATTCGCGATTTGAGCCGAAACGTGAGGCTAAGACTAGCCGCGTTGCGTTAACTATTCGCCCTTCGCAGCATAAGAAGCTAAAGGCACGTGCTGCCTCCTTAGGGGTGAGCGTTAACCGTGTGATCGAAGTTTTGATAGAAGAGTATTTAGCGGAGTCAGATGAAAGAAAACCCGCATAAATATTGGTTTTTCTACTTCTGGTAATTATCATTAGCAGAAGTAGAAACAGGGCAAAAACGCCTAATCTCCTCCGATCGATCACGTACAGGGAAACCCGACACCGTGTGAGGGCGCTTGAGTGGGTTTAAGCAACTCCACCCGCCCATAAAGGAAAAAACGAAATGTACAAAACTTTTGAGAACCCGCTAAGAAAGTATGCCGACAAGGTGATAAATAAGGCGAAGAAACGTGGCGGGACGTTCACGGAGTCCGAGCTAAAAACGCTTTACATTCTGGCTAATACTTGGGGGCTATACAAGCCACGTACCGATAGATTCCCTAACGACGAAATTGATAAACGACTAGGGAAAGATCCTTTATTTTATGAGTGCGTACTTATTGGACGCATTGTTAATCGCATTATCCGAGAAATTGAGGTTGCGTGGGTTGAAGCGGAATACGCTTATGCGAGTTTATCTGATTTGATCAAGCAGTGTTCCGCGATAGAAAGAACGTTAACTATTTCCGCGGAAGCTTATTTCCCTCTTACTAAAGAAGAGTGTGACGCGCTAACACAGCTAGCGAAGGAAAAGAAACGCGGGGGGCTTGTGTCCTATTTGGAAGCGTATGCGGACATAGTTTCATACCTTCAGGGGCATCACTATAACCTTCCTGCAATTGTTGAGGAAACGGGAAAAGAAATCCCACCGAGTGAAGCTCTCAAGATTGTCGAGACGTACGAAGCAACGGACGGTAAGGGACACCCACTATCAGAGCGTGTGAGTAGGCAAAATGAAGAGGTAACTCTTGTATGTAAGAGTGATCCATCTATCAGAGTTGATCTGGCTAACATGGACTCTCCGACTTATCGAGCATATTTTGTAGAGGAGGGAACGAATAAATTTTTATTAGAGAAGGTGATGCAACCTGTGGCTAAAACTCGCAGAGAGATTGAAAAGCTAGCGGGGTATAAGCTCTCTTGCTCAGATGCCGATATTGATGCTTATATGAGTAGTGAATTTTTATCCTATACAGATTTAAAACTCACGGTTGAGGATCGTCGCGCCTTGATCGCCTATAGAGAATCAATACCGAAAACAATAAGCCACGCAGATATTGAATACGAATGGGACTCCATACCTGAGGAGCGATCCCCACGGACTCTCTATGATTGCTTAAAGACGGTAGGAACGGAGAAAAATTATCCCGATAGCGCAAATGATCCAGTCTTGTTCTTCGCGGATGAAGTGAAAAAGTACTTTCCCGAGTTAGATCAGGCAATCACGCAGTACATAGCGGAAACAACCCCACAACTTACGCCTAACGGCTCTATCACTCTTAGTGAGTTGAAAGAAAGTAATTCTGTTGCGGGCGTGTGGTATAGCCTTAAGCCGACTAACAGCGAGATTTTAGGAGAACTCCAAGTAAAAAATAGTTTTAGCGCAAGTCTTTTCCACGTATCGAGCGAAAAACGCGTTATTGCGGTTACTGATAAGGACTCATTCTCCTTGGGGCAATTAGACAGAACGCCATTCTATATGTCAAGTTCTCACTATCTCGAGCTTATGCAAGGGATCGAAGATCAGACGGCGCTCTTCATAGATAAGGTATTACCAACAGCTTTTAACCGATTGTCTGAGCTAGAGAGCTTTCTATTTGCAATACTCTCTATGTATGGTCAAAACGGTATGTATAAGGCATTACCCTCAGTAACAACACTAGCTAAACGGTATAACGACAGCTATGAAGAGTTACGCCTGTTTCTGTTTGAGCGAATTTTTGGGAATGTAGAAGAACGACATAAATCGCTTGAGCGCTACCGAAAAATGTTCCCGCGCCTTACTTTACCGGCAAAGAACGCAAAACAGGCTAAACACTTTGCTACACGTCTAACCGACATCAAAGAAGGTCGCGTAGTGGGGCATACTTTCTTAGACGCGCTAACCCTTCTCAACGATAGCGACATAATGGTTGATACGCTTGATTTTAAAGTGAAGGAGTTCCCCTCATGGGCGATCAGATAAAAAACAAACCTAAATCGGCAGAGAGAATCCCTCATGAGGTAGATAGTGATGATGTAAAGCCGTCTTCTATAACTGAAATCGTTCCAAAGGCTGCTGCGCCTGTATCCCCTAAAGTAGATGACGTAGCAGAGGAAGGAAACCAGAGAAGAGGTTGAGCAGTATCAGAGCAAATTATTGACAACTGTTTTTGCCGGTGACCCACGTAAGATGAAACTAGGGGCGGGGGCGTCTCCACATACGCTAGTTATTGAAAGAAAAAACTCTAGAGGAGAAACTCTCAGTAATGATTACAAGGTTGTCACGAACGCAACTATCGACGCACCCCCAATAACCCCTGTAGCTCCTCTATCATTGTCTGCTATTCGTATGCTGTTTGAGATACTGTCGAACCGCGAAATCATCAATGAACCTGACGGGAAAGGAGGTTTTATAAATTATCTAAGCCGAGAAGTAACTCTAAGCCTAGATGAGTTGATGGAGAAGAGAGGAAAGAAAAACCGTATTAAAGCGTCTATTGCCTTTAAGAAAGACTTAACTACTCTGCGCCACTCAAAGTTTTTGTGTCCTATCGATTACCTGTACAACAAAGGGACGGCTAAGAAACTAGGGATAACTAGAAACTATGATGGAAATTTAGAAATTGAGCTGATAAGCTCTGTAGTTAGACCCAACGGCGCTACAGATGAGAATGGAAAAGATCAAAGCATCCAATTCTCAAGAAAGGGATTGTTTACCTGCTATCTATCCTATGAGCTTTGCGCAATTTTAGGTACAGAGGGCAGCCCCGTTTATATCCCTACGGAAATTGACCGTCTATCTAACGATTTAGATTGGGCGCTCGGACACTTCATAATTCGCTACCTAAAGCCAAGAAAATCCAAGGTAGAACCCAAAGTATCAATTCACATGTTTGTTCAAAACTCTTTCGGAGCGTTGGATAAGAAGGAGGAAGTGAAGAACACCGGCGGGCGTCTAAGTCGCGGGATTAAGAAAAAACTAGAAACCGCCCTTGATAACATCGCTCAGGCAGAAGGATCACCTATCACTGGATGGCGCTATGTGATCCCTGAGGGAATGAACGAGAAAGAATTTAATAAGTTGATGGGAAAAACCGACTTCTATTACGAGCAGTACATAGAGTTATTGCTAGTAGACGAAGTGAAGGATATCCCACAGACAAAAAAGAAGGTAAAGCGCAAAAGGTACACGCTGCCGATTTCGCCTAACCAATACCCTTAAGGGATAGACGCCGAGCGCTAATAGACGTCTTGTTTGTGCGTTTTTTATTCGTTTCTGCGCGATTTTCTACAAAAAACTGCAGTTTCTGCATGCTTTACACCCATCCAGAGCAACAAGGCGCAACGGTTGGCAGTCCTCTCACGCGCACGCGCTACGTGCGCGAAGCGTGGACAATGGCTCTAACTACTCTATAAAACTCACGTTGATAAGCCCGCTGCACAAGCTCAAGACAGCAGAAAGCACTATCAAATATATAAAGAAATCCTAAGCCGTAGGGGTGGGGCGGGTTAAAAGTCGAAGTGAAAGAGCGCTAGACCGCGCCCTAACTCAAATTTTTATGCGTGCAAAATTTTCAATCGATTTTTTGGAGCCCTTTTTTCTTACGACAGTAGGGAGAGATGCGTTTTCCTCGCGCGCGAAGCGTGGACTCAAAATAGTCAGATTACGTTGACGGATGGAGCCAGAGGCCATTAATTCGACCATAGTGCAGTCTTCTTTCTCAGCTGAAGGTCTCTATCCACAAAAGAGAATCAAGCGCTCATAGGACGACATAAACGGCCATAGGACGTATTGCGTCCACAGACCACGGACTGGTACCAAATTGAGCGAAAAATCCCCATGAATTAGTCTCCTCAGTCACCTAAAAATGCACCTTTTGAGCGAAAATTGGAAAATTGGAAAATTCTGGAGAGACTTTTTGAAAAATGTGAACTTTCTCAAAAAAATCGTTCTTTTGCTACTCTAACATGGATTTAAAAGATTGAACAACTGTTCAGTCTGAAAAGTACCAAAAATAGACTCTATCCTTAGGGAGAGTAGTAACACAGTCAATTTTTAAAAAATCAGTTTGCAGATTTTCCACTTTTTCCAGTCAAAAACAGGGGGTGCTAGATAACGAAGAAAAAAACGGGTCAAGGATGCAGGGAGCTTAGGCAACCGTCAGTGACCTAAGCGAGGAGAACGGTGCCAGAGGCCATTAATTCGCGCATAGAGAGGTCTTCTCTATCGTCTTAGGTCTTTGCTAACACGAAACAATCAAGCATCCCTAGGACGACATAAACGGGCATAGAGGGGTGTTACTCAGAGACGATGTTTCTCGTCACAAAAAGAATGTGCGTTTTGATCTATCGAAGAGGAGGGAGAAATTTTCGGTAACTGGACGTGACCGAAATTTTGAGGGGGACGGGAGTCTTTTGACCCACGAAAAACGAGGACGAAAAAAAGAGGATTAAGCATCCTCTCCTTAAGTACCAATATAAGTACCAAAATTAGTGAATCTCATTTCTTTCCCTGTGCGACAGGGAGACGTGGTGCCCCTTAACTGACTCGAACAGTTGACCTACCGCTTACAAGGCGGTTGCTCTACCAACTGAGCTAAAGAGGCAACACAGAATGGCGATTATACACAAAAAATTAGATTTTGTGTTTTCTCCCCTTGAGCGATCCGCTTTGTTACTTCACCCTCGCTGGACGGCGTGGTGCCATGTTTTCAGATGGTTCATCTACCTTCTCTTCTAGAGGCTGCGTCGGCAACACCTTGAAAGTAAAGCCACAGTGTTGATATTCAAGAGGCATCACCATTGAAATGCGATTCACCGGCACATAGACATCAAAAATCACATTGTTTTCGCCAAAACGAGCCTGGAAGGTCATCGCTTCATCATCGATGTTGAACTTATGCACAGCTTCATCGCTCACATCAAAAACGATCTGACCCTCGCGCACGTATTCCGTCGGAACACGGCAATAATCGTCTACCTGAACAACCACATAAGGGGTGGCTCCAGTATCCCGGCAGTACTCCAAGACGGCACGAATCAAATAGGGGCGAATCGGTTTTGGCTCTTCTTGCTGATTTTGAAAATTCTGCACAGTCTTCCATCCTTATTTTGTGCGCCGAGCACAACACTCGGCGCAGCCACAAGAGCAATTAGCGACGCATCACACGTTCCGAAGGCGTCATCGAGTCGATAAATGCCGGACGCGAGAAGAGGCGTTCTGCATAGGTCATGAGCGGCGCAGCCACGGACGGCAATTCAATACCGTAGTGGTCCAAACGCCAAAGCACTGGGGCCAGGGAAACGTCTAAGAGCGAAAAATCATCGCCCATCAAGAATTTGCTATTCGTTAAACGCATACCAATCAAGGTCAACTGGTCGCGCAACTTGTCTCGAGCCTTGAGATGTACTTCTTCGGAATAGGTACGGTTTTCGAGCGCACGCACATGTGGGAACACTTCGCGATTAAAGATGTACGCAAAGAGACGAGCACGGGCACAGCGCATCGGGTCGGTCGGCATTAGCTGCGGATGCGGGAAGCGATCATCAATGTAGGCATTGATCACATCAGCCTGATAAAGAACCAAATCGCGTTCCTGCAAAATGGGAACTTCACCATAGGGGTTCAATGAACTCACATCCATCGGTTGGAACATATCAATGTCATGAACCTCGAACTCACAACCCTTTTCAAACAAAACGAAGCGGCAGCTGTGAGAGAACGGGCAGGTCAAGCCCGAATAAAGCACCATCATAAAAAAGTATTCCTAGACTAAAAAATTAAAAAATCCTGCTGGTGAGAGGTCGATTAGCGCTCTTGACAAAGCGCCTCGCTTGGTCGAGATTCAAACTCTATATGGAAACTGTCGCTCCTTAAATCAACCACTCCCCCAAAGCAAGAGAGCTTTTTTAGTTTATCAAATCACTCAAAAAAACTCAAATTAGAATAATTTAATCATATGCATTTCGCTCTTAGAGTAGGAATAATGTTTTTGTAACTAAATAGGATTATCAATTTCCACGTAACGAATCTCAAGTTCTGGATAGACACTCTTTAAGTGTTCTCCCAATGCTTGAATCCCGTAGCGTTCAGTCGCATGGTGCCCTGCTCCAATATAAGCAATGCCATTCTCAATAGCCTCATGTGTTGTCCGTTCACTCGCCTCACCAGATAGGTAAAGCTGAGCACATTCTTGTGCCGCTAACTGTACCCAGTCCTGCGCAGCACCTGTACACCACGCCAATTTCGTAATGTTCTGTGGCAACTCACCCAAGACGGTTGGAGTACGCTGAAGAACACTCTGAACGCGCTTAATGAAAGCTACCCCCGAAATACTGCCTTCAGCAGGCTCTCCGACCCAAACCAAATCACTTTCACCACATTGGTAGAGGGGCTTTAGTCCTAAAAGTTTGGCAAGCTGCGCGTTGTTGCCCAAAGTATTGTGCGCATCGAGTGGTAAGTGGTACGCAACAAGGTTAATATCTGCGCATAACAATGCACGTAAACGATTACGCTTCATCCCGACAACGTTGGCAGATTCTCCTTTCCAAAACCAACCATGATGTACTAAGAGCATATCTGCGCCCCAACAGACAGCCTCGTCCACCAAGGCCTGTGAAGCAGTCACGCCTAAAAGAATGCGTTTTACTTCCTTTCTTCCCTCAACTTGAAGGCCATTCGGTGCATAATCATGAAACGCCTCAACATTTAAGAGTCGATTCAAATATTGAAGAAGTTCTGTGCATTGCATAAAATTTTTTCCTTCGAGTGTTCGTTTTCTCAGGAGCCTTATTCATGGTTCGCCAATTCTGGCTTATTGCTACACAACTTATCACAATCGTGCTTGCTGTGTGTGGTGTCTATTATCTTTGGACAAAGGTCTCCTCTCCAAGCACTTCTGGTGAAACCTCTGCTATTAGTGCGTTTGACATGTCTCATGCTGCTCAAACAGCGTTTCCTTCTGTGGTGACGATTTTGACACGCTCACGCACCAATCATCCGCTCTCTGAAGTTGCGGATGCAACGACTGGGCTCATTAATGAACACTCTTTTGATACCCTTGGCAGTGGTGTGATTGTGAGCGCAGACGGCTACATTCTCACCAACCAGCACGTCGTTAATGGTATTCCTGAGCTCATTGTCCAATTAAGCGATGGGCAACGATTTAATGCTTCGATCCTTAATTCCGATAAAGACACAGACTTAGCTGTACTCAAGGTCTTGGCTTCTAATTTAGCAGCCATTGAGATGGCCCCTACAGAACAGCTCAAAGTGGGGCAGCCCGTTCTTGCTATTGGCAACCCCTTTGCTGTCGGCCAAACCGTCACTGCGGGCATTATTTCAGCTTTAGGACGTCATGGTTTTGGACTCAACAACTACGAAGACTTTATTCAGACCGATGCCGCCATTAACCAAGGAAATTCGGGTGGCGCACTCGTGGATGCTGAAGGGAAACTCGTCGGGATCAATACTGCTATCTTCTCCCCAGATACCTCTGAAGGCTTTATTGGGATTGGTTTTGCAATTCCTGTCTCGATGATTCAGAAGGTGCTTCCTGGGCTGATGTCTGGGAACCGTCTTGAACGTGGTTATTTGGGAGTTGTCCCGGTGCAATTAACGCCCGAATACGCACGTGATTTAGGCTTAGAGGTTGCTAGTGGCGTTATGATCAATTCTGTTATTCAGGGAAGCCCTGCTGCTCGAGCAGGTCTACGTGCTTTTGATGTGATTACCCGCATCGGAGAAAATAATGTTTATCAGGTCACGAGTTTCCTCGACTTGATTGCCACCTTGCCGCCCAATACCGACGTGAATGTTACTGTGTTGCGCGGGAAAGAAACCCTCAACTTCGTGATCCGCATTCGTCCGCGTCCAGAAAACCCACTTAAACAAAACGCAGATGAGGCAGTTACGAACGTTGCCTAAGTTCGAAAGCACACATCAGGTGGGGTGCAAAAGTCGGATAATGCGACCCCGCAACACCTTTTTTATTCCCACAGAGGAGGAGCTTACGTCGCCTCACAACATTCCTCATACGGTTCGTCAATTTTTCTAAAAACTGGTGAACCGTATGACATTTTGAAAAAGATAAAGAAAGGGGGCGTTACTAAAATCTGGAAAACCAGACTTTTGCAACACCCCCTTTGTTATTGAAGGCTAAAGGGAGAATTACTCATCCTCTTCTTCGTCCTTCGGCATATTGTCGATATCGTTCTGTGTTTTCCCGAAGAACTTCACTAACCAAATTCCAGTTTGGAAGAGGATGACTAATGGCAATGCCAAGAGCAATTGCGAAAGCACATCTGGTGGAGTAAAGATAGCTGCCACCACAAAGGCGCCCACAATCACAAACGAACGAGCCTTCACAAGTTTTTCATAAGAAGCAAGACCCACATGATTCAAGACCATCACAACGATTGGTACTTCAAAGGTCAAGCCAAAAGCAAAGAACATCGATAGCACAAAGCTAAAGTACGAATCGATGTCTGGTGCAAAGTTCACGCTAGCTGGAGAGAATCCTGCGATGAACTGAAACACCATACGGAAAACGATGAAGTAGCAATACGCCATACCTAAGGCAAACATCACAATGGATGAAACCAAAATAGGTAATGCTAAACGCTTTTCTCGGCGATAAAGGGCTGGGGCAATATAAGCCCAAGCCTGATAGAGCACATAAGGAAGTGCTATCAAGAAGGCCACAAAGAGCGTAACCTTCAGTGGCACCATAAATGGTGCCACCACACCCGTTGCAAGCAACTTTACCCCTTGAGGCAAGGCCACCATCAACGGTTGACTCAAATAGTCAAAAATGGTTCTCATAAACGGCGATAACACCGCGAAAACCACAATGACAGCAATTGCGGCACGCACAGTGCGATTGCGCAATTCAACCAGATGAGAAATGAGCGGCTGCTCATTCATCGGATCGTCCGGCATGTCTACGTCAGTTTTGTTATTGTCAGCCATCGTTTATCTCTTTAGCGATAAATACGAGCTCGATTGGAGCGCACACGAGCACCCAGGCGACGATTACTTCCGCCTAATTTCTGCTCACGCATACCCAACTCTCGGCGAAGACGTTCCACTTCGCGCGCTAACTCATCCACTGAAGGACCAGAACGATAGCGCTTGGGGAACACTTTGGGCTCTTTCCACTCATAAGTTGGGGTCGGTGCTTGAGGTTCTGCACCAGTCCACCCATAAAAATCCGCCAATTCCTCTTCACTTTGAGCGGACACCATTGTCACCGTATTTTCAGTGACGGAGTCACCAGTTATCGAGTCGACTTCTTTTTCCATCTCTGAAAGCGATTTTTGAGCGGCGTCGACCGATTCATCAAGGCTTGTCTTCGTTTCCGCGACAGTCTTCTCTAATTGGGAAGCGGATTTCTCGATATCGTTTGCAGACTTCTGCACCGTGCTCTTCACCTCATTGGCGAGCGCACATGCCTGATCTTGGAGCTGTTTGAGCTCCGCAAAATCTGCTTCGCGGTTAATGTCTGACTTGACTTGGGAAACAAAACGCTGCGCCTTACCAATCCACTCGCCGGCTGTTTTAGCAACCGTCGGTAGTTTTTCAGGGCCTAGCACGACCAGCGCGACAACACCGACGACTAGCATTTCGCTAAAACCAAAATCGAACATCTTTCTTTTCCAATACTGAAAAGCCGCGGTCAGTCATCCGACTGCCGCGGCTTGGTGTTGTGCCGCAGACCAACAAAAGCGATCAGCGATCCTTTTTCTTATAGATAATGGGTGCTCGACACATTCACAAAGTACGAAAGGCGTCGGTTAGCTAACCGCGCACGGGCAATAAAAATTAACCCTGAACCTTGCCTTTGTTTTCAGGCTCGGCAACCTTTTCGCTTGCTTCGGGCTTCTTGTCCTGAGCGATTTCTTTCTTAGCTTCTGGAGTATCAGCTTCAGCCATACCTTCCTTAAAGCCCTTGATAGCTCCACCCAGGTCTTTGCCCAAGTTCTTGAGTTTGCCAGTACCGAAAACCAAAACCACGATGGCCAAAACGATCAGCCAATGCCATACAGATAGGGATCCCATAATTTACTCTCCGATTATTTCCACGGTTGGGGACCGCCCAACACATGAACATGTAAATGATCGACTTCTTGACCACCATCGTGGCCAGTGTTGATGATGACACGGAAACCATTAAGCGCCCCTTCCTGGATTGCTAATTTACGTGTCAGAGATAGCATTTTACCTAAAAGCGGCGTATCAGCATCTTCAGCGTGAGCCAACGATGTAATGTGCTTCTTTGGAATAATGAGCAAATGCACCGGCGCCTTCGGATGAATGTCTTTAAAGGCAATCACACCGTCGTCTTCATAGACTTTGGTCGCCGGGATTTCGCCACGAGCAATTTTACAGAACAAACAATCTTCAAGTTGCATGTCTACCTCTTTTCTTTTGTTCCAAAGCTAAAAAACTCATCGATCATGAGGTCTTTGTCTTTTGGATATCTCTTAATCTTACCATTAGAGTGCACAGTGCACCACCTTCCAACAGAGGTGTTCCTATGAACTACTTTTTCTTAATCCTTGGGACGAGAGGCTTTTTCGTATAAACCAGAAAGCCCTTCACGTCGTGCCAATTCATTCAACACGTCCTTTGGACTCAAATCATAATAAGAAAGCATTACGAGAGTATGAAACCAAAGGTCTGCGCACTCATAAATAATCTTTTTGGGGTCAGCGTCTTTCGCTGCCATCACCGTTTCGCATGCCTCTTCCCCCACCTTCTTGAGGAAGCCATCGGGTCCCTTTTTGAAAAGTTTGGCGACATAAGACTTCTCTGAATCCATGCCCTTTCGCGATTCAATTACAGCAGCTAAACGCTCCAACACATCTTCATTTTTATCCACGATACATCTCCCTGGGATCCTTGAGTGGGTCAGAAGTAATTTTCCACGAACGATCTTCACTCTGAAGTGTTCGATAAAAACAACTGGCTCGTCCCGTATGACAAGCAATACCGCCCTTTTGGTGCACTTTGTAAAGCACAGCATCGCCGTCGCAATCTAGCTGCACGCTCACGAGCACCTGTATGTTGCCCGATTCTTCACCTTTGCGCCATAGTTTCTGACGAGAGCGAGAAAAGTAAACCGCTCTTCCCGTCTCTGCTGTTTCTTCTAGGGCTTCTCGATTTGCCCAGGCAAGCATAAGCACTTTCCCAGACTCTGCATCTTGTGTCACAACTGGCACAAGACCGCGATCGTCAAAAGCCACTTCATCGAGCCAATTCATTATCAAATGCCCCCTCTAACTGTTTCAATCAGTTAAGGCGCACAGGGATACCCTGTGCACGCATAAAGGTTTTCGCTTCCTGGATGGAATATTCTCCAAAGTGAAAGATCGAGGCTGCCAGAACCGCATCGGCGCCACCCCTGGTGACGCCCTCGGCCAAGTGCTTTAGATTTCCTACGCCACCTGAGGCAATCACGGGAATACTCACTGCGTCCGAAATCGTGCGAGTGAGTTCCAGATCAAAGCCAGCCTTTGTCCCATCGGCATCCATACTCGTGAGAAGAATTTCGCCTGCGCCCAATGATTCTACTTTTTTTGCCCACTCGAGCGCATCGAGCCCAGTATTATCTCGCCCGGAACGCACATAAACGTCCCAACCCTTGCTCGGATCTTGACGGTCGCGACGACGAGCATCGATTGCGCAAACAATGCACTGACTGCCGTATAGGGATGCAGCCTCACCAATCAGATCTGGGTTCTGGATCCCTGCGGTATTGATCGAAATTTTGTCGGCGCCAGCGTTCAGGAGTTGACGAATATTACGCAACTCTCGAACGCCACCGCCCACCGTTAGCGGAATAAAGACTTGTTGTGCTACCTTTTCAATCACATGCAGAATCGTATCGCGTGCATCTAGGCTTGCGGTGATATCCAAAAATGTGATTTCATCGGCTCCCTCTTGATCGTAGCGACGAGCAACCTCAACAGGGTCGCCCGCGTCTCGCAGATTGAGGAAGTTCACCCCTTTTACCACTCGGCCGTTATTAACGTCCAAGCAAGGGATAATTCGTTTTGCCAACATAAGTCCTCCCAGTTGAGGGTCGACTTCAGTAGAGGGCTTTCCACTCTACTTAGTCGTTTTCTTCAACAAGTGCCAGGGCTTCTTTGAAGTCCAAGGTGCCTTCATAGAGGGAACGACCCAAAATGGCACCCATAATCCCCGAAGATTCCACTTCTAAAAGTCGTTTAATGTCGTTGATATCGCGAATGCCACCCGAAGCGATCACAGGCACGCTCACAGCTTCTGCAAGAGCGACCGTGGCTTCAATGTTGCATCCCGTGAGCATACCGTCACGAGCAATATCGGTATAGAGGAAAGCCTCAACGCCGTAGTCCTCAAATTTCTTAGCTAAGTCAATCACGCTATTGCCAGTCACAGACTGCCAACCGTCGGTTGCGACTTTGCCGTCTTTGCCATCTAAGGCCACTATGATTTGACCACCGAAATTAGAGCAAGCGTCATGCAAGAAGCCTGGACGCTTAATGGCTGCCGTACCAATGACCGCATAATCAATCCCAGCATCGATGTAGCGTTCGAGCTGTTCAAGGCTACGCAATCCACCGCCCAACTCGATGTCCATCTCATCACGCACCTCCTCAACGATTTCTCGAATAAGAGCTGCGTTCACTGGTTTACCTGTTGCTGCGCCATCTAAGTCCACAATATGCAACGATTCTGCACCCTGATCCGCCCACTGACGGGCGATAGCGACTGGGTCGGAAGAATAGACGGTGATATTGTTTTTCAAATCCCCCTGTTGGAGGCGGACGCATTGTCCGTTTTTGATATCAATCGCTGGAATTAACAACATCGCGATCAGCCTTTATTTGCTTATAACTCCGTTAAACACCCTGAGAAAAAACTAGGGTGTCCAAGTAACAAAATTCCGGAAGAGTTTTAAGCCACATTCGGCACTCTTTTCCGGGTGAAACTGCGTGGCAAAAACATTGTCTCGAGCCACTGCACTGGTGAAATCAAAACCATAGTTTGTGCACGCCGCACAAAGTGTACCCTCTGCGGGCTCAACATAGTAGCTGTGCACAAAATAAAACCACGCATCTTCGGGTATACCCTGCCATAAAGGATGAGGTTGAGATGCTTTTACGCGATTCCAACCCATCTGTGGCACCTTCAGACGCACACCGTTTTCTTGCATATTGGTAGGAAAACGTTTCACTCGTCCCGGATAGATCCCCAAACCAGCAATATTACCCTCTTCCGAGAAGTCAAAGAGCGTTTGCAGCCCAATACAAATCGCTAAAACAGGTTTTGTCTTTAACACTGTGCGCACAGCTCTTTCCAAACCGCTCTCGGACAAATTTTTCATGCAGTCTGGCATTGCTCCTTGACCTGGAAAAATCACTCGGTCTGCCGCTAAAACCGCAACAGGGTCATTGCTAATGGTGATTTCCGCGTTAAGATCACGCGTCGCGTAAGCGGCAGCACGCTTGACACTGTGCAAATTACCACTACCATAATCAACGATGACGAGTTTCATAGCACACCTTTCGTGGAAGGAATGGCACTGAGTGCGCGTTCATCGTAAGAAACAGCCATACGCAGAGCGCGACCAAAAGCCTTAAAAAGGCTCTCAGCCTGGTGATGTGCATTCAAGCCTTCTAGGTTATCCATATGAAGCGTAATACCTGCCGCGTTGACAAACCCTTGGAAAAATTCATGCACAAGCTCAGTGTCCATTTCACCCAAATAAGGACGCGTGAAATTACAACGGAAAAAAAGTCCAGAGCGCCCGGAGCAGTCAATCACCACACGACTTAATGCCTCATCAAGGGGGACATAACTGTGTCCATAGCGAGTAATGCCTTGTTTATTGCCCAACGCGGCTTTTAGTGCAGTACCGAGTGCAATCCCAGTATCTTCCACCAGATGGTGTGCATCGACGTGAGTGTCACCTTTGGCTACAATTTTGAGACCGACAAGCCCATGGCGAGCGATCTGCTCAAGCATATGGTCAAAGAAACCGACTCCAGTGCTAATCTCAGAAAAAAAGCTATCCAAATTGAGAGCGAGCGAAATTTGGGTTTCTTTCGTGACACGATTCACTTCAGCCACGCGGTCTTCTCTCGGTTCCATAAGTCTTCCTTTGTATGATGGAGTTTCAGCGCAGGAGCCGATCATTACAGCTCCTTCCGCTTGTTTTTTTGCGTCTCTTTCGGTTATTTCTTTAGGCGATAACGAGCCGATTCAGAGTGGGCAATGAGCGATTCGCCCTGCGCCAAAGTCGAAGCGATACGGCCCAAAACTTCAACCCCCTCTTCCGAAACAAGCAGCATCGAGGTGCGCTTCTGGAAGTCATAAACTCCTAAGGGCGAACTGAATCGCGCCGTACGAGACGTGGGCAACACGTGGTTCGGTCCAGCACAGTAGTCACCCAATGCCTCAGAAGTGAAGCGACCCAAGAAAAGTGCACCAGCGTGGTGAATTTTTGTAGCCCAGTATTCAGGATCATCCACCGATAATTCTAAGTGTTCTGGTGCAATACGATCCGCAACGGCGCAAGCTTCCTCCAAATCCTTGGTGACAATAATGGCGCCACGATTTTTCAAACTTTTCTCGATGATGCCTTTACGCGGCATCAAAGGGAGTTGACGCTCAATCGAAGTCTGAACTGCGGAGGCAAACTCAGCATCTGGCGTGAGCAAAATGGCCTGCGCCAACTCGTCGTGTTCTGCCTGGCTAAAGAGATCCATCGCAATCCAATCGGGGTTTGTCTTCCCGTCGCAAATAATCAAAATTTCAGAGGGACCAGCGATCATGTCAATGCCCACACGCCCAAATACGTAGCGCTTGGCAGCTGCTACATAGGCGTTACCTGGACCCACGATCTTGTCAACACTAGGAATAGTCTTCGTGCCATAAGCAAGAGCAGCTACCGCCTGTGCTCCACCAATCGCCCAAGCACGTGTCACGCCTGAAAGGCTTGCTGCGGCCAACACAAGGGGATTTTTTTCACCACCTGGCGTCGGGACTACCATTTCGATATGCTTCACACCAGCAACTTTTGCAGGCATAGCATTCATCAACACAGAACTTGGATACGCAGCCTTGCCACCAGGAACATAAAGACCAACTGAGTCAATTGGCGTCACACGGAGGCCTAGCTTGTTACCCAGTTTATCGGTGACTGAGAAGCTCTCAAGTCTTTCATTTTCATGGAATTCACGAATACGATCTGCGGCAGCAATCAGTGCTTCACGCTGGTCAACAGGCAAAGAATCTAGTGCTACGCGCATTTCTTCTGCCGTAATGAGCAACTCATCCATGGAGTTCACAGACATACGGTCAAAACGATTCGTGTATTCCAACACAGCTTCATCACCACGGGCACGCACGTCTTGGACAATCGCTTCTGCGCGGCGAGTAATTTCCACATCAACGCTAGCGTCCACAGCTACGAGCTCTTCGAATTCTTTAATGAAATCACTATTTGCGGTATTTAACTGGCGTACAAACATAGCACTCTACCTCAATGATTAAAAATCAAAAAACAATAAAAAAGGGGTACGTGTGATAGTGAGCTGCCCTCTAAGAGATTGTCCGTTATTAAGAATCATAGGACAGTCTTGGGAACTCAGCACAATCGGGTGGGGGATTTTCTTAGCACGCCTCAACGGCGTGTCGAATCGCTCGGACGATGGGGTCAATATCGGCTCGTTTGGTCTTCATCGATGCCTGATTGACAATAAAGCGAGAAGAAATCGGTGAAATGGTCAAAACTTCTTTCATGTTGTTCGCACGAAGCGTCGCACCCGTGCTCACAAGGTCAACAATGGCATCGGCCAGGCCCGCAATCGGGGCCAATTCCATCGAACCATAAAGTTTAATAAGGTCAACGTGCACACCCTGTGCAGCAAAGTAGTCGCAACTCCACTTCAAGTATTTGGTCGCAATGCGCAAACGTGATCCGCGACGCACGCTCTTTTCATAGTCGAACCCTTCGGGTGCAGCAACGCACATACGACAACGAGCAATCTGCAAATCAATAGGCACATAAAGCCCCTCACCTCCGTGCTCGTAGAGTGTGTCCCACCCGACAATACCAAGGTCTGCCGCGCCATACTGTACATAAGTAGGAACGTCGGTCGCGCGGACCACCACAATACGGAGATCCTCGCGATTTGTCCCAATCATCAGCTTGCGAGACTCGGAGGGGTTTTCTAAGGGCACAATACCCGCTGCGGCAAGAAAAGGCAAAGCTTCCTCAAAAATGCGTCCTTTAGATAGTGCTAGAGTGATCAAGAATGAATCCTCACTATATTCGCACCGAGTTGGCGAAGCTTGAGTTCCATCGACTCATAGCCACGATCCAAATGGTAGATGCGATCAACGATACTTTCACCTTCTGCTGCAAGAGCCGCCATCACCAAAGAAGCTGATGCACGAAGATCTGTTGCCATTATAGTAGCACCAGTTAACCGTTCTACGCCTTGGACAATTGCCGTAGGTCCTTCGATCTGGATCTGTGCTCCGAGTCTTAATAGCTCAGAAACATGCATAAAACGGTTTTCAAAAATCGTCTCCGTGATACGAGCCGTTCCGTCTGCCAAACAATTGAGCGTCATAAACTGCGCTTGCATATCAGTGGGAAAGCCCGGATAAGGGTCCGTGCGGACAGAGACCGCCTTCGGGCGTCCCTGCATCTGCACACGAACCCAGTCGTTGCCGATATCGAGCTGTACGCCCGCTTCTTTAAGCTTATCGAGCACCGCGGTCATGTGAGTAGGCTCGCAGTGCGTTACCAACACATCACCTTGCGTGAGTGCTGCGGCCACAAAGAAGCTACCTGCTTCAATACGATCAGCCACAACTGTGTGCTCTGCGCCGTGCAATGTCTTCACCCCTTGAACACGAATTTCCGAAGAGCCCTCGCCTTCAATTTGAGCCCCCATCGCGCGCAAACACTTCGCCAAATCGATAACTTCAGGTTCTCGAGCCGCGTTGTCGATGATGGTTTCACCTTCGGCTAACACCGCTGCCATCAATAAATTTTCTGTCCCCGTCACCGTGACCATGTCCGTAAAAAGGCGAGTCCCCAGCAAGCGAGTGGCAGTTGCGTTGATATAACCGTGTTCAATTTCAACATTAGCGCCCAACTGACGCAAACCTTTGATGTGTTGATCAACTGGGCGAGCACCAATTGCACAGCCTCCTGGTAAACTCACCTCTGCGCTACCAAAACGCGCTACAAGTGGGCAAAGCGTCAGAATCGACGCACGCATCGTCTTCACTAACTCATATGGGGCCTTCGTGCTGGTGATATTGCCAGCGTTCAAACGCACCGTGGTACCTTCACGCTCAACCTTGACGCCCATGCATTCAAGCAACTTGATCATGGTGCGCACATCAGAGAGATCAGGCACGTTATGCAAAACCAAATCTTCTGCCGTTAAAAGTGACGCTGCTAAAATCGGCAAAGCGGCATTTTTGGCACCAGAGACGCGAACTTCACCAACTAGGCGCTGGCCACCAATAATTTTGAGTTGTTCCATAGATTCCTTACTCGCTTGATTGAGAGTTAGTTGACTGGAGCGTTTCGGAGAGAACGTCCTCCAACCCATAAAGCATTACCAGTTCGTCGTAACTCTCTGGCAAGTTTTCACATTTAAGCGTCAAACCTAAAGTTTGTGCTTGACGCTTAGCATAAAGAAGCAGAGCCACGGCTGTGCTATCGACGCGTTCAACTTGGCCGAAATCGAGCACAGTATCCCCTTGACGCAACGCTTCTGCTACGTCACGTTGCACTTCAGGGTACTCTTCAAACGTCAACTGCTTAACGATTAGTCGCATGCGTTGTCCTACTGCTTACTTTCCAGAGTTTTCTACGCGAGCTTTGAGTTCGCGAATGAGACCGTCGATGCCTTCCTGATTGAGCGTGCTACTAAATTGGCTACGGTAGTTTTCAACCATCCAAACGCCTTCCACATTCACGTCGACGATCTTCCAGTCGCCCAGCTTATTGCGATAGATACGGTAATCCATGCCAATCGGATTTTGCGTAGCAGACTTCAACTGCGTGCGAATAACCATTTCATCCTGCACTTTGTTGTTACGCGTAGGCAGGAGCTCTGCCGTATGATCACCCACCTTGCTCAAAGCACCAGAGTAAACGCGAATCAACAACTCACGGAAGTTATCCTGTAAGGCCTGACGCTGTTCAGGAGTTGCCTGACGCCACTTCGGACCCACAGTCATACGCGTCATCATCGTGAAGTCGACGTTAGGGAGAATCACCTCATCAACGAGCTTATTAATAGCCTTTAGTTCGCCTTTTTTGAGGGACTCATCGCTCTTGATACGGTCGAGCACTTGATTGCTCATCTGAAGGACCCACTGAAACGGATCTTCATCTTTGGCGTAAACCCAAGCTGGCAAAGCGACCGTTAACGTCAACGTGCCAACAGCTTTTAAGAGATCTCTACGAGTTGCAATCATCTGTATTTTTCCTTTTATTTCGAGCCCACAAACTGAAGACTCTTATTCATCGTCATCAAGAACGAGCGGGGTTAAGCCCTTCAATTCGTCCTCAGCGGAAATTTTGTCTCCATGAACACCCTGTTCACGTAAGCGTCGATACGCGTCACGCACCGCTACGTATTCATCAATCGTGTTGGCGCGCATTTCATCAAATCCAGAATCAATAAGACTAGAACGAGCGTCAACCACTGTTACAGCCGCCCATCCCAGCTTCGCAGGCCATTCACTGTCACCCACAATGTGTTCATTAGAGAGCACATAGGTCATGGGATTGGTCACATAAGCCACAGGCCAACTCCAAATATCTCGAACGCCCGATGGTCCCAATAGAGGCAACACCAGATAGGGTCCAGGCCCCACACCCCAGGTAGCCAAAGTGCGACCAAAGTCTTCCTTGTGCTTATCCATGCCAATCCAGCTTGCTACGTCAAAAAGACCGCCAATCCCAAAGGTCGAGTTAACTAGGAAACGGAAGGCACTTTCGATCCCTGCATTCACCTTGCCTTGCAAGAGATTATTGACGGCGTTGTTGGGCTCACCAACATTGCTCACAGCATTGGAAACACCCTCTTGAGCAAAATTAGGTGTGATAGCACGGTAGCCTTTTGTCACCGGCAAAATAACCCACTCATCGACCTTCGTGTTGAATGCATAAATCTTACGATTCACGTTCTCATATGGATCGTCTGGGCTAGCCGTCTGCGTCTGCTGAGAAGATGTTGCGCACCCTGCGAGCAGAGAACAACTCACAAGACTAGCCGCCATCCATACCGACAGTTTCCTTGTCATCACTGACTCCTATCGTGATTACTTGCCCGACTTTTCAGCCGTGTTGTACATAAATTGACTAATGAGATTTTCTAAGACCACGGCGCTCTGCGTGCGCTTGATATGATCCCCATTTTTGAGGTTTTCTTCGTCCGCACCCGGATCAATACCCACGTACTGTTCGCCCAAAAGACCAGCAGTCAAGATCTTGGCTGAGCTATCCGTAGGAAAGTTGTAGCGCGAATCCATATCCATCAACACCTGAGCCTGGAAGGTCTGAGAGTCAAAGGAAATAGCCTTCACACGACCAACCACAACGCCAGCCGACTTAATAGCTGCGCGGGGCTTGAGACCACCGATATTATCGAAAGAAGCGGTGACTTCATAGGTCTTATTCCCAAAAGAAAAGCTTCCTAAGTTAGCTGCTTGTAGCGATAAAAAGACTAGTGCCACAGCGCCTAAAACGATAAAAAGGCCTACAAAAAATTCTAACGAGCGATTCTTATCCATTTTATTCGTTATTCCTTAGAACGTCGTAAACATCCCGGCTGTCATCATGAAGTCCAAACCTAGCACTAGCATAGAGGAGAGCACCACTGTCGAGGTGGTTGCTCGCGAGACACCATCTGGGGTCGGACGAGAGACATACCCATTAAAAAGAGAAATCAACACAACAGCGATACCAAAAACTACACTCTTGATAAAGCCATTACCAATATCGGTAAACACGTCAATGGAGCTTTGCATCTGACTCCAGAACGCGCCATTATCTGTACCAATGAGCGAAACACCCACGAGCCAAGCGCCCAAAATGCCGACAGCGGAAAAAATCAAACTCAAGATCGGCATTGAAATGAAGGCGCCCCAGAAGCGCGGAGCCAACACACGAGCCACAGGGTCAACCCCCATCATTTCCATGGCAGCAATCTGCTCGCCCGCGCGCATGAGCCCAATTTCAGCAGTAAGCGCTGTACCAGCTCGCCCAGCGAAAAGAAGCGCCGTCACAACAGGCCCCAGCTCTCGCACCAAAGAAAGCGCAACCAAAACACCCAGTGCTTGTTCACTACCATAGCGCACTAAAGTGTAGTAACCTTGCAGCCCCAACACAAAGCCCACAAAGAGCCCGGAAACCGCAATAATCAAGAGCGAATAGTTCCCGATAAAGTTAATCTGGCGCACAATCTGCGCAAACGAAGCACGGTGCAAGCGCGCGAGCAAATGCACGGAGAAAAAACCAAAGCGACCAACGCGCCGAACAATACGTACTGCGATCCGACCGACCGCCACAAAAAAGTCGGTGATCATGAGCGTACTCCAAAGTCTTCATTGAGCTCTGCGGCAGGATAGTGGAACCGCACCGGTCCATCAGGTTGTCCTTCAATAAACTGTCGAACATAAGGATTCTTCGAGGTCATCAAGTCGGCGGGCGTTCCTTGCGCAATAATCTGTCGCGAATTCAGCATGTAGACATAGTCTGCAATATCAAAAGTTTCCTGCACATCATGGGTCACGATAATGGAGGTGCAGTGAAGAGCATCGTTCAAACGACGAATTAAACGCGCCGTCACGCCCATCGAAATGGGGTCCAAACCAGCAAACGGTTCGTCATACATAATGAGAGACGGATCAAGCGCAATCGCGCGAGCCAAGGCAACGCGACGCCCCATACCCCCTGAAATTTCAGAAGGCATCAAATTTGTAGCTCCACGCAAACCCACTGCGTTCAATTTCATGAGAACTAAGTCGCGAATAGCTTCTTCATCGAGTTCGGTTTGTTCACGCAACGGGAAAGCTACATTATCGAACACCGACAAGTCAGTAAAAAGCGCTCCGAATTGGAAAAGCATCCCAATTCGCTTTCTCAATCGATAAAGAGCCTTGCCGTTATCGGGATCGAGAACTTCACCATCAATTGTGACAGTGCCTGATAGTGGCGTTAAAAGCCCACCAATCAGCTTCAAGATCGTAGTCTTACCCATGCCCGATCCACCCATAATGGCTACAACTTGACCACGTCCAAATTTCATGGTCACGTTTTCGAGAATAAGTCGACTCCCGTATCCAAACGTCAGATTCTCTAGAGAGACGTAATTTTCCATAGTTTCTTGTTATTTAGGTGGCACACTGAAAAGTCACACCTACTTAAAGTCCTGCACTAGGCATGAAGCGCACAAGACGTTGAATGCCAAGCTCTGCCAAAAGCGGAGAATCCGAAGGAACGAGCTCGAAAGAATTGACCACGCCTTCGTGAATCGTCACAGGTTTACGCTGTACAAAATCAACGAAAACCCACTCCGTCGCTCCAACCATTAAGACCTCATCACCTCGTTTTAAAGCATAACGGCGCAGCGAGGAAAAACGTTTGAGACTCTGTACCCAAGTGTAAAGAACCAGATTGTCTCCTAACAGGGCTGGGCGAAGGTATTCAATCCAGTGTTGTCTAGCCACCCAAGCAGAGTTAATTTTCTTCAACTCTTCAAAAGGCCATCCATTGTGTGCGGCATGGCAAATCGCCGCTTCTTCCATCCAGCGCAGATATTCTCGATTGTTGACATGATCGAGCACGTCTATCGACTCGGGTTCCACATGGATATTAAGCTTATAAATCGCTTCCAACATGAGTATTGTTTTGAATTTCGTTTCGATTAACTTTGTTGTTTGTAACCTGACAAAAAAGATGCCCTTTTTTCACCTCAAAGTGAGCATCGCCAGGACAAATATTCACAATTTTTGTGAGGAGGTATTTTTCACCTATCCTCTTGAGATTGTGAACATTTTTTTCTCTTTCTTTCTGAGAAAGTAGAAGAGCCATTGTACCTAAAGAGCATTTGATATTCCTCATTCGGGCGAGTTCTTTTGCGCATCTTCTTGTCATTTGTCTCCCCCTCGACAGGAAAACGAGGAGAGGGCTTTTCCACTCTATTAGGAACTTCACTAGTAATTTGCAATATCTTCATTGCCCTTGCTCTACACAGACAGAAGCTAAGTCGTCTACAATCTGAAGATCTTAGGACTTGTAGCGTCCTTTTTTTGTTTGACTTTCTGCTCCAATACTTCTGTGGCTTCAACCAACAAAAATTCCAACGCATCTCGTCAGAAATCCACTAGATCTGGTATCTGGTTCTTCGTTAAGTGGGGTTTCTTGACCCTGTGCACGCTCGCCATCGCTGTAGCGCTTGTCGGAGTGATTACGTTTTCACTCATCTATCGCCGCCTCCCACCAGTGGATCAACTTCAGGACTATCGTCCTAGCGTCCCCCTGCGCGTCTGGAGTGCAGACGGCAAATTGATCGGCGAATTTGGCGAAGAGCGTCGAGACTTCGTTCATCTGAAGGATGTGCCTGATTATGTGAAAAAAGCTATCTTAGCTGCTGAAGATGATGGCTTTTACGATCATCCTGGAATTGAAATATCAGGGATTGCACGCGCCGCTATTGCGAACATCATCACAGGGCGTCGCGCCCAAGGGGGCTCGACCATTACGCAGCAAGTCGCTCGTAATTTCTTCCTGTCCTCAGAGCGCACTTACAGCCGTAAGATCTATGAAATTGCGATGTCTTTCAAGATTGAAAAGACGCTCACCAAAGATGAAATCCTCACCATTTACTTGAACCAAATTTATTTAGGTCAGCGAGCTTATGGCTTCCAAAGTGCTGCAAAGACCTATTTTGGTCGTCCTTTGAGTGAAATTTCGATTGGTGAAGCTGCAACACTCGCTGGTCTGCCTGTAGCTCCATCTGCCTATAACCCAATAGTGAACCCAAGCCGCGCTCAGATGCGTAAAAACTATGTGTTGCGCCGCATGTATGAGTTGGGCTATATCGATGAGGTAACCTATCAGGCTGAAAAAGCTGCGCCGATTCTCACTCGCCGCGCACCGACACCCGAAGAATTGCTCACCGATCCAACAATAGAGAATCCGAACCGCGTTCCTGCTGCCTACGCTGCCGAAGTGGCACGTATGCTGGTGTACGATGTGTTTAAAGACGAAACCTACACGCGCGGGATTAATGTATACACAACGATTGATTCTAAAGATCAAACCGCCGCCGTTGACGCTGTCCGTCGCAACTTGATTTCCTACGATCGAAAATACGGCTACCGTGGTCCCGAAGGCTTTGTGGATATCGGCAATTTAGAAACACGCGCTAAGGCTATCAAAACCGCTTTGAGTAAAACAGCGAGCTCTCCGTTTATGGTGCCTGCTGTGGTCATTGAAGCAAGCCCCAACAAACTGCATGTCGCGATTTCTCCAACCAGCGAAGTCACGCTTGATGCTGATAGCTTGAAGTTTGGTCGCCGTTATCTTGGCAAGGGTGCGCAGAAAAACCCACTGGCTCCTGGGTCTATTATCCGTATCATGCGTAACACCAAGACGAATGAATGGACGCTCGCGCAGGTTCCCCAGGTTGAATCCGCTTTTGTCGCCGCCGACTTTAATACAGGCGCTGTCAAAGCGTTGGTTGGAGGCTTTGACTTCAACCTCAACATGTTTAACCATGTCACGCAAGCCTGGCGTCAGCCTGGGTCCTCCTTCAAGCCCTTTGTTTATTCTGCGGCTTTAGAGAAGGGCTTTACACCTGCGACCATCATCAACGATGCACCAATCAGTATCGATCCTAAACTCACTGGGAATAGACTCTGGGAGCCAAAGAACTACGATGGTCGTTACGCTGGTCCTATGACCTTGCGTAATGCCTTGGAACGCTCGAAGAACTTGGTCTCTGTTCGTATTCTTCAGGCCATTACGCCTCAGTACGCCCAACAGTACATTCAAAAGTTTGGTTTCATGCCAGAAAAACACCCTGCTGTACTTCCGATGGCTTTAGGGGCTGGTAGCGTGACGCCATGGCAAATGGTCGGTGCTTACTTCGTTTTTGCCAATGGTGGCTACCGCGTTCAACCTTATTTGATTGACCGCGTTACCGATGTGAATGGTCGCACCCTGATGAAAGTCACGAATCGCTCCGCGGGCGATGAATCTATCCGTGTGATTTCGGATCGAAACGCCTACACGATGTACAGCCTCTTGCATAGCGTTGCCGTGCGCGGTACTGCAGCTCGCACAACAGCAATGCTCAAGCGCAAAGACTTAGCTGGGAAAACGGGGACGAGTAACGACGCGCATGATGCTTGGTTCTGCGGCATTGGCGGCAACTTAGTCGGGGTTTCTTGGTTGGGCTACGACACACCTAAGCCTCTCGGCTCTCGTGAAACGGGTGGCGGTTTAGCACTTCCGATTTGGGTGGAATTTATGAATACAGCCCTCAAGGGACAGCCTGACTATGTTCATGTCCGCCCTAATAGCATCACGGAAACCAACGGTGAAGTCTTCTACAAGGAACCTATTGGTGGTGCTCCTCTCGGATTCTACGACGACGGACAACAAACATTTGACCAGTCCACGCACGACCTTATCCGAGACCAGATCTTCTAACCAAGACCCCGTGAAAAAATATCGGTCATTGTTCAAAAAGCGACAATGACCGATTTTTTTGTCTCTACACTTCTACTTAGAAAGCGAGAAGATGCGCAATTTTTTACCAACGTTCTGAAGAGAAACGTTTAAACTTAGCCTTTACACAGACTCTATCTCAACGCCCAATTTGGTCAAAACCTCGACGAGCGTTTCGTCAAGCGTTTTATCCGATCGAGTATCACGCCAAGCACCGCCTTTCTGGTGGAAATGCAATCCGCCAAAGCGGGAAGCAACCCAGATTTCGTGCATCGGTGTTTGAATATTCACGACAACCTGTTGGCCATCATCGAGTTCAATGGTTAGCACGTTGCCACTACGCAATGTGTTGACTTCGTCACAGTTGTCGGAAAGGTATTCATCCAACGCTTCGATCTTGGCATTGGCCTGAGTCAAAAATTCAGTATCGTTATCCATGAGAGGAATCCTTATGTTACGCAAAGTGGTGTTAGTCACCCTTCTTGCTTCGATGTGTTATGGCCTGTCTGGCTGTGGGCTCAAAGGCCCTCTTTATATGCCGCCACAGACATCATTGTCGACACCATTTTAATCCGCTTGAGCACACTTCGGTGAGCATTAGCTCTTTTGAACGTGTGCTCTCGTTTCGTTTTGCCTTTCCGCCTTAAGATATCACCTCATGACTTCACCCAATTCTTCTACGTTCGGCTTCGTGCGCCGCAATCAAACGCTTTACTGTGAGAATGTAGATTGCGCTCATATTGCTAAAGAATTTGGTACGCCTTGCTATGTCTATTCCCGCGCTGTGATTGAACATAATTTGAATGAGTTTGAAAAGGCGCTCTCTGAGGTGCGTCATGAAATTCGTTACGCTCTCAAGGCAAACTCTGCAGCTGGTATTCTGCAGATCATCGCAAAACGAGGTCTTGGTGTAGACACAGTGAGCGAAGGTGAAATTCGTCGCGCACGTCGAGCAGGTATCCCTGCTGAGAAAATCGTTTTCTCTGGTGTAGGGAAAACCGACGCAGAAATTCGATATGCACTCCAAGAAGGCATTGGCTGTTTCAATGTCGAAAGTGTCGCGGAACTTCACCGCCTAAACGATATTGCGACGCAATTAGATATTGTTGCCCCGTTCTCTATTCGCTGTAACCCTGATGTTGATGCACAAACGCATCCCTATATTTCCACGGGACTCAAAAAAAATAAGTTTGGGGTACCGATCGAATTTGCCGAGAAGCTTTATCTCGACTCGGCCAACCACCCTTACTTAAAGGCCGTCGGAGTTGATGCCCATATTGGGAGTCAGATTCTCGATCCACGCCCTCATACCGAATCCGCCCATAAACTCATTGATCTCATTTTGACCCTAAAGCGAGAGGGAATTGAACTAGAACACATTGATATCGGCGGTGGCTACGGGATCGCTTATGAAGAGCATGAAAAAGCTCCTGCACTCGCGGAGTTCTTCACCCCTATCATCACGCTACTGAAAAAAGCAGGCCTCTCTCAGCTAGCAGTCATGGTTGAACCAGGTCGTTCTATTGTGGCAAGCGCGGGCGTTTTGCTTTCGACTGTGCAGTACATGAAAGATACTGGAAGTCGCGTCTTTTGCATCACGGACACTGGGATGAATGACCTCATTCGTCCTGCTCTTTATTCGGCCTGGATGAATATTGAAGCGTTACATCCGAGCGATGTAGAACCTCGCCTCATGGATGTTGTAGGTCCCGTGTGCGAAAGCGCTGATTTTCTCGGAAAAGAGCGCAAACTCGCAGTGGGTGCGGGCGACATTCTCGTCGTTTTTGATGCTGGTGCCTATGGAGCGAGCATGGCTAGCCATTACAACTCGAGAGCTCTGCCTACAGAAATTCTTGTGGACGAAGGAAAAATCCGTGTTCTGCGTGCGCCAGAGGCCTTTGATGACATCATTTCTGGTGACAATTTGATCTCGCTTTAAATCCCATTTCGGCTTGCGTATTTCGGGTAAGGGCCGTAGAATTAATCAACGTCGATTGAGAAGTAAATTCGTCAATCGGCGTTTTTTTGTGCCCATTGTCTACGGAATTTTTGTGAAGCAAAATTCCTACCTGAGGGCCAAGAAACGCAACTGAATCAGCTGCGTGAGAACTTTTTCTCATTGTCAGATTGTCTATCTAGGGCCTCTTATCTGAAGAGGATATTTAAGCCTATTCAGGATTCCCCACTAGCGCTGTCTGAAGCGGAATCCCTTTCAGGGATATACCATGCATATTGAAAACACTGTCAAACTTGACTTCAAAGACGTCCTTATTCGCCCGAAACGTTCCACACTCTCGAGCCGTAGTGAAGTAGACATTACCCGCGAATTCAAGTTTCTCCACTCTCCTGTTGTCTACCACGACATCCCTATCATCGCTGCCAACATGGACACCACTGGCACCTTTGAAATGGCGCGTGCTTTAGGCAAACACGGCATGTCGGTCGCTTTACACAAGCACTACGATGTAGAAGAGTACACCACCTTTTTCAGTAGCCTTGGCAAGAAGTCGACCGCTTTTTACTCGCTCGGCATCGGCGATGGGGACTGGACTAAGTTCCAGGATGTCATGACCAAAGCCCCTGGTGCCATTCAGTACGTTTGTATTGACGTAGCTAATGGCTACACTGAAAGCTTCGTCGCTTTCATCAAGAAAGTTCGCGCCACTTATCCTGAATTGGTCATCATGGCTGGTAATGTGGTCACGGGCGATATGACGGAAGAATTGATTTTGGCAGGTGCCGACATAGTCAAAGTGGGGATTGGTCCTGGCTCCGTCTGTACGACCCGTAAAATGACTGGAGTGGGCTATCCTCAGCTCTCTGCGATCATTGAATGTGCTGATGCTGCTCATGGTTTAGGTGGTCGCATTTGTGCAGACGGCGGCTGCACGGTTCCTGGCGATATTGCCAAGGCCTTTGGTGCTGGCGCTGACTTCGTGATGTTGGGTGGCATGCTCGCTGGACATGATGAAGCTGGCGGCGAAACGGTTGAACAAGATGGTAAAACATTCAAGAAGTTCTACGGCATGAGCTCTAAATCCGCTATGGATAAGTATGCCGGTGGCGTGGCAAAGTATCGTGCAGCTGAAGGCAAGACCGTCTTAATTCCTGCTCGTGGTCCTGTGGAAGGTACTGTGCAAGACATCTTAGGTGGTGTGCGTAGTGCTTGCACTTACGTAGGCGCCCGTCGCCTCAAGGAACTCACGATGCGTACGACCTTTGTGCGCGTAAGCATGCAGTTAAATGAAGTCTTCGGTAAGGCTCCTTGATACTGCACGTCTTTTTTGTGAGTAAGCACTTAGCCTCTGAGGTTTACGGGATCTCAGAGGCTTTCTTTTTTTGCTGGTATTCTCTGGCCTTTGCTCGACTAAAAGTGAGTGCTCCGCTACAATCTAACCAACATTAATCTTCCTCTTTATCCAGACAGTTAACGAGGTTCTTTTGAGTATTTTCGATACAGCTCGTTTCGTAATTTCCGCTGCCAAACTTTACGGTCTCCCCGAAGAAACCGTTCCTGAAATTGCTTTTGCCGGTCGTTCCAATGCAGGTAAGTCTACTTCAATTAACGTGCTGACGCGCAAAACTCGCTTAGCATTTGCCAGTAAGACTCCTGGTCGCACTCAACTCATCAATTTCTTCGGGATTTCCGCTCGTGACGAAAATCGTCAACCCTATGACGTAGGCTATTTAGTCGACTTGCCTGGTTATGGTTTCGCCAAAGCGAGCGAAGATACTCGTAAGACCTGGTCTCAGTTAGTAGGCGGTTACATCGCGCAGCGCCAAGCTATGACGGGCCTAGTGATCGTGATGGACGCCCGTCGTCCTTTTATGCCTACCGATGAATGGCTCATCAACTTTATGCAAGAGCGCCCTAGCGTGCGAATGCACTGGCTGCTCAATAAAGCAGACCAACTCAAAAATAGCGAACGTCGTACAACGCTCAACTTAGCACAACAGCGTGCTCGCGAAATTGGTCCTCATGTAACAGTGCAGCTTTTCTCTGGCATGAAAAAAGAAGGAGTACCAGAGTTGCAAAAAGTTCTGCTCACGTGGCTTGGTCTTAATGCTGAGGAAAGCGACTTGCGCTAAAGTAAGTCCTAGCTTATTTCGTTCGCCGACCCCGACGGACTCTGTAAAAAACCTCTAAGGAAATCTAAAAAATGCAGACTCTTGGTGCCTATCCTTCCGTTCGCATGCGCCGTATGCGCCATGACGATTTTTCTCGTCGTTTGATGCGAGAAAATGTTCTCACTCCTAACGACTTGATTCTTCCTGTGTTTGTAATGGAAGGAGAAAAGACCCGCGAACCCATTCCTACCATGCCTGGGGTGGATCGTCTCACAATTGACGAGTTGCTTAAAGTCGCTGGTGAATGCGTGGATTTAGGTATCCCCATGATTGCGCTTTTCCCGCACATTGAAGACATCTTGAAAACACCAGATGGACGTGAAGCGGCCAATCCTAACGGCTTGATTCCACGCACTATTAAGGCCCTAAAAGCAGCTTATCCTCAGTTAGGCATCATGACGGACGTCGCCCTTGATCCATATACCACTCACGGTCAAGACGGCTTGATCGATGAAACGGGCTACATTCTCAATGATGAAACCATTGCAATGCTCGTGAAGCAAGCTCTTTCTCATGCTCGCGCTGGTGCTGATGTTGTAGCTCCCTCTGACATGATGGACGGTCGTATTGGTGTGATTCGCCGAGCTTTTGAACAGGAAGGTTTGATTCACACTCGTATCATGGCTTACTCTGCCAAATATGCTTCTTGCTACTATGGTCCGTTCCGTGACGCCGTGGGTTCTTCCTCGAACTTAGGAAAGTCCAATAAAGCCGTTTACCAACAAGATCCAGCTAACGGCGATGAAGCCCTCTGGGAAGTTGGTCTCGACTTAGCAGAAGGTGCTGATATGGTCATGGTAAAGCCTGGCGTGCCATATTTGGATGTGCTCTGGCGTGTAAAGCAAGAATTTAAAGCACCGACCTTTGCTTATCATGTTTCTGGCGAATACGCTATGATCAAGTTTGCTGCAGCTGCTGGGGCCATTGATGAGAAGAAGATCACGTACGAAACGATGATCTGCTTCAAACGTGCTGGTGCCGATGGCATCCTCACTTATTGCGCCCTTGATGTAGCTCGCTGGATTAAGGAAGGCTATTCCTACTGATTGAGGCATTCCCGCCCATAAATAACAAGGTCCTCTAGCATCACGCTAGGGGACTTTGTCGTGTTTACCCTCCTTGGTGCTTCCAATCGCGCAACTGGCGTGCATCACGCTTGGTTGGGCGACCTTTATCAATCGCTTTAGCGGGTTCAAAAGCAACTTTGCGTTGCTCTGCAAGGCGTTCACGCTTCTCCTGGCTTTCATCAGTCTCCCGATAAAGCTTTTGTGCTTCAGAGGCAGGACCACGTTTGCCAGAAATCGCTTCAACATACACCACAAAAACGTCTTCTCCACGTTGAATTTCGAGCTTATCACCCACTTTTACTTCTCTAGATGCTTTAAGGCGTTGTCCAGCCAGAAGTACACGTCCTAACTCAATTTGCTCTTGAGCTAGGGAGCGTGTCTTAAAAAAGCGAGCTGCCCACAACCACTTATCAATACGAATACTCTCTTGCATGAATTCATTGTCTTGGACTAGATGTAAAAAACCCGCTACACGATACACATGCAACGGGTTTTAGAGATTGTCGTCAATATCTCTACCAAAGCAGAGCATTGCTAAAGCTCAATTAGGCTTCTTCCTTGACTTCTTCAATCTGCGCGGCCTTTTCGGTCAATTCCATGTAGGCCATCGGGGCATTGTCACCAACGCGGAAACCCATCTTCAAGATGCGGGTGTAACCACCGTTACGGTTAGCGAAACGCGGGCCAAGTTCGTTGAAGAGCTTGACAACGATTTCGCGATCGCGCAAACGATTGAAAGCCAAACGCTTGTTAGCAACCGTGGGATCCTTAGCCAAAGTGATCAGCGGTTCTACGACGCGACGAAGTTCCTTAGCCTTGGGAAGGGTGGTTTTGATAGCTTCGTGTTTGAGAAGGGAAACCATCATATTACGAAGCATAGCGAGACGGTGAGCGCTCGTACGATTGAGCTTACGGAGACCATGACGATGACGCATGATATTCGATTCCTAAAAAAGTCTATTAATAAAACGTCCTCTATTAAGAGGCACCTTGTCTTCCCTCATTTCTTCTATCTCATCAATGTGAGCGGACGAGTGAAAGACAGAAAACAGAGCGCAATCTTAAACGACTGCGCTCATTTGTGCAACAGAGATATGTTCTCTTTTTTTAGAGAACAGTTCTCTCATGCCAAATTAGTTGTTGTGGTCAGATGGCGGCCAGTTTTCCAAACGAGAACCCAAGGTCAAACCGTGAGCAGCCAACACTTCCTTGATTTCGTTCAAGGACTTACGACCAAGGTTCGGCGTCTTAAGCAATTCGTTTTCAGTACGCTGGATCAAGTCACCGATGTAGTAAATGTTTTCAGCCTTCAAGCAGTTTGCAGAACGCACTGTCAATTCGAGATCGTCCACAGGACGCAAGAGAATAGGATCAAGTGGTGGAGGCGTCACTTCTTCCTCTTCAACCTTCTGCTCAACGTCGCCTTCTGGATGGATAGCACCGAACACGGCCAACTGATCCTGGAGAATACGCACAGCTTCACGCATAGCATCTTCAGGTCCAATGGCACCGTTGGTTTCGATGATCATTTCCAACTTATCAAGGTCGGTACGCTGAGCAACACGAGCAGCCTGAACCTGATAAGCAACACGCAAAATGGGAGAGAAGGAGGCATCCATGATGATGCGACCAATCTGAGTCTTCGAGTAGTCCTCACGGAAAGCGCGAACATCACCAGGTTGATAGCCACGACCCTTTTCAACCTTGATCTGCATTTCCAAACGACCACCAGAGAGGTGAGCGATCACGTGATCTGGATTAATCAAAGTCACGTCGTGCGGAAGGGAGAAATCAGCAGCCGTCACAACTCCGTCACCTTCCTTAGAAAGGGTTACGGTGACTTCGTCACGACCTTCAAGCTTGAACACTACACCCTTGAGGTTCAAAAGAATGTCAACCACGTCTTCCAAGACGCCATCGATCTGGGAGTATTCATGTACCACACCAGTGATCGTGGCTTCCGTCGGAGCATAGCCGATCATGGAGCTCAAAAGAATGCGACGAAGGGCGTTGCCCAACGTGTGACCGTAGCCACGTTCAAACGGTTCGAGCGTAATAACGGCCCGGTTCGGGTTGTTTTCAGCGACTTCCACTTCAATGGAGGTCGGTTTCAATAACGAAGTATTCGCCATGTTGTTTATCCTAGGTCAACTCTCCCAACGCGTTAAGTTAGGGAAGGAGCTGCTTGTCTAATGGAAAAAGTGTCTGATCAAGAGGCTAAAAGAAGAGCCCTAGAGAGAGGCTCTCCTCAAAATTCTTATCAAACGTGAATGAAACTTATCAGTAGTGATAAGTCCACGGAAACACTAGAAATTTCTCTAACGCTTCAGTGGAATTATCGCCGAAAAAGTATTCGACTGAAAAGCGAGGTGAGGATATTTTCCCCGAGTCTCTTTTCGCGATTTAGTGCCTTGAAAATCTTGCCTTCAGTAAAGATGGTGTGGCGTGAACTACATTGAGCCCACGCCACACCATGAATTCCTGCCGAAGTTCGCGGAAGCCCAGACGCACTACATCTACGCTTCCACCTATCAACATCGATTAACGAGAATAACGTTCGATGATGAGGGCGTCGTTAATTTCGTAAGCCACTTCATCACGAGCAGGCACGTTCTTGAACGTACCTTCGAACTTCTTCACGTCAACTTCTACCCAAGCAGGGATACTGCCGTTCGTTGTAGCGAGTTCAAGCGCTTCAGCGATACGAGCCTGCTTCTGAGCCTTTTCACGGATGGAAATGACATCACCAGCGCGAACGCTATAGGAGGGGATGTTCACCTTCTTACCGTTGACGAGGATAGCGCCATGCGAAACGAGCTGACGAGCTTCAGCACGGGTGCTACCAAAACCCATACGGTAGACAACAGTGTCGAGACGGCTTTCAAGAAGCCCCAAAAGATTGTCACCAGTATTACCAGTACGACGTTCAGCTTCCTTGAAATAACGACGGAACTGACGTTCGAGCACACCGTACAGACGCTTTGCCTTCTGCGCTTCGCGCATCTGGGCGCCAAAGTCGGACATGCGGGCGCCGGAAACTTTACCGTGCTGGCCCGGTTTAGAACCGACGTCCTTGACTTTGGATTCAAACGAACGGCGGGCGCTCTTTAAATTAAGATCAATGCCTTCGCGACGCGAGAGCTTGAGCTTAGGACCGAGATAACGTGCCATTTAAAAATGCCTCTCTTATCCTGTAGGTATCCCTACATTAAGTCCTTCTGCCTCAGTATTGCAGAGGGACACGGGATTCAACAGAAAAAATTGTTTAAATATTAGACGCGACGACGCTTGGAAGGACGAACCCCATTGTGCGGGATCGGCGTCACATCCTGAATGGACGTCACACGAATGCCAAGAGCGTTCAGAGCGCGAACAGAAGATTCGCGACCAGGACCTGGGCCCCAAATACGCACTTCGACATTCTTCATGCCGTATTCAAGAGCGACCTTACCAGCCACGTCAGCGGCCACCTGAGCTGCAAACGGGGTGGACTTACGGGAACCCTTGAAACCCTGAGCGCCAGAGGAGGACGCAGCAATAGCGTTACCCTGACGGTCAGTGATGGTGATAATAGTGTTGTTAAAGGAAGCGTGAACGTGAGCAATGCCCTCCGTCACGACCTTCTTGACTTTCTTACGAGCACGCTGCCCAGCAGCCTGCTTGTTATTATTGCCAGCCATACTTATCCTTCATTACTTCTTGAGCGTCACACCGACCTTACGCGGGCCTTTACGGGTGCGAGCATTCGTACGGGTGCGTTGACCGCGGCAGGGCAAGCCCTTGCGGTGACGCATACCACGATAGGTACCGAGGTCGATCAAACGCTTGATCGACAATTGGATTTCACGACGGAGGTCGCCTTCAACAATGATCTTAGAAATCTGATCACGGATGAGTTCGAGCTCAGCGTCGGTCAAGTCCTTGACCTTTTTGGAAAAATCAATGCCACAATTCGTGAGGATTTCACGAGAACGGGAGCGACCGATGCCATAGATGGCAGTCAAACCGATCTCAGCATGTTGCTGTGGCGGAATATTAATACCGGCGATACGAGCCATTTTGTACCTCTTTAGCCTTGGCGCTGCTTATGGCGCGGATCTTCACAGATCACACGAACAACGCCATTACGCTTAATGATTTTGCACTTGCGGCACATCTTTTTGACCGAAGCGTTAACCTTCATTCTCTTCTCCACGTGCAATACAGCACGGATAACAATGCACAACGGCAGGAGACGTCGAGCATACTACAGCTAACTAATATATGCAAGTGAAAAAGCGGGTGTAGTGCACTCTTTTTTCTCTCAACATACAAGAGACGAAACGAGAGAGTGAAACTTATTGAAATTCCACTCTCCGTTCGACCCCGTTATTTATCCCTTCTTTAAGAAAACAAGGCAACAAAAACGGCGCTGTAGAGTTAGTAGTCTCTGGCAACTAATTGCTTAGTGCTTTGACTGACCAATGCCGCGGAAGCTAGTCTTCCGGAGCAAACTTTCATACTGATGCGACATCATGTAAGCCTGAACCTGAGTCATGAAGTCCATCGTCACAACGACCACAATCAACAATGACGTACCGCCAAAGTAGAAGGGAACGTTAAAGCGAAGGTTCAAGAACTCTGGCACCAAACAGACAAAGACCAGATAGATCGCACCTCCGAGCGTCAAGCGAACCAACACACGGTCAATATAGCGAGCTGTCTGTTCTCCTGGACGGATACCAGGGATAAACGCACCACCTTTTTTCAGGTTCTCTGCTGTTTCTTTCGGGTTGAAAACCAACGCCGTGTAGAAGTAAGCAAAGAAAATAATGAGCACTGCGTACAATAATGTGTACAGAGGCTGACCTGGCGAAAGAGCTGCTGCCAAATCTCGGATCCAACGTGTCGAGTCACCAGAGGTGAACCAACCAGCCAAAGTGGCTGGGAAGAGGATCAAAGAAGATGCAAAGATCGGCGGGATAACGCCAGACATATTCATCTTCAATGGCAGATAAGAGCTCTGACCGCCAAAGATTTTGTTGCCTACTTGACGCTTAGCATAGTTCACCGTAATACGGCGCTGACCACGCTCCACGAAAACAACAAAAGCAGTAACGGCAAGAATAATCGCAATCACAAAAATCGCGGCAAGGGGGCTAATCGCGCCTGTGGAAACTAACTGGAAGAGTCCAGAAGCACCATTGGGCAAGCCGGCCACAATACCAGAGAAGATGATGATTGAGATGCCATTGCCTAAACCTCGCTCGGTGATCTGCTCACCAAGCCACATCAGGAACATCGTACCGGTCAACAGCGAAATCGTCGTGGTCAAATGGAACATATAGCCCGGATTGATCACTAAGTTCGGCTGCGTCTCGAGTGCTACAGCAATGCCGAGCCCCTGGAAGAGACCCAATGCCAACGTGCCATAGCGCGTGTACTGGGTAATCTTTCGACGACCGGATTCGCCTTCCTTACGCAAGGCTTCAAGCGACGGTAATACGTAGGACAACATCTGCATAATAATCGATGCAGAAATGTACGGCATAATACCGAGCGCAAACACCGAGAAGCGCGATAACGCGCCACCGGAGAACATGTTGAACAGCCCGAGAATGCCCCCCTGCTGCTCATTAAAGAGCTGCTTGAGCATGTCGGGATCGATACCTGGCACCGGCACATGAGCACCGATGCGGTAAACAACTAACGCGAGCGCTAAGAAGATCAGGCGACCTTTGAGGTCGCCATACTTACTGAGGCCCGACTGTTGCTTAGAGCTAGGGCTGGTCGCCACGTCGGTGTCCTCTTTGGTTAAAAGTCTTATTCGTTGTCAACCACAGAGCCACCGGCTGCTTCGATAGCAGCGCGGGCACCCTTGGTGACCCCAAGACCGCGCACGGTCACCTTACGGGTCAAAGAACCCGAAAGGATCACGCGAGCATTCTGAGCGAGGATAGAAACCACATTAGCAGCCTTCAAGGTGCCTAAATCGATTTCATCAACGCCCAAACGTTCCAAATCAGACAAACGGACCACTTCAGTGAACTTGCGGGTCAAAGAAGCGAAACCGCGCTTCGGAAGGCGACGATACATCGGCATCTGACCGCCTTCGAAACCAACCTTGTGGAAGCCACCAGCGCGGGACTTCTGGCCTTTGTGACCACGGCCGGCCGTCTTGCCCCAGCCGCTACCAACACCACGACCAACGCGGTGGGCGACGTGCTTAGAACCCTCAGCGGGCTTAATCGTATTTAAACGCATTTCGTTAACCTCTCGATCATTCGGCGCGCACTAAGTACGCAACCTTGTTGATCATGCCACGGACGGCAGGCGTGTCTTCGAGAACGCTGACAGAGTTGAGCTTACGCAAACCCAAACCACGCAACGTAGCACGATGATCAGCCTTGGTACCGATCGGGCTCTTAACAAGAGTAACCTTAACGGTCTTCTTTTCGGACATGTCTTGGTCTCCTGATTAGCCGAGTAACTCTTCCACAGACTTGCCACGCTTGGCTGCAATGTCAGCCGGGCTGTACAAGTTGGAAAGAGCATTCAGAGTTGCACGAACCAAGTTGTAGGGGTTCGTAGAACCATAGGCCTTAGCTACGACGTTACGAATACCAACGGCATCGCACACCGCGCGCATCGGACCGCCAGCGATCACACCAGTACCTTCAGAGGCTGGCATCATGATCACGCGGGAAGCGCCATGACGACCTTCAACAGCGTGATAAAGCGTGCCATTCTTCAAAGGAACACGAATCATGGAGTGGCGAGCGCGATCCATAGCCTTGGACACAGACTGCGGCACTTCACGAGACTTACCAGTACCCATGCCGATACGGCCATCGCCGTCGCCAACAACGGTAAGAGCTGCAAACGCGAGAATGCGACCACCCTTAACAACCTTAGTGACGCGGTTAACCGCGATCATTTTTTCACGCAGACCGTCGCCCTGTTCGTCGACTGCCTGGTTTTTTGCTTGAACCTTAGCCATTTCGCCCTGCCTTAGAACTTGAGACCGGCTTCACGCGCAGCTTCAGCCAGCGCGGCAACACGGCCATGGTAACGGTAGCCGGAACGGTCGAAAGCGCAGGATTCAATACCAGCGGCCTTCGCCTTTTCAGCCAAACGAGCCCCAACGATCTTGGCAGCAGCAACGTTGCCACCATTCGAGAGCTGGGCACGAACTTCGGGTTCGACCGTAGAGGCCGAGACCAGCGTACGACCGTTGTCGGCCGAGATGATGCTGGCGTAGATGTGCAGATTGGTACGATGAACCGTCAGGCGATCGACCTGCTGCAACAGAATGCGAGCGCGCGTAGCACGAGCACGGCGCAAGCGGCTTTGTTTCTTGTTGATCATTTTTTATCGCCCCGATTACTTCTTCTTCGTTTCTTTAATCACAACGACTTCATCGGCATAACGCACGCCTTTTCCCTTGTATGGTTCAGGCTTACGGTAGGCACGGATAACAGCAGCAGTCTGACCGACTTCCTGCTTGTTCGCACCCTTAATGACGATATCAGTCTGGGTCGGCGTTTCGCACTTTACACCCTTGGGCATCTTGTGGACAACCGGGTGGGAGAAACCCAACGAAAGGTTCAACGTGTCGCCCTGGGCCTGAGCACGGAAACCCACGCCAACAAGGCGGAGCTTCTTTTCAAAACCAACGGAGCAACCTTTAACCATATCAGCAACGAGAGCACGCATCGTACCAACGTTAGCATTGGCTTCGCGGCTGTCATTGAGCTGTTCGAAGTGGAGTGCATCACCTTCTTCCTTGATAGCAACAAAAGGAAGAATGTGCATGAACACTTCACCAATCGGGCCCTTCACAGTGATGTTTTCAGCGGTAAGCGTGTAGCTAACGCCCTTAACCACGTGAACGGGAATCTTAGCAATTCGACTCATTTCACACTCCTGAATTAAGCGACGTAGCAAAGAACTTCACCACCGATACCGGCGGCACGAGCAGCACGGTCAGTCATCACACCACGCGGGGTGGACACGATGGCAATACCGAGACCATTCATAACCTGCGGAATGGAACCGTGGTTTTTGTAAATACGGAGGCCTGGACGGGAAACGCGTGCGATGCGTTCAATCACGGGACGGCCAGCGTAATACTTCAAACCAATGTGAAGCTCAGGTTTACCTTCATTGGCATCAACGGAATAACCGTCGATGTACCCTTCATCCTTAAGAACCTTGGCAATAGCCACCTTCAACTTGGAAGACGGCATGACAACTTCGGCCTTATCGACGATCTGACCATTACGGATACGGGTCAGCATGTCGGCGATCGGATCACTCATACTCATTGTCGTAATCTCCTCGCTTACCAGCTAGCCTTGACAAGGCCGGGAATGTCACCGCGCATGGCGGCATCACGAATCATGCCACGGCACAAACCGAACTTGCGGAACGTGCCACGGGGACGGCCGGTGATAGCACAACGGTTACGTTGGCGAACCGGGCTCGCATCACGCGGAAGAGCCTGCAATTTAGCACGGGCTTCCAATCGTTCTTCCATCGAGCGGGTAGCGTCGTTAATAATTTCCTTGAGGGCGGCGCGTTTGGCCGCGTACTTTGCAACCGTAGCAGCGCGCTTGGCTTCACGGTTAATCAATGCAAGTTTTGCCATTTTGCGTCATCCTCAGTTACGGAACGGGAAGTGGAAACCAGCCAAAAGCGCTTTAGCTTCAGCGTCGGTCTTCGCCGTCGTAGTAATAGAAATATTCATCCCGCGAATCGCATCGATCTTGTCGTATTCAATTTCCGGGAAGATGATCTGTTCTTTCAAGCCGATGTTGTAGTTACCACGACCGTCGAAAGCACGACCAGACACACCGCGGAAGTCACGAACACGGGGAAAAGCCACCGTCACGAGACGATCGAGGAAGTCATACATGCGTTCGCCGCGAAGCGTCACCATACAACCGATGGGCATGTTTTCACGGATCTTAAAGTTAGCAATAGCCTTACGAGTGTGGGTAACCACCGGCTTCTGGCCAGCAATCTTGGTCATGTCGGCCAAGGCGTTATCCACCAACTTCTTATCATTAACGGCGTCACCGACACCCATGTTCAACGTGATCTTGGTGATACGCGGAACTTGCATCGTCGTCTTGTAGCCGAACTGCTTCATCAGTTCGGGGACAATGGTGTCGTGATACATAGAACTAAAACGAGACATTGTCACCCTCTTTAGGCTTTAGCGCCAACCACGGCGCCGTTGCTCTTAAATACACGAACCTTCTTACCGTCGACTTCTTTGAAGGCAACGCGATCGCCCTTGCCAGTGGCAGGATTGACCAACATCAAGTTGGACTGATCGATCGGTTTGGTCTTGTCAACGATCCCACCAGTAATCCCAAGCTGGGGATTCGGTCGGGTGTGCTTCTTGACCACATTCACGCCTTCAACGACCACATGGCGGTCATCGACGCGGGAGAGGACGGTGCCCTTGGTGCCTTTATCACGGCCGGCAATGACGATAACTTCGTCACCCTTACGGATACGCTGCATCGTTTCTCCTTTATTAAAGAACTTCAGGGGCCAAGGACACGATCTTCATGAACTGTTCGGTACGCAATTCGCGCGTAACCGGCCCGAAGATACGGGTGCCAATTGGCTCCAATTTGCTATTGAGAAGAACGGCTGCATTGCCATCAAAATTGATGGAGGAGCCGTCCGGGCGACGAACACCATGAGCCGTACGAACGACCACAGCGTTATAAACTTCGCCCTTCTTAACACGGCCACGTGGGGCCGCTTCTTTGACAGTCACCTTGATGACGTCACCGATGTTGGCATAACGGCGCTTAGAGCCGCCCAACACCTTGATACACATCACTGAACGAGCACCGGTGTTATCGGCGACGTCCAGTCGGCTTTGCATCTGAATCATGGTTTATAAATCCCAACTTATTCCACTATAGCGGATAGTATTGGTCCCGTTATCGGGAGGAAGAATAGCTAATGCCCGTCTCGGAAGCCCTGTAGCACACAGGGAGAGGCGGATCTCAACTATCCCGAGAAATTATCGCCCAGCATACCGCTAGGGGGCATCCCAGACGATAGACTACGCACTATAAACGAATCGTTTATGTCATGCAAGTCGAATTTAGCTATTTTTTGTTTTTCGGAAAAATCTCCAAAAAACACATCCCCCAGAGTTTCCTCTGAGGGATGGTTCGTTGTCTATGCGAGACTAAACTGTTCGCTTAGATGATCACGGCCTTCTGAAGGATCTTCGTCACCTTCCAAGACACCGTCTTGGAATAAGGACGAGATTCAGAAATTTCAACCTTGTCACCTTCGCCACAGCCGAGTTCATCATGAGCAGCATATTTCTTGCTCTTGACGACATACTTGCCATACAACGGATGCTGAACTTTACGTTCCACGAGGACCGTAACAGTCTTCTGCATCTTGTTGCTGACAACGATACCCTGAAGGGTATGAGTCAAAGACTGGTTTTGTTCCGTCATTTCGTGGCCGCCTTTTCAGTAAGGATCGTGCGGACGCGGGCGATATCGCGACGCGTGGTACGCAACGAATTCGTGTTGGTAAGTTGCTGAGTAGCCTTCTGCATGCGGAGTTTGAATTCCGTATCCAAGAGAGCGTTCAGTTCCTGCTTAAGCGCAGCTTCATCTTTTGCGCGTAAATCTTTTGCGTTCATGTCCGTCTCCTTACATGCCGATCTGGCGGACAACAAACGTGGTCTTGACTGGCAACTTAGCGGCCGCGAGAGCAAAAGCTTCGCGAGCTAACTGTTCGTCAACCCCGTCCATTTCATAAAGTACGCGGCCCGGCTGAACGAGAGCGACCCAGTATTCTGGGTTACCCTTACCGTTACCCATACGAACTTCAGCAGGCTTGCTGGAGATGGGCTTGTCCGGGAAAATACGAATCCACACGCGGCCACCACGTTTGATGTGACGAGTAATGGCACGACGAGCAGCTTCGATCTGGCGAGCCGTAATACGGCCGCGTTCCAAAGACTTCAGGCCAAAAGCGCCGAAGGAAACATTGGCACCGCGAGTAGCGAGACCATAGTTACGGCCTTTCTGGTCCTTACGATATTTGCGACGATTCGGTTGCAGCATCGTTATTCTCCGTCATTAGCGGCCTTGCGGGGCTGCTTGGTTTCATTACGACGGCCGTTGCGGCGTGCGCCCGGTTTACCGGCACGGTCGCCAGGGCGACGAGCACGACGATCTTCACGAGGAGCTTCGGCGGATTCCTCCTGACCGAAATCATCTCCCTTGTAAACCCAAACCTTCACACCGACCACACCGTAGGTGGTGTTGGCTTCAGAGAAGCCATAGTCGATGTTGGCACGAAGTGTGTGAAGAGGCACGCGACCTTCACGGTACCATTCGGAACGGGCAATATCAGCACCGTTCAAACGGCCAGACGACATGATCTTGATGCCTAAGGCACCAATGCGCATGGCGTTCTGCATGGCACGTTTCATCGCACGGCGGAACATGACGCGCTTTTCCAACTGCTGCGTGATACCGTCAGCAATCAATTGAGCGTCGAGTTCCGGACGACGGACTTCTTCAATATTAATATGAACAGCCACGCCCATCATCTTCTGCACCTCAGCCTTGATGGCCTCAATGTCAGCACCTTGCTTGCCGATTACGATACCCGGACGAGCCGTGAAAATCGTAATACGAGCAGTCTTAGCAGGACGTTCGATCAAGATGCGGCTAACACTGGCGTTGCGAAGCTTCTGAGTAAGGAACTTGCGAACAGCCAGGTCTTCACCGAGCGTGCGGGAAAAATCACGGCCAACCGCATACCAGCGCGACGTCCAATTGCGCGTCACGGGAAGACGGAAGCCGGTGGGATTAATTTTCTGACCCATGGTACACCTTTATTTAGCTTTCGCGTCGCCAACAGAAATATAGATATGGCTGGTCTGCTTGTTGATGCGAGTACCGCGACCCTTAGCACGGGCAGCGAAACGGCGCAACGTAGCAGCCTTTTCCACATGAATCTTGGTCACAACCAATTCATCAATATCAGCACCGTCATTGTGTTCCGCGTTAGCGATAGCACTTTCGAGCGCCTTCTTGATGATACCGGCGGCACGCTTCTGCGTGAAGGTAAGGATGTCGAGGGCCTTGCTCACGGGCTTACCGCGAACGAGGTCAGCAACCAAACGACCCTTTTGAGCCGAGAGGCGGACACCACGAACGATAGCAGTAGTTTCCATTTACTTACCCACCTTCTTATCACCGGCGGCATGGCCCTTGAACGTACGAGTCAACGCAAATTCACCGAGCTTATGACCAACCATATTTTCGTTAATGTACACCGGCACATGTTGACGGCCGTTATGAACGGCAATCGTCAAACCGATGAATTCAGGAAGAATCGTCGAGCGACGAGACCAGGTCTTAAGCGGACGCTTGTCACGGCTAGCCTGGGCGGCTTCGACTTTCTTCATCAAGTGCCCGTCAACAAACGGGCCTTTCTTCAAAGAACGAGACATTTAGGCCCCCTTATTTACGGTTACGACGCGTAACGATCATGGAATCAGTACGCTTGCTGTTACGAGTACGGTAACCCTTGGTAAGCTGACCCCACGGCGTGACAGGAGCACGACCCGTACCAGTCTTACCTTCACCACCACCGTGCGGGTGGTCAACCGGGTTCATCGCCACACCGCGAACGGTCGGGCGAACACCGCGCCAACGCTTTGCACCGGCTTTGCCAAGCTCGCGAAGGCTGTTTTCTTCGTTACCAACGGTACCAACCGTTGCGCGACATTCAATAAGAACGCGGCGAACTTCGCCAGAGCGTAAACGCACCTGAGCGTAGTCACCTTCGCGAGCAACCAACTGCGCGAAAGCACCAGCAGCACGCACCAACTGGGCGCCTTTACCTGGCAACAATTCGATGCAGTGAATCGTCGTACCAACAGGGATATTACGGAGCGGCAACGTGTTACCAACTTTGATTGGGGATTCAGGACCATTCATGATTTCCTGACCCACTTCAAGACCCTTCGGAGCGATGATATAGCTACGTTCGCCGTCCTTATAGAGGACCAGAGCGATGTTAGCGGAACGGTTCGGGTCGTATTCAATACGTTCGACACGAGCCGGAACACCATCCTTCAAACGCTTGAAGTCGATAATACGATAAGCGCGCTTGTGACCACCACCCTTATGACGGCAGGTGATGTGACCATTATTATTGCGACCAGATCCGCGGTTCTTCTTTTCCGTTAACGAGGCCCAGGGCTTGCCCTTGTGCAATTCCTTGTTAACAACCTTAACCGCATGACGGCGACCGGCGGACGTCGGCTTGAGTTTGACGAGAGCCATTACTTCACCTCTTGCGCGAAGTTAATTTCTTGACCTTCAGCAAGGGTCACATAGGCCTTACGCACATCGTTGCGCTTGCCCATGAAGCGACCAAAGCGCTTCTGCTTACCTTTGAGGTTAAGAATTTGAACAGACTTGACCTGCACTTTGAAGAGCAGTTCAACAGCAGCTTTCACTTCCACCTTGTTGGCGTCCGGAAGGACTTCGAACAAAGCTTGGTTAAGCTTCTCAGCAACCATCGTGCTCTTTTCGGAGATAACCGGAGCAACGAGGACCTTTAAAAGACGTTCCTGGTTCATGCCAATATCTCCTCAATCTGAGCCACGGCAGCCTTCGTCGCAACAACCTTGTCATAGAAGAGCAAGGAGAGCGGATCAGCATAACGCGGGGTAACAACCAACACGTTCTTCAAGTTGCGGGAAGCAAGGAAGAGGTTGTCGGTGTCTTCTTCTTTACCGATGAGAACAAGAACCTTACCGGTCAAACCGAGAGTCTTCAACTGTTCGGCAAAAGCTTTCGTCTTCGGAAGATCAACCTTGATGGTTTCAATCACAGAGAAACGATCGTCAGCCACGAGCTTCGAGTAAATCGAGGCCATAGCAGCACGGAACATCTTCTTGTTAACCTTCTGGCTGAAATTTTCATCCGGGGAGTTCGGGAAAGCACGACCACCACTACGCCACACTGGGGAAGAGGTCATACCAGAACGAGCACGACCGGTACCCTTCTGACGCCAGGGCTTCTTGGTGGAATGATGCACTTCAGCACGCGTCAACTGAGCGCGCGTGCCGAGACGAGCATTGGCCTGGAAAGCAACCACAATCTGGTGCACCAGGGCTTCGTTGTATTCACGACCGAACACAGCGTCAGTCGCCGAGACTTTACTTTGTTCGTTCAGGACATTGAGTTCCATTATTTCGCTCCTTACGCCTTAACAGCCGGACGCACGATAACTTCGCCGCCCTTAGCGCCAGGAACGGCACCACGGACCAACAAAAGCTGACGTTCAACGTCAACGCGTGCGATCACGAGATTCTGAGTCGTACGCTGCACATCGCCCAAATGACCGGCCATACGCTTACCAGGGAACACGCGACCCGGATCCTGACGGTTACCGATGGAACCAGGAGCACGAGTCGTGACAGAGTTACCGTGGGATGCACGGTTGGACGAGAAGTGGTGGCGTTTGATAGCACCAGCGAAACCCTTACCGATGGTCGTGCCCGTCACGTCAACCTTCTGGCCAACCGTGAACATGTCAGCAGACAAAGCCTGGCCGACTTTAAAGTCGCCAACCTTTTCAGCATCGATATGGAACTCTTTGAGCAGGCTGCCAGCTTCAACGCCAGCCTTGCCATAGTGCCCTGCGAGGGGCTTGCTCACGCGCGAGGGCTTCTTAGAGCCGAACGCGACTTGAATTGCATTATAGCCGTCGGTTTCTTCCGTCTTCACCATCGTGACACGGTTGTTCGACACATCAACGACAGTCACGGGAACGGACACGCCGTCTTCCGTGAAAATACGCGTCATGCCGATCTTACGACCGACGAGGCCGAGCTTATCACTCATTGTTTTCTCCACCCCGGCTACGATTGGCCGGGACCGTTTTATGAAAAGACCACAAAGAAATCGAGTAAAAGATTCGATCTCGGTGGGCAGAAAAGGGCAATTTTAACTGCGACAATGATCCTTTGCAACCGAAGTTGCTAGGTTTTTCATTGTGTTAGTGCAATTGGAAATTACTGAACCTTGATCTTGACATCAACACCAGCAGGAAGGTCGAGCTTCATGAGAGCATCAACCGTCTTATCGGTCGGATCAACGATGTCCATAAGACGCTGGTGAGTACGAATTTCAAGCTGATCACGGCTGGTCTTGTTCACGTGAGGGGAACGAAGAATATCGAAGCGCTGAATACGGTTCGGAAGAGGAACCGGACCGCGAACAACAGCACCAGTGCGCTTGGCGGTTTCAACGATTTCCAAAGCGGACTGATCGATCAACTTGTAGTCGAAAGACTTGAGACGAATGCGAATGCGCTGAGATTGCATTTGCTTAATCCTTTAAAAAGAACAAAAAAAGAACATAGGGGGCGGAGTATACAACCCCGCCCCCTAGCTTATCAAGTCAAAACTCGATATTTTTTATTACTCGATGATGGAAGCAACAACGCCAGCACCAACGGTGTGGCCACCTTCACGAATAGCGAAGCGAAGACCCTGTTCCATAGCGATCGGGCAAATCAACTTCACGGTCATCTGGATGTTGTCGCCAGGCATAACCATGTCGACACCTTCCGGCAATTCGATCGTGCCAGTCACGTCCGTCGTACGGAAGTAGAACTGCGGACGATAGCCCTTGAAGAACGGGGTATGACGGCCGCCTTCTTCCTTCGTCAAAACGTAAACTTCGCCCTTGAAGTGGGTATGCGGGGTGATCGTGCCCGGCTTAGCGAGAACCTGACCACGTTCCACATCTTCACGCTTCGTGCCGCGCAAGAGAATACCGACGTTATCGCCAGCTTCACCCTGATCGAGCAACTTACGGAACATTTCAACGCCAGTGCAAGTCGTCTTCGTCGTCGGCTTGATACCAACGATTTCGATTTCTTCACCAACTTTGATCACGCCACGTTCGACACGACCCGTCACCACGGTACCACGACCAGAGATGGAGAACACGTCTTCAATCGGCATCAAGAACGGCTGGTCAACAGCACGTTCTGGAGTCGGGATGTAGGAGTCGAGCGTTTCAGCCAACTTCAAGATGGCCGGTTCGCCCAACGGGCTCTGGTCGCCTTCGAGAGCGAGCTTGGCGGAACCCTTAACGATCGGAAGATCATCACCTGGGAAGTCGTAGTTGGAGAGCAATTCACGCACTTCCATTTCCACGAGTTCGAGCAATTCTTCATCGTCAACCATATCGCACTTGTTCAAGAACACGATGATGTAGGGAACACCCACCTGACGAGCAAGAAGAATGTGTTCGCGAGTCTGAGGCATAGGACCGTCAGCTGCGGAAACCACAAGAATGGCACCGTCCATCTGGGCAGCACCCGTAATCATGTTCTTCACATAGTCGGCGTGACCCGGACAGTCAACGTGGGCGTAGTGGCGAGTAGCCGTTTCGTATTCCACGTGAGACGTGTTAATGGTAATACCACGAGCCTTTTCTTCAGGAGCTGCGTCGATCTGATCATAGCCCTTGGCTTCACCGCCGAAGTGCTTCGACAAAATCGTCGTAATAGCAGCCGTCAACGTGGTCTTACCATGGTCCACGTGACCAATCGTGCCCACGTTAACGTGGGGCTTTGTACGTTCAAACTTACCCTTGGCCATTTTAGGTCCTTGTAGTGTAAATTGTTAAAGAAATACGTTAGTGCAAAATTACTTTGCCTTGTCAGCAATCACGGCTTCAGCGACGTTACGCGGAGCTTCAGCGTAGTGCTTGAACTCCATCGTATACGTTGCGCGGCCCTGAGTCAACGAGCGAAGCTGCGTGGCGTAACCGAACATTTCGGCCAACGGCACTTCAGCCTTGATGCTCTTGCCAGCACCAGCAGGCAAATCATCCATACCCTGGATCATGCCGCGGCGGGAAGACAAGTCACCCATAACGTCGCCCATCTTTTCTTCAGGCGTTTCAACTTCAACAGCCATGATCGGCTCGAGCAACACTGGGTTGGCCTGACGCATACCGTCCTTGAAAGCCATAGAAGCGGCCATCTTAAACGCGTTTTCGTTAGAATCAACTTCGTGGTACGAACCAAAGTGCAACGTCACCTTCACATCAACGACGGGGTAACCAGCGAGCACACCAGCCTTGAGCGTGTCTTCCACACCCTTCTGAACAGCCGGAATGTATTCACGGGGCACTACACCGCCCTTAATGGCGTCAACGAATTCGAAGCCCTTGCCAGGAGGCAGAGGTTCGAGCTTCAAGACAACGTGACCGTACTGACCGCGACCACCAGACTGCTTAGCAAACTTGCATTCGGCATTTTCGACCACGGAACGAATCGTTTCGCGATAAGCAACCTGAGGCTTACCCACGGTAGCTTCCACGTTGAATTCACGCTTCATACGATCAACGAGAATTTCAAGGTGCAATTCGCCCATACCCGAAATAATGGTCTGACCAGATTCTTCGTCCGTGCGAACGCGGAAGGACGGATCTTCCTGAGACAAACGGTTCAAGGCGAGAGCCATCTTTTCCTGGTCGGCCTTAGTTTTCGGTTCCACAGCCTGCGAAATCACTGGTTCTGGGAATTCCATGCGTTCAAGGATGATAGGAGCATCCACGGCGCAAAGCGTATCACCAGTACCGACTTCCTTCAAGCCTACAGCAGCGGCAATGTCACCAGCTTCCACGAACTTGATTTCTTTACGTTCGTTAGCGTGCATCTGCAACAAACGACCGATACGTTCCTTGCGGTTCTTCACCGAGTTCAACACGGTGTCGCCAGAGTTCAACAAACCAGAGTACACGCGCAAGAAGGTCAACTGACCAACGTACGGGTCCGTCATGATCTTGAACGCCAGAGCGGAAAACGGAGCATCATCAGAGGCTTCACGAGTGACTTCCTTTTCGTCCATGTCAAAGCCTTGGACAGGGGGAATGTCAACCGGAGACGGCAAGAACTGAACGACAGCATCCAACATACGCTGCACACCCTTGTTCTTAAAGGCGGTACCGCAAAGCATCGGCTGAATTTCGCAAGCAATGGTACGAGCACGCAAGCCAGCAACGATGTCTTCTTCAGAGAGTTCACCGTTTTCGAGGTACTTGTTCATCAACTCTTCATTAGCTTCAGCGGCGGACTCAACCATGTGTTCACGCCATTCATTAGCTGTGTCAACTAATTCAGCAGGGATATCGCGGTATTCAAACTTCATACCCTGGCTAGCATCGTCCCAAATGATGGCCTTCATCTTGATGAGGTCCACCACACCCTGGAAGGTGTCTTCAGCACCGATAGGCACAACGACTGGGACTGGGTTAGCCTGGAGGCGCTTCTTCATCTGGTCATAGACCTTGAAGAAGTTAGCCCCCGTACGGTCCATCTTGTTCACAAATGCCAAACGAGGCACTTTGTACTTGTTAGCCTGACGCCACACGGTTTCAGACTGCGGCTGAACACCACCCACAGCACAGTAAACCATGCAAGCACCGTCCAACACACGCATGGAGCGTTCCACTTCAACAGTGAAGTCAACGTGACCCGGGGTGTCGATGATGTTGAAACGATACGGTTCATACTGCATTTCCATACCACGCCAGAAGGCAGTGGTAGCAGCAGACGTAATCGTAATACCACGTTCCTGTTCCTGCTCCATCCAGTCCATGGTGGCTGCACCATCGTGCACTTCACCAATCTTATGGTTCACACCGGTGTAGAACAAAATACGTTCGGTTGTCGTGGTCTTACCCGCGTCAATATGCGCGGAGATACCGATGTTGCGATAACGCGAAATCGGAGTTTGACGAGCCATTTAAGGTTCCTCACAATCTTTGTTGCACGAAGTGTCAATTCTCCGTGCAACGAGTTTTCAATATTAGAAACGGAAGTGGGAGAAGGCCTTGTTGGCTTCAGCCATACGATGGACTTCATCACGCTTCTTCATAGCGCCACCACGACCTTCAGCGGCTTCAATCAATTCGCCAGCGAGACGCTGCGGCATCGACTTTTCAGAACGCTTCTTGGCGGATTCACGCAACCAGCGCATTGCCAAGGCCATACGACGAACGGGGCGCACTTCGACCGGGACCTGATAGTTCGCACCGCCAACGCGGCGGGATTTCACTTCCACCAACGGACGGACGTTGTTGAGTGCGGTGGTGAACACTTCAAGAGCATTCTTACCGGTCTTTTCTTCGATCTGTTCGAGGGCGCCATAAACGATGCGTTCTGCCACAGCCTTTTTGCCATCGAGCATGATCACGTTAACAAATTTGGTAATTTCGACGCTGCCGAACTTCGGATCAGGCAGCACTTCGCGTTTTGGTACTTCGCGACGACGGGGCATTTTAAATTTCCTTTCGTGTCTTCAGTCAATCTCAATCTTTAAAAAGAGAATTGAGCAGATTGAGATGTATTAAAAATGTGATCGCATAGATCACGACTTACTCGGTCAAATAAATTGACCGTTTGTCCACGGCGCAACGCCGCGAAATTAGCCGTTCTTCGGGCGCTTAGCACCGTACTTCGAACGAGCCTGTTTACGATCCTTGACACCCTGCGTATCGAGGGAGCCACGAACAATGTGGTAACGCACACCAGGCAAGTCCTTCACACGACCGCCGCGGATAAGCACGACCGAGTGTTCCTGCAAGTTGTGACCTTCACCACCAATATAAGAAATGACCTCAAAGCCGTTGGTCAAACGCACCTTGGCAACCTTACGAAGAGCAGAGTTCGGCTTCTTCGGGGTCGTCGTGTACACACGCGTACAAACACCACGCTTCTGCGGGCAGTTCTTCAACGCGGGGCTCTTACTTTTATCGTGAGTAAGCTCACGTGGCTTGCGAACAAGCTGATTAATAGTAGGCATAAACGTCCGTCTAAATTGTTAATAAGTTAAGCACTTTGGTACTTAACTCGATAAGGTTGAATCGTCAAGAAAGAACAATTCCTTTCAAGACTTCGCATGCTTTCGCTTATCTTCAACGCAAGAAATAAAAGCATCAAGGCTGATTCCTACAGAGTTTTCGCCGATAAAAAACTTTCCTGTAGCGAAAGCGGTGAATAGCTTTTTATGGAAAATTCCACAATTAGCACATCATGCACGGTCTTTCTGAGACCGTTTCGGCTTTTATTCGTCACCCCTCTCTGCCTGAGAGACAGAGAAAAGCACGAGTCAGGGGTCAGCGTTTTTTGGGTGGGGTATTCCACCCGAAGAGCCTAGTCTCATAGTGGATTTGGCGATTCGTTAGAGACCCTGATCCCCAGAAAACAACAGATTTTCAATCAAATCAAGGGCATTGTCAAGTAGTTCATGAACTTTTCTTTATCTATGTATGTCCATGAATCTTTACTAGTAGTGCTCATTAATTGTGCGAGAAGGATTTACCCCACGTTAGTAATGAAAATGGGCCAACCACCCAAAAGGAACAGTTGACCCACTTTTTTACGATCATTACTTTACATTAACTACGTTTTTTATCCGAATCGGGTTCAAGCGTATCTAACGAGGTCGTCAAAGGCTGGCTCAAAGCAGCAAACGGATCGGCAGAGCTTGCTTCATCGTTGTAGAACGGATCCGCGGCTTGAGCTTCGAGGCGTGCAGCCTGTTCTTCTTCAAGACGTTTTTCCATTTCACGGGCTTTGTGAGCCTGGTGATAAGCTAAACCAGTACCAGCGGGGATCAAACGACCCACAATCACATTTTCCTTCAAGCCACGAAGTTCATCGCGTTTACCCATAATGGCCGCTTCGGTCAACACACGCGTAGTCTCCTGGAAAGAAGCTGCGGAGATGAAGCTGTCCGTGGATAAGGAGGCCTTCGTAATACCCAAAAGAACGTTGTCATAGCTAGCAGGGCGCTGACCCAAGGCAACCACGCGATCGTTTTCGTCGAGCATTTCAGAGCGTTCAACCTGTTCCCCCTGAATGAAGTGGGTATCACCAGGATCGGTGATGGAGACACGGCGCAACATCTGGCGAACGATCACTTCGATGTGCTTGTCGTTAATCTTCACACCCTGCAGGCGATACACGTCTTGCACTTCATCAACGATGTAACGAGCAAGTTCTTCGATACCTAAGAGACGAAGAATATCATGTGGATCCACTGGACCGTCCACAATTTCTTCACCCTTCTGGACAACTTGACCATCATGCACGAGCACGGTCTTGTCCTTGCTCACCAAGGTTTCGTGAGCGACACCATCACTGCTCGTGATGATCAAACGCTGCTTACCCTTGGTTTCCTTACCGAAGGTAACCGTACCGGTCACCTCAGCGAGCATACCTGCATCCTTCGGACTACGGGCTTCAAAGAGTTCAGCCACACGCGGCAGACCACCGGTAATGTCTCGAGTCTTCTGAGATTCGGTCGGAATACGAGCCAAAACTTCACCCATGCCAATCTCTTGACCGTCACGCACCACAATGAGAGCGCCAACAGGCAATTGAATCGTCACTGCGTGGTCCGTTCCAGGGATCTTCACTTCGTTGCCGTCAGCATCTAAGAGGTGAACCATCGGACGCATAACGTTAGTTGAGGACCCCTTACCCTTACCAATCTTGGTCGAGCGTTTCGGGTCGATAACCACCAAGCTAGACAGACCCGTCACTTCGTCCACCTGATTCATCACGGTGACGTTGTCGACAATGTTTTCAAACTTGATAGTACCAGCGTATTCCGTGATAATTGGGCGCGTCATCGGATCCCAGTTGGCCAACATCTGACCAGCCTTGATTTCCTGATCTGGACGAACGAGTAACGTAGCACCGTATGGAACCTTATGGCGTTCACGTTCACGACCGTTGTCGGTAATGATGATTTCGCCAGAGCGAGAAATCACCACTAAGTCACCCTTAGCGGACTTCACATAACGCATTGCGGAAGAGTAGCCGACCATACCAGCTGACTTTGCTTCAACGCTAGAAGCCACAGCAGCACGAGAGGCAGCACCCCCAATGTGGAACGTACGCATCGTCAACTGAGTACCTGGCTCACCGATAGACTGCGCGGCGATCACGCCAACAGATTCACCAGAATTCACCAAGGTACCACGCCCTAAGTCACGACCGTAGCACTTAGCGCACAAACCATAACGAGTTTCACAAGTGAGCGGAGTGCGAACCTTGATCATGTCGATACCGATTTCATCAATCAAATCGCAGTAATCTTCGTCGATCAAAGTACCTGCAGGAATGACCAATTCATGCGTATCTGGGTGTTCGACGTCAACAGCCGTCACACGGCCCAAGACGCGATCACGCAAGGCCTGAATCACTTCACCACCTTCGACGAGGGCGCGCATTTCAACGCCGTGTTCCGTACCACAATCGGTATCCGTCACGACCAAGTCCTGCGTCACGTCAACGAGACGACGAGTCAAGTAACCTGAGTTAGCCGTCTTCAAGGCCGTGTCAGCCAAACCCTTACGAGCACCGTGGGTCGAAATAAAGTACTGAAGCACGTTCAAACCTTCACGGAAGTTTGCAGTGATCGGGGTTTCAATAATGGAGCCGTCTGGCTTAGCCATCAAACCACGCATACCAGCCAACTGACGAATCTGAGCGGCGGAACCACGAGCACCAGAGTCAGCCATCATATAGACGCTGTTAAACGATTCCTGACGAACCTTCTTACCGTGACGATCGATCGTGGGTTCGGTAGAGAGCTCTTGCATCATCACCTTACCCACCTGATCAGCAGTACGACCCCAGATGTCTACCACCTTGTTGTAGCGTTCACCCTGAGTCACAAGACCAGAGGTGTACTGGGCTTCGATTTCTTTCACTTCTTGCTCAGCAACCCGAACCAACTGTTCCTTCTGAGCTGGTACCGTCATGTCGCCCACGCAGATGGAAATACCAGCGCGAGTAGAGAGACGATAACCGTTGTTCTTCAAGTTGTCAGCGAAAAGAACAGTCGCACGCAAACCGCACTTACGGAAGCAGCGGTTGATCAAGCGAGCGATTTCCTTCTTTTTCATCGTGACGTTCAACTCAGCAAAGCTCATCCCTTCAGGGAGAATTTCGGAGAGGAGCGCACGACCGACCGTGGTTTCATAGCGCACGATCTTCGGAGTCTTTTCACCTGTCTTCTTGTCGATTTCGTATTCTTTAATACGAACCGTACAACGCGTCTGGAGTTCAACAACCTTGTTGTCCCAAGCACGTTGCACTTCGGCAATGTCGGCAAAGAACATCCCTTCGCCCTTGCCGTTAATCTTTTCGCGCGTAGCGTAATAAAGACCCAACACCATGTCTTGAGACGGAACGATGGAAGGATCGCCGTTAGCTGGGAAAAGAACGTTGTTCGAGGCGAGCATCAAGCTACGTGCTTCGAGCTGTGCTTCTAGCGAAAGAGGCACGTGAACAGCCATTTGGTCACCGTCAAAGTCGGCGTTAAAAGCCGCACAGACGAGCGGATGCAACTGAAGAGCCTTTCCTTCAATCAACTTCGGTTCGAAAGCCTGAATACCCAAGCGGTGCAGAGTAGGAGCACGGTTCAACATCACTGGATGTTCGTAAATGACTTCTTCGAGGATGTCCCAAACGACTGGATCCTGGTTGTCAACCATCTTCTTAGCGGCCTTAGGCGTATTTGCCAAGCCACGGAGTACGAGCTTATTGAAGATAAAAGGCTTAAAGAGTTCCAAAGCCATCAACTTCGGCAAACCGCACTGGTGCATGCGCAATTCTGGACCAACTGTAATCACAGAACGACCAGAGTAGTCCACACGCTTACCTAGCAAGTTCTGACGGAAGCGACCGCTCTTACCTTTTATCATGTCTGCTAAGGACTTCAACGGACGTTTGCTAGCGCCAGTCATAGCCTTACCACGGCGACCGTTATCAAGCAAAGAGTCCACGGCTTCCTGCAACATACGTTTTTCGTTGCGAATGATGATGTCCGGAGCCTTGATTTCCAACAAGCGCTTCAAGCGATTGTTACGGTTGATCACGCGACGATAAAGATCGTTCAAATCAGAGGTCGCAAAACGACCACCGTCCAATGCCACCAATGGACGCAAATCCGGTGGCAAAACGGGCAAGACCGTCATGATCATCCATTCGGGCTTAATACCAGAACGCTGAAATCCTTCCAATACCTTGAGACGCTTGGCGTACTTCTTGATTTTGGCTTCGGAATTCGTGCCATGAAGCTCTTTGCGCAAACGTTCCACTTCGCTGTCTATGTCGATCGTGCTTAAAAGAGCAGCAATAGCTTCTGCGCCCATCTTTGCTTCGAATTCGTCACCATACTCAGCTGTCTTCGCTACGAAGTCTTCTTCGGTGAGCAACTGACCGCGTTCAAGAGTCGTAAGACCAGGGTCAACCACGATATAGGCTTCGAAGTAGAGCACGCGTTCGATATCACGCAAAGGGATATCCAACACCATGCCCATACGGCTCGGCAAACTCTTCAAGAACCAGATGTGCGCAACTGGGCTAGCCAAATCAATGTGACCCATGCGTTCACGGCGCACTTTGGACTGGGTGACTTCAACGCCACACTTTTCACAAATCACACCACGGTTCTTCAAACGCTTGTACTTACCGCACAAGCATTCGTAATCCTTCACTGGACCAAAGATCTTGGCACAGAAAAGACCATCACGTTCTGGCTTTTGTGTACGGTAGTTAATCGTTTCAGGTTTCTTGACTTCCCCGAAAGACCAAGAATGAATCTTTTCTGGGCTAGCCAAGCCGATGCGAATAGCATCGAAATGGTCTTCCGACTGAACCTGATTGAAAATATCGTTAAGCGGCATTCTCATCGCTTAATTCCTCTTAGTTCTTAACGAGGTCGATGTCGATACCCAACGACCGGATTTCTTTGACCAACACATTGAAGGACTCGGGCATGCCGGCTTCAATCTTGTGTTCACCCTTAACAATGTTTTCGTAGACCTTCGTACGACCATTCACGTCGTCAGACTTCACAGTCAACATTTCCTGAAGGACATACGAAGCACCGTAAGCTTCAAGAGCCCAAACTTCCATTTCACCGAAACGCTGACCACCGAACTGAGCCTTACCACCCAACGGTTGTTGCGTCACTAAAGAATATGGCCCCGTGGAACGAGCATGCATCTTGTCATCGACTAAATGATGCAACTTCAAGTAGTGCATGTACCCTACAGTGACAGGGCGTTCAAAGGCTTCACCAGTACGACCATCGTACAAACGAGCCTGCGTCTTAGCCGGTGTCAATTCGAGTCGCTTGGCTTCTTCGTCCGGGAAGGCCAAATCAAGCATCATGCGAATCTGGTCTTCGGAAGCACCGTCAAACACTGGAGTAGCGAACGGTACACCGTTCTGAAGATTGCGAGCCATTGCCATCAATTCTTCATCAGTGAGGCGGTCCAAGTCTTCTTTCTTACCTGTACGGTTATAAACTTCGTTCAAGAAGGCGCGAATCTGGCGGGCTTTTTCTACCTTGAGCATTTCGGCAATACGCCAACCGATCCCCTTAGCTGCCCAACCCAAGTGTACTTCCAGCACCTGACCGATGTTCATACGAGACGGCACACCTAACGGGTTCAACACGATGTCAGCGGGACGACCATCGGCCATGTATGGCATATCTTCAATCGGACAAATCTTGGAAACCACGCCCTTGTTACCGTGACGTCCGGCCATCTTGTCGCCTGGCTGCAAACGGCGACGTTCAGCAATATAAACCTTCACCATCTTCAAGACACCCGGGGGCAATTCATCGCCACGGGTCATCTTTTCAACCTTGGTTGTGTACTTGTGACGGTTGTCTTCGCGGGTTTCATTAATTGCCTTCTTGGTCAATGTAATGAAGTCCTGAGCCTTTTCGTCTTCCATACGGAGATCAAAGAGGCTGTAACCTTGCAATCCATCCAGTACTTCAGCCGTCAACGTCGTGCCCGCCTTGATGCCTTCAGGACCACCCAAGACTTTGTAGCCAACCAACTGGCGACGCAAACGGTCAAAGGAGTCGCGTTCCACAATACGCAATTGGTCATCCAAGTCTCGCTTGTAACGAGCCAGAGCCGTATCAATAATGCTCTGAGCACGCTTGTCACGGGTCACGCCATCACGAGTAAAGATCTGAACGTCAATAACGGTACCCGTCATACCAGAAGGAACACGCAAAGACGTATCCTTCACGTCGCTAGCCTTTTCACCGAAGATCACTCGCAATAATTTTTCTTCAGGCGTCAATTGGGTTTCACCCTTCGGCGTCACCTTACCGACGAGCACATCGCCAGCCTTCACTTCAGCACCAATTTGAACAATGCCAGATTCGTCCAAACGGCTCAACTGATTTTCGCTCAAGTTGGAAATGTCGCGCGTAATTTCTTCAGCGCCCAACTTGGTATCGCGAGCAACCACAGAGAGTTCTTCAATGTGGATAGAAGTGTAACGGTCGTCGGCAACAACACGTTCGCTGATCAACACCGAATCTTCGTAGTTATAACCATTCCACGGCATGAAGGCGATCAACATGTTCTGGCCGAGGGCCAATTCTCCGATATCAGTAGAAGCGCCGTCAGCAAGCACATCACCCTTAGCAACGTGGTCACCCTTCACGACAACAGGACGCTGGTTAATGTTCGTCGATTGGTTAGAGCGCGTGAACTTCTGAAGCGTGTAAATATCAACACCAGTTTCGCCAGCAATGCTTTCTTCGTCGTTCACACGAACCACAACACGATTGGCGTCAACATAGTCAACAACGCCACCACGACGAGCCTGAACGGTCGTCTTCGAGTCCACTGCCACCGTACGTTCAACGCCTGTACCCACAACCGGTTTTTCTGGACGCAAGCAAGGCACGCCCTGACGCTGCATGTTAGAACCCATCAAAGCACGGTTCGCGTCATCGTGTTCCAAGAACGGAATCAAAGCGGCAGCGCAAGAAACGATCTGAGCTGGCGCCACGTCCATGTACTGGATGCGATCGGGGCTAGCCAAAACGGTTTCCCCATTGTCACGAGCAGAGACCAACTCCTGAGTCAAACGCCCGTTTTCATCCATTTCAGCGTTAGCCTGAGCGATGAGGTAACGACCTTCTTCAATAGCGGACAAATACACAATTTCTTGCGTAGCGACGCCATCGATCACCTTACGGTATGGGGTTTCCAAGAAACCGTATTCGTTAAGGCGAGCATAAAGAGCCAGAGAGTTGATCAAACCAATGTTCGGACCTTCAGGCGTTTCAATCGGGCACACACGACCATAGTGAGTCGGATGCACGTCACGCACTTCAAAGCCCGCGCGTTCACGAGTCAAACCACCTGGACCCAAAGCAGAAATACGACGCTTGTGCGTAATTTCCGAAAGCGGGTTGGTCTGGTCCATAAACTGGGACAGCTGGCTTGAAGCGAAAAACTCACGAATAGCAGCACTAATCGGCTTGGAATTAATCAAGTCTTGCGGGGTCAAGCCATCGCTTTCAGCCTGATTCAAGCGCTCTTTGACCGCACGCTCAACGCGCACAAGGCCGGAGCGGAATTGATTTTCCGTCAATTCGCCAACACAGCGAACACGACGGTTACCCAAGTGGTCAATATCGTCAACGCCATTCACCACGCAATCGCGGGAAACTCCGTTTTCATCGATCAACTCAACATTGTCTTGGCCATTACGCAAGGCCACCAACACAGCCATCGTGTCAATGATGTCTTCACGGGTAAGCGTCATCGCCCCCGTAGCACCATCACGACCGAAACGAGCATTGACCTTCATACGACCAACACGAGACAAATCGTAGGTATCGCTGTCAAAGAAGAGACGATTAAAGAGTCCTTCCACTGCTTCTTCCGTTGGCGGTTCGCCCGGGCGCATCATACGATAAATCGCCACACGAGCAGCCAACTGATCTGGCGTGTCGTCTAAGCGTAAAGTCGAAGAAATGTAAGCACCATGATCAAGTTCATTGGTAAACAACGTTTCGATTTGCGTAATGCCAGCTTCACGGAACTTCGTCAAAAGATCAGCCGTGATTTCATCGTTGGCGTTAGCAATGATTTCGCCAGTTTCCTGATCGAAGACGTTACGGGCCAACACACGACCCAAAACGAAATCGTCAGGAATGCTAATCTGCTCAACACCAGCCTTCTTCAAGTCACGAATATGCTTGGCGGTGATACGCTTGTCAGCAGGCACAATTTCCTTACCATCTTTATCGCAGATGGGGAAACTAGCTGTCTGACCCTTCAGGCGTTCTTCAACAAACGGAAGCAACGCACTAGTCGGAGTAAGCGTAATGGTGTCAAAACTAAAGAAACGGGCAAGAATATCTTCCGGCGTCATCCCGATAGCCTTCAACAGAATCGTGCCAGGCATCTTGCGGCGGCGGTCCACACGGAAGTAAAGAATATCCTTGGCGTCAAATTCAAAGTCCAACCACGAACCGCGGTAAGGAATCACACGAGCAGAGAAGAGCAACTTCCCGGAGGAGTGCGTCTTACCTTTGTCATGTTCAAAGAAGATGCCAGGAGAACGATGCAACTGACTCACAATCACGCGTTCAGTGCCGTTCACGATGAAAGAACCCTTCTCAGTCATGAGAGGGATTTCACCCATGTAGACATCATTTTCACGAATTTCTTTGACGGTACCAGAGGTAGCGGCTTCACGATCAAAAATTTCCAACTGGATCTTCGCACGAAGACGGCTGGAGTAGGTCAAACCACGGAGCTGGCATTCAGCAACGTCAAATTCCGGCTCTTCAAGTCGGTATTCGAGGAAGGTGAGGCGAGCATAACCATTGTGGCTAACGATCGGGAAGATGGAGGTAAAGGCCGCTTGTAGACCCACTTCTTTATTACGACTTTTCGCAGGGATATCTGCCTGCAAAAACTCTTCGTAAGAACGAAGTTGAGTTTCAAGCAAGGAAGGCACTTCAAGGACGCTCGGACGGGAGGCAAAGCTCTTCCGAATACGCTTCTTTTCAGTGAACGAGTACGACATGGACACTCCGTTCGACGGTAGGAAAAAACCAATAATGAATCGATATTGACGCCAAAAGCCGCTCAAAGCGGACGAGATGAGGTCGTCAGCCTGCGCGGCAAGTAAAGGAGAATATTAGATCAATCGATCCATCAAGAAGAAAGACTCTGAACTATGTTCACTCTCAAGAGTAAACAGGGTTCAAAGTCCCTCTGCCCTAGGGGCTTCGGGACTCGGGAGAGAAGACGTCATCTTATATTATGACGCCCCCCTTTGTGCAGTGCAAGTAAAAATTACTTGAGAGCAACCTTAGCGCCAGCTTCTTCGAGCTTCTTAGCAGCAGCTTCAGCGTCAGCCTTCGGCAAGCCTTCCTTGACAGCCTTAGGAGCTCCTTCAACGAGGTCCTTGGCTTCCTTGAGGCCGAGACCGGTCATTTCACGAACGACCTTAATCACAGCGATCTTGTTAGAACCAGCTTCTTCGAGAACGACGTCAAATTCGCTCTTTTCTTCAGCAGGAGCAGCACCAGCGGCAGCGCCAGGAGCGGCGACAGCAACAGCAGCGGCAGCAGCGGACACACCGAACTTTTCTTCCATCATCTTGATGAGTTCGGAGATTTCGAGAACAGTCTTGGAAGCAATCGCTTCGAGGATTTCTTCATTGGTAAGGGCCATTTTATAGCTCCAAATTACGTGTGTTTAAAAGTTAAAAAAGATTGATTAGGCAGCAGCCTTTTCCTTGGCATCGCGCACGGCAGCCACGGTACGCACAAAGCGAGCCGGGACTTCGTTGACGGTGCGGACGAACTTCGCGATAGGTTCGTTCATCGTAGCCATCAACTTGGCAAGGAGTTCTTCGCGGCTCGGCATCGAGGCGAGGTTCTTAACAGCTTCCACGTCCATGACGTAGTTAGCCATTGCACCGCCCTTCAAAACGAGCTGTTCATTGTCCTTGGCGAAATTGACGAGAACCTTGGCGGCAGCGACAGGGTCGGCAGAGAAGCCGTAGATCAACGGACCAACGCATTGGTCAGCTAAACCGGCGAAACCCGTACCTTCAATAGCACGACGCACCAACGTGTTCTTGACAACACGCAACGTCACATTATTTTTGCGAGCATTTGCACGCAACTTTGTGACGGCCTCAACGCTCAGCCCACGGTATTCGGCGATGATAATTGCAGAAGAGTTAGCAACGAAGCTACCCACTTCTTCAATAACAGCAGCCTTGTCTTGACGATTAAGACCCATGGTCTGGCTCCACTCAGAGGTGTTCCCCATAAAGAGAAACACCGGTTTCTAAATAACCGGCATACTTCTGAGAGTTTTGGCGGATTTATAACCATCTAAAAAAGACAGATGATTATGAAAACACAACGCAACTTCTCTCTTCGGTTTACCGTCTACGCTGGACGTCTTAGAAATCTCTACCTTTTAAAAGGACAAAACCTCAAGACATTTAAGAATTTGGTCCATACTCGATGGTACAAATCCAACTCTCCAGCGGTCTTTGACAGCGGTGCAATGTGTCTTTTAAACAACAAGTACACCACCCAAAGCCCTCGAGACCTCACGGTCTCTAAAATCTAGGGTATTTTTGTCGAAGCCTTACCAAGGTAAGGCTTTCGACCTCAGGGAGTACCCATCCCTGTAGAACGGAATTAGCCGTTCAAGCTACTCAGATCCAAACGAACACCGATACCCATCGTGGAAGACACAGAGATCTTACGGAGGTACTGACCCTTGGCAGAAGCTGGCTTCAACTTGTTGACCTGATCAACCAAAGCAGCCAAATTCTTCTGGAGACGTTCGGCTTCGAAAGAAGCACGGCCGATCGGAGCATGAATAATGCCAGCCTTGTCAACACGGAACTGAACCTGACCAGCCTTAGCGTTTTTAACAGCCTCAGCAACGTTCGGGGTAACCGTGCCAACCTTCGGGTTCGGCATTAAGCCACGCGGACCAAGAATCTGACCCAATTGGCCAACCACGCGCATAGCGTCTGGGGAAGCGATCACAACGTCAAAGTTGATTTCGCCAGCCTTAACTTGAGCTGCGAGGTCGTCGAAACCGACGATATCAGCGCCAGCAGCACGAGCTTCATCAGCCTTAGCACCCTGGGTAAACACAGCCACACGGACCGTCTTACCAGTGCCTTCTGGCATCACGACAGCACCACGAACGGCCTGGTCGGATTTACGAGGATCGATACCGAGCTGAATAGCCACGTCGACCGATTCGTCGAACTTAGCAACAGCAGTTTCCTTGATCAACTGAAAAGCTTCAAGGGCGGGATAAAGCTTGTTGGCTTCAACCTTTTCGGAGATAGCCTTCATGCGCTTAGTAAGCTTAGCCATTACAGACCCTCCACAATAATGCCCATGGAGCGAGCAGAACCAGCGATAGTACGAACAGCGGCGTCCAAATCGGCAGCCGTCAAATCGGGTTCCTTCATCTTGGCGATTTCTTCGGCCTGAGCACGAGTAATCTTACCTACCTTATCGGTATGAGGACGGGCAGAACCCTTCTGCAACTTAGCAGCCTTCTTGATCAAAACGGTGGCCGGAGGAGTCTTCATCACAAAGGTGAAGCTCTTATCAGCGTAAGCAGTGATCACAACCGGAATTGGGAGACCAGCTTCCATGCCTTGAGTCTTAGCATTGAAAGCCTTGCAGAATTCCATAATATTCAGACCGCGCTGACCGAGAGCCGGGCCGATAGGTGGCGATGGGTTAGCTTTACCAGCAGGAACCTGCAATTTGATAAAGCCAATGATTTTCTTAGCCATTTCAAATATTCCTTCTTGGGTGCAAATGCAAGACACAAGAGTGCCTTGCTCCCCAGTAAGTTAAGTGGAAAGTCGAACAATATAACACGCTTTTTTAGAGCATGCAACTCGTTTTTTAGATTTTTTCGACTTCGTTAAAGTCGAGATTGACAGAGGTCTCACGACTGAAGATAGAGACCAAGACCTGCAAACGGCTCTTGTCATACTGAACTTCTTCGATACGTCCATTGAAATCTTTGAACGGACCTGATTTGATTCGGATTTCTTCACCGACCTCAAATTCAACCTTGGGTTTCGGTTTTTCAGCACCCGTTTCAACGATTTGTCGGATAGCAGCAACTTCCGAATCAGACAAAACAACTGGGTTGTTGTTCCCCAAGAATTCAATCACGCGAGGCGTGGAGTTCACGAGATGCCATGTGGCGTCATTCATTTCCATTTCAATGAATACATAGCCAGGGTAAAGACGACGTTCCGTCGTCATCTTACGACCATTGCGGATTTCACGCACTTTTTCGATAGGAAGTAATACCTCACCAAAGCTATCACGTAATTCACTGCGAGCGATGCGTTCTTCTAAAGCTTTCTTGACACTTTTTTCCATCGAGGAATACACGTGCACTGTGTACCACTTCTTTGCACTTTCCGTCATAACAATCCTTCCTCAATATCAAGCCAGACGTAACAATACGTCATAGAGGCCCCATTCAATGATCTTGTCACAAATGAACAGGAATAACGCGATGATAAAGACGAAAGCCATGACAAGGCCAGTCGTATTCAAAGTTTCTTTCTTAGTTGGCCATACTACACGACGAAGTTCGTCCCAAGACTGGCGACCATAAGAAAGAAGACGCTTACCAGAGGGGCTCAACCATGCCAAGCCAATGCCAAGTAGCAAGCCACCGAACAAAACACCAAGGCGCACACCTAGGGCTTCTTCGGACAAAAGCGCAAAAGCAATCACGCCGGCCAACGCAGCCAAAATAGCAAGCGTAACCAAGGCAATGTCTGACTTGCTCGTTACTGTTTCAACGTTTTGGTTATTCATAACTAATCCAGATTGAAGCGGCTTCGCGGTGAGCACGCTCTACAACCAAACAAAAGACTGATTATTGTAGCCATATAGATCACTCTTGAGTGAAAAAAGGCTCAACTTTCTCATCCAATGTTCTAAAAGCATATCAAAAAGCCAAGTTGCAAACGCATCGCAACTTGGCTTTAGAAATTTTGGCAGGGGCAGAAGGAATCGAACCCTCAACCTACGGTTTTGGAGACCGTCGCTCTGCCAATTGAGCTATACCCCTGTTAGGTCTGGCGAATTATATACGATCGCCAGACTTTTCGCAAAATTATTCGATGATGCTAGCAACGACGCCAGCACCAACGGTGTGGCCACCTTCACGAATAGCGAAGCGAAGACCCTGTTCCATAGCGATCGGGCAAATCAACTTCACGGTCATCTGGATGTTGTCGCCAGGCATAACCATGTCGACACCTTCCGGCAATTCGATCGTGCCAGTCACGTCCGTCGTACGGAAGTAGAACTGCGGACGATAGCCCTTGAAGAACGGGGTATGACGGCCGCCTTCTTCCTTCGTCAAAACGTAAACTTCGCCCTTGAAGTGGGTATGCGGGGTGATCGTGCCCGGCTTAGCGAGAACCTGACCACGTTCCACATCTTCACGCTTCGTGCCGCGCAAGAGAATACCGACGTTATCGCCAGCTTCACCCTGATCGAGCAACTTACGGAACATTTCAACGCCAGTGCAAGTCGTCTTCGTCGTCGGCTTGATACCAACGATTTCGATTTCTTCACCAACTTTGATCACGCCACGTTCGACACGACCCGTCACCACGGTACCACGACCAGAGATGGAGAACACGTCTTCAATCGGCATCAAGAACGGCTGGTCAACAGCACGTTCTGGAGTCGGGATGTAGGAGTCGAGCGTTTCAGCCAACTTCAAGATGGCCGGTTCGCCCAACGGGCTCTGGTCGCCTTCGAGAGCGAGCTTGGCGGAACCCTTAACGATCGGAAGATCATCACCTGGGAAGTCGTAGTTGGAGAGCAATTCACGCACTTCCATTTCCACGAGTTCGAGCAATTCTTCATCGTCAACCATATCGCACTTGTTCAAGAACACGATGATGTAGGGAACACCCACCTGACGAGCAAGAAGAATGTGTTCGCGAGTCTGAGGCATAGGACCGTCAGCTGCGGAAACCACAAGAATGGCACCGTCCATCTGGGCAGCACCCGTAATCATGTTCTTCACATAGTCGGCGTGACCCGGACAGTCAACGTGGGCGTAGTGGCGAGTAGCCGTTTCGTATTCCACGTGAGACGTGTTAATGGTAATACCACGAGCCTTTTCTTCAGGAGCTGCGTCGATCTGATCATAGCCCTTGGCTTCACCGCCGAAGTGCTTCGACAAAATCGTCGTAATAGCAGCCGTCAACGTGGTCTTACCATGGTCCACGTGACCAATCGTGCCCACGTTAACGTGGGGCTTTGTACGTTCAAACTTACCCTTGGCCATCTTTGGCTCCTGAACAAGTGAATTCCAGCCCCAGTGCAACTACGACAAGAAACTGGAAGTGTGATTAATAGAAAGGAAAAATTTGTGGTGCCCATGATGCGGATTGAACGCATGACCTCTCCCTTACCAAGGGAGTGCTCTACCACTGAGCCACATGGGCGCGCTTCATGAGCGGGTGACGCGAATTGTCTTTCAAGATAGCTTGCTGGACAACCGGATGTCCTTCCGCTCTGCAATGTTCGCGTAAGCGAAAGTTTCGCTGGTGGAGAGGGATGGATTCGAACCATCGTAGGCGTAAGCCAACAGATTTACAGTCTGCCCCCTTTAGCCACTCGGGCACCTCTCCGTCGCGAGAGAGACTGAATTATGCACTGTCCAAGCCATATCGTCAAGGTTATGAATCGAAAAAAATACAAAATACGTGTAAATACTTATATTTATTCTTCGACCCTTCTATTATTTGACTTTTCCGCTCTGTTCCATCGTCTAGAATGAAGTTTGTTGTCTGGTACTCCCTTTTTCAGCCGAATTGAAGTACCTCTTTATTGTTTTTATCATTCTCGTTGAGAGTTTTCATGCTAGAGTCCGACACCTTTCATGCGCTAACGCTATGGAGTCTGATCGCCATGATGATTCAATTTGGGATCATCACTGGTGTGACACTCCGTGTGATGCTAACTCGTCATCCTCCTGGAAGTGCCTTTGCGTGGATCATCATTACTTCAGTCATTCCTTATGTCGGATTCGTTCTCTATCTCATGTTCGGAGAACGTCCTCTCGGTCGACATCGCGAACAACTGTACCGAAGCCTTCACGAAAAAGAGGTGGAACACCCTGACTTGCCTTTAATACCAGTTGGACCTCTTCCATTACCCCTTTACCCACGAGCGGATCTATTAGCTCTTGCAACTTCGGTATCTGGCTTTCCCGTCACTTTTGGTTCTTCGCTCAAACTTTTCAGCGACACGAACAGTATTTTTAATGCCATTGTGGCTGATATCAATACTGCACAAAAAAGTATTGATATGGAGTTCTATATCTGGCTCGACAAGGGCCGTGTAGATGAAGTTTCTCAAGCACTGTTTGCTGCACTTGCCCGAGGCTGCCGTGTACGTATTTTGCTTGATGATTTTGGTTCTCGCGCTTTTCTCAACAGTACCCGTCGTAAAGAGCTGGTAAGCGCAGGGGCAGAAATATGCCCAGCTATGCCAATGAAACTTTGGCAGATTTTTGGGCTTCAGCGTGCTGACTTACGCCTACACCGTAAAAGCATCATTATCGATGAGCGCATTGCCTATACAGGTAGCCTCAATATGATTGACCCTAGCGCTTACGCCGATGCAAAGATCGTAGGCGATTGGATTGACGCGATGGTACGAATGGAAGGCCCTGCTGTGGACAGTCAGTGTCGAGTATTCGAGACCGATTGGTTGTTACAACCTTCACAAAAACCAATGCACCCACAAAAACCTGTCACTCGCGTAGAAAAACAATGCGGTAATGCAACTCTGGTCACTGTGCCTTCTGGCCCCTACAGCATTCACGATCCAAATCTTTATTTGTTACTCGAAGCCATTGCTGCTGCCAAGCGTTCTATCACAATTACAACGCCGTACTTCGTACCTAATGAAGCATTATTAACAGCACTTCAAACGGCGGCCTTCCGCGGTGTCAAGATTACGTTAATAGTGCCTAAGAAGGGAAACAACAAAATGGTGACCTGGGCAGGCCGCCGCCCCTTTGATACGCTCTTAAACGTTGGAGTAGAAATTCAACTGCATCGTATAGGTCTTCTCCACACCAAATCCGTCGCGGTAGATGGAGAATTTGCCGTCTTTGGCACCGTCAATCTCGACAACCGTAGCTTGCACCTTAACTTTGAAACGGCACTCCTTATTTTCGACAAAGACTTCATGCTAGAACTTGATGCCTTGCATCAAAGCTATTTTAAGGAAAGTGATCCTGTAAACCCTAAGCTTTGGGCGAAACGCCCCCTATTAGATCGCTTAAAAGAAGGAATTGGTTCCTTAGTTGCCCCTCTGCTTTAGATAAGGCAACAAATAGACGTACCGTATAAGCATTTTGAGGTAATGATTGATCAAAAAAAGGGGTGTTACGAAAATCTAGGATTCTAGACTTTAGCAACACCCCCTTTGTTCTGGCTCGTAAGTCAGGATTTATTCCTTTGGCTTCTCTTGTGGTCCATCAATCACTTCAATATCTTCGATATCATCACGGCTACCACGGACTTGATGGGGATTATTGGCTGCACGAGCTTCTGCCTCTGCTTCTTCAGGCGAAACAATACGAATCTCACGGAATACAAAGTTGCCGTCATTAGATGTAGCATCAGCTTCAACATCCGTAAAGCCGTATTTATCTTTCAAATTTTTAGTCTTATACCAGTACCAAGCCCAAAGACCAGCAATTAAGGCAAAGACAACCAAAGCAAAGCCCAAGATAAAGGGCAAGAGAAGAGCAAAAATAGCAATAGAAACGCCCACCACAATTAAGCCCACGACAAAGCGGACTATCGGATGCGCACTTGAATAGTCAAAAACATATCGGGACATAGTAAATTTTTTTATCCTCAGGGTTGTAGCAATCAGACTTCTTCTTTAAGTTCTTGATTTTTATATAGTCAAAATACACCAATTTTTTTTAAATCTATTATGATCTTACCCTCTCTAGTGGGCTGTAAACGTTGTCTTTCTGAGTACTATCACACTAAATTGTAACGATGCCCTTTGGGATTTTCGATCCGTAACAGCCTTTTTTCACATAAAGTGCTCAGCTTTTTGTAAGATATTGCGCACACACTGGGAATTCTTAGTTTCTAAGTAGGCTTTTTTATATCAGCCCTTTGGCTGGGGCCTCCTAGATATCGCTGGAGTTCTCTTTTTCTTACTGTATTATCGCCTTACTCCACTAGTCGTCTCTGTAGGAACTCCACTACGGTACAAGGTGCACAATAATAGCTATGCAGAACAATTTGAAAACTTCTCTTCCTGATGTTCAGTCCTCGCACGACACCCGTAATATTGCTATTACCCGCGTCGGCGTTCGTAACATCACCTTACCGATCGTCGTTGATTCCCCCAATGGTCCACAGCACACCGTTGCGACGGTAACGATGACCGTTTCTTTGCCCGCTGATCAGAAAGGGACGCATATGTCTCGTTTCATCGCTTTGATTGAAGAGCATACTGAACCGCTCTCTCGCGATCGTATTGCCACGATGATGGACGAAATGCTCGAACAGTTGGATGCCAAGAGTGGCTCTATCGAGGTTCGCTTCCCGTTCTTCGTAAAGAAAACGGCCCCTGTGAGTAAACTCACTAGCTTATTGAACTATGAAGCTGCCTGGATCGCCAATTCTGAAAATGGCGTCACTGAAGTGCGTCAAGAAACCTTGACGCCAGTAACGAGTCTCTGCCCTTGCTCCAAAGAAATTTCAAAGTATGGCGCGCATAACCAGCGCTCTCACTTGACCTCTTCTTTGGTGCTTAGTTCCAACATGTCATTGGAAGATCAGATCTCCATCAGTGAAAACTCTGCTTCTTGCCAACTTTGGGCTCGTTTAAAGCGTGCAGACGAAAAATTTGTGACGGAATATGCTTACGAACATCCCAAATTTGTTGAAGATATCGTGCGTGATATGGCTCGTTTCTTAAACAATGATGACCGTGTCTTGGCCTACCGCGTTCAGGCTGAAAACTTCGAATCGATTCATAATCATTCGGCTTTCGGTTGGATTGAACACGACAAGCGCCAAAAATAATTTCTGCTACTGACAGAAATTCCTTCGACCCGTTTCCTTTTCTAGGGCAACGGGTCGAAACATTTGCTAATCCAATTTTTCCACTGCGCTGTTAACCCCTCATTGCAGGGAAAATGTAAACTGTTTCTATTTCAGCCTGAAACACCCAAGCGACTAAAAATCTATGCTAGTTCAACAACAAGAGACTGTTGCCTCCATCATCAAAGAGGCTTTAGCTACCCTCGATGTCACCGATATCAATATCATTCTCGATCGCCCAAAAAGCGCTGAGCATGGTGATATTGCATGCAATATTGCAATGCAGTTAGCTCGTGTACTCAAACAAAAGCCACGTGATATCGCCGATAAGCTGGTTGGTCTGATCAAGGCGAATCCAAAGTCGCAAACTCTTTTCAAGAACATCGAGATCGCTGGTCCTGGTTTCATCAATTTCTTCTTAGCTGATGACGCTCGTTTTGAGACGATTCGTAAGATTCTCACCGATAAAGAGGCCTATGGTTTCAACCATGATCACGATGGTGAGTCCGTTCTCCTCGAATTCGTTTCTGCAAACCCCACAGGTCCCTTGCACTTAGGTCATGCACGTCAGGGTGCCTTGGGCGACACTCTCGCCAACTTATTGCAGACGCAAGGCTGGAAAGTTACGCGCGAGTTCTACTACAACGACGCTGGTGTTCAGATTAATAACCTCGCTGAATCTATTCGTCTTCGCGCTCTCGAACTTCTGGGTGAAAATATTACACTCCCTGAAAGCGCCTATCACGGTGAATACATCGTCTCTATCGCGAAAGAGTACCTTGCGAAGAAGCCTGTGCATACTCATAACGGTGATGTGATCGCCTCCGAGGGAGATCTCAATGACATTAATTCTATTCGCCGCTACGGTGTTGCTTATTTGCGTAATGAGCAGGACGACGATTTGAACGCTTTAGGTGTGCACTTTGACAATTTTTACTTGGAATCTTCACTCTACAGCTCTGGTCGTGTACAGGCTGCTGTCGAGAACATGATCAAGTCTGGCTACACCTATGAGCAGGATGGGGCACTCTGGTTGCGTACCACCGCCTGTGAAAAATTAGGTATCCATGACGACAAAGATCGTGTGATGAAAAAAGCAGACGGCACCTACACATACTTCGTCCCAGATGTGGCTTACCATTTAGCAAAGTTTGAACGCGGTTTTACCAAGGCTGTGAACATTCAGGGCTCTGATCATCACGGTACGATTGCCCGTGTGCGCTGTGGTTTGCAGTGTGTGAGCAAAGTGCTTGACTGGAACATTCCAAAAGCCTTCCCTGACTACATCCTTCATAAGATGCTTTCTGTCGTAAAGGATGGCGAGCCCGTCAAGATGAGCAAGCGCTCTGGCAACTACGTGACTTTGCGTGACTTGGTGGATATGGCAGGTCGCGATGCTGCTCGCTTCTTCTTAGTGAATCGGAAAGCGGACGCTGAATTTGTTTTTGATATCAATTTGGCACAAGAAAAAAGCGATGAAAATCCAGTCTACTATCTCCAGTACGCTCATGCTCGCATTTGCTCGGTCTTTACAAACGCTGAAGAAAAAGGCTACGTGGTGCCGAGTACCGAAGAACTTCTTAAGGGTGATTTGTCTTCGCTCACTGGCGAAACCGCAGCTCTCTTAATGAATAAACTCGCCGAATACCCGAGCTTGCTCACGCAAGCCGCAAACGACCATGCTCCGCATGCTCTTTGCTACTATTTAAAGGACTTAGCGGCTCACTTCCACTCGTTTTATAACGCTGAACGTGTGGTAACTGACAATGATGTCGAACGCAATGCTCGATTGGCCTTACTAGCAGCTACCCGGCAAGTTCTCGCAAACGGTCTTGGCTTATTGGGAGTGTCTGCCCTCACTTATATGGCCAAACGTGAAGAAGTTTAATTTCGAGCCTCAATTCTTTAGGAGTTAGTAGTGTCTCAATCTCGTTTTTCGTTAGGTTTTGGTGGCTTCCTTTTTGGGATTGTTTTCGGTTTGGCCGTTGCGGCGGCTGTAGCCGTTTATACCCTAAATGCCCCCGTGCCTTTTGTCGATAAAGTTCAAAAGGTCACGACGGAGATCGATCCTGCTAAATTACAAGCAGAAAATATCGATCCCAATAAGGCACTCAACGCGGCCTCTACCCCCGAGACAACGTCAGAAACGGCATCAGGCACTGTTGCAACGGTCATCGCCCCTGCCTCTACGGCACCCGCGCCCACACAGCAAGCTTCTCCAGAGATGCAGCCTCAACGTGATGAACAAGGTAAAGCCGCTCAGCCTGGTACTGTAACCCCAGTTTCTTATTGGGTTCAAGCGGGTGCCTTTAAATCTACCAAGCCAGCTCAAGAACGCCAAGCGCAGTTAGCGATGATGGCGGTCGAAGCTCAAGTACAACAAGCTGGAAGTATTTGGCGCGTACGTATCGGTCCATTCGATGATCGAAATAGCGCAAATGAAATCCAGAATATGCTGACGGATCAAGGTATTCAAGCTACGATCATTAAGCAGCAACAAAATTAATTTTCTCTTTGGCATCAACCATCTATTTTCACAAAGGAAATTACATGATTTCTCGTCGTGCATTGCTCGGTGCTTCCGCCTTGATGGCCTGCACCTCCCCGTCTTTTGGGAACCAGACCTACAGTGCTGGTAAGGAATATTTGGTGCTTCAACCTCCCGTCCAATCGGATGCCAATAAGATTGAAGTGATCGCTTTCTTCGCCTATACTTGTCCACACTGCTTACAGTTCGAGCCCGTTTTGGATGAATGGGCCAAAAACTTGCCAGCAGACGTTGTTTTACGTCGTTGCCCAGTGGCTTGGCAGCCCAAGTATTTCCCATTCACGGAAACGTATTTCGCTCTTGAAGCACTTGGCTTGCTCGATAAACTCAGCATGCCCTTCTTTGAGAGCGTGATCTACCAGACCCACACTTATGACTTCAACAATGCCGAGGCTGACATTCTTGATTTCATGACTAAGAACGGTGTGGACGCTGAAAAGTGGAAGTCTGCTATCCGTTCCTTCGGTGTGAAGAACAAGAACCGCGTGGCCTTCCAGACGTGGCAGACCTATCAGATCGACTCTACACCGATGGTCGGCATTGGTGGTCGCTTCATCACAGGACCGCACATGGTTGGCTCTCGTAATGCTATGCCTGCTGCTTTAAACTGGATGATTGATCAGATCCGCCAGGAACGTAAGAAAGCCTAATTTTTAAAATCTCGAGGTGGGCTCCTCTTCAGATCCCACCTCTTTTTTTATAGTCAATACGTATGAACGTCTTTATTACTGGTGCCTCTAGCGGGATTGGGTTAGCCATGGCAAAAGAATTTGCCAAACGCGGAGCGACTTTGGGTCTTGTTGCTCGCAATGCAAGTAAGCTCGACAGCGCTCTTCCTGAAATCCCAGCGCCCCGTGAACAGATTCATCTCTTCTCGGTCGATGTGACCGATAAAGAAGCTATGGTACGTGTTGCTAAAGAATTTGAAGATCTGACTGGCGGCGCAGATATTGTCATAGCGAACGCGGGAATTTCTCACGGTGTGAAAACGGAGTATTTCGAAGACTTAGCAATGCTCGAACAGATCTATAAGACAAACGTTTTTGCGATGGCCTACACCTTCCACCCCTTCATTGCGCCAATGAAAACGCGCGGTCGTGGTCAGTTGGTTGGGATTGGTTCAGTTGCTGGCATTCGCGGTCTTCCAGGTTCTGAAGCCTATTGTGCTAGTAAGTCTGCCGTCATTACTTATTGTGAAAGCCTTCGCGTCGAAATGGGGAAAGTCGGGATTTTGGTCCAAACCATTTGCCCTGGGTTCGTCAAAACTGAGCTCACTGCTAAGAATCCCTACAAGATGCCTTTCTTGCAGACGCCTGAAGAGTTTGCTCGCGAGGCTGTACCTGCCATCTTGAATCGAACGACCTACCGGGTGATCCCTTGGCAAATGGGGGTTTTAGCCAAAATTTTGCGCCTTGCTCCTAATTGGCTCTTTGACAAAGTCACCTCGAAGCGCAAACAAAAACCTCGTATAGCTCCGGCCAACGGGAGCGACTCTACGCCTCAACCCTAACCTTAACAGGTTGAGATGACGTTTTTGACGATTTCAAGGACGTCATCTCCATAGTGTTCCAACTTTCTTTCACCCACGCCGGACACGTTTAATAGAGCCTCTTTCGTTTGTGGGTGATCGTGAGCAATCTGCAGAAGTGTAGCGTCTGGGAAAATCACATAGGGTGGTTTGCCCATATCGCGCGAAAGAGTGCGTCTCCACTCCTTGAGAGCGTCAAAAAGTACCTTATCTTCAAAGCACAACGCTTCATAAGTCTGCTTCCGACTATTAGCCAATCTTGTTGCGTAGCCACGAGGCACGCGCTGAGCTCGACGAACCCGAACACTCATTTTGCCTCGTAATAACTCGTTGGCCTTCTCTCCAATACGCAAAACGTTATGACGTGTTGCATCCACCCAAAGTACGTGAGAAGCAATGAGTTGGCGCAAAACCATACGCCATTCTTCTTCAGAAAGGTCTGCCCCAATCGCCCAAGTCGAGAGTTCTGTATGTGACTTTTCCAAAACGCGGTCTGTTTCTTTGCCGCGCAAAATATCGATGATGTGCTGAGCGCCAAAACTGCTCTGGCTCGCTTGCTGTACACGATAAATGCAAGAAACAAGCTTAATCGCGTCATTGGTGCGGTCGATAGTTTCTGGAGGACTCACGCAGTTATCACACTTCCCGCAGGGCTCGCTCTTTTCCCCAAAATAGGCAAGGAGTCGCACACGGCGGCAATCAGTACATTCTGCCAGCCCCAACATGGCATCCAACTTTTGCGTTGAGAGCTCTTTATAAAACTCATCGGCTTCGCTCGCATCAATGAAGTAGCGCTGTCGCACCACATCGCGCAACCCATAAGCCATCCACGCATCTGCGGGCTGATCGTCTCGACCTGCGCGCCCAGTCTCTTGGAAGTAGCTCTCTATCGAGCGCGGCATATCCACATGTGCAATAAAACGCACATTTGGTTTATCAATCCCCATTCCAAAGGCAATCGTCGCCACCATCACAACGCCATCTTCACGCAAAAACTTAGCTTGCCTCAAAGCGCGGTCTTCTGCTGGCATCCCTGCGTGGTACGACATGGCTACGATACCATTTTCCGTCAAGAATTCGGCGACTTCTTCTGTCGTTTGGCGAGTTGCGCAATACACAATGCCCGACTCTCCGATATGCTCCTCCCGAATAAAGGAAAGGAGTTGGTCCTTAACGTTTTTCGTCTTCTCTACCACCCGATAAAAAATATTGGGCCGGTCAAAGCTCGCCACAAATTTTTCTGGTTTTTCTAAAAGCAATTCGACAATTTCTGCACGAGTTTTCTCATCAGCCGTTGCGGTAAGTGCAATTCTTGGTACGTTCGGGTACTCATTTCGCAAAAAGGCCAACTCTCGGTATTCTGGACGAAAATCATGTCCCCACACACTCACGCAATGTGCCTCATCAATTGCAAAAAGGGCGACCTTGAGTTGAGAGAGCATTTGTCGAAATCCAGCGTTCGCAAGACGTTCCGGAGAAACATAAAGGAGGTCGAGCTCTCCAGCGAAAAGACGTTGCCTCACAGCAGAGGCTTCCTCAGGGTTAAGGCTCGAATTGAGAAATGCCGCCTGCACTCCTACTTCCTCGAGAGCGTCTACCTGATCTTGCATAAGGGCAATGAGGGGAGAGACAACGACAGCAACCCCATCGCGTAAAAGAGCGGGGATTTGGTAACACAGACTTTTCCCGCCCCCCGTAGGCATCAGTACGAGGGCATCTTTCCCCTCAACGACAGTGTTTATGGCAGGTTCCTGAAGCCCTTTGAAGTCATCGTAGCCAAACACTGTTTTTAAAGCGTCTTTTGCTGTAGGGAAACGTCGCATATCTGTAAAAGGAAAAGTTTTACCAAGGGAAACGACTATATTACTCGAAATCTCATGCCCTTTAGAGATTACGCTCTCTAGCGCGTTTGATCCCAACAAAAAACCTCCTCCACACAAGTAGAGAAGGTTATATATGAAGGTTTCCGAGGGATGGCCCCCTCGGAAGGTTTCTAAAGAATCTGCAGATTAGGATTTCTTCGCCAAGCGTTCAGCACGACGGCAAGCAGCGATAGTGAACAGCGCGTCACTAGAAGAGTTCAAAGCTGTTTCGGCGGAGTCCTGAAGTACACCGATAATGAACCCAACAGCAACCACCTGCATTGCCAAGTCTTGGTCAATACCGAAGAGACCACAAGCAAGTGGAATCAACATCAAAGAACCACCTGGCACACCAGAGGCGCCGCAAGCACAAAGGGCTGCAACAAAAGAGAGGAAAATAGCGGTCGGAATATCCACGGGAACACCCAAAGTCTGAGCAGCCGACAGGGTCAAGACCGTAATCGTAATAGCAGCACCTGCCATGTTGATAGTGGCGCCAATTGGAATCGAGATAGAGTAGGTCGATTCTGGTAAATTCAAACGACGGCAAATCGTCAAATTCACAGGAATATTGGCGGCAGACGAACGGGTGAAGAAAGCAGGGATACCTGATTCACGCAACGTCATAAACGTCACAGGGAATGGATTTTCTCGAGTTACAATCCAGACCATCAGCGGATTGATAATGAGAGCGACGAAAGCCATCGTACCCAACAGAACCGCAAGCAACTGGACATAGCCCACAAAGACGCTCGATCCCGTCGTAGCAAACGTTTCTGCCACCAAGCCAAAAATGCCCACTGAAGCAAAACGAATGACGAGGCGCACCACAAATTCCACACCCTTAGAAGCATCATTCAACACTTCACGGGTAGCGTCCGTACCGTGGCGCAACACGATACCCATGGCGATAGCCCAAGCCAAAATGCCGATGTAATTACCATTAGCAATAGCACGAACTGGGTTATCCACCACATTCAAAATTAAATTGCCTAAAACCTCAGAAATGGCTCCTGGAGCGGAAACGGCTTCGGTTGTAGCAAGGATGAGCTTCGTGGGGAACATGAAGCTAGCAATCACAGCTACAACAGCGGCAGCAAACGTGCCAATCAAGTAGAGCACGATAATCGGTTTGATATGTGCATTCTCGCCTTCTTCAAGGTTCTGGTTCGCAATAGAACTCATCACCAAAACAAAAACGAGGATCGGTGCAACGGCCTTCAAAGCCGTCACAAACACTTTACCGAGGAAGCCTAAGCTAACCGCCGCCGACGGAGCAGCATAGGCCACAATAATGCCCAAAATAAGGCCAACTAAAATCTGCTTAACTAACGATGCCTGCAAAAATGGCATCGCGAATTTAAAGACATTCTTCATGGGGGACTCCTGAATGAACATTCTCCGAATGTACAATCTGTTACGGGTTGTAGCGATACCATAGCAAAAAATGGCCTCTAATTGTTGAAAAGCCTTTGTATTAAACAGAGGGGTTAATTGGATTACTATCAAGTCCTTCACTACTTATTGATATACCTCAATTCCTCTAGTAGAGCCACCATGGGGGTTTTCTCACCCTCCTTGTGGTTTTTCCTTCTCTTTCCTTTTAGAGTTTTAAGCATGCCTGCATTTTGCTAAGATTTAGGAAGTTCTCATTTTTGACAGTATTTTTTGTTCGTCCATCGAGTTTATGAAACGCAATCCCGCAATTGGTTTTGTTCTCGCCTGCGTGTTCCTTGACGCATTGGGCATCGGATTGATTATTCCGGTGCTCCCGCGGCTTGTCGGCAGTTTGGCGGGTAGTGCTGATGCGCAGACTCTTTGGTACGGCGCCATCATGATTAGCTACGGTCTCATGCAATTCTTCTTTGCGCCTGTCCTTGGCGCATTGTCAGATCGCATTGGTCGACGCCCAGTGCTTCTCACTGGCATTTTGGGACTTTCACTCATGATGATCATCCCAGCCGTAGCCTCTTCGCTCTGGGCCATTTTGATTTCACGTCTGCTTGGTGGCATGATGAGCTCTAACATCGTGGTTGCTCAGGCCTATATTGCCGACGTCACCACCGAAAACTCTCGTATTTCTTCCTTTGGGAAGATTGGCGCTATCTTTGGCATCGCTTTTGTATTAGGGCCAGCCTTGGGTGGTGTTTTGGGGCAGTACGATCCTCGTATTCCTTTTATGGTGGCAGGTAGTATTTGTGCGCTCAACTTCCTTTATGGTATTTTCATCTTGCCTGAAAGTTTGAAAGAGAGAAATACAAGCCCTCTTCGCATACGAGAGCTCAACCCCTTCACAGCTATTTTCAATCTCACCAAACTTGAAGGTATTCGCCCCTTTGTTCTCATCATTACTCTCTTTACACTTGCACAGAGTTTGATGCAGTGCACCTGGGCACTTTATGTGGAATATCGCTATGGCTGGACGCCCCTGATGATCGGGCTCAGTATCTTTGCGCTTGGGATTTCCATTAGCCTCACTCAAGGTTTTTTCTTGCCGTTCCTCACTAAGCGTTTACCTTCCTACAAAATCGTGCGATTAGGCCTAACACTTGGGGTCGTGGCCATGTTAGCGATTGGCTTCTCTCCATGGGGCTATTTGAGCCTTGTGCTAATTTGTCTTTTTGCCTTGATGGGAGTTGTTGGACCCACCATTCAAGGGGAAATCAGTCGTCGTTGTACAATGACGCAACAAGGCGTCAATATGGGCGCCGTGAGCTCGCTCAATAGCTTTACTGGAGCTATTTCCCCGACGATCGGGACGCCTCTTTTAATGGTGACCTCTCGGCACTCAGACAGCCTTTTCTTGGCTGGCACACCATACTTTACTTGTGCCATGCTCCTCATCGTAACGCTTGGCATCGCGCTCTTTTATCGCGCTGAAGAGTAAAAAAATCGTCCCTGAAGTTTTAGTTCCTCCAAGGACGATTTTCTGTATACGTTTTAGACGCTGGCTTAAATCTTTTCCGAAACCATATCAATGGCACCGCACGGGCATTCCTGGGCACAAATTCCACAGCCCTTACAGTACTCATAATTGATCTCAAACTTCAGCCCTGGACCCAATTTGATAATCGCGTTATCTGGGCAAACCCCATAGCAGTTATCGCATTCGAAGCAGTTACCGCAGGACATACAACGGCGAGCCTCAAACAAAGCGCTTTCTTCAGTGAGACCTTGCTGCACTTCATCAAAAGTCGTCTGACGGCGAATCATATCGAGCTGAGGACGGATAGTCTTTGGAGCATCTGCGTAGTACCAAGTGTGAAGACGATCGTAACCTGCAGCACCATCATACTTCTCAACTGGCACAGCTTCATTCATCATGTACTGATGAATGGCACGCGCAGCCTTTTTACCATGACCAATAGCGACCGTCACATTGCGTTCGCTCTTAACCATATCTCCACCAGCAAAGACTCCAGGCACCTTCGTCATCATATTGTCGTCAACATCAACTACACCATCTTCCGAGGTGAGATCTTTGAGTTTAGAGAGAAAGGAGAGGTTCGTTTCCTGCCCTAAAGCCAAAACCACACTATCTGCGCCAACGGTTTCGTACTGTCCAGTGGGCTTTAACTGACCATTCTCATCGAGTTCCATCTTTTCGATGCGAACTTCACCCTGCTCAGCTTCTTTAATTGTCGAAAGCCATTTCATCGACACGCCTTCTTCAATGGCTTCTTCAATTTCAAACTGGTGAGCTGGAGCTTTTTCTCTCGTACGACGATAAACGAGCAGGGGTTCTGCCCCCATACGCTTCATCGAACGAGCGACGTCAATAGCCGTATTACCGCCACCGTAAACCACAACACGGCGACCCAACATCGGTTTGTCTTCGCCTTCCATGGAGCGCAAAACGGAAACCGCGTCCACGACGTGCGCTGCATCTCCTGCAGGGATATAAGCACGACGAGCCATGCTCGCGCCAACACCTAAGAACACTGCATCGTACTTACCTTGCTCGATTTCTTCTTGCAAATCGGTGATTTCGCGATTCAACTCAATTTCGACGCCTAAGTCCTTAATACGAGCAATTTCAGCGTCCAAAATGTCACGAGGCAAGCGATATTTTGGAATCCCGTAACGCATCATGCCGCCAGCTTTTTCAGAACTATCGACTACGCGAACAGCATGACCCAAACGAGCTAAGTGGTAGGCGGCAGAAAGCCCTGCTGGACCCGCGCCAACCACTAAAACGCGCCTCCCACTGAGCTTTTCTGGTTTTGGAAAGACCCACCCCTTTTCAAGAGCGTTGTCCCCCAAAAAACGTTCAACGGCGTTAATACCCACTGGTGCGTCAAGAGCGCCACGGTTGCAGGCCACTTCACAGGTGTGGTAGCAAACGCGCCCCATGATAGCTGGGAAGGGATTATCTTCAATAATGGTTTCCCATGCTCGACGATAGTCGCCACTTTCTGCATGGAAGAGCCAAGCCTGACATTTTTCTCCAGCTGGGCACTTCGCATTACAAGGGGGCAAACGATTGACATACACAGGGCGCAACGTACGCCACGTCCCCGTGCGGTTAGCCAATGAAGACCCGACGTCCAAGGTTATCGCAAAAGGTTTTGTCATTTTTTTATCCTCGTGCTTAGATGATGGCTGCACGTTCAAGTGCCTGACTCGAGAGAGGGGTTACCTCTCCATCATACTCATCTTCATCCTCATCCAATTCATACTGTGCAACGTTCGCGTCACACAGGCGTTGCAGGCGCTGCAGTGCTGCTTCATCTGCGTTCTTGCCAAACAAATGGGCAAAGCGCTTCTGAGGTTTCAAATATTCATCAACAGGGGCACGGTGGCGAATCTTCTTCACACCAGTGACCTTGCCGTATTCCGCTTCAAAAACTGGGAAGAGTCCGGTTTGATAAGCCAAGCGAGCTAAGGTCACCGTCAAACCAGACGCAGCACCCCAACCAAGCGGACAAGGCACCAAAATATGTATATAACGAGCGCCTTTAAAGGACATGGCTCGCGCCACTTTTCTTTCCAAATCGTGCAAGTCAGCGACTGTTGCCGTTGCAACGTAAGGAATACCATGGGCCATCGCTATCAAAGGCACGTTCTTCCCTTGAGACCAAACGTTGCCTTTTTCTTCGCCTACTGGCATCGTCGTTGCCGTACGAGCAGTCGGTGGTGTAGCAGAAGAGCGCTGAACGCCTGTGTTCATGTAGGCTTCGTTGTCGTAGCAGATGTAAAGGACATCATCGTTACGTTCAAACATCCCAGACAAGCAGCCAAAACCAATATCGGTCGTTCCACCGTCACCCCCCATGGCAATCACGCGAGTAGCCTCAGATAGACCAGCTTTTTTCGCACGAGTGCGGAAAGCTGCTGCCATCCCCGTTGCTACAGCAGCAGTGTTGCCAAAAAGTGAATGAAACCATGGCAACTGCCAGCTAGTCTCAGGATAAGGTGTCGAAAACACTTCCAAGCACCCTGTCGCATTGGCTGCAGCCAAATTGCCGTTGACGGCTTTAATTGCCGCATCTACAGCATAACGAGCACCCAAAGCTTCGCCACAACCCTGACAGGCGCGGTGACCAGAGGTAAGCGAATTAGAACGATTCATGCTCGCCTGAATGGTACGCTCGGTGGTATCCAACAAGCGGTTCCCAGCAGTAAACGTTCCTGTTTGATAGAAATGGACGATATCGGTCATTCCAATTCCTCCCCAGCTGCAAGTTTGCGCATATGTACGTCACGGTTGAGTGCTTCAGCAACAGGGCCAATGTGACGAGCAACGGCTTCACGAGCAAGCTGCTGATCAACGAGAGAGTGATCCAGATCCAAGAAGTAAGGTTCTTCTGGAAGTCCTTTTTCTTTTGCCAAGCAAAGTGCTTCAGCGAGAGACTGGCGCGTTACTGCTCGTCCGCCCAAACCAGCAATCAAGGAATACTGCTCAATAGAAAAGCTACGCAATGCTTTCATCACGTCAAGTGCAACAGCGCCACCATCGCCTGCGCCAATCATGCGGTCTATAATTACCACTTTCTTGACATGTTTTAAGGCGTCACGAACTGCTTCAAATGGGAAAGGGCGATAGCAGGTCAACCCAATCACGCCGATTTTGTGACCTTCTTCCCGCAAACCATCCACAGTGTCTTTTACTGTACCTAAAAGCGAACCCATTGCGAAGACGCAAAGTTCAGCGTCTTCCATACGATAGGAGCGCAACAGACCACCCGCTTCTCGTCCGAAGCGCTCTTTGTATTCTCGACTCACACGTTCTATCACAGGAATGGATTGGACAAGCTTTTGATGAGCAAGATAACGTACTTCTGTAAAGGCTTCTGGCCCAACCATGGCCCCTATCGAGTACGGATTCTTTGGATCCATTAGTTGGCGTGGTTCATAGGGGGGCAAGAAGGCATCGACATCTTCCTGGCTAGGAACGTCCATACGCTCAAAGGCATGCGTGAGCACAAAGCCATCCATACAAACCATCACAGGAATCGACATCTCTTCTGCAATCTTAAAAGCCTGGATATGCAAATCCAGTGCTTCCTGATTCGTTTCCGCAAAAAGCTGGATCCAACCTGCATCTCGCTGACTCATCGAGTCAGAATGGTCATTCCAAATATTAATAGGCGCGCCAATAGCACGGTTAGCTACCGTCATAACCACAGGCAATCCCAAACCTCCTGCGTTATAGACGGCTTCCACCATGTAGAGAAGCCCCTGCGAAGCCGTGGCAGTATAAGCACGACCACCTGCAACGGAAGCCCCGATTGCCACGGACATCGCAGCAAATTCGCTTTCTACGTTGATATATTCGCAATTCTGTAATTTACCTTGGCGACACATTACGCCAAGGGCTTCCACAATGTGAGTTTGCGGCGAAATAGGATAAGCACAAACCACATCAGGACGGCAAAGGGCAACCGCCTGGGCAACCCCTTGACTCCCTTCGAGCTGCTTTAGCATGAGCTATCTCCTTGATGTTCGGCGATATAGTCAAAGGCCAGTTTGGCCACTTCTGCGTTGGCCAAAGCAATACGCCCTGAAAATTTTTCGTTATATGCGGCGATCACGCTGTCTAATTTCATCATTCCTGTCATCGCAGCCATGCCAGCAAGCATGCCTGCTCCAGGCAACGGACGACCGATTTTTTCTAGAGCAAATCGAGTGGCGGGCACTGTCATACAATGCCCCTTCGGTAAGCGAGCAGCTAACTCACTAAGACCAAGCCCTTCAATGGTCTTATCTGTATTAATTAGGACGTAGCCGTCTGGCTGCAAACCTTCAAAAACATTCACGCTATCGAGCAAGGTTCTATCTTGCACGAGCACAACATTAGGCTCGAGCACGGGCTCTCGCACACGAATCTCATGTGACGCTAAGCGAGCAAATGCAACGACTGGGGCTCCAGTACGTTCCGAGCCAAAACTGGGAAAAGCTTGAGCGTGGTGCTTTTCCATAAATCCCGCGAGAGCCAACATTTCAGCAGCCGTTACGACGCCTTGGCCACCGCGGCCATGGATTCTTATCTGTAGCACGCGTGTCTCCTATATAGTCCGTCACCTTGTATAGTGGGGAGGCTGTATACAAGGGTTACATCTATTCCCTCTAGATGAGGGTAGTATTTAGATATGTTTTGTTAGTGTCTATAGTGTATCGAGAATCCAAGTATTTTTCTGCACTCTTTTATAGGGCTTTCGTATGGTATGAACGCCCTACCTTGTAACCAAGTCTTAGCTGACAAATTACACAGCCTCAGGAGAACACTCGATAGCACTACTCGTTCGGGAGCGATTCATGAAAGCTTGTCGTTGTTTTTTTTGTAGCGTTTTTCTTCTGTCTACGGCATCTTTACTTGTCGCGTGTTCCTCTATTCCTACAGGAGAGAACAAAGAAGTCACTCCCATCCCTGATGGCAAAACCCCAGAACTCAACGGAAAAACTGTCATCCATCAATGGCGTTTGCAGGGACTTAATGTCTTTTCCTGTTCGCGAGACCAGAGGGGTTACTATTGGCGTTTTCTCAATACCTCAGGAACATTCACTAACGAAAAAGGGAAAAAAATTGCTGAGCTTAAACCGAATAATCGCATCGTGACACTCTCTGGCACTAGCATTGATTTACGTTCCCCACGACTCGTCGAGCGTCACGGCAGTAAAGATCTCCCTGACATCCTCTTTGAAGCGCAGACATATTCTACAGAAGCTAGCTACAAAGATACACTCTATGTTTTGCGTCATCGCTCCCAAGGAGGATTACCTCTTGATACTTGTTCTCCTGGTCAGTATCAACATCTGCTAAAGGTAAATTACTTGGCAACTTTCGCGCTCTGGCGTTGATGTAACGAGAAAAAACTTCCGAGAGACTAGGCCAGAAAATAGAGACTTTTCTCATCTTATTTACCCTTTTTACTAGGAAAAAGGTGCATTTTTTGATAAAATAGAAGGTCTACATTTCGTCTTTACGGAGAAGCTACACATGGTACCTGCCGCTACGACGGTCGGGGGCTACCTTCAGAGCCTTCCAAACGATCGACGCGTCGCGATGGCGCGAGTTTGCAGTATGATCAGACGCTCTGCCCGTGGTGTACGCGAAAGCATGCGCTTTGGGCTCGCCTTCTATGAATTAGATGGTCCTTTATTTGCTGTTGAATCCCAAGAAAAGGCATTAACGCTTTTTGTTGCTGAGAAGAATGTCATTGACGAGTTTAAGGATAAGTATGATGTGATCGATCCTTCTCGTTGTGCTATTGAATTTACAGATTTGAATTGCTTGCCGCTGGAAGTTGTTGAAAAAGTGGTACGTGCATCTCTTGTGAGCCGCCGTGCCCGCAAAGCTGATGAAATTCCTTCTCAAACGGATCTTTTGCATTTATGGGGGCTATCTGAAGAAGACGCTGCTGTGGCGCCTCCCATTGTGCGTATTGTCCTGAATCGAGAAGAGGAAGAACAAGCCGCTTCGGAAGAAGCGCCCAAGCAGGAATGATTTGAAGATCGTTTTACCAAAAAAGACCAGAGCCTTGCGCTTCTGGTCTTTTTTCTTGTTTGATCTTTTTATAGCTTTTTAAGCCACGTCTCTACCACTTCGCTAATTTTCTCAGGGCACTCTGTAAAAGGCCAATGGACACAAGGAACAGTTTCCATCGTGCCATTAGGTAACGCAGCCGCCCATTGCCTGACCTTTTCAGGGGAGGTCACCCGGCCAGCTGTAGATGCCACTACGAGCACAGGATGTGCTAACCCTTGAATATCTGGCGAAATACGAGAAATTTCTAATAAATCTCGTGTGTAGTCTGCTACATGGATATGTCCCAAATCTTTGAGAGGAGAAGAATATTCTTTAATAAATTCTTCTAGCGCCTCTCCCCCTTTAGCCAACATTTCGCGCGCTTCTTGATCATGCGCTCTCAAGCTGTAATATGGCAACGTACGACGAATTCCCACCGTGTTGAGTGTGCGGGCAATCGCTTCTGTTGTGCGCAAGAAGGGACGCCAAGAACGCTTCCTAGCTGTAGCGGGCGTTAATGCCTCGTTAATCAAAGGATCGACAAGAACCAATGCCTCCAAGCGGCCCGAATAGTCTTGAGCAAACTTCAATGCTACATGCGCCCCGAGACTATGCCCCACCAAAACAGCTTTCTCAACGGTCAAGCTATCCAGAATCGCAACGATATCTTTAGCGTGTTCTTCAAGCGTACCCTTCGCACGGCTGTCACTCGCTGCGTGTCCACGTAAATCCAAACGAACCACATTCCACGAAATAGTGAGATCTGTACGTTCTACAAATTCTTCCCAACGACTAGAATTCGATCCAACACCGTGCAACAGCATGATCGTGCCCTTTGCAGGAGTTGTTTTTGCTGGGTAGCGAGCAAATACAATCTTGCTTTCCAAGCGTTCAACATAGCCACGCTCTTCAGCAGGCAATAAACGGCACTTCAAACGATCTTGTTCAGCGCCGATTTCAAAATCTTTACTCATCTGGCGTTAGCCCTAATTTGCGAATTTGGCGATAGAGTGTTCTGACACTAATCCCTAGCTCTTTAGCTAAGTCTTGGCGCGATCCTTGCCAGTGTTGCAGAACTTCTCGGAAGTAGGATTCATCGTTAAGTCGTTCCGAACGAATCTCTTCTGGAGTGCCTTTACGCGTCGTCACATAGCCAATTTCACTCAGCACATCCATGACATCTATTTCTTGAGACTTAGAGAAAATCAAAACGCGGTTTAGTACTGCCTGCAATTCTGCCACATTTCCTGGCCAATCTCGACTCATAAGCTCTTCGAGTGCGGTATCTGTCAATTGACGATCCCGGCCTGAAGGAGAGTCCTTCATAATCAAATCGCACAATTCAGGAATATCTTCCTTACGATCTCGGAGACGTGGAACATCTAAGCGCCCCACCATCAATCGATAAAAAAGCTCTTCATTAAAACGAGAGCGTTCCACAAGGACTTTGAGATCGTGTCTAGTACCAAAAATTAAACGGATATCTGCCTTTTCTCCGCTTTCCGAACCAGGGATAAAGTATCTCCCTGTTTTAAGTAAATAGAGGATACTCGATTGCATCTCTAGCGAAAGATCTGCCACATCGCTCAGATAGACCGTACCTCCCGACAGCCCTTCACCGAAAGCGCGATTGATTTCTCGACCAAGTTTTTCTTCCGTTAACGTCAGACACTCTAAATGCACAAAGGCCTGCGATGCTCGGCGAGAGTTTTCATGCAGCACTTTGGCAAAAATTTCTTTACCTGTACCTGTTTCGCCTGTAAATAGAACGGGAATGTCTAGTGGTACCAATTGGGCAATTTTGGGAAGCATGCGACGAACAGCGACAGACTTCGTCACTAAGCCTGCACGTCTTAACTGGCTACCAGACCCTTCACGGTCCCGAATCGTCTCCATGAAGTATATTGGAGCCCCGTCAGCCTTCACAATAGGAGTCACACTTAATTCCACAAAGCGCGAACCCGACATCGTCATCTGACGTCGAAAGGTTTCCTCTGTCTCCTTAGAGACCAGGCTTTGCTCTAAAGGGCAAACATCGCCACAAGAGGAACAGCGCTTTCCTTGATGGAAAACGACTTCATAGCAAGGGCGGCCTTCATAATCTCGTTGACCATAACGATAAACAAACGCTCGATTTACGTATGCCACCGAGAAATCCTCGCGAATCAGAATGCGGGGTTCGTTGAGTGAGTCCATGAGGGTTTTTATTTCGGATTGAACTGCCATGTATGCCACCTAGCTGTCATGTTGTCACATATAGTGACATAAAAAGACGAAAAAAGTCAAATGTAAGTGTGGTTACATCTTGAATTACTAAGGCAACGTTAAGAATTTCTCTTACTATGGAGATGTGTTGAAATTGTCGACTACTGTCTGTAACGAAAAAATGAATCCAAACCTCAGGAAATATCGAAACTCCAAGCTCCTTCTTGAAATTGTGGTTGTTATTGCCTGCAAGTTGGTGTTCATCTTTGGTCTTTGGTACTTCTTCTTTAGTCCCGAATACCGTCCTTCGGTCACGCCAGCCACGATAAGTGACTCGTTCCTTGGGCATGAGACACTGGCCGACCATTCTTCCAAGTAACCACTTTTAACTACATCTGGAGTCCTCAATGATCCCATCTGATCTTGTTGACCTGTCACGCCTGCAATTTGCAGCCACCGCGATGTACCACTTCCTGTTTGTTCCACTTACGTTGGGACTTTCGTTCATGCTTATTGCAATGGAATTGGTCTATGTCGTGACTGGTAAAGAAGTTTACAAAGACATGACCCGCTTCTGGGGCAAACTCTTTGGTATTAACTTCGCGCTCGGGGTTGCCACGGGTATTACCATGGAATTCCAGTTCGGTACGAACTGGGCCTATTATTCTCACTACGTGGGCGACATTTTCGGCGCTCCGTTGGCTATTGAAGGCTTAATGGCCTTCTTCTTAGAATCCACCTTTATTGGTTTGTTCTTCTTCGGTTGGGACCGTCTCAGCAAAGGTAAGCACTTCTTTGCTACAGTTATGATGGCCGTTGGTACGAACCTCTCCGCTATGTGGATTTTGATCGCTAACGCTTGGATGATGAATCCTGTCGGTTCTGAATTCAACTTCACCACAATGCGTATGGAAATGACGAACTTCTGGGCAGTGCTCACCAACGAATGGGCACAGGCTAAGTTCGTTCACACCGTTGCCGCTGGTTACATGACTGGCGCCGTGTTTGTGATGGCTATTTCCGCCTTCTACCTCTTGCGTCGTCGCGACATTCTGTTCGCTAAGTCTTCCTTCCGTATGGCTACCGCTTTCGGTATTGTGGCCGCCTTCATGACGTTGCACATGGGCGACGAATCCGCCTACCTCGTCACGCGCGACCAGCCGGCTAAGATCGCTGCTATGGAAGCCATTTGGGATACGCATCCCGCTCCCGCTCCTTTGACGGTCTTCGCCATTCCTAACGAAGAAACTCAAACGAACGAAATGGAAATCACGTTCCCTGCCCTCTTTGGTCTCTTGGGTACGCGCTCCCTTTCTATTGAAATTCCTGGTGTCAAGCAAATCGTTGCTGAATCGGAAGCTCGCATCGTTAACGGTCAAAAGGCTGTTGCTTTGCTGACTCAATTGCGCAAGGATCCGAAAAACACCCAGTTACAAGACGAATTCAAGACTGTTCAGAAAGACTTGGGCTTTGGTTTGCTCTTGAAGAAATACACCGATGACGTCTCCACGGCCACGCCAGAAATGATCAAGCAAGCTGCTAAGGACACCGTGCCCTCCGTAGCTCCGATGTTCTGGGCCTTCCGCGGTATGGTCACCTGTGGTGCCATCTTGACCCTGGTTTTCCTCTTGGGCTTGGTTTTCTCTATGAAGGATACGTTGATCGACAAGCGCTGGTTCTTGCGTATTGCTTTCCTCGTTCTTCCATTGCCCTGGCTCGCTAACGAGTTTGGTTGGTTTGTAGCCGAATTCGGTCGTCAACCATGGACAATCTTTAACCTCTTGCCGACCCACCTTTCTGTCTCTTCGCTCTCTGCTGGTGAAGTCGCTGGTTCCCTCTTAGGATTCTGCGTGCTCTACACCGCTTTGATCATCGTCGAAATGTGGTTAATGATCCGCTTTGGCTCTAAAGGTCCTAGCACCCTCGGCACCGGTCGCTATCATTTTGAACGCAACTAACGCCGTGGAGGATAGACATGATTGATTATGAAATTCTCAAGGTAATCTGGTTCCTCTTCATTGGCGTTCTGCTTGTCGGTTTCGCCATCATGGATGGGCAGGATATGGGTGTTGGCACGTTGTTGCCTTTCTTGGGTAAGAACGATAATGAACGCCGTATCATGATTAACTCTGTGGCTCCGCACTGGGACGGCAACCAAGTCTGGTTGATCACTGGTGGTGGTGCTATGTTCGCAGCTTGGCCGATCGTCTACGCTGTCGCTTTCTCTGGCTTCTATTGGGCTATGTTGATTGTATTGATGGCGTTGATTTTCCGCCCAGTTGCTTTTGACTATCGCTCCAAGATGCCTGCCGAAAGATGGCGTAATTCTTGGGACTGGGCCCTCTTCATCGGTTCCGCAGTTCCGCCCATCATCTTCGGTGTGGCTTTCGGCAACATGCTCCAAGGCGTTCCTTTCCATATCGTTGAAGAAACGATGCGTCCAGTTTACACGGGGCACTTCTTCCAACTCTTGAACCCGCTCGGTCTTCTCTGCGGTGTGGTTTCTTTGGCTATGATCGTCTTCCATGGTGCTAACTATCTGGTGCTCCGTACGGAAGGTGAACTCCAGAACCGCGCTCGTGCGATTTCGACAATTGCGGGTTTAGCTACGGCTGTGCTCTTCATCTTGGGTGGCATTTGGGTTTACCTCGGTGTGGATGGCTACGTCGCAACGGCAGGTCTCAACCCCGCTGGTGAAGCTACTCCACTCGCCAAAACGGTTGAAATGCAGGCTGGGGCCTGGTTCGGTAACTTTGCTGCTCTTCCTGTGCTCTGGTTAGTTCCAGCCATCGCCGTGTTAGGTTGCTTGATTGGTGTCGTTTTTGCTCGTGCTTATAAGGGTGGATTTGCCATCATCGGTTCCTCCCTTACCCTCTTAGGTATCGTGTTGACACCGTTGCTCGGTATGTTCCCATTCATTCTCCCGAGTTCTAGCAGCCCCAATAGTAGCTTGACCATTTGGGACGCAACTAGCTCTCACCTCACGTTGGAGATCATGCTCTTCGTGACGTTGATCTTCTTGCCGATCGTGTTGGTCTACACGGGCTGGGCCTATAAGGTCATGAGTGGTAAGTTGACTGGAAAGTACATCGAAAAAAACACTCACAGCCTCTACTAATCCCATGGATACAGGTGAGTTACGGAGCCTCGACTTTGTGACTCACCATGCTAAAAGCAAGGAATAACTATGTCTTACTTTTACTGGGCAGCTTGCTCCGCTTTCGCTTTGTTCTTGGCTGCTACTTTAGAAGTCATTGCAAATCGCAAAGATGAATAATAAAGAGCAATCCGCCCCAAAAGGGGCTGGTCAAGGCTTCTTCCGGCTGCTTTCTTTCTTGGCAGCCACTGCGGTCATGATTTTGATTGTGATCTATCCCCGGGCAATTGCTCCGGATAGCGAATCAGTGCCGCATGGTTGGCTGGAATTGATGCTGTTTGGCATGAGCCTTTGCTGGCTTTACGGTTTTGGCTTTACTCCAAAACGCCGAATCTTTCGTATTCTGCTCCACCCCATACTTGGATGGATCTGCTTAGGAATCGGCGTTTGGAAAGTTTTTATCTAAGGTTACGTTAGCGTGTCTGAGTCTTTGTACGAACGTATCGGGGGAGAAGTGGGACTCAAAAAGCTTGTGAAAGCTTATATCACCACCCTTGATACTCGCCCCGAGGCCAAGCACCTAAGATCGCTATATCCTGCGAGTTTGGACCACTACGAGCAGCGCATGATTGAATTTCTTTCAGGCTGGTTAGGTGGGCCGGCGCTTTACTTAGAACGTCATGGCATGCCCATGTTGCGTGAAAAGCATCGAACACTACTGATCACCGAGCAAACTCGGGATGAGTGGATGTACTGCATGCGTGTCGCACTATTGGATGCCGTTCACGATGAGTCGCTGCGTCTTACTTTGGAAGGTGCCTTCTGGCGTATGGCCGATAGCCTACACCATTGATGTTTGACCTGGACAAAATAAAGTGCCCTCTAGTTTTGAGTTACTTCCTGCTAGAGGGCATTTCTTATTCTTCGCCTGTTGTCAACGCATACTGTTGGCGGTCTTCTTGAAGTAAAGTAAATTCCACTTCAACCGACCGTTTATCATCGCTAATCCATGCCACGCCATCCTGAATCGTGACAGCGAGCTTCATGTTTTTATTCGCTATAGTTGCCAGTGGAGCAATATATTTATCTTTAATCGCAATCACGGTGAGCTTATCGAGTTTGCCAAAGTCCCCCATAAAGCGCTCCCACCATGGCACATATCGAGCTTCATCATAAGTCAAGATAACCACTTTTTCACTGCGTCCCACAGCCTTACGGACTTGTTTTACTTCAGGCCAGCCCACATCAATCCAGTCGACGATAGCACCTGTATCATCAATCTGCCAAAGAGCGGGCTCTCCTTCCGTGGAAAGCCCTCGGCCGAACTCTGTGCGTTCATCAGCGTGGCGACAAAACGCGAGCACACGCAACATCAGCCGCTCTTCTGTTTCTGATGGGTGACGTGCTACCGTAAGCACATGCTTCCCATAGTAAGAGCGATCTAAATCAGAAATATCTACCGTGACCTTGTACACGGATGCACCTAACGCCATTTTTTCTCGAAAACCTTTTTAGAGCTCTAACGGAACCCGATTATTCAATTTCATCCAACCGTAAATGATGCGGTATGCCACCCAGATCCCGAGGATAAAAAAACCAACCCAATAAATCACAAGACCGATACCCAAGAAAAGCAAAATCCCACCAATCAAAAGAACGAGCACGACAAAGAGGAAGGCGAACCAGAAGGTACGAATTTGCCATGCAAAGTGGGAGTACACATAGGTTTCCTGAGCGTCAGAACGGAAGATGTAATTCAGGATGACGGCAATAATCGATGGCCAAGAAAAAATGAAGGCTCCAACTACTGTCGCTCCTGTAAAAACCCCTAACAGAATCGAGCACAAATGCAGTGCATAAACCGCGTGCGCAACGAAAAGAGTCCCACTAGAGGGGCTATATAATTGAGGTTGATTCGACATAATCCGCTTTCCTCGTCTGTAAAGTTTGTTGGAGAAACGCTTGATAGATCTTATTTCCACATGGTGGCCCTTATGCCTCCTACTTATCGCATTTCTCGATAAAGAGGCCGCATTACTCACGAGCATTGTACTCGCAACAAGCGCCATGACTGGTTGGTTGGAAGCAAGTTGTGTTGCTAGTTTAGGGGCACTTGCTTTTGAATGGTTCTTTATTTGGCGAGGAAAACAAAATTTATTAGTAAATTCGTCAAGTATCTGTCCAAATAGTTCCAACCCTTATACAATAACTACACTGGGATCTAAACTGCGAGACCATATAAAAACGTGGCTCCTATTGCAAGTCCCCGTGGATTATCCTAGCCGACAGTTCCGTCACCTCGGAGCTATTTTAAAACCTGAGCCGGTTCATATCATTGTATCGATTTGCATCGTTTTCCTCTGGTTTGCTATTTGGGTGGGTGGTTTAAGTACAGCGCTCAGTTGGATAGTGACGCAAAATAATTGGCTCATTTCCATGCGCATGAACTTACTTGGCTATTGCTTTTTGGCCATAATTAGTGGAACTGTCCTCAGAATGCTGGTCGTTCGGTGCCGCATTCGCTGGAAGAGCTGTCGCGAATAAGTCAGCTCTTTCGGACAACAACAATTCATCTGGAGTATTGCCTTATGATGAGAATCTTAGTCGTAGAAGACGATGAAATGATCGGCGATGGGGTTGTGCACTTCCTTGAACTCGAAGGTTATGCCGTTGATTGGGTTACCGATGGCAACTCGGCCTTACTTGCTTTGAAGACCACACCTTTTAATTTGGTCGTTTTAGACCTTGGTCTTCCTGGCAAAGACGGAATTCAGGTTCTTAAAGAAATGCGTGCTGAGCACATTTCTACCCCCGTGCTCGTCACGACTGCTCGTGATACCGTTGATGATCGTATCAAAGGACTCGATAGTGGTGCCGATGACTACCTCATCAAACCTTATGACTTAGATGAATTGGTCGCTCGTGTCCGCGCCTTGGGTCGTCGTTCCGCAGGTCGTTCCGACCCCGTGATTGAACGTGGCGCCTTGCGTATTGCTCCAGCTACCCGCGAAGTCACTTATAACGGGGAATCCGTACTCCTTTCTTCCAAAGAATACGCTCTGCTCGTTGCACTTGCTGAACGTGAAGGCGTTGTGTGGAGTCGCTCTCAACTCGAAGATCGTCTCTACAACTGGGACGCTTCCGTGGGCTCTAATGCTATTGAAGTGCATATTCACCATTTGCGCAAAAAACTCTCTGAGTCGGCCATTAAAACCGTCCGCGGCGTAGGCTACGTTCTCGAAACCTAGGACCAGAGGATTTCATGCGTTCTATTCGCAAAAAGGTCCTGTTTACCCTCATTGGAGCCCTGCTAATTGCAGGCTTCATGACGGTAGCCGCGACCTTTTTCTCTGCTCAGGCAGAGTTTACTCAGTTCCTAGATACCCACCTCAAAGACACGGCCGAATCGCTTAAAGAATCGGTAACTACAGTTGTCAAAGGTGGCCCTATCCACCGCGACCATTTGACCATTATCGGTGATGCTCAGTCCTATCACATCATTGTACAGGTCTACGACTCGACCTCTAACACTGTCTGGGTACGCGAAGGGAGTCAACATCTGCCAGTGCCAGATAGTCCTGGCTTTTCCACTGATAACTTAGACGGAACCACCTGGCGTTCTTATACAGTAGCCGCGGGGCCTCTTATTATCACGGTTGGTCAGGATATCGCCGTTCGTACGCAGCTCGCAGTCGCTTCGGCTTTCCGCATTTTGCAACCTCTCTGCTTCTTGCTCCCTTTCATTTGTATTGCTGTTTGGGTTGTGGTTGGCGATGGGCTCACTCCACTCGAAAAAACTGCCCGTTCTGTAGCGCGCCGCTCACCAACATCCTTGGAACCGATTTCAACAAAAGGACTTCCACTTGAATTAGCGGGACTGGTGAAGGCTATTAATGATTTGCTCGAACGCCTTAAAGAAAGTCTTTCTGCTCAACAGCGCTTTGCCTCTGACGCAGCACATGAATTGCGTACGCCTCTCACGGGGATCAAACTGCAAGTGCAGCTCGCACAACGCGCCAAAACGCCTGAAGACCAAGCTAAGTATTTTGCTCGCGTAAATGAAGGCATTAACCGCGCCACGCGCTTAGTTCAACAACTCTTGATTTTGGCTCGTCTTGATCCAGAATCAAGTGCAAAGTCCATTACGACGATTCGACTCGATACCATGGCACAAAGTATTGCGGAAGACATGACACCTATTGCAGAGCAAAAAAATATTTCGGTTTCTGCCGTAGCTGAAGCTTGTTCGACCGATGGCATGGAAGATGCGATTCGTTTGATGGTGACCAACCTCACGGATAACGCCATCCGCTATACGCCTGAAGGTGGCCGTATTGAAATCCATACTTATACGAACGAGAAGTCTGAAGCCATTATCGATATTGAGGACAATGGCCCTGGCATTGCCGAAGAAGAGCGTCAACGTGTCTTTGACCGTTTCTACCGAGCGCTTGGCACAAAGACTTCAGGTACCGGGCTGGGACTCGCTATCGTCAAGCGCATCGTAGATATTCACCATGGCACTATCGCCATCACAGATGGGCTAGATGGTCGCGGAACAACGTTCAGGATCACATTACCTAAACTTGGAGTCGCATCCGCATAATCAGTACAGACTTTGCTAGACGTAAGGGGAGAGAAAGGCCATAAGTCCAGCTATTAGATCACTAAAACGCGGTAGGGTAACCTATTTTGTTACAAACTTAACCTTATTAAGCCAAGGGTTACTTCCCTGTTTTACCTATACCTTTCGAGATGTACTAGAGTTAAAGGCAACCCAAACTCTAGTGTAATTAGCTCAGTGAATTTTTCCCTAGGTGGAGTTCAATAATGTTGTCTAAATCTGCTGTTCGCTCTTCGCTGACCTTGACTGTTTTAGCCGTCCTTGGTGCCTCTACAATCGGTACTGCGCCGTTTCAGCCGAACTTTTTTGTCAGCTCTGCCAAAGCGGCCGAAGCCCCTACTCAGGGACAGTTGCCTGACTTTGTGAGCCTCGTTGAACAAAATGGTCCTGCTGTGGTCAATATTCAAACCGTTCGTAAAGCTCGCAAAATTCAGGAACATGGTATGCCTCCAGGACTCGATGAACGTGGTGCGGAAATTTTCCGTCACTTCGGTATCCCGTTTGATTTCGGTGGTTTCGGTGGTCCACAAACCATTCCTGAACAGCGCGGTACGGGCTCAGGATTCATCATTTCGTCTGATGGCATCATCATGACGAACGCCCATGTGGTTGAAGATTCTGATGAACTTATTGTTCGCTTGACTGATAAGCGTGAATTCTCTGGCAAGGTGTTGGGCTCTGATAAAAAAACCGACATTGCCATCGTGAAGATTGATGCAAAGGATCTCCCTGTTCTGCGTATCGGCGACTCCAACCAGTTAAAGGTTGGTGAATGGGTTGCTGCCATTGGTAGCCCCTTTGGTTTGGATAACACTGTCACTGCAGGCATTGTTTCCGCTCTTTCGCGCGATTTGCCTAGCGATCAGTACGTTCCCTTCATCCAGACGGACGTTGCGGTGAACCCTGGTAACTCTGGTGGTCCGCTCTTTAACATGAAGGGCGAAGTAGTGGGGATTAACTCCCAAATCTTCTCCACCTCTGGTGGTTTTATGGGACTCTCCTTTGCTATTCCTATTGATCTCGCCATGCAGATCAAAGATCAACTTATCAAGGATGGCAAAGTCACGCGTGGTTATATTGGCGTCTACATTCAGGAAATGAACCAGGACCTTGCCAAGAGCTTTGGTCTTGATAAACCTGAAGGCGCTCTTGTGACTAAAGTTGAGAAAGGTAGTCCTGCTGAAAAAGCAGGTCTGAAGTCTGGCGACATCATTGTGGCTGTAAACGGTAAGCCCGTTAACTCCTCGATTGTCCTCCCCCGCATTGTGAGTGTCCTTGCCCCTGGTAAGAAAGTTCAGATGACGATTATCCGTGATCAGAAAAAGCAAGATGTGGATGTCACGATCGGTGTGAACAAGGATAGCCAAGCTAAGGCTACCGGTCCCGAAAACGAAGTGAAATTAGGCGTGACCGCTCGTGCTTTGTCCTCTGAAGAGGCAGACAAGTTTGAAACGAATGGGCTGTTAGTGACGAAGGTTGAGGGTCTCGCGGCTTCCGCTGGTATCCGTCCAGGCGACATCTTGGTGTCGGCCAATGGTAAGAACCTTAAGGATGTTGACGACCTGAAGGCTGAACTCAAAGGTTCTAAGGTTCTCCTCCTTGTTCAGCGCGACGGTGGTCGCATCTTCTTGTCGGTAAAGTTCCCGAAAGAAGAGGCAAAGAAATAATAACTAATTAGTCGCTCTAGGCGCTATCACAATCGTGATAGCGCTTCTTTTTTTAGAAGAAAAAAGGCACTACTCTCGATTGGGACAAAGTAGTGCCTAAAACTCTCTCGACCCGTGTTACCCAATAATCTTCATTGGGCGTCGCTGCGAGTAGAGCGTCTCTCAGAAGACCAAAAGAGACTTCTCTATGGAGTCGAACATATCCTGAGGAGCGATCCCCAACGAGGACTGTTGCGTCGGGGAGTCACTCATCATTGCTCTGCTATTACTTCAGCAGGTACTTCGCACCGACGTAAACGGCGAAGAAGTTGTAGTTCGGGCTATTGATAATGTCAACACCCGTATCACCAGCGTAGTAGTCGTTACCACTACGATGGAGATCATATGAACCGCCATGACCATAGGCCGTGGCCCCCATCAAAGACCATCGATCACTCAACTTGTAAATCACTCCACTCTCGGGCAACGTATTATCATCGCGTTTGCAGTCATTATGACTTCGGTTACCCTGTTCTATTCCAGTGCGCTTTATTACAACTTTAAATGGGTAGAACTAAAGCTATCTGGGGAGCATATGGCCGACCAGTTACATGCTAAAGAACAAGCGTGGGCTAACGGTGTAGCCCCTCAGGTCAACCCTGGAGCCTATCTTTTTAGCTCCAACCCTAACGCTAAGCCTATTCCTGAAAAATTTTCTTCTGCTCCTCTAGGCTTCTCTGAGATAAATATCGACAACCGTTCTTATTTTCTTTATCGAGAAAATGCGTAGGGTTACGACTATTTGCTTGCCAAAGACAAAACGGAATTTGAAGACTTAGAGCAAATTTTTTATCGTGTTGTTTTGGTTATTGCACTCATCTTCTCCATTGCTGGTTTGATTTGGGGCTTGTTCTTTTATCGAATCGTGATGGATCCTCTAAAAAAACTTGCAAAAGAGGTGACTGAAGCTAGTCATGCAGAGCATTATCGCCCTCTGAAAAAATTTCCCCTGCGCGACGAAATTACGACGTTAGCAGAGTGCTGTGATGTAGCATTGTTGCGCCTTCATGAAGCACTGGAGCGAGAACAGAATTTTAGTGGAGATGTTAGCCATGAGATCCGTAATCCATTGAATGTAATCGAAGGTAGTTTGGAGCTCCTTGAAGAGTCGGAACTCTCTGATCGCCAACGTCGCCAAGTCCTTCGTGCCCAGAAGGCCGCTCACGACATTCACCTGTTAGTTGATGACTTCTTGAATTTTGCTCGAGACGTTCGTAGTTTCGGCGCCTCTGCCTCCGACACAATTCCTGCCATTTTCAACCGCATGCGAGATATGTGGATACCAGAAACCGCAAAACGGCGTATCGGTTTTGAAATAATTCATTCTGGGTGTGTTTTCTATGGTGCTGTTAGGTAGTGTGATGAATAACCTCATCCGCAACGCCATTCATTACACGACTCAAGGCGCCGTAGTGCTAGAGGAACCCGACACTGGCTTCTCGGTGACAGATAGCGCTGGTGGGATTGATCCAGCAGAAATTGAGGCTATCTTCCAACCGTTTTATCGTAGTCGAACAGCCGCTGGACTAGATGGGGCTGGCTATGGAATCGGCCTCTCTCTCGTTATCCGTATCTGTAACCGTTGCCACTGGCAAATAGAGCATCAAAATGTCCCTGAAGGCTCCCGGTTCGTGGTCACTCTTAAAATGCCAACAGCAATACAAGCTGACTCTCAAACCTAATTGTTTGTTATCCAGAGTAAAAAATACCGCTAGTCAAGCTAGCGGTATTTTCTAAATAGGGATGGAACGCAATATTTCATCCCTCACATTTTTGGTTATTTCTTTTTGTCTTTCGGGTGGCTTTGAAGCACTTCGTGTAGTTTTTCGTTATCAACTTCTTTACACCAATGACCCACCACCACGCAGGCGATACCGTTACCGATCATATTCGTCAAGGCACGGGCTTCACTCATGAAGCGATCAATACCGAGAATTAAAGCCAAACCCGCGACAGGTACATGACCCACGGCAGAAAGCGTCGCGGCAAGCACGATAAAGCCAGAACCTGTTACCCCTGCAGCCCCCTTCGAGGTAAGAAGAAGCACGGCCAAGAGCGTAAGTTGCTGAGTGAGAGTCATATCCACATCACATGCCTGAGCGATAAACACGGCCGCCATCGTGAGGTAAATCGCTGTACCGTCCAAATTAAACGAGTAACCAGTAGGAACCACCAATCCCACCACAGAGCGAGACACCCCTGCAAGTTCCATCTTTGACATCATGCGCGGGAGTACGGATTCGGAAGAAGAAGTCCCCAACACAATCAAAAGCTCTTCTTTGATGTAAGAAATGTACTTTAGCAAAGAGAAACCATGAACACGACAGATCGAGCCCAACACCACAAAAATAAAGAGTAAGCAGGTGAGGTAGAACGTCCCCATCAACTTAGCTAGTGGCAGGAGCGAGGCAAGACCGTATTTGCCAATGGTGAAGGCCATAGCGCCAAAAGCACCGATCGGCGCCAAACGCATAATCATGCCTACAATTTGAAAAAGAACATGGGAAGTTTTTTCGATCATATCGAAAATTAACGTACCACGTCCACCAAACTTATGAAGGGCAAAACCAAAGAGGACGGAGAAAAAGAGAACCTGAAGAATTTCACCTTCTGCGAAAGCGCCCACAATCGTGTGCGGAATCACGTTCATGATGAATTCAATTGTAGTGTGCATCTTACCTGAACCAGAGTAGGCCTCTACCGCTTTCGTGTCCAGTGTTGCTGGATCCACGTGCATTCCAACGCCAGGTTGCAGTGTGTTCACCACAATCAAGCCAATGATAAGTGCAATAGTGGAGACTACTTCAAAGTAAAGAAGAGCAAGGCCGCCTGTCTTGCCCACCTTTTTCATATCTTCCATCCCTGCGATACCAGTTACCACAGTACAGAAAATCACGGGGGCAATCACCATTTTAATGAGTCGAATAAAACCATCGCCAAATGGCTTCATCTGTTCACCGATGTCAGGGAAGAAATTCCCTAATAACACGCCAATAATGATTGCGCAAATCACTTGGAAATATAACACCTTGTAGATCGGTGTTTTCTGATTTGCTTTTCCCGACATGTTTACTCCTTGTTTTAAGAGTCAAATCTAAAGTACGCAAGATGGAGGTGTTTATTATGGTCACCCTTTTGTACGCTTCATTGCCGAAACGCGGGGACTATAAATCATACTGTGTTTTCCTTCATCTGGGAAACCGTTTTTCAAAAAAAGCGGGGACTTCCCGGTCAATCTGTCGATTGCTGTAAATCCCCGCCTTTCAACGACTTCACGCTAGCGTGATGAGAAAAATGAAGCCTTTTTTGTAAAGAACTTTACTTTTTAGAAGCCACCGCTTTATTCATCTTCCCCTGAGACTTTTCAGGCTCTAGCTGACGAGGTTGTTCGATGTCATGGCGAATTATGAGCATCAAGCGGTCTACAACCACATCTGTCACTACCTTTTTGCTCAAGTTTGGATGAAATTGCATCACAAAAAGCAAACCTTGGAAGACAGATAGCATGAAGACCACTTGCGCTTCCATTTCCTCGCGAGAAAACGGTCTTTCAGACTTGCAAATGTCTAAGACTTGCTCACGGAAGTTTTTCATCAAAGTCACAGCTAAGTTGTGCAGACGCTCATTGGTGAAGGCCTCGTTCATAAAGGAGACCACCAAATAAGCCGACTCTGGGTCGAACATAGCTTTAACCACACGTCGGAAATGTTCTTCTACACCTTTGAGATCATCAGGCTCACATTCATCTTCAAGAAGCATTTGGCTAAATTCTTCAGTTTGCTGAATCGCCATTGCTTCAACGATTTCTTCTTTGCTAGCAAACGAATTGTAGATATGACCAACACTGATTCCAGCAGCCTTGGCAATATCACGCATCGTTGTTTGATGAAAACCAATGGTGCAGAAGCACTTCTTTGCGGCTTCTAACAGCGCCTTGCGCCGATTCTGAGCATTTTCGACATCGTCACTGCGACCATGCTTTTTCAAATCAACGCTAACGCTTTTACCAACTTTTCGTCCTACCACTTACTTCGTCTCCGCTTGGATAACTTCTAGCTCGGAGCCTCCGCCCAATGCTTGATACAAGGTAACCAGACCAGAAACTTTAGAGAGTTTTGCGTTGATGAGCGCTTGATGGGCGGCCACCATGGCACGTTGAGACACCAACACATCAGAGTAAGAGGCAGCACCTGCCTTATAGCTCATATCGCTCAACTGATAAATTTGATCTGCAGCATCACTATAAGCCTGACGAGCAGTCAACTCTTTATCAATCGTTCCGACAAGCGCCAAGGAGTCAGAGACTTCTTTAAAAGCTGTTTGAATAGCCTTTTCATAAGCTGTCACAGCCAATTTTTGTTGAACCTCAGCAACTTCCAAGCTGGATTTATTCAATCCACCAGTGAAGATTGGCAACGAGATGCTTGGTGTGAAACTCCACATACCAGAGTGCGGATCAAAGAGATCACTTAACTGCAAGCCGGCGGTACCAGCACCTGCCATCAACGTCACCCGCGGGAAGAACGCGGCACGAGCAACACCAATATTGGCATCAGCACTACGCAACGAACGTTCTGCCGACATGATATCTGGGCGCCTCAAGAGCACTTCCCCCGGCAAACCAACGGGGACCGTATTAGACATAGCTTTCTGAGGAAGGGCTTGCGGAAGCACGCTTTCATCCACCGTAGAGCCACAAAGCAAGTCCAAGGCATTTTTGTCCTGCGCAACAGCGCGTACATAACTCACAATCGTAGCCTTAGCTGCTTCGAGCGTAGTGCGGGCTTGTTCGAGTTCTAGGCGACTGGCTGCGCCAAGCTTATAACTTTCTTCGATCAAGCGGAAACTTTCTTCCTGACTCTTCAAAATAGAGCGTTGGAGAGCAAGCTGTTCACGGTCTGCTCCTAATTGATACCAAGCCATCACCGTCTGAGCAATAACGGAACTCTGCGCAGAGCGCTGAGCATCCTCTGTCATCAAATAGCTCTGAAGAGCCTGCTCGGTCAAATTCTTCACCCGACTAAAGAAGTCCAGCTCATAGCTAGCCATCACCAACTGGACGTTGTAGGTATGCGCTGTACTGCCTTCCCCTGTGGTTGTTAAGGTGCCTGCTGTATGAGCTGCCGCATTACTCGCTGCAGCACTAATCGTGGGAAACTGAGCAGCGCGCGTTACACCATAGGATGCACGAGCCTTTTCGACGTTCAATGCAGCAGTACGCAAATCACGATTATTAGCAAGTGCTTGTTCAATCACCGCCTGAAGTTTGGAATCAGTGAAAACCTGACGCCATACCGGCAAGAGATCTGCTTCAGCAGGCAAAGACGAATAAGCTTCACCCTCTGGCCACTGCTGTGGGGTTGGCATATCTGGCGTACCGTTATTCGGCGCCAAGTTCACGCAGCCCGAGAGCCCCAGTACCAACAGCGTGGGCACTAACAAAAACTCTTTTTTCATATCAATTGTCCTTTTCGGAAGCTTTTGACCCCTAGCTACATCACCCTATTCAAAGAAAGAAGTGATGTAGCCATGGATTCGCTTTAATTAGTTTGCACGTTGTTTGTTGCGACCAAACACTCGACTGATGATGATGTATAAAACTGGCACAAAGACCACACACAAAATCGTGCCACCTAAGATACCACCCAACACACCAACGCCAATCGCGTTCTGAGCGCCGGAACCAGGACCGTAAGCGATTGCCAGTGGCAACACACCCAGCCCAAATGCCAAAGAAGTCATCACAATCGGACGCAAACGAACTCGCACAGCTTCTTCAGCAGCGTGAACCGCGTCAAAGCCACGTTCCATATACTCTTTAGCAAATTCCACGATCAAAATGGCGTTCTTACTCACCAAACCAATCGTTGTTAAGAGACCAACTTGGAAGTAAATATCATTGGTCATGCCTAATGCCCAAGTCAAACCGAGCGCACCGACCACACCACAAGGCACGATCAAGATGACAGCCACCGGAATACTCCAGCTTTCATACAAAGCAGCCAAGCAGAGGAACACCACCAAAAGCGAAATAGCGTAGAGAGCAGAGCCTTGGGCGCCTGCAGCGCGTTCCTGATAAGACACGCCATTCCAGGCAATTTCATACCCCGTAGGGAACACTTCCTTAAAGATTTGTTCCACAGCATCCATAGCGTCGCCAGAAGAAACATTCGCAGCGGGGCTACCCTGAATATTCAAGGCGGCCAAACCGTTGAAGCGCTCAAGACTCGGGCTACCGTAGGACCACTCGAAGCGAGCAAAACTCGAGAGCTTCACCATCTTTCCCTCGGAATTACGCACTTCCCACTTGAGCACTTCTTCAGGTTGCATACGAGAGTTAATATCCCCTTGCACCCAAACTTGCTTAATTCGGCCACGATCAAGGTAGTCATTCACGTAGGACCCAGACATCGCCGTAGCCAATGTCTGATTTACATCCGAAACGCTCACCTTCATCATGGTGAGTTTTTCATGATCAATAACCAACTTCAACTGTGTGGAGTCCGCCATACCGTTGTGGCGAACCATGGTTAAGCGAGGATCAGCGTTGGCCTTACCCAAGAATTCACCGAGGTACTGCATCATCTGAGCATGCGTCCCACCCGTGTTGTCCTGAATGTAGAAGTCAAAGCCGTCCGCCACGCCTAGTTCTGGCACTGCAGGCAAGGGGAAGACCACGGTGGAAGCACCCTTAAAGTCTGGACCAAAAAGCAATGCCCCCATCAGACGCCCTTGAATGGCTACGTCCTTGGCGCTACCAGCCTTACGTTCAGACCAGTCTTTCAACTTCAAGAAGCCCATAGCCATGTTCTGGCCGGAACCCGCGAAGGAGAAACCACGCACAGTAAAGACCGCATCAACAGTTTCAGATTCAGTGTGCTTGATTAAACCTTGCACTTTTTGCAGTTCCGCATCCGTGCGTTCCATCGTAGCGCCATCTGGCAACTGCGTCATCATTAAGAGGACACCCTGGTCTTCACTTGGCATGAAGGAGGACGGTAACTTCACAAAACCTAAACCAACAAGGCCCAAGATGCCGAGGTAAACGACAAGTACCAACCAAATAGCACGTGTCAATTTATCGACGCTCGCCTTTGTGAAGTCGGTAATTTTTTCAAAGGTACGGTTGAACCAACCAAAGAAGCCCGTCTTTCCTTCATGATGGTCCTTGTCAATCGGCTTCAACATCGTGGCGCACAAAGAGGGCGTTAAGGTCAAAGCCACGATCACCGACAAGACCATAGCGGAAACAATCGTGATAGAGAACTGCCGATAAATCACACCTGCAGACCCGCCGAAGAAAGCCATAGGAATGAACACTGCCGACAGCACCATCGCGATACCCACCAAAGCGGACTGAATTTCACCCATAGACTTAATCGTTGCAGTCTTCGGGTCTGTACCGTCTTCACGCATCACTCGCTCAACGTTTTCTACCACCACAATGGCATCGTCCACTAGTAAGCCAATGGCTAACACCATTGCGAACATCGTCAACATGTTGATAGAGAACCCCGCGGCAGCCAACACACCAAAAGTACCCAAGAGCACCACTGGTACAGCAATCGTCGGGATTAACGTCGCACGGAAATTCTGCAAGAAAAGGAACATCACGATAACGACCAAGACGATGGCTTCAAAGAGGGTCTTAACCACTTCTTCCAAAGCAGACTTCACAAATGGGGTCGTGTCGTACGGATAGGTGATTCCCACTCCTTCGGGAAGGCTTGCGCGAAGCTCTTCCATCTTGGCACGAACAGCATTAGCTGTCGAAAGCGCGTTTGCGCCAGAAGCCAGCTTAATAGCCATAGCTGCTGAAGGCTGACCGTTAAAAGTACCTAAAGCGGCATAACTCTGTTGACCAACTTCTACACGAGCCACATCGCGCAAATGCACCATGGAGCCATCTTCTTTAACCGTCAAAAGAATATTGCGAAATTCTTCTGGAGTTTGAAGCATCGAGCTAGAAGTAATCGTTGCTGTAAATTGCTGCTTGCCATCTGTTGGTTGCTGAGCAATACCACCCGCAGAAACTTGAGCATTCTGAGCAGAAATCTGGCCAGTCACATCTGAGGGAGTCAAATTGTACTTAGCGAGTTTCTGGGGATCGAGCCAAATACGCATCGCATATTGAGCGCCGAACACTTGAATTTCACCAACACCGCTCACACGAGCAAGAGGTTCTTTGATATAGGAAGTGATGTAGTCACCCAAGTCAGCAGAGGACATAGTGCCACCAGGGCTATTAAGCCCCACCACCATCAAGAAGTTCGCGGAGGTCTTTTCAATCGAGACCCCTAGGTTCTGAACAACAGCTGGCAATGTTGTAATAGCCGTTTGAATTTTGTTCTGAACCTGCACCTGAGCCATATCTGGATCGGTACCTGCTTCGAAGGTCACGGTAATAGATGCGCGACCTGCAGAGTCAGAGGTACTTGACATGTACAAGAAACCATCTAACCCAGTTAAGTTCTGTTCGATAACCTGCGTAACCGTATTGGAAATCGTGTCAGCAGAAGCTCCAGGATAAGAAGCCGAAATAGCCACTTGAGGCGGAGCAATCTGCGGGAACTGACTCACTGGTAGAGTGTTAATCGAGAGCAAACCCGCCAACATAATGACGATAGCCAACACCCACGAGAACACAGGTCTTTCAATAAAGAATCTTGAAAACATTACGTTGCGTCCCGTCGATTAGAACAAAGATTTCCCGTTTTGCTGCAACTGCAGAGGATCTCCGTCTTTGGCCTTCACTTCTTTACCCACAGCAACGTCAGAGAAACCATCAAAAACCACCTTGTCACCATCCCGTAGCCCGGAGGTAATCAACCACTGAGCGCCTTGGGAACCTTCGTGGATGACATTACGACGTTCAATCTTGCTGTCTTTATTCACAACGTAGACATAGGCCTGACCCTTAGCGTCATGCATAACAGCCTGCATCGAAACCAAGGCACTATTAGGCACGCCACCGTTCACAACATTTGTCGTGACGTAGAGGCCCGGCATCAAAATGCGTTCTGGATTTGGAAATTCCATGCGCAAATTCACTGAACCCGTCGATTCATCAACGCTCACCCCACGGAAGGTCAATTTCCCTTCGTGTGGATAAAGTTCACCAGTAGGCAACTTCAACTGGACTTTGGCATTACCTTCAGCGTCTGTCTTTAACTGACCATTAGCAATCTGGGCCTTCATCGCCAAAACGTTGTCTGCCGTCTGGACGACGTCCACATACATAGGGTCAAGCTGCTGAACCGTTGTCAACTTGTTGCTCTGATAGGCCGTCATCAAAGCGCCTTCAGTGAATTCAGAACGACCAACCAACCCGTCAATTGGAGAGAGAACACGGGTATAAGTCAAGTTGATCTTGGCTGTATTCAAGTTCGCCTGCGCCGACTTGAGAGAAGCTTGAGCTTGCAAGTAAGCGGCTTGAACTGCGTCATCAGCTTGCTTAGAAACGGCATTTGCCTTGAGCAACTGAGACGAACGTGCGGCATCTGCTTTCGCTTTCGTCAAAGTAGCCTGAGCTTGTGCAACGGAAGCCTCAGCTGCTGCGAGTGCGGCTTCGTATGGAGCGGGGTCAATTTGATAGAGCGTCTGGCCTTTCTTTACTTCAGTGCCTTCTTGATAAAGGCGTTTCTGCAAAAGACCGTTAACTTGCGGGCGAATTTCCGCTTCACGGTAGGCCTGAGCACGACCTGTCAGTTCCATCTTAAGCGGATGTTCGCCTAATTTAACAGTGAAAACCGACACTTCCGTCGGGGGCATCTGCCCATGTGCTCCTTGTTGATTTTTGTTTTCGCATCCTGCGAGGGCGGTGATCAAACTCAATGCACACGCCGTAGTTATAAATACTGTTGAACGCTTTGTGGACAACATACTTTTCCCTTCAGTTTTTATTTTAATGTTGCGTCTGAACGACTGTTCACAACGGAAATAGGCGTTTTATAACACATCTGACTGAACAAGTGTTCATTTTTCCATTATGTTTTTTACGGTTGGCAACAATCACATCGTTCAATGTCCCTCTGACGGATTCTCCACTAATTAGTGAATATCCTTGCTTTTCTTAGGGAGATACCTTATTCTCAGGGCTATTGTGGCGATGGGCCACTTTTCCTTTCTCCTCACTATGTTGGAAGCAATTCACTTTCAGTATTTTCTTGGAGCATTAGTCTCCCTGTTGGTTATTACCAACCCACTCTCTAAGCTCCCTCTCTTTGTCAGCCTAACGCAAGGGATGCCAGACGACCGGCGTTTCCAGCAGGCCAATATGGCTGCGATTTACGCAGGTCTCATCATGTTGGTGAGTTTGATCGGTGGCAACATGTTGCTGGCATTCTTCGGCATTTCTTATGGTGCCATGCGTATTGCGGGTGGTCTTGTTGTCGCTGCAATTGGGTATCAGATGCTCTTCGGTGGTAGCTCTCCAAATAAAGCACCTATCGTGCGCCGTGATAAAGACGATTACGCCTTTTTCCCGATTGCTATGCCAGGTATCGCTGGACCTGGGACTATTGCCGTGGTAATTGGTTTTTCTACCGAAATTGCTGAAATAACTGACTATGGAGCGCTCGCTGTTGCGTTTGCTTGGACCGTCTTAGCCATTATTCTGACGGCTTTAGCGTCTTGGGCAGTAATGCGTTTTTCAGATATTCTCACGCGCCGTTTGGGTCCATCTGGCACCTTAGTGCTCTCTAAATTAATGGGCTTCTTACTTATTTGTATTGGCGTGCAATTTGTGGGCTCTGGTATCCGTACATTCATCGCTGGTAGTTAACTGGAGAAAGATAAGGTGCGCTACGAAAACCGAATCGCTTGATTTTTTAATGCTCCTTTTTTACTCCAAACACAAGGTGATTTCGTTTGCCAGAAAATCTTTTAGCCCTTCGGAGCCTTTCCTACTCTTCCTATACGATACGTCAATTTTGGTGAAAACTGACGAGTCGCCTGATCTTGGTGATACACAGTCAAGCGAAGTAGATAGATAAAAAATAGGGCAGAAATTCAGAAATCTAAACCTCTACCCTCATTGTTTTTCGACAAAGTCTGCTTTATTCCACGGTGACACTCTTGGCGAGGTTACGTGGCTTATCTACGTCTGTACCACGAGCCAGAGCGGTGTGGTAGGCAAGTAGCTGTAACGGCAACACGTGCAAAATTGGCGAAAGACGCCCATAGTTTTCTGGCAACGTAAGCACATGAATATTCGGCGAAGATTCAATATGAGAGTCGCCATCTGCGCACACATACAACTCGCCACCACGAGCACGCACTTCCTGCATATTGCTCTTCAATTTTTCGAGCAATCGATCATTAGGAGCCACAGTTACAACTGGCATATTGCGGTCTACCAGAGCCAACGGACCATGTTTAAGTTCGCCCGCAGGATAGGCTTCTGCATGGATGTAGCTAATTTCTTTCAGCTTCAGCGCACCTTCCAAAGCAATTGGGTAATGTAATCCGCGACCTAAAAAGAGAGCATGATCCTTCTGCGCAAACTGCTCAGACCACGCAATAATTTGAGGCTCTAGAGCCAAAATAGCCGACAAGGCTTGTGGCAAATGACGCAATTGCTTCATTTCGACTTCTTCCTGCTCTGCGCTTAAGCGACCGTGTACTTTAGCGAGGGTCAAGGCCAATAAATACAACGCAACAAGCTGGGTAGTGAAAGCTTTTGTCGAAGCTACACCAATTTCTACACCCGCTCGCGTTATGTACGCAAGACGACTTTCTCTCACCATTGCCGAAGTTGGAGAGTTGCAAATCGTTAACGTCTTATCCATACCAAGGTCATGCTGAGCATGGCTCAACGCGGCTAATGTATCAGCGGTTTCTCCCGATTGGGAAATTGTCACCACCAATGTCGACATAGACGGGACAGATGTACGATAACGGTATTCGCTCGCGATTTCCACATCACAAGGAATACCTGCAATTTCTTCGATCCAATACTTCGCTGTCAGTGCTGCATAGTATGAAGTGCCACAAGCAAGGAAGAGAAGGCGGTCCACTTCTTTAAAGGTGTCTCCAGCACAGTCTCCGAAGAGTGCTGGTGTGATACCGACAACACCTTCGAGCGTATCACTAATTGCACGAGGTTGCTCAAAGATTTCTTTTTGCATGTAATGCTGATAGAGTCCAAGATCCGTAGCCCCTGTGTGAGTTTGAACCAAATGGACTTCGCGCTCCACTGGCAAATAGCTACGGTCTTCCTGACGAGCATAAACAGCCCAGGTATCAGTTGTGATATCAACCACATCACCTTCTTGCAAGTAAACGATCTGATTGGTCACATTTGAAATGGCCATCGCATCAGAAGCAACGAGGTTTTCGTTGTGACTAATACCTAAAACCATCGGAGAACCTTGACGAGCAGCAACGGCTCGATGGGGCTCATTCGTACAAATCACCGCAATCGCAAAGCTGCCACGAACAACTTTAAGAGTTGTGGTCACAGCCTCAAGCAAGTCACCGTGGTAGTTTTTGTGGATAAGGTGAGCGAGTGCCTCGGTGTCTGTTTGGGTTTTAAATTCATAACCCGCGGCTTTCAACTCATCACGAATAGGTTCAAAATTCTCAATGATGCCGTTATGCACAACAGCAATAGTGCCATTGGAAATAATCGGGTGTGCGTTACGTACTTCTGGCGCACCATGCGTTGCCCAACGCGTATGAGCAATCCCTGTTTCACCAGTGAGATGCGCAGCATCCACTTCTTTAACCAATTCTTTTAAGCGACCAATAGAACGAGCGCTCTTAATTTCATCGCCTGCTAGTACTGCTACACCGCAGGAATCGTAGCCACGATATTCGAGTTTTTGCAAACCATCCAGTAAATCAGGCACAACATTACGGCGTGCTGCAACGGCTACAATACCACACATATTCTTTTCTCCTACTCGGGGCAACACTCGTGCGTAAGAGGAGTGCCAAGGCTGCCCTTACTTTTATTTCTTGTTGGGACGAGTCCAAGACTCAATAGTAACTTGGCGGGCTCGTCCTAATGTCAGTTTCCCTTCTGGGGCTAATTTGGTGAGGGTTGTACCAGCGCCAATCGTTGCACCTGCACCCACCTCCACAGGCGCTACCAACTCTGTGCCCGATCCAATAAAGGCGTCATCTCCGATAATCGTCCTGAATTTATTCACACCATCATAATTGCAGGTAATCGTTCCTGCACCCACATTCACACGAGCACCAATTTCACTGTCGCCGATGTAGGTGAGATGGTTAATCTTGGAGTCTTGTCCGACTGTCGATTTCTTCACTTCCACAAAGTTACCGATATGGTTGTTGCCTGTCAATTGAGTTCCTGGTCGTAAGCGAGAGAAGGGGCCAATGCGCGAGTCTGCGCCAACCACTGCACCGTCAAAATGACAGTATGGCAGAATCTCCACGCCAGAAGAAATCTCGCAATTTCTCATTACACTATAAGCTCCCACCTTAACGCCATCGCCTAAAACAACGCGCCCCTCGAAAATACAACCTACGTCAATCGTCACATCTTGTCCGCAGATTAACTCTCCACGAATATCAATACGAGCCGTATCCATGAGCGTTACGCCCTGTTCAAGTAAGCGTTGCGCGAGATGATGTTGCCAAGTACGTTCCAGCGTTTCAAGTTGAATCTTTGAGTTCACGCCTTCTACTTCAAAAATGTGGTCTGGCTGCGTTGTCGCAATTTTCACTCCATCGCGTACAGCTAATGCAATACAGTCAGTGAGATAGTACTCCCCTTGCGCGTTACTACTGTCGAGACAACTCAGCCAATCAGCAAGTTTAGCTGTCGGAAGCAGCATAATGCCAGTATTGACTTCTTTAACTTGGCACTCCTCTGGGGTCGCGTCTTTTTGTTCCACAATGCGAATAACTTGACCTGCATTGTCGCGAACAATGCGACCATAGCCTGTCGGATCATCAAGAGTCACCGTCAACAATCCCATGCTATTCTCGCCACTCGTAGCTTCTTGCAAACGAGCCAAGGTCGCTTCTAAAAGAAGCGGAACATCTCCCAGGCACACCAAGGTATGTGTATCAGAAGGATTGATATATGGTAAAGCCTGTTGCAAGGCATGACCCGTTCCTTTTTGCTCACTTTGTAGTGCAAACGAAATACCCGTTTTTTCGGCATAGTGAGCTTGTACCATATCTGCTTGATGGCCAATCACGACGACCACAGGGCTCTTGCTGAGCGGTTGTACTCTCTCCAATACCCAATCTAACATAGGCTTGCCAGCAAGTGGTTGCAAGACTTTCGGTAGTTTGGAGTGCATCCGCTTACCCATACCGGCGGCCAAAATCACAATATTCATGCGCGAATTTCCAAAAAAGTCGAAGGTCGCCTCTCTATCTCTGAGAAGGCGACCTTCATTAGTAGAGTTCCCTCAATTTTATCAAGCCATCGTAGAGGCGGGAACTGGATTTGCGTTTGGAAGCAATGGGGCATTAATCACGTTATCATGATTCTTTGCACGCCATTCTTCCATATACTGTCGATTAGCACGCGTCGGAATCAAAGAACCCGTCACAATACCAAAGCCAGCAGCTAAGAAGCCACCCAAGACGTTCGGGAAAACATCACCAAGCGAAGTCCAGGTCAACACACTCCAGACAATTGCACCCAAGAGCATCGAGAGATAAACACCCTGACGAGTCGTCTTCTTCCAATACAAACCGCAAACCAAAGGCCAGAAAGCACCCACAACAGGGAACTGATAGGCCATAGCCACCATATCGTAAATAGCCGTCCCTTGGACAGAGAGCGAGTAACCCAAAACCACCAAGGTAAAGAAGAACACCGTCCAGCGCATAGCACGAAGCATCGATTTGTCGTCAAACTTCATAAAGACCGAAAGGATGTTGCTTACAACAGCTGTCGAAGGAGCCAAAATTGTGGCGGAAGCCGTCGACATCACCGCAGAGAGCACGGCACCAAAGAAGATAACGCGCAACCACATCGGCATGTAGTCCTTTACCAACGTTGGCAAAAGACGTTGGGGGTCGGTATGCAAGAGATTTTCTGAGATATCCGGCATCACGACCATAGCAGCCACCACGATGAACATTGGCACAAAGGCAAAAAGAATGTACACAATGCCACCAATGAGCGGGCCAGCAACAGCCGTCGACATATTCTTAGCACTCATCACACGCTGGAACACGTCCTGCTGCGGGATGGAGCCAATCATCATCGTAATTGCCGCAGATATCCAAAACAACCACCCTGTTGTCGTCGGTTCGGGCAATGCATGGAACAAATCGCGTTCGTTAGCATAGTTGATGATGTTGCCAAAGCCACCAGCTAAGTCGGAAGCAAAGAACAAAATCGTTGCCAAGCCAGCCACAATAATGATCATTTGGATGAAATCAGTAATCGCAACAGACCACATCCCACCAAACATGGTGTATGCCAGAACTACCGCCGTACCAATCATCATGCCGAGGCTAACCGACACCATCCCTTCTGTGATCAAATTGATCACGAGGCCAAGTGCGGCGACCTGTGCCCCTACCCAGCCAAGGTAGGAGAGCACAATAAAGATCGTGCAGAGAATCTCAATCGCGCGTCCATAGCGTTGGCGATAATAATCTCCAATGGTCAAGATGTTCAGCTTGTAGAGTTTTCTTGCAAAGAACATCCCAACAAGAACTAGAGCCATACCAGAACCGAACGGTTCCTCGATAACGCCAGCGATGCCGCTTTCAATGAAGCGCCCCGGCAAACCGAGAATGGTTTCCGAGCCAAACCACGTCGCAAACGTGGCAGTTATGACCATCGGTAGCGGAAGGCTACGTCCAGCCAATGCGTAATCATTCGTATTGTTTACACGCAAAGCCGCATAGATGCCGATAGCAACCGTGAGGAGCATGTAAAGCGTTACAAAACCAATCAGCGTCATCTCTGCATTCCTTAAAAAACGACGTTGAACGGAAAAACCCTTGTTTATTTGCGCGAATTGTAGGGGCAAATGAGTCTCTTGAGTGAACAATTTTTTAGAAAAAATCCCCTTTTTGATGAACAATCGGACTTTTTTTCATCTATATCAAAAAAAAGGCCGTCTGCAACAAAAAAGTGCAGACGGCTAGAACTTATTTATCACTCAAAAGGACTACAGCGTAGCTCCTTCTAATTGCTTAATTCCGGCAAGATTCCACCCAGAAGATCCGTCTACCTTCTTCTCGAGCGTCCAAACTTCATTGATGTTCTCAACATCATTATCAATCTTGATTTTGCCAGTAAATCTCACCCCTGCGAGATACACGTGCCCGTCCTGAGTTATGCCAAGCAAATCATTGCTCAACTCTAAGACCTCAGAGTTATACGTGACGTTGCCGCGTTCCTTGAGCTGGTGCGTAATCGCGATGAACACATCATCGGTAGTAAAGTCCGAAATCTGCGTCACATTTCCCGTATCCCAAGCTTTTTGAAGCTTGCGATAGTTTTCCAATGCCACCTTTAAAAAGCCTTCTTTGTCAAAGTCGGTTGGAGTGATATCTACCACTCCATCTTCTGCAGCATTGGTGGTATCAGAACTGCTATTACCACCATTCATGAACTGATCCATCACGCTCCCTTTCTGGGGCATGCCACCCATAAATGCACTAGTCGAACGTTCTTCTGTCTGAGTGCGATTCATCGTCGTCGACTCCTGCCGAGACTCTGTACGTGGCATATCAGAAATGTCTTCGACCCGTGAATTAGCAGCCTGAGGTCTAGCGGCGCGCCCTCTCATCATGAAGAAAACGGCAGCGACAACCAACAAAATCAAAAGTAAGCCCATGGTGCCACCGCCCATCGAGGCGAAGATACCAAAGAGCGAAGCCAACCCCAAAGCCATTCCAATTCGAGAGAGCCAACTACCAGTAGCGGGCTGGGCAGTATTGGTTTTACCAGCTTGGGCTGGGCCAGATTGCTGTTGCTGAGGACGTGGGGCGGCAGCCGGGGCTGGCGTCGGTGTCGACTGCGGAGTAGTCATCGGCGATTTCTGCGTAAAAGTCGGAGCAGATCGACCGAAACTAGCACCACCGCCAAAGCGTTTTGCCGCGTTGGCGTCTAAAGCCATCGTCATCATCGTCAAACAGGCGACTAAGCCAATAACAAATTTCCTCATAAATCCTCAACGGTGAATATAAAAAACCAAAGGTCAAGGGTAGGTCTTACGTCCTTGTATCCTTGGAAGAGCTTATTGTATAGGAGAACCCTTCACCCCTACGTGCATTGCGCAAATACCAAATGTGAGATTTTTCCAATGCACTTTGGCGAATCCAGCACCAGTCATGAGCCCTGCGAAGGCTTCTTGATCTGGATGCATCCGAATCGATTCTGCCAAATAACGATAAGAATACGCCTCTCCAGCAACTAAGCCGGCTACCCACGGCATGAATCGGAAGGAGTAAAAATCAAAGAAAGGACGAACCCAAGGTCTACATTTTGAAAACTCTAAAACAATTAGTTTTCCTTCTGGTTTAAGCACTCGGAACATTTCTTTCAGGGCACGATCCTTGTGCGTCATATTCCGGATACCAAAAGACACCGTGATCACATCAAATGTGTTTTCTGGAAAAGGAAGATTTTCCGCATCTGCCTCTACTGCATGACAATGGTAGCCTTCACGCTCCATGCGTGTTTTGCCGATGGCAAGCATTTCATGGTTAATGTCCGAAGCAACCACATTGCCGTCACCAGCTTGTCTGGCAAACTTAATAGCCAAATCGCAGGTGCCACTCGCAATATCGAGAACCTTCATTCCAGAGCTAACCGTGGCCTCGCTCACAACAACGCGCTTCCACAGGCGGTGCATACCTAAGCTAAAAATATCGTTAAGCAAATCGTACTTGGCGGCAACGCCATTGAAAACTTCACGAACGTGCTCAACTTTTTTATCTTCATCAATTGTCTCGTAACCAAAGTCTGTCTTCTTTTCGACGTGGTCCGAGGAAGGGGTGACGTCTAACATTATTATTTTTTGCATCCACAAGAATGACCAGAGTGACTTCCGCAAGTGTTCTTTTGCACGGGCTTATCATTAGCGGAAGGCTCGCACGAAGCTCCTGCAGCTTCCAACTTGTTTAAGTACTCTTTCCACACGCGGTCTTGGTTAGCAACAAGCTTTTCCAAATAGTCCCAACTATAGAGTCCAGAGTCATGTCCGTCGGAGAAGGCGATTTTGAGAGCGTAATTACCAATAGGCTCAAGCATTTCGATTTCTACATGCTTTTTACCCACTTGCAAGACGTCTTGCCCTGGGCCATGTCCAGTAACTTCTGCAGAGGGAGAATGAACACGCAAAAACTCATACGAAAGACGAGCCACCGTTCCATCTTCATAGGTGAGCTCGAGTTCACGAGTTTTTGTATGTAGCACAATGTCAGTAGGGACTTTCATGGTATCAAACTCTTAAGTGTTGAGTTTTCTCTTCTCAAAACGACAGGAGAAGAGGCAAGAAAGCGCAGTATTTTGACGCTTTTTCACGAATTGGGGTTAGCAAATCCCCAAATTTTATCGAAATCTTTTCATTCTCTTTGATCAATCTCGATAAAAAGGGGCTGGCTAGGACAGGAAAAACCCGCACACTTGTTCTGTCTCTGTACGGGCTTTTGCTAAATGGTCCCCACGACAGGAATCGAACCTGTAACTTAGCCTTCGGAGGGCCATATGATATCCATTTCACCACGTGGAGAACTTGGGCATTATACCCCAGTTATCTGATCAGATTATGAGGGGATCAACTTCAATTGACCATTGAATAGATGTCTGTGGAAACGCCCGTCTCCACTGCCAAAGAAAATGGTTCAAACTCCGTCTGTCATCACCTTCAATAAGCAACTGAGCACGCTCTTTATCCTTTAATTTCACCAACGTCATGGGAACGGGGTCGAAGACTCTTACACTCAGAGGAGCGAGCTCATAAGCCTTCTCCGCTACCGTTGTTAGGAAGGCAAGAGCATCGTCAATATTCTCTGCCGATGCCTGTAGTAGAGCCTGACAAGAATAGGGGACATAGTATTCTTTTTCGCGCTCGGCTAAAGTCATATCAGCAAAAGCTTGGTAGTCCTGCTTCATAAGCGAGGCGAAAAAAGGATCCATTGGATGGTTCGTTTGCAATAGTACTAGCCCTTTTTCTTCGCGCCGCCCAGCACGACCCGCCACTTGCATCAACGTTGCAAAAAGATGTTCTTTTGCTCGCACATCTGGGTGGCAAAGAAGTGCATCCGACTCCAAAACGACCACGAGATCGATATTTTGGAAGTCATGTCCTTTGGCAACCATCTGTGTGCCCACCAAAATATCCACCTCTTGACGATGAACTCGGTCAAAAGCTTCTTGCGCATCTTTTTTTCGAGACACGCTGTCACGGTCAATACGCAACAAGCGTACCCCAGGGAAAGTCTTGTCTAACTCTTCTTCCAACCGCTCTGTTCCCAAACCACGAGGCAAAATATCCACGTTGCCACATTCAGGACATGCACGGGGAATAGGCATTTGCGTGTCACAGTGGTGGCAGATCAATGTATTCTTTTTCTTGTGGTAAACCATAAAACTCGAGCAATGGTTACATCGAGCCATCCATCCACAGGATGGGCAAAACAGTACAGGCGAGTACCCACGTCTATTCAAAAAGACAAGAACCTGTTTACGCTTTGCAATAGCTTCTTGAATTTTTTCCTTCGTCACCTCAGAGAGGATGTGTTGCCGGTTCTTTGGATTATCAACTAGCTCGATATCAGGAAGTTCCGTGGTCCCTGTGGCACGTTTCTTCAATTCCCAAAGACGGTAATCACCTTTTTTCACTTTCAACCAAGTTTCCATTGAAGGAGTGGCCGAGCCAAGTACCACCGGGATTTTATTTTTCGATGCGCGCCAAATCGCAAGGTCTCTTGCAGAGTATTGCACCCCTTCGGCGGCCTTAAATGAAGAGTCGTGCTCTTCATCCACGATGATCAGTTTCAGATTCGCAAAGCTCGAAAAAATACTCAGGCGAGTACCAATCAAAATACTGGCGCGATTCTCGTGTATTGCAAGCCAGGCGCGGGCACGCTCAATATCCGTACAACTCGAATGCATAGAAACAACATTTTCTAGTGGAAAACGTTTCCGAACTCGCTGTTCAAGTTGTGGTGTGAGGTTAATTTCGGGCACTAAGAGGAGCACCTGCGCATTTTCTTCACGCTCAAGCACAGCCTTGATCATGCGTAGGTAAACCTCTGTCTTGCCTGACCCAGTTACACCAAAAAGAAGTCCTGGAACAAACCCCGTTCCTAACTGGGCTTTAAAGTCATCTACAGCGGCATGTTGCTCATCATTAAGGGGAGGTTCTTCACTCGGTTGTTGAGAAAAATCGATAGGAGCGAGGGTGCGTATTTTTCCCATACTTCGCGTATGTTGTTTCGTCGGTGCGCGGCGAAATAACTTCGGCAACATGTGCACGGCCGACTCCCCCCAGCCTTTGATGTAGTATTGAGAGGTAAACTTCGTCAGATTAAGCCACTCTGCGCGTAACGGCGGCACATCATTCATCACAAAGTGAATAGATTTAAGCTGTCGAGGCGCCAAATCGCTAACCTCCAAAAGTGAGGTGATCACTCCAGGCAAATAGCGCTTTTGCAACGGCACCATCACTCTATCCCCAACAGCAACCAACATGTCCTCTGGCACTTTATAGTCCAAAGGCCCCATATCGGGGATGTCAACTATCACTTTGGCGAACACTCTTTTCCTCTCAATCTCTTTTTGATCGTTTTGCAGATTTCTTAAATCATATCACGCTCTTATTCATGTCCTTTTTTATCCAAGAGTGCCCCCTTGAACACACATTCTGCGAATAAAGCTGTGGATAACTTTGTGAATTACTTTCCGTTTTTGCGCACACTTAGGGAGTACCCTACCTTACAATCTGTTCACTGGAATCTTTTATTGTTTTAAAAAAATCTTATAAATCAACAGCTTATATGGAAAACATTATTTCTTACAAGCTTTTCTTAGCATCAATCAAGAGAGCAGATTTTTCTTCATCAACTTGTGCATAACCTCCTTGACTTTTCCAAAAGTTTGTAGTTCTATTTCTCTCGCGAAAGTTTTTCTGTCAAAAAAAGTAGCCTCTAGAATTTTCTTCCAGAGACTACTCTTAAGGTTTGTATACTCGTTGTTATGAGTTTTAGTGAAAGCGTCGGCTGTAGGAGTGCACCTCATCCACCAAAATTTGCACACTTTCAATCGGTGTAAATTGGTTAATACCGTGTCCTAAATTGAAAACATGGCCACCCGCGCCCACTGTGCCGAACTTATCGAGAACTTTGCGCGCTTCTTGGCGAATGGTTTCTTCCGTGCCGAATAATACAAACGGGTCCAAATTACCCTGCAACGCGACCTTGTCACCCACGCGAGCTCGAGCTCGACCAATGTCCGTTGACCAATCTAAACCGACAGCATAACAACCACTAGCGGCAATTGATTCAATCCACTCTCCGCCACCCTTAGTAAAGAGAATGGTAGGGATAACTTCGCCATCATGCTCTTTCTTGAGCAGGGAAAGAACCGTTGCCATGTACTTCAAGGAGAATCGCTGGTAGTCATCAGTAGAGAGCATCCCACCCCAGGTATCGAAGATCTGTACTGCTTGAGCGCCAGCTTCAATTTGCGCATTGAGGTACTGAGCGACTGCCTGCGCATTCACGTCCAAAATGCGCTCAAAGAGCTCTGGACGTTGATACATCATTTGCTTCACAAGTCGGAAATCGCGGCTTCCTCGACCTTCAACCATATAGCAAGCCAAAGTGAAAGGGGAACCCGAGAAACCAATTAATGGAACCCGGTTATTGAGTGCACGTCGAATAGACGACACGGCGTCAGTAACATACTTCAAATCCGTACCAACATCAGGTACATGAAGAGCGTTCACTGCTTCTTCCGATTGCACGGGGTGCGCAAAGACTGGCCCTTCCCCTGCAACAAAGCTCAATCCTAGACCCATTGCATCTGGAACAGTCAAAATATCCGAGAACAAAATAGCAGCGTCCAGACCATAGCGATCAATCGGCTGAAGGGTAACCTCCGTCGCATACTCTGGACTCTGTGCCAATCCCATGAAACTTCCAGCTTTAGCACGAGTTTCACAGTATTCCGGTAAATAACGTCCAGCCTGACGCATGAGCCATACTGGAGTGAAGTCTGTAGCCTCGCGCTTTAAAGTGCGCAAAAAGGTATCATTTGTGGGTTTCATGGGGTCTCTCTTGAAATCGGTTCTTAGCAAAAATTCTTTCTATTTCTTAGAAAGAATCGGTTTCATGTTGAGGAAAATAGTCATCCTAAAGTGTGGAGGTTAAAAGAGGATTAAACCTTTTAACGCACCACTAACACAGGGCGGTCTGCCTGATGCAAAACCTTTTGTGTTTCGCTACCCAGGAGCAAAGCTCCAATCGTGCCCAAGCCGCGGCTAGCCATCACAATAAATTCAACGTTATTTCGCTTAGCGCATTCCAGTACGCCAGCAGAAATAGAATCACTGTGCTCAGCTACGATATCGCAATGCACTCCTTTTTCAGAAGCTTTACGCAGCACAGAGCGCAGACGATCCTTGACGGGCTCTTCTTCTCCTTCAAAGCCTTTCTGAGGCGCTGGAGAAACAACAGACGTCATTCCGATGAGATCCGCTCCTAATTGGCGAGCAAGTTCCACAGCGGTGTCCACAGCCTTATCACTTAACTCAGATCCGTCTGTCGTTACCAGTATCTTTACGTCACTCATATTCCACCTTTTTTCGTCTTATCTATGCCGCCATCGGCAAGAAAGGGGGCCATATGGCTCCCTCATGATATGTCTATTTTAGACGTACACACCAAGACTGTGGGAACTTCTCTTGACGAGAAAGCATCCCTTTGTCAATTTTTATCATTTTGTTTGCGCAAAAAAAAAGACGCTACCCCTCCAAACAAGGAGAACGTAACGTCTTTTTCATGAAACACGGCGTTTCTTAACGCTGCTGACGAATCTTTCGAATCGCGACCAACTGGGCGCTCAAGGCGGCCATTTCAGCTTCAAGCTTCGCGATTTCAAGTTCACCCTGAGCGTTCTGACGCAGATTCTTGGCTTCTTCAAGAGCCATCTTCGTCTTCGCTTCATCAAGATCCTTGCTACGCACGGCTGTATCAGCCAAAACAGTAACGCGATCTGGTTGAACTTCAAGCACTCCACCCGCGACGAAAACCTTTTCCACTTCCGACTGGCCAGAAAGATGAATTCTAACAAATCCAGGGCGGATCAAGGTAATCAACGGTTGGTGTCCAGGCAAAATACCCAATTCGCCAGACGTTCCGGGCAGAGAAACGAGCTCGGCGTCACCGGAGAAGATGGACTCCTCGGCACTGACGACGTCGATTTTAATAGTTGCCATTTTAGTTGCTCCGTAGTCAGGCGCTTGACCCGAAGAGAAAAGTCTTCGAGTCAAGGCATTACTTGAGGGTCTTTGCCTTTTCGAAGGCTTCGTCAATGGTACCAACCATGTAGAAAGCCTGTTCGGGCAATTCATCGCACTCGCCGTCGACGATCATCTTGAAGCCACGGATAGTTTCCTTCAAGGGAACGTACTTACCAGGAGAGCCAGTGAACACTTCTGCCACATGGAAAGGCTGAGACAAGAAGTTCTGGATCTTACGAGCACGCATAACCGTCATCTTGTCTTCTGGAGCCAATTCGTCCATACCCAAAATGGCGATAATGTCACGCAGTTCTTTGTAGCGCTGCAAGGTTTCCTGAACGCGACGGCACACCGTGTAGTGTTCTTCCCCAATAATGTTGGGGTCAACCTGACGGGACGTGGAGTCAAGCGGGTCCACAGCAGGATAAATACCCAAAGCTGCGATATCACGAGACAACACGATCGTAGCGTCCAAGTGACCGAAGGTAGTTGCAGGAGACGGGTCAGTCAAGTCGTCAGCAGGCACGTAAACGGCCTGAATGGAAGTAATGGAGCCGGTCTTCGTGGAAGCAATACGTTCCTGCAAACGACCCATTTCTTCAGCCAACGTCGGCTGATAACCCACAGCAGACGGCATACGACCTAACAAAGCGGACACTTCTGTACCGGCCAAGGTGTAACGATAAATGTTGTCAATGAACAACAAGATATCGCGACCTTCGTCACGGAAGGCTTCAGCCATGGTCAAGCCGGTCAAGGCCACGCGCAAACGGTTTCCAGGAGGTTCGTTCATCTGACCGAACACCATGGCCACCTTGTCCAACACGTGAGATTCTTCCATTTCGTGGTAGAAGTCGTTACCTTCACGGGTACGTTCACCCACACCAGCGAACACGGAATAACCACCGTAAGCCTTAGCGATGTTGTTGATCAACTCCATCATGTTCACCGTCTTACCCACACCGGCGCCACCAAAGAGGCCAACCTTACCACCCTTAGCGAACGGGCAGATCAAGTCGATCACTTTGATACCAGTTTCCAGCAGTTCGATGGAAGCGGAGAGTTCATCAAATTTCGGGGCTTCACGGTGAATTTCGCGCGTTTCTTCTGCGCCAATTTCGCCACTGTCGTCAATAGGACGACCGAGCACATCCATAATGCGGCCGAGGGTCTTCGGGCCAACTGGCACGGAGATACCGCGACCAGTGCTCGAAACCTTCATGCCACGTTGCAAGCCTTCAGAAGAGCCCATGGCAATGGTACGAACCACGCCGTCGCCCAACTGTTGCTGCACTTCAAATGTCAGGCCGGCTTCGGCCAGGGTATTGCTTTCGTCTTTTTCCAAAACGAGAGCTTCGTAAACCTTAGGCATAGCATCGCGAGGGAACTCAATGTCCACCACGGCGCCAATGACCTGAACGATCTGTCCGATACTCATGGGTTTTCCTCAGTTATCGAATACTTAATTCAGATTAAGACACAGCCGCGGCACCACCAACGATTTCTGTAATTTCCTTGGTAATACCTGCCTGACGGGTCTTGTTATAAACGAGTTGCAAATCTTCAATAAGCTTCTTGGCATTGTCACTAGCGGCCTTCATTGCCACCATACGAGCAGATTGCTCAGAAGCCATATTTTCAGCAACGGACTGATAGATTAAAGCTTCAACATAACGTTTCAAAAGCTCATCCACAACAGCTTCCGCGCCAGGTTCGTAGATGTAATCCCACGAATAGGCACGTTCTTCTTCAACGCCAGACAAATACTTGTCAGTAAGCGGAAGAAGCTGTTCAATCACCGGCTGCTGCTTCATTGCATTAATAAAGCGAGAATAGGCCAGATGCACAGCATCCACCTTGCCATCCAAATAGTCCTGAATCTGGACGCGAATCGCGCCAATCAAACGATCCAGGTTCGGGCGGTCGCCAAGTTGTACAACATGGCTGGCAAGAGGCACATTCAGGTGCTGTAGGAAAGCCAAACCCTTGTTACCAATAGCAGTGGCTTGTACGCCCACGCCCTCAGCAGTCCAGTCCTTGACTTGAGCAAGTACCATACGCTGAGTATTGGTATTTAAAGGACCGGCCAAGCCCTTATCGGTCGTCACAACGATCAGACCAACTTTCTTGGCACCTTCTTGTTTGACCAGGAAAGGATGTTTGTATTCCGAATTTGCTCGAGCCAAATGGGAGCAAATTACACGAATCTTGTCGCCGTACGGGCGAGCGGCCAACATCCTATCCTGCGTCTTGCGCATCTTCGAGGCCGCAACCATTTCCATCGCTTTGGTGATCTTGCGCGTATTTTGTACGCTCTTGATCTTTACGCGAATTTCCTTAGTACTGGGCATTGGATTTCGGTCCTCTTGGATTTAAATGCTTAGTAAGCACCAGCTTTCTTGAATTCAGCAATCGCATCCTTAAGCTTGGCCTCGATATCCTTATCGAGAGCCTTCTTGGATTCGATTTCCTCAACAAGATCGGCGTGATGAGTCTTAAGGAAGTCGCGCATACCGCGTTCAACGCGGAGAGCATCGGCAACCTTAACGTCGTCATAGGCGCCTTCGTTCACGGCGAACAAAACGAGCGACTCTTCCCAAACCTGCAACGGTTGGTACTGAGGCTGTTTCATCAATTCCGTAACCAAACGACCACGATCGAGCTGACGACGAGTGACCTTGTCCAGATCAGAGGCGAATTGAGCAAAAGCGGCCAATTCACGATACTGAGCCAAAGCCAAACGCACACCGCCACCGAGTTTCTTCACAATCTTCGTCTGAGCGGCACCGCCCACACGAGACACGGAAATACCCGGGTTAATAGCTGGACGAATACCAGCGTTGAACAAGTCAGTTTCCAAGAAGATCTGACCGTCAGTAATGGAAATCACGTTCGTCGGCACGAATGCGGTAACGTCACCAGCCTGCGTTTCAATGATCGGCAAAGCGGTCATAGAACCAGTCTTACCCTTAACTTCACCCTTGGTAAAGCGTTCAACGTACGTCGCATTTACACGGGCAGCACGTTCAAGCAAACGGCTGTGCAAGTAAAACACGTCGCCAGGGTAAGCTTCACGTCCCGGCGGACGACGCAACAGCAAGGAAATCTGGCGGTAAGCCCAGGCCTGCTTTGTCAAGTCGTCATAAACAATCAAAGAGTCTTGGCCACGGTCGCGGAAGTATTCGCCCATTGTAGCGCCAGCGTACGGAGCGATGTACTGCATAGCAGCAGACTCAGAAGCAGTGGCAGCCACAACGATGGTGTATTCCATAGCGCCGTGTTCTTCCAACTTACGAACCACGTTAGCGATCGTAGAGGCCTTCTGACCGATAGCCACGTATACGCAAATAAGGTCCTTACCCTTCTGGTTGATGATGGTATCAATAGCGACAGCGGTTTTACCCGTCTGGCGGTCGCCAATGATCAATTCACGCTGACCGCGTCCGATCGGCACCATGGAGTCGATGGACTTAAGACCAGTCTGAACCGGTTGGGACACGGATTGACGGTCGATAACGCCAGGAGCCACTTTTTCGACCACGTCGTAAGCAGCAGCGTTAATCGGACCTTTACCGTCGATTGGTTGACCGAGGGCATTTACCACACGACCAATCAATTCAGGGCCAACTGGCACAGAGAGAATGCGACCAGTCGTCTTGACCGTATCGCCTTCAGAAATATGTTCGTAGGAACCCAAAATAACGGCACCAACGGAATCGCGTTCCAAGTTAAGAGCGAGACCGTAGGTGTTGTTCGGGAATTCCAACATTTCGCCCTGCATCACGTCGCTAAGACCGTGAACACGGCAAATACCGTCGGTCACGGAGACCACGGTACCTTGCGTGCGAAGATCAGCAGAAACGCCGAGTTCTTCGATACGCTTCTTCAGCAAATCGCTGATTTCACTGGGATTGAGTTGCATCTTACAGCTCCGATAATTTTATGCGGTGAGCGCAGTTTTCATTTGAGATAAACTAGCGCGGATCGAACCATCTAAAAGCTTGTCGCCAACACGAATCCGGACCCCACCAATTAGATCGGGATTAACCACGACCACAGGGTGAAGGGTCAAGCCAGAAAACTTCTTAGAAAGCGTCTCCATCAAACTGCCAAGTTCAGCAGGAGAGAGTTCAAAGGCTGTCTCAATATGAGCGTCAGCCACACCTTCAGACAAAAGTTTCAGCTCGCGGAACTGAGTGGCAATCTCTGGCAAAGCTTCCACACGGCTATTTTCGATGACCACACGCAAGAGGTTTAAGGCAGCTTGCGAAGCAGGCTTGCCACAAAGCCCAGTGATCAGGTCGAACAGTTGATCGTTGGTCAGCTTTGGATCGCCAACCATGGAAGCCGCCTGAGGATCACGAGCGAACAAAGCAAAAGCTTCAACCGCTTCTAGAGTCTGAGCCATTTCTTCTGCGCCAGCATTACGATCTTTCAGAGCATCCATAAGAGCCTGAGCGTAGGGGCGCGCAATCGTCGAAAGTTCAGCCATAGTTACAGCTTCGCCTTCAACTGTTCAAGCAACTGGGCATGAACAGTTTTATCAACTTCGCGACTCAAGATCTGTTCTGCACCGGCAACTGCCAAGACAGCCACTTCATCACGGAGAGTATTTCGAGCACGCTGCATTTCCTGAGCGGCTTCAGCGCGAGCATTTTCAATGATGCGTTCAGCTTCGACCTGAGCCTGAGCTTTAGCTTCATCGATAATGGACTGAACGCGTTTTTCGCCGTCAGAAACGATTGTAGAAGCGCGAGAACGAGCATCGGCTTCGATCGCCTTGCCCTGTTCTGTCGCTACCGCCAAAGCTTGTTCGCTCTTGTTAGCAGCGGCCAAACCGTCGGCGATCTTCTTTTGTCGCTCTTCAATCGCATGGATCAAAGGCGGCCAAATGTACTTCATGGTGATCCAAGCACCAATGAAGAACACGATCATCTGAATAAACAGAGAGGCATTAATGTTCATTGTTGAACCCCGTTCACGTTAACTACACCCTCAGGCCTTCTGTAGAGCGTAGTTAACGGCGTCATAAAAAGAAAAGACGTAATTGTGTTTTTGAAAAAAAAACAAGCAATTAGCCGACGAACGGGTTAGCAAAGGCGAACATCATAGCGATACCGACACCGATCAAGAAGGCGGCGTCGATAAGACCAGCCAAGAGGAACATCTTGGTCTGGAGAGTTTCCATGAGCTCGGGCTGGCGAGCGGAGGATTCAAGGTACTTAGAACCCATGATACCAATACCAAGGCAGGCACCGACAGCACCAAGACTAATAATCAAGCCACAAGCAAGAGCCACGAAAGCGACGTTGGTCATTTAAAACTCCTAAATCTTAAAAAAGGGAGCAAAACTAAAGAAAGAAAGAAAAATGTTGATTGTTAATGACTGCTATGAGCTTGGCCAATATAGACCAGGGTCAACATCATAAAGATGAAGGCCTGCAATAAGACAATCAACACGTGGAAAAGCCACCAGCCTAAACCGGCAAGGACCTGCCCGACACCTGCACCGATCATCCCAAGCGGACCATGTTCAAGCATGTACCCACCGAGGAGAGCGAGAAGGAAGAATAACAATTCACCAGCATACATGTTGCCGAAAAGTCGCATGCCCAAAGACACGAACTTGGCTAAGTATTCGATGATATTGAGTAAAAGGTTGAAGACCCATAAGGCGGGATGAGAACCAAAAGGAGCCGTGAAGAGTTCTTTAATGAACCCGCCAGCGCCTTTGATCTTGATGCCGTAATAAACCATTAACAGCACCACACCGAGCGACATCCCCAACGTACCATTCAAGTCGGCAGTCGGAAGAGGACGCAAGTGATCGAGCCCCATTGGATGAGCAATAGCTGGCAAGAGATCAACTGGAATTAAGTCGATGGCGTTCATCAACGCAACCCAGCAAAACACCGTCAAAGCAAGCGGAGCGATGAATGTACGGTCGCCATGCACAATGTTCTTGGCCTGATTATTGACCAATTCCACCAACATTTCGACAGCACATTGCATCTTCCCTGGAACCCCAGATGTAGCTTTCTTTACGCCAGCACGCAGGATAAGAAACATGCACACCAAAGTCAACAAAGAGAAGAAGATGGTGTCATAGTTAATTACGGAAAAATCAACAATCGACTGCTTAGCAGATGCCAAGTGAGCCATATGATGTTGAATATATTCAGTAGCGGTAAGGCCGTTTGCCATGGATACCGATCCCTAGTGTTTCTTGAACAAAATTACAAAGTAACTGTTCACCACCGCAATTACCCCGAAGATAAACGCGGGCCAATGAAGAGTTTCGTAGTATCTGACCGTCAACACCCAGAGGAGAATGACACTCAGAATTTTCATAAATTCCCCAAAGAAAATCCTATAAGCGCTAGGCTTGTAGTCCCTTTTTATCATCTTGGGCAATGTCAAAGACAACGCCAGTGCAGAAGAAGGCAGAGCATAGCTCAACCCACCTAACAAAGCAGACACCCCAGCATCTTGTCCCACGAAGCAAACAAAACCCAGGGTTACCACCAAAACAACAACATACTGCGTTAAGGAAACGCGAATAACATCAGATATTAAGTGCATCCTTAACACAATATCGGGGGAATGAAATCGGAAGCATTCTAAATTCAGATGAATTTAGATACAACTAACCGATAGTGTTATCGTATCTACCTACAAATAGGTAGAAATTGTAAATTAGACCTTTTCAGAGCCGGTAGTAAGAGAAATCCCCTATCCAAAAAAGTACGAGAGGCATAATAACACAACCACCGACACACTTTGTAGCGAAACAGGGGATAGAAATCGTTAATGTTGAATTTTGTCCACAATACCTTGCAATTGTTCAAGGTTTGCGAACTCAATGATAATTTTTCCCTTGCCTTTCTTGTTTGCCGATAGACTGACTTTAGCACCTAAGGTATCTGCTAAGGCTTCTTCGAGGCGTAAATCATCCCGCGTCTTGATAACGACTTGTGGCTTTATTGGTTTCTCTTCAGCTAGACGGCGAACCAAGGCTTCAGTCTGACGCACATTGAGCCCTTTAGCGGCAACCTCTTTTGCTACTTGGACTTGATCGACTGGCATCAGTGTTAAAAGCGCTCTTGCATGACCCATATCAATCTCACCAACTCGCAACATTTGTTGCACTTCTTCAGCAAGATTCAATAAGCGAAGAGCATTTGTGGTCGCAGCTCGTGAACGCCCAATAGCCTGAGCGGCTTGTTCGTGAGTGTAATCAAACTCTTTGACTAATCGGTCAATTCCTAACGCCTCATCGATAGGGTTCAATCCTTCTCGCTGCAAGTTTTCAATCAGTGCCAAAGCGAGCGTTTTTTTGTCATCGAGTTGTCGGATGATGACTGGTACTTCTGTCAAACCAGCAAGTCCTGCCGCTACAAAACGGCGCTCTCCTGCCACGATTTCATAGCGATCTTTATCTTGGGGACGAACGATAATTGGGCTCAAGAGTCCTTGTTCTTTGATAGAGTCGGCGAGTTCTTGAAGCGCTCCTTGGTCCATTGATTGACGAGGTTGATACTCGCCAGGGACGATTTTTTCAATCGATAAATGTTCCAACTGATAGTCGCCATCTGGGAGAGCAATCTCCTCAGCAGAGTCAAACAAGGCATCTAATCCGCGTCCCAATCCTTTTTTCTTCGCTTCAGCCACTTTCTCTTCCTTCGAGTTGGTGTGTATGTATCGTATCAGTGTAAGCGTTCAATCAGCTCTTGTGCACAAGCGACATAGGCTTTTGCACCTTTGCTGTTTTTATCGTAAACCACGCCAGGCATACCGTAACTAGGGGCCTCAGCCAAACGAACATTGCGCGGAATAATCGTTTTGAAGACTTTGTCTCCAAAGTGTTGATCCAACTGTTGGCTGACTTGTTGCTGTAAAGTAACCCGAGGGTCATACATCACACGTAGCAAGGTAATGATACGCAATTGACGATTTTTTTCGTTATAGATTCGACGTACAGTAGAAATGAGATCGCTCAACCCTTCTAGGGCATAGTATTCGCACTGCATTGGAATCAAAATACCATCAGCGCAACAGAAAGCATTGAGCGTGAGCATCGACAGGCTAGGAGGACAGTCAACCAACACATAATCGTAACGATCTAAAATGGGCTCGAGAGCTTTCTTCAGGCGAACGTCTCGGTATTCCATTCCAACTAATTCTACTTCTGCGCCTGCAAGCTCTCGATTGGCAGGCAGTACATCAAAGCCCCCAACTTCAGAATGTTGGACAACGTCGTCGAAAGAAAGAGTACCTAATAAGAGTTCGTAAACGGTTTTTTGCAGATTTCTCTTGTCAACTCCAGTTCCCATAGTTCCATTACCTTGGGGGTCTAAGTCAATCAAAAGCACTCGTTTTCCTTGCATAACAAGCGCCGCTGCTAAATTAACAGCAGTTGTTGTCTTGCCTACGCCGCCTTTTTGGTTCGCAATACAGAAAATATGAGTCATACGCCCAACAATCAATAATCAAACAATCGTCTCAAAAAAATTCTGAGATCCCTACTTTTATCCTAATAAGTTTACCTTCTTTGGGCCTCTAGTCCTAACCAAAGCTCAGAGAAACCTTGCCAGCAAATCGCGACACCTAAGCAAATCAGAATGAAAGCAAAGATACGGGCCAAAGCATCCGCGCCAGCGGCACCAACAGCCTTACTCACACGATCGCTGTAGCGATAACAAGCCCAAATTACTACGACTGTCGCTAACGTGCCTAAAATCACCCCAGTGATGTGGGGGGTGTCTCGCTCTAAACTTGTTCCTAATGCTACAGAAACAGCAATACCTCCTGGCCCTGTGGTTAATGGCAGCGTAAAGGGATAAAACGCCATCGACTTAAGTTTTACCCGAGACAATTCTTTGCCATTATTGGGTTGCTCGTCTTGTGTGGGCGCATTTAACGCATTCCACCCTGCTGCAAAAAGCACGCACCCCCCAGCCACACGCAGGGCGCCAACTGAAATCCCGAAAAAGCTCAAGATTAAGTGACCACAAGATAGGCACACCAACAAAATCACGAGCGAATACATAGAAATTCGGTTAGCAACGAATCCACGATCTCTATCCGTTAACGTGGAAGTCATAGTGCTAAACACCATTGCCCCACTAAACGGGTTAATCACTGGCACGAAGGTCGAAAACGTTAACACAAAGGTACTAACAATCGTACTAAACATAAGAATTGTCTCTCCCTTAACGCTACAGAGGCATTCTTTTAATAGAGCTATTTTTAAAGTTTTTGCATCACCACGAGATGTCGCTCTTCTACAAGCTGAGGGACATTCATAGTGAATACGTCAACTACTTTCACATACGATGGAAGTGCTTTCACTTCCTCTTCTGGAAATACACCTTTCATCGCTAACCAATACCCTGTAGAGGGTAAAAGATGCTCAGTCCATTCTGTGAAGTCTTTCAAACTAGCAAACGCACGTGACGTTATCACATCATATACGCCCAACAGTTTTTCAACTCGTGCATGATGAGCAGAAAAATTATTTAGTTTGAGTTGAATGCTCGCTTGAGTGAGGAAAGCCGTCTTTTTGGCAACCGCATCAACTGCGGCTACCTTCAAATCTGGGCGAAAAATCGCCAAAGGAATAGCAGGGAGCCCTCCACCGCTTCCCACATCTAATACCGTCTGAGCTAAAGGACACACTTTCTGAACATAAGGAACAAAAGTCGCAGAATCGAGCAAGTGATGAGTCAAAATATCCCGATCGTTCTGAATTGCAGTCAAGTTATAAATTTTGTTCCACTTTTTTAAAAGCTCTGCAAAGAGTTCTAGACGAGTCAGGGTTTCATCATCATAGGTAAGACCAATCTGTGAGAGTCCTTCAAGTAACTGTTCTTTAAACATGTTAGGAGACCTCACTCTGATCACTCTTTTTCTTCTGGTAGTAGTACTTACGCTTTAAGTAAACCAGTAGTAAAGATATTGCTGCAGGTGTGACGCCAGAAATACGAGATGCTTGACCAATCGTCTCTGGTTTTACATCATTGAGTTTTTGACGGACTTCAAAACTCAATCCTGGAACCGATTGATAGTCAAGTTCTGCTGGAATTTGAAGAGTTTCATTCGCGAGCGTTTTTTCGATTTCGTTACTCTGACGAAGAATATAACCTTCGTACTTTGTGTCGATTTCAACTTGTTCCCGTTCCGCGCTATTTAATCCCTCTAAACCACAAACAAGGGCTCCATCCACTTTCTTTAAAGTAGCTAGTTGGTCAATTTTCACACTAGGACGGCAAAGTAAAGACTTCAAGCTATATTCACGTTCAATCGAAGTGCCCAATACCTCCCGCATGCTCGCTGGATCGAGTTGTACTGGAGTAACCCATGTGTCTTTCAGCATTTCCTTAGTCTTCGCAATATTGTCTTGTTTACGGCAGAAAGCCGACCACTGCTCATCGTCAATTAACCCTAAACAGTACGCTTCTTCAGTGAGACGCATATCTGCGTTATCTTCGCGTAAGCTCAAGCGATATTCCGCGCGACTTGTAAACATACGGTAGGGTTCTGTGACGCCACGGGTCGTCAAATCCTCTACCATCACGCCCAAATAAGCTTGGTCACGACGAGGGGTCCAGCCCTCTTTACCCTGCGCGCTGAGCGCTGCATTGATACCCGCCAATAGCCCTTGAGCGGCAGCCTCCTCGTAGCCAGTTGTTCCATTGATCTGACCAGCAAAAAATAGCCCAGAAAGCGTTTGGGTTTCTAACGTCGTTTTGAGTTTTCGCGGGTCATAGAAATCGTACTCAATAGCATAACCTGGGCGCAACAAATGAGCATTTTCCAGGCCGCAAATTGCATGAATCATATCGAGCTGAACATCAAAGGGTAAACTCGTTGAAATCCCATTGGGGTAGTACTCATTTACACTCAAACCTTCGGGCTCAAGGAAGATTTGATGGCTATCTTTATCCGCAAAACGCTTCACCTTATCTTCAATCGAGGGGCAGTAGCGTGGTCCAACTCCATGAATGACCCCCGTGTACATCGGAGAGCGGTCAAGGTTGGCCAAAATAATGTCGTGCACCTTTTGATTAGTACGAGTAATCCAGCATGGGACCTGCTGAGGATGTTCAATATGCTTAGAAAGCGAGAAAGAGGGGGTGGGATCCAAGTCTCCCCACTGTTCTTGGCACTTAGAAAAATCTATTGTTCGACCGTCAATACGAGCTGGTGTTCCTGTCTTTAAACGCCCTTGAGGCATCCCTAAATCTTTCAACCGCTCAGCTAAGGCCACACTAGCAGGATCACCCACACGACCAGCTGGGTAGTGCTCAAGACCTACATGAACGAGACCATTTAAGAAGGTGCCTGCAGAGAGGACCACTGCTTTAGCAATAAAGCGAGTATGGGTTTGCGTAACCACTCCAACCACCCGATCATTTTCAACGATCAAGTCGTCAGCTGCCTGCTGGAATAACCACAGATGCTCTTGATTTTCTACACGTTGGCGCATAGCTCGACGGTATAACTGACGATCAATTTGAGCACGAGTTGCACGGACAGCAGGCCCTTTAGACCCATTTAGAATGCGAAACTGGATGCCTGCTTCATCAGTTACAGCGCCCATGGCTCCCCCCATGGCGTCCAACTCTTTCACTAAATGCCCCTTACCAATCCCCCCAATAGAAGGATTACAGGAAAGCTGACCAATTGTGTCAAGATTGTGAGTAAGAAGCAAGGTTTCGCATCCCATACGAGCAGAAGCTAAAGCCGCTTCAATCCCAGCATGGCCACTACCAACCACGATAACGTCGAAATTTTTTGGATATAACATAGAGCTAAAATGGTTATCCCTTCTTCTAAGAAGGGTTATTTACCAATACAGAATTTACTAAAGATGAGACCAAGAATGTCGTCAGAAACCGTCTCTCCCAAAATTTCTCCAAGACTACGTCCAGCCAGCCGTAGCTCTTCAGCCACAATTTCTAAACCTAATTGATGCTGCAAAGATTCAAGTGCACGATCGATATGCTTGTTGGTTTCAATCAAACACTTGAGCTGGCGTTCACGAGCCATATAAATGCCCTCTGTGGTGCTTTCTACACCTGCGAGTTTAATTAAATATTCACGCAAAGCATCAATACCTTCGTTGGTTTTCACAGAAATACGAAGATCATTACCAACATCTTCACGCCAACAAAGATCAGATTTATTCCACACAGTTAAAAGAGGGGTTCCCTCTTTTACCTCAGAGAGAACTTTAGCCAATAGTGCGGGATCTTGCTCTACTTGACCAGAGGCATCGCGCAAATGCAATACAACATCCGCTTTACGAATTTCGCCCAAAGCTCGTTCAATTCCCTTGTTTTCCACGATGTCATCTGTCTGGCGAATACCTGCGGTATCGACAACCTTAATCGGCACTCCTGCAAGCGTGATCCAACATTCAATCTTGTCACGCGTAGTTCCCGGTACATCCGTCACGATTGCAATATCTTCCTCAGCCAAACAGTTCATCAGACTGGATTTCCCAACATTCGGGCTACCGATAATAGCCACAGTTAACCCATCGCGCAAGACACTACCTTGTTGCGCGTTTCTATAAACCTGGTGAAAATCATTTTGAATTTGGTGTAAACGTTCTTCAATATGACCAGATTGGAGATGTTCAACCTCTTCTTCTGGAAAATCTAAAGTTGCTTCAATGAAAGCGCGCAGTTCATCTAAACGAGTCCCGATATTACTAATCACCTCAGAGAACTTACCAGAAAGAGACTTAACTGCCACCTTTGCTGCCTCACTGCTCATCGCATCAATCACGTCAGTGACCGCCTCTGCTTGTAGCAAATCAATACGTCCGTTCAAGAATGCACGTTGAGTAAACTCTCCAGCCTCCGCAAAGCGCAACCCGTAAGGTGCTAAACGTTCCAAACAGTCCCGGACAATCATCTGCAACAAGACACCGCCACCATGAGCTTGTAGTTCAATTACAGACTCTCCTGTATAGCTATGGGGAGCTGGGAAAAAAAGAGCAATCAATTGGTCCAACTGCTCACCATGACAGTTTTTGTAATTAATTAACGTGGCATAGCGTGGCTCAACCTGACGATCACCAAAGAGACTTTTTAAGATGACTTCATTGAGAGTCGAAGGAAAAGATAGACGCACAATGCCTATGCCACCACGCCCTAGTGCGGTTGCAACAGCAATAATGGGATCACTGTCGGATTTCATCATATCAATCACCTAAAAAGCGCCATAGACGCTATTGCTCTGCTAGACTAAAAACTCTTTGTTTTCAGTAGTTTAACTAACACTATGTCTCTTCCAACCAAACCCTCACCCTTAATTGCTGTTCTAGCAGGTATTGCGCTTGGTATGGTTTGTAGTGTCCCTATTGCCGCTTATCTAGCTAGCTGGTTCGGCGACACTTATAACACTCGAGTTTGGATATACGGCGGTTTGCTTTTATGGTGCATTATCGGAGCTGTTTACGTTTTCCGCTTTGCTATGAAGACTACACCTAAACCACTCTCTCTTACGAGTCCTTCAGTGGTGTATATCCTTGTGGTTGTGGCCACTACTTTGGCTCTCTACTTTACTGAGAAAGTAACAAGCCAACAATATTTTCATTCAAAGAAGTTGCAATCGTTCTCGTGTTACCTTCTTGAGAGAGAAAAAAGCATCGTGAGCATTTGCAGTCCACGATGCTTTTTCACTTAAACGTATCGAGCGAGACTACTCTTAACGAGTAGCGCGCCGTTCACGATCCGCAGCGATAGTCTTATTGATCCACCACTGTTGCAAAATAGACAATACGTTGTTGGTCAACCAATACAACACGAGACCAGATGCAAAGACAAAGAACATTACCGAGAAAACCAACGGCATGATGTAAGTCACCTTCGCCATCGCTGGATCAGTCGGCTTCGGATTCAAGAGAATCTGTAAGAACATCGTTGCGGCCATGATGAGCGGTAAGATGAACCACGGATCAGGCATACCCAAGTCATGAACCCACAGAATCCATGGAGCACCGCGCAATTCCACGGATCCCAACAACACCCAATAGAGCGAGAGGAATACTGGAATCTGCAAAACCACCGGTAAACAGCCTGCGACTGGATTGATCTTTTCCGTACGATAAAGCTCAGCCATTGCTTGATTCAAACGAGCTTTATCGTCTTTGTACTTATCCTGCAAAGCCTTCATACGAGGAGTTACTTCCTTCATGCGAGCCATAGAACGATAGCCAGCGGCGGAAATCGGATAAAGAATCAACTTCACTATACAGGTCAACAAGACAATGGACCAACCCCAGTTACCGACCACGCTATGAAGCATAGAGAGCAACCAATAGATCGGCTTTGCCAAAAAGGTCAACCAACCATAGTCCACGACCAACTCCAATCCAGGAGCAATTTGAGCTAAACGAGTCTGATTCTGAGGGCCAGAGTAAAAAACTGCTTCGTCTGTTACGGAAGCACCAGGGGCTAATTCCGCCCTCTTTACCATAGAACCAATACGATAAAGGTCCTGACTCAAAGTGTCCACATAATTGGTACGCTCTTCGCCTTCCTTCGGTACCCATGCACTCACAAAGTGGTGTTGGACCATTGCAATCCAACCATTGTTCGCATTCTTCTGGAAGGAAGCGGACTTGTCACGAATGTCGTCAAACTTCAACTTTTGGAATTTTTCTTCAAAAGAGTAGACAGCAGGTCCTGTAAAGGTAGAGTAGAAAGCACTCGAACCAACAGGATTTCCACCATCGCGAACGATCTGATAGTACATAGAGGGAGTCACAGCCTTGTCACCAGTATTGGTCACTGTGGTCTTCAAGCCAATGCCATATTCCCCGCGGTTAAAGGAGAAAGTTTTCGTCACTTTAACGGAGCCCTTTTCTGCTTCAAAGACAACCTCAAGGTGGTTGTCTGAACCCATGTCAGTCTTAGAGCTCACGAGTTTGAAGGCATCTTTATGCGTCGGGAAGTCACCCCCTACGACACCAGTCTGTGCCAAATAGGTACGAGTTTTATTCACTTCGAGCAATTCAACATTGCCCAAATCTTTTTGTTCCTTATTACCTAATACAAGACCAGCCAAGCCAACATCTTTCCAATCGGCTTGTTCGGGAATTGTAGTGAATTCGTTCTTTACTAAGCTGGCACCAGTCAAGTCAAATGTGACATTCATAAGATCTGTCTTCACAACAACTAGAGTGCCCAATTGCACAGTGTTAGCAGCACTTACGGTGTCTGTGGAATTGTCAGTGGGGACAACATCGGTAGATGCGGTCTGTGTGACACTTTCTTGTTGAGATCCCTGGAAAAAGGACTCTCCGCCCTTATATACCTGGTAGTTATCCCAAAGCATGAAACACGAGGTAAGCAAAATCACCCAAAGAAGGGTGCGTTGAAGGTCTTTTCCCATAAAAATCAACTATTTCTTAAATTTGAAGAGACGGCCAGAGCATAAGGGACATGTTTTGTTCTCTTGTGCGCTTGTTGACGTCTCATCGAGTTTACGGACTGGTTTCCAAGAAAAATGTTCTGGAACAGGATCATACCCACTGCTACCTAATGGGTGACAACGCAAAAGGCGCAATAGGGTAAGGTAACTCCCTTTGACTGCACCGAAACGCTCAATGGCTTCGAGACCATAATTGGAACACGTAGGAATATAGCGACAGCCTCTTCCAACCCAAGGAGAAAGTGTCCACTGATACGCCTTAATTAGGCCTTTCAAACACCATCCCAACATGATACCGATCCTTACTCCAAATGGAGTGAGCTATGCAAACGTTTTGCAAGTTTCTCCAACAATTTTTCTGCGTCTTGTCGAAGAGACTGTTTCAGTGCTTTCACACCAACCTCTCTACCATCGACAGTAGAAAGTGGCATTTTCAGTCTTAAAGAAACATCAAGCCCCACTCCTGTGTCGCACAGAAGTGCGATGAGATATGGGGCTTGCTTTCGTGCTGTCTCTCGGAGTGTTCTTTTCACCAGTGCTCTATCTACCGATCGATGAGCATTTTTCTTTCCGACCGTAATACCGATCCGCAAGCTTACCTCGGCATTTGGACGTTGTAAGGCCGTAGCCGAGAAATATGCAGTAGACGCACGAGTCACTTCCTTCCCCTGCATCTGAACAAGTATTCCAAAGTCAGAGGTCTTAATAATCCTCATCTCTCGCGGAAACTTGTACGCTTCAGTCGAAACCTGGTTTTTAACACTCATTAAACAAACTAAACCGTTTTCGATTTAGAGAGCGAGAGTATGACGGCCTTTAGCACGACGACGTGCGAGAACGCGACGACCGCCCTTCGTGCGGCTGCGAACCAAGAAGCCATGCGTACGGGCACGCTTAACCTTGGAAGGCTGATAGGTACGTTTTGTTGCCATGATTATTCCTCAAAAGGCATAAAGTCCCAATTCACCTAAAGCTATAAATGACCTTAAGTAAAATGGGGTCAAACAGATGAAACTAAGGGTATTTCAGGCACACTTCCTCCCAGGACAAATTCTTTACCAGGCAAGGGAAAAGCTATACCGAAATAGAAAAATGGGATTCCTTTTTCATCCATCTCTTGGGTACTAGAGACGGAAAGAAACGGAATTACTTCCGCTACTTGCGAAAAGTCTAATATTAGACAGCAAAAACCTCTTGCTTGTCAAATATAGATGTCTTTTTTTTCTTCGCCTTAGCGTCTACTTTGGTAAAGTTATAGGACAAAATAGAAACTATATTTAGTTATAGATACTCTCTGAACCACATCAAGTTGTGTATATCTTTCACTAACGACCTTAAAATCCACCTTAACCGCTTGAAAACACGGAAGAAATTTATCCACAAGTACATGTGAATAAACTCGCGTTTTTTCATCAGCGTTATCCACCACATGCTGAAGTGATTCCCGAGTACAATAAGTAATCTGCTCCCGAGCAATTACCTATAGTATTCTGGCGTTCCCAAGACCTATGACCTTGGTCTTGGTGAGCGCCCTATGTTTAACTGATTTTAGGAACAAAGGAAGTGGCGGTCCTCCTTCGCGGAGTAATCACGCCGCCAGTCTCTCTATGACAAACTTTTGGCAAGAGTGTTTCGAAGCTATCAAATCCATGCGCCTTCCGCCAGGCATACTTTCTACATGGTTTGAGCCTATTGAGCTTGTTAGTTGGGATCCCGAAAAGGGTCAATTGATCTTACAAGCTCCAGCAAGTAAAGTAGATACAATCAAACAAACGTATCTCAAAACCATTTTCCTAGTGGCCTCTAACCTAAGTGAAGTGCCGCTACAACCCATTCAAATCTACGCAAACACCACCACTCCTGTCGCTAATGTGGATTGGACGCCCGCGTCTTCAAATTCTGAAGAAAAGAACCGCCGTCGTGAAGAAACTGGGTTATTACCAGGTCTTACATTTGAAAATTATGTCAACGGTAACGCAAACCAACTTGCTGTTGCTGCCGCAGAACATGTTGCGACTACAATGGGAATGCAATACAACCCTCTCTATATTTATGGTGGGGTTGGTTTAGGTAAAACTCACTTAATGCAAGCCATTGGGCATCGTTATTTAGACTTGCATCCACAGGCTAAAGTCCGTTGTGTGTCTGCTCAAGACTTTATTAGCGAATACACTTCCGCTACGCGTGATAGCTCGAACTCTCGTCGCGCCTTACAGCTCTTTGATGAGCGCTATCGTAGTCTTGACTTATTGCTCATTGACGATGTGCAATCGTTCTCTGGGGCAAAAGGCTCTCAAGCACAATTTTTTCGAGCGTTTGAAGTTTTAGTACCACACAATAAACAGGTGGTGCTCACAGCTGATACCTATACTCGTGGCTTAAAAGATATTGAACCACGTTTAATTTCTCGTTTCTCTCAAGGATTGTCTGTCGCTATCGAACCGCCAGAGCTTGAAATGCGTATCGCTATTTTGCTCAACAAGGCCAAAGCACTGAATGCAGATTTACCAGAAGAAGTAGCGATGTTTATTGCTAAACGTTTGAAATCAAATGTACGTGAACTTGAAGGTGCTTTGCAACAGGTCATTGCTTATCAGCAATTCCAACCTTCCGCAAGAGAAATCACAATTGATGTCGCCAAGCATGTGTTGCGTGACCAATTCTCAGTGATCAACAATCTAGTCACTATTGAGAATATTCAAAAAACAGTCGCTGACTATTACAACATTAAAGTCTCCGACATGCACTCGAAGAAACGTCCTGCCAACATTGCGTTACCTCGACAAATTGCGATGTATCTTGTCAAGGAGCTTACACAGCATAGTTTGCCAGAAATTGGCGCTAACTTCGGAGGACGTGATCACGCCACTGTTATTCACGCAGTTAGAAAAATCACACTCGCCCGTCAGAGCAATGCAGAGCTTAACCACGAGATTCACGTGCTTGAGCAGATGATCAAAGGTTAAAAAACAGAATTTAGTAGAGGGATACTAGGATGAAAGCTATTCGTAGCAACTGTGAAGAAATTAACAAGCCAGTCAAGATTGTTGAAGGAATTGTTGAAAAGCGCCAAACCTTGCCAATTTTGAGCAATCTTCTCATCGAGCAAGATGGTGTGAATGTGAAGTTCTCCACAACGGACTTAGACATTCAGATTTGTACAGAAGCTGCTGTTGGTGTTGCTGATACCAAATGCCGCTTCACGGTCAATGCTGGGAAAATGACCAGTATTTTGAATGCTGTTTCTGGTAAAGATATTCTTGACTTCGATGTCACAGATAACAAACTTACTATCCAGAGTCAGAGTGGTCAGTTTGCTCTTCAGACGTTACCAGCAGATGATTATCCTGTCATTTCTGAAGGACGTTGGGAAAACTCTCTCACACTACCTGCTCGCCAACTGCGTTATCTCTTTACTATGACCTCCTTCGCAATGGCTGTACAAGATGTCCGCTTCTTCTTGAATGGTATGCTCTTTGTGATGGATAAAAACATTGTTCGCACAGTGGCTACTGATACTCATCGTTTAGCCTGCTGCGACATCACTGTCGAGGAAAACTTTGAACATTTCCAAACGATTATTCCTCGTAAAACCATTCGTGAATTGATTCGTTTGCTTCCAGATGACGATACCCCTGTACAGGTTCAATTCACAGATACACAGGTGAAATTCAGTTTCAGTAACATTACCTTCATGAGTAAATTAATTGAAGGTAAGTTCCCTGATTACAACCGTGTTCTTCCTTCTGTGGATAGCAATCCCAAGTTTGTGCTTTTGGATCGCGAGCAACTTGCTAGTGCTTTGCGCTTAGTTGGAATCATGACCTCGGAAAAATTCCACGGAGTTCGCTGGATTCTCAACAAAACTACGCTTCAGATCCAAAGTGTGAATAATGATCACGAAGAAGCTATTGAGACATTACCCATCAATTGGGAATACGAGGGCATGGATATGGGCTTCAATATCACCTACTTAGCAGAAGTGCTTTCCATCCTGAAAACCAAAGATGTGAAATTCAATTTCTCTACAGCAGCTGGTAGCGTGCTCATCACCATGCCTGATTCACCAGATCGCTTCCGTTACGTTGTGATGCCGATGAGAATTTAATTTCTTATCAACTATGTGATCTTAGTGAAAAATCTAGGAAAGTCCCATATATCCCAAACCGATCAACAATGCGTTGATCGGTTTGGCTGTTCGATAGATTACAAAAATTAGGTGCCGACAAGGCTATTTCTTACTGTTTTAGGAAAACTTCAGTAAGAAACAGAAGGATAAAAATTTATGAGTGAAGTGGAACAAGTAAAAGATGACGTCGCCCCAAAAAACACAGCATATGACGAATCAAGTATTCGTATACTGGAGGGATTAGAAGCCGTACGCCAACGTCCAGGTATGTATATTGGTGACACGGCTGACGGTTCTGGGTTGCATCATTTGGTCTACGAAGTCGTTGATAATTCTATCGATGAAGCTCTTGCTGGTTATGCGACAAAAATCCAAGTCACTATCCACACGGACAACTCTATTTCCGTAGTTGATGATGGACGTGGTATTCCTTCCGCTATCAAGTGGGACGATAAACACAAACCAAAGCGTAGCGCTGCAGAAATTGCACTAACAGAATTGCACGCTGGAGGTAAGTTCGACGATAACGGCTACAAAATCTCTGGTGGTTTGCATGGGGTAGGGGTTTCCTGCGTTAACGCTCTTTCCACCTGGTTACGTTTAACCGTGCGTCGCGATGGCGTTACTAAAACGCTTGAATTCGAACGCGGTAAAGTTGTTAATCGCTTACTTGAAAAAGCCGTAAATCCACATACGGGAAAAGAAGAAGATGTTTCCCCAATGAAGACTGTTGGCCCTACGCAGCGACGGGGTACAGAAGTGCATTTTTTACCAGATACCACAATTTTTGAACAAGTTACGACGTTTAGCTACGACACGTTGTTGTCTCGTTTGCGCGAACTTTCATTCTTGAATTCTGGCGTCTTGATCACTTTGAATGATCAACGAACGGCTCATGAAGCCACCTTGCAAACTGACAAAGGTTTAGTCGCTTATGTGGAATTCAAGAATCAGAGCCGTAATGTGATTCATCCAACAATTTTCCGCGCTAGAGAAGTGGTGACGAGCAACGGGGTACCTGTTGACGTAGAAATTGCCATGCAGTGGCAAGATGGGTACAACGAAGTCCTTTCAGCCTACACAAATAACATTCCTCAGCGTGACGGTGGTACACACGTTACTGGGCTTCGTGCAGCAATGACGCGTGTCCTGAAAAACTACATTGTCAAAAATGAAATCGGGAAAAAAGCAAACTCTAAGAAGGTAATAGAACCTGAAGGCGATGATATGCGTGAAGGGCTCACTTGCATTCTTTCTGTTAAAGTTCCACAACCGAAATTTAGCTCTCAAACTAAAGATAAGTTGGTCTCTAGTGAAGTGCGTCCTGCTGTTGAAGAAATCGTTGCTCGTGAATTAGAACTTTACTTAGAGCAAAACCCGAACGATGCCAAGATCATCTGCGAAAAGATTGTCGCAGCTGCTCGAGCTCGTGAAGCTGCCCGTAAGGCTCGCGATATTACTCGCCAATCTTTCTCAGGTGGTGGTCTTCCTGGCAAACTTGCTGATTGCCGCGAAAAGAACCCTGCAAAAAGCGAGCTCTTCTTGGTGGAAGGGGACTCCGCAGGTGGCTCAGCTAAACAGGGGAGAAATTCCCAATTCCAAGCTATTTTGCCACTACGAGGTAAAGTGCTAAATGTCGAAAAAGCTGCTCAAGATAAGCTGCTTGACTCTGAGCAGATTCGCATGTTAACCCTCGCTTTAGGGACTAATATCGGTAAAGATTTCGATCTCTCTAAACTTCGTTACCATCGCATCATTATCATGACTGATGCTGACGTAGACGGTGCACATATTCGTACATTACTTTTGACACTCTTCTATCGTCAGATGCCTCAACTTTTAGAAGAAGGCCATGTCTACATTGCACAACCACCCCTTTATAAAGTTCAAAAAAATCAGAAAGACAAGGGAGTGTTCTTAAAGGATGAAGCAGAAATGAATGCTTATCTTTTGAAGTTGGCAATGGAAGGAGCCCACCTCTACAAAGATAAAGATGCTCGCGATCAGGAACAAGCTATTCGCGGAACTGAATTAGAAAATTTAGTCAACGAATACCTACAAAGCTCGGATGTGATTGCACGTTTGCAAGGAGCTATTGATAAAGCAGCATTAGTGGCAATCACTGCAGGGGTGGAATTGAATCTCAGTAATCAATTTGAAGTTGAACGTTCTGCGGTCGCCCTTCAAAAGGAAATGAGAGACCCTGATGTCAAGACGGAAGCCATATACGATGAAGTCAATGAAAAGTTCCTCATCAAGATTCATCGTTTGAAGCATGGTAACTACAAGACGAGCATTATAACCCCTGAATTTACGCTATCTTCTGACTATAAAAAGTTAAAAGAAAGTGCAGATATGTTGAGAGGTTTGATTGGCGAAGGAGCTTATGCTGCCCGTGGTAAAGAAGGTGCTCCAGTCAAAAACTTTAGTGAAGCTGTGAATTGGTATCTCTCACAAGCTGAAAAGGGCATCATTCGCCAACGCTACAAAGGACTGGGTGAAATGACAGCCGAGCAGCTTAATTCCACGACTATGGATCCAAGTGTTCGTCGTATGCTACGTGTCCGTATCGAAGACGCAACAAGTGCAGATGCGATTTTCTCAATGTTAATGGGTGATGTAGTTGAACCACGCCGCGACTTCATTGAAACGAACGCACTGTTCGCTGGGAATATTGACGCCTAAGCATGAAAGGTAGCGCTTTGAGACGGAACTCTCAAGGCGCTCTCACCACTTTAAAAGAGGATTGATATGTCTAAGGCACCCACTAGAAAACTTGTTGTTGCCGTCTCGTCTCGTGCCCTTTTTGATTTAGAGGATGAACATGATCTCTTTGAGAAAAAAGGCTATGAGGCTTATCGAGACTTCCAAGTACGACACAAAAACGATATTTTAGCACCAGGAGTTGCTTTTCCTTTTGTACAGAGATTACTCAAAATCAACGAACTTTTTGAAGGTTCAAAACCTTTTGATGTGATTACTTTGTCCCGCAACTCTCCTGAAACAGCACAACGCTTCTTTAATTCTTGCCGTCACTACAATCTTCCTGTGACCTCAGGAGCATTTACCTCTGGACAGAGCACTTTCCCTTACATTAAAGCCTTTAATGTCTCTCTATTCTTGAGTGCCAATAAAGCTAATGTAGATAAAGCTGTCAGTGCAGGGTTGCCTGCTGGTTTAGTCATTCCTGGCTCCATTGAAAAGGGAAAGAAGGTTGAAGATGACGATCAAGCCTCTCTCTCTCTGCGTATTGCTTTTGACTTTGACGGTGTAATTGCTGACGATGAAAGTGAAAAAGAATTCCAACGTGAAGGAATTAATAACTTCCACCGCTACGAGCAAGAGAAAGCAAATACCCCTCATGCTCCTGGCCCTTTGAGTGAACTTTTCGAGTCTCTCTCGTACTTCCAACGCTTAGACTATAAAACTAGAGGAGCAGGGGATCCATACTTTAATCCAGCCATTCGCATTTCTGTGGTAACCGCTCGTGGTGCCCCTAGTGAAGAACGCTTAATTACAACGTTGAAAGCTTTGGGAATGAGTGCAACCGAACTATTCCTCTTGGATGGGCGTCCAAAGAAACCTATTCTAGAAGCAATCAAACCTCATATTTTCTTTGACGATCAGAGGAGACATATTGAGACACTCTCAGAAGTGCCTAGTGTGCTAATTCCTTTTGGTATCCATAATCAAGAGAAAAAATGACGAAGTATCCTGCCATTTTCAGCCCTCTGAAAGTGGGGGCTCATACACTCAAAAATCGATTTATTTTTAATGGCGTTACGACAGGTTTAGAAACGCTTAGTGAGTTTGAAAACGAATGGGTGAACTTCTACCAATCTCGTTGTTCAGACCATGGTCCTGGGCTTTTTAACGTCCCTCATGGGGCTATTTGTTTCTCGGGAAAGTTACACCTTGACTCTCCAAGCTTAGATACTTCGTTTTATCACAAGTCGTTTAGACTCACGAGTTTCTTACGTTCTCGTGGTTCAGAAGTGATTGTGCAGCTAATGCACCACGGTCTAGGAGCAGAGCACTTTGCCGCCGTAGCCTCTTCTCGTCTCTTTAACACAGAAACTCGCTATCGTACACATAAGATAGAAAACATCTTTATTGAAAAATACATCAAACTTTACGCTCAACAGGCGTATAGAGCTGTTAATAAAGGTGGATTTACTGGTGTTGAAATTTGTGGAGCTCGTTTATCTCTCCCTAATACTTTCTCCTGCCCAGTTCTTAATAAACGTACAGATCAATGGGGGGGAGAAAATCGTTTTAAATTTTCCACTAGTATTGTTCGCCGTGTCCGTGACTATATTGGTCCTACACCGTTATTGTCTTATCGGCTAAGCCTTATGGATCTTGTTCCTACTGGTAATAGCTGGGAAGATGTGATCGACTTCGCAAAGAAACTCGAATTTGAAGGCGTTGATTTACTGAGCTTTGATATTGGGCTACTCAACGATACCCTCCCAATGGATACAGATCTCACTCCCCCGGGGGTGTGGTATCCCTTTATTGAGGCCTTCTCAAAAGAAATCTCTCTCCCTGTAACGTTACTTCCCCCTGAGGGGTCCGTATCGCAAATGGAAGAGTATTTAGAGCGAGATCAAAAATCACTGTTGGAATTAAAACACTCTTTGATTTCAGACCCTGAATGGGGGGAAAAACTCTTTTATAAAACAGAGAAAGATATCATTCCTAGCGTTTCAGGTTCGGGGAACTGTATTACCTCTACCCCGGCTCATGAAAAAATTCCTTTGTGTTGTATTTCTAGCCCTTATGTAACTATTCCTTTTGAGAGAAAAACTCTTAAGAGCGTAAAAAACAAACTACTAATCATCGGCGGTGGTCCTGCTGGTATTGGTGCGGCCGAGCATGCCGCTAGATCTGGTATCGAAACAACCCTTGTCGAAGAGCGTCCTGTTTTAGGAGGAATGCTCCGATTAGCTAGCATGATTCCTGGCAAAGAGAAGTTAAAAGAGCTTTTAGAGAAAAAGGAAGAGCAACTACTTCAACTCGGGGTTGAGATTGTCAAGGGAGTTAGAGCCTCAGCTTCTTGGATTCAAGCAAACTATCCCAAACACACTATTTTCTTAGCAACTGGTTGTCAACCCATGATTCCAGATATCCCTGGTGTCGATAGTTTAAATGTCATGACCTTTGAAGACTTATTGCTTCGACAAGCACCTATTGGCCACCGAGTTGCAATTATTGGGGAATCCCGTATCGCCTTAGATACCGCTCGCTACCTTGTAATGGACAAAACACTTAACTCGGAAGAATGGCTACAAGCTTGGGGAATAGGAAATCCTCAGGAGCATCGATCAGGCTGTTTAGGCGTCATTCCTTACATTGATACCTTACCCAGATCCACTTATCTCATTTTGGAAAAAAAACTTTACCAGTACAAAGAAACTTTGCATAGCATAGAGCTTCTCCCTGAACTGCAATGGATACGTATGAACGGTGTTCAGATCGTGACTGAAAGCTCGATCGAAATGATTGATCCAGCCTCTGTTCGCATTCGAAATTTAGAAGACGACACAACGACTCATTATCGTATTGACCATATTGTGATTGCTGATGAGTTAGAGCCTAGAGATGAACTGTTCCGAGCGTTAGAAGAATTGGGGGTGAATTTTGAGGCTATTGGTAGTCTAAAAGACCCTCAAAAACTTTTTGGTGGTGCTATTAATGTGCAAAATGGGCGTAGTGCGGTAGACAGCACATTCTTTTAGCTATAATTCACAAGATACTCACAAACTACTCACACAGATACCAACAAGGTTACCAACGCGAATTTGTTGAGTTTTAGAAATTCTATTCATTTAAACTTTCTTTTTATTTGTGAGAGCCTCTTTTTTCACACAACCTATGTATAGAAAGATTTTTATATTTTTATGTAGTAGTAGTATGTAGTAGGGGTTGCGAAATTCTGTGGATAACCCTTGAAAGGTGTTATTTCACAGTATTTCCATAATGGTGAAACCATGTGGATAACTTAAGTTGAGGTATGTGAATAAAAGTTGATGAGGTGTGAACAGATTTCTGAAATCCGAATAACAAAAAAGTTACTCACAAAAATAGAAATTTTCCTAAACAACTTATCCACAACAAAACTAGTGAAGTTATCAACTTTTTTGTTTATTGTATGAATACTCTCATCAGACCTTGGTTGTCACCTAAAATGTCCCAATCTATGATTGGGGTCATGAATGGATTAGGCCATAATGTCCAATACGGGCGTGGCGAAGAAATTTATACTTCACCGAACCTTTTCGAACGTCTTATGTTCGTAAGATCTGGTGTTGTGGTTAAAGCACTACAAGATCCAGTGCGCTCTGAGCCGTTAATGCTCTCTTTAAGTTGCGCTGGGGCTATGTGTGGCAGCTTTGAGAATTTATATGTCCGCGATCGATTACCTCGTCGCCACTATTGCTTGACCAATGCAGAGCTATTAGTGATCAACCAAGAGCTTCTTTTGAAAATTGCTGACCAAAATATCCTTTGGCAAAGAGAGTTGGCTAATTATTCTTCCCACTGCGCGTTATGTGACCGTTTAGGAATGGTTGCAAATAGATTTGGTAGTGTAGAAGAGAGGTTAGGTGCTTTGTTGGTTCTTTTACAAGTTGAAGGGAACGGGGAAGTTGAGCAAAGACTCACCTCTCCAGGTATTGAGTGGATAGCGATTAATACCATTCCTTCTCTAAGAACTATTAGTTTGGTACTTGATACGGACATTAGTTCACTTTACGCTGTGGTTCGTCAATGGATTGCGTCCAATGCTTTACGTAAACGAGCTGGGCGCTATTGGTTTAAGCGTTCTGTTTTCTTTGATTATCGGGATTGGTTACATAATATTGTTAGACGAAATATATAAAGTTCGTTTACAACAATACTCTAATAGAAGCAGTTACTTTTTAGGAGAATAAAGAGATGCAAGTCATAAAGCTGGTTTCTGTGGCAACAATTGCCCTTGCTGGCGCTCAGTTATTGCAGGGATGCGCTCCCCTTTTGGTGGGCGGTGTAGCAGCAACGACGGCTACTGTAGTGACCGATCGACGCTCTACAGGGGCGATTGTTAATGATGAAGTCATCGAGAAGAAAGTATATCTATCGGTAACTAACGGAATTACTCCGACGGAAAATCATATCACTGTGACGAGCTATGATCGTAAAGTTCTTCTCACAGGTGAAGTGGATAGCCAAGAAGCAAAAGATAAAGCTGGTCAATTAGCGGCTGGCGCCTTAGACGTTGAAGGTATTTACAATGAATTAGCTGTAAGAAAGCCGGTTTCCGCGAGTCAGCGCCTTTCAGATTCTTTATTAGCTACGAAAGTACGTGGTGTGATTGTTGGTACAAAGAAGATTTCTTTGAACCAAATGAAGGTTGTGGTTGATCGTAACATTGCTTACTTGATGGGGATTCTCACCCCAGAAGAAGCGGCTATAGCTAAGAAGGCTGTTGCTGGAGTAGAGGGGATTCAACAAGTGGTTGCTCTCTTTTCGGTAGAATCTCCAGAGATGATTGAGATGCGTATGAAAAATAACACCAACTCTCAAAAGAATAGTGAATCTTCGGCGCAGTAAAGCGTTAAGATCTTGATAAACAAAGAAAGACGGCTACCCTTTAAAGTAGCCGTCTTTCTTTATAGGATAAATTGGAGGCACACACCAACTGTAAATAGTAAGGAATAAAAGAGACCTATTTTAACGCACTCAAACATCACCTCATTGAGTTCAAAGCCTTCTAAGACCGCAAAATCTTTGAAGAGCTTAGGGAGGCGATACAGCAACAGTAGAGGTAGTAAAGTGAAAAAACTTCCTAGCTGATAGCTAATTATGATAGTCATCAGAAAAGGCAAAAACATCATAACGTAAAAAACGCATTTAAAGTTCGTATCTTGCAACACGACAGCTAACGTTTTACGCTGAATGCTTGCATCATGGATTCTATCTCTCCAGTTATTGACAGCTAGCACAGAGGCTGCTGTAGCTCCTAGGGCGCATCCTAAAAGAACAGCGTTTGTGCTGATATACATGACCTGTAGATAGTAAGTACCACAAACCGCTGTAAGGCCGAAGAAAATTAAAACAGTAATTTCTCCGTAAGGAGTGTAAGCAATCGGATAAGGACCACCCATGTAGCAGTAAGCTGCAATAATAGAGCTTACTCCTATTAGCAAGAACCCCCATCCCCCGACATAGACCAGTAGAAGCGTATTTAATAAGGATAAAACCATTGTTGCACGGATGGCAAATTTCGCCTGAGCAATACTTATCCACCCATTACTGGTCGCCCGAGGGAGACCTTTTCTGTTTGATTTTTCTGCTTTTCGTTTTGTATAACCGAGATCATTTTCCATATTGGTAATGATTTGCATTAAGAGAGCGAGAGTCAGTGTAGGAATGGCCACCGACAAAGAAAAAGAAAGATTTTCAATGTAGACCAAGGCCAACGAAGCGATTACAGGTGCAATTGCAACTCCCCAAGTTTTGGGACGAATAAAAGAGAGCCAAGCACGAGCCAAGCCAGGATAGGGAAGAGTGTTAGAGGTCATCTTAGAGAGCAACTTTCACTTTTGGATGAGAGGTGATCGCGCGATACAAATCATCAAGCTGAGCTCTCGATTCAGCATGTACAACAATATTGACCGAGATGTACTTTTTATTCGAAGAGAGTGCGATCTTCGTTTTAGAATTATCAAAATTCGGGAAAATTGTTCTTGCAATATTCGCAACAGTATCTGGAAAATCAGCTTCATTGAGCCCCATCACTTTTACAGGGAAGTCCATAGGGAACTGCATTACTTCGTTGGGATTTTTTTCTTCGGTCATAATATTTTCTTTCTCAAAGACATTCATTGCGGTAGAGGACTTAGGATCTCTATCAGTTTGAAAGAATTGTACAAAAAAGGAGTAGCTATGTGGAAACAATGCGCTAATGCATTTAATTTAAGCCCTCATGCTTCTGCTATCTTTCGGAAAAATGAGTTAGAACTACGTGTTATTGATGAAACAGGCTCTACCAATACTGACTGTAAAACACTTATCAAACAAGGCATCAAGTTTTCTCATCCCGAGGTTCTAGTTGCTTATAGGCAAGTACAAGGGCGGGGGACTCGAGGGCATCAGTGGAAAAGCGTAGATAATGCTTTGACTTTTAGTGTCGCTTTGACGGATTTACACGTGGAACCTACGATGAGTTTATGCGTCGGAGTAGCTGTAGCTAAAGCTATCCATGAACTCTTTAATATTGCTTTGCAACTTAAGTGGCCTAACGACCTTTGGTATAAGAATGCTAAAGTGGGAGGTATTCTGAGTGAAGTTATTCAGGAACCTACTGGAAAAAGTGCATTGGTTGTAGGGATTGGGTTAAATCTTTATGTACCCGAACGAATTCAATTAGAAAAATGGCCACTCGATGGTATTTTTTCTCATCGCGAAGATGTTGTTAAGCAAAATTGGGACGACGCTTTTTGCCATATTTGCCAAGAAGTTGTTCAGTCTATTCAGAACCCTAGATTTTCTTTTACTAAAGAGTGGCCTTACTATGATGCGTTTCGTGATGCCTATTTAGAGATTGAGCTTCCTACGGGGAGTATTACTGGCTACAATCGTGGAATTGATGCTAGTGGTCGTTTGCTATTAGAAACTGAGACAACGATGCTCGGTATAAGTGATGGATCTATTGTTAAAGTGCTATGAAAGACAAATTTATTCTGATTGACGTAGGCAATACAGCCTTGAAATGGGCAACATTAGAGGATCCAGACAATCCTCATACAATTGTCCATAGTGGGGAAGGGCACTTTAAGAAAGAGTTGTATGAACTTTGGGAGAGTCTAAATCCTAGCTACGTGTTGGGATGTACAGTGGCGGCTCCAGAAATCGCATTTTCTCTTACCAAATTCTTTAATGATCATCATATTAAGTGGGAGTGGGTTCGTTCTGCCTTGCATTTTAGAACGCAAAATTTCACTATTCAAAATGCGTATCATAAATTTAAGCAGCTGGGATCTGATCGTTGGTACGCGGCCATCGGAGCGATCGCGAATTTACGAGAAGGGTCCCTTTTAGTGGTGCATATGGGAACAGCTACAACAGCCGACTCTATTCGTAAAATTTCTGATGATCAGTATGTTTTTCAGGGAGGGCGTATTGCACCAGGTCCTTCACTAATGCACTCAAGTCTATTAAGCACAGTTCCTACATTAAGTAAAACTCTAGGTCCTAAAACGCAATTTCCTGATAGTACAGAGACGGCTATAGCTACGGGGATTATCGACGCTCAAGTTGGATTAGTGTTACGTGCGATGGACGCGATGAAAAAAGAAGAAAGGAAAGCTCCTCGCGTCATTTTGGCTGGGGGAGCAGCACAATTCATTGCTCCTCATCTACAACAAGAGGTCCCCAATCTCATTGTGAGACATAACCTTGTCTTAAATGGACTAGCTATTAGGGCCCGACAAATTTTAGGGGAATCAAATGGGTAGGATTATTTCTATCGTTGCTTTATTAGTAGCGATTTCACTCTTCGTGCTACTTTATAACGCAAAAATAGTGCTAAATAATCCTTCTCATTTAGAGGGGGAAAACATTATGGTGCATATGGTGTTAAATCGTTCTGTGTTACAAGTACCGCCTACTCAAGAAGCTTCTTCATTGGAGTCTACTCAAGAAAATTACAATAAAGAACTTTCGGGAGTAGAACAATCTCTTAATACTGTTTCCTCAGAATTAAAGCCCGAAGAGGAGAAAGAACCCTCTGAAAAGTGTGCGATTTTTGGTCCCTTTAAAGAAGCAAAGCTGGAACAATATCACCGTGAAATGGAGAAAGTTGGCATTAGTGGTAGAGTGTTGATTGAGCCAGTGGTGTTGCCTACAAAAATTCGACTTCTTACAAAATCTTTTACAGCGCAAGAAATCGCAGGAGTAGAAGAGCAACTCACTGGTGCGGGCATTCCTTGGAAAAATATCAAGAAAGGAACGAGCACCGTCTATCAATTAGGGGGAGAGTTCACGGACATTGTGAAAGTTGAAACTTTCTTGAATCGAGTCCGTCAGAAAGTACCAATGTTAAATGTCCAGATTGAAAGAGAAGCTCCTGATGAGGGACCGATGGTACAACTTGTCTTTCTAGAAATGAAAGATGATAGCTTTCTCAAGGTTAAAAAATTTGTGCAAGAACAAGGGGCAAACATAAAAGCTTGCCCCTATTGAAGAAACGATTCTGTTTAGAGTGCTTTGAACTTCTCTACAAGAAGTTCAAGGCATTTTTCTTTTTGCTTATTCCGTTCCTGCGTCTTTTCAGGAGTTTTAGTTTTCTGAGCATTTCCCCAAGGAGAATCTGGAAAGAAAAGATCGTCTTTCCAACGTGCGATGATGTGCCAGTGCATGTGAGGAACAACATTACCGAATTGAGCCCAATTAACTTTATCTGGATTCAACGTTTCTCTAATTACTTTCTCAATAATCGTTAAACGTTCCCAGAGCTCTTTTTGCTCTGCTTCCGGTAGATCTGTTACTTCGGGTACATGTCGCGTACTAATCAAGCGTAAATAGCAAGGAAATTCGGCCGAGGAGACATCGATTAAATAAAAGTGTTCATTGCGCCAAATTTCTTTAAGATGGCGCGTACAACAAAGCTCGCAAGGCATAATTAATCTTCCAGTTTGATGATTCCGTTTGGATCCTCTATGAGGTCGTAGTTCCATTTTTTGTTGCCACTCATATCCTCAAGCCAGACTCCAGTTGGGACTCCCCAGTCATCGAGTATATAGTTAATGTATTGCTCGGCTTCAAGGGGAGTGGCGAAATTCATCCATTCTCCATTTTCCCATTGCACAATGACTTGAGTGACACAATCGCGTCTCATCTTTTCACTCCTGTGGTGTTGCCGCTACTAAGTTAGCCGTCCAAACAGTGAGTGCTTCTGCATAAAGAAGGTCCAGGGACTCATCAGGAGCATGAGCATTACTTTCAGGATCTAAAGCGCCAGTGTTGATAAAAGGCGTTGTGGGGAAACTTTCCTGGAAGGCGGTAAGAGTGCCAATCGAGCCACCGCAAAGCATGTTACCTGGTTTACTACCAAAGAGATCTTCACTTGACTCGATTCCTGCTTTTTCCAGCCACGAAGGCAATTGAGGAGCGCAGAAACCGTTAGAGACTGCGGTATTGGAAATTTCCACAGTTGCATTGTACGGAACGTTATGAGTCAGAAGCTTGATTGTATCTTGCAAAGCTTTTTTTCCATCCACTCCTGGAGGAATGCGGAAACTTAACTTCAAAGAAGTAGAGTTACGTACTAAACCACTCGCCTTAGAGGTTGGAGGAAGACCGTCCGCACCTAAGACGGAGAGAGTGGGTAACCAAGTACTAGCCATCAAAGCGTCGTATGCGGAGGCTTGGGCAGATTGAGTGTTTTGATGATACTTAAAGCCCGCACGAGGATCGTAAGTTTCCGTAATTTCGTGCGCAATTCGTTTGATATAGTCGGGAATTTCGCTGTACATACTTGATACTAAGATTTTCCCAGTTTTTGCATCCTCAATGCGATCGAGTAACTCACGCATAATGCGGAAGGAGCTTGGAACAATACCACTCGCTACTCCTGAGTGAGCGGGGGTAGTTAATACACTAACGGTCGCCACTAAGTTCACAATGCCACGTAAAGACTGAGTAAGCCAGATGCGAGAGAGATTTGAGGCAAATAGATCCAAGATGCAGATAAAAGCAGGTTCCCCAATGCGTTTATCAACCATCTTCAGATAAGTAGCTAAATCAGTAGAGCCAGACTCTTCATCTGTTTCAAAAAGACCACAAATACGTGGGTGCGCTTGGTTGGTTTCTTCCAATGCTTTAATTGCTGTAATCGTTGTATAGAAAGCATAACCATCGTCCACAGCACCACGACCATACAGGCGATTGTTGCGTACAACTGGATTCCAGGGCCCCAACTCTTCAGACCAAGGGGAGGTTTCTGGCTGCTTATCCAAGTGACCGTAAAAAAACACTGGTTTGCCCGTGTGGCCATCAGTAGAGGGAATATCAAAATACAGAACAGGAGGGATCCCAGGAAGGCTATGGATTTCAAAAGTTGCCTGTGGAAAATGCTTCTTTCCCCAAGACATCGCTTCTTCCAGAGCCTGTTTCAAAAATCCATGAGTTTCCCATTCCTGGTCAAAGTCTTTGGATTTGGCTGGAATTTTAATGAAGTTGCTTAATGCTTCAAGCGTGTCGCCTTGCCACGCACTATGGATCCAATTTTTCATTATTAAATACCTTTTTAGGAGCTTCTTGTCTCTTTTAGAACGCCTTGCATAAGGTGGTGCGCAAAGTTTTTATCGTTTGATCGGGAAAGCCGACACACCGAGATTATTTCCTATCGATTGCGCGGCACTACGGGCTGTACTGGGGGAATCGTACCGCCCTAAGATCACACGATACCCATTATTATCGTTTACGATGCTATAGGTGAGTTCAGTACCCATACTAGAGAGCGTGGCTTGTGCGTGCGCTAAGAAGGCTTGTGCATTTTCTTTTGCGCTAAAAAAGCCAATCTGAACGCCCCAGTTTCCTGTAGAGGTATCTGGAACGGTAGGGGTAGAAGTGACCACGACCGTGCTAGGTAGCATAGTTTGGCCTGATGCTTCCGTATATGTTGGTATAGATGCAGTTTGGGTTGTAGGTGTCTCGACCAGAGTAGTGCTACTGGTAGAAGCAGAATACTGTCCACTTCGGATCTCATTAAACGTGAGACGTTTTACTCGCACTCGAGCAGTTCCCTTGTTGGCATACCCCAATCGACGTGCGGCGGCAAAAGAAAGGTCGATCACACGGCTATTTAAGAAAGGTCCACGGTCATTGACGCGCACAACAATGGACTTACCATTTTCCAAGTTTGTGACTAAAGCATAGCTTGGTAGGGGTAAAGTGGGGTGCGCCGCTGTCATCGCGAACATGTCGTAAATTTCACCTGTCGCCGTTTTTTTCCCGTGAAACTGCTTGCCGTACCAAGATCCCATTCCAGTTTCTGAAAAAGGCACGTCTTCAGTGATAGGTGTATATGTTTTTCCTAGCACGCGATATGGGCGCAATGTTCCAGACTTAAAGGGCTCAATACGAGGTTGAGCATCAGCACCATCTGCCTGATAGGAGGAAGGTGGGCCATCGTTTTGAAAGTATTTGCCCGACTGCTGGCTAGTTGAACAAGCGGTGAGTAGTAAAGGAATCGCGAGTAATAAAGGGAGTGTGTAACGCATCAAGACCTCTTCACTAGCCCGTGTGTGCTAGCCACACGAAAAAAAACGAGAAAAACGGTGCCCCAACTAAAACTAACGATGCTGTGCAGTTTCTGTAGAAATTGACAACAAGATACCAGAGCAAATTCCCAAAATCATCAAGGCGGTACCGCCATAACTCATAAAGGGTAGGGGGACGCCCACCACAGGTAGAATGCCACTCACCATACCCATGTTAACGAAGGTATAGGTGAAGAAAATCGTTCCAATTGCACCTGCAACAAGGCGAGAAAAGCGATTTGTGGCATAAGCAGCGATGTAAAAGCTTCGACCGATCAAAATAGTATATAAGATGAGCAAAATAACATTGCCTACAAAACCAAACTCTTCACTATAGACGGCAAATAAGAAGTCGCTTGTTCGCTCTGGAATGAAGTCCAAATGTGCTTGCGTTCCTTCCATCCACCCTTTCCCAGAGAAACCGCCAGAACCGATGGCAATGAGGGCTTGATTAATATGAAAGCCCTTACCTAATGGATCCCGAGAGGGATCTAATAAGGTCAGAATACGCTCTTGCTGGTAGTCATGTAGGAACGTCCAAATAAAGGGCAAAGAGAAGAGGAAGGCTAGGACAGCGCTCACAATCACCTTAGCATTGAGCCCAGCGAAGAAAATGACAGCAAGTCCAGAAATAGCCACCAAAATAGCAGTCCCTAAGTCTGGTTGTTTCAAAATCAAAGCTACAGGAATACAGAGCAACACCAAAGCAAACAGATGATCCCAGAAGCAAGTTGCTTCTCCTCGCTTTTGGTAGTACCACGCGAGCATGAGTGGGGTGGTGAGCTTCATGATTTCGGAAGGTTGAATACGGATACCGACATTGAGCCAGCGTGTAGCACCTTTCACAGTAATGCCAAAGAAATGAGTGGCGAGTAGCAAGACGCATCCTACAATAAATAAAGGGACAGCAACCTTAGAGAACCATTTGGCAGGGGTGTTCATCACTATAAACATCACAAGAGCGGCAACTGCTAAATTTCGGATTTGATCTTCCATACGCCATGGCATGCTATAGCTTGCAGAAAACAGCGCAATAAACCCAATCGTACTGATGAGCACCACTACCGACAAAATGACAATATCAACATGCGCGAGTCGATGAAAGAGTCCTCTCAATATCTGTTTGAGGGCGAAGGAAAATTGATCAATCATGGTGCTTTCCTTCTAGGGGGTGTTGGTGTAGTAATGATTACCTGATTTTTTACATGCGCAGGAGGAGGAAGTCCAAGGGAGTTTTCTCCTGTGAGCCAATACTGTAAAGCAGCCTTTGCAATAGGTGCAGCAGCCTGAGCTCCAAACCCTCCATTTTCCACTAGAACTGCAAGAGCAATTTTAGGGTTATGCGCGGGTGCAAACGCTATAAACAAGGCGTGGTCTTGCTGTTTTTTGCGCAAAACTTTGGTTTTGAAGTTTTCATCTTGAGCAACGGAGACAACTTGGGCGGTCCCTGTTTTTCCTGCTACCTCGAAGGGGAATTTCGCAAAAACAGATCGTCCTGTCCCGATTTTGGTTACATCAACCATCCCGTCAATGACTGTATCCAAATGGCTGGGTTTTAGAGGAATTGTTGCCGTTGGATCTTTGTCCACAAGCGTAACTGAGCGAGTCCAAGGATCAGTCATCCCCTTGACCAAATGCGGGGTCATCACGATACCTCGATTTGCAAGCGTTGCCACTGCATGTGCGAGTTGTAGCAAAGTAAAGCTATTGTATCCTTGTCCAATACCGATCGAAGGGGTATCTCCTAAAACCCAAGGACGCTTAAAGCGCTCTTCTTTCCATTGGCGGCTAGGCAAAATACCAGCTTGTTCCCCAACGAGATCAATCCCTGTTTTTTGACCAAACCCCCAAGGTTTCATAAAGTCGTGAATTTTGTCGACCCCCATCTTCGTAGCAAGCCAATAGTAGTAGACGTCTGAAGACATAGCGATCGATCGTCGCATATTTAAGAGACCTTTAGGTACTCCACTCGCATCACGGAATTTATGATTTCCGAGCATGAAAACCCCGGTGTCGTTGAGGACATAGTCCGCCGAGACGGTACCAGTGCTTAACCCAGCAAGGGCCATGAAGGGTTTATAAGTCGAACCTATCGGATAAGTCCCTCGCATAGCTCGGTTAAAAAGAGGTTTATCTTCCGAAGTATTCAGTTCGTTCCAGGAGACAGGATCAATGCCACCTGGAAATAGATTGGGATCATATGTTGGCATTGAGACAAAAGCTAAAATTTCGCCAGTCTTTGGTTCGATAGCAATGAGCGCCCCTTTTTCTTTTCCAAACTTATCCTCAATTACACGTTGAAGATTCATATCAATGGATAGATGTAGATCTTTGCCTGGAGCAGGAGGCGTCAAACCTAAAGAACGTACGGCGTGGCCCCCAGCCGTAATTTCGAGGGTTTCATGCCCAGGCGTTCCGTGCAAAGCAGTTTCGTAACTGCGTTCTAAGCCAACCTTACCAATATTGCGCTCACCATCGTAGTTATCTAGTGTCCCCTCAAGTTTTAAGCGTCTCTGGTCGCTTTGAGAAAGCGAGCCAATGTAGCCCAAGAAATGACTACCCGTCGCCCCCTGAGGATAGAAACGATATTGGCGTTGATTAATTTCTACCCCAGGGAAACGCCAAGCTTGTCCCAAAAAAATAGCGACTTCTTGTTCGGTTAACCCTTGTCGGAGCGGGATGGAATCGTAACGCTGAAGGTCTTCGCGTAGACGATTGAAGCGGCGAATATCTGCTGGTGTAATCTGGAGAATTTTCCCAAGTTCAGCAATTGTATCGCTCATATTCTTGACTTTGTCAGGTGTGATTTCGATGGAGTAGACCTTTTTGTTTTGGGCGAGAATTTCATTATTTCGGTCGTATATCAGGCCACGCGTACCCTGAAGCGTAACTGTGACTGTACGGTTTCTTTCCGCTTTAGCTACATAAGAAGTCTGGTTGATGATCTGTAGCCAGGCAAAACGGCAGACTAGAAGACTAAAGAAGAAGATGACAAGACCGTAAAGAAAGAGCAAGCGCTTTCTAAACGGTTTAACGTCAAAATCATCTTTTTGAAAGTCTAAGGCCATGATATTTATGGGTCAAAGAGGCTTAAGAGTTGTTATCGGACTTGGAACGGTGCTCTGGCCAGGAGAGGATGGCTCCCCAGAAGATCCAAAGAATACCGCCTGTAATGCTTTGCAAGAACCAAATAGGATCCGGCCAAAGCCCGTCTAACCAAAGGCGTACTAAGAGAACAATTACCTGAGAGATGAATAGGAACGGAACGATGTGTAACGTCTGTCCTAAACCGTTGAACCATGGGATGCGACGATGGAAGGAATAGGCAAGATAGGAGAGGACAACATAACCCAAAGCTTGTTGTCCTAGAACACTGCCGTTATGTGCATCCATGAGGATTCCGCAGATAAAGGCAATGAGCATTCCCACATGTCGAGGATACCGAATTGTCCAGTAGACGAGTGTTAGCGCCAAAAAATCAGGCAGCCAAACTTCGTTGAAAGAGTCGGTAATCAAATTCAATACATAACTCAGAACAAAGGTAAAGACTATCCACAAGGGGCTAATCGGCTTATGGATACTATTCCCATGAAAAGAGTGATGCGGGTTGAGTTGAAGAAAAGACATTACCGACCTGCCCTACGCTTGATATTATTGACCTGCTGTTGTTCTGCTTCATCGAGTTCTTGGGTGGGGTTTGGGTTCACCAAAATCACCACGACAAACTGCAAAGTGTGGTCTGCGTATGTCGGGTTAACCGACACAGTCTTATACGTTTCTCCAGCCTCAAAATGGGTATCTTTAATTGTTCCTACCAGAATATCTTTGGGATAGACATGATCCAGACCAGATGTAATGAGACGATCACCTGGCAAAATGTCACTTGTCGGGGGGACAAATTTCAAATCCATCAAGTTGTCGCCATTACCATGAAGAACAAAAAAGTCTCCAGTGCGCTCATTTCGCACAGAAATTTGCTGGCGGTGGTCGGTTAAAAGTGTCACCTCAGCTTGGCGAGCCGTCACTCTAGAGATTAAACCCAACACACCTTGCGAACTCAGTACGGGCATTCCCATTTGTACGCCAACGGTTTCGCCAACATTGATCTTGATACGACGCGTGAAGTGATCGGAAACTCGACCAATTACTTCTGCAGTTACGGTTTTATCGGCAAAACGAGGCACTGCGTTCAGTAATTGACGCAGTTCGGTATTTTCTTTTTGCAATTCACGAAAGCGCACATTCTCCAAGGCTAAGGTTTTGTTTTCAAGCGTGAGTTCATTTACCGTTGAAGTAAGCCTTGCTTTACTCACAAAATAGCCTTCAGAGTGATGCAACCACTCGCCAGGGATGGAAAGCAGCGAGACGAGTGGCGTTGTCACTGAGACAACCGTGCTACGAAAACCATCTAACGACTTCAATCGCCCATCTACGAGGATTAAAACAACGCAGATAAAGACGAAGAGAATAAAACGGATTCGAGCTGAAACGCCTTGTCTAAATAGCGGTGGAGGACCGTACTCCATGACACCTCCCTAGCCCGAGGTAAAGGCAGTATGCAATTTGTCCATATTTTCTAATGCAATACCGCAACCCTTCACCACACAATTAAGTGGTTCTTCTGCAATGTGTACAGGCAAACCGGTTTCTTCTTTTAAGAGCTGATCAAGGTCGCGTAACAGAGCGCCACCCCCTGTGATCATCAGACCGTGTTCGGCGATGTCGGCGCCAAGTTCTGGAGGTGTTTTTTCCAGCGCGTTTTTAACTGCCACCACAATCTGATTAAGAGGTTCTTGAAGAGCTTCCAAAATTTCGTTGGAGTGTACAGTAAATGTGCGTGGTACGCCTTCAGCAATGTTTCTTCCCTTCACTTCGATTTCTTTCACTTCTGAGCCAGGGAAAGCGGAGCCGATTTCTTTTTTGATCATTTCGGCGGTCGGTTCACCAATCAACATACCGAAGTTACGGCGAATGTAGTTGATAATAGCTTGGTCAAATTTGTCGCCACCAACGCGAACAGAACCAGCATAAACCATCCCGCCTAAGGAGATCAGGCCAACTTCAGTGGTACCACCGCCAATGTCTACGACTAAGGAACCAGCGGCCTCATTTACAGGTAAACCTGCACCAATAGCAGCGGCCATAGGTTCTTCAATTAAATAGACTTCAGAGGCGCCAGCAGCCAAGGCACTTTCTTTAATTGCTCGGCGTTCAACTTGGGTAGAACCGCAAGGCACGCAGATAATGATGCGTGGGGACGGAGCGAAAAGGCGAGACGGGCTGGCCATGCGAATAAATTGTTTGAGCATTTGCTCGGTTACGGTGAAGTCGGCGATCACACCATCCTTCATCGGGCGAATCGCATTGATATTGCCAGGAACGCGGCCCAACATCTGCTTGGCAGCTTTACCAACAGCATGAATGGTCGTTTTGCCATTAGGACCGCCTTCCTGACGAATAGCAACCACACTAGGCTCATTAAGGACAATACCTTTGCCACGCATGTAAATCAGAGTATTCGCCGTACCTAAGTCAATGGCGAGATCGTTTGAAAAGTAATTACGGAAAAAGCCGAACATTTTGTGGTTACCGTCTTCTGCAGGATAAGAGGGAGGTTTAGGGCTGTTGTTGAGAGAATAAAAACTCACCACTACAGCCTCAGGGTCATCATCTTGCCGATATAGCAATGCAATAGCAACCCCAAGAATAATCTTTAATGATAAACTAACTAATCTCTTAATGCTGATGAGAAGTCTGCTTAGCAAACATTCTGTTGTGTTGGAGTGTTTCAGACTCTGCTTCAGTGTTTCATTTCCTCCGTCGATTTCAAGATAAAGAAGAGCACTATGCCTTTAACTATGGACGACATACACCGAATCGCTGATTTGGGTTGTATTGATATTACAGACGAACAAGCCAAAGTGGTTCAAGGTGAACTCAACGATATTTTCCAGATGATTGAACGCATCGCTAGCGTAGACACCGATGGTGTTGCGCCGATGCCTAATCCTCATGATGGCGTACAACGCTTACGCGAAGACGTGGTCACGGAGACCAACCAACGCGAAGCAAATATGCAGAACGCTCCCGAGCAGGAAGCGGGTTGTTTCCTTGTGCCTCGCGTGATTGAGTAACAAGAAAGTACATTTCTTGACTTAATTTTTAGGGATTCACCTCCATGATTCTTAGGGTAGAGGTTCATTGTTTTACGAGAGGCTCTGCCCCACGCTCTCCTTCTCCAAGGGAAGAGGTTTGTTTGAAATGAAAGATGTAACGTATAGCTCCATTAGCGAACTCTCTACACTGTTGCAAACCAAGCAGGTTTCTTCAGTGGAGTTGGCTCAGCATTTTTTGGACCGTATCGAAAAATATGCGCATTTGAATGCCTTCTTGGATGTGCGCCCAGAAGAGACGCTTGCCCAAGCTCGTGCGGCAGATGAACGCATTGCCAATGGAACAGCTGGGGTACTTACGGGTATTCCTCTGGCACATAAAGATATTTTCGTAACTAAAGAGTGGGCTTCTACCGCCGCCAGCAAGATGTTGGAAGGCTATATGAGTCCGTTCGATGCGACTGTAGTTGAGAAGTTAAAATTAGCAGGGATGGTCTGCTTAGGCAAACTCAATTGTGACGAATTCGCCATGGGTTCTGGTAATGAAAATTCCGCCTACGGCAAGGTTTGCAACCCTTGGGATGCTAACGCAGTCCCTGGTGGCTCTTCGGGAGGATCCTCTGCGGCGGTTGCGGCGGGCTTAGCTCCTATTGTTACGGGTACTGATACTGGTGGTTCTATTCGTGAACCCGCGGCCTTTACTGGTGTAACTGGGATGAAGCCTACTTATGGTCGTCCTTCTCGTTGGGGGATGATTGCTTTTGCTTCGTCTTTGGATACAGCTGGTCTTTTAGGTCACTCTGCCGAAGATTGTGCCCGTGTATTGGGCAGTATGGTGGGGTTTGATGAAAAAGATTCCACCTCGGTTAACGAACCAGTAGAAGATTTCACGCGCTTACTTCAGACAAGCGTGAAGGGTTTGAAACTTGGCGTGCCACGTAAGTGGTTGGGCGATGGTCTTGATCCCGAATTGCGTGAATCCATCTTAAACGCGATTGATTTCTATCGCTCTGAGGGCATGGAAATCGTCGACATCGACTTGCCGATGGCTGAATTGGGTGTACCAGTCTACTACGTGGTAGCCTGTGCTGAAGCAAGCTCTAATTTGTCTCGTTTTGATGGTGTGCGCTATGGCCACCGTGCTAAGGATTACACCGATATAGTCGATATGATCAAGAAGTCCCGTAATGAAGGCCTAGGCTCAGAGCCTAAGCGCCGCATTATGATTGGTACCTATGTGTTGTCGCACGGGTATTACGACGCATATTATTTGAAGGCGCAGCGTGTGCGTCGTCTGATTTCTGAAGAATTCCAACGCGTCTTCCAGACAGTGGATGCCATTATTAGCCCTGTGGTCACGGGTACAGCTTATGACTTTGGTGCGAATGCAGATCCAGTGTCTGCTTACCTCTCTGACCTTTATACCGTTCCAACCTCGCTCGTTGGCTTGCCTGGAATTGCACTTCCTTCGGGACTGCACTCCAATGGCCGTCCTTTGGGGTTCCAATTCATCGGTGCTAGCTTCTCTGAAGCAAAACTCTTGCAGTTAGGTGCTGCATGGCAACGTGAAACGGACTGGCATACAAAGCATCCAGCTGGGTACTAATTTCAAGGATTGGAGATAAACATGCAATGGGAAGTGGTTATTGGGCTTGAAACCCATGTTCAGTTATCGACGAAATCCAAGATTTTCTCGGGCGCTGCTCGTCATTTTGGTGACGATGCCAACGTAAATGCTTGTAGCGTGGATCTTGCGCTACCAGGTTGCTTGCCTGTATTGAATCGTAATGCCGTGGATAAGGCTATCCGTTTCGGTCTTGCTATTGAAGCAGAAGTAGCTAAACATTCGGTATTTGATCGGAAAAATTATTTCTACCCAGACTTACCCAAAGGCTATCAGATTAGTCAATTTGAGCAACCAGTGGTAATTGGTGGAAAACTCTCTTTCTTGGTGGAGCCAAAAAACGGTGACGCATATGTAAAGACCGTGAACTTGACCCGTGCTCACTTGGAAGAGGATGCAGGGAAGTCTATTCATGGTTTGGTGCAGGGATGCTCAGGTATTGACTTGAATCGCGCTGGAACACCTTTACTTGAAATTGTGACGGAACCTGAATTCCGGTCCTCGGCAGAGGCCGTGGGATACGCAAAAACCTTGCACGCATTGGTTGTTTGGCTTGGAATTTCTGATGGCAACATGCAAGAAGGAAATTTCCGCTGTGACGCCAACGTTTCCGTGCGTCCTGTTGGTCAAAAAGAGTTCGGTACGCGTTGCGAAATTAAGAACCTTAACTCGTTTAAGTTCTTGCAAGAAGCAATTGATTACGAGGTTCGCCGCCAGATTGAGTTGATTGAAGATGGTGGTACTGTGATTCAGGCAACCCGCCTCTTTGACCCTGAGAAAGGGGAAACGCGGCAGATGCGCTCGAAGGAAGATTCGATGGACTATCGTTACTTCCCAGACCCCGATCTGCTTCCGCTTATTATTAGCCAGGAGTGGATTGATAGCGTCAAGGCTAGTATGCCAGAATTACCCTCTCATTTGCGTAAGCGCTTTTGTGAAGAGTACGAACTTTCCGAGTACGATGCTTCAGTACTGACGGCATCGCGTGATATTGCTGACTATTACTGTGAATTGGCAGAAATCTGCCCAGATAAGAAGTTGGCCGCCAACTGGGTGACGGGTGAACTTTCAGCCGCCATGAAGGAAGATGAGGCCATGACTTTCGCAGCAGCTCCAGTTCGTCCTAAAGACTTAGCAGCTATCATTGAGCGCATTAGTAAGGGCGTGGTCAATAACAAAGGGGCAAAACAGCTCTTCACAGAAATTTGGACTAATGGCTCAGCTGATATCGATTCTTTGATTGAAAAGTTAGGATTGAAGCAGATTTCTGATACAGGGGCTTTGGAAGCCATTGTGGATGAAGTGATTGCCAATAATCCTAAGTCTGTTGAAGAGTTTAAGGCTGGTAAAGAAAAGGCTTTGAACGCTTTAGTTGGCCAATGTATGAAGGCGACCCGCGGTAAGGGGAACCCTTCCCAGTTGAACGAACTTCTGCGTAAGAAATTAGCCTAAGTTTCCAAGAAAACAAAACAGGGGTGTTGCACGAATCCTGGACTTTCGCAACCCCCCTTTTTTACGAAGAGTAATCTTTTTAAGCACCGTAGCGAGCACGATAAGCCGTCACGGCCTCCTGGAACTGAGCAATGCGTTTTGCCCGTTCAGAGGTGCCTTGCATAAAGCTTAATAAGTCATTGAGCGTGATAATCGAAACAACGTTAAATCCAAAGGTCTGTTCGACATTTTGTACGGCCGAGGTTTCGGTTAGCATAATGGCATCGCCTCCTTTCTCCATACGATCCAAGGCGATCAATACGCCGGCGGTTTTGGCGCCAGCGTTGTCGATAATCTTGACAGATTCACGCACCGATGTCCCTGCAGAGATCACATCATCAATGATGACCACACGACCTTGCAAGGGAGCCCCCACGATTACACCGCCTTCGCCATGATCTTTTGCTTCTTTACGGTTAAAAGCCCAAGGAACATCTTTGCCAAGACGTGCTAAATTCATAGCAACGCTAGCGGCAAGAGGAATGCCTTTATAGGCGGAACCAAAAACCATGTCGAAAGCAATAAGTCCTTCTTTTTCTGCGGCTAATAGCGTCTTAGCGTAGAAAAGTCCCAAGGTATCGAGCAACTTACCAGTGTTAAAGAGACCAGCGTTAAAGAAGTATGGGGAGAGACGGCCTGCCTTCGTTTTGAATTCTCCAAAACGTAAAACATTGGCTTCGAGAGCGAACTCAATAAAATCGTGTTGAATGTTAGACATAAGTACTCCAGAAGAACGCGTGCCTGGCATTGTACAGCAGTCTCTGTCGCAAAGGTGCTACTAGGGAAGAGTCTTTTAGATCATAATGATAGATATGCCTTCATTTTGATCGTAAATGTGAAGATAAAGAGATATACGATGACGAACTTATTACGCGTGGCGTCTTTTAACGCTAATGGCATTCGTTCAGCGAATACCAAAGGTTTTTTTGATTGGTTTTTAAAGCAAAACATTGATGTTTTGTGCGTACAGGAACTTAAGGCTCAGGAAGCAGACATTCCAGCAGTCCTCCAGTCAATTCCAGGATACTATTCTTACTTCCATTGTGCTCAGAAACGCGGGTACTCTGGTGTTGGAATTTGGACGAAAAAACAACCGTTGAACGTGACCTATGGGTTAGGGGTAAAAGAGTTTGACGCAGAAGGGCGCTATATTGAGGTCGATTTAGGTACGCTTACGCTTGCTTCAATCTACTTCCCGAGTGGCACCTCGGGCGACGATCGTCAGGAACTGAAATACCGCTTTCTTGACCGGATGCGCAATAAGCTTGACAGCTTGCGAGAAGTTGGGAGAGCCTATCTCTTTTGCGCGGATGTCAATATTGCTCACAAAGAATTGGATCTTAAAAATTGGAAGGGGAACCTCGATCACACAGGATTTTTACCCGAAGAGCGTCAATGGATGACAGATCTCTTCAACAGCGGTTGGGTAGATGTTTACCGCCATATTTATCCCGAAAAGGAACAATATACTTGGTGGAGTCAAAGAGGTCAGGCACGAGCCAAGAACGTTGGGTGGCGTATTGATTACCAGATTGGTCTTCCTGCGATTGGTACTACAGTGACGGAAGCGAGTGTGTTTTCAGAAATTAAGTTCTCGGATCACGCTCCTCTCATCATCGATTACGACTTTGCGCTTTAAATAATATGAAGCTACAAGACATCTTATTTAGTCAGGGGTTTGGCACTCGTTATGATTGTGCGCATATTGTGGAAGCCGGTGCTGTAAGCATTGATGGCGAGGAGAAAACCAACCCCTTGGAAGACTTTGAACTCGAGGGGTTGGTGTTAACTGTCCATGGCGAAGAGTGGCCGTATCACGAGCAGGTGATTATTGCCATGAATAAACCTGCAGGCTATGAATGTTCTTTGAAGCCATCGGCTAACCCTTCAATTATGTCGCTTTTGCCGAGCCCTCTTCGCCGACGTAATACCCAGCCTGTAGGGCGATTGGATGTAGATACTACGGGGCTCCTCATTTTCACTGATGCTGGAGCACTTCTACACCGCTTGATCCATCCTAAACGCCATGTTGCGAAGCGCTATGTAGTGACTTGCAAACATCCTGTCCAAGAAGCAATGTTTAAAACGTTGTTAGGAGGAGTGAAACTAATAGACGAGGAAAAGCCAGTGAAAGCGATAGAGGCTGTACCAGTTGATGAACATACCTTCGAGATGGTCTTAACTCAAGGAAAGTATCATCAAGTTAAAAGAATGGTTGCAGCGTGCTCTAATCGCGTAGAAAAACTTCATAGAGTGGGTTTTGGTAAGTTTACTTTGCCAGAAAGTCTAGCGCCAGGGGAATGGATATGGTTGACTCAGTCAGATATCCTCTGACTGGATGAGGAAGATGACACGGGTCAAGGAATAAATTATGAAAAAACAACCACTGGCAAGTTATTTAAAAGATTGGGGCGTATACCTTAAAGCAGAAACATTACGCATGTTTTTTCTGGGTTTTAGTGCAGGGTTGCCCCCATTGCTGATTTTAGGCACGCTCAGTTTTTGGCTTCGAGAAGCTAGCATTGACTTAAAAACTATTGGTTTTTTTTCGTGGATAGGGCTGGTATACGCGTTTAAATGGGTTTGGGCGCCCATGGTCGATCATATAACTCTCCCTCTGGTAGGAAGGTTATTAGGACATCGGAGAGGGTGGCTCTTTTTTGCTCAAATAGGGGTAGCTCTTTCATTGCTCGGTATGGGTTTGAGCGACCCCCAGCAACACCTGAGCTTTACCATTCTATTCGCTTTATTAACAAGCTTTTTCTCGGCAACTCAAGATATTTCTCTTGACGCCTATCGAATTGAATCGTCGAGCATTCAGATGCAAGGGGCTCTTTCTGCCATGTATCAGGCAGGATACCGTTTAGCTATGATTTGGGCAGGTGCAGGTGCATTTGCGTTGGCTACTTTTGCAGCCCCCGAGACTTCTGCGCCATACAGTTATCAAGCTTGGCGTTTTGCTTACTTTGTCATGGCCGCTTCAGTTTTGATAGGATGGGTGACAGTTTTCTTCTCCCCAGAGCCTTTCAAACGACAGCGTCAATGGTCTGCAGAGTTGAGTGTTTTAGGAAGACTTAAGCAAGGTTTTTACGCACCTATTAGTGACTTCTTTAAACGCTATCAGCATGTAGCGTTGCTTATTTTGTTGCTCATTTCCTGCTACCGAATTTCTGATGTGATGATGGGGGTGATGGCCAATCCCTTCTACCACGATATTGGCTTTAGTAAAGAAGAAGTGGCTTGGGTAAGTAAAGTTTTCGGAGTTGTGATGACTTTACTAGGAGCGTTTATAGGCGGTGTGATTACGATGCGATTAGGCGTACTCAAAACCCTTTTTCTGGGTGCAGTACTCTCTTCGGCGACCAACGTCCTTTTCTCCGTTCTGGCGCATATAGGTCATAGTATTGAGTTTTTGATGGTGACAGTCTCTGCGGATAATTTAGCTGCAGGGATTGCAAGCGCCGCTTTTGTCGCCTATTTGTCGAGTCTAACCAATCTTTCGTTCTCGGCCACGCAATATGCTCTTTTTAGTAGTTTGATGGTCTTGTTGCCCAAAGGGCTAGCAGGCTTCTCTGGCGTGATGGTTGAAGCGACAGACTATTCGACCTTTTTCATTTGTACTGCGCTTATTGGGATCCCAGTGATGTTATTAATTGCGTACTTGATGCGAAAAACCCCAGAGATCAATACACCACGGCGAGAAGTAGGCAATGAGTAAAAAGAAAAGCGAGCTCATTGAACTGTCCCCCGTTTAGTGGACCAGTTTGTTAATAATTAGATTGGGTTACTCGATGATGATATTCCATCGGAGTCAGGTAACCCAATTTTTCTTGGATACGTTCTTCATTGTAGTACCGAACGTATTCATTCACCTTGTCGCAAAGTTCCTCAAAAGATAAATTCCATCGGTTCTTCTTATAGTATGGGTAGAACCACTCACACTTCATTGAACCATTAAAACTTTCAATAACTGCATTGTCCCAGCAATTCGTACGGCGCGAGAGACTCTGTTGAAGGCCCATTTTTTCCAATTCCACGGCAAACGCTTGATTCGTATACATAAAGCCTTGATCAGTATGGAAGAGTCCATTGGTCGGAACTTCTTTAAGCTGCCGTAAGGCCTCAAATGCTAAGTCCATATTTTGTGAACGAGACATCGCGCAAGCCACTATTAACGATGTACATAAATCCTTAACTAACGAGACGTAACACCAACCGCCATCCTTTACCGGTAAGTAAGTCACATCACTCACTAGCTTTTCCCCAAACTGGGTCGCAGTGAAATTACGGTCCAAGACATTGCCAGGTAAATTTGCCCTTGGTTCCTGCTTTACACTACAACGGTAATTTCGCTTAGCTCGAATAATCGCGTTGAGATTATTTGCTTTCATCAATCGTTCAACCCGCTTATGGTTAGCAGTAAAGCCACGACGCTTCAACTCTGCAGTAACCCGTTTAACCCCATAGGTATATCGGTGCTTAGCTTGAATAGCCTGAATCTCAACCACTAAGAGACTATCTTCAACTTTCCTTGCACAAGGAGCACTGATCGCTTTCCGATGCTTATAAACAGAACTACGATTGAGTCTTAAGACAGAGCAGACTTTACGATGGCTAATTTTCTGTTCAAAAAGTCGATATGCTGCCTGAATTCTTTTTTTTTGAGCATATCTGGCTCAGTTTTCTCATACTCTTCAAGCAATACACGCAAAATGGTCATTTCGTCGTGAAGGTCTTTCAATTCCTTCTTGCTAACCAGAGACTCATCAGTAGATTGCTCAGGCGTTGTCTCTTTACCACCGTATTTTTGTCGTTTTTTCACAGCATTTCTCCCTCTTGGAAGATTCACTATGCCATATTTCAGGTAGTTTTGCACCCCTCGACGGATGGTACTGTCCCGAATTCCAAACTTTTTCGACAACAAGTGGTATCCCATATGACCTCGCAAATACTCGGAAACGGCTTCAGTCAAGATATCGAGATCAACGGGAGTATAACTGGAGGTGATCCAAGAGAAATCTCCTGCAAGGTATAGGCATTCGTACTTTTGTACGGTAGCAACTGATAAATTCAAGGTTCTCGCAACGGAGCAAGATCTCATTCCTCTCTCAAAATATTCCAGAATTCTTTGTTTCAGTTCAGTGGATAATCTACGTGCCATAAAATTTAACCCCCAAAAATGGTCTACTTTTTGGGGGTTGGTTCACATAACTCGCTTTTCTACATGGTAAAAGTGCTAACGAGGCTTTTTAAATTTGTCGGAACGCGTGCCAGTATCAGGCTTGAATTTTGGTCTTTGAGCGGTGCGGGCATTGCAAGGACGGTTATTTTTGTTCGGTTTTTCTGTTTTTGGCTTTTTTGCTCGGGGAACAAAGCCGCGAGTGACTGAGGCAATTTCGGCAACGCTCAAACTAATATCTTCGAGGGCTTGATCCAGGTTCTCTAAAGGGCTTTCGAGGTCGAGTTCATTCTTGATTTCTTCTATATCGCCTGCAATTTCATCGGGCAAGTGGCGGAGAATCCCAAGAAGGGCGCTGTTAATTGTTTCATTATCCGAATCTTTGAGACCTTTCCAACGATCGATCACTTCATAGAAGCCCAAAGCAAAAGGGATTACCGCGGCAATACTTTCGTAACCACGAACAGGGTGTCCACGTTCGTCTTCAACTTCATAAATAATCGGATCAATGGCCTCACAACGTGCTAGGGTACGGTCAATTTCGCGATATCGACGGTAGATCAACTCTTCCAGACGATCTTGATCGGTGTCGTTAGGCAGGCATGCGTTAGGATGCCCGTTTTTGTCGAATAAAAAAGGCATCCACTGAGCAGGAGAGGGCTCTTCGGGTAGACAAAGAAGAGCTGTCAAAAAACCATCCATGTAGTCTGGTTCAACAGGCTCAAATTCTTCAGGGAATGAAGCGAATAGTTCTCCAAGCTCGACATATTCGGCTTCGTCAAGAGGGCGTTCAAAAGCGGAGGTGGCCATAAGAGTCTCACAGCAACGACGAAAGAGTTTTCATTGTATACGACTTCTATCATGGCGTGTCTGAAGGTAATAAGAGAGGAAGACTCTTCACATCAGACTAGATGCATGTGAGAATGATAAGATCAGAACAAAGAGAAAGAGAGACTCTTTCTTCAGAATTTTCACTCAAACAAAGAGGTATGCCATGGCATTAGTGGTGTTTTCTTGCCGAGAGACTGGCCCATTTATGATGTTTGAAGAAACGGCTAAACAAATCTTTAAGACCATTGACCGTTATTGGACGCCCAGTGGCGCATTTGCAGCCGAAGATTTAGAAGATATTTTGAAAGCGCTTGACGAGGCTGAGCGTAAAGACAAAGAACGCTTAGCAGTCATGCAGACTGAGCTTGAAAAGAAGATGCGTGAAGCAAGCTACGATGAAGAGCTCGATATGTTAGAAAAAGAGAAGCGTGACGCCAAGGAAGGACGCGAACGCATCAATTTTTACCAACGTATCGTGCCGCTACAGAATATGATTCGTCGAGCAATTAAGAAGAAAGAGCCCATTATGTGGGAGCCTGCCCAGTAACGAGGCCCCAGCGTTGTCTATGGTGTTTGTGCTTTTGACTCGGGAGCAAAAAGAGTCCTTAAATTTTCCAGAAATTCTTGGTAAAGAGCACAAATACCGTGAAGATTTCTAGACGTCCAATGAGCATCAGGAACGAGCAAATCCATAGCTGTAATGTGGAGAGGTGGGCATAAGTGCCAACAGGCCCAACATGGCCCAAGCCAGGACCAAGGTTCGTGAGCATAGCGAATGGTGCTGATAGTGCTTCAGTGGTTGCCATGCCAGAGAGCAACAGTAATACGATACCAGTAATGTAGGTAGCAATCCACACCATGACATAAACCAGCACAGCGAAACTAATTTTGTTATCAATCACCACCTGGCCAATTCGCAACGGTACAGCAGCTTTGGGGTATAGCAAGAGCGTTAATTCACGCTTTAATTGTCGAGACAAAATGAGCAAACGAATCTGCTTAATACCTCCGCCAGTTGATCCGGCGCAGGTTGCAAAGGCCGCTGCAATCATCAAAAGAATGGGTAATCCTTGAGGCCAGTTAGCATAGTTTGTGTCAGCAAACCCTGTGGTAGAGGCAACGGATACAACGGTAAAGAGGGCGTAGCGTAAATTATCTTCCCAGTGGGCATAAGTTCCCTTAAGGGAAATAACTAAAAAGGTAACAGCACAAAGTAACAACAAAGTACCCAACCAGGAAACAGCTTCTGGATCCTTGAAGTAGAAGAAGATATTGCGTTTATTCCATGCTAGAAAGTGCAAGGAAAAGTTGAAACCGCAGATGGCCATAAAGAAAACGGCCACATAGTCAATTAACGCAGAATGGAAGAACGCATAACTACTGTCGTGAGCAGAAATCCCCGAGAGACTTACCGTCGTCATCATATGCATGATGGCATCTTTCCATTCCATCCCTGCTAGGTGATAGGCAACAGCGCAAGCAAAAGAAATTCCAAAGTAAATCAAATAGAGCGCTTTTGCGGTATCTGCGATACGTGGGGTGAGTTTTTGCTCTTTCATGGGACCGCTTGTTTCCGCTTTGATCATCTGAGCGCCCCCGATACCCAATAACGGCAAAATAGCAACAGATAACACAATTAACCCCATGCCGCCCAACCAAGAAAGGAAGCAACGCCAACCATTGAGAGAAAGGGGTAAGTGATCTAAACCCGTCATAACTGTTGCCCCAGTCGTAGAAAGGCAGGACATCATCTCAAAGTAGAGCTGCGAGAAGCTGTACGAGGGCATCCAAATGAGAAAAGGTATGGTGCTAAATAGCGGGAAAGCTGTCCAGATAAGTGTCACAAGCAAGAACCCGTGCCGAGCAGTCAGTTCACGCTTATGACGGCCGGCAATCAGCGTCAGAATGAGACCAGTGAAAAAGGTCACGCCTACGCTAATGAGAAAACTATTTACTACCTCAGGATCGTAAATAATCGCGACTCCTAATGGGATGAGCATAGCTGCGGCGAACCACATCAGCACTGGGCCTGTGACGCTCAAAACTGGCAAAATGAGATAGCGGAAAGTATTGCGCATGAAACTACAGCGGCCTAGAAGAAGCCGACATCCACAGTAAAGAGACGTTCAATTTTAGGTAACAAGCGCTTAGAAGCCACGAAGATAATGACATGGTCTTCAGCTTCAATCACAGTTTCTTTTTCTCCCATCAACACAACAGGACCGTCTCCTGTGTCACGGATGATGGCACCGATATTACAGCCTTCAGGTAAAGCGATATCATCAATACGTCGACCGATTACCTTCGAGCTATGTTTGTCACCATGAGCGATGATTTCAAGCGCTTCAGCAACGCCTCGGCGCAAACTAAAGGCAGAAACGACGTCTCCACGGCGTACGTGACGGATCAGTTCACCTAAAGCGGCGGAAGAAGTCGAGACTGTAATGTCGATTTGATCACCTTGCATGAGGTCACCATAAGCCTTGCGGTTGACCAACGCGATCGTGCGAGCAGCCCCAAGTTTTTTAGCAAGTAAAGCACTCATGATGTTGTTTTCATCATCCTCTGACAGCGACAAATAAAGATCGCAGGTCGAAATACCAGAAGATTCGAGTGCATCTTCGCTAGTAAAATCTCCCTCAATGATGACGGCGTGTTCACCCAGTTTGCGAGAAAGATCCTTGGCTGCCACTTTGGTTTCTTCCAGAATGCGAATGTTGTAGTGGTTTTCGCTTTCCAGAAGCAACTTTGCGAGCTGATAGGTCATGTTGGGTTTCCCCGCCATGATGATGTTTTTTACAGGAGGCTCACGATGGCGGAACTCTGCCATCACACTGCGAGCATGTTTAGAGTCGCAGAGACAGATCACTTCGTCGTTTGCCTCAATAGCGGTTGATGCGTGAAGATCTAAACGACGATTACGTCGAAAGATGGCCACAATACGAGCAGGAACTTGTGGCAGGTGGGTAAAGAGATCACGAACGGGGCGCCCCACGAGAGGACTACCTGCTTTAGCTCGGACAGCTAATAGGCTAGCACGCCCCTCGCCAAATTCTTGTACTTGAAGTGCCTCTGGGAAATTAATTAGCTTCGCGAGGTAGCTCACCACAGTAAGTTCTGGCCAAATAATGGAGGTTGCTTCAAAGCCTTCTTCGCCCAAAATTCGCGGATAGTTTCGCAATTCATTGTTTCGCACACGAGCGATACGAGCCGGGATATTGAACATTTGGGCGCAAAGCAAGGTTACTACGAGGTTGGTTTCATCACTCGAAGTAACAGATATAAGCATATCAGTATCTGCAGCTCCAGCCTCAGTCAACACTTGAGGGCTAGTCGCATTGCCTACGATACCTCGTAAGTCAAAACGAGATTGAAGGTAAGCGATGTGCTCAGGGTTGGTATCCACGATAGTAATATCGTTTGCTTCTGAGACAAGACTTTCTGCAATAGAGCTGCCGATTTTTCCCGCGCCAACGATCAATATTTTCATAAGTCGCTCACTTAGGATTTAACACTGAGATCGCTTCCCTCGGGAAGACCGAAAACAGGTAAATCACTTTCATTGAGGTCTTCTCTGGTGTAGTCGTTGGTTTCAATACCAAGTGTCTTAAATTTGCGATAAAGATGTGTGCGTTCAAGCTTGGAATGCTTGGCTAAGTCCGTCATGGAACCTGCTTGCTTATAGAGAGTGCGTGTTAAATAGGCACGCTCAAAGTCTTCTCGTGCTTCACGAAAACCTTTATTAAAGTCGAGCACAATGCCAAGCGCAGGAACTGCAATGACTGGCAGACGGCCAGAAACAACCGTATCGCCTTCCCGGCGAGTTGGTGTTCCTTCTTCTAGCAACAAACAACCTTCAAAAGGTATAGGATGGGTGTTGCGTTGGTGATTGAGTTCTGGAATCTTTCCTTTGAGAAGGGCGTCAAAATTCTCTTTACCCTGAGAGGCCCAATCCTCTAAGACACGAGCACAAGTTTGCAGAAGTCGCTTCATACCGATGGGTTTCTCGAGGAAGTCCATCGCACCGAAGCGCGTAGCTTCCATGGCTGTTTCAATGGTCCCATGGCCAGACATCATGACGACAGGGCAGTTAATCGCTTTGGTGGCTACCCATTCTTTCAGTAATGAAACTCCATCGGTGTCGGGCATCCAGATGTCTAAGAGAATAAGGTCGATCTTGGTAGAACGAACCATTTCGCGAGCATGAGAGGCGTCTTCTGCTGTACAAACAGCATATCCCTCATCACTGAGAATTTCAGACAGAAGATTACGAATCCCCTGTTCATCGTCTACTATCAGGACTTGAGTCATTATCAGATTTCCAAAAAATAGCGATCAAATAGTTATGTTCTTATTCGGCTACACGGAAAGTAATTTCTACAGTAGCACCAAGAACTTTTTTGGACACTGGATCTTTTCGATTAAACAGTGTAATCGAAGCACTGTGTTCGTCCAAGATTTTCTTCACCATAGGCAAGCCTAACCCCGTTCCTGTTGGCTTGGTGGTGATATATGGTTCAAAAGCAGCTTGCAAAATAGTGTCGTCAAAGCCATTCCCGTTGTCTTCAACTAGGAGTTTAACAGCATTAATGTGTCCTGCTGGGTTACTTGAAGCTATACCAAGCGTGCGTAAGGTGATTTGAGGCACTCTATCGACCTTTGTTGCTTCAATACTGTTCGAGAGTAGATTATGAATGACCTGTTGGAGTTGCGAACTATCACCGAGAATCTTGGGGAGATTGGGACTAGTATCGAGTTGGATATCCATCCCCGCATTATGATAAAGCGAGACTGTCTTGGTGAGGAACTCATTCAAATCAATAGGGAAGAGGTTAGCCTCAGGAAGACGGGCGTAATCACGGAAATCGTTAACCATCTGCTTTAATGCGTCAACCTGCGTCACGATGGTCGCAATCGTTTTGTGTAAGAGAGCAAGATCTTTTTCATCAGTAAGACGTTGCTCAAGTTTGTACTCTAAGCGTTCCGCGGAAAGGCGAATTGGGGTGAGAGGATTTTTAATTTCATGTGCCAGCCGACGTGCCACTTCGCCCCAGGCTGTTGCACGTTGAGCGAGTACTAATTGCGTAATATCATCAAAGACCAATACCCAGCCTTGTTGAAGTCCTAAGCTGATTGGTGATACACGCAGATAAAGGTGTACGAGTTGCTCTCCATTGAATTTATATTCGAAGCTGAAGGCGTCATCAGAAGATGAAAGTTTACGTTCTTCGGTGAGAGTTTCGACTAAATCAGTGAAGTGTTCTTTGAGCGAAGCGCCTGGTAATAACCATTCTTCACCTAAAATTTGGCGAGCGGAGGGGTTGGTGGTCACAATGGTCCACCATTCGTCTAACACGATCACGCCTGACGAAATATTGTTCAATACGCGTTCCAAGAACTCTTGAGCTAACTGAGCATCTTTTCGTTGCAACTCGAGGCTGTGACGAGTTTCAGATACTTCTTTGATCATGGAGTTGAAGGACTGCGTTAATTCGTTAATTTCGTCCCCTGCGGGGAACTCCTTGATGAGCTGGTAGTTCCCCCGGCTAACACTCTTAGTGCCTTCAGCTAACTGTAGCACAGGTGCAACAGATCGACGCGCAAAGGAAACGGCAGCCACAATACTTGTGAATGTAGCTAAAAGCAAGGTGAGTGTTAGAGTTATACCGTAGATAGTACGCAGAGACTCTTTGTTGAGCGCTAGCTCTTGATATTCCCGATATCCATCAACGAGTTCCGTGGCTTTCTTGCTAATCGATTCAGGAACAACCTGAGTAAGTTGTAAAAAGAGTACTTGACGTTCAGGTTTCGAGGTAAGTAAAGGAGAAAACGGAGCTTGTTCCGTTTCAACCATCGCGGTTCGGAGTGTTGGAATGGGAACAATCACGCGAATACGCAGTTCATTGCGCTTATCTTGAGGTTCAAAAGCATCCCCGTCAATCACACTGTAGACACCAGAGGTTTGTGCTGATTGCAATTGGAAAGCACTGGGCATATCAGGAATCAGCACGTTGATCTTGCTCCCTGTTGCAGCAACAGCGACCCCATTTGAGGTTACCACTAGGGCTTCAGTTCCTGTTTGATTTCGGAGGTGCTTCATCAGATCAGCCATGATCTGAGAAGGAGGCGTAGTAGAAAGGGACTCCGCTAATTTTTTAGCATCCTCTTCAGTACTATGCTGCAGCTGGTTCAGAATAGTTCGAGTAATTTCTACTCCCGAATCCAGAGCTGCTTCTACACGAACATCAAACCAAGAGTCAATCGAGCGGTTGATGTAGGCGTGCGAAATAAGGTAAATGACAGCGGTTGGAATAAGGGCAATGAATGCCGTGATGCCAGCCATTCGAGCCGTCATACGTGAACCATACTGATTTTGTGTATAGGCGCGAATGAGCCGGATCACCATTGCTGTAACGATGCCAAATAGGATCGCTGCAATAATGAAGTTAATGACGAGCAAAACGGGGAAGAATCGATCAAACAGATGATTCCCCGCACTTGAGATCACCAATCCGCCAAAGGCAATAAGGGCAAGGGTGATGCCAACGATTGTGCTGTATTTGAACCAACGTGGCATGTCTACTCCTACTTACCCGCGTTAATTAGGTCGTAAGGAATTGGTACCGCGCTCCAATCACTATTGATGGTCCAGTCGCCAAAACTGGTATTGGTTGCCTGCATAGCTTTGGGCAACTTGCTTGTGTCTAAGTAAAAACGAATCGATGCCTCGTAATCTTCAGACTTTACTGAACTGGTATCTGCAACACGCCAGCGCTTGACGGTTTTAATGTAAGGCAGAGCCTGTTCCAGCGTATCGAAGTCTTGTGAAAATCCGTTATAGGAAAGGCGGTATCGCTGGGTCAAAGGATTGAAGGCGAGTCGGAAAAGATACGTCTCGTCGACTACCGTTCTATCAAACCAATACCAGCGATTTTTGGCGAGTACAAACTCGTGGGCAAAGTACAGAGCAATACCACGGTGGAGAGCTTCAAAAAGAGGGTGAGGAAGGTCGAATTCATAGGACACACTAAGGAAGAGACCAGGTTTTTGCCCCGGTTCATCCAGCGTAATTTCTGCTTGCATGAGAGTTGCCTCAGCTGCATAAGCAGTTTGTGGCAACCAGCTCGCCATGCTGAGTAGTCCAAACATGGCGAGACTTAAAACTTGTCTACGATGAAGCATGTTCTTAATTCGAAGTGGCCTCTTTTTTGAGTAAGGCGTAGAAAAAGCCGTCGTGCACGGACGGTAGTTGCCCGTCGTAATAGTATTCTTCCTCGTGGGGCACTAGTAACATCATACCTTGATTACTGGTGCAAAGGGGAACTAACTTTGCATCGGAATGCGCTTTGAGAAAGTTCTGTATTTGTAGTGTCCCTTCCTCAGGGAAAATAGAACACGTGACGTAGAGGAGATGCCCTTCATCCTTTAAAAGGGGCCACAATGTTCCTAGTAACGACTTTTGCTCGCGAGCAAGGTGTTCAATATCACTTGGGCGACGCAACCACGGCGTATCTGGCTGGCGACGAGTAACACCACTAGCCGTACAAGGAGCATCCAATAAAATGGCATCAAAGGGCTTATGGTCCCACCACGATGCTGTATCACCCGCATTGGCAGTGATAACATTAGCTTGTAGGCCTAATCGATCAAGGTTTTCATGAATGCGCTGTGTGCGTACGGGGTCAATCTCTAAAGCAGTGAGCTCGACCTTATGTCTTTCGAGTAAATGGGCTGTTTTGCCACCAGGAGCAGCACAAGCGTCTAACACACGGTCTCCATCTTTGAGGGGTAAGAAGTCTGCCACTAGTTGAGCTCCAGCGTCCTGCACAGAACAAAGCCCTTCTCTAAAGCCAGGAATGCGAACAACTGGTACTGGACTGATAATTTCAATAGCTTCTTGGCCGACTTGACGAGCAGGAATTTCCGCCTCAGCTAATCTCGCCATTAATTCAGGGACTGAAGATAGACTCGTATTTACTCGTAAAGTGAGCGGAGGATGTCTTTGCGCTAACCCAAGAATTTTCTTCCATTTTGTGGGTTGGGCGTGCTTAATAGCCCTCACCCACCAAATGGGAGCGTTAAAGAGGCAGTCTTCTCTCTGGGCCATAAGTTCTTCGAGAGAGTCCCGCTCTCTCACATAGCGACGCAACAAGGCGTTCACGAAACTTACAGCGGCTTGCGTTTCGGGACGCATTTTAGCGGCGTTGACTGTTTCATTAACAATCACGAAGTCTTTTAACCCCCCTAGGCGGAATGCAGAAAAGCTACATTCAAGTAGTGCTTGAACCAAAGGAGTAGGCCTATTAGTAGCAAATTTCGACAAAATAAAGCGATTACGAGCAGTCTGGCGAATGCTTTCGTAGAGGATGGCTTGACCGAGAGAGTAATCCTCATCCGATAACAAAGAAAGTGAGTTGGGCAAAAGGGTGTTGATAGAGTACCCTTCATTCATCTTGGCGCGTACTCCCATGATGGCGCTTAGAATGACAGATAAAGAAGATCTCATCATTTAATGATTTCTCCAACGCTAAAGGGGTGACTTTGCAAGAATTGAGCAAAGGGCATACGCGGTTTTCCAGGTTTTTGCAAAACAGTCATTTTGAGAGCCCCCTCTCCGCATGCAACGACCAACCCTTCGTCAGTCGAAAGCACTTCACCAGGAGTACCCTGAGATTCAACAGGGACAGCCTCCCAAACTTTGATCATTAGATCGCCAGAGCTAAATTGCGTCCCTGGAAATGGGGTGTGTGCACGCACTTTTCTGGAAAGAATCTGAGCAGGCTCCTTCCAATCGATAAGGGACTCGGACTTTAGGAGTTTTTCGGCGTACGTGACCCCTTCTTCGGGCTGAGCGACCCAGGTGAGTTCATATGGAATTTTTAAGGCTTCGACGAGAAGATTTGCCCCTGCATTTGCTAATTTAGCCATAAGCGTTTCACTGGTGTCCGTTTCCTCAATAGGAGTGCGTGCAGTCGCAATGACGGGGCCAGTGTCAAGGCCTTGCTCCATTTTCATGAGCATCACACCTGTTTCTGCGTCGCCCGCCTCGATGGCACGAGCCACTGGGGCGGCACCGCGCCAACGGGGTAACAAACTACCATGGATATTGATAGCAGTAATGTCACCATTTTTACCAATCCCGCGAGCACAAGTGAGCACAGGAAGAGGCAAAATAAGGCCATACGCAGCAACGACGAGTACGTCTGCACTAAGGTTCTTGAGTTTTTCGAAAATCTGTTGACTTTCTGCGGGCGCTTTCTTTACGCTCAAGGTCTGGGGAGTTAGAACTTCGATATTATGCTGCAAGGCAATCTCTTTGACTGGGCTTGCAGTGAGTTTCATCCCGCGCCCAGAAGGGCGATCGGGTTGAGAGAGTACACAAGCGATTTCATGACCGGCATCGATCAGTTTTTTTAAGGCCGTTGCCGCAAAGTCCGGAGTTCCAGCAAAAATAATTTTCATACGAGTCAGTTGTAGTGAAATCAGTTAACGAGACCACGAGCCCTCAGAGGGCAGGATCTCACTAGTTTAAGAGACTTTAAGCTAAAAGAACGCAAAAGAGGGCAGTGAAAAATGCAATTTGCCGTCAATCACGGTCACAAGATCGCCTATTACCAATACGGGGATAAAGCATCGCCCGCAGCATTGTTGATCATGGGAATGGGGCTTCCAGGACTTTGCTGGCCTCCAATTCTGGTCCAAAAACTTATTGAAGAGGGTTTTCAAGTCATCATTCCAGACAATCGCGATGCAGGGCAAAGCATGCACTTGACAGATGAGCATGTTGATCAAGGGGATGTGGTTAATGGTATTCTGAACGCTATTATTGGGCGACAAGTGAGTCAAGCAAAGTACCGACTTGAAGATATGGCTGTAGACATGGTGCACCTGCTTGATGAATTGCAGATCACGCGTGCCCACGTAGTTGGGTTCTCGATGGGCGGGATGATTGCGCAAGTCATTGCATCAAATTACCCCGAAAGGGTGAGCACCTTGGTGTCGATTTCTTCTGCTACGGGGCATGTGAGAACAGGATTAGGAAAACTGATGACTATCTGGTCACTTATTCGAGAGCCCAAGGCACAAGAGCCTTTTGAAAACTATGTAAGAAGTGTGGTTACAGGGTTGGCAGGTCCAGCCTATCAGCCTGCCCAAGAAGAAATCCAATACATGTACCAGCAAATGGAGCAACAGCGCTTCGATCGAGAAGCGCTTTATCGTCAATTGTTGGGAATTTTAGCTAGCGGGGATCGTTCCCCAAGTTTGGCAAAGATCACAGCACCAGCCTTAGTGATTCATGGGAAAAATGATCCGCTCTTGCCTTTTGCTGCTGGCGAAGAAACCGCAGCATTGATTCCAGAGGCAGAATTGTGGGCTATAGACGGCTTGGGGCATCAGCTTCCAATGAAACTTATGTCCCAATACGGTCAGCGCATCGCGCTACATTGCCATAAGCGAATGTGAGTTACTAGGAGAAGAACCCCAAACTTTAGGTGGCAACCTTATCGTTTTTGGCTTCCTTCTCTTTTTCGGCACGAAGTTTGCGCAACTTGACACGAGCTCGGTCTTTCTTTAAACGGCTCAAATGATCAATGAAGACGATGCCGTTTAAGTGATCAATTTCGTGCTGAACACACACGGCCAAAAGACCATCTGCTTCAAGCTCGAACGGGTTGCCATCCAGATCTTGCGCTCGAACGGTGACGCGTTCTGGGCGCTTAACTTTTTCATACAAGCCCTTCAATGAAAGACAGCCCTCCTCGAACTCTTCAAGTTCATCGCTATGAGCGATCACTTGAGGGTTCACAAACACGCGTAATTCGTTACTTTCTTCGCTGACGTCAATCACGATGATGCGTTTCAAAACTCCGACTTGGTTGGCTGCAAGACCAACTCCGGGAGCTGCATACATGGTTTCTGCCATGTTTGTAGCAAGTTCCTTAAGCTCGTCGTTGAACTCCGTCACGGGTTCAGCATTCGCTGCGAGCGTAGGATGTGGATATTGAAGAATGGGCAAAAGTGCCACGAAAATCTCCTTGTTACAAGCCCTGTCGCAAGGGAGCGACGGATGTAGCAAATAGTGTTCAAAAGCTAGTAGACCGATTATAGGACGGCTTGCTTAAAAGGTAAGCAAGAGGAGGTGGAAATGTTGTACAAACTCTTGTCATTATGAAGAGGGTTAAAGTTCTTTCCAGAAAAAACGTATCCCATTTTTGAGGGAACAAAAGTGTTTGTAAGGCGAAGAAAGACTACTCATTTCAATGAATTAAGACAAAACTATGTAGTGATAATAGGAGGAGACTTTAAAGTTGGTAGCTAGCATTTCCATGCCAAAAGAAAGTAATATGCTAGGATTGCACTTTTGGCAGGGAACGGTTTGGACCATTGAAGTTCCCTTGTTTTATGGGGAAATGGTAAGCATGACGTTCAGGAAACGTAGTGCGAGAGATTTCTCAAGAGTATCGAGTAACGATATTTTTCGCTCCAAAAGTGTAAAGCAAAAGTTTCGAGTTACGCGCTTTTGATGAGTGTGAACGTAGTTGATGACCCTCCCGAGAGCACCAATTACAAATTATTCAGTACAAAGGAAAGGCCTCTAAGAGAATGGCAACGTTAGTTATTGCAGAAAAACCGTCCGTCGCTAGTGATATTGCGAAAGCTTTAGGAAATTTTAAAAAAGACGGTAATTTTTGGATTAGTGCAGATGAAGAAATGGTGATCGGTTCTGCGGTCGGTCATTTGTTAGAGATCCAAGTTCCTGAAGAATACGATGTAGTGCGTGGGAAGTGGACTTTCAAAGCCCTCCCTGTAATTCCGCCGTATTTTGAGCTTAAGCCTATTAAGAAGACCCAAGAAAAACTCAAGGACTTGGCCAAAATGATTCGTAGTGCCAAGATTACTGAGCTTGTCAACGCATGCGACGCGGGACGAGAAGGGGAGCTGATTTTTAAGTACATTGTACAAGCCTGCAAAAGCAAGAAACCCATCAAGCGTTTGTGGTTACAGTCTATGACGAAGGACGCTATTCGAACGGGCTTTAAGGCTTTGAAAGAAAATCAAGAGATGTTGAATCTTGAAGACGCCGCTCGTTGTCGCTCCGAAGCAGACTGGCTTGTCGGGATTAATGCAACGCGAGCAATGACTGCTTTCAACTCCAAAGAAGGAGGCTTCTTCTTGACCACAGTGGGGCGCGTGCAAACGCCGACTTTAGCGTTGGTAGTGCGTCGCGAGAATGAAATCCGAGCATTTGTTCCAAAGCCCTATTGGACGATTCGTGCGGCTTTTGGCGTTGATGCTGGGCAGTACGAAGGTGTATGGATTGATTCCAACTTTAAGAAAGATAAAAACAACGCGGACTTAAAGCAGGATCGTCTGTGGGACAAGAATGCTGCCGAACGTATTGTAGCTGAGTGTGCAGGGAAGACTGGTATTGCAGAGGAAACATCCAAACGTACTCGTCAGACCCCCCCGTCACTCTTTGATTTAACCAGTTTGCAGCGTGAGGCGAACTCTCGCTTTGGTTTTTCGGCAAAAACAACCCTCTCCATTGCGCAGAGTTTGTATGAAAAGCATAAGGTACTTACTTACCCGCGTACGGATGCCCGAGCACTACCAGAAGATTACATTCCGACAGTGAACGAAACGTTGCGTCAACTTTCTGCGTTGAATAGCTATGAGTTGTTTAGCCAGAAGGTGTTGGCGAAGAATTGGGTTGTGCCAGATAAGCGTGTATTTAATAATGTAATGATCAGTGACCACTTCGCTATTATCCCAACTGGGCAGTTGCCAAAAGCATTGAGCGAAGCTGAACAAAAAATTTATGATTTGGTTGTTCGTCGCTTTATTTCGCAGTTTTTCCCTGCGGCTGAGTACGATGTCACTACACGTATCACGACAGTGGAGGGGCATCAGTTTAAGACTGAAGGCAAGGTATTGATTGTCCCAGGTTGGTTAGAAGTCATGGGGAAATCTTTGCGCTCTAACAAGGATGAAATAACGCCCTTGAAACAACAAGGGGAAAAGGCGCATGTCAACGGAATCGAACTTGAAGCTCAGAAGACTCGTCCGCCTGCCCGCTACACAGAAGCGACACTTTTGACTGCGATGGAAACAGCCGGTCGACAACTCGATGATGAAGAGTTGCGCGATATCATGGCCGACAAGGGGCTGGGAACCCCTGCAACTCGTGCTGCCACGATTGAAGGTCTGATTGAGCAAAAGTACATGCGCCGTGAAGAGCGTGAATTGATTCCTACACCTAAAGCTTTCCAACTGTTTGTGTTGTTAAGAGGGCTTAAGGTTAACGTGTTGACTGACCCTCGTATGACGGCTGAATGGGAACATTCGCTCAAGATGATTGAGGAGGGTAAAGAATCCCGTACTCACTTCATGGAAGAAATTAGCAAACTCACCGAAAATATTGTGGAGTCTGCTAAGCGCTATGAGGGTAACAGCGTTCCTATTGAAAACCCAATTCATATCAAAGCTGCTTGTCCGCAATGCGGCGGTAAAGTGGTGGAAACGTATCGCCGTTATGCTTGTACGAATCCTACATGTCAGTTTTCTATCCCGAAACAAGCTTCTGGCCGTGTTTTGGACCCAGAAGAGGTGGAGACGCTCATTACGGATAAGCATATTGGACCCCTTACAGGTTTCATTAGCCGTCGAGGTTTCCCCTTTGACGCGGAATTGCGCCTTGTTCAGGAAGATGGTCTGTGGCAGTTTAAGTTCGACTTTGGTGAAGATGAAGCTGCCGTTGATCTCACGGAAGATGACGTTGCTAAGTTTGCTACCGTTGGTGTTTGTCCAATGTGTGGCTCGGAGGTAAAAGATACGCCCACTGGCTACTGCTGTGAAAAGGGTCTCATTGATAGCGCCAAAAAGAAATGCTCTTTCCGCATGGGGAAGACCATTTTGTCGCGAGATATGACACCAGAAGAAGTAGAGAAGCTTTTACGAGAAAAGAAGAGCCAACTTTTAACAGGTTTTGTCTCTAAGCGTAAGAAGCGAACCTTTAGTGCATTCTTGGTGGTTGGCGAGGATGGCAATGTCGGTTTTGAATTTCCACCTCGTGAAGAGGGGGCTGCCTCAGGGGCTGCTAAGAAAACAACTCGTCGGACGACAAAACGTACGAGTTCGAAGGAGTAAGCGTCCGTTCGACATTCTCGATAAGTAATAGCGGGGGTGTTGCAGAGATCAGGATTCCTGGTCTTTTGTAACACCTCTTTTTTTCTTCACCTGCACTATCTTGACTCAACGTCAAAATAGCCATACGGTTCGTCAGTTTTTGGAGAAATTGACGTATCGTCCTCTTATTTTGTTCTTCTTATTGGCGAGCAAATTACTTAACTGATTATTGGTGGGCGGAAAAGAAAGAAGGGTGTGTTACTGTTGTAGTAGCACACCCTTGTAGTGGAGGGTTGCCAGCAAGAGGATTATGCCCTTGTATCTTGTTCGGGGCTGGTTGGTGAAGCCTCATTCGAGGAGTGGCTCTGCGCCGTCCCTTGAGTTGGGTTCTTCGAGACAAAGATCTGGTCGATACGGTTATTGTCAACGTCAATCACCTCGAACGTATAGCCCGCCCAAGTCACCTTGTCTGTGCGTTTCGGAATCTTACGAAGCATGTACATCATAAAACCAGCAACTGTTTCGTAAGTAGAGTCTTCTGGGAACTCGTCAACATCGAGAGCGTGTTCCAAATCGTCAATAGGTGTAGAGCCATCTACCAACCAGGAGCCATCGCCGCGGTCGATGATTTGCAATTCGTCTTGAGTGACTACTAAGTCTCCCATCACGGTACTCATCACGTCATTCAAGGTAATGACGCCGACTACGAGGGCGTATTCGTTAATAATCACGGCAAAATCAGCTCCTGCACGTTGGAACACATCCAAGACCTCCGAAAGCGTCAGACTATCTGGAATAAACGGGCAAGTTTGAATAACTCCCTGCTCTTTCAAAGAGATATGTTTCCCTGCAAGCACCTGTTTAAGGATATGCTTAGAGTCGACATAACCAACAACATGGTCAAGGTCATGATCGCATACTAAGAAGCGGTTATAAGGCACCGAGGTGATTTTGGCACGAATGTTTTCTTCAGATTCATCCAACGTGAAAAATACAATGTTTTCACGAGGAGTCATTGCAGAGGGAACTAAACGGCTTTCCAGATCGAATACATTCTGAATGACAGCCTCTTCTTGAGGGGCGATAACACCAGCAGCGGCACCTGCGCCCACGCTCGCCAAAATATCTTCAGAGGTAATTGTGTCCTGGCGTTTTGTAGGAAATCCAATAGAGCGCAATAGCGAGTCAGAAAGACGTTCTAATGCAAAAACCAAAGGTCGCAAACAGGCAATGCAAAAACGCATTGGTCGAACAACTGCCATTGCGGTTACTTCAGGACGGGCAATAGCTAAGCGTTTTGGCAATAAATCAGCAAAGATAACGAAGAGCAACGTAGCAAGTGAGAACGAAAGAATAAAGCTCACTTGGTCAAGAAACTGGTACGGGATGACTTGTTCAAGACACCACATGAAGAAGGGGGAAAATGTGGCGTCTCCCACAATACCGCCTAACAATGCCACGGCATTGAGGCCTAACTGAATGGCAGAGAAGAATTGTCCTGGTTGCTCTTGTAAGTCCAAAACCAATTTGGCTCGACGATCACCTTCCTCTGCAAGGGCTTGCAAGCGCGAACGACGGGCAGCCGCAAGAGAAATCTCCGAGCAGCTCAAGAAGGCGCTAATAAAAATAAGGATAAGCAGTGTGATCAGTTGTGAGTATGAAGTCATAGACTATTTACCAGGAGTATCAAGCTTATTATTTTAGCATGAGCGTGTAAGGCATTGTTTTTTCGAGTGAATCTTACTTTTTCCTGAGAAAAATTAGAAAAACACTCGAAAAATACATTTAACTAAGTGTTGTAATTCGTGCGAAACTCATTTCATTTTGTTGCTTGAGCTTTACAACAGCTAGGAAATTCGGTCTAATTCTTAAGGTCTGCCTTTAAGGAAAGTGAAATATTTGGCAGGCTTAAACATCATCACATAGGATTCAAAAAATGAAAAATGCAAAGCTGTTAGCTGCTATGGCTGTAGTAGCCGCGGGCACCATTACTTTGCCTGCAATGGCAGGCACAACGTTGGACGCTGTGAAAAAACGTGATTACTTAGTTTGCGGTGTAAACACGTCGGCCCCGGGGTTTGGTGGCGCTGATAGCCAGGGGAATTGGGAAGGTTTGGATGTCAACATTTGCCGTAGCGTTGCTGCAGCTGTTTTGGGTGATGCCAAGAAGGTTAAATTCATTCCGTTGACTTCTTCCCAGCGTTTTACTGCTTTGCAGTCTGGGGAAATTGATGTTTTGGCCCGTAACACGACCTGGACGATGACTCGCGATACAACGCAGGGTGCAATGTTTGTGGGTACATCCTATTACGATGGTCAGGGTTTCATAGTGCCGAAGGAATACGGCATTAAGAGCATCAAGGAATTGGATGGCGCCTCCATCTGTATTCAATCTGGTACGTCTACTGAAAAGACGTTGGCCGACTATTTCCGCACGAACAACCTCAAATATAAAGCTGTGGTATTTGATGCTGCAGAAGCCATTCAGGGGGCATTCTTGTCTGGTCGTTGCCAAGCGTACACGACCGACCAGTCCGATTTAGCTGGTATGTTGACGCATGCTCAGAATCCCGAAAAATACGAAATTCTTCCAGAAGTGATCTCCAAAGAACCTTTGGGTCCGGTCGTGCGTCAGGGCGACGATCAGTGGTTCCAGATTGTCCGTTGGACCTTAGCTGCTATGGTTGAAGCTGAGGAACTCGGTATCACGCAGGCTAACGCTGATGAATTGCGGAAAACCAGCACGAATCCTAATGTGTTACGTGTTCTTGGTGCGAGCGACGACATGGGTCGTGGCATCGGTTTGGACAAAGAATGGTCCTACCGTATCGTCAAGCAGGTTGGTAACTATGGCGAATCTTGGGAAAAATACTTTGGCCCGAAATCCGCTCTCAAACTCCCTCGCGGTCTTAATAAGCTGTGGACGCAGGGTGGTTTGATGTACGCTCAGCCGATCCGCTAAGCGAATCGCTAATTACGCAAAGGCTCCCTGAGATTTTCAAGGGAGCCTTTGTTATTATTGTAAATCCCCTATGTGTGCAGAGAGTCATTGACATAGTGACACTTTCCCCAGCATCTGCACCATTCCTCTCAACTTTCTCTACAGAAAGAGTACGTGATGTTATCGAAAGACACTTTTGGCATAGACGGTGATGATGCCTGGAAGGAGCGTTTGGCTGCCAAGCGACGAAGGGACTATACGATTCAAGCGGTTCTGTTGCTTGTTCTTTTTGCGTTACTTGCTTCCGCCGTCATGAATGTGTCTGAGAATCTAGAAGCACGTCATATTCGTAGCGGTTTTGCTTTTATTTCCAACCCTGCAGGCTTTGACGTGGGTGAAACTGCTATTGCGTTTAGTAGCTTTGATCCAATGTGGAAGGCTTTTGCTGCAGGTATTCTTAATACAATCAAAATCTCTCTGTACTCTATCGTGACAGCCACTCTTATGGGGGTAGTGGTCGGATTGATGCGCCTTTCCCGACATCCGATGCTGAGATTTTTGGGTGCGGCTCATGTTGAGGTTTATCGCAATATTCCGCTGATTGTTTTGTTTTTGGCGGTTTATTTGACCGTGACCGAATTGTTGCCGAGCGCTCGTGGAGCGTTGCATATTGGCGACTGGGTCTTTCTTTCAAAAAGCGGGCTTCAGTATGCGGAGCCAGTACAGGCTCTTTACGCAACAATAAGTGCTTTTGGAGCAGGGGTCATTGCGGCTTTGGCAACTTATAAGTTGTTGCTAAAACGCCTTACTAGTCTTATTGCGAGTCTTTGGGGGTTGTTGGCTTTAGCTGTAGTTGCAGTGGTCGTTTGGGTGAGCTTTGGTGCTATTGGGGGTTGGGTCCATCCCGAACAGACTCGCTTTGCCTTATCTGGTGGTGGACAATTTACGCCAGAATTTTTAGCACTTTGGTTAGGATTGACTCTTTTTACTTCGGCGGCTATTGCTGAAATCGTGCGCGCTGGCGTGTTGGCTGTACGCCCTCAGCAGTGGGAGGCGGGCTTAGCCCTTGGTTTAACTCGTGCCGAAACAGTAAGCTACGTTATTTTCCCACAGTCGATGCGCTTGGTGATTCCGCCTTTGGCTAGTCAATACATGAATTTGACCAAGAATTCTTCTTTGGCAGTGATTGTTGGGTATCCAGATTTGGTCAATATCGGGAATACGGCTATCAATGTGAGTGCACAAGCGTTAGAGGTGATTTGTATCATCATGATGGTGTACTTGACCTTGAATCTCATCATCTCGGTGGTGATGAATGCTCTGAATGCTCGCGTTATGCGGGCTCCACAGTAACGCCGAGGAGGAGAACAAGATGCAAGTAGTTTCTCAGAGCGCCTTCCACGGTACGTTTTGGCAACGAATCCAAAAACAATTTTTCTATTCTAAGTGGGCAGGGTTGCTTACCTGTTTCGTCTTTGCCGTCATTTTGTACATCTGCTTCCGTTTGTTTACATGGGGCGTCGTAGATGCAAGTGTGGGTAGCGCCGAAGTTTGTCGACAGGCTAGTGGCGCTTGTTGGGGATTTGTTGCTGAAAAATGGCGTTTGATTATTTTTGGGCGTTTCCCTTATGAAGAACAGTGGCGTCCTGCTGTGGCGACGATTCTGCTCATTGCGGCATTGGTAATTAGTGCTATTCCTGCCTTCTGGAATAAAGTGATGGCCCGTTATCTCCTATGGGTTTGGGTGATTGCGTTTTTTGGATTCTTCACCTTGATGAAAGGAGGGATCTTTGAGCTAACGCCTATCTCTACGGATATGTGGGGTGGGTTTCCATTGACTGTCGTTTTGACGCTTTTTGGGATGGGAATATCGATTCCTTTAGGTGTCATTTTGGCTATTGGTCGCCGTAGCTCTATGCCAATTGTCTCAGGCATTAGTACTGGATACATTGAGTTAGTGCGAGGTATTCCGCTTATTACAGTGCTTTTTATGGCGACTTTTATTTTCCCCTTGTTGTTACCAGCGGGAACGCGTATGGATGCGTTCTGGCGTGTGACGATTGCGATTGTTCTCTTTCAGGCCGCTTATATTGCCGAAACGGTTCGCGGAGGGATTCAAACGATTCCTGCGGGGCAATTTCATGCTGCGGAGTCTTTGGGGCTCAACAAGGTGGAAACATATATTTATGTGATTTTGCCGCAGGCACTAGTTGCAGTGATCCCTGCATTTATCAATAGCTTGCTTTCTTGTTTTATGGATACTTCGCTCGTGACGGTCGTATCAATGACGGACCTCACAGGGGCATTGAAGCTTGCGTTAGGGGATGCGGAGTGGAGAGCCTTCTTTGTGGAAGGCTATCTCTTCATCGCGGCGATCTACTTTGTTTGTAGTTTCATTATTTCTCGTTATAGCCTTTGGTTAGAGGCGTATTTGAGAGGGAATAAGAAAAGATAAAAGAAAAAGAGTAAGCTAGAAAGATACTCTTAATCAGGAAAAGGTGAAATTATGTTTGTGACCTTTCATGAACACATCATCCGCGTTTCTCATGGATCAGCAGAAGGGCTGACTAAGGCGGAATTATGGGAAGCGCTGCTTGAATTTGTACGCAAGCCCCAAGAATTTGTTGAACACATGACTCACGCTGAAATTTTGGAGGAAACTAAAACGGAGGCTGGAGCGAAGCTGACCCGTAAGTTGCACTTTGACAAGGTAGAAGTCAACGACTCGGTAGATATCCGCGAAAAAGATAGTGAGATTGTAACCTCAGTGGCTGCCTCTGAGCACTTCCCGGAATCGACCTTCCTCATAAAGGTGGAAGAGCCCGAAGAAGGCAATCTCTTTATGCGCTTTATCTACTCGGAAGATGAACGCAACGAAAATCCAATGTACCAAGATATTCGTAAACAGGCCTACCAGGCAAAAGATGAACACCTCGTCGAAGAGCTTTTGAAGTGGATCTTCAACAAGAAAAAGAACTAACGAACTGTTGATCAATTAATCAAAGCGTCCATAGCCCTAGATGGTGAAGCGGACGCTTTTTTGTCTAACAAGAAAAAACATGACAACCTCAGAACGTATTGTTAACCTGATTGCACAGGATATCTCCGCTAAAGATTGGCAAGTTCAAGCGGTGTTAGATTTATTTGCAGAGCAAGCGACAGTCCCTTTTATCGCACGCTATCGTAAAGAGCGCACTGGTGGTCTTGATGATGCACAGTTGCGTCTGCTCGAAGAACGCTTTCTTTTTTTTAAGGCGCTAGAAGAACGCCGAGAAACAATCGCCCGATCCATTGAACAGCAGGGGAAAATGACCCCTGAGATCGAGGCCGCATTATTCGGAGCAAAAACAAAGCAAGCCTTGGAAGATATTTATCTCCCTTACCGTGTGAAGCGTCGTTCACTTGCTACAGAGGCGAAAGCGGCAAATCTCGAACCTCTGCTTGATGTGGTTCTTGGGAATCCCCAAGCGGAGGTGCGTACGTTAGCTGTAGGGTATGTTAAGGCTGATACAGCTTTTAGCACTGTAGAGGATGTCCTCAAAGGGATTCGTGCAATTTTTGGCGAACGCATCACAGACTGCACTGAGTTGGTATCTGGATTGCGTCAGTTTGTCTGGGAAAATGCCTCTTTAGAAAGTGTTCGCTCTAATGAAGTGGAGGACGCCGAAGGAGTTTTCAAAGACTATTATGAGTACTCTGAACCGATTTCAGAAATTCCTTCACATAGAGCGTTAGCGCTTTTCCGCGGCTACGATCGTCGAGTGTTAACGCTTTCGCTACGAGAGGATGATTATATCGTTGAGCATTATCTAAATACGGTTTTTGATACCTTAGGGCTCGCCAAAGAACACCGTCAAGCTGGGTCTTGGGTGTTGAACACAGTGCAGTGGGCATGGCGTGTGAAGTTGCGCCCGAGTTTCTCTACAGATCTTTTCTCTCAGTTGCGTGAACAGGCAGAAAAACAGGCTATTGATGTTTTTGGAACCAATTTAAAATCTCTGTTAATGGCGCCTCCAGCAGGGACAAAAGTGGTCATGGGTTTAGATCCAGGATTTAGAAATGGGGTAAAAGTTGCTGTCGTGAATGCTCACGGTGCATTGGTAGACACTGTGATCATTTATCCTTTTGGTCCTCGAGTTGAGCAAGCGAGGGCGCAAATCGTCGCTATGGCGAAAAGGCATCAAGTGGAATTGATGGCAATTGGTAACGGTACGGCAAGCCGCGAAACAGATGCCTTTGTGGGTGAAATATTGCGGGAATACTCCGATCTCAAAGCACACAAAGTAATTGTGAGTGAGGCAGGTGCGAGTGTGTACTCTGCTTCTGAAGTCGCTTCTGAAGAATTTCCTGATGTTGACGTAAGTTACCGTGGAGCGATCTCCATTGCACGCCGTTTGCAAGATCCACTTGCAGAATTAGTCAAAATTGATCCAAAAGCGATTGGCGTGGGGCAGTATCAACACGACGTTAACCAGTCACACCTCAATGCACGCCTCAATAATGTGGTGGAAGATTGTGTGAACGCCGTTGGAGTGGATGTGAATACGGCAAGTGTTCAAATTCTTCAGCGCATTTCTGGGTTGGGACCAATACGTGCCCGTAATATCGTTGAGCAGCGAACAAAAGATGGACTCTTCCGTAATCGTGAACAGTTGCGCAAAGTTCGTGGAATGGGACCCAAAGTCTATGAATTAAGCGTCGGTTTTTTGCGCATCAACAATGGCGAAAATGCCTTGGACTCGACCTCGGTACACCCTGAATCTTATTCCCTCGTCTCTCAGATGCTGAAGGTGCTCGGGAAGCCACTCAATGAAGTGATTGGCAATACAAAGCTCTTGAAAACATTGAAGTTAGAGCAGTTTGTGACGCCAGAAACTGGTTTACCAACGTTGCGTGACATCGTCACTGAACTTGAAAAACCAGGGCGAGATCCCCGTGAGGAGTTCTCTTATGCCCAATTTTCTGATGACGTCACTAGTATTGATGATCTGAAGCCAGGGATGAAACTTGAAGGTGTAATTACGAATGTAGCTCAATTTGGTGCGTTCGTGGATATTGGCGTCCATCAAGATGGACTGGTGCACATTTCTCAGCTAGCTGATCAGTTTGTGCAGGATCCACACCAGATTGTAAAAGTCGGAGATATTGTGCAGGTGCTTGTTCTAGAGGTTGATCAGCCGCGTCATCGTATTGCTCTTTCTATGAAACGGCAACCAGAAAAGAGTAGCTCTGATGGACGCCGAGTTCGTTCGCAGGGTAAGACCTCTTCTCGGCGAGATGAACCGCAAGGGGCAATGGCCAATGCTTTCAAACGTATTGGTGTGTGTTAATGAAGAAAGCCTTTCTGTCGAATTTGGAGATAGATTTTCACCTCTTTGAGCGATGATTTCCGTATAGAATAAATGCCTTTTTCAAGCATTGCTTATCTAAGCATTTTTTACGCGAAACGGTCTCTAGAGCGTTGATTTTTTAGTAGTTTTTATTATGACCAGTCCTAATCCCGCATTGGTACGTGATGTCGAAGATCGTCGTACTTTTGCCATTATTTCTCACCCTGACGCTGGTAAAACCACGTTGACGGAAAAGTTGTTGCTATTCGGAGGAGCTATCCAGTTGGCTGGCGCAGTCAAAGGGCGTAAGGCAGCACGACACGCCACCTCTGACTGGATGGAAGTTGAAAAAGAACGTGGTATTTCGGTCACCAGTTCGGTGATGCAGTTTAAGTACAACGACCACGTGATCAATTTGTTGGATACTCCAGGCCATGAAGACTTCTCTGAGGATACGTATCGAGTGTTGACCGCGGTTGACGCGGCCATCATGGTTATTGACGCAGCAAAGGGTGTGGAAGCACAGACGATCAAGTTGCTTGAAGTTTGCCGTATGCGAAATACGCCGATCATCACGTTTATCAATAAATTGGACCGAGAAGTTCGTTCACCGCTAGATTTGTTGAGCGAAATTGAGAGCGTGCTTAAATTGCAGTGCGTGCCTATTACTTGGCCGATCGGGATGGGAAAAACGTTTCGTGGTGTTTTCTCTTTGCTCAAAAACTGCATGGTGAAATTTACCGCTGGCGAAGAGCGTTTGACAGGTGATCGAGAAATTATTGAAGATTTAAATAATCCAGAATTAGATCAATTATTTCCGATGGAAATGCCTATCGCTCGAGAAGGTATTGAATTAATTCAAGGTGCTACTGAACCATTTGACTTACAAAAGTTTTTAAATGGTGAACAAAGCCCTGTATTTTTTGGTTCTGGTGTAAATAATTTCGGTGTACAGGATTTATTGGATGCGCTTGTTAATTGGGCTCCATCTCCGCAACCACGCCAAACTAATACTCGAAAGATAGAACCCGTTGAGGAACCATTTACGGGTTTTGTATTTAAGATTCAGGCCAATATGGATCCGCGTCACCGCGACCGTATAGCCTTTTTCCGAGTATGCTCTGGGCGCTATACGCCAGGGATGAAAGTCTTCCATACTCGTGAGGGTCGCGAGATGAAGATTGCCAATGCTTTGACCTTTATGGCACAAGATCGTGTGATTATGACTGACGCAGTGGCTGGAGACATTATTGGTATTTACAATCACGGCCAACTTCACATTGGGGATACGTTAACGGAAGGCGAACAGCTCACGTATACAGGGATCCCAAACTTTGCGCCTGAACTTTTCCGTGCTGCTCGAAGCAAAGACCCCTTCAAAGCCAAGCAGCTTCAGAAGGGTTTGCAAGAACTTGGGGAAGAAGGTGCTATTCAAGTTTTCACCAACGATCTTGGCAATATTATGTTGGGTGCTGTGGGTCAATTGCAGTTTGAAATTGTTGCACAACGTTTGGAAACGGAGTACAAGGTTGGAGCAATTTACGAGCACACGGACGTCTCGACGGCTCGTTGGTTATCCTTCCCCGACGAAGCTACGAAGAAAGATTTTGAGTCAGAGCAGGCGGCTCGCTTGGCAACAGATGTGAATGGAAACATGGTCTATTTAGCCACTTCCATTTATAACCTGGAAACCACGATGAAGCACTGGCCGCAAGTCAAATTCCATGCTACTCGCGAAATGAATGAAAGGTTTGAGTAAATACTTACTCTCATGGAATTGCCTGCAATATAAGAAAATAACAGCGATTACTCACTAACATTGCTAGAGAGGGGAAGCCGATTCCTTTCGGAAGTTCACTGAGATACAGAGCCCCAAGATGGACAAAAGAGAATGTTCCCAAAGGTGGACATAAGTCTGGCAAAACTCCCCTCAAAGAGAAAGCCCCTGCGATTTTTTCATCGTGGGGGTTTCTGTTTGGATAGAAAAAATAATTTGATTTGTTTTCGAATTTATCAAAATTTTGGGAAAAAAGAAAACGAATTCTAAATTCCCGATAAGTAATTATCTACCGAGTTTAGAAAGGTCAAAAACTTCTTATCACTTAGTCAATTAATTGGATGAATCGTGAGTTCACGACCAGTGTGATCCACAATAGATTTTTGTAGCGCAAGGTCTGATTCATCTCCGCTTTCGCTATGTGCTTTGGAATCATAAAGGTCATACGCTTTTCGATTTGCCACTGGCGTGACGTTGGGCATCACAATATTGCAACCGTATAGAATCCCCTGAATACGGCCGTCGGGATGGATTGTTTCAAGAGAGGTTGAGGCGACAATATTCACGTGTTTTAAGACCAAACGTACTACTGCGATCATGTTGAGCGAGAGTTGAAGCAACGGAGTTTTTGCGAGCATGCCTTCGTTCACCATATCTCCGCCGCGACTCGTAATATAGGGCCCCATTCCGATGATTTCGGGGTCAAGACGTTGGAAACCACGTATATCCTGAACCAGATCGTCTAAGGTCTGATTTGGCAACCCGATCATGACTCCAGTGGCTAGTTGGTAACCGACTTCACGGAGGTTTGCCAAGTCGAGATAACGATTAATGAGGACTTTTTCATGCTTTCCAGGCGTGCTATGCAAGGCATCAAAAATCTTTTGATTTGTGGACTCGATGCGCAATAAATAACCCAACCCAGAGGGGTTACCAGCAGCGTTCGCCCATTGCTGATAGGTCTCTTTTGTTTGTTCCCCGAGGCTCAAGAGAATGCCCAGACCATTTGGAAGTTCAGGGCAAACCGTTTTTTCATGAATCTCAGTGACGACTTCAGAGATGAATTTAATCCATTTTGGATCGCGTCGTTCACCAGCTTGTATGCCAATAGATCCATATCCTTTTTTAAATGCAATTAAGGCGGAATTGATAATAACTTCTTTTTCGAGAGTATATCTATCAACAAAATGATTATCTTTTCTAATTCCGCAGTATCGACAATTAGCAGTACAAATATTACTAATTTCAATTAAACCACAAAGTACAATTTTATTACCAAGGCATTTTTCGGTTAAATCAAATGCGGCTTTTTGAAGTTTTTTGCAGTCTTCTGGATCAGAAAGCCCCAGTAAGAATCTAAGTTCTTCATCGCTAAATTCTGACTTCTGAAGGATAAGATCAAGATTCATCATGATGGTAGATTGGAGAGCTGGTTAACAATGGCGAGCACTTGAGGATGCTACTGCCACAATCGGTAAGAGATAGCGTAGAGGAAGTATCTTTGCGCAGAATGGTTTTCTTTTTTTATTTTCCCCGACTTTTTTCGTAACGAAGTTGGAAATTTTGCCTCGATGCTAGAATAGCCAAATGTTTTTACGGCAACGACTATGTGTCTAGCGAGATGCCTATAGAGAAAAACAGCCGGGAGAGAATCACTCTGGCCCGGCTGTTTCATTTGGGAATTACATATCCTCTTCTTTAAGCGGTTTACGCAACTCTGCACGAACGTTATCCATAGCAGAGTAGAAGGCCTTCATCATCACTAGACCGAGGAATTTACCGCTATCGGTGACGACAATACGATCGGGGTCGTTGGGGTCGTCCTTAATAGCACCTAACAAGCGTAAGCCCATCATCTCTTTGAAGAGCGTGCGGTCGACATTGACGCCGTGAACCTCACGGAAGTAACGGCGAGAGAGTCGATGGGAGAAGAGCCCTAACATCAAGCGATATTGCAAGATGGAGTGCTTGTCAAACTGACGACGACGTTCAACCCCGGTGTGACCAGCTGCAATGCGCTCCCCATATCGACGAAGGCTGAAAGTGTTCACGTACAAGCTGTCACCCAAGAAGCTAAAGGCACCAGAACCAACGCCCAGGTATTCGTCATGGTCAACGACGTATTCGTCAAAGCCTTCATCATTCGTACGGCCGAATGTCCAGGAGGTGAGCTGACGATAGTGAGAGCCCAATGTATCCATGATGACGCCATACTGTTCAGCTAACTGACTACCTTCGGCAGCAATAACATTTTTCACGCTCTTACGGGTCTGAGAAGTCACCATCAGAGGGTAAGTGGTCACTTGACGAGGATTGAGCTGACGAATCTTATCCATATCGCTCTGCAACATGTCTAAGGTCTGGCCACGGAAGCCAAAGATCATGTCTACGTTACAGACAGGGAAAAGCTCCTGAGCATACTGGAGACGCTCAAAAATCTGTTCGCCCGAACCAAACTTTTCATAACGTTCTGCGAGCTTGAGAATGTCGTCGTTGAAGCTCTGTACACCAATAGACATACGATCCACTAACCCTTTGAGGTTGCGGAATTGTGGCGTCATAATGATCTGCGGGTCCGTTTCACAAGAAATTTCTTTGATGGACGGGAAAAGCTTCTTAGCGTGCTCAAGCGTTTTTATGAGTTCAGATTCAATAATCGTTGTCGTACCACCACCTACGTACATGGATTGGAAGTCATAACCCAACGCCTTCACATAGTCCATTTCTTTACGCAAGTTCTCAAAGTATGCACGAGCCGTGTGCTCTTTAAACAAAAAGCGATGGAAAGTACAGTACGAGCACAGAGTATGACAAAACGGGATGTGCGCATAGAGAAGATACTGATGACCATCCTGAGGAGGTGGGGGACTATTAAGAATGACCGGATCACAATGAAGATATTTCTTCGTGTAGTAATCCATGATGCGATCGGTCATGTTGATCGCCCATTCAGGCATTAAATCCTGGTGGTGTGCGGTTGAGCTCATAAGAATAAATGTCGTTTCAAACAAAAAGATATTGAATTTTAGCCTACTCTGGTATCGAGCGAAAAACTATTTGAGGAATAGATCGATTGATAAAAGCAATAGGCTATTCCCTTACTGCAGTAGGGGAATAGCCAGAGTAGAACCTCAATAAAAGTATTACCCGTGAGTGGCGTAAAGTTTCTGGATGATGTCTTTAAATTTATTACTCAGGGGCCCGCGTTTGAGTTTCAGCGTTGGAGTAAGTAGCCCGTTTTCAATAGTCCAAGGCTCACGAGTGAGTACTACTGCGCGTGGCAAAGCATAATGCGGGAAATCCTTTGCAGCCACTTTAGCACGTTTGAGAGCAGTGCTTCGCACAGCAGGAACAGAAAGTGATGCATCATCATCGGGATCGACGCCGTGCTCTTTAGCAAGGGACTTCCACTCTTCTTCGTCAACTACAGCGATCAAGCTGAGGTAAGGGCGGTTTTCACCAATAATGTAGGCCTGAGCAAAAAGCTGATCTGTTTCGATGGCACTTTCAAGGTCAGCAGGAGGCACTTTTTCCCCAGTACTGGTGACGATAATTTCTTTAATACGTCCCTTAATTTGGAGCATGCCAGCGTCGTTAAATGCACCAACGTCCCCAGTGCGCAACCAACCATCTTCTGTGAAGGCGTTGGTGCTATCTTCAGGGCGATTCCAATAGCCTTTCATCACTGTTGGACCTTTAATTTGGATTTCATCGCCTTCGCCTAAACGCAACTCTACATTGCAGAAGGGACGGCCCACTGTGGCGGGTTGATTGAGCGTCTGGTTGTTCCCTGCGATGATCGGGCTGGCTTCTGTCATCCCATACCCCTGAATAATGGGTAAACCAAGGCCACAAAAAGTACGGGCAACCTTAGCATTAAGAGCGGCGCCACCAGAAATGGCAATGCGCAATTTGCCACCAAACTGGCTCAGCAACATATTGGACACTTTGCGTAAGAGTAAGGAGCGGACAACAGGGTCCAAGAACTCACGCCAGGTATGCTCTTGTGGTAAAAGATTCTTTTTGCAGAAATCGCGCCAGCCTACTTCCGTGGCCCAATTAAAGAGGAAGCGGGCAAAGCCGCTAGACTTCTTCAACTTGTCTTCTACACGTGCAAAAATACGTTCATAGACGCGTGGCACAGATATGATGACATCTGGTTTGATGGTCTTCAGATCGTCTGCCAGAAGCAAAATAGAGCGGTTGTAGGCGATACGACAACCTGTAGCGAGAGCCAGATAGTAGCCAGCAGTGCGTTCAAACGTGTGCGAAAGCGGTAAGAAGGAGAGGAAAGTATCCCCTACGTTTGGTGACACACAGACAAGCGTGGCCTTTACATTGCTCACGATATTGTCGTGGGTGAGCATCACGCCCTTAGGGCGACCAGTCGTCCCCGAAGTATAGATAATACCCGCAAGATCATCCCCTTCGGGCATAGCTGGAAGTTCATTTGTAAACTCTTCGCCTGCTTTCAAAAAGCCCTCAGCGCCCACAATATTGAAATGTTCGTCTTGAATAGGATCAGTCACTTCATCGGCCTCAGTCACGATCACGTGATTCAGGTCTGGCATTTCCACGCCAGTGGCGCGAATTTGTTCCCAACGAGTGAGTTTGTTAGTCACCAAAACTTTAGCCTGGCTATCAATAATGATGAATGCACAAGCACCTGGCGTATCGATCGCGTGGAGAGGCACGGGGATCAAACCATTAGCAAGTGCTGCCTGATCTGCACAAACGTGATCGATACAGTTCGGCATAAGGATGGCAACATGTGTCCCTCTAGCAAGCCCCTTCTGGGCAAAGGATTTTCGCCAAGCAAGGATCTTGTTGCCCAACTCTTTGTAGGAGTAGCTAACCCACTGATTGGTTGCGCGATCAAACTGGCGAATGGCTTCTTGCGATGAATACAGCTTAAGACTATTCTCGAACAATCCTGGCAAGGTATGAATAGCATCAAGATCGTAGGAACTTCTTGTTTCACTAGTTGTCACTGTTAATTCCTTCTTATTTTTTCTTCACAATAAAGTCTGGCAATGCTTTGCCGTGTCGTCATTCAACATACTGAAAGACGGTCTATTTTTGGGATCTCAAAAATAGGGGTTTACCCTAATTCTAAAGAGATTTTCTTCTCTTCGAGTTCTTCCCAGCGTTGATAACTTGTTGCTATTTCTTCTTCAAGCTGTTGAGCACGTTCTTTATCAAGCTTTATTTGCTCGACAGATTGAGTGTGATAGTTGGTGCTACTCATCTTGTCGATGAGTTTAGTTTGCTCCGCTTCAAGTTCAGCAATACGATTTGGAAGCTCTTCGAGTTCTTTGTTTTCTTTATAGCTAAGGCGCTTTTGTTCTTTCTTCACAGGGCGGCTTGGCTTTGCGGGTTCACTTGCTGGTTTACTTTCAATGAGAGTAGTTTCCTTCGGACGCTGATGAATCCAATCGGAATATCCACCTACGTAAGCTCCCCACTTGCCTTTACCTTCGGGAACGAGCACTTGTGTGACGACGTTGTCCAAGAACCGACGATCATGACTGACCAAAATAATCGTTCCAGAATAATTAGCTAAGGTCTGTTCCAATACATCTAAGCTGTCAATATCCAAATCATTGGTGGGTTCATCTAAAACCAATAAACTGGCAGGCAGAGCGAACAATCTAGCTAAGAGCAAGCGGTTGCGCTCGCCACCAGAGAGAGAACTCACTGGAACATTGACGCGGCGTGGCGGGAAAAGAAAGTCCCCCATGTACGCAATGATGTGTTTTTTCTGCCCAGCGATCTCGACCCATTCAGAGCCAGGGGAAATAGTATCGGCAACGGTTTTATTCAGGTCGAGCTGAGCACGAAGCTGATCAAAGTAAGCTACTTGAATGTTGGTGCCAATCTTCACTTCGCCAGAGTCTGGCTGTAGCTTACCCAAGATGAGTTTGATTAACGTGCTTTTACCTACACCATTTGGACCAATTAAACCGAGTTTTTCTCCGCGTAATAGCGTGAAGTCGAAGTTTTTCACGATACTGCGGTCATCGAAGGATTTGCAGAGACCTTTGATTTCAGCCACGATTTTTCCACTCTTGGCTCCTTCATCAATCGCCAGCTTCATATTCCCCGTGAGATCACGACGCTGTTCTCGTTCACGACGAAGTGCTTCAAGGCGGCGAACACGACCTTCGTTACGAGTGCGACGCGCTTCGATTCCTTTTCTAATCCACACTTCTTCTTGCTTCCAGAATTTATCAAATCGCTGGTTTGCTAAAGACTCACTGTGTAGTTCATAGTCTTTCTTTTCCTGATAAGCAGCAAAGCTACCAGGGTAGGATCTCAATTGACCTCGATCGAGTTCAATAATGCGAGTAACGACATCGTCTAAAAACTGACGGTCATGAGTAATAACGATCAAAGAGCGTGAATTTTTATATTCTGTATTACAAATTATCTCTAAAAGGGAGATCGCCTCGATATCTAGATGGTTTGTTGGTTCGTCTAGGAGTAATACGTCTGGGGAGAGAGCGAATGCAAGCGCAAGTGCTGCACGTTTGCGTTCTCCCCCGCTTGCTTGTCGAGGCGAGAGATCTTGATGTACATCGAAACGTTCGATGTATTCATCGAGCTTGGCGAGGACGCGCCATTTTTCTCGATCATCTGGGTAGTGATCTAGATTCCCTCGAAGAATTAAACTTTCGCGAATCGTTTTTGCTTCAGGAAGGAAGGGTTCTTGTTCGACATATTGAATGTGAAGACCATCTTGCGCAATACGATCTCCGTGGTCAGGGTGTTGAGTATTGGCCAGAATGGAGAGAAGCGTGCTTTTTCCTGTGCCGTTGCGTCCAATGACGCCGATGCGTTCACCTGGTTCCAGAGCGAAATTCGCGCCATCAAGAAGCGGCAAATCTCCCCAAGAGACATCGACGTTTTGTAGGGTGATCAGAGACATAACAAAAACCGTATCGAATAGAAAGAGAAAGCAGTGATACAAAACAATCACTGCTTCTTGTGGTGCATTAGTAAAAACTTTTTTAGTGGTTGCTTGGTTCAAGGGTAAGCAACTGCAAGGTTCCGTCCTGAATCAATATTGTGGCTGGTTTGCGATCTAAAAGAGCAGAGTGCCCGCGGTTGCTTGTCCAGGTTCCAGACTCGCCAGAGAATTTGAAAGTCATTTCTTGATGAGCCCATCTTTCCGCAGCTGCAAGCGCATCAACTCCTAAGGCGAACAAACGTTTTGCCGTGAGGGAGTATGGCATTGCGGTCTGGAACTTCGCTTCAAAACTTTCATTGTTATATTCAACAAGGAGAGGAGAATCAACAAAGACCGCGTTATTCATGTCATAGACCAAAGAACTTGCCGTCGGATTGGTTTCAGGATCTCCTGGATTCAAAAGAGAAATTCCCCAAATCTGTGTATTGCGTGGCAAACGATTTATGACGAGGCTGGCTTGGGCTGCATCCAAAGACAAGAGAGCGACAGGGAATTGGGTCGTTCCTTGGGATTCAACCGAACGTAGTGCATTCTTGAGTCGTTCAAGGCGTTGTAAGTTTTCTTCAGTGCTAGGTGCTTGAGAAAGAGCTGAGATTTCTTGCACATAAAGTTGGCGTTGCTCCGAGTTCAATTGAGGTGGAGTAAGCTGCTTGAGTGAGTTGATCGTTGCTGGGTCGATCGGCATAATCTGATAAGGAACGACATGATCTTGCAGAGCTGTTTCATACCCTGCAGTAACTCGATAGTCCGTCTTATTTGCATCACGCACAATGAGTACCTTGGACAAAGGATTGTTCAATTGCTCCCATGATTCCGCGGCGAGCTTGGCAACGTAGTTGGCCTCTAATTCAGTAGAAAGCGACATCATCAATAGGTGAGCGTCGTTTTCAGCAATCATGTTATGAGTTGGAGTGTTCAAAGCGATCACGGGTAACGGTAAGCTCGGGAGACGCAACAAAGCATCAACTCGTTCACGTGAAAGAGGGCCAATAGCCACATCGGCACCAGCGATCGCGGCAGCTTTGAGTTGGTTATCCAAATTGTCATTAGAGCTCGATTCCACCATAATCAGACGGATATTTGGTTTGCGAATACTGGCTGCAGTTAAACCATTAAGGACGATTTTGTTCGCAGCAATGGTAGGTGCATTATCCCCTGGCATAATGACTGCAACGGTGAGAGGACGGTTGTCACCTGTATCAACTGAGTCGCTAGGCATCGTGCCTGATGCAGACTCAGACTCCACAGCTCGCGCAGTGGCTGGCTCGAATGAATCCGTTGCTGTAGTCGCACTCGCACAGAGCGGAATTGTTAGACTGAGCGAGCAACAAAACGCAATACGAAGTGAAGTAAGGACAGACACAATGAGTTCCCTAAGAGAGAGTTTAGTTTCAGATTTTTTGTTTCAGGCTTCTGGCTTACAAATGCAAGAGTGCCCAAGTGGCGCTTTGTATGTTGTTGGGCTACCCATCGGTAACTTGGGCGATATTACATTGCGCGCACTTTGGATTTTAAGCAAAGTCGACGCAATCGCGGCAGAAGATACCCGAGAAACTAAGAAAATATTAGAAAAATACGGCATTAATGCAAAATTGCTGTCGGTGAGAGAACATAACGAGCATGTTGGTGCTGAACAAATCATAAACTTTTTAGCCCAAGGTTGGCGAGTTGCTATGGTAACTGATGCTGGTACGCCAAGTATTTCGGATCCTGGGGCAAAAGTTGTCAAAATGGTGGTAGAGGCAGGGTATCGCGCCATTCCTATCCCAGGGTGCTCCGCGGTCATCACTGCACTCTCTGCTGCAGGTCTTGAGGGCAATGCCTTTACGTTTGTTGGATTCTTGCCTAGCCAAACGAAAGCACGCCACGCAGCTCTAAAAAAATGGTTAGAGCGCCCGGAGGCATTTGTTCTTTACGAGGCTCCTCATCGAATCGCAGACTTACTTCTGGATTTAGCACAACAAATTAACCCAACCCGCCCAGTTGTGATAGCGCGTGAAATTACGAAAAAATTTGAAGAGTTTACGTATCTTACTGGGGAAACAATGCCGCAATGGCTTTCAACTATGACTCCTAAAGGGGAATATGCCATTCTTATTGGTGCTGAGCAACGAGAAGCGATAGGACTAGAGTTAACCGAGGAACAAAAAGCTTGGCTAATGAATTTACTGCCCCTAGTCCCGACATCAAAACTTGCGGCTATTGCCGCAAAAGTAACTGGGATTGCACGCAGCGATGTTTATGAATGGCTTCTTACACAGAAGGAATCCTAACGGACATTAACTATGTTTCACGTGAAACATGGTCAGTTTTTGAAAGGCTGTTATGTTTCACGTGAAACTCCCTTTTCTTTCTCTGCGGGTAAATATAGGAAAAGCCACCGAAGGGTGGCTTTTATTTTGGCGTATAAGGGTCGATCAAGGACGAAGCGCAACTTCGCGTGCCTTAGAGGAGTGGATATTACGTACCAAGCCCTCTAAGAGAGATGAGAGCTCTTCAACCAAGTTGGAATTGGAAATTACGCCGACTAATTTATTGTTTTCATCCACGATAGGTAAGCGGCGGATGCCAAATTCGCGCATGCGTGCTAATGCGACAACCATAGACTCATCAACCGTAGCTGTGACAACAGGTGTGGTCATAATATCGGCCACGGTTACCTTGTTGGGATCTTGGTTCAGAGCAACAACTTGAATTGCAATGTCTCGGTCTGTGATCATCCCCTGAGGAATTTGTTGATCATCGACGATGACTAAGCTTCCAACGTGCTGTTCGCGCATTTGGGCTGCACATTCTGTAATTGTTTTGCTAGAGGGGGTCGTGGCGACATCATGTACCGCCATATCGATGACCTTCATAGAACGTGTACGCATGTTATTCCTTTGACAAAAACTCAGCGTTGATCAGAGGTGTACAAGAAAGACCAATAACAACTGGTCTTTCTCTCAGTAGAGGGGATCAACTCTGGGAGAGTTAATGTGATGAGTGACTCTGGGGGTCACAAGAATTCTGATTGCTGAGCGCTACAGTGGAGCGCTCAACTTCACCTCAATAGTTGTAGTTAGACTAGCAAAAATCTCAGGCTTTTGCTTTGCTGGTAGCCTAAGAAATCAGCGTAAAACTATTCTTTTTCAGTTTCTTCGCCAGCATCTGTTCCAGCATTAAAGAGAAGGTGCTGGAAAGTTGTGAAGTCGTACAAGTGTTTATCCATCAAGTGAGAAGGAGCAATACGCTGTAAGCTCATAAAGATATTGTAGATACGTCCAGGGAATTCACGATCCCATTCTCGAATAAGGGCCTTGATTTCTTGACGTTTTAAATTTTCTCCTTTGCCGCAAATTCCTTTTGCCGTGGTGGGGTAGCCCATGATTTTGGAAAATTTTTCAGTTTCGTATTCACGGACGTAAGCCAACGGGCGGATGACCGTATTCTTTCCATCATCACTGCGAAGAATGGGGGGCATGGCTTTAAGACGCCCACCGTAGAAAAGATTCAAGAGCAAAGTTCCCACTATATCGTCCATGTGGTGTCCTAAAGCAATTTTGGTGCAACCATGTTCACGAGCTACACGGTAGAGAATGCCACGACGCAAACGAGCGCAAAGTGAACAGATATTTTTCCCATCAGGGATGATGCGTTCAATGATAGAAAAAGTGTCCTGGTCTTCAATATGAAACGGCACACCAGTCTTTTCTAAATAGCCTGCTAATACTTCTCGAGGGAAGTTAGGAATGTGCTGATCAATATTTACGGCTAACAGATCAAATTTAATCGGGGCACGCTGCTGGAGTTTTTTCAAAACATCCAAGAGTACAAAGCTATCTTTACCGCCACTCATAGCAACTAAGACTTTATCGCCATCTTCAATCATATTGAAGTCGGTAATGGCCTGTGCGGTGAGTCGAACAAGACGTTTTTCGAGTTTTTTCACTGCAACACTTTTCTTGTTTTTCTTGGGCGTAGCTTCGGTATGATCCTCTGTTCCTGTGATGTTTTCTGCGAGGTCACTAGGAGGAACGGTATCAACCAAATTAATAGGGGTAGCAGGAATATTGGTAGGCATAGACGTTAAGCTTTGAGTAAAGAGAAAGCCACTCCTTCGCGCCAGATTTCTAGTCCCACCGAGTCAGCCTTTTCGTAAGCCATAGGCTTAGCGGTAGCGAGGCGAAGTAGCACGACCGACGGGAAAGAAACGAGGGAGCTAGCGAGATGATTAATGAGCGTTTCCTGAAGTTCGAAATGCTGGCTTTGGGTTTCTTTTTCAATAGTTTTGAGAAGCTTTGTGTAGTCAAGCACATCATTGATATTATCGTGTGCACTTATAGCACTTTCATTGCGAACCCATACTTCACAGTTGATGATTAAGGGTTGTGCACGCTTATGCTCATGATCGTAAACGCCGATAGAGCAGAGTAGACGAAGATTCTCAATGAAAATTTTTGTACACTGAGTTTTGAGAAGCCAAGAGATATTGTTGGACATTATGATGTAGGAACTTTCGATAACGCGAAAGAAATATGATACTCAGCTTCTGGCTTGTTTACTGTAAAGAGTGCTCCTTGTATGCGTTGGTTTTTAAGCATTTTCGTTTTGCTTGTTGTTGTTCTTAGTTTTATTCCGACTTTGCAGAAGTGGGGATTGGGAAGACTGCCTGGTGATATCAACTTTACGTTGATGGGGCGTCATATCTCTATTCCTTTGATGAGTACGATTCTTTTGACCTGCGTAGCGCTAGTTGTAGGGAGACTTTTTTAGGCCTGATTGATTGCCCGGTGTAATTGCTCTAAACGTATAGCACGAATAACCTCTCCCATCGCCCCGCCAGATGCGTTGACACTGGCCTCTTGAATTCGAGCAAAATCAATGTCCCGCCAAGCGGGGAAATAGTTTTCAATAGCGCCCCAAATACTATTCCCAGTCAAGAAAGTCATCAGTCGTATCGCAGAAATGAAACGCTCTGGTTTACGAAGCGCATCTGTTTGCAGATAAAGGGTTGCTAAATTAGTTGCGTCATTAACATTTACTGGGTAATGAGCTATTAGCCAAAAGGTCATCGCAAAGTGAACGATAACTTTCGGCGTTTTGACTCGCTCTAAACTAGCCTGTACTTCTTCTTGAGTGGAACAATTACGCGTCAAAAGAGCGATACGCTCACTGAGTGGCAAACGTGCAAAGACCTCCTTCTTTTCTAGAGCAAGGAAGTTGCTCTCGGCCATAGAGAGCAGTGGAAAAAGTTTTTTCCAAAGACCACACTTCGTCATCACAGAAATCAAACGATGAGGAGCTAGCTCTTGAAAACCTTTTTCTAGTTCAGCCCAAATACGCTCCTTCACTAAAGCGTCTGCCTCTCCATTTTGCACCATTTTTTTCATAAGGCACATAGTTTCTGGAGCTACGGTGAACGTGGGGAAGCGTGCGGCAAATCGAGCAACTCTCAAAATACGTACAGGATCTTCTGCAAAGGCCTCGCTTACATGGCGAAGTACATGAGAGGTTAAGTCTTTTTGCCCCCCATAGGGGTCAATTATTCGTCCAGATTCATCTTCAGCCATGGCGTTAATCGTAAGGTCGCGGCGGCGAAGATCTTCTTCTAACGTGATATTTGGAGAGGTATAGAAAGAGAAACCATGGTAGCCCATACCGATTTTTCGTTCGGTGCGAGCAAGTGCAAATTCTTCGTGTGTTTCAGGGTGAAGAAAAACAGGGAAATCTTTGCCTACAGGAAGATAACCAGCGTCAACCATGTCTTCTGGAGACGCTCCTACAACCACCCAGTCACGATCGCTGGGCGAGATAGGAAACCCAGCTTTTTGCAAAAGACGGTCTCGAACATAACCTCCAACTAGGTAGGTTTTCATGGGTACAGATCACTCCAATTACGGCAAATCAGTCGCTGTATTGTTATTGGGCTCGATTTTGCTGATGAGATACGTGAAGTTCAATTTTGTATGTCCGTCCAACAAATTATAGGTGTGAGTGTTGGCCATGACATTTTTCACATACTCACGTGTTTCATTAAAAGGAATATTTTCAATGAATATAGCGCTCTCTGTTGTTCTTGCCAATAGTGAACGCCACTTCTTGGCACGAGCGGGACCTGCGTTATACGCCGCGGTTGCGAGCACCATGCTATCGGCTAAGTCATTACGTAGCATGGCCAAGAAAGAGCTCCCTAGCTGTACGTTTGTGTTCAGATCGTGCAAATCAGTGCTCGAGCCCAGTGGAATATCGAGTTTTTTAGAGAGCCATCGGGCCGTACGGGGCATGATTTGCATAAGCCCCTGAGCACCTGCGGATGATGTCACGGCGGGCATAAAACGTGATTCTTGGCGAATAACACCGTAGACCCAAGCCAGAGGTACACCAGCGGAGTCAGAAATAGGACCGAACTCTTGACGATGTGGCATTGGAAAGAGGTGATTTAAGTTTTTGTTTACTTCATCAACGCGTTGCGCTGTATTAATCATTCTGTGCATTAATGCTTGAGTGCGAGCATACTCTGCGAGTTGCTCTACCTGATCAGGGGAGAGCCCTCGCATTGCCCAGTTCCATTCTTGATGCCCTTGGAAATACATTTCGACTCGATAAAAAGTTTCGGCATTGATAATACTGGGATTATTTTTCCAGAAAGCCTTGTCTTTCTCGGTCAATGTCACTGGAGTTGGTGTTTTGGGGAGAAAGTAGCCTATATTGAGCATATCATCCGCCAACTTGCCGTAGAAAGTCATTTGCTGAGAAAGCTTAGTGAAAAGAGGTTGGGCTTTGTCGGGTTGCTTTAATTCAGTGAGAGCTCGAGCACGCCAATACGTCCAAGCTTCTTCATTCGCGATACTAGCAGGAAGTTGGCGTGTGAGACGCTCTACCTCTTTCCAACGTCCGCTCCAGAGTGCGGCACGAATAGCCCAGGCGTGTTTAATGTCTGGTTGAACCAGCAATTTATTGTCGGAAATATTCCCAGCCACTTGGCTGTACCACTGACTCGCATCTTGTGATAAATCGGTCGCACCATGGTAACCAACAGTCACCCAACCAAGATTTCGTTCATCTTTGGAGAGTTTGGTGCCATACGTTTCAAGTAACTTAGCTGCTTGCTCTTCACTAGATGGGGCAAGCCGTAGAGCGGCGATTAGCGCAAGACGAGGATTCTTTGCGAGAAGCGTCTCATGTTTTTTCAGCCATTTATTGGGGTTCACAATCAGACTGTTCACATCCACAGGGGATGAGAACAACATCTTTTTATCAACTTTCGAGAGTTGAGCACGCGCACTTTGCCAGCGTTGTTTTTGTATAGAAATCAAAAACTCGGACCAGGCCCAATTGGTCATATGACCCTTGAGTGTATTGCCCAAATCATCTAAAAATTCCCCCCGATAAGAGGTGTCGCGATAAAGTTCAAAGCGCTCTTTTAAGCTCACTTTCTTCGGATTCAGAGCACTATAGGCAACAAGCAAGGGGGCTTCCGATTTATTCCACTGAAGACGATTGTAGATGTCATTGAATTCGCCTGGAGAAAGAGTTTTTCCGGCGATAAGAAGAAAGTCGGCGGCGGCGCGTTCGCCCAAGTATTCACCCTGATGTTTATTAATAAAGACCTTGTACTGAGCCTTAAGCCCAAGGTCTGCCTTGTTTTTCTTGAGCGCTGTATTCATCTGTGCCAAGATGAGGTAATCGTAAAGCGGGTAACCTTGAAGAGCAGCTAACTCTTTCTGGAAAGCTTCAGTGGGTGCTTTTTGTGCATCTTTCCATGCTTTTTCAAAGAGGATATCCTCTGCCGTTTTGACGGGAGGAACGAGAGCACGCGCTAGAATATCTTCTTCGAGTTCTGCTGGAGGGGTAGGTATTGCTACAGATGTAGGGGTGACCTCGGAAGACACTTCGTTAGCGTAGGTCGCGATGGTATAAAAATGACCAAGTGCGAGTAGGGCTAGGAACAGTGTTTGACGGGGAAAGACCAACAACTCAGAGCGGGGCATACGAACCAAAATCCTTTATATGGCAGAGCAATCGAGATAAGGGGAATTCGAAAATTTTACCCCTCAAACCCTGTGAGATGGGTAAACTTGACTGAAAATAAAGGTATCAACACATTCCAACTTGAGCGAAAAGCATGGAAGAAATTAGGACACTTACAAAAGTTGTCAAAAAAGAACACCGTCGCGTGTGCCGTGAAAGGCGATTATCGCTTGCCCTTGACCGGGGGAATCACGAGAAAATTATTGTGAATTTGCTCGCACTTCTCACTGAAATTAATCCTCGTTCTGTGGGACTTTATTCTGCAATGAAGGGAGAGATTGATCTCGCTGATGCCCTACTGCAATGGGCGGAGGCGCGGGGGGTCACGCTTGCGCTCCCATTTGTCTATAAAGAATCGCTCTCTATGCAATATCGCCTTTGGGGAGCAGAAACACCAGTGGTGAAAGATACAGCAGGCATCCCATCTTCAATTGGAGAAGAAATTATTCCTGAACTGGTACTAGCTCCCTGTGTGGCTTATGGACAAGAGGGTTGCTTCCGTTTAGGGAATGGAGGAGGCTATTTTGATCGCTGGATGAGTCAGCACGCAGGAGTTCATGCGATTGGCATTGCTTTTGATGATTTGGTCGTGCCGGATGATGTCTTTGATGAGCTAGACATCCCCATGACGTGGATTGTGACGGAAAAACGACAGATTGCGCGCTAGCTTGCAAGAATAAAGCCCACCAGAAGTCATCCTGATGGGCTTTACGTCTTTTTAGAGTGCCAGATTAGTAGCGATATGCATCAGACTTGAAAGGGCCTGCTTTAGGCACACCAATATAGGCGGCCTGCTCGTCCGTGAGTTCGGAGAGCTGAGCATTGAAATTAGAGAGTTGGAGGCGAGCCACTTTTTCATCCAAAATCTTCGGCAGAATATAGACGCCTACTGGATAGCGATCTGTATGGCAGAAGAGTTCCATTTGAGCCAGGGTTTGGTTAGCAAAGGAGGAGCTCATCACATAAGAAGGATGACCCGTAGCGCAGCCTAAGTTGACCAAACGACCTTCTGCCAACAAAATAATACGATTGCCCGAAGGCAGGGTGATGTGATCAACTTGGGGCTTGATGTTTTCCCACTGATACTTACGCATTGAGGCAACGTCAATTTCGCTGTCAAAGTGCCCAATATTGCATACGATCGCCTCATTCTTCATTGCAATCATATGATCGTGCGTGATAACGCGAACATTCCCCGTTGCGGTGACGAAAATATCTGCTTTATCTTTGGCGTAGTCCATCGTGACCACACGATAGCCTTCCATAGCAGCTTGCAAGGCACAAATGGGGTCAACTTCTACAACCCAAACTTGAGCAGCAAGGGCGCGAAGAGCCTGTGCGCAGCCTTTGCCCACATCACCGTAGCCGACGACTACGGCAATCTTACCTGCGATCATGACATCTGTGGCGCGCTTAATGCCGTCAACGAGCGATTCGCGACAGCCATAAAGGTTGTCAAACTTCGACTTCGTGACGGAGTCATTGACGTTAATGGCTGGGAAGAGTAACTCTTTACGGGCATGCATCTGATAGAGGCGATGCACACCAGTAGTGGTCTCTTCTGTCACACCCTTGATATATGGGATGCGTTTAGAGTACCAATGCGGATCAAGTTTCAAGTGTTCTTGAATCGCAGTGAAAAGTACGGTTTCTTCTTCATTGCTCGGATGGGCAATAATGCTAGGATCATTTTCGGCCTTTGCCCCGAGGTGCAAAAGCAAGGTTGCGTCGCCCCCATCGTCCAAAATCATATTAGCGTAATCATTGCCCCAATCCAAAATACGGTGCGTGAATTCCCAGTATTCGGTAATGGTTTCACCTTTCTTGGCGAAAACAGGAATCCCCTCAGCTGCAATCGCAGCTGCAGCATGGTCCTGCGTCGAGAAAATATTGCAACTAGCCCAACGGACTTCAGCACCTAAAGCAGTCAGTGTTTCGATCAAAACAGCAGTTTGAATCGTCATGTGAATGGAGCCAGCGATTTTGGCCCCCTTTAGAGGCTGAGCAGCAGCGAATTCTTTGCGAATAGCCATCAAACCAGGCATTTCTACCTCGGCGATTTGAATTTCTTTGCGTCCCCAAGCTGCGAGGGACAAGTCAGTGACAATACAATCAGAGTAAGACATAAGGAATTCCTGTGTAAAGGATCAAAAAGACGATTAGTCCACGTTAAATAAGGTGAGCACTTCTTGTGCTGCAGCCAATGTAATGCCTTCAGAGAGCGTAACAGGGGCTTCTACGATCTTTTCTGGAGAAGACTTTAAGGTTTTCACCCACTGACCAGCTTCGGCACCACTTACAAAGCCTTGGGAGAGGAAAAAGTCCGTATTTTTAAAGGTTAATTTGAAATAAAAAAGACCATCAGATTCACGGAACTGTTTAATAACAGGGACCGTTTTCTTTTCAGTTTTTTCTTTCGCCGTGCTTGGCAAAGCCACAAAGGAGCGAAGACCTACGGCCTCACGCAATTTTTCCATCAACTCCTGAGCATAAACACGCGCTTTAGCAGCACCTTTCAAGAGGGTGTCTTCAAGCTCTTCAGGGTGCGACATCAAGTAGTTGTAGCGCTCGCGCATGGGGCCAATTTCAGCATCAATTTTATCTGCTAATTGTTTTTTAGCTTCACCCCAGCCCATACCTGCCACAAGAGCCTCGCGGAAGGTTTTAGATTCCTCTGGCGTTGAGAAGGCTTCATAGATGACTGTGAGCGAGGTGCTATCAGGGTCCTTCTGTTCGCCTGGTAAACGGCTATCGGTGACAATACGCGAGATGGCCTCATCCAGAGCGGCGCGACCGCCTTCAAAGAGCGGAATCACGTTGTTGTAGGACTTACTCATTTTGCGACCATCTAAGCCGGGAAGTACTTCAACTGCAGAGCCGCCTGTAGCTTGGGGAAGGGTAAAGAAAGGCTTATTCTTCGGAGCGTAGAGGTAGTTGAAGGTTGAAGCGATATCGCGTGCGATTTCCAAGTGCTGGAGCTGGTCGTGACCAACGGGCACTTCATTAGCATTAAACATCAAAATGTCAGCGGCCATGAGTACGGGGTAGCAATATAGTCCCATCGTGACATCCGCATCAGGCTCTTTTCCAGCCGCCACGGCAGCATCCACGCTTGCCTTATAGGCATGAGCGCGGTTCATGAGTCCTTTACCAGTCACACAGGTAAGCAACCAATTGAGAAGAGGAATTTCGGGGATATCGCTTTGACGGTAGAAGACGACGCGTTCTGGATCGAGACCGGCGGCAAGCCAGGTCGCCGAGATTTGCATACGGCTTTTAGCTAAGCGTTCGGGATCCTGGCACTTAATCAAACCGTGCAGGTCGGCCATGAAGTAAAAACTCTGCACATCTGGATTTCGGCTATCACGAATGGCCGGACGAATGGCGCCGACGTAGTTGCCGATGTGAAGAGTTCCCGTTGTGGTAATACCAGTTAGCGTACGTTTTTTCATCTTTACCCTGACACTGAAAAGAAATTATGACGTTGAGTAACTCAACGCCCAAAGTAGCGCTTATGCGACAACAAGAGGAGTTGAGCGGGCTACGTTTTTATCAAATACCCTCAATGATACAACGATCAAAGTAGGAACTTTCCCACACCCAATAAAAAAAGAGACCACGATCTCTAAGTAGACGTGGTCTCTCTCAAAAAGCGAGACAATGGGTTATATACCCACAGCGGCCTTCAAGAGTTGAGCCTTGTCGGTTTTTTCCCAGGTGAATTCAGGCTCTTCACGACCGAAGTGGCCATAAGCAGCAGTCTTCGAGAAGATCGGGCGACGGAGATCCAACATCTTGATGATGCCACGCGGGCGTAAGTCAAAGTGTTCGCGCACCAACTTGGCAATTTCAGCATCAGGAATCACGCCAGTGCCGTGCGTAAAGACGGTGATATTCATCGGTTCAGCCACGCCAATAGCGTAAGCAACCTGAACCTGACACTGTTTGGCTAAACCAGCGGCTACGATGTTCTTAGCCACATAACGGCAAGCGTAAGCAGCGGAGCGGTCAACCTTCGTAGCATCCTTACCAGAGAAGGCTCCACCACCGTGCGGGCAGTAACCACCATAGGTGTCAACGATGATCTTACGACCAGTCAAGCCGCAGTCGCCCTGTGGCCCACCGACCACAAAACGACCAGTCGGGTTAATCAAGAACTTTGTTCCCTCGAGCCATTCAGACGGAATGACGGGGCGAATGATTTCTTCAACGATCCCTTCGATAAATTCGGGTTTCATCTTGGCGCCATCGGACATTTCGGGAGAGTGCTGGGAGGACAACACAATAGTGTCACAGCCCACAGGCTGGCCATCGCGATAGCGCAACGTTACCTGGCTCTTGGCGTCAGGGCGTAAGAACGGCAACGTACCGTTGCGGCGCACCAAGCTCTGACGTTCCACCAAACGGTGAGCGTAGAAAATCGGAGCGGGCATCAAAGTAGGGGTTTCGTCACAAGCAAAACCAAACATCAAGCCCTGATCGCCAGCGCCTAAGTTCAATTCGTCGTCGAAAGCTTTATCAACACCCTGTGCGATGTCATGAGACTGCTTGTCGTAGGCAACCTGAATGGAGCAACCCTTGTAGTCAATACCGTATTCAGTGTTATCGTAACCGATGCGTTTTAACACACCACGAGCAAGGTCAATGTAGTCAACTTGAGCAGCCGTAGTGATTTCGCCAGCCATCAAAACGAGACCGGTAGTACAGAGCGTTTCTGCAGCAACACGACTAAGGGGATCTTGCTCTAAGCAAGCATCAAGGACGGCATCCGAGATCTGGTCAGCTACTTTATCGGGGTGACCTTCACTGACGGATTCAGAAGTAAAAAGATATTCATTGGTGGACATTCGCCAACTCCAGTATTTTCTTTGTTAGAAAGATGGCGCGCCTGCGCAAATACTGAGCGAAGTCAATTGCGAAGACGCTTTAGCGGTATTTATGTGTTCGCCCCGCAAGTTGTCTTTGTTAACTCGGCGATTCGCGAATGATACAACGTCACGACACGTTATGCAAACAAAAAAAGGTAAGCTTTTTTTGTTTGGATAGATGCATTATGCGTCTCGAATCTTCACTGAGTCTTAAGATAAAACACTACTCCGAGTAAGGAAAAGAGGAAATTAAGATGAGTCAATTTTGTCTCTTCTCGTGAATCCTTCGCAGAAATGCCTACTGAAGAACTCGACTTCGTTAAAATAAGCGCCAACTCAAAAAAGCTTTTGGGAAACAAGGAATGTCTTTTCTGTTCAAGCTATTGGCGATGCTCCCTTTACGGGTGTTGCAATTACTCGGCGCAGGCATTGGTTATCTCACCTTCAAATTTGCTTCTGAACTGCGTGAACGAACCTACGAAAATTTGCGTCAGGCGGGCTTTACGCAACCGCATTTTCTTGACCGATTAGGACGTGGTGCTGGTCGTCAATCGCTAGAGAGTATCTGGGTATGGTATCGAGATCCAGCCACAGTTCTTTCGCGTGTAGAAGTTGATCCCGCTTCAGAAGCCCTCATTGATCAAGTCATGGATACGGGGCGTCCGATTATTTTCATGACGCCACATGTCGGTTGCTTTGAAGTGCTCCCAGTCTGGTTTGCGAATAAGTATTTTGAGAAAACGGGCAGAAATATTAGTATTCTCTACCGTCCCCCTAAAAATGCAATACTGCGAAAAATTGTAGGCGAGGCTCGTCAGTCTCCAGGTATTGAGGCCTGTCCAACGACGATTGTTGGGGTGAAGCGTGTGATTAAAAATTTACGCCAAGGGCACACGTTTGGCGTATTACCAGATCAAGTTCCTTCTGCGGGAGATGGTGTGTGGGTTCCTTTTTTTGGAAAAGAGGCCTACACAATGATCTTGCCAGTGCGCTTGGCTAAGCAAGTGGATGCTATCCGTATTTTTGCATGGGCAAAACGCGAATCTCATGGCTGGACTTTGCATGCGAAGGAATGGTCAGATCCGTTGACTGGAGATCTTGAGCAAGATGCCACGATGATGAATAAAGAGATTGAAGATATCATTCGCCAGATGCCAGAGCAATATGCCTGGGGGTATAACCGTTATAAAACGCCAAGCGGCGCACGACCGAAAAAGAAAAAATCATGAATTTATTTTTCTCTAAGATGTGGGTAGCTCTGATTAAAAAGCTATACCACTGCCCCCTTAGTTGGCGTGACTCCATGGCAAGTGTTGCGGCGAAGCTCCTTTGGTGGGCGATTCCAAAACGTCGAAAAGTTATTCTGACAAACTTGCGTTTGTGTTTCCCTGAGATGAGTGATCAAGAACGCGAAGCCTTGGCTCATCAGGTCTATCATCGCCTTGCCAGAGCAGCGCTTGATCATGGCGTTCTTTGGGAAGGAACCAAAGAAGAGTTGCGAGAATTTGTCACTTTTGAGGGGCTCGAAAACTTTATGAATGAGCTTCCCAATCCAGTTATAGTTGTGGCTCCGCATTTTGCCGGGCTAGATGCAGCGGGCATTGCTTTGAATACCTATGTGCGAGGCGTTTCTCTGTATCAAAAGCAGAGTAACCCTGTATGGGATGAAGCGGTTTTAGCGGGGAGAAAGCGTTTTTCGGATCCCGTTTTGGTTGCGAAGAGCGACACGAACGATTTGCGTCCGATTATTCGAGCGATGAGAGAGGGACTTCCTCTTTATTACTTGCCCGATATGGATCACGGCGCTCGAAATTCGGTTTTTGTGCCCTTTTTTGGTGTATCGGCGGCGACTATTCCAATGGTTTCTCGTCTTGCCAAACTCACTAAAGCAAAAGTGTATTGGTGCATAGCAACGATGACTGATAAGGGTTATCACGTGATTATCTCAGAGGCGTGGAAAGATTTTCCGACACAAGATTATGTCGCGGACACTCAACGCATCAACGAAGAGTTAGAGGCTTGGATCCGTGCGTACCCAGATCAATATCTTTGGGTGCACCGCCGATTTAAAACGCGTCCAGAAGGTGAACCATCGGTTTACTAAGGCAATAGAGCATGTTGCGATTTTCTAAGATGCAAGGGGCAGGCAATGACTTTGTCGTCATTGACGGCATCACGCAAACGTTTTCCCCAAATTCTTCGCTGATTAAAGCGCTTTGTGATCGTCATTTCGGTATTGGCGCAGACCAGCTATTGTTGCTTGAAAAGGCAACAAGCTACGACGTGGATTGTGTCTATCGCATTTTTAATTGCAATGGTGCAGAAGTTGAAATGTGCGGCAATGGCGCTCGCTGTGTAGGTCGATTCCTGCGTGAGCGTGGGTTAACGAACAAAGAGAAGATTTTTGCACAGACAACGACACGTATTGTGACGCTTCATTACTCAGAAGATAAAGAAGTGTCTGTGGATATGGGTGTACCATCGTTGCGCTTGACACCAGAGCAATTTCATTTGGCAAATCTCAAGCGGGTAGAGCAGGGGGGGCGCACTTGCTATGAAATTCCCACAAAGGGGGGGATTTTTGTTGCTGATATGGTGTCTATGGGTAACCCCCATGCAGTGATCTTCGCTAAAGAGCGCCCAACAGCGAAGGCTCTGGAGCGCATGGGACGTGCTATTGAAGAGTCTCCTCTGTTCCCCAAAAAAATCAATGTGGAGTTTGTGACAGTTATCGACCGAACAGCTGCTTATGTGGATGTTTGGGAACGTGGCGCAGGTATCACTCTTGCGTGTGGGACAGGAGCGTGTGCCTCGGCAGTATCTGGTTACCTACGAGGGCTCTTTGATGAAACAGTGCAGTTACATCTACCTGGAGGTCTTTTGACAGTGCACTGGGATGGAAATCCATTTCATTCCGTTGAGCTCAAGGGACCTGCCGAGTTTGTTTTTGATGGCGTGATTGACGAGAATAAATTGCTCTCACGTGGCAAATAAGAGAAAGAAGATTTTTGGAGATATCCATGATTGACGTGATTTTGAAATCAGGCAAGGAAAAATCGCTACTGAGGCGCCACCCTTGGGTCTACGATACGGCAGTTGCTCGCCTGAGTGGTAAAGCTCATAGTGGGGATACAGTGCGTATTGTGAGCTCTGTTGGTAAACCGTTAGCGCTTGCCGCGTACTCTCCAGAATCGACGTTGAGAGCTCGTTGCTGGACATTTAACGTTGAAGAAGAGATCAACCAAGAGTGGTTTGAACGCAAGTTGAGAAAGGCTGTAGAGGCGCGTCGCAAGCTACATGAACGTACGAATGCCATTCGTTTGGTCTTCGGTGAAGCTGATGAATTACCTGGCCTCATTGTGGATCAGTATGGAGATTTCTTAGTCACGCAATTCATGGCTGCGGGTGTTGATTTTCATCGTGAAATCATCGCTGATTTACTTATGGAAATCACTGGCGCACGCGGACTTTATGACCGTTCAGATGCACAGTTGCGTCAACGTGAAGGACTACCTCTAGTCGCAGGACTAATGCGAGGGGAAGAACCACCTGAAGCCATCGAAATTCAAGAAGATGGCGTAAAGTATGGTATTGATGTGCGCAACGGACACAAGACAGGTTTTTATATCGACCAGCGTGAAAGCCGTTTGATGGCACAAAAGGTGGCTGAAGAATTTCGGCGTACAAATGGCCGAGGTTTGCGCGCCTTGAATTGCTTTTGCTACACCGGCGGCTTTTCTCTTGCGTTGCTCAAGGGTGGGGCAGAGGAGGTTGTTTCGGTGGACTCTTCCGCTGAAGCTCTGGAAATGGCCAAGCGCAATGCTGAACGCAATGGGTTTGCTGAAGAGAGTTATCGCTTTGTGTGTGAAGACGTCTTTGCTTATTTGCGCTCTTGTATTGAACGAGGCGAAAAATTTGATTTGGTGATTCTGGATCCACCAAAGTTTGCTTCTAGTCATCGCCACGTCGATCGTGCTGCTCGCGCATACAAAGATATTAATTTGAAAGGGTTGAATTTGCTTAACACAGGAGGACACTTGTTCACGTTCTCGTGTTCGGGGGCAATCGATCCAGATCTTTTCCAAAAAATTATTGCGGGCGCTGTTTTTGACGCCCACGTAGACGCCTGGGCAGTGGGACGCTTTGGCGGAGGGGAAGATCATCCGCTTTTAATGACATATCCTGAAGGCGAATATCTCAAAGGTTTGCACCTTTGGATTCGCTAAGTTAGTTTTAAAGGAAAAGAAAAAATGTCGATGATTCAAGAAGAACCAGATATCCCAGTAACTATTTTGACGGGCTTTTTAGGAGCAGGAAAAACAACACTCCTCAATCGTATTTTGAGCGAAAACCATAACTACAAAATCGCCATTATTGAAAACGAATTCGGTCAAGAAAATGTCGATAGCGATTTACTGGTCACACCAGGCAAAGAGCAAATTATTTCGATGAATAACGGTTGCGTGTGCTGTACTATCCGTGGCGACCTTTCTCGCGTACTCACGGATTTGCGCCATCAACGTGATCGTGGCGAGGTGGAGTTTGACTATGTCATCATTGAAACGACTGGGTTAGCAAATCCAGGGCCTGTGGCTCAAACCTTCTTTATGGATGATGTGGTTGCTAACTACTACCGTTTGGACGGTGTTGTGACGGTAGTGGACTGTAAGCATGGTAACCAGACTTTGAACGAAGAAGAAGCAGCTCGCGATCAGGTAGGTTTTGCTGACCGTATTTTGTTGAGCAAGACTGATCTTTGCGCGCCAGAAGAAGTTGAAGCGATGAAAGCTCGCTTGGTTCAGATGAACGCTCGCGCCCCATTGCGTGAAGTGAATATGGGGACGTGTCCGATTGAAGAAGTGCTCAATATTACGGGTTTTAACATGAATGATGTGTTGGATGTGGATCCTGCTTTCTTTAGTAATACGCATCATCATCACCATCATCAGGACGATATTCGCTCGTTTGTGTTTGACTCGGATCGTCCATTTGACCCCGAAAAGCTGGAACGCTATTTGATGTCGTTGGTGAGTGTTTATGGCAATCAGCTTCTTCGCTATAAAGGCGTGCTACAGTTAAAGGGTACGGACCGTCGTGTTGTCTATCAGGGTGTGCATATGTTAGCTATGGCTGATGCACTTGGTCCCTGGGGCGATACTAAGCCGTACTCTAAGTTAGTGTTCATAGGGCGTAACTTGCCAGAGGATGCTATTCGACACGGTCTTACCACTTGCCTAGCTGAATAAAATTTGAGCTCAGGGAATGAAACTAAGGGAATTTCCCCATATGGTTTATCCCTAAAGTGTGGAAATTAGAAAGAAAGTACTGTATAAAACATATTTCACACAAGAACGTCGTCCTGAGGCGATACTTGCTGACAAGCTTTTGTTTAAATAAGAAGGTAGTTTTATGGCTGCTACGAAATTGCTCACTGTAGAAGAGATTCTACAGATGCCCGAAGAAAATTATATGGACGAGCGACAGCTCGCATTCTTCAGAAATCGTCTTGAACAGATGGAAGCAGAATTGCGAGCAAACGCTGACCAGACAACGAACAATTTGCGTGAAACCACCATTGTTCCCGATCCTGCTGACCGTGCAACGATCGAAGAAGAACATGCCCTCGAATTACGTACACGCGACCGCGAACGCAAACTTTTGAAGAAAGTGCGTGCAGCTCTCAAGCGTATTGAAGACGGCGACTATGGTTACTGCGAAGAAACGGGAGATCCTATTGGTGTCGCTCGTCTCTTGGCCCGCCCAACGGCGACTTTGTCGCTTGAAGCGCAACAGCGTCGCGAGCTCAAGCAGAAAATGTACGGGGATTAATTCCTAGATTTGCCCCAAATTTTCTGCAACGAAATAGGTTGTTCTTAACGAATGACCCCAAGCTTGTGCAAGAACTAACCTTCTAAGGAACAAGAAGGAGGATGGGCACCCTCCTTCTTGTTTTCTAAGCTCGACCGTATTTGTTACCTGCTGGAGACGAATGCTCGGGCTTTTTTTGTGTCGATTTTTTCCCTTTTTTTGAGCAATTATGACGAAGCTGTGGTTTTTGGATCTTGATGACACCTTGTTTGAGGCCTCTAGTGGAATGCTACGCGCCATTCATTTGCGAATGAATGACTTTATGGCGCGTGAACTCAATATAACTCTCGAGGAAGCCAACGCACTTAGGACGCAATATTGGGCAAAGTATGGCGCCACCTTTATCGCGCTTTGGCGCATCCACCACGTCGATCCTGTGAAATTTCTCACAGAAACTCATGACTTCGATCCCACTCCATACATCGCGTATGAGGGCAACATCAGTGATGACGTCCGTAAATTGTCTGGACAGAAAGTGATTTTCACCAACGGTCCTCGCTTATACGCAGATAAGGTGGTCCGTGCATCAGGTCTTGACCGCGTTTGTGACGACGTTGTGACCAGCTTCGATATGAAACTTTTCCAAGACTGGCGCCCTAAACCCGATGCCAGCATTTTGGTGAATCAATGTTTGAGACGTGGTGTTCGACACAATGAGGCGACAATTGTGGACGATTCTCTCATGAATCTCAAAGTAGCTAAATCGATTGGGCTACAGACAGTTTGGTGTGTAGGCTATAGACTAAAGCATGATCGTATTACGCATCGACAAGCGGTCAATTACGTGGACCACCAAATTACGCATATCCGCGAGTTACAACGACTTCCCAAGGCTGCCGCCAAACAAAAGGAACCTCTTATACCAAAACCTTGGCAGAACCGCTGGTTCAAGGAAGAACCTCTTTAAATTTGGTGTGGCTAACTTCTTAGCCCTAAAAAACTCAATTGTTATAAAAAGGAAACGAGAAAAGGGACTTTATTGTTCCCTCCATCCCTCATTGATGGATTTTCTCCACGAAAAAGCATGATCCTAAAACATTTATGGACCTTTCTCACGGTCTTTCCCAAGTATTTATTTCTTTGTAGTTTTTGGTGCGTTGTTGTCTTAGGAATTTTCCTCTTTGTCGTTATGTCGAGAGAGACAACCGTTAAGGATCATTCACTTTTAGTTCTACAAATTCGTGGCAGCTTATCTGATGTTTCTGAAAGCGTTCCTGCGTCATGGGCAGGGCTGCTTCAAGGAAGTCGCTTAGATGATGAAACAACGAATTTGCAGATGGTCAAAGAAGCTCTTTCCGCAGCTGCAAATGATAAAAGAATACAGGGCGTTTGGCTTAATCTCGCGCGTATGCAACCTTCGGGCTTGGCAAGCACGGTGGATTTAGGCCAAGCAATTGAAGCATTCCGCAAAACAAGTCAAAAACCAGTTTGGGTTTGGTCTCCATCTTTTTCGCAGGGAGAATATCTCTTAGCTAGCCATGCCGACCGTCTCTCAGTACATCCTTTAGGTGGAGTAATACTTACTGGGCTGAGCTCTGTGAAGCCATATTTCGGAGACACACTCAGGCTCTTCGGAGTTGAAATGCATGTGAGTAAGAAAGGGGCGTATAAGAGCGCTCCCGAGACTCTTACTCGCAACGAGCCTTCATCTTCGGCATTGCAGGCGGATAAAGAACGCCTTGATCTTGCTTGGAGCGGTGTTCTGAGATCAATGGAAACAGCCCGCCATTTGAAGGAAGGTTTCCTGAGTGGCTATGTCTTAAAGCAAGAAAGCGCTCTCAAGAGCGGTAAAACCCTTGCAGAAGTAAATCAAGAAGTAGGGCTAATCGATCATATTGAAACTTATGATGATTTCTGGGACAAACTCGTCGAGACGTTTAGTCCCACTAAGAAAGAAAAAGATTTGACTTTAGTGGGCATGGCAGATTATTTGAATGCGGTTTCCACAGAGGAAGACTTTAGCCATGGAGGCCTTGCCGTTTTAAGTTTGGAGGGTGAAATTACAACAGACGACGCAGAAGGCGCGATCACGCCGGGTGAGGTTCGCTCTTCCTTGGATGCGATTGCTACAGAAGAGTCGATTAAAGCACTTGTGGTGCGTATTAATTCGCCAGGAGGTGATGCGGTCGCGGCAGAAAGCATCCGAGCCTCTATTGAACGTGTAGCCAAGGAAATGCCCGTCGTGATTTCTATGGGTGATATGACTGCTTCCGGAGGGTATTGGATCGCTACCGCAGGGCAGAAGATTGTGGCGAGTCCTTGGACGCTCACCGGGTCTATTGGTGCCTTCTCGATGTGGCCTAGTGCCAAAGAGTTGGGAAAACGTTTAAAAGTAGGAGTTGGCGGCTATAAAACGACACCTATGGCAGAGAGTGAATGGGAAACCATATTCAAAGGTAATCCCTGGCAAGAAGGCGTGCGTAGTCTCTTAACAGATAACGTTTATCGCCAATTTGTTCAACTCGTAGCCCAGTCACGAAAGATCACGTTGGAAGAAGCTGAAAAGGTGGCTCAAGGTCGAGTCTGGCTAGGTGTTCAAGCCAAAGATAATAGATTGATTGATGAGTTAGGTAACCTTGACGATGCGATTAAGCTAGCAAAATCTCTCGCAAAACTTCCCGAAGATGCGCCAGTTGTTTATGATGAGGCCTCTCACATTTCTATGCGTATGCGTTTAATGAAAATGCTTAGTCAAAGATTAAGTACTGGGGCATTTTTAGGAATGATTTTGGGAACCTCGGGTAGAATAGACAGCTCCTTAACTCGGGGTGAGCTTTTACTTTTATCCCTCGAAAGGCCAATGCTCTAAGAAAGGGCTGTGTATCTGAGAAAACGTCGTAGTGAAAATAGGTGTCTGGTTACAGGATAGACAGATGATGAGAAAGCAAACGAAAAGCACAACAGATAAACGCTTAGAAATTCTTCAAGCTTTAGCAAAACTTTTGGAAGAAGAATCGATGGAGCGGATCACCACGGCGAAGCTCGCAACGGCTCTTCATGTGAGTGAAGCTGCCCTTTATCGTCATTTCTCTAAAAAATCAGATATGTTCGATGGGCTGATTGATTTCGTCGAAACCAGTCTCCTAGACTTATTTGCCAAAATTCGTGAACGTAAAGACCTTAACGCTTTGGCTAAGATCCATGCGATGGTCGCTGTGATGCTAGATTTCGCCACACTGAACAAGGGAATTTGTCAGGTTTTGACGGGGCATGCTTTGGTAAGTGAGAGCCCCGCGTTGAACGAGCGCCTCAATACGCTCTATGGCAAATTTGAGACTATTTTGCGTCAAACTTATAAGGATGCGATTGTGGAGAAATTGTTGCCAGCAGACTTTAGTGCAACTGCACGAGCAAATCTGGTCTTTTCTTATGTATTAGGGCGCTGGACGACGTTTGTTTTGACGCACTATCGTGAAAAGATTAACGGAGTTTCTCCCCTTGCGTTGGCACCGTTTACGCAGCCCTAATAGTTCATACTGGGACTTTTATGAAGCGTCAAACAACGAGGTACTTTCTTGCGAAAGTACCTCGTTGTTTATGGACTGTCCTCTAAATTAATTGGGCTTATTTTCTTGCGTTGAAGTATTGGGCTCTTCGACTTTATCAACTGGCGAGACTTTATCGGCTTGTTCAACCTTTTCAGTTTGTTCGCCCGCTTCTTTCTTTGCCTTTTCTTCAGCCTTCTTTAGTTTTTCAACGATCTTACGTGGCTTGCCACGGTACTGGGAAACTTCAACTGGTTTGCCCGTCAAATAGTTGACGGCCTGTTGGAGTTGCCAGTCTTTCTCGTCGCCCATCGTGAATTGATAGTCGGGGGCAACACCATCATCACCATCGTAGGGCAAATCATCCTTGGCGTTTGTGTTTTCTTCTTCCTTACTGGAGAGATGATGTTTTAAATCAGACTCACGAATCTGGAAAGAAGGATAGTTCCCCTTGGGAGTATCGTCAACGTAGATATCTGGCTCAATACCTTTAGCCTGAATGGAACGTCCCGACGGAGTGTAATAACGAGCTGTAGTGAGCTTAATCCCGACAACTTTATCGCCAGTGCGCATTGGAAGGATGGTTTGTACCGAACCTTTACCGAAGGAGCGATTGCCCATGAGCGTTGCGCGGTGGTAGTCTTGCAGTGCGCCAGAGACAATTTCGGAGGCAGAGGCTGTTGCAGAGTTAATCAATACAACAATGGGCACCGATTTTGCTTCAGGGGTGAGGTCTTGCAGAATATCTGGATTCTGATCTGAGAGGAAGTAATCCTCGGGTGTCACCTTGTACGAATAGTTCGAGTCAGGCGTGCGCCCCTTCGTAGAAACTACTTCGGAATTCGGAGGCAAAAAGGCACCAGCTACAGCGACTGCGGATTGCAATACCCCACCTGGATCATTACGGAGGTCAAGTACTAAGCCTTTGAGCGATTTGTCTTTTGCCAACTGATTCAAATTTGCGACTAAATCGGCGCCAGTGCGTTCCTGGAACAGAGAAATACGAATGTAGCCGATACCATCGGCGAGTTTTTTCATCTTCACCGATTTCACTTTGATGATGGCGCGTGTGAGCTTCATGACCATAGGTTTATTGACGCCTTTGCGAGCAATGGTCAATTCGATCTCAGTATTGGGATCCCCGCGCATGAGTTTCACGGATGCGTCCAAAGACTGATCATCAGTCGTTACACCATTAATCTTGGTGATGATGTCGCCAGGGCGGATACCAGCACGGGCGGCAGGGGTTTCATCGATTGGAGACACCACTAAAACGCCAGCAGAATCTTTAGTGACTTCAATGCCTAAGCCACCAAAAGAACCTTGCGTGCTTTCGGTCATATTCTTGTAACCTTTCTCATCCAAAAATTCGGAATGTGGGTCCAAGCCGCTCGCCATACCCTTGGTGGCGTTGATCATCAAATTCTTGTCTTCTACAGGATCGACGTAGTACTGCTTAATGGCGTTGAAAGAACGCGCGAACTGCTGTACTTCGGCGATAGGAACATTAGAGCTATCTTTCGCTGCTATAGCAGAAAGACCAAAGGAGGAGAGAACCCCTGCACACAGACCTACAGCAAGGAGAGAAGCGGAACGTAGTTTACTCATTGCAAATGAACTTTTTTATTTTAGATAACTAGCAAAGACAACCAGTCTTTTGCTCTTTCAGCTGAAAATTATAGCCAGGGAGCAGGATTAATTGGCTTCCCATTATGACGTAGCTCAAAGTATAGCCCTGGTTCAGAGTTGCCTCCAGAAGAGCCTACTGCGCTAATTGTTTCTCCTTGTTTTACGTAGTCGCCCACATTTTTAAAGAGAGACTCATTATTGCCGTAAACGGATAGGTAGCCCTTGCCGTGATCGATAATGATGAGATTTCCATAGCCACGAAGCCAATCTGCGAAAACAACACGCCCTTCAGCACAGGCGATCACCTCTGTTCCTTCGGCGGCAGAGAGTTGGATACCTTGCCACTGGGAGCGGCCAGCAGCATCTCGAGCTTGTCCAAAAGAGGCTGTTACGCGTCCATTGACAGGACGTGTCAGTTTGCCTTTAAAGCCTGGGAGTTGCTTGCCAGTAAACTTTAAGACGGGGGCAGGAGTTGTAGTCTCAGGCTTAAGTATCTTCTTTTTGTTTTGTTGAGCTTGCTGTTGAGCTTGTTGGTCGCGACGCGCTTTTTCTTTAGCTAAGCGCTCTGCGGCTTGTTGCTCCGCGAGCTGTCGCTTGCGTTCTTCTTCCGCCTGCTTCTTGAGTTTTGCATCAATTGTGTTGACGAGATTACTTAAGCGTAACTGGTCCTTTTTGAGACTCTCAATTTTGGTCTGTTGCGATTGAATTTCGTTACCAAGTTTTTTGACCGCGTTTTCGCGGTCGCGCTTTTCTTTAAAAAGAATTTGTCGTTGCTCTTCTTCGGCGCGTTTAATTTTGAGCAATTCTTCTTGTTGCGACTGAGCGGCTAGAGTAACAGAGCGAATTTGTTTTTTCTGAGACTCAAGGTCTTGCAAGGCTTTTTGTTGAGCACCAGCTAAGTAGCTCAACATTGCGCTGTCACGATAAATCTGATTAGGGTTTTGTCCGTTGAGAAGCGCTTGCCACGCTGGCTTTTGCAGGGTGACAAACTGCGTCTTAGCAATCAAATCAAGTGTATTGGACGCGGAAGAAAGATCCTTTCCCACTGAAGACTCGTTTCGACGCAACGCTTGGATTTCTTTTTCAATGCGACGGCGATCTTGTTCGAGCTGGCGCAGTTTTTTATTGGCTTCCGAGATAGAAGTATCCGCCTTTTGAAGTTCGGCATTGGCGGCTTCTTTTTCGGATTCCTTTGCATGCAAAGAGCTTTCCAGGTCGTGGAGTTTGCTTTCTACATCAGCTTTCTGGTTTTCAGCCTTGGTTTTATCTTCGACAGAAATGGTAGAAGACTTCGTTTTGGCTTTAGCCGAAAGCGCATCAGTGCTAGTCAGACTAAACAAGGCAAGACACAAACAGACAAACATCTCAGTAGGGCGCATAACAAAGGTCAAGCCTTTTGTCTGCCTTTTAGACTGGGCATCGTGCTGTATGCTGTGAAAAATGTGCATTGCCATGAGAATTGTTTGGGTTGAGAAAAGGCGCAAAATGCGATTATCTGAAAATTTTAGCAAACCGTTCTATTTTCGGGATAACGCGCAGGATAGACTTTACGTTTTTAAAAAGGAAGCTTGAGAGGGGGGCGGTAGTAATTTTTTTAGATGAGCGGTGTTTTTAGGTAGAGTTCTCGTCTACAATTTAAGACCGACATAGAATTACAAGGGGGTTGGTCTCTTCGAATTCTCTTAGGTCTGACCCCAATTTCCTTTACAAAAGAACTATCAACATGCAACAGTTTTTGATCGATAACATCCTTTTGATTGGCGTCATCATCGTTTCTGCTGGCGGCCTGATCTTCCAGAGCTTCTCTCAGAAGCGCTCTGGCCCATCTGTGTCTCCAGGAGATGCTACAACGCTGATTAATCGCAAAAATGCACAAGTCATCGACCTTCGCAAACCCGAAGAATTCAAGAAGGGTTATATTGCGAACTCCCAAAACATCCCTGGCGACAAGATTCAAACCGTTTTGGGGCAGATTGATAAGTCTCGTCCAGTGTTGCTCGTTGATAAGATGGGCACCTTCTCTCGCACGGCGGCTCGCTTGTTGCGCGGTGTCGGCTTTACCGAAGTTTATATTCTCGAAGGTGGGCTGGTTGAATGGCAAAAAAATAATTTGCCCTTGACGAAATAACCCTCCGTCCCCATATAGAAGGAAAGTGGGCATTTTCGTGCCACTTTCTCTTCGCAGTCTTCACCACCGTTTGGGGGTGAAGAATTAATTTGGTGATGGGGCATGCATCAAATACGCCCTCTCTCCGCACAAAGATCTAAGGAATTAAAATGGCAGAAAGCGAAAACGCCCAGGCTCCTGAAGCCCCCCAGCAAGAAACGCAACCGATTTTCCAGATGCAGCGTTGCTATTTGAAAGATGCTTCGTTGGAAATGCCGAATGCACCAGAAATCTTGATTCAATCGCATAATCAGGAGCCCCAGGTTGATATTCAGTTTGAAGTGGCTCAGCGTCCTGTCGCGGAAGGTCTCTTTGATGTGACCGTGCGTGGCACCATCACCGTTAAGGTGGCTGACAAAGTGATCGTTTTGGTCGAAGGCAAGCAGGCTGGTCTCTTCACGATCGCCAACCTTCCTGCTGAAGATTTTGCTCAGATCACGAATGTGCTTTGCCCGTCCATCATCTATCCGTATTTGCGTGCCAACTTGGCCGACTTGATGAACCGCGCTAATATTCCGCCAGTTCACTTGCCCGAAGTCAGCTTTGAAATGCTTTACCGTCAGCGTTTGGCTCAAGAAGCTGAACAACGTAAGCAGGCAGAAACCCAGAACTCCACGCAACAGGGTGGTGAAGGACTTAGTTAATTGTTGACTGCCTCATAGAGTAGTTTTAAAAAAGGCACTGTAGATTTTCGCCTACAGTGCTTTTTTACTGCCTTGGCGTAGAGAGGAAGGCCAATTTAAAGGATCGATTGTCATTTCTTGGCTGAGAAAATTCACCTTAAGCAGTACAAAATTAAGAATCGATTGCTACAATAGCATTAGTCAAGAATCATTAATAAGTAGTAATACTTGACAGTGTCCTCTTTCCCAGCGTGCTCGAGACCAACTATGCCCCCGATTCGTATTTTGCTCATAGATGACCATACACTTTTCCGTAGTGGAATTAAAGCGCTTTTGCAGCGTCAAACTGACTTTACTGTTGTCGGTGAGGCGAGTGATGGTTTAGAAGGCGTGAAGTTAGTGGAACAGACTCCAGCAGATGTCGTCCTATTAGATATTGACATGCCCAGTATGAATGGTCTGGAAGCTTTAGCCCAGATTAGAGAAAGCCATCCGAATTTAGCCGTCCTGATGCTTACGGTAAGTGAAGACTCGGATACGCTTACAGAAAGTTTGCGTTTGGGGGCGAAGGGGTATCTCCTGAAGAATGCTGATCAAGATTTCTTGCTTCGTTCGATTCGCGCGGTCTATACGGGTAGTAGTGCTATGTCACCACAGATGATGACGAAGTTTGTGACGCAACTCTCTCACGCTAGCGAGAAAAACAGTACAGAGTGCTCAACACAAGAAACTCTTACGCGTCGAGAAAGAGAAACACTGAGTTGGCTAGCTCGTGGGTACTCGAACAAAGAAATCGCTCGCACTTTGGACTTAGCAGAGAGTACTGTGAAGGTTCACGTTCAAAGTATTTTGAGAAAGTTGGGACTTGCGAGTCGTGTTCGAGCGGCGATTTATGCCATCGAACACAATCTTGATAAAGATGAGCCGTAACTGCCTTCTAATGGTTGGATGAAATTTAGGGGGGGCGAAAGTCCAGTTATCTTGGTTTTTGCAACACCCCCCCCCCTTTTTTTTGATTTCTACATGAATCGCGCCTTTAGATACCACCTTCATAGCCATTTTGGCGCCATGCCTCATAAACGGTGATCGCTACAGAATTACTCAAATTGAGACTGCGGTTGTTGGGACGCATTGGTAGACGAATACGCTGAGAGAGCGGGAAAATTGCGCGGACTGCCTCAGGTAGACCAGCTCCTTCAGATCCAAAAACTAGCCAATCACCAGGCTTAAACTCAAAAGTTGAAAAAACAGAAGATCCTTTGGTCGTCATTGCAAAAAGACGGTCACGTGCAGGGTTTTCCGTGTTCAAAAAATCATCAAAGGATTCATGAATTTTGACGGTGGCGTATTCATGATAATCAAGCCCAGCACGCTTCATGTGTTTATCTTCAAGGGAGAAGCCAAGTGGCTTAATCAAGTGAAGGGTGCAACCAGTGTTCGCACACAAGCGGATGATGTTGCCTGTGTTGGGGGGTATTTCGGGATGGACAAGAACAATGTTAAACATAGCGGAAAATGAAATGTAAGTAGGAGACTAGATAGGGCTCACAGAGTAGACTTCTTTAATCGAGCAGGTCTTCTACTTCGGGCGCTAAATAGTCGTGTAATTTTTTCAAAGCAGATTTCTCAATTTGACGAACGCGTTCCGCGGACACTCCAAGTTCAGTAGCGAGCTCTTGAAGCGTGACTGCTTTGTTGTTGCCGTCTCGATCCATGTGCAGGTATCTCGCTTCAACCACGCGACGACTACGCTCATCGAGTTGCTGAATGGCCTTTTGTAGACCTTCAGATTCAAGCTTTGCTTGTTCTCGATTTTGGATGACCTGTTCGGGCTCTTCATCCTCAGAGCTCAACCAGTCGAGCGGTGTATAGGAGTTGTTATCTTCATCGTCACTGTTGCTTGAAGTATCCAAACTCGTTTCTTGCCCGAAAATGCGCTCTTCCATTTCGAGCACTTCTTTGGGTTTCACGTCGAGCGTCAAGGCAATCTTTTCTGCTTGCTGATAGGTCAAAGCCTTCTGGTAGTCTTCCTTCATTTGACGAAGGTTGAAGAAGAGTTTGCGCTGATTTTTGGTGGTTGCCAGCTTCACAATACGCCAGTTGCGGATTATGTATTCCTGGATTTCTGAACGAATCCAATGCACAGCAAAGGTCATCAAGCGAGCCCCGTGATCGGGGTCATAATGCCGGATAGCTTTCATCAGACCGATATTGCCTTCTTGAATCAAATCTGAGTAGGGCAAGCCGTAGCCCAAAAAACCTCTCGCAATAGAAATCACAAGGCGCAGGTGACTCAACACGAGCATTTGAGCGGCTTGTAAGTCGCCATTATCTCTCAGACTAATGGCCAGTTTTTTTTCTTCTTCAGGCGTCAGAATAGGAGCATTTTCAGCAGCGCGCAAAAAGGCTTGCAGATCCCCAAGGGGCCCTACAATTGCAGGCACTGGTGGAGTCTTATACGGTTGAATAGCCGTGTTTCGGATAGGAACCAGTGCAGTAGAAGTCTTTTTGTCAGAATCAGCCATAGCACTAAATTAGAGAATTCAATCGCTGCGCGCGTTTCCAGACGCGATAGGCGGAAATGGAAGACGTGACGGCCCCCAATGCACAAAAACATAACACAAAACCGAGGCTCCAATAGGTTTCAGGGAAGTGTAATGTAAGGCTTGATTGATAGAGGGTTGCAATTTGCTCTATGGATGGTTTCAAGAACGAAATGGCAAGTGTAGCCAAGCATAAAGCAATGGCACTTGAAAGCCCCATTAAGAGTGCACCACGCCAAGCCCAAGGACGGATAGCGAACATTGGTGATGCCCCAAAAAGATAAAGCGTTTTCATCACTGGGTCAATCGCATGCGTGGCTAATCTTACAACCATAAGTAAGACAAAGATGACTAATAGCGAACCTGCCACTCCCATCGTTCCGACAGCAATGACGATGGCATGGCTGACTGTGTGAAACTTTCGGAGCCATTCATGGTCGAAAGCAACCATATCGACATTCTTGTTCTTATCCAGGTCGTCCAAGATTGTCTTAATGCGGGATTCAGAGACGTTATTAGATAGCGTTAGAACCAGAATGTCAGGGAGAGGATTATCCACTTTAGAAAGATCTTGAATCCCTAAGCGCTGATTCAGCGATTTAACCGCTTCCTCTTTAGGAATAATCGTTGTAGTGATGACATCTGGCAGCTTGAGCATGCTTTCAGCGAGTGTCTCAGGTTTGACCTTCTTGTTGAGGAAAATAGTGATTTCAGCATTAGTAGGAATAGCTCTTGCTGGCGCTGCTAAATCATAGAGAATACTCCCCACGAAAATAGGGATAGAGAGAGCAAAAGAGGATAACAGTATCGCGAGCGTAAAGAGTTCCCAGTCTCGTTTGAGACTACGGAACATTTCTCGGCAGGCCCAAATGCGAGAGGAAATAAAACTCATGCTTCCTCCTTCGCAACGTAGGTATCAAGAGAAATCTCACGCAACCCTGGAACGGAATAAGGAAGCTGACGGTGACTGGTAATAATCACCGTAACTCCAGCGTTAGCAAAACGACTTAAAAGCGCCAAAAGCGTTTGAGTATTGCGTTTGTCCAGCTGAGCTAAAGGTTCATCCGCGATGATCATCACGGGGCGATTAACGACCGCTCGAGCCAAACAAGCCAGCTGTCGCTGTCCTACAGAAAGTTCGCTAGGGGTCAAGTTTCCCATTCCTTCAAGACCGCATTTATTTAAGGCTTGAAGTGCTCGTAAACGAGCTTCTTTAGCTGGCTCTTCGGCAACGAGCGCGGGAAGCATAATATTCTCTAACACAGAACGATCAGGAAGTAGAGAATGCTCTTGGGTCATCAATCCCATGGAGCGTCGCAACCAACGAAGTTGAACCTCATTTAAGAGGTCAATACGGTCGCCTGCGAGGAAGAGTTGCCCATCGTTGGGACGAATAAGCCCTGCGAGGAGGCGACACAGTGTACTTTTCCCCGTTCCAGTGCTCCCGTAAATGAGCACAAACTCGCCAGCTTTGATGCTGAACGTGAGATTTTTTAAGATTGAACGACGGTCGTAATGCAAATCGACATTTCGCAATTCAATCAATGTGCGAGTTTGTTGGTCCATTATTTTCTTTCGATCGTTAGCTGGAAGTCTGTTTTTGCCCAGTGAGTCACTTCTTCCTCGAGAAGATAGTTCGTGAGAGGGTGAGCTTCTAGCCACATTTTATCAATTTTCAGAGAAATACCTTTGAGCGAGGTTTTCGCTTTCATTTTAGGCAGAGCGATTCTCGCACGGGCATGCGAAAAAATGACAGCCAAGCGTAAAGCCAAGAGACTAATGCAGTATTGCGGATTGAGAAGACGGTTTCCGAGTTTACTTAAACCACCGCGTTGACCCAGAACATAACTCGCGACAAGGAGCTGTTCTGCATGAGAGAAACCAGGTAAGTCGGCGTGAGTGACAATGTATTCACTATGACGATGGTATTTACTCGTGGAAATCAAAGTTCCCACTTCGTGTAATTTGGCCGCCCATCGTAAGAGATTTAACGACTCTACAGAGATATTCGGGATGAGCATCTTAGCAATATCTACGGTAATTTGAGTCACCAGAGCGGCTTGTTCTTGGGAAACACGTGTCGAGAGTGAAAGTGCATCAACGGAAAGGCATCGGGTATCTCGATTTTCCACACGTCCCCACAAATCATAGAGTAAGCCTACACGCAAGGCACCAGGGGCGACACGCATAGACTTGATCTTTAGAGTGGAGAATACGGCGATTAAAACGGCTAAGCCGCCTGCGATAACCTCTTTACGATCAGGTTTGAGACCAGGGAACGAGATGTGCTCAACGTTTTTAAATTTTAAGAGTTGTTGTTTAATCGCTTGAAGCTTATCCCAAGTGACGATCTCAGTACCCCAAAGTTGGCGACAGAGATCTGCTACAGCTCCAAACGTGCCAGCAGAGCCGTAAGCTTCATCATAATGCCCTTCACCAAAGGATTCTGCCACTTCTTCAAACTCGGCAGAACAGGCTACAACAGCTTTTTGTAGACGTTCTTCACTAATGCGCCCGTCTTTGAAAAATCGTAGAGACGTATTAACACAGCCTACGTGGAAGCTTTCAAATTGCTTGGCTTCGAGATTTTCGCCAATCACAAATTCTGTACTAGCTCCGCCAATGTCCACGACCAGACGACGTCCAGTAGCTGGGGGTAAAGAGTTCACACAACCTTTGAAGACGAGGCGCGCTTCTTCGTGTCCTGTTAGGATGTCGATGCGGTAACCCAGAGCCTCTTCGGCATGACGTAAAAACTCTTCCGAGTTAGTTGCTTCACGGAATGCCTGAGTCCCGACTGCTCGTACTCGTTCAGGAGGCAGTCCAGCAATGCGTTCTTTAAAACGAGCAAGACAGGCAAAAGCGCGCTCTTGCACCTCATCGGTTAGCGCACCAGTTTCATCAAAACCTGCAGCTAGACGTATTGTTTCCTTCCAGTAATTTTGAGTGACAATGCGTCCATTGACGATTCGACCGATTTCGACACGAAAACTGTTGCTACCTAAGTCAACGGCAGCAAGAAGCAACTCTTGTTCCATACTTTTTGCACTCGTAGAGATGATGGCGTAAACCTTACTCGGTTGCGAGCTCTGAATCAGCAGGAAGCCCCACTAAAGTGTTCGCAAAATGTAAGGCATTAAAGGGTTGCAAGTCATCAATACCTTCACCCACACCAATAAAGTAGAAGGGTAAGGGGTTAGATTGGCGCATTTGTGCAATCGCGACTAGCACACCCCCCTTAGCAGTGCCATCAAGTTTAGTGATGATTAACCCAGTGAGTTCTGTGGCGGCGTCAAAAGCTGTGACCTGTAAAAGGGCATTTTGCCCAGTCGTGCCATCTAAGACCAAAAGAACTTCGTGTGGTGCTCCAGGCAGCGCTTTACCTTGAGAGCGATAAACTCGACGAAGCTCTTCCATTAAGTTAATTTGTGTTGGTAAGCGCCCGGCGGTATCAGCAATGACCACGTCTGTTTGGCGCTTTTTCGCGGAAGAGATAGCATCAAATACGACCGCGGCAGGGTCGCCACCTTGTTGCGAGATCACTTCTACTCGGTTGCGGTCGCCCCAAACGGCGAGTTGTTCTTTTGCGGCTGCGCGGAATGTATCCCCAGCGGCAAGCAAAACGCTTTTCCCTTCTTTGGCGAGTAATTTGGAGATTTTCCCAATGGAAGTGGTTTTTCCTGCCCCATTGATACCGACCATCATGAGCACAAAAGGATGAGCACCTGTGGTATCGAAGGGCTTTTCGGCAGACTTGAGAATGGCGTAAATTTCATCACGCAGGGCTAAGCGCACTTCTTCTTGAGTCTTGAGACCTTTGAGTTTAATTTGATCACGCAAGCGTTGTAGGATAAGCTTAGAAGCATCCAGTCCTACATCAGCCATAATGAGTGCGCTTTCTAATTCTTCAAGGAAATCCTCGTCAACGATACCGCCAGAAAAAAGTCCGACGATATTGACGCGAGTACGAGAGAGTCCTTGTTTGAGTTTGGAAAACCAGCCTTGAGATTGTTCAGACATAATTCACTTATGACAGATCGAAAAAGTAAAAAGCGTCGAGACGCGAATAGTACAAGTTTAGCAACGCTAGCCCCTCAACGGGGAGGCGGATTCGTAAGGATTTTAGCGGGTGATTGGCGTCGCTCGGTCATTCCTGTGCCAGATAGTTTAGGCTTACGTCCTACTCCAGAGCGCGTGAGAGAGACCGTCTATGACTGGCTGGTTCACTTATTGGGTGAATTCACGGGACGCAGTGTCCTTGATCTTTTTGCAGGTTCTTGTGCAATGGGCTTAGAAGCCGCTTCACGAGGGGCTGCAGAGGTGGATTGGGTAGATACCAATCGCCAAGTCCTCAAAAATCTGAGTGCATCGCTTGCGAAGTTCAAGGCCTCCTCTGAACAGTTTCGAGGTCATTTGGGAGATGGTTTAGCATTTGTCAAAAACACTTCAAACACGTATGATGTGATTTTTATCGATCCTCCCTTTTCACAGGATCTCCAACAAAAGGCTTTGAAGAGTGCAATCTCGCGCCTTAAATCAGAAGGGGTGATTTACGTTGAATCTCCAGAGAAGCTTTTGGCGGAGAGTGTACTTCTGGATTTGGGTCTAGTACGGATTCGTGCTGGGTCGGCTGGGCAGGTCGCTTTTGAATTGCTAGCTCTGGCGGAAAGTCAGATGTCGACACAGGTTAAACTGCCACGCCCTAAAAAATATAAAGGAGATAAAGCATCATGACGATTGCTGTTTATCCAGGAACTTTTGATCCGATGACGTTGGGTCATGAAGATATTGTGCGCCGCGCTGCGCGAATTTTCGACAAGGTTTATGTCGGGGTAGCTCACAATCCTGGAAAGCGTCCTTTATTGCCTTTGGAAACGCGTGTAGCTTTAGCTAAAGAGAGTTGTGCTCAATATCCAAACGTTGAGGTGTATGCTTTTGAAGGATTGCTCAAGAACTTCGTCCTCGCAAGAGAAGCTACCGTCATTGTGCGCGGAGCTAGAGCCGTGAGCGATTTTGAGTATGAATTCCAAATGGCAGGAATGAACCGCCAACTGATGCCAGAGGTGGATACGATTTTTTTGACGCCATCCGATCAATACCAATTTGTGAGTGGTACCTTTGTTCGCGAAATCGCCAGTTTGAGCTTAAATGATGCCGCTAAGTTCGTCTCCCCAAATGTCTTGGCCGCTTTGGCGGTTGCCTTGCGGGGAAAAAATTAAAGTTAGAGAGGGTGCAAGCGCGGCTAAAAGAGTTAAGTCTCTTGAAGGATTAGAAAAGTCAATAAAATCGCTACAATGTCCAAACGTTATTTCAAGAGTAAGAATGGCACTACTACCCCAAGGAGTGCTCATCTCTTTTCCAAAAGTGAAGTGTTATGGCATTGATGATTACTGATGAGTGCATCAATTGCGGCGTATGTGAACCAGAGTGCCCTAATGATGCTATTCAAATGGGAGAGGACATTTTTTTCATTCGCGCTGGCAAATGCACAGAGTGTGTCGGTAGCCACGATCAACCCCAATGTGTGCAGTTGTGCCCTATTGCGGACTGCATCATTCCCAATCCTCGTTGTCTAGAAACCCGAGAACAGCTAGAAGAAAAGTTTGAGCGTATGAATTTACGCAGACGGATTCATCGAGCAATGAGGGAAAGTGGTATTTGACACAGAGTTAAAAGCAAAACCCACCAAACGATTGTTATGGCGTGTTTGGTGGGTAATTTTTTTGGGTGATATGTGAAGTGGTATGTGTTTATTGGGCTCAGAAAATTTTTGCAATCCAAGAATTTCAAGTTTCTTCTAAATAGGAAAGTGTACCCTCGTACCAATTCATCAGGGTACGCTCGATTTGAGATATGAATCGCGAGAAACTCCATTCTGGCTCTGGGTAGATTATACGTGCTTGAGTGAGCGCGTCATCCCAATTGGGAGACCAGAGAGGAGCACCACCAGCGTTCATGCTGAGATCCGCCGATAGACGGATAGTTGGGGTAAAGCTGTCTTCTTTAGTGATGAAAGTGTTTTTAAGCTTGAGCTGCTGTCCCTGTAAATGACCAAACCCCGTCAATGTCCAGTTTTCAGCATTTAGAAGGAAAACAGGAATTGACCAGCCAGCTGAAGTGGGCTCTGCCACAATACGTCCTTCCTTAAAGCAAGACATTAGCGAGGGAGCAAAGGCATCTCGTGGAAAATGATCAGGTCTCTCTTTCTGAAGAATTTCAAGAGCGCGAGAGAAATCCACCCCAGCGAGACATCCTCTCTGAAGAAGCAACTCACTTTGCCAGTTTTGCTTGGAAAGACTGTGCAAATTGCCATGACCCGTTGCACACAAACTAGCCAAGCTCTCAATCGGAGAAGGGGTAATTAATTTTGCTAATTGAACGTTTTTGCCTTCAAGTTTCCCTTGCCAGAACCCAGCATTGTCAAGAATGAAATCACCAGAAAAACTACCTACAGGAAGATTGAACTGCAAATTTTCAGTTTTGACGTTCTTTTCTGTGAAATGAAGAATCGTGCTGAGTGAGGAACCTGCTGTGGATTCCCCTGCAGTGAGGGCAACCTTTCCTTCAACAGCGCCTACAAAGTTAAAAAGAGATTCCGCTAGGCGTTGAGAGAGGGCAGGTAACTCATTGAGCTTCACCTGACCATCAAGCAGGGGAAGATGATTTTCTTGAGGCAAAATGCTTAAATTGACAGCAACTGGAGAATTCATGAGATTGCCCTCAAGAACGAACACTCCGTGCTTACTTTGGGGATGCCAATCTACATTTCCAGAGATATAGCCAACGGGTTGACGAGATTCTTTGTTCGTAACATCAAAACGTAGGTCTTTTAGTTGCACATCGCCTGCAGAAGTCCATGTGAGTTGGGTTTCTCCTTGAAGAGTCACAGGAAAAAGTTCTGCGGAGAGGGTAGCGTTGGCTTGAAGCCCCGACAAAGTGTAGTGAGACTCTCCAATTTGCAATTGAGAGGCAGAGCCCTGAAATTGTCCCCAGGGTGAGGTCCCGCTACCAGACAAGACGCTGATTTTAGGCTCAACGTTAGCAATGTCACTAATTTGAGCAATGTTAATAGCCATATTCCAAGGTTCTTTCAGAAGAGTACCTTGGTAGGAGAGTGCTACATTTTCTAGCGTAATTGCAGAGAAAGCTTGGTCATCGGGCCAAGTGAAGTTGCTCTTGATCGTAAGATCACCTTGAGACTCCACACCTGCGATCTCAACTTGAGCGTTGAGGATGAAATGAGCGAATTTCTCACGGGTGCTTTTGAGTTCTGGAATCGTGAATTGGGTAGGATGTTCGGTGCCTGATTTGAGAGAGACTCTGGTGAGCACAATTTCATCAATAGGGTAGCCTCCCCAATAATGAGTGCTTTGACGCAAGCCGGCGAATGAAAGGTCCTCAGTAGAAGTAACTGTCAGCCCATTGATGGTAAGGCGTCGAATTTTCGGTGTCTGAGCAAAGTAAGAGAGGGGATCTAGCACAAGAGAGGCTTGCTCAAAATCGGCTTCAATAGAAGGATGAGGCGGAATTGTGAAATGTGCTTTAGGAAGAACAATTTCTAGAGAAGGAAGTCGCTTTAAAGTGACTTCTCCCGAAGGTGTCCATTCGATACCGAATTGATCACGTAGCACGGAGCTCACACGTTCCGTGATATTAGAGGGTGTGACTATAAAAAAGAGGGCGAGTACAAGCCCTAGGCACACAGAGGCCACTGCCGACAGGAAAATGAGGATGCCACGCACGTACTGACGCATACCAAGCTCCCAAAATTGCATGATCTCATTGTACCGAATGCATCAGGTCAATGAGAGACATTGAAAGCGTTTGACAAAGAAAAAAGAGCAGTGCTCAATCTCTTTTCTTGAAAGAAGAGAGGCAAAACACCGCTCTTTACTCCTCCTGATAGGAGTATCGGGACACTAGATCGAAGTAAAGGAATTAGTCTTCTTTACGACGGATCAAGTAGTCAAAGGCTCCCAAGGCCGCCGTAGCACCTTCGCCCAAGCCAATCACGACCTGTTTGTAAGGGGTGTTGGTGCAGTCACCTGCGGCGAAAATACCTTCGGCAGAAGTCGCACCGTGGTCATCCTTAACGATTTCACCAAATTTATTAGTTTCGACAACGTCTTTAATCCAGTCGGTATTCGGGGTTAAACCAATCTGGACAAAGCAACCTGCCACATCAATGGTGTGTAGCGTGTCGTTGGTCTTATCACGGTAGGTCAAGTGTTCGAGCTTGCCATTGCTGCCTGTCAATTCTGTAGTGCGGGCATTCAAAAGAATGGTGATGTTCTTCAAGGAGCGCCCCTTTTCTTGCAATACTTCGTCAGCCTTCAACTGAGCAGGACTCTGCAAGAGGGTGACGTGTTCACAAATGCCAGCCAAGTCGATAGCTGCTTCAACACCAGAGTTTCCGCCACCAGTTACAGCAACGCGCATACCCTTGAAGAGAGGACCATCGCAGTGCGGGCAGTAAGCCACGCCGTGCCCTTTATATTCTTCTTCACCAGGTACGTTAAGCGTCTTCCAACGAGCGCCTGTCGCTGCAATCAAAGACTTCGTGGTGAGCGTTGCTCCAGAGGTCAAGGTGACCAGCCAAAGGTTGCCACTGCGCTCAATCTTTTCCACGCGTTGGTTGTTGATCATGTCAACGTCGTAGGATTGAACATGCAAACCAAAGTTCTTGGCAAGACCTTCACCAGAGGTGGAGATGATGGAGGTGAAGTTCTGAATATCAGCCGTTTCATTCACCTGACCACCCACACGCTCGGCGATTAAACCCGTGCGCAAGCCCTTGCGAGCAGAGTAAATGGCGGCCGTACAACCAGCAGGGCCAGCGCCGACAACCAACACATCAAAGGTTTCTTTTGCGGAGAGTTTTTCAGCCAGTTTCTTCGTGGCACTACCGTCAGTGTCCAACTTTGTCAGAATATCCGCCAATTCATTGCGACCGGAGAAGAAGAGTTCGCCATTTAAATAAACGGTCGGAACAGCCATTACTTTGCGTTCATTCACTTCGTCCTGATAGATAGAACCATCAATGTTCGTTACGCGAACTTCAGGGTTAACAGTAGCCATCAAGTTCAGCGCCTGCACAACATCAGGGCAGTTGTGGCAGGTGAGCGAGAAGTAGACTTCAAAATTGAGCGGACCAGAGAGTTGACGAATCTGTTCGAGCTGTTCGGGTGTAGCTTTGGAAGGATACCCACCAGCCTGAAGAACTGCCAAAACAAAACTAGTGAATTCGTGCCCCATTGGAGTACCTGCAAAGCGGATACCCGTATCGGCATCACCGCGCGTAATTTGGAAGCTTGGCTTACGCACATCGGCATCATCTACTTTTTCGTAAGAAAGCAAAGAGGAAAGAGGGGCCACTTCCGAGAGGAAAGTATCCATTTCCTTAGCGGCCTGAGAGTCATCAAGATTAGCCTTGAACACGACAGGGTGTTGGAGCTTGGTGAAGTAGGCACGGAGTTGTTCTAATAAACTGGCGTCAATCATAATATTTTTATATTCCGTCGCAAAAGAAAACAAAACCGCAGGTGTATCCCTCGTATAGATAACCTGCGGTTCTTATTTAATCACACGCTAGGCGCGTAATCGAAATTAGATCTTGCCAACGAGGTCAAGAGACGGCTTGAGCGTTTCAGCGCCCGGCGTCCACTTGGCAGGGCAAACCTGATCAGGGTGGGCAGCAACATACTGAGCAGCCTGCACCTTGCGGAGCAATTCGTGGGCGTCACGACCAATACCGCCGTCATGGTGTTCCATGATCACAATCTTACCCTGGGGGTTGATCACGAACGTGCCACGTTCAGCCATACCGTCTTCAGCGATGAGCACTTCAAAGTTGCGGCTCAAGACATTGGTCGGGTCACCGAGCATCGGGAACTGAACCTTACCAACGGCAGGGGAGCTAGCATGCCAGGCCTTGTGGGTGAAGTGGGTGTCGGTAGAAACCGAGTAGATTTCAACACCCAACTTCTTGAATTCTTCGTACGTTTCAGCAAGATCTTCCAATTCAGTCGGGCAGACAAACGTGAAGTCAGCAGGATAGAAGAAGACAACAGACCAGTGACCCTTCAAATCAGCTTCAGTGACTGGAACGAACTTGCCATTATGGAAAGCTTCAGCCTTAAACGGCTTGATTTCGGTATTAAGTAAGGACATCTTATGCTCCTATTGTTTGAAGAAGAGAGGCGTGAGCGTCTCTCTTTAAATTCGATGGTGAAATACTAGCAAAAAATTATCGATAAGTCAATATAGAAAGAAAAAAACTATCGGTAAATCGAGTAAAAATTTGCTAATGAATAGCTATCTTTCTTTATGGGAGAGGGAAAGTAAAGAAATTTTCGTGTATTAACCCTTAAAACGGCGCTTGATTTCTTGGCGCAAATTGGGAGCAAGACGTTCGAGTGCATCAAGGGTGGTAAAAATAGAAGCTCGGCCTCGTTGAGAGAGATCGCGAAAACGATTGAGTAATTCGTTTTCCTCTTCAATGGGGATATGACGTTCATTAGTCAGAACGTAAAGAATGTCGAAGCCACAAGCGGCTAGGCGAGGCAAGTTATAGATACCAGGATCCATCGAGCCATCTTCAAAAGCTTCATACGTTTCGTTAGACACGCCAAGCAACTGCGCGATTTGTCGCACAGAGTATCCCATACGGGTGCGCTCAGATTGAAGACGAGCGCCAATTTCTTGACGTTGCTTAGAAGTCGTGGTGGCCATAGTGGTAAGGGTAGCGGTTAACTTGACTGTTTGATAATACAAAAAAAGAGGTTCACTGTGAAGAGAACCTCTAGTGGGAATTGGAGTTTCTTGTACCAAAAATTAAACATTGAAGAGGAAGTTCATCACATCCCCGTCTTGAACAATGTAATCTTTACCCTCCGCACGCATTTTTCCTGCTTCCTGAGCTCCCTTTTCACCCTTGTAGGCGATGTAATCATCAAAGCCGATCGTCTGAGCGCGAATAAAGCCACGTTCAAAGTCGGTATGAATGACACCAGCAGCCTGAGGTGCGGTGTCGCCTTTGTGAATTGTCCACGCACGAACTTCTTTTACGCCAGCTGTAAAGTAAGTTTGTAACCCTAAGAGATCGTAGCCTGCACGAATCACGCGGTCCAACCCAGGTTCCGTCATCCCTATATCGGTCAAGAACATTTCTTTGTCTTCGTCGCTTAAGTCAGCGATTTCAGCTTCGGTTTTAGCACAGACGGCGACGACAGGAGCCTGTTCGCTCTTGGCGTATTCTTGAACTTTTTCCAAGAGAGGGTTGTTCTGAAAGCCACCATCTTCCACGTTGGCAACATACATCACTGGTTTGGCCGTTAAAAGGAAGAGTTGACGGATAGTGAGTTTTTCTTCGTCAGAAAGTTCGACGGAACGCACTGGCTTGCCTTCGTTTAATGAGGGAAGAATTTTTTCAAGGACTTTAACAAGCTTGAGAGCCTCTTTGTCCCCGCCAGAACGAGCTTGCTTGCTGTAGCGAGCTAAAGTTTTTTCTACGCTCTGCAAGTCAGCTAAGGCCAATTCTGTGTTGATCACAGCGATGTCATCCAGTGGATTGACTTTGCCGGCAACGTGAACAATGTTGTCATCGTCAAAGCAACGAACAATGTGAGCAATAGCATCGCATTCACGAATGTTGGCTAGGAATTGATTGCCCAACCCTTCACCTTTACTTGCGCCTGCGACCAAGCCAGCGATATCGACGAATTCAACCGTTGCTGGCACAATTTTTTGCGGGTTCACGATTTCTGCCAAAGCAGAAAGACGCGGATCTGGAACTTCAACAATCCCTACATTTGGTTCGATCGTGCAGAAGGGATAGTTTTCAGCAGCAATACCTGCTTTTGTTAGCGCGTTGAAGATGGTCGACTTCCCTACATTTGGCAGACCAACAATGCCACACTTTAAACCCATAGCTCTTGTCTCTAATGAAAAATTAATCACACCGGTTTCTTCACCGGTTAATTTATCTATTTTACTGGAAAGCTTCCAAAAGTTGGCAAAGAAAGACTCTGCGTTAAATTTGCTTTTTCACTTCGGATTCTAAAAAAGCGGCTAAGGCATCGAGCTCACACTCATCAAAGAGCGTTATGCCCATTTGTGCCAAAAGCTCTGCGGTTAATCCTTTCCCAGAGACCAACCTTCGAGAAAAAGTCCCGTCGTAGATTTGATGAACTCCACAAGAAGGACTTTTACTTTTGAGAAGTGCAACACGAACTCCAGCTACTTTGACAGCATGAAGCACGCGGTACGCTCCCGTTAGAAAAGCTCCCGTTTTATCTTTACCAGCTTGTGTCTCAATGCGGGCTTTCCCGAGCAGGACGCTCTTTCCTCGCCCGCCGACAATTTCAACAGGTGGGCGGGGTGTGGATAGATCTCCTAGCGTTTCTGGACAGAGCGCCAAGATCTCAGATTCTAGAATGCCGTGTTGAGAAAGCCAACTGAGCAAATCTGCAGAGGGTTGACCATCCCATCGGCAAGCGGAACCCAAGAGGCATTGACTCACAAGAATCTTCATAGCGATCTCACTCTCTAAAAAGAGTGTTACTTTTCTGTTTTTTCCGCCTCGGGAGCGGTTGACTTTTTCGGAGAAGCATATTTAGAAATCGCTCGAATGAAGCGGTCTCGGTCTCCGCCGATGAGAAACGGGAGGTTTTTCAAGCTGGTGTCGATGCATTCTTCTATTCCTTCCATGTGTTCCGAGGAAGGCGAAGAGAGCACAAAATCTGCAACCTGCTGAGCCATACCAAGGCTACGCGGATGCCCGATGCCTAGGCGCAGACGCCAGAAGTTTGGAGTAGAGAGTTTGGAGCTGATGTCTTTAAGACCATTGTGTCCAGCGTTACCCCCGCCATTTTTAAACTTCATGCATCCTGGCATTAAATCGAGGTCATCATGGACAACCAAAATATTGTCAGGCAGGATCTTGTAGTAGAGAGCCAGTGCGACAACTGCATTCCCTGAAAGATTCATGAAAGTAGAAGGTTTTAACAACCAAACTTCTCGGTCATCGAAGCGCACACGAGCAACTTCTCCATGAAATTTCTTTTCTTCGTGGAAAAAACTGCTTTTAGAGCGAGCCAACTCATCCACAAACCAAAAACCAGCGTTGTGGCGCGTATTAACATACTGCGCCCCAACGTTACCTAACCCAACAATCAACTGAATATCAGACGTGTTTGGCATAGGAGTCCTCATAAATCTCTTGATTAACGACGCGGACGACGATTGTCAGGACGAGGTTCACGGTAGAACTCGCGCTGAGAACGCGCTCCGCGATATTGACGGTCTTGCTGATGGCGACTGTCGCGGTCAAAACGATCTGAACGCTCTTCACGAGTCCCATCAAATTTCACCGTAGCTGGGCGTCCTTTAAAGCGAACTCTCTGCATAGTGTTGACGATTTTATCTGCTTGTGCACTATCGACTTCTACTAGACTGAAGCGTTCTGAGATATCAATAGCGCCAATGAATTTTGCAGGAACATTGGCTTCGTTGGCTATGGCACCGACCAAATCTCCAGGGCGAATATTAACATCACGGCCCACGCCAATGAAGATACGTGTCATCCCTTCTTCTGGTTCGGCATTACGTAAGCGACGCTGACGGTTACCGCGATCGCCTCGATCGGCACGTTCGCCACGTGCATTTTGATTGCGGCGAGGGCGTTCAAAGGGCGAGTAAGCTGGAATATCGGTGTCATCGTCGTTCGTACCTTGGAAGCTCTGCGTGAGCGCAATAGCTGCAGCGGCAACGTCAAAAGGATCGTGATCTTCGCAAAGCTCTTCGACGACTACTTTAAATCGCTCCAAATCCTCATTATCGAGGACTTCAACGAGGGAGTCGCGCAGAGCTTCTAAACGTTTGGCGCGCACATCTGTGACGCTTGGCACGGATTGGATTTCAATACGTGTCTTGGTCAAACCTTCAATTGCACGCAAGTGACGGTGTTCACGAGGTTCGAGAATACTAATAGCAGTACCGGTACGGCCTGCACGACCTGTCCGACCAATACGGTGGATGTAGGTTTCGTAAGAAGCAGGAATACCGAAATTGATCACGTGGGTGAGGTTTTCAAGGTCAATACCACGAGCGGCCACGTCTGTAGCTACGATAGTTTCAACTTGACCTGCACGAGCGCGTTTCATTACGCGGTCACGTGTTGGCTGATCCAAGCCCCCGTGCAGAGCCTCTACACTGTAGCCACGAGCACGGAGAGCCTCGGTGAGTTCATCGACTTCCATACGAGTACGGGTGAAGATAATGGCCAACTCCGGAGCTTCAATGTCCAAAATACGCCCGAGCGCGGCTGTCCGGTAGTTATGTCCCACTATGTAGGCAATCTGAGGAACTCGTGGAGCTTCCCCCTCAGCAGTGCTTTCACGAGCAATGGTGATGCGAAGAGGGGTTTCCAAATGAGTTTCGGCAATTTTGGCAATTTTTGGAGGAAGCGTTGCAGAGAAAAGAGCCGTTTGCACTTTACTGGGGAGTGCTTCAAAAATCTCGTCCAATTCATCTGCGAAACCAAGATCCAACATTTCATCAGCTTCGTCCAATACGATAGCTTGAATGTTGGTTAGGTCGAGCGTGCCACGGCCAATATGATCCAAAGCACGACCAGGTGTTGCTACTACGACATGAGTACCGCGCTTAAGAGCGCGAATCTGGCGGCTATAGTCTTGTCCACCGTAGATTGGAGTGACAAGAAGACCAGCGGCTTTGCCGTAACTGTGAAAAGCTTCGCTTACCTGTAGGCAGAGTTCGCGAGTTGGCGTGAGCACCAAAATAAGGGGCTTATCTGCTTCGACATTGAGCGCATAGCGTTCAATTAAAGGCAGGGCAAACGCTGCCGTTTTACCTGTACCAGTGGCCGCTTTTCCAAGCACATCGCGCCCCGATAAGATCGCGGGGATCGCTTCATTCTGAATAGGGGTCGGTTCTTCAAACCCCAAAGCGGTTAAAGAATTCGTAATAGAGGGCGAAAGACCCAAGTCGGAAAATGTTGTCATAGTGTCCTAGGGCGCAAAAGCGCACAGAGTGAGGCTACTCACCCCAGACACACAGCAAACGAAATCACAACGAGAAGGGGTAAACAGCAGATTTAAAAGATGAAAGTCTCGGATTGACTAAAGAGACGATCAAAAAAGAAGGTTGAAGAGGTCAATTCACCAGAACATTCAACCAAAAGAAGACCCGCTGGGAGAGGACTCCCAACGGGTCCGTAAGGCACCTAGCTTCAGCAGAAGCTAGTAGCTACCCTTGAAATTAGGCAGCAGGCGTCTGGGCAGCATCAGCAGCAGGAGCGGCTTCAGCATCAGCTTCTGGAGCTGCCGTCACAGTTTCTTCAGCCACGGTTACCACAGAGGCAATCACGGTGTCAAGACCGAACTTGTTGGAGACTTCGACACCTTCCGGCAACTGGAGCATGGAGGCGTGGAAAGTCGTGCCTGTGGCCATTTGGGAGAGGTCAACAGCAACGAATTCCGGCAACTGGCGCGGCAAGCAGGTCACTTCGACGAAAGAAATCGTGTGGGACACGAGGGCCTTGTCGATCTTAACGGCAGGGCTATCTTCTTCGCCATGGAAGTGGAGAGGAACGCGCATCGTGACCTTTTCGTTCGGGTCAATACGCTGGAAGTCGATATGCATAACCTGCGGCTTGTAGGGGTGCATCTGGAAGGCACGAAGCACAACCAACTGTTCCTTACCGTTAAGTTCCATCGTCAAGATTGAGGCATGGAACTTTTCCTTTTTCAATGCGTAGAAGATAGGATTGTGTTCGAGCTCAATAGGCGTAGCGGGGACGTTGCCGCCGTAAATAATACCAGGCAGCTTGTCCGCGCGACGAAGGCGGCGGCTCGCACCCGTACCTTGCGTGTTACGCGTGGTGGCGATGACTTTCATTGGATTACTCCTAAAAATAAAAAATGGTCCCCACAATCGCGACCAACTGTGGGGGCGTTGGAAAAAATCGTTTTAAACAGCGAAAAGGCTGCTCACCGAAGCTTCACGGGCAATACGCGAAAGCGTTTCGCCGATGATAGCAGCGGTACTGATCTGACGAATCTTGGGGCAAGCTGCAGCAGCTTCGTTCAACGGAATCGTATCCGTCACCACAAGTTCATCAAGAGCTGAGTTGCTGATGCGTTCGACAGCGGCTCCAGAGAGCACTGGATGCGTGATGTAAGCAACCACGCGAGTTGCTCCACGTTCTTTCAAAGCACCAGCGGCGTTGCAAAGCGTACCAGCCGTATCGACGATGTCGTCAGTGATAACGCAGGTACGATCCTTCACTTCACCAATAATGTTCATAATTTCGGCTACGTTAGCACGGGGACGTCGTTTGTCGATAATGGCTAAATCCACTTCGAGGGCTTTAGCCATAGCACGAGCGCGAACTACTCCGCCAACGTCAGGAGAAACAACTATGAGGTTGTCATAATGACGTTCAACAAGGTCATTCAAAAGAATCGGGGTAGCAAAAATATTATCTACCGGGATATCAAAGAAGCCTTGAATCTGGTCAGCGTGCAAGTCCATCGTGAGCACGTGATCAACGCCAACAGACTGAAGCATATTGGCAACCACCTTGGCAGAAATAGCCACACGACTGGAACGTGGACGACGGTCTTGACGAGCGTAACCAAAGTAAGGAATAGCCGCAGTAATGCGACGAGCAGAGGCGCGCTTTAAAGCGTCGGCCATCAACATCAATTCCATGAGGTTGTCGTTCGTCGGTGCGCAGGTCGGCTGAAGAATGAAAACGTCCTTACCGCGGACATTATCCAACAGTTGGACCATAACTTCACCATCGCTGAAACGATTCACCGTGGCAGAACCAAGGGGGATATTGAGATATTTGGTGACGGCTTGAGCAAGGGCAGGGTTAGCATTGCCCGAGAAAACCATCATACTTTCTGGCACCATGGGATCCATGATTAGAGCTCTATAACATAGGGGGCGCTAGGCGTCCGCGGTTGACAGACAAACAGCACAACAAAAAAGAGTGCTGCTAAAAACAAAAAGAGGAGGGTCTACAAACCATCCTCCCAATTCGTTGTAAATGGCAGGGGTAGAAGGATTCGAACCTTCGAATGTCGGAATCAAAATCCGATGCCTTGGGCCAGCTTGGCTATACCCCTGTCATGTAATTCTAGTCATCGAGCCATTGTGCCAGAGGATGCTCCGACAAGGACTCTGTAATGAACCCAACCCATGAATCAGGCATTCCAGTAAAGACGGTTTGCACCATATTAGCTTCACCAGAGTGAGCAACACCAAACACGGCGCTACCCGAACCTGTCATCCGCGGCTCTGTGTATGGAGTTAACCATTGGAGAGCATTCGCTATCTCAGGCTCATAGGACACAGCGACTGGTTCTAGATCATTATGACCGAATAATTGTGGCCAGTTAGTTTTTACTGCGTCAATGAAGGGTTGTATTTTCGTGGATTCAGTGTCCCTTGTCAAGGCTGGGCTAGCGAAAATTTTCGCCGTAGAGACGGATTTTCCTGGCCAAATGACAAAAAAACGAGTTTTTGGGATAGAAACGGGTGTTTGAACTTCGCCAATGCCCTCTACAAAGGCATTGCGACCAAAAATAAAGAATGGAACATCTGCTCCTAGACGCACCCCTAATTCACAGAGAGTACGGCGAGGAAGGTTCAGTTTCCATAGCGTATTGAGTCCTATCAACGTTGTGGCTGCATCAGAGCTTCCGCCGCCCATGCCAGCGCCACTAGGAATCGTTTTATGGACACGAATACGCACTCCTCTCTCTATATGATAAGTGTCTTTGAGAAGTCGCGCTGCTCGAACGCATAGATCTTCTTCAGGATTGCCAACAATGTCGCCCGTGCGTTCAATGTCGCCATTCTCGAGTAGTTCGAGATCAATCGTATCTTTACGGTCAAGTAGGATGAAAACCGATTCAAGAAGATGTTTTTTGTCTTTACGTTGTCCAATGACGTGCAAAAATAAATTCAATTTTGCAGGAGCTGGCAAACTATAAAGCGCATTAGAAGAGGTCATCACAGGCACTCCTTAGTCAATGACAACGGAGAGAGTCTTGAGATTCATAGGAACCTTCGGCGTGATTTTGAGCACTTTGATGCGTCCGTCTGGATGGCGCGAACGAACTTGGATATCCCAGAATTGGGATAATTTAGATTGTTCAGGAAGTCTCCCTGCTTTGATCAAGTCCCCAAAGTTATCAATCGGCATAGAGAACCCCAACGTCGAATAGAGGAGATCCGCTGTTGAGGTATTACAGGTTTGCTCTTGGTCTTGTTTACTTAGACAAACAAGAGATGGCTTCATGTCAATACGCGCAAGGATTCCGTTGAGAGGGGTCAACAAATCTAACTGAGAATTTTCCCCGAATTCTCGATATTGAAATCGCCCATTCTCTGAGCGGTCTTTACCGTCGTTGCTCGTATAGGTGAGCGCAAAACGTCCCCCTTGTTCATAAAAGGCTTGAGGTAAAAGAGCGCAGGCGTTAAGTAAAGAAATGGCGCACAGGGCAGACAAAAAGGAGCGACTAATTTTCAACATATGACTATCAAAAAGTGTCGAAATTACTGCTGAAGCAATTTCAGGCGTTTCCCTAATTCGATTATTTTAGGATCGTTAGGGAGGCGGCGAGAGAGTTCGTTGAAGACAGACTGAGCTTCGTCTTGTCGTCCCAGAGCTACCAAAATATCTAGCATATGGACGATCACAACGCGGTGAAAACCACTTCGCATCGCCGCCAGAGCAAAATAGTAGGCTTGTTCATTGCGACCTTCGCGGAAACAAAGCCATGCCATGCTGTCGAGCATTTGCCAATCAAGGGGTTTTTGCCGGTAAGCGTTTTCAATCAAGCGTCGAGCTTCAACCAGTTTGATGCCTTTTTCAGCGTAATAGTATCCGAGACCGTTTGAGGCGAAAGCATCATCGGGATTCACATCTAAAATGTGGCGCAACACCCTTTCTGATTCAGCTTGACGCTCTTGACGCTGATAAATCAAGGCAAGGTGGTAAAGGATATCGGTGTTATCTGGATCCTTGTCGAGGATTTTTTCCAGAATATCGATAGCCTTCTCCGCCTGATTTGTCTTCAACAAAATTTCAATCCGCGCGTTGAAGTAGATACGTTCGTTATTTGGATCTTTTTCAATGGCATTAAGAAGAACCGACTCCGCGGTGTCTGGTTTCCCTGCTTTGAACCAAGCTGCCGTCTCCTGAATATGGATATCCGAAGCGTTTTGTTTAGGGTTGTAGCGAGCAAGGGCTTTAGCTTCTGCAACATAATCTTTTAAGTTGTCATAGACCATCGCGAGGTGCAGCCACACATCGTCAAGAGACCAGTCGTGACGTGGGTTTTTAGATTGTCCTGCGGTGATATAGTTATTGAATAGCTTTTTAGCCAACTCAAAATCTTTACACTCAACAGCCAGCTCTCCAGCGTTATAAAGTACCGTGGGGCTGTCTGGGTCTATGTCGATTGCTTCATGGATTTGTTCTAAGGCCAAGTCAGCGTGACCAGAGCGCGCCAGAATTTTTCCATACATAAGGCGCGCTACGGTTGAACTAGGGTCGGAATCTATCACAGTTTCCAGGATGCGCTGACTTTTCTCTGGCATCACAGACCAGCAAATGTCAGCCGCAGTGGTAGCGAAGTCTTCGTTATCACTAAACCAAGATAAATCTTTTTGACGGAAGACTAGGCCATTCCCAGGTAATACTGAAAGAGCAGCACGGCAAGCCTCTTTATCTTCTCCTTGCCGCTTTTTGTAGACGGCCTTTGCCATAACAACAGAGGGTGCAGAGGCATACTTTTCCCATATGGGGTCCAGATAAGGTTCGAGCCAGTTAAGGTCGATTCGTTCTTGACTTAAGCGGCGAGTGAGCGTTGCAACATAGCTACCAGGATCTTTGCTATTTTTGGCGATGAATTCATTGAGCAACTGTTGGACTTCATTCCCACGTTGGTTTTGGGTACTTTTCAGCAACAAGGTATTGTTTGCAATGTGCGCTTCAGGATCCATTGAAGTCCAAATTTTTGTGGCTTCAATAATTTGCTTATCGGATTGTGTTTTGAGGGCGGCAGACCAGGCGAGCTCAGCAATATTGGTATTGTTGAGTTTTTCGGCTGCGCTTTTGAGCATCTCGTAGGCCATCTGATTATCGCCATCACTCAAAGCAATATTGCCCAGCAAAAGCTGGTAAAGTGTGAGCCCTGGTTCCGCGAGATCGGTCGAGGATTGCTCTTCTGCTAAAACTTCGGTGTTGGCACCGAGCCAAAGCAAAAACAGGGTGGCAAAGTAGGTAAACGAACGAGACATGAGAATCCGCAATAAGGGACGTGTATGATGGCGTATATTTTAATCAAAGCGATACGGGATATCAGAGGATAAAGAGGTGAATCGTGAATAAAACGAATCAAGTTGCAAGAGAGCTTGTCTGCTCTGGGGTAGATAAGCTATTCACTCGCACTCTTTTGAGCTGGTATAAAGTGCATGGTCGCCACACACTTCCTTGGCAAAAGAGCAATGATTGGTATCCGCGTCTTCTTTCTGAAATTATGCTCCAACAGACGCAGGTACAAACTGTCATTCCTTATTTTGAAAAATTTCTTGCGGCTTATCCGACTGCGAATCAGCTCGCAAAAGCGGATGATGATGCTGTGATGAAGTTGTGGGCTGGGCTTGGTTACTACGCTCGTTGTCGGAATCTTCTGAAGGCCATTCGAGCTGTTGAATTTGACCAAGGTGGAATTGCACCATCTGTAGCAGAAGAATGGGTCAAACTACCAGGAATTGGCCCCTCCACGGCTGGGGCAATTGCTTCATTTGTGAACGGTGAACGAGCTGTAATGTGCGATGGGAATGTGCAACGAATTCTCTCTAGGGTTTTTGCTATTGAGGGCTACCCAGGTCTGAAATGTTTTGATAAAGAAGTTTGGGCTAAGGCAGAGGTATTGCTTCCAGAAAGCGCAGATATGGGAGACTACACTCAGGCGTTAATGGACTTTGGTTCTATTGTTTGTAAACGTAAGCCAGGTTGCACGTCCTGCCCTATGAAGGGCATTTGTCAGGCATATGCTAAGGGAGCCCCTACAGCGTATCCTCAAAAGAAACCTAAACGTGAGCGCCCGGTCAAGATGGTAAAAGCGGCTATCTATGTGACTCGCTCCTGGGGTTCGCTCCATATATGGCTGAAAAAGCGCACTACAACAAGACTTTGGAAAGGGTTGTGGTGTCCCGAGATGACCAAGTTTGTTGCAGCAGGGTCGCCTATTCCAGAACTTGATCTGCCCGAAGCAAGAGTTAAAGCGACGACCACTTTGCCGATTGTGATCCACGATTTCACGCACTTTCGATTGATCATAGCTCCAGTGTTGGTTGAAATAGGGGACAATCGTTATGATGGTAACGATGGTGAGCGTGAGGATGTTTACTCTATGGCCTGGCTCAACATGCAAGGTTTTGAAATGTTTAACGCCAAGCCTGATATGTGGCCAGCACTACCAGCACCAATTAAAACTATATTAAAAGGGCTTTTTGAAGAGAACGCCATGCTCGATCTCTAAGGCTATTTAAAGTGTTTGAGCTCCTTTTTGTGCATTGAGCAATGAACTTTGCTCAATGATGCGATGACGCACGATTGTGGGATATAGCTTTTCAAAGTGTTTAGCGAGCGTTTCGGCGACATAGACCGAACGATGTTGACCACCAGTACACCCAATCGCAATCGTCAAGTAGTGGCGATTCTGTTGTAGGTACGAGGGAAGCCATTTCTCGAGAAATTGGCTGATGTCAGTCACCATGTCGCAAACTTGTGGTTTAGCAAGCATAAACTGGACAATCGCTTCATCTCGCCCCGTTAATGGACGCAGAACGGGGTCGTAATAGGGGTTGGGAAGACAGCGTACGTCAAAAACCAAATCAGCAGTAATAGGAATCCCATGTTTAAACGCGAAAGACTCGAAAGTGAGTGTCATTTCGGCATGCGGAGTTCCAACAAACTGTTGAACCCATTTGCGAAGTTGTGCGGGTAACAGGGCTGTTGTATCCATGATGGCTGCAAACTCTGTGATGGGTTCGAGCATTTCACGTTCTCTTTGAATGGCTTCTTGCAAAGAGAGTAGGTGATCGTGGCGCTGAGCATGTGTACAGAGTGGGTGACGACGCCGTGTTTCAGAGAAGCGTTTAACTAACTCCTCCTGCGAGGCGGTTAAGAACAAAACGCGAACATCCACTCCTTCACTTTGTAGCGAATTGAGTGCTTGAAGCGCGTGATCAAATGTGACCTGACTTCGTGCATCAATCGCCACAGCTACGTTTTCAGTGCCACGCGAAGCGAGCCCTTCTACAACAGGAATCAAAAAATCGGCAGGGAGATTGTCGATACAGTAGTAGCCACAATCTTCGAGTTGCCGAATTACGATCGATTTTCCAGCACCAGACATCCCGGTGACGAGTGTGAGTTGCATGATGTAGATCCTCTTGTTGAATAAAAAGGTGTCGCTTTATGGGGTGTTCTCTTCCTCAGGCGAGTCGGTTACATCTTCCTTGTCGCTTAAAGGAGACTTCCAGTTGGCAATCATTTCACATAAGCTCAAGGGAGTTTCACAAGTGAGTAAAGACTGGCGCATGTCCTTGTCATCCAAGAGCAAGCACAGCTCATGGAGAATATTGCTGTATTGTTCTTTCGTTCCAGTAGGGACAAGCACAAAAAAGAAGAGTTGGACAGGTTTGCCATCTGGAGCGTCCAACTCAAGCGCTACCTGAGGGCGAATAAAAGCTAGTACTGGCTTTTCGAGCTCATCAAGACTACCGTGCGGGATAGCAGAGCCACGACCAACACAAGTACAGCCTAATTTTTCACGTGCGAAAAGAGCATCAAAAGCGTCTGTGTGAGGAATTCCATAGGTATTCTCAAAAAGAATAGAGGCCTCTTCGAACAAGCGTTTACGGCTAATTACCTCTGGATCAAGGAGAACATTACCAATAGCGAGTAATGGAGATAAGTGGTTCATGAAACAGTATCCGTGCCCCTTTCCATGTAAATGGAGTCGGGGCGTAAAAAAGATCTCATGAGAAGAGATCTATCGAATTTCTCTCAGTCTAGCGAAAATCCTAAGATTTGTCAGGCGTAGCGATAAGACGTCGCTCTCGTGTAGAAGGAATGCCTAGCATCTGACGGTATTTGGCTACAGTACGCCTCGCTACGACAAAACCAACGCCCTCTAGTTTGCTGACCAAGGCGTCATCAGAGAGCGGTTTGAGTGGAGATTCCTGACGAATGAATTCCGCGATGTACTCTTCTACAGCTTTTGTGGCGCCATGGGGAATCAAATCAGAAAGAGCAAAAGTTCCTCGAGAGCAGATGAAGTATTTTCCAGTCAATGCACGAGAAACGGTAGATTCTGAGAGTGAAAGCTCCTGCGCAATATCTTTCTGGAGTATTGGTTTTAGAGCATTTTCTCCAGAAGTAAAAAAATCTCGCTGTGCCTCAGCTAGGACCTTAGTCACACGAAGGAGTGTTTGATTTCTGGCGTCAATGTCGTGGACCAACTGTTTAGCCTCTTTGAGATAGAGACTTAGTTGTTCGGAGGGGATAGTTGCCCGAAGTTCTGCGATTTTTCTCTCAGACGCGAGTCTAAGGGAAAAAAGAGGCTGCCACGAGAGTCGAACAGATAGTTTCTCTCCCACAAGATCAATCTGTAGCTCGGGCGTCACATAAGAAGGGCGCCCCCCAGCTGCATTGACAATTGGGTAAGGGTTGAGCGAACGAATTAGATTGCAAGCTTCTGTCAGAAGCTCAACGGAAACCTTGAGTTCTTGGTGGAGTGAATCGTATGCTTTTTTTGAAACTTCATAAAGATGCGAAGAAATCAGTGTGCGTAAAAGCTCTTTGTGCGCAGTTAGTGAGCAATCTTGCTTCATAGCGTCAATTTGAAGAAATAAAGATTCGGCAACACTACTGGCTCCAATTCCTACTGGTCCTACGCGGCGTAAGGCCTGCAGAGCTTCCTTCCAGTCTGTAATGGATACATCAAACCCTTCTTCAGAGATGTAGCTGTTATAAGCTTGTGCAATAGCCGCTACAGGTTCATCGAAAAGCCCATGATCATTGAGTTCAGAAACTAGACAAGAGGCGAGGGAGAGCGTTTTATCACTAATACTGAGGCAGCGCAACTCAGAGAGAAGCTCATCTCGAAAATCAGGCTCTTCATCAGCAATATTTGAGAACCAGTCGTCATCGCTTGCTTTGGAGGCCTGATGCTCGAAAACATAATCTAGAGACTCTTCAACAATGCCGATGTCTGCGTCAACATCATCAACGCGTTCTTCTTGCTCTATGGTTGAGGAAGGATTTTCTTGAAGATAGTCTTCTGCCTCACTGTATTCAAGCAAAGGGTTATCTTCGAGGGCAAATTCCACTCTTGCCTGCAGTTCTGTTGAAGACATATGCAGGCATTCGAGTGAAGAGAGCTGTTCCGCAAAAAGAGATTGGGTTTGTTTGCCAGTTTGGACTAGTGCGGGTTTCATGCTCGTGGCCATTTACATGCGGAAGTTTTCACCCAAATAGAACGCACGAACATCGGGATTTTCAATAATGTCGTTAGGGTTGCCAGCGGCTAAGACTTGCCCTTCATTGATGATATAGGCATGGTCGCAAATGGCGAGCGTTTCACGGACGTTGTGGTCTGTGATAAGAACGCCGATATTGCGATCGCGCAAAAAACGAACAATACGCTGAATTTCGATCACAGCGATGGGGTCCACCCCCGCAAACGGTTCGTCTAGAAGGATAAAACGCGGGTTAGCGGCAAGTGCACGAGCAATTTCCGTACGGCGACGTTCCCCACCAGAAAGAGACAATGCCATGTTTGTACGGATGCGTTGGATTTGTAATTCGGTGAGGAGACTTTCCAGCCGCTTCTCAAGCTCTGTTCCGCGCAAAGGTTGTCCATTCTCATCTTTTTGAAGCTCCAGAATAGCGCGAATATTGTCCTCAACACTCAGTTTACGAAAAACACTAGCTTCCTGAGGAAGATAGGAAACACCTAAACGGGCACGCTGATAAATAGGCATATGCGTCAGTGGCTGACCATCGAGTTCAACGGTGCCTTCATCACCAACGACAAGTCCGACAACCATGTAGAAGGTGGTTGTTTTTCCCGCCCCATTGGGACCGAGTAACCCAACCACTTCCCCAGAGCGAACTTCCAGGTTCACGCCTTTTACAACGCGACGAGAACCGTAGTGTTTCTTTAGGCCACGTGCCTGAAGAATATGCTGAGAGACTTCGTTTTCAGAACTCATCATTATTGTCCTTTCGGTTCAGTAATCGTGGTGGTGTTTTGAAGCTCCTGCTTAGGTGTAGTACTCGTAGCGGGTTTGTCATTGGATTTTCTCGGTGCAATGATAGTAGTTACTCGCTGGCGCGTACCGTTAACGACACCACCAGAAACTTCCGAAAGAGCGTTACGCATATCGTAGGTAATGGTGTCGCCACTCGTCATGTCCTTTTGGACGCCATTTTCCGTACGGCGTAACTCGGCTTGGCCAGCTAACGTGACGCGATCAGTTTCTTCGTCATAAATGATCTGCTTAGCTTTCGCGTGTACCCATTCATCAATTTTTGGGTCTTTGTTGTCGCGTTTTTGTTTGAAGGTTGCTAGCGAGCCATCAAGCGTGATGTGGCGATAGCCTTTTGGCGTTACAACGAGTGTGAGTTTGTTACCTGTGAGATGAATAGAGCCCTGATCGACAACGACGTTACCCGAGTAGATAGCCGTCTGTTTGACCTCATCGCCGTTGAATTGGTCAGCATGAATCTCGATCGGTTGACTACTGTCAGTGGACAGAGCATAAGCCTGCGAGAACATCAAAGGAGAAGCAAAAGCGATGAAAAGAAGTTTTTTCATAAACTAAATCCACTGCGCAAAAATCGTGATGAGCCAGTGAGCTCTATGTAAATATCGTGTTTGTATTTTAGGCTTTTTACTTTAAAGGAGGCGTGAAAAGAACAGGTTATTGGGGTCTTTTTTAGGCCTGCTTAGTTCAAAGCCGAATTAGCGTTTGTTCGATGTTTGGTGGAACACAGAAACCACATTGCCAGTCAGCGTGATAATACGAGAAATATTATCAAACGTCATGCCACCCTTAGCTTGAGTAGTACCTTCTCCACGAGTCATAAAAACGGGTTTGTCTGTTTCAAAATAGTCGTTATCAAGATACCCCTTGAGGTACTCGGTTTTAAAGGACATGGCAGGATTTTTGGCATCGGCAGGTTGATTGATACGAACGTTTCCGCCGAGCTCTAATGTCTGCAAGCTATCCTTAGACCAAGCTTTATCGCTGGCAAGATAAATGGGCGCACGGTTCTTGGAAAAACTCTGCAGACGAGCGTCTGCGGCATTCATCTGACCATCAGAATAATGTTCAACGTTCTGAGAAAGCAAGCGACGCAAAAGGGTACCGTCCTTATCGAAGTCGGTCACTACAACATCTTTCGCGATAAAGTCGGGGCTTTTAAGACTTGGCACATACTTCAAGCCTTCCAAGGTGATGCGGATCGAGTAGTAGTAGCTCAATCCCACCAGAGCAAGAAGTAGGGCGATGCCGATCAATGCCGTCATACGCTCACGTAAAACCAAATTACGCTGAACCATTATTTCCCCAGAACAAAGGTATCTATAACTAACTGATCCCAACGACCTTGGGCCTTGAGGATCAATTCAGAGAGTTCTCGAATGGCACCATGACCACCAGGATAAGCCGAGCGCCAGTGTAACCATTCATCCAAGCAGTCATTACCATCAGAAGGTGTCGTTGAAAGGCCAACTCGCATCAAAATAGGCAAATCAGGAATATCGTCTCCCATGTAGGCGACTTCGTCGTCTTTTAACTTCAATTCTTCCAATAAGGCAACATAAGCGTTCGTTTTAAAACGTTGACCTTGTGCAACTCGAGTAATGCCGAGTTCGCGACAGCGTTCCGCCACAATATTGGAAGTTCTGCCAGTGATGATAGCAACTTCGATGCCTGCTTTTTGTAGCATTTTTATGCCTAAACCGTCACGAACGTAAAAACGTTTAAACAACTCACCGCTTCCCGAGGTGTTGATGCTACCGTCAGTCATGACTCCATCAATATCGAGGATGAGGAGACGAATTTTTTTTGCTCTTTCAGTTAGTGTCATTAAATCACCTTTGCAGCCATGAGATCCTGAATGTGAACAGCGCCAACCAATTTCTGGGTGTTGGAGTCAACAATGAGGAGTTGGTTCACGCGCATTTCGTTGAGACGCTTAGCTGCAGTTGCGGCCAACTCTTGAGGGTATCCCACTTTGGGAGAGTGCGTCATTACATCCGCAATGAGCACATCGCGAACGTCACCTACCCTTTCAATCAAGCGACGCAAATCGCCTTCTGTGAAGATACCCACAACGCGGTCTCCTGTATCCACGATGGCTGTCATTCCCATGCATTTACGAGACATGACGCGAATCGCTTCAACGACAGAAATATCGGGAGTCACTCGAGGAACATCGTTCCCGCTACGCATCACGTCGCTCAAATGAAGGAGTAGACGGCGACCCAATGCTCCACCAGGATGACTACGCGCAAAGTCTTCTGCCGTGAAATGTTTGGCAGAAAGACAAGCGATAGCAAGGGCGTCACCTAAGGCAAGAGTAACTGTGGTCGACGTTGTTGGTGCAAGATTGTTAGGGCAAGCTTCGCGTTGAACGTGGCAATTGATTACTGCGTCGGCACCAGCGCCGAGCGTGCTCTGTGGCTTACCCGTCATGGCAATGATTTTTACACCAGAGCGTACAAGCATAGGAATAATGACTGCGAGTTCGCTCGATTCTCCAGAGTATGAGATGGCAATGACTACGTCGTCAGGCGTGATCATGCCTAAGTCCCCATGAGCGGCTTCAGCGGCATGCACGAAATACGCAGGAGTACCAGTGGAAGCAAAAGTTGCAGCGAGCTTACTGCCAATATGTCCGGACTTACCGATCCCGGTGACAATTAAACGACCCTGACAGTTGAGGATTAAATCAACTGCTTTTGTGAATTCGGTATCTAAGGAGAAGCTTGCTGCCAAGAGGGCTGAGGCTTCTTGAGACAATACATCGCGGCCAATAGCGAGATGATGAGCAGAGCTAGACATAAGCTAAGACAAATGGTTGATTAAACTAGATTCTTGAATTTTAACAAGAATTGATGAGCATCTTGAAAGAGTTGCAAAAAAAGAATTTCTGCAGAATTGCCGGAGTTGTGCACAAAAGAAAACTCGGGCCTCACTTTTGTGAGACCCGAGTTGCAATTCACTACAGCAAAAAAAACTGTCGTTTAGTGGTGAAGAATCTTCGAGAGGAACTGCTGAGCACGTTCACTCTGCGGATTTTCAAAGAAGTCTTTTGCGGGCTGGTTGTCAATGATTTCACCAGATTCCATGAAGATCACGCGATCGGCTACTTTACGAGCAAAGCCCATTTCGTGGGTTACTACCATCATGGTCATACCTTCTTTGGCCAACTGAACCATCACATCAAGCACTTCGTTAATCATTTCTGGGTCTAATGCGGAAGTCGGTTCGTCAAAAAGCATGCAGATAGGGTCCATTGCGAGAGCACGGGCGATAGCTACACGCTGTTGCTGACCACCAGAGAGCTGACCAGGGAATTTTTCGGCGTGAGCCGCAAGCCCCACACGATCCAAGAGTACGAGACCGCGTTGAGTGGCTTCTTCGCGGCCACGACCGAGTACTTTCATCTGTGCCAAAACGAGATTCTCTTTGATGGAAAGGTGTGGAAACAATTCAAAGTGTTGGAATACCATGCCGACACGGCTACGCAACTTTGGCAAATTGGTCTTGGGATCACCCACGGAGATACCATCAACGATGATTTCCCCTTTCTGGAAAGGTTCCAAAGCGTTTACTGTTTTGATGAGGGTGGATTTGCCAGAACCAGAAGGGCCGCAAACAACCACAACTTCCCCCTTTTGCACTTCAGCCGAGCAGTTCTTCAATACTTGGAAAGAACCATACCATTTGTTGATGTTTTTAATTTCAATCATTGCCATGATGGGGGTAATCCTGTGTCTATCAAAAAATACTAGTGTGTTGCCATTTTCGACTGAAGTCGACGAATCAGCATTGATAACGAAAGTGAAACTGTAAGATAGCAGACCGCAGCGAAAGAGTACATCAAAATCAGCTGTCCGTCACGTTCTGCAATCTTTGAAATAGCGCCCATGAAATCATGCCCGCTGATCACGTAAACCAGACTCGTATCTTGGAACAAAATGATGGTCTGCGTCAAGAGCACGGGGAGCATGTGACGTACTGCTTGTGGCAGTACGACATAGCGCATTGTTTGAGAGTAACTCAAACCGAGGCCGTACGCGGCATAAATCTGCCCTTTTTTGATTGATTGAATCCCTGCACGCATAATTTCTGCAAAATAAGCAGCCTCAAAGAGGATAAACGTGATGATTGCTGTCATCTCGGCACCGATCTGCACAGGGTGGTCGAGATGGAAAAGCAAACGCAGCACCTCTGGCATGAGCAAGAAGAACCAAAAGAGTACCAGCACGAAGGGGACGGCACGCATCAAGTTGACGTAAAGGCGCGCAGGAATAGCAAGACAAGGGCGGTTAGAGAGCCGGCAAAGAGCAAGGAGAGTGCCAAGAGCTAACCCACCGACAGCAGTAATTGCGGTCAATTCTAGTGTATAGGCCGCCCCATTCAAAATAAAGCCCCAGCTATTTGTGATCGAAGAAAAATCCAAAGCCATCTTTCGCCTCCTCCTTACTTCGCAACCACAAAGCCAGGAATGCTACTACGACGTTCAATCCAAGCGAGTAAGCGGTTGACGGCAAGTGCAATCACGACATAAATAATGGTCGCCCATACATAAGCAGCGAAAAATTGGAAGGTATCTTCTCCCATTTCGTTGGCGCGCATTGTGAGTTCAGGTAACCCGATAGTGATTGCTACGGCCGTATTCTTGATAAGGTTCATGGCTTCGCTCGTGATTGGCGGGAGCACGATACGGAAGGCCATAGGTAAAATCACATAGCGATAACGCTGAATAGAGGTTAAGCCTAAAGCTTTGCCCGCATTTCCCAAACCTTTAGGTAAAGAGGAAATCCCAGAACGTACCTGTTCGGCAATACGAGAAGAGGTGAAAAGACCTAAGCACAGGAAAGCGGATAAGAACTGACTATAAATTGGGTCCATGCTAACAACCCAATCTTTATAGGCAGGCATCAACTCTGGCACAACGTAGTACCAAATGAAGATTTGCACGATCAGAGGAATATTACGAAAGAGCTCAATCCAGGCTTCGCAGAAAGCGCGAATGCATTCGTTATCTACGGTTCGTAACGTACCGATAATCGTACCGATGACAAGCGCGAGGAAGAAAGAACTTACAGCAAGTCCAACCGTCCAATAAGCACCATCAGCGATGTATAGCCACCACGGAGAGTCGCTCAGACTCGAAGTCTGCAGCAGCACATCCATAGACATATTTAAAGCCATAATTGAGCTCCTCTTGTATTCTCTGCGGTAAGGGGACCTCGCAGAGATGAGGCATTTTTGTAAAAAAGAAAAATGCTCTGAGAATCCAAATTTGCTAGCCGGACCCCCAGAGCTAAAAAGGGGGTTAACGATTAAATTCCATCGCTGTTAGGATTGGCAAAGAGATCCTTAGTAACGGAGTTCATCGGGAAGTTCAAGTTCGTGTTCTTGGGAGGAATGGGGTTTTCAAACCACTTCGCATAGAGCTTGGCCAAGGAACCGTCTTTGATCATGCCTGTGATCGTCTTATCGACCAAGGCTTTGAACTGGGCGTCATCCTTGCGGAACATTGGTGCATAGGGTTCCGTTGAAAGTGAAGCGTCAATGATCTTGAAGTCTTCAGGATTCGGCAAGGTAGAGATCTGACCAGCTAAGAGCACATCATCAATTACAAAAGCATCGGCTCGCTTATTGGCAACCAACTTCATAGCTTCAGCAAAATTCTTAGTCTTCAAAAGACGAAGCTTGACGCCGTTTTCCTTCTCAAAACGACCCAACAATTCCACAGAAGTCGTGCCAGAGGTTACAGCCACATTTTTCCCGTCCAGATCCTTCAAAGTTTTGATTGGGCCATCTTTCCACACAGCAGCCGTTACCTGGATACCAAAATAGTTCGTACCAAAAGAAGCCTGTTCTTGACGCTTTTTGGAGTTAGTCGTCGAGCCACACTCAATGTCGACAGTCCCGTTTTGAATCAAAGGAATACGGTTGGCACTAGTCACGGGCTGGTAAGCCACTTTCAAGTTCGGGAGGTTAAGGTCTGCTTTGACCGCGTCGGCAATCTTGTTGCAAACTTCAAAAGCGTAGCCAGTAGGCTTGCCGTCGGCCTGCAAATAAGAGAAAGGAACAGAGGCTTCGCGATAACCGAGGGTGATCGTGCCCGAGTCTTTAATCTTCTTTAATGTGCCAGTTAAATCATCGCCAGCAAGAGCGGACCCACTCAGCATAGTGGCGATAATGGCGATAGTGGCAGAGAGGCGGAATCCCTTCATGATGTAATCTCCTTAGCAATCTAATGTGAGACACCCCAGCGGATTAGAATGCGAGGAGTGTTATTTAGATATAAGCAAGAAGCGTGCCAAACTTTTCTACTAAGATTTTTTGTCTTTAAAAATCCTTAAAAATCAATAATATAAGAAATACTTTTCTCAAAAAAGAAGCCTTGCCAAAAAGAGGCAAGGCTTCTTCAGTTTCTTTATATTGCACTACTTTGGTGCAATGCACCATTTTGATACATCAGTTAGTTTTCGCGCACGAAAACAGGTTTACGGCCTTCGAGGAAAGCTTTCATAGCTTCTGTTGCTTCATCTGAAGCAGCGTGGGTTTGATATAGGGTTTCATCTTGTTCCCAACGTTTATCTAAGAGGGACAAGAATTCACGCTTCAAAAGAGCACGGGTGGCTTGAACAGCTTTCGGCGGTAAAACGGCTAATCGTGTGGCTTGAGCTGTAGTAACCGATTCGAGATGTTCATCCTCAAGAGCCGCGGTTAGAAGACCAATTTCAAGCGCTTCTTGGGCGTTCATTGGTTCAGAAAGCATTAATTTTTGCGCGAAGAGACGGGGGTTGGCGCAGTGCATCCCCCATTCTACAATTCCAAAGCGTGGGGTCTTCGCAAGAGCTGTGGAGGGAAATGCAAAGACAGCTTCTTTAGTTCCGTACACGAGGTCGGCGAACAACAAAATAGCAAGTCCTTCTCCCACGCAAGGCCCCTGAACGCTAGCAATGATTGGTTTAGTAAAATGGCGCAATGCATCAAAGAGGTCTTGCAGAGCACCGTCCACCTCGTCGGGTGTCTTGCTGAGAGCCTCCATATCAACGCCAGCACAGAATACTTCTTGCTCACTGGTGAGCATGACCACACGAACATCGGGATCCGTTTGGGCGTTTTCAAGCTGAGTGCGCAAGGTTTGACAAAGTTCTACGTTTAGAGAGTTTCGCTTGCTCTCCCGATTAAAAGAAAGGCGTAAGATGCCAAAATCTTTTTTGCTCAATAAATCCATCATTTATCCTAAAAAATGACCGAGAAAAACGGTTGCATCATTATAAAGAGCAGTCCTTTCTCCTGCGAGAAACTTGTCTAGACTAAGCGTAACAAGCTCTCAAATTAGAAAGTGAGGCTCCAAGTATCTGTATCGTTGGAGTCAGAGTTTTCCTTGGTAAACCCTAGCTTTTGCATGGTCATGCGCATGCCCTCGTTGCCCTTCAAGACAAACCCCAGTAGCTTTGTCACTCCAGCAGTTTTTGCAGTGCTGATTAATTGACTCATCAGGACTTTTGCCAGCCCTATACGCTGCCAGTGGTCTTCTACCACAATGCCGAATTCAGCGTGAGCGCTATTGATGTCTTTGTGCCAGTTCGCGACGGCATGGATTTCTTTGTCATCGGCAATGACCCATGTGGATTCACGAATAGGATCGTATTCATAGAACTGCGCTACACGCTCTTTTGTCATAGCCGAACGGGTATGGAAGCGCAGATAGAGGCTCTTGTCTGAGAGCCGTGTGATGAATCCAGAAATTGCACCAAAGTCACCATCAAGTAGCGGACGAAGATGGAGCAGACCTTTAGGTGTTTCAATTTCCTGCCATTGTGTTAAAGGTGCAGGAGGCAGCAGAAGATGAGAATAAGTAGCGTCCGCAGTACAACTTGCATTAGCAAGTCTCACTAATGCGTTGCGTAACTGCCAGTTGGTTCCTTCATAAACTAAGTAGAACGTGAAGGCGATGAGTGCAGGAACGCTTGCAACAGCATCCGAGATACGCGTGAGTACCAACGCTAAACTCTTTTTTACTTCGTCACTTCCTAAGTCAAGATAGTCCGCTGCGAGTAGGGATGAGTAAGCGTTATGGCAGTTCAATGGCAAGGGCAAAAGAAGTTTTTTTTCAGAGTGCTCTCTATGGCAAGTGAGCACTGGCCCGACGATAGGATCTTGTAGTAGCTCTACAGAGAGCGGGTTGGTAAAGCCAGCTTGATACCGCAACACCTGAGCCGTGACTTTAGGTGTGTCCAAGCTGTGGCTTGTAAGCTCCGTTTTCGCCTTTTCCCAGGCGCCCAAAGTTTCACTCGGCGTGTAGACTGCAACGCCCGTCACTAAAGTTTCCAACCCTTTAGCACCAAACTGCAACCAAAGGGGCCATCCAAGCGTGGCTCCTAAAGTTGGAATTTCCTCGGCACCTTTTGCAAGAACACGGTGTGGTGAAGTGATCCCTAACAGATAGGCGAGGCTTTCAGTGCGTTCTTGATTAAGGAAAAAATGATGTTCTTCAACGCTTTCTTGAATAAGAGTGCGAATAGCCTTCAGTCTTTCGATTTGAAGACGTTCTGGACGGTCAAAAGGCACTCCGTGGCGATCGAGAGTCTGCGCATTTTTTGCTACCAGTGCAGCAAACGCTCGGGCGGCAAGTGGGATAGTTTGGTAGACGCTCAACGGAGCGTTGAGATGTTGGGCGACTTCATCACGGACTAGTCGCGTGATACGATCCGAGAACCAAACGCTCAAAACTGGTTTTTGAGAACCTGTGATATGTTTGAAGAGATATCCTAAGTCTATCGGCATCTGCGGCGTACCTGAAGGAGCCACCAAGAGCAAAATTGCATCTACGTTGTCATCTTGTAGCAGTAGGGGTAATGCGCGAAGAGCCTGTTCTATCTCCCCTTTGAGTACAATAGGATTATCGATAGAGTTGGTGAGTTTCGCGGTTTGTAGCTCACGTAAAATCTTGCCGTTAGGTCGCGCAAGGATGGCTCCATAGCTCAGTGCGGCTTGCGTGCTTCGCGCACCTAAATAACCCCCGACATAGACCACTGCTAAGCGATTGCCGCGCGGCAATTTGTTGCTAGCAAGCGCGGCCACACAAGCAATAAAGTCCTCCATAGACTCCGTAACACAGACGCCTGTCTTTTTGAGTACGGCGTCAATTAACGTTCGAGAGGAAGCAGGTAGGTGACTCGCCAGCACAACTACACGCTTGTGGCGAGAAGCCTGATGCAAGGCAGAAAAAAGAGCGCGTGGATTTTGCACTCGGGCAAATTCCACGGCAATTACTCGAGTGTTTTTATCCTCGGCGTAAATCTCAATCAACTCTGCTGCGGAGATATCGTTCTCAGCTCCAGTGGTAATCACACTGGAGAAACCTACTTCTGTATCTCGAAAATCGTCTAAAACCATGCTCGCAATAGCACCAGTTTGAGCGATGAGTGCAATATTGCCTGGCTTTGGCAAGGTGGGCCAAATACTTAGATTCACCTTTTGTCCGGGCAACATGTATCCGTAGGAATCTGGTCCCAAAACTCTACACGAAGTTGCTTTGAGAGCTTCGAGCCCTTCTAGAATGTCGTGCTGTTTCCAGTAAGCATTCGCTTCAGAAACAATCACGGCGAGCTGGCACTTTTTGGCAATTAGAGAGGGCAAGGTAGGAATTGTTTTTTCTGCATTGATGCTGACGATGGCGGTATCAACGGAGTTTGAGAGCAACTTAATGTCTTTCAGACAGGTATAGCCGGTGAGAGATTCGTACTTAGGGTTAACTGCGATGAGATTTTTAAAACTTTGGCTCTGGCGAGCGGCATCCCAGACGAGTGTTCCTAAACTTTGAGGACGCTGACTAGCACCAATAACTGCGACGGTATTGGGGGCAAGACGATTTTTCAGTGATGGAGTAAAGGTCATATGACTTCTCTCTGGGCTTTGGGTAGGTGAGTCAGATTGACTTGCTTAATGTTGAGTGTATCGCGTTTCTCACCACAAAAACATAATCCGACTACACTAAGTCATAATAGAAGTATGACCAGCAGTGCCCAACTGTTTGTTAGCACTAATTTGTTTCATCACAAAGAAAAGCGTACAAGATCTGTTTCTAAACAGAATTGTGCGTACGAGGACGTTTATGAAAGTAGGTGGAATTAGTCGCCGTTGTATTCGCTCTGTTCGAGGTGGGGCGGGTGTTGAGATCATTGATCAAACATTGCTCCCATATCGTTTCGAGTTACGAGAGCTCAATGACTGGCGTGATTGCGTAGAGGCTATTCGATCAATGCGTGTGCGTGGTGCCCCGTTAATTGGAGTAACTGGGATTTGGGCATTGGTTTTGGCCGTACAAGAAAATCCAGAAAATGAAGCGCTCCTCAAGGCAGCGGATGTGATTTCGAAAGCTCGTCCTACCGCAGTTAATCTCTCTTGGGGGGTGCGCAAGATGTTAGGCTATTTGCTTCCCCGCGATCCAGCACAACGAGCTGAGATAGGAATCAAAATGGCTGAAACTCTCACGCAAGAAGATGTACTTACTTGCCGCAAGATTGGTGAAGAGGGCGCTCGTTTAATTGCCGAAAAATATAAAGAATTGCGTCGCCCAGTGAATATTCTCACGCACTGCAATGCAGGCTGGTTGGCAACCGTTGACTATGGAACGGCGATTTCCCCTATTTATCTTGCTTTTGAGCAGGGGGTACCGTTACACGTCTGGGTGGATGAAACTCGCCCACGTAATCAGGGATTGTTGACAGCTTGGGAACTTGAACAGCAAGGTATTCCTCATACGCTTATTGTTGACAATGCTGGTGGTCAAGTCATGCAGCAGGGCGATGTGGATATGGTGATTGTGGGGGCCGACCGTATCACTCGTCGTGGCGATGTGGCCAATAAAGTAGGAACCTATTTGAAGGCACTAGCCGCTAAAGATAACGAAATTCCGTTTTATGTTGCAGCGCCAGAGTCCACAATAGACTGGACACTCGCTGATGGGAGGACAGAAATTCCGATTGAGGATCGCTCCTCTGAAGAAGTATTGACGATTCAAGGCCTCGACGTAGAGGGATTACTCAATGCTGTACATATCGCTGCAGCGGATACTCCTGTTTCTAACCCCGCCTTTGACGTCACCCCCAATCGATTAGTGACAGCGATCATTACAGAAACGGGCATTTGGACTCCAACGTCTTTGGCCGATCGTTTACCTAAGAGAGACGAGTGATGCAGAGATTAGACATTGCCTTGGAGGTGGTGAAAGTTGCGCAACAACTTTCAGCTTTAGGACTAAACGTGAATAAGTCAGGAAACGTTTCATGCCGTTTCAAGAGAGAAGAGGGGGATGGATTTTTCATTACTCCAACGGGCGTTGCTTACGATCTTTTGCAAGCAGAAGATATACCCTGGATGCCTCTGAAGGAGGGGGTGACTATTGGAGATGCTTATGGTCAATATCGCCCCTCTTCAGAGTGGAAAATGCATGCGGCTGTGTACCAAAAGCGTGCTGACGTGGTAGCGATTGTGCATACGCATTCTCTTTATGCCACTGCGCTAGCTTGCCAGAATTTGCCTATTCCCGCCTTTCATTACATGGTAGCGAGCGCTGGCGCAAGTAGCATTGACGTGATACCCTATCAAACCTTTGGCTCTGAGGCGCTTGCAATTTCTGTAGCGGAAGGTTTAATGGATAAAAATGCCTGCCTCTTAGAGCATCATGGGGTGATGGCTCTGGGTGTCTCACTTTCTCGTGCGCTTGCACTTGCACACGAAGTTGAAAACTTGGCCCACCAATACGTGATCGTACGTTCTTTGGGCAAGCCTCGCTTAATTGACGAGGAAGAGATGATGCGTGTGGTTAGCAAATTTGCCACATATGGGCAACCGCAACAGCGTTAATAAAGATATAGTAAGCAGTATGACAGAAAAGAAAACGGAGAAACCCGCGCGATGGTTGCGCGTAGATGGCTCCACAGTTTCATGCACAGAAAGCGTCAAAATCTTAGATGAAAATTGGGAGGAAATGCGCACCATGCTTCAGGAAATGTACGAGGATGCAATTTTGCTTGGTTGTGGGAAGGAACGCTATCGCGCTGAGCTACATCAACTAGTGGATGCTCTTTCTTGTGACTACAAAGAGAAGCAAGTCCCAGTGGAGAGTAAAAGCACTACTGAGTAGCCTTATATTTGATTGCAAAAAATGAGGATGCCCTTTATCAGAGCATCCTCAAATTTTATGCATTAATGCACCGAAGATTACTGACCAGCGATGTCGTGTTCTTTCTTCGGTTCGTTACGCAAACGAATATGGAGTTCGCGCAACTGCTTTTCGTCCACAGTCGACGGAGCTTGCGTAAGCAGGCACTGAGCTCGCTGGGTCTTCGGGAAGGCGATAACGTCACGGATCGAATCAGCACCGCACATCATTGTGATAATACGGTCGAGACCGAAGGCCAAGCCGCCGTGCGGTGGGGCACCGAACTGGAGAGCTTCAAGCAAGAAGCCAAATTTCTGGCGAGCTTCCTCAGGACCAATTTTGAGAGCCTCGAAGACCTTTTCCTGAATTTCTTCGCGGTGGATACGGATAGAGCCGCCGCCGATTTCCCAACCGTTGAGCACCATGTCATAGGCCTTAGCGTAGGCGTGTTCTGGATCATTGACCAAACGATCTTCATGACCATCGAGTGGGCTGGTGAACGGATGGTGGCAAGCAACCCAGCGCTGGTCTTCTTCCGAGTATTCAAACATCGGGAAGTTGATAACCCACAGCGGTTGCCAACCAGCGGTGAAGAGACCAGTCTTCTTACCGAATTCGGAGTGACCGATTTTGAGACGTAATGCACCAAGGCTGTCCCAAACAATTTTAGCCTTATCAGCGCCGAAGAAGACCACATCACCATTCTGAGCACCTGTGCGATCCAAAATACCCTTCAATTCTTCATCGGAGAGGTTCTTCACGACCGGACTCTGGAGACCGTCACGGCCCTGTGCGAGGTCATTGACCTTGATGTAGGCCAAACCCTTTGCACCGTAGATCTTGACGAATTCGGTGTAGGTGTCAATTTCAGAACGTGGCATAGCAGCCGCGCCTGGAACGCGCAAGGCAACAACTTTGCCGTTGTGCAAGGACTTTACACCCGAGAAGACTTTGAATTCGGAGTTGGCGACCAAGTCCGTCACTTCAACCAGTTTCAAGTTGACGCGAAGGTCGGGCTTGTCGGAACCGTAGTTAGCCATAGCGTCATCGTAGAGCATGACAGGGAACGGGTTCTTTAATTCGACGTCCAAGACTTCTTTAAATACGGATCTGATCAATTCTTCCATTAAGGCACGGATTTCATCCATGTTCAAGAAGGAAGTTTCAATATCGACCTGAGTGAATTCAGGCTGACGGTCTGCACGAAGGTCTTCGTCACGGAAGCACTTCACAATCTGATAGTAGCGGTCAAAGCCAGCAACCATCAACAACTGTTTGAAGAGTTGTGGGGATTGTGGCAAAGCGTAGAAGCAACCGTCCTGCACACGCGAGGGCACAAGGTAGTCACGAGCGCCTTCAGGGGTAGAACGAGTGAGCATCGGCGTTTCAATGTCGATAAATCCATGGCTATCCAAGAACTTACGGAAGGCCATCGCGGCGCGATACCGAATGCGCAAATTCTTCTGCATAACGGGGCGACGCAAGTCCAATACACGATAGGTCAAACGAGTCGTTTCAGAGAGGTTTTCATCATCGAGGTGGAATGGAGGTGTTGCCGATGGATTGAGGATCTTTAACTCATGGCAGAGCACTTCAACACCGCCAGAAATCAAGGAAGGATTTTTGGTCCCTTCAGGACGGGCACGAACAACCCCCACTACTTCCAAGCAGAATTCATTACGGCACTTGTCAGCGGTGGCAAACACATCAGGACGGTCTGGATCACAGACGACCTGCACCAAACCTTCACGGTCGCGCAAGTCGATAAAAATCACGCCACCGTGGTCACGGCGACGATGAGCCCAGCCGTAGAGAGTCACAGTTTGGCCAATGAGTTTTTCATCCACCAAGCCAGAGTAAACGGTTCTCATAAAAGCTCCGATAAAAGTGTCGGCAACTAGTGCTACCGACGAGAGGAGAAAGTCAAAATTAAAAAATAATTGGACTGTCTAAAAAGACAGAGCAAAAAACTGGTATATCGCAATTCACTATCAAGGTTTTTGAATAGCGATTTCTTAGTAAGTTTACCGCTATCGAGAGAAAAAGTGCGCTAAAAGCCTATAAGGACTTGTTCTCATTTCAGGAATTCTGTGTGCTATCCTTTTGAGTGATATCAATTTTTTTCATTCTGGGGCGTCATTACACCCAACGAGAGGTGGAATTTGAAGGCTTGATCAACAGTAATCTCGGTTTTTTTGACAACGCTTTCTGGCACCATGATGACGTACCCTGAAGTTGGGTTTGGGGCGGTCGGCACATAGACTGTCACAAGATCGTTGTGCCCAATTTCTTTTTTCAAATTATCTCCAGGGGTCGAAACGATAAAGGCCAAAGTCCACTGCCCTTCCTGAGGGAATTCAACCAAGACCACTTCTTTAAAACTTTCCGTATTGTCCGAAAGAATAGTGCTAGCGATTTGCTTGACACCAGAGTAAATCGGGCGAACAAGTGGGATTTTGTTTAAAAGAGACTCCCAGAAGCGAACGACGGTCTGACCGATAAAGTTAGCAACCAAGACACCGGTTCCTAGAATTACCACCAGCGCGATCACCAATCCTACTCCAGGAATGGAAATGCCAAAGAGAACATCTGGACGGTAAGCCTCTGGCAAGAGGTTCACAATCATGTCGCTCCAGCGGATGACGGACTCGAGAACCCAGAGGGTAATCACGAGAGGAAGCCACAAAAGAAGGCCTGCGGTCAGATATTTTTTCAGCATAAGTATTTCAGGAGAAAAATAACCCTAGAGATAAAAACAGAGGAATGGGGCTTAAAACTCCATTCCTCCAGCAATACTTTTCGTTAGCTCTTAGGCTTGGTGTGTGAAGCTGGCAGTGCTTTGTGTCCGCCGTTAAAATCTGTGGCGGCCCAGCCAGAGCCCTTGAGCTCGAAACCAGGAGCAGAGAGTTCTTTGACTAACGTGTCCTTGCCACATTCTGGGCACTTGGTGCGTGGCGCATCGCTCACCTTCTGCAGATAGTCGTGTTCAAAGCCACAGTTGGTGCATTTGTAAGCGTAAATTGGCATGATATGATGATTAGAGAAAAAGTCAGAAGTTAGCGCTTCTGAAGCAAAATAAACCAGATATCGTTGATCATTTTGGGGGAATGTCAACGCAGAACGAAAGGAGCTCCTAAGAGCGAGCATTACTCAAAGCTCGTGAGCCCCAGAGGCTGATGCTGTATCAGTTAAATAGGAGAGAAGTTTAGCAGAATTGTTTTTGTGAGCGCATAAGAAAAGGAGAGTTTGTACAAAGACACACTCTCCTAAGGTTAGCGTTACAAAGCGAAATGTGTTGACCAAGGGTAGAAACGGGTGAGGAGTCTCTCTCGAAGATCCCATGGCAGGACAATGTTAAATGCCCCTCACCCTAAAACGAAGAATTAGCTCACATTTAATCCTCTTCTTCCTTACGCGTGTACTTCGAGGCCAATTCGGCTTGTTTGGCAGCTGGAGCGGGGCTGTAGTTGTCCAATTCCATTGACCAGGAGCCTTGGCCCTGAGTAAGTGCATGCAGGCGAGTGGCGTAACCGTCCAATTCGCTCAACGGTACTAAAGCGTGGATTTCTACTAAACCACCAGCGAGGCTATCGCTGCCAGAGAGCTGAGCGCGGCGAGAGCCCAAATCGCTCGCGATATCGCCGAAGTAGTCTTGAGAAGCAACAATCTCGATTTTCACGATAGGCTCGAGAATCTGGGGCGAGGCTTTGCCTAAAGCATCCAAGAATGCCTTGCGTGCAGCAGAGACGAAAGCCACTTCCTTAGAGTCCACAGGGTGACTCTTGCCGTCATAGACAGTGACCTTTACGTCTTGGAGAGGATAGCCAGCCAAGAAGCCTGTGCCGAGCACTTCGCGTACCCCCTTTTCAACAGCAGGAATTAAGTTAAAGGGAATCACACCGCCCTTGACTTCATCGACGAATTCAAAACCAGCGCCACGTGGCAACGGTTCAATGCGTAAAAACACTTCACCGAATTGACCTGCTCCACCAGTTTGTTTCTTGTGTCGGCAGTGACCTTCTGCCTTACCTGCAATCGTTTCGCGGTAAGGAATGCTTGGCGTACCAGTTTGGACTTCAAGGTTAAAGTCTACTTTCATATGGTCTAAAACCGAGCGCACATGCATTTCGGTCAAGCCACGAACCACGGTTTCGTTCAGCACTGGGTTGTGGTCCACAGCAAGCGTAGGATCTTCGGAGAGCATCTTGATCAACACTTCGTTGAGGCGGCTTTCGTCACCACGACGTGCTGGTTTGATAGCGACACCAAACATCGGCTTTGGAAAATTAATTGGGCGCATGCGAATGTTGAGTTCAGGTTCAGAGTGCAGGACGGAACCGTACTTAATGTCATCAATTTTTGCGAGAGCACCAATGTCGCCAGGGCTCAAACGATCTGTTTCAGCCGTTGTCTTACCTTGCAAAATCAGCGGGTGTGCAGCTTTCACACTCTTACGATTTTCATCAACGAAGAGCATGGTGTCTTTAGTAATAGTCCCTTGATGTACGCGGAAGATGCCAATCTTTCCGATGTAGGGGTCGTTGACGACCTTAAAGACCTGAGCAATGACAGGTTTATCTTTGTCTGGCGTGGTTGGATAGGGCGTGCCATCAGGATTAATAAAGAGGGCGTCATTAGCTTCTTCCGGACTTGGTAAGTGACGAATAATCACCTTCATGAAATCACGAATACCAATCAGGTTCTTAGCCGAAACGAAGCACACCGGAATGATGCGCCCTTCGCGCAGCGCTTTCGTAATCAGCGGGTGTAGCGAACGAGGATCAACAGTACCTTCTTCAAAGTAACGCTCAAGGGTTTCATCGTCTTCTTCGATAATTTTTTCAATAAAGGCGCGATGCACTTCGCCCACGCTAAAGATATCTGCTTCACCTTCGTCCTTATCGAAGCAGTCAATAACTATGGTGCGATTGTTCGCAGGTAGATTGATCGGCAAAACGCCTGGTCCCCAAATTTCTTGCATCTGGGCTAAGAGGGCTTCGAGGTCAACGTTCGGGTCTTCAAACTTGTTGACGACGATCATGCGACAGAGATTACGTTCTTTGGCGACATCCATCATGCGACGAGTGAGTAGTTCCACACCTTTGGTGGCATCAACCACAGCGCAAACGGATTTCACCGCGTCAAGCGCAGACAGATCTTGACCGAGATAGTCGGCATAGCCAGGGGTGTCTAGCACGTGGATACGTACTGGCGTTAAGTCCGGCATAGCGGTGTCAATGTGGGCTACAGCAAGACGGATGGAATGCTGAACTTGTTTTTCGAGAGCATCGTTGTCGCACATCGTGTTGCCACGTTCAATGCTACCAAGTTCAGGAATCATGCCAGAGCGATAGAGCATCGCTTCGATTAAAGAAGTCTTACCGCAGGAGCCATGCCCCACCAATGCTACAGTACGAAGGTCTTTTGTTGAATAGTTGCTCATAAGGATATCCTGCCAGGGAGATGATGAATTGGTCTTGAATACATCAAGTGATAGAACCTAATTTACTACCTACCATCTACTTGCTAAAGAAAAAGGGGGAGCACATTGATATGGATCGCTTTTAAGTAGAAAAGCTATTGCAATAATGGGGAAAATGGCGCACACTAAAAAGATGTGCCGTGATTTAGGGAGTCAAAAATATGCCCTGGAGTAGACAAGTCACCGAAGAGCAGAAACAAGAGTTCCTTCCTATCCTTAAAACGCTCATTGAAGAAAGTTTTGATCAAATTGAGCCGTTCTTATTTGCCCATATTTCTGTACAAGGAAAGTCTAATGGCACACCAGTGACAGATGCAGACAAGAGTACTGAGTTGCGCTTGCGCACAAAGCTAGAAACGCTCTATCCACGACATGGCATTTTCGGCGAAGAGTACGGGGTAAAAGAGGCAATCGGTCCTTGGCCTCGCTATCGTTGGATTTTGGATCCGATTGACGGCACCAGAGCGTTCATTTCTAATTCCTTCCAGTTTGGCACTTTACTAGCTTTGGAATGCGCTTTTAGTGAAGGGGAATCATTTCGCCCCATTCTCTCAAGTATTTCTTTTCCCGTTGCAAAGTCATGGGTAATTGGGACTGCTGATACTTGCACCCTTTATCGACAAGTAGGAGAAGAGGTTCATTCCTGTCCAGTGCATGTACGAGATTGTGCAAGCCTAGAAGAAGCGACTTTGCTTGTGACTTCTCATTGGACGAAACCAGAACAAGTCGGTGATGAGCGATTTCAGACGCTAGTAGATCGTTGCAAGCTTTATCGCACTTGGGGCGACTGCTTTGGCTATTTTTCTGTTGCGACAGGAGGCTCAGATTTAATGATTGATCCAGATTTGAGTTATTGGGATGTTGCAGCGCTATTGCCTGTAGTGGAAGGGGCGGGTGGAGTTTTGACAAGTTGCCAAGGCGGAAATCCTCTGGAAGATCTCTCCGCACTATGTTGCGGCTCCCGAGCCGTTTATAACGAGGCACTAGCAATCTTAAATCCAGAGGGATAGCTATTCACCAACAAAAATACCGCATCTCTCAAAAAGAAAGCGCTATTTTGCTAGATGCTCGTTTCTAGCTAAGTAACAAATATCTACAACGCCTATCGAGTGCCATTAGCTTGATGAAATTATTTACAACTCAGTAGCCTTAAAATGACAACGTAAGATTGGAAGAGTGTGGAATGATTGCTTCTTCCCAACGCTTTCCTCATCTGTCAAACAACAGAGCTTATAGCCTTGACGACGCAAGCTAGCGATATAGATGGGCGTATTTCGTTCTCGAAATTTCCGGCGGATGCTTGATATGTGAACATCGATCGTACGATCTTTCATGTGCACAGGTCGATCAAATGCTCTTTGACTGATGTACTCTTTGGTGATCAGAACTTCTGGTTTGAGAATCAAGAGCTCCAAAATCGCGAATTCCGAATTGGTCAGATCTAATGGCTGGCCTTCAAGAGTTACTTTACGTTCTTGTACGTTCACGCTCAATGAACCGTACGTCAGCGGTTCACACTCAGTTCGATTGGTAATGAGTTTACTGGTAGCTTGTAGCTTGTGCGCAAACTGCCGCAACGAAAAAGGTTTGCGGAAGGTTGCGTCAATACGGAGGTCTTGGCACACAGAGGTTTCTGGCTCTTTGGCATCTTGGTCGAGCAAAAGGATCACGTGGGCAGAAATGTGAGATTGCGCATTTTTTAACCACGCGAGAACCTCTCCATCAGGGAGATGACTGTTGATGACAATAAAGTCGAGCTCATTGGGGGGCACTTTGTGAAATGCAGTGTTAAGAGATCGCCCGCAAAAGGTGTAGAAACCCTCAAAGTTGAGAAAGTCAACAAGGAGGGTGGCGAACTCCACATCACTATCAATCACAAGGACTACAGGAGCTTGTGTGGACATAGGGATCCGTGGATTTTTATGATATAGAACAAAGAATAGATAGATCTTAACAAATTTAAGATGCCCTTTTGTTAGGTTTTACTAGAAAAAATCTATCCCCCTCAATAGAACATGACAAAGCAAAAGCAGTGCGGACATAGCGAGTACTTTCCTTTTGTGAGAAAAGAGAGATTAGATGGTTGTCTCGAAACAGTTTAAATATCGTCAGGTAAACCTGACAGTTATGGCGCTACTGCCACTGTGGCTGGCGGGATGTGCTATGCCTGTAGTTACGCCTGCAAATGATATGCAGAGGCTGGCTCCTCAGGTTTGGAGCACGTATGCACAGTCGGTGGAGGCGATTAAGCCCGCTGAATTTTGGGCACAGTGGAATGACCCTACATTGCTCGATTTAGTTGAGCGTGTGCAGAAGTCATCTCCTCAGGTAGAAAGCGCTTTAGCGACGCTCAGACAGGCGCGCGCCAGTATTGAATCGGCTAATGCAGGACTATGGCCTAGTGCCTCGGTTGGTGCTAATGCGCAACGGACACGTGCTATGGGAGTGACGGAAAACACCTATAAGGCCAATTTGTCTGGTAGCTGGGATATCAATCTGGCTGGGGCGAGCTATGCGCGCTATGACGCTGCGATTTATAACGCTCGCTCCAAGGCATGGGCTCTGGAAGCGGTGAAAGATCAGCTTATTGCACAGGTTGCAATGGCTTATATTAATTTGCGTGCAGCTCAGGAAAAAGAAGCACTTATCAAAGAGACACTTATTTCCTACGAGGAGACAGCTAAATTAGCTACCTGGAAGGCCGAAGCAGGGCTGGGGGACTTGGCAGATGCTGAAACTGCCCGTGTGCAAGTGAAGTCCGCCGAAGTGAGCCTTTATCAAATTCAAAAAAGTATTGCAGAGTATAAAAACGCGATTGCACGACTTATCGCCACTCCTAACGATCAGTTACCTGTTCCTGAAACGGGCAGAATTCCAACGACGCAAAAAGGTCTGGCAGCAAACATCCCCGCCTCTATCATGATGCAACGCCCAGATATCCGTGGGGCGATTGAGTCGCTTTATAGTGCCGCCAAAGGGGTACAAGCCACGAAGGCTGACTTTTTCCCAACGCTTTCTTTGACGGGGAGTATAGGGACACAAGCTGCCACAGTGAGTGCACTAGGCGCTTCAGGTACGGGTGTGGGAGCCTTGGCCGCAGCATTAAGCATGCCGATTCTGAATTGGGGTAGTTTGAGCGCAGCCAAAGAGTCTGCAGAGGCGAGTTTAGATTTGGCCAAGGCCAACTATCGTGAAACACTCGTGACAGCGTTGGAAGAAACTGATAACGCGCTTTGGGCGGTAAAGACAACGGAAACCTCTCAAAAAACCATGCAAGAAGCCGTCGATCACGCAAAAACAGCGTGGCAACTTGCGAAGTTGCAGTATGAATCAGGCTTGGGTGACTACACACAACTTCTCACTACTGAGCGAAATTACCTGAGTACTCAGGAAAACGAAATTAACAATCGAGCATCGATGAGCAATGCATACGCCACGCTTTACCGCGTGTTAGGCGGAGCATGGAAAGCGCGAGAGCTCTCCACAGAAATCACAAAGTAAGAGAACAGAAAAATGTCTGAAAAAGAAGAACTCTTGAGCATGCCTAAGACATCTTGGTATGTCAAAGGAATTTGTTTGGCAGCCCTTGTTGCTGCTGGTGTTGGCGGTTGGGTTTGGTGGAAATCTCAACAAGGTAGCAACGATCTGAAGTATGTGACTGAAGCAGCGGAGCGTGGAGCTATTAGTGTGGAAGTGACTGCGGACGGGACGCTACAACCAACGCGTACGGTTTCGCTAGGCTCTGAACTCTCTGGGGTGGTGCGAAAAGTTTACGTTGATGTGAACTCCGAGATTCATGTGGGAGATCCGTTGATCGACCTTGATACTCGAAAGTTAGAGGCTACGCTATCAAGTGCTAAAGCCTCAGTGCAAAGTGCCCATGCGCAGCGTCTGCAAAATCAGGCGAATTTGCGTGAATCACAGTTGACTCTAGCGCGTATGAAGGATTTGAATAAGCGTTCCAATGGATTGAGCCCCTCGAAAACAGAGTTGGATCAGCAGGAGGCTAAGGTTGAGGTAAATAAGGCACAAGTTGCTGTAGCAGAAGCAAGCATTGCCGACGCAGAGGCTGCGTTGAAAACGGCGGAAACAGAGCTTTCTAAAGCACGAATACTTTCGCCAATTGATGGTGTAGTGTTGGCACGTTCTGTTGAACCTGGGTTGGCTGTTGCTGCGGCTTTGCAAGCGGTGACATTGTTGGACTTGGCCTCTGATTTGACGAAATTAGAGCTTCAGGTTGCCATTGACGAAGCTGATATCGGAGTGGTGCAGCCTGGTGATAAGGTCACTTTCACGGTGAGTACTTATCCAAATGAGCCTTTCCCTGCAGCATTGAAGAAAGTGGCTTTTGGCGCAACGACTACCGAAAATGTCGTGACTTATACGGCCTATATGAACGTTGACAACAGCAAGATGCTTCTGCGTCCAGGTATGACGGCTACCGCTACTATTCAAACTTCGAGCAAAGACGATGTGTTGCTTGTGCCGAATTCAGCTTTCCGTTTTAATCCCTCAAAGGGCGAGAAAGAAATTCCAGCAGCCGCCATGATGATGGGACCACCTTCGCATGATAAGACGTCAAAAGAAGTCACGCAGCACGGGCAGGCAAACAAAACGCTTTATGTTCTCCGCGATGGGAAACCTCAACGAGTTAACGTTGTCACGGGGCTCACTGACGGTGTGCATACTGAAATTGTTTCTGGCGATGTGAAGGCTAATGATCAGGTGATTGTTGATCAACAGCGCAAAGCAAAGTAACAGGGGTGAGACGATGACTGAATCCGCTCACTCTCTGGAGGTTGGAGAGCCGCTATTAAAGCTTGAACATATCTATAAGAGATATGGCACGGGCGAGACGGCTTTTGATGCACTTCGTGACGTTTCCTTGAATGTGAATCAAGGAGAGTTTGTTGCCATCATGGGTCCTTCTGGGTCAGGGAAATCCACCATGATGAACATCATCGGCGCGTTAGATCGCCCGACAAAAGGTGTTTATTTGCTCAACAATATTCACGTCGAAGAGCTCAATAGCGATCAACGTGCACTATTGCGTCGTCGCTACTTAGGCTTTGTATTCCAGGGATTTAATCTTTTAGCCCGTACGACAGCGCTAGAAAATGTGGAGTTACCATTGCTTTACAGGGGACTTCCCAAAAAAGAACGCCAAGAAATGGCACAGGCGGCACTTGATCGTGTTGGTCTTTTAAAGTGGCAACACCATACGCCAGCAGCCCTTTCTGGTGGTCAGCAACAACGTGTAGCTATTGCCCGCGCTATTGTGACTAAGCCTAAATTGCTCTTAGCTGATGAACCTACAGGTAGTTTGGATAGCTCTCGAAGTGTGGAAATTATGGAATTGCTCTCAGATCTCAATCGCAAAGAGCATATTACGGTAGTGCTTGTGACGCATGAGCCAGACATGGCAACTTATGCTCAGCGCATAGTGGTTTTCCGGGATGGCAAGTTGGAGTCTGATAGTGCAGGGAGAGACGCATGATTGGAAATGCATTTTTGCTAGCACTTCGTCAAATTTGGCGAAACCCTATGCGAAGTCTTCTGACGGTTTTAGGGATAGTGATTGGAGTTGCTGCTGTGATCGCGATGGTGACTGTGGGTAACGGTGCCACGCAAGCAATTAAATCTCAAATAGAATCCTTTGGGAACAATCAGCTGATGATTCGCCCTGGTTTGCGTTTGGGGCCAGGACAAAGCGTTGGTGCCCCTTCGTTTAAATTGGACGACGTCGAGGCCATTGAAAGTCAAATTGCAGGTGTTACTGCAGTTGCACCACAAGCAGCGAAAACGCTGACTGTGGTCGCAAATGGCCGCAACTGGCAGACGAGCATCGTAGGGACCAATAACGACTACTTCACCATTGATAACAGAGAGGTTGAAGAAGGGCGTGTCTTTGAAAAAGGCGAACTTATGTCTGGCGCCTCTGTCTGCGTGATTGGTGGAACGATTCGAACAGAGCTTTTCGGTGAAACGGAGTCGGTTGTCGGAAAAACAATTCGAACAGGGGCTTTTTCTTGTCGCGTCATTGGGATTCTCAAAACAAAAGGAACTGCCGCAATGGGTGGAGACCAAGATGACTTGATGGTGATGCCGTTAAAGACAGTACAGCGTCGTTTATTGGGTTCGAACCGCGTTAGTGGTCTTTTGATTGCCTTGAATCCGCTTTCTGATCGTGAAAGTGTCAAAGCAGCAGTGACTGAGTTGCTTAGAGAGCGACGTAAACTCTCTAAGGGAGATGATGACAATTTCCAAATTATGGATACTGCGGAGATTGCAGAAAAAGTTGCATCGACGACTCAGATCATGACATCTTTGTTAGCCGCTGTTGCGGGTGTGAGTCTTCTCGTGGGCGGCATTGGCATCATGAACATTATGCTGGTGTCGGTCACAGAGAGAACGCGCGAGATCGGTATACGCCTAGCTATTGGGGCCTTGGCTCGCGAAGTTCAACTTCAATTTTTGATTGAAGCATTGGTTTTAGGGGGACTGGGTGGTTTAATGGGGCTCCTTCTGGCGCTTGGTGTATCTATAGGGATGGCCAACTATATGAAGGTGCCATTTATATTTGACCCCTTTATTAATATTCTTTCATTCTTGGTTGCTGCACTTACAGGGGTGATTTTTGGTTACTTCCCTGCGCGACGAGCGGCCCGTTTAGATCCTATTGAAGCGGTTCGACACGAGTAGGAGCATTGATATCAAGCAATAAAAAACCGGCCCTCAGAATGGAAGGGGCCGGTTTTTTAGCAGATGCTTATGAATTAGAACGGAACGTCTTCGTCCAAGGTATCGATGCTGGCGCCAGCAGCGGCAGGTGCCGGAGTGGCAGTAGGACGGGCGGCAGGGGCGCTAGCAGGAGTGGCAGGGGCACTCTGGCGAGCACGAGGTGCACTTTCAAAACCATCGTCCACATCGTGTTGTTCGCTAGAGCGGCGATCCAAGAGTTGGAGGGTTTCACCGATGATTTCGGTGGTGAAGCGTTCAATACCGTCTTTGCCCGTATAGCGACGAGTACGTAGGCGACCTTCAACGTAGATCAAACTACCTTTGCGAGCATATTCTTTAGCAATTTCAGCTAAACGAGAAAATAACGTGACGCGATGCCATTCGGTTTCGTTAATAGTTTCTCCTGCCTGATTGCGGTAGCGACGGGTCGTTGCCAAATTCAAAACAGTAACCGAGTTAGCACCGTCTGCAGAGTAACGCACTTCAGGATCTCGACCGAGATTCCCTACCAAAATGACCTTGTTGATGGAAGCCATAAGAACCCACTAAATCTATAAAAAACAAATATATTGCAATAACTATTAAGCTTTCTGACGTGCGGTCGGTTCATTTTGACCACACGTAAGAAATAACCATACAAGCATAGCAAAAGCAGATACAACAAACACAGTTTCTGCCGAAAAATGTTGAGAAAGTAAACCGCCTAAAGCGCCACCAGCGAAAAGTCCCAAACTTTGAGTCGTGTTATAAACCCCTAACGCTAAACCCTTAGCTTCCTTAGGCGCTGTGCGAGAGATGAGCCCAGGCATCGTCGCTTCCAAAATGTTGAAACACGCAAAAAAGAGAGTCATCAAGAAAGAAATTTCCCAAATCGAGTGCATCAAGAAGGTGAAGAGTCCAAAGACCACACCAAGTAAGAAAACAGTGATACGTAAAAGTTTGATCACTCGACGATTCTTTTCTGCCCAAGCGATAGGCTTGAACATGATGGCAAAACCGATAAAAACCGCAGGCAAGTAAATGTGCCAGTGTTGGAAGACTGGTAAGCTCATAGACACTAAGCGGGGCGGAACAACCACAAAGAGAGCCATCTGAGTGGCATGTAAGAAAAAAATCCCCGCGTTAAGGCGTAAGAGTTGAGCATTAAAAATAATTTTTGTCCAATGAGGACGTTTTGTGGGGTCGACTTTCTCCGTTTCGCTTTTTGCGATGGGAGGCGCTGGTAAACGAGAAACGAGCAAAACGGCCATAGCTGTGAGAAGTGCTGTCAGCCAGAAGAGTCCAGGAACTCCCCAAAGTTTTGCAAGAGGCGGAGCCAAAACAAGACTCAATGCAAACGTGACGCCAATGGAGGCACCGACAAACGCCATGGATTTTGTAATGATGGTGTCGCGAACAGAGTCTGAGATAAAAGCGGTAATGACTGCAGAAATCGCTCCTCCGCCCTGAAGAGCGCGGCCAACGATAACCCATCCGATATTGGTGGCTAAAGCAGCTACCACACTACCGAGGATAAAAAGAACCAATCCTGTGATAATAATAAGTTTACGCCCGTAACGATCGCTAGCGACGCCAAAGGGGATCTGCAAAAAACATTGTGTGAGTCCGTAGATACCCAATGCTAGCCCAACATAGAAGGCATTTTCGCCTCCTGGTAAGTGGCTAGCGTATGGGGAAAAGACAGGCAAAATGAGAAACAGCCCCAACATACGCAGCGCAAAAACGCAGGCGAGCGACAGGCTTACGCGCTTTTCGTTGGGTGTCATGGCAAACGGATTGTCTGCGATGTGGCTCTTGGAATTTTGGGGCATCGTTAGAAATCTTAATGTTGAGAACTTGCTTGGAAAGTTTTTTACTCAAAAAGTACCTACAGTCTATAGTTAAATATACGGGTTTAGCTTAAGGACAAAAAAATCATGGACGACATTGTTATCAAAGGGGTAAAAACCCACAACCTGAAGAATATCGATTTAGTTTTACCACGTGGGAAAATGATCGTATTCACAGGGCTTTCCGGCAGCGGAAAAAGCTCCTTAGCGTTTGATACCCTTTACGCGGAAGGGCAACGTCGTTATGTCGAGAGTCTCTCAACCTACGCTCGCCAGTTTTTAGAGTTGATGCCTCGCCCTGATGTGGAGTCTATTTATGGACTTTCACCAGCTATTGCTATTGACCAAAAAGGTGTTGGACACAACCCTCGCTCAACAGTAGGCACTGTAACAGAGATCGCAGATTACTTGAGACTGCTGATGGCCCGCTTAGGAGTGCCCTATTGCCCGACTCATCACGTGGCTTTACGGATGGACTCCATTGCATCGATTGTTGATCAAATTCTGGAGTTACCTGCCGATACGCGCATCATGGTTGTAGCGCAAGTTGCAATCAATAAAGTGGGAGATTTTTCGTTGTACTTCACTGATGCATTGGCCAAGGGGTACTCGCGCTTTCGTATCGATGGTAAAGCAGAAACGTTGAGCGAAGTAAAAAGCCTTGACGACGGGAAACCCCATTCGGTTGAAGTGGTTGTGGATCGCCTCAAGGTGCAGCGTGATAACCGTACTCGACTTTCTGAGAGTTGCCAGACAGCTTCTACTCTTTCTGATTCGCGCATCATTGTTCGTGGGTGGGATGATCCGAAGATCGAGATGAGTTTTAGCACACGCTACAGTTGCCCTCAGTGTGACTTCACTGTAGGCAAATTAGAGCCAGCGATGTTCTCCCCGAATAGTCCTTCTGGGTGCTGCCCAGCGTGCCAAGGAACGGGGAAAGGTAGTGCTTTTGACCTTAAGAAGATTGTGAGCATGCCGATGCTCTCGCTTGAATCTGGAGCGATTCAGGGATGGGATGCGCGTAATGCCAAAAACTATAAACGTCTGAAACTTCTTTCAGCTGCGACAGGAGTCTCGTTAGTCACACCTTGGCATTTACTCCCAGAGGACAGCAAGAAGTGTGTTTTATGGGGCAATGATCAAAGCCGTAACCTGACCCCTCCTTTTATTGGCGTTTTTAACGAGATCACGGCATTGTGGGATAACCCGGCAACATCGGACTATTTACGTGAGGGTTTGAAGGGTTTCCGCTCTGAAGTAGATTGCCCTAAGTGTCATGGCGCCCGTCTCCGTCCCGAAGCTACTTGTGTTTACGTTGGCGACGGCGAGGCTCGCTACACAATCACGGATTTAGGAAAGCTTTCCATCAAAGAACTCGAAGAGGTTTTCAAGACGCTCGTTTTTTCTCCTTCTAGAAAAGATATAGCGGAAAGAGTCTGCGGGGAAATTTGCAACAGACTCCTCTTTTTGTGTCGAGTGGGGTTAGGTTATTTATCGCTTGATCGCCGTACGGATTCTCTGTCTGGTGGGGAGGCACAACGCACTCGACTGGCTGGACAAATTGGGTCTGGTTTAACAGGTGTGATGTATGTACTCGATGAACCGAGTATTGGGCTACACCAACGCGATAACGATAAACTTCTTGAAAGTCTTAAAGAGTTGCGCGATTTAGGCAACACATTGATTGTCGTGGAGCACGATGAAGACGCGATTCGTAGCGCAGACTTTGTGGTGGATCTAGGACCAGGTGCGGGCGAGCTTGGTGGTGAAGTGATGGCCATGGGTACGCCAGAAGAAATCATGCATAACCCCCGTTCGCTTACAGGGCAGTATCTCTCGGGCGCGAAACGTATTGCTGTTCCTACGCGTAATGAAAGTAAACCAGCAGAGTGGCTCAGCCTTTGTGGAGCAACAGGGCACAATTTAAAAGCAGTGGATTTACGTTTGCCTTTGGGGAAAATGGTAACGGTATCGGGGGTTTCTGGTTCTGGAAAGTCTTCCCTCGTGATTGACACGCTTTATGCAGCACTACAAGCAAAACTTAACGGTGCCAAGACCGATCCTTTACCCTTTGCGTCGCTTGACAATGTGGAAGCACTCGACAAAGTAGTGATGGTTGACCAGACACCGATTGGCCGTACACCTCGCTCAAACCCAGCGACGTACACTGGGCTTTTTACCATGATTCGTGAAGTCTTTGGACAAACCCAAATTGCACGAGAACGTGGCTATACGGCGGGACGCTTTAGCTTTAATGTCAAAGGTGGCCGTTGCGAAGCATGTCAAGGTGATGGTCTCGTCAAGATGGAAATGCATTTTTTGCCAGACGTTTATGTGCCTTGCGAAACTTGCCATGGCAAGCGATATAACCGCGAAACGCTCGAGGTAAAGTACAAGGGATTGGATATTTCCGAGGTGCTTAATCTCACCGTTTCTCAAGCTCTGGAGGTCTTTGAATCCTATCCGCGCATTCTGCGTATTTTGAAAGCGCTTGAGGCGGTAGGTTTGGGCTATATCCGATTAGGACAAAGTGCCACGACGTTCTCTGGTGGTGAGGCTCAACGTGTCAAACTGGCCACGGAACTCGCGCGTCCAGACACTGGGCGAACTCTCTTTATTCTTGATGAGCCGACCACAGGTTTGCATTTTGAAGATATTGCTCAGTTGCTTGGCGTATTGCGCAGGTTAGTGAAACTCGGAAACACGATTTTAGTGATTGAACATAACCTCGATATGATTCGTGCAAGCGATTGGGTTATTGATATGGGACCTGATGGTGGCGATGCTGGTGGGGAAATTCTATTTGAAGGCGTTCCCCAGGATTTAGCCACGAGTAAAGGGGGCAGCGCAACTGCGCCTTACTTGCGTCGTTTGGTAGCGCAGGATAAGAAACGGCAAAAAGAACAGAAAGAGAAAAGCAAGGGGTAACGCTGAGGCGACATTGATAGGTCACAAAACCTGTGAATAAGTCGACCTCAAATGTGAAAAACCAAAAAATTCCCCTGTGGATAACTTTTCTTGTATTTATAAAAATATCTTATATATCAATGTATTAATGCTCTTTCTCTGTTTTTTTCTAGAGGTGTGCATAACTTTGCAAAGTTTCTTCTACTAAAGAAAGCAAAGTAGCATTGAAAATGTCATACGGTACGTCAATTTCAACGAAAACTGACGTACCGTATTCCTACTTTCGGAGGAAAAGATTCATTTAAATGCACGGTGAAAATTTTGCGCAAAGCGCCAACTATCCCTACACATTGTTTCGATTCCGTGATGCGCCACCCAACCAAAGTATTCTTTGGCTTTAGAAGGATCACACCAATTGGCAGCGATATCGCCAGGACGGCGAGGTTGAATTTCATAAGGAATCTTTTGCCCCGAAGCTGTTTCAAAAGCCGCAATCACCTCAAGCACGCTATAGCCTCGTCCACACCCCAAATTGAATGCACTCCAACCCCGATGGGTGAATGCGTAGCCGAGCGCTTTGACATGCCCTTGGGCAAGGTCTACGACGTGAATATAGTCTCTCACTCCTGTGCCGTCAGGCGTGTCATAATCGTCCCCAAATACACGCACTTTTTCTAAATCCCCAGTTGCAACGCGAGCGATATAAGGAAGAAGGTTGTTGGGAATACCTTGAGGATTTTCTCCCAGCAATGCCGAAGGATGAGCGCCGATAGGATTGAAGTAGCGCAAATTAATAGCGCAGAAATCAGTGTCAGCGTGGCAAAGATCTGCCAAGATTTCCTCAATTTGCTTTTTCGTGCGCCCATAAGGGTTAGTGGCTTCGCCCAGAGGGGAGTCTTCTGTAAGCGGAAGGTTCTTTGGGATGCCATAGACTGTAGCAGAAGAACTAAAAACAATATTTTTAACTCTTGCTTCTTTCATGGCCCGCAAAAGCGAGAGGGTTCCACCAATATTGTTTTCGTAGTATTCGAGTGGTTTTTGAACAGACTCCCCCACGGCCTTAAGGGCTGCGAAGTGGATCACTACGTCAATTTGGTACTGCTTGAGCGCCATCGATAATGGGGCTTGGTGGCGAATATCTTCGACAAGCAATATAGGGCGCACACCAGTAATTTTTTCAATGCGAGTCAGGACGCCAATCTCTGCGTTGCAGAGGTTGTCATAGATCACCACATGGTGTCCAGCGTTGATCAATTCAACTGCGGTGTGGGAGCCGATAAAGCCGAGCCCCCCAGTAAGTAAGACGTTCATAATTGTTACCGGGTATGACGAATGGGTGTCGGGCTTTATACGCGCCAACGGGCATTTTTTGAGGGAGGAAGTCGTCGCACTACTAACCTCAACGCATGCAGAGAAATCCAAATTTCCATCGCAAAGAAAATACTCGCAAGCACAATGAGACCGATGGCCATCATTAGCATGAAGGCCCCAATGCTGTCGTAGCGGAATCCTACGAAAGAGTGTGCCACAGAGAGAGCAATCAAGATGCTCGAACACACGGTGGAAATGGAGAGCAAAATCGTGCCTCGGCGTAGCAAGGAGGCTCGACGATAAATGAAAGCGATCTCGCGATCAATATCGGGCTCTTGTTGGTTGCCATTAGTGCGGCGTTTATTCATCAATTGACGAATACGATTCGTAGCGTGGTTATAGCGTGCCGTCATGCATAGCATTAAAAGTCCAACGCTTGAAATCAAGGTAATTGGTGCGAGTGCTTCAAGTAAAAGGCGGTTAAATTCTGGAGCAATCATTTTTTCTCCTTATCTAGCTCTGGCAGTGGTGGCAAGTGTTCCACCGCTAGATGAAGAGCGTGCAGAGATACCGTCGCCTCGAGAGCAAAAGTGCCAGTGGCCAAAATAATCATTGCCAGGGCACCTCCGAGCCAAGTGAGAGCAAGGACGCTGAGTTCAAGTTGGAGATAGTAGGCCGTAATGTTCGTTGCAATCATTAGACCTGAGAAAATGGCGGAGATGGCAATGCACAGAATGGCGCGACGCAGTAAGGAAGAGCGGTAGTAGATGAGATGAATCTCTTCGAGTAGATCAGGCTCTTCTGTATTAGTGCTATCTGCATAGAGTTGCAAAAGTTGACGAATACGATCCACTGTATGGTTATAACGATTTGTCATACACAGCATGACTAAACCTACACCTGAAATCAAGGTAATGGGAGTCAAGGCGTTGCTGACGACCGCATCAAATGGAATAAGCATACTTAGGAGGCAGCCTCCACTGGGGTTTTAATAAAAGAGAATTCTTCGTGTTTTACTGCTTGGCGGAAGTCAGCAGCGTTGATGATAATCGATGCGTCTAGCTGTCCAGCGTTAAAGGCAATTTCTTCATAGCGGACGAATAAGTAAGGATCAATGATCACTTTCAGATCGGGGTGAAAACTTACGGGAGGAACTGCACCAAAGACACATCCTGTTAATTCCATCACTTCGTCTGGACTTGCGAGTGAGGCACGACGTCCTCCCACAGCAGAGGCGAGAAGCGAGAGATCAGCATGCATGTCGGAGGGGAGAATTCCTAGAACATACTGTTTTTGGCCATTACCCTTTACGGTACAGCAAAGTGCTTTAGCACCCTGCCCCAGCTCTGTGCCGCGAATTTCCGCGACGGACTTGCTGGTTCGTTCACAAGCTTGATGATGAAGTACGCGAAAGCGTGCTTGATGCTCGATAAAGAGATCCGTTAGTTTTTGGAGAACGTTTTCAATCATAAGCAGTGTATCTGTAGCAAAAAAATCAAAGTTTTGTGTGAGTTTCGATGAGTTCACACTGAGCAACCGATAGAATACCCCCACAGAAGACAATGATGTGAAAATTTCAAGTTCTGTTGATCAATATGCAACCCGAAAAAGTCATTATGGCCTTCGACTTTGGCCTTGCTCGAACAGGAGTCGCAATAGGAAACACCCTGGTGAGAGAGGCTAAGCCGATCGGCATCATTCATGCAAAAACTAATGAAGAGCGCTGGAAAGCTATTGAGGCACTAGTTTCAGAATGGCAACCAGATGCCTTTGTTGTTGGCGTTCCCTGGCACGGCGACGGCACCCCTAATGAGTTGACTGCCCGTTGCGAGCGTTTCGCTCGCCAAGTGGCGGGTCGCTTTTGTCGTCCTAGCGCTTGTGTGGATGAACGTTTTTCTTCAGTTGTCGTGGAAGACGGACGAGAAAAAGTCGACGATCAAGCTGCTGCGGTCATTCTTCGGCAGTATTTTGAAGAGCAGCCTGACTCTCTCTAATCAGAAAACACATCTATCCCCAAATAACGTTAACTAAGAAACAAGAAAAGGAAATTAGCATGGCTGGCGCGTGGCGGCTCCTATGGCTCGCTTTACTTATCATCCTCATCGTGCTCATCATCTTGCTGGGATTCCCATGGATGAGCAAAGTGCAACGTCTGCGTCAAATTAAACGGCTAGCAACGTGGATTCCTGCTTCAGTAGGGATCAAAATTACCGTCAAAGGCGAACTGCCCGAAGAGTTACGCAATGCGAGCTTTGGTAGTGGTTCGACGGGTTACGTTGTCTGTGCGAACCACATTAGTTTCGTGGATATTTTTGTTCTTGATTCGATTTTGCCTTGCCGTTTCGTGGCAAAAAAGGAAATTGCTTCTTGGCCACTTTTTGGTTGGATCTCTAAAGGGGTAAATACGCTTTTTATTGACCGCTCTCGCAAGCGTGCTGTGCTCGAAATTGGGGAAACTATGGCGAGTGCCCTTAAAGACGGCGATCATGTGCTGTTTTTCCCAGAAGGTCGCACGGGAGGCGGAATGACACTCTTGCCGTTTTACTCAAATCTTTTTGCTGCGGCTCCGATTGCTAAAGCGAAAGTTTTGCCGATTAGCTTACGTTATACGCTTTATGGGGAAACGACGGATATTCCATCCTACGCAGGCGCTACGCCGATGTTTACCATTATTCGCCACATTGTTGCTACGCGTGGTCTCGGTGTTGAAGCAACAATTTTGCCGGCAATCTCTAGCGAAGGTCTTGATCGCCATGAAATTTGCGCAACGACTTCTGCAGCCATTGCGGCATCGCTTGGCGTAGAAGATGCCACGGCGAAAAAGCAAGAGCAATTGTTGGCCAATTTAAGAGTAGAACCGCAGAAGTCCGAAACGGAAGTTTCTGCCTAAGTATTTAGTGCTTTTTCTTTTTAAAGGCAAGGGGATCTGCCCAACATGGGCAAGCTACACTGACTATTTCTCGATCAGGGAAGCGAACGGCAGTGAGGGATCCCCCCCACAAACATCCCGTGTCGGTTGCGATCACATCCTTCTCATTAATCAAGCCCAACATAGACCAGTGACCAAAACAGATAGGCTGTCCGCGCATGGGGCGATCTTTGTACTTAAACCAAGGAATCCATTCAGGCGGAACTGAGTCAAGCCCCTCTTTAAATTCAAAGTTGAGTGCTCCAGTATCACGGTGCACAAAACGCATACGGGTAAAGGCATTCAAAATTGCTTGAATACGTATGGGTCCTGTGAGCGAATCATTCCAGTCTTGACCGCCGTACATCTTAGCTAATTCTTTTTTCCACCTAGAGCCACTCAACACTGCCTCAGCTTCTTTGGCTCGTGCGCGGGCTTGTTCAAGTGTCCATTTTGGGTGAATCCCAGCGTGTACGATCGTGATGCCACCGCGCTCAATCATGAGAGGGCGTGTGCGTAGCCAATCGTAGAGATCGTCGGCATCTTTGGCATCAATGATGGGCTGAATCGTGTCCTTTCGATGTACCTTACCTACGCCAGCGGCCACAGCGAGGAGGTGTAAGTCATGATTCCCCAAAACTGTATTGGCGCGATCCCCAAGAGCCATCACTCGGCGCAATGTGCCTAAAGAATCTGGTCCACGATTGATCAAATCTCCTACAAAGAGGAGATCAGCATCAGATGGGAGAAGAGCAAGGAGTTCTTCAAAGCTTTCATAGCAACCTTGTAGGTCGCCAATGACATAAAAGGGACGTTCGGACATAAAAAATTAACAGTGCTCAAGAGCAATTCAAAAAAACAAATTTGTCTTTTCAAGAGCCACTATACTGGAATGATTTTGTAGCAGTGTGGCAAAATACAGCCACAGGCTTATTGTACCCATATCGTATTGCGAAAGAAGTGACGCGTGCTTTTTCGCTTTTGAGCGCGTGTTATGGCTCGATATGGTTTTATTTTCGGAGTATTGAATACCATGAAACCCGTCAAAAAAGTCGTTTTCCCGGTCAATGGTTTGGGCACGCGCTTTTTACCAGCAACCAAGGCTATGCCGAAGGAAATGTTGCCGATCATTGATAAACCCTTGATTCAGTATGCTGTGGATGAGGCGGTGAAAGCAGGTGTGACTGAAATGATTTTTGTCACGGGTCGTACCAAACGTGCTATCGAAGACCACTTTGACAATTACCCCGAACTCGAACGCGAGTTGGAGATGAAGGGAAAGAAAGAATTGCTCGATTTGGTTCAAAGCGTCGTGCCTCCAGGAATTAACTGCATTTATATTCGTCAGCCGAAAGCTTTAGGGTTGGGGCACGCGGTGTTGTGCGCCAAGCCCATCGTGGGTGATGAACCTTTTGGGGTGATTCTGGCTGATGACTTGGTGGACTCTGAAGAACCTTGTATTGGTCAGTTGATCAAGACCCGTGAAGCTCAGGGTGGCGGTTCTGTTGTGGCGGTTTTGGACGTTGCCCCAGAAGAAACCAAGAGCTACGGTATTGTGAGTGTAGATGATAATAAACAACGCACTTCTCCGATGCGTGGTATCGTTGAAAAGCCTGACCCAGCCGTTGCACCGTCTCGTTTAGCGGTGATTGGTCGCTATGTGTTTGAACCCGAAATTTTCGACTATTTGGAAGCAACACAACCTGGTATTGCAGGAGAAATTCAGTTGACCGATGGTGTGTCTGCCTCCTTGGAAACAGTGCCCACCTACGCTCACCGCTTCGAAGGTAAACGTTTTGACTGTGGTAGCAAACAGGGCTTTCTAGATGCAACGATCAACTATGCTCGTAAGCGTGGTTTTGTGATTCGCTAAGTCAAAATTTTTTGGGTAAAAACAAATACGCTCGAAGCTAGCGACTTCGAGCGTATTTTTCTGGGGAAGTCAGGACTTAGTTTCTACTAAGTGAAGCGCGGATTTTTTTGAGCATATTCGTAGTAGAGCGTTCATGCTCGAAGGTAACGGTGACAGTTTTACCTCCCCAAGAGCTGACGATTTTTGCTTCGGGCAGATCTTCTGGGCGGTAATCTCCACCTTTGACGTAAATGTCAGGGTGTGCCAATTCCACAGCAGTGAGTGGCACCTTATCTTCAAAAATTACCACTAAATCTACGCACTCTAATGCGGCAAGCACAGCAGCACGGTCAGTTTGGGAGTTGATAGGACGATCGTCTCCTTTGCCAAGCATTTTGACAGAGGCATCACTATTGATTGCCACAATCAGGCTTTTTCCTAAAGAGCGTGCCTGTGCAAGATAGGTGACGTGTCCGCGGTGCAGTAGATCGAAAACTCCGTTGGTGAAAACCACAGGACCTTCGAGTTCAGCGCGACGAGCAGAGAGTTCTTCGAGGGAGCATATTTTCTTTTCAAAGGCTGGTGGCGGTAAACGTGTACTCATGGGTGAGATTCCAAAAAAGTTTAGGCGATGCTAGCCATCAGGTTGCGATACCAAGAGGAGCGCACGGCCTCAGCAAGAGAGGCAAATGTTTGTGTAGTTTCAGCAGTGGGCGTTGGCGTTGCTTTGGCATCAGTGCCAAGCAAAACTCGTTCATGACAATGTGCAGCAAGACCTGCCTCCATGTCGCTCAGTTTGTCGCCGAAAATCATGCTACTTTCAAGATCGATGTCCAGATCTTTAGCTGCTTTAAGAAGCATACCGGGACGTGGTTTACGACAATTGCAATCTAGCTGAAACTCAGGGAGTGCTTTAGATGGGTGATGAGGACAGAAATACACTCCAGCCAAAGGAGCGCTAGCTTTTGCAAACTCTGCCTTCATCCAATTCGTGAGTCGAGTGAAATCCTCCACGCTATAGTAGCCACGACCAATGCCAGATTGGTTGGTCACGACGACGAGTGTCCAACCATCGTCGTGAAGTGTTTTAGCGGCCTCGAGCACACCAGGTATCCATTGGAATTCTTCCACTGTATGGACATAGGCGAAGTCGAAGTTAATCACCCCATCTCGATCAAGGAAAACAGCGCGTTTGGCCATTATTCCACTCTCGGGAAAGTCTTTAAGAGATACTCCATGTAGTCGCGAGTTCCCTCTTGAACTGTGCGAAACCGAACATCGCAACCCCCATGACGCAACTGCGTGAGGTTAGCCTCGGTGAAGGCTTGATATTTCCCTTTGAGAGCTTCTGGGAAGGGGATATATTCGAGTTCACCACAGTCAACAGCATCTTGGAGCGAGAGTTCTGGCTCATTGTTGAAGTGACGCAACGAATTGATCACGCTAAGCGCGACGTCATTGAAGGGTTGAGCGCGTCCCGTACCACAGTTGTAGATACCAGAAACAGGTTTATCCAAGAAGTGCAACAGTACAGCAGTGACATCATCGATGTAGACGAAGTCACGAGACTGAGCCCCATTGGCGTAGCCTAAGCAGCCTTCAAAGAGCTTCACTTTCTTTTCACGGCGGTACTGGAAGTATTGGTGATAGGCTACGCTAGCCATGCGGCCTTTGTGCTGTTCATGAGGACCATAAACATTGAAATAACGAAGACCGATCACTGGGGCAGTGAGGTTCTTCATTTCGCGGCGAAGCACTTGGTCAAATAAATACTTGGAGTAGCCGTAAACATTCAAAGGTTGTTCATATTCCAGGTCTTCAATAAAGGTCGTCTTCGCCCCATAAGTGGCGGCAGAGGAGGCGTAGATAAAGGGAATCTTCAGTTCTTGAGCCCAGCGAAACAATTCTAGCGTGTAGCGGTAATTGTTTTCCATCATGTAGACGCCGTCTTGTTCCATCGTGTCAGAGCAGGCACCTTGGTGGAAAATCACTTCGGGTTTAGGGGCCGTGCCATTACGCACACGAGCAATAAAGTCCTGTTTGTCAAAGTAGTCAGAAATTTGAGCAGCTGCCAAATTTAAAAACTTTTCGCTTTTGCCGAGATGGTCGACGGCAATTACATCGGTGATACCACGTTTATTCAAGGCTAAAACGTTGTTGCAACCGATAAAACCAGCGGCACCAGTGACCAAAATACTCATGTCATTTTCTCCAAAAAATCAGTTTTTTATTCAGTCAGTCGAGCGTTAAACGCGGCTGCTAAAAAGTTCTTCATAGCTCACCGAGGCGGTTCCCAATTTACCGACCACGATACCAGCTGCACGGTTCGATGTGCGCACCGCAGTTTCAATGTCACTACCGATGGCAAGCATAGTTGAGAGTACAGCGATCACAGTATCCCCTGCCCCAGAGACGTCATAGACTTCGCGCGCTTGTGTGGGTACAGTCAAAATCAAGTTGTCTCCAAAAAGTGTCATTCCTTCTTCACTACGCGTGAGGAGCAAATACTTGAGCCCCAGGCGTTCGCGTAAAGAGAGAGCTCGCTCATGAAGGTCTTCTTCGGACTTCCACTGTCCCACGACTGCTTGTAACTCAGCACGGTTGGGGGTAATGACCGTTGCTCCGTGATATCGACTATAGTCACTGCCTTTCGGATCTACCAGAATGGGGACATTTTTAGCACGAGCCGTTTCAATCATGTGGGTGATGTGCGAGAGCCCACCTTTGCCATAGTCTGAGAGCACCAACATATTGTGCTCAGGAAGAATCTGGTCAAAGGTTGAGAGGTGTTGCGCGAGAACGTCCTCGTTGGGCGCTTGTTCAAAGTCACAACGAATCATTTGCTGTTGGCGAGCAACGATGCGTAGTTTCACCGTGGTAGGTAAGCGACTGTCAAACTGAAAAATCGGTTCGATCCCAGCTTGCAGGGCGCGTGTTTCTAGAGTGCGTCCAGCCTCGTCTTCTCCCACAACACAGAGTAGTGACGGACGAGCACCAATACTGGCGATATTGAGGGCAACGTTTGCCGCCCCCCCAAGACGTTCTTCACTATGGTTAATTTTGACGATCGGGACGGGTGCTTCTGGGGAAATGCGGCTAGCATCTCCAAACCAATAACGATCAAGCATTGCGTCGCCGACGACGAGCACACGAGCGTTAAGGAAACTTTGTGCGTTCACGAATTCATTCTCCAAAGGGATACCTAACTGGAACATTAAACAGTGCTAACAAAAGTTTTTCGCATTGACAGATTACTGAATTGTCAGAAATTGCGACTATTCGACGCCTTTGTGATCAGGCTCTTTATCAAGACAATCACGCTAAAGAAGTCCAAGTGGGTATCAAAGATCTGGATCATTATAGGCGAGCCCCGAGAGAAAATTGTTGATTTATTCTGCAGGAAATGCGAGCTCTAGCAATTCCTTGAATCATCTCTGGATTCTAAACTATCGACCTTCTTGTTTTTTTGATTAAAATACGGAAAACCTACTATGTCGGCTTTATGCGTCGACAACTCAGAAAAACAGAAGGATCTAAGAATTATGACGGCGGATTTATCCATTTTTAAGGCTTACGACATTCGTGGCATTGTTGGCAAAACGCTGACGGAGGATGTCGTCCGGGATATCGGTCGCGTTTTAGGGACGATGGCAAAAGAAAAGCGGGTCGACTCCATTTGTGTCGGTCGTGACGGTCGTCTATCGGGCTTAGCGCTCAGCACGAAACTCATGGAAGGTATCATCTCTGCAGGCGTCAATGTCAAAAATATCGGGATGGTTCCCACGCCTGTGCTTTACTTTGCGACGAAACATTTTGGTAATGGTTCTGGCGTGGCGGTGACTGGTTCTCACAATCCCCCTGATTACAACGGTCTTAAGATGATGTTGGCAGGGTTGACGCTTTTTGGCGCAGAAATTCAGGGTATCGGTGCTCGAGTGAATGCGGGTGACTGGAAGATCGCTGAGACACCTGGAGTTATTGAAGAAGTGGATGCCTTAACTCCCTATATGGATAAGATCATCAATGATGTGAAGCTAGCTCGTTCGATGAAGGTCGCAGTGGATGCCGGTAATGGCGTTGCTGGTCCGACCGCTGTTCGACTTTTGAAGGCGCTTGGTTGCGAATTGGTGGAACTCTATACAGATATTAATGGACATTTCCCCAATCATCACCCAGATCCTTCTAAGCTCGCGAATTTAGTTGATTTGCAAGCAGCATTAGCAGCTGGAGACGCGGAAGTGGGTATCGCCTTTGACGGCGATGGAGACCGTTTAGGGGTTGTGACTCGCGATGGGAATGTGATTTTCCCCGACCGTCAGATGATGCTATTTAGCGCTGATATTTTAGAAAAGCATCCAGGGGCACAGATCGTCTATGACGTCAAGTGCACGCGTCGCTTGATTCCTTGGGTGAAAGAGCATGGCGGAGAACCTGTGATTAGTTGCACAGGTCACTCTCTAGTGAAGGCTAAGTTGCGTGAAACTGACGCACTTTTTGCTGGTGAAATGTCAGGCCACTTGTTCTTTAACGATGGTCGCTGGCCTGGTTTTGACGACGGCGTTTACGCAGGGATGCGTTTGCTGGAGGTTCTCTCTCGTACGGAAAATCCGAGTGCTGCGCTTAATGCTTTGCCAAGTGCCTATAACACTCCCGAATTACAAATTCCTGTAGCTGAAGGGGAAAACAAAGAAATTGTGGCGAAGTTGCAAGCCACACTCTCCTTTCCTGACGCGGCGCGTACGATTACGATCGACGGTGTACGCACAGAATGGGAAGATGGTTTTGCTCTTGTGCGCGCTTCGAATACAACGCCAGTGTTGGTATTGCGCTTTGAAGGAGACACGCCAGAGGCGCTGGAACGCATCAAACAAACATTTATGCAGGCAGTTTCTCAGGTCGTGCCTGGCTTAGCTATACCTCAGTAATAAGGAGTACTTTATGTCAGAGAAGCTTTATTCTCGTCCCTTACTGAGCGAAACACGTCAACGTGATCTTTGCGAATCGAGAGCTTGTGGAATTTTGCTCGATATCTCTCGGCAACGTTTAACAAATGATGACTTCGAGCAGCTTAAATCTCTTTATGAAAGCAAAGAGGTGCACAAGAATTTCTTGTGCATGGTTAAGGGTGAAGTGGTTAATAAGAGCGAAGGCCGTGCCGCATTACATACGCTCTTGCGTGCGAACACTTCTCGTTTGCCGATCTTCAAAGAAGTTTTGGCGGAGCGCAAGCGCATGCTTGATTTTGCTCGCCGTGTGCGCAATGGTGAGTGGCGTGGATGTCGTGGGGACGCGATTACGGATGTGATCAATATCGGGATTGGTGGCTCGGAAATGGGGCCTCACGCCGTTTATCATGCTTTACGTACTCCTAACCAACGTATTAAAGTGCACTTCCTCTCGAGCGTCGATGGGATATTGATGGAGCGAGTTTTAGCGGAATGCAAGGCCAAAACGACTTTAGTGGTTGTTTCCTCTAAGAGCTTTAAAACGCGCGAGACTCTGGTGAATGCTGCGGCTGTTGACCAGTGGTTGCTCGACAACGGTATTGTGGGGCGTGACCGTCATGCGCATATGGTTTTGGCCACAGCCAACCCAGAAGCTGCAATGCAGATGCTCTTGCCACGTGAAAATATTTTTGCTCTTTGGGACTGGGTTGGTGGTCGTTTCTCCGTTTGGGGATCCGTCGGCTTGCCTCTTGCTATTGCGTTAGGTGAAGATGTTTTTAAAGAATTCTTGAGTGGTGCAGCTGAAATGGATCGCCATACAGCGACATCCCCTTTCGAGCATAATTTACCAGCCCAATTGGCGATGCTCTCGTTTTATAATCGTCGCTCCTTAGAGGTTCCTTCTTTCTGCTTTCTTTCCTATGATGAACGTTTACGCATCATGGCACCGTGGTTGCAACAGCTCGAAATGGAATCGTTAGGGAAGGTGCATGACCAAGATGGGCAGTTGATCAAAGAGCTCACGGGACAGCTAGTTTGGGGTTCTAATGCCAATGAGGGTCAGCACAGCTTTTTCCAGTGGTTGCGAGAAGGGACGGGTAACACTAGCATTGACATTCTTTGGAGTGAGATGCCAGGTCACCGTTATGCAGAACTTTACCGAGTTTTGCAGGCTAATGCTCACGCACAGACAGAGGCTTTGATTGCTCGCACTTCGCGTTTGCCTTTCTTTAATGCAGTAAACGTTGTTGCACTTGATGCGGTCACTCCGCGTCGTTTAGGCAGTTTAATGGCTATGTATGAACACAAGGTGACCATGTTAGGCACACTCTACAATATCAACCCGTATGACCAACCGGGTGTAGAGCTTGGCAAGCGTCTGAGCTCTCGTGTAGAACGTGGTGAGTCCGTAGAGGCTTCTTTAGCTGAAGTAAAAGCAAGTATTGACTAAGCCAGAATAGAGGATCACACAGGGAAAAATTTTCCCTGTGTTTTCTCGGACCAAAAGAGAGTCTTTATGAAAATTCTGATCGTGAAAACCTCCTCCATGGGCGACATCATCCATGCTTTGCCTGTGGCTTATGACATTAAAGCTGCGATGCCAACTTGTCAGATCCACTGGATAGCAGAGGAAAGTTTTCGAGAAATTCCAAGATTATCCCCTGGAGTCGAGAAAACACATGTAACGGCTTTCCGACGCTGGCGCAAACATCCTTTTGCAGCAGATGTGCGAGCGGAAATAGATGCTCTTAAGAAAGAGTTGAGAGCTGAAAAATTTGATGTAGTTCTAGATATTCAAGGCTTATTGCGATCTGGTTTGCTTTGTCATTGGACAAAGGCTCCAACATGGGGCTACACCTGGAAAACCGCCCGCGAATCTTTAGCTAGCCTCTTTTACAACCACCGTTTAGACTTACCAGAAGAAATAGGCGCTGTTCGCCGTTATCGTGTAGCGGCAGCACAGACGCTCAATTATTCGATTGATGAAGATCATCCTCGATTTGCGCTAGAACCCAAAGTAGCTTCATATTTGAAGGAAGGATTGCCCTACGTTGCTCTTGCTGTCAACACGAGTCGAGATGAAAAACTTTGGCCAGCACAAAACTGGGTATCCTTGGCGAATAATTTAAGAGCGCAAGGGCTACGCGTTGCTCTCTTTTGGGGGAGCGAACGCGAACGTGAACGAGTGGAAGCGATCGCAGCACAAATTCCCGATACAGTTGTTGTCCCTCGAATGGGTCTTGAGAAAACTGCCGCTACATTAGCGCAAGCAGTGGGCGTCATTGGGGTTGACACGGGACTGACACACTTGGGTGCAGCATTGGGTCGACCGAGTGTGGGGATTTTTGTTTCCACGCCGACAGAAACTTTGAAACTTTATGGAGATGGTCCCGTGACGTCCCTTGGGGGTATTGGTGTATGCCCTGAGGTATCCCAGGTGGAGACAGCCTTCAATAAAGTTCTCGGAGAAACACTGTGAAAATAACACCAAAAATGTATCGAGCAATCAGTGTGGTTGCTTTGCCCCTGGCAAGTTTGTATTTAATGTGGCGTTCTCGTCGTCAGCCTGAGTATCGCCAATTTTGGGATGAGCGATTTGCTTGGTCGAGTTTTCCACTTAAAACAAACCGTCCTCGAGTGTGGATTCATGCAGTAAGCGTGGGTGAAACTAATGCGACCAAACCGCTCTTGTCAGCCATCCTGAATGAGTGGCCAGAGTGTGATGTGCTTTTGACGCATATGACGCCAACTGGGCGCGAAGCTGGGAAGGCACTTGTTGCGATGGCGCCAGACCGCGTTGTGCAGTGCTATTTACCCTATGACGCTCCTTACGCAGTGCGCAAATTCTTCCGCCAAACGCGCCCTACGATGGGCATCATTATGGAAACTGAAGTTTGGCCTAACCTGATGAGCGAAGCCAATCATTGTGGTATTCCGATGGTACTTGCTAATGCTCGAGAAAGTGAAAAGTCTCGAGAAAAAGCGGCGCGCATCATTGAGTTAATGCGCCCAGCTTTTGAAAGCTTTGAAGTCATTTTGGCGCAGAGCGAGGAAGATAAGAAGCGTTTTGAAAGCTTAGGTGCCAAGAATTTGCTTGTTTGTGGTAGTGTGAAATTTGACATTAAACCAAACTTATCGCAAGTAGTAGCAGCTCGAGATTGGAAAGCGAGATTGACGCGCCCCGTCGCGTTGATTGCTTCAACACGTGTGGGAGAAGAAGCGCGGTTTGCCAAGGCACTCAAACAAAATCCTGATATCCGCCATCGCATGCTGACGATCATAGTTCCGCGCCATCCAGAGCGTTTTGACTCTGTGTACCAGTTATTGGTGAATGAAGGTTTTAAAGTTTGCCGCCGTTCGCAGTTGCGTGATGCAAGTGATATTCCAGAGGACTGCGACATTGTTTTGGGCGATAGCATGGGAGAAATGAGTTTTTATTGCGCTATTTCCGACATGGTTGCAATGGGTGGCTCTTTTGAACCCTTTGGATGCCAGAATGTGATTGAGCCAGCCTTAGCGGGAAGCCCTGTTGTGGTCGGTCCTTCGATTTTTAATTTTGACAAAATTGTGCGTGACGGTCGCGCAGCAGGTGCCATGGTGCAAGTTCAAACACCTGACGAGGCACTCACCTGCTTTGGGGAATGGCTTGAGAAACCAATGGAACGAGTCATGGCTGCGGAAGCCGCACTTGCCTTTGCTAAAGAATATGCAGGGGCGACGGACCGAATGATGAAAGTCTTGGAGGAAATATGGAACAAGGCGCAAAAGAACACAAAATCAATGTTGTAAGCATTGCGGGCGTTGACCCTTCGGGAGGTGCGGGCGTATTCGCCGATATTAAGGCAATTAGTGCTTGTGGAGCTTATGCCTGCGGAGTAGTAACGGCGCTTACGGCTCAGAATACCGTGGGAGTCAAAGGCATTTTCCCGATTCCGCCATCTTTCGTAAAAGAACAGCTAGATGCACTTTTTGAAGATGTGACCATTCATTCGGTGAAAATTGGCATGCTCGATAACGCAGAATTGATTGAAGTTGTTGCCGCAACATTAGAGAAATATCGTCCTAAGGTTGTTGTTCTGGATCCTGTGATGGTAGCTAAAAGCGGAGACCGTTTGCTAGCCGTTGAAGCAATTAGCGCGTTGCGTGAACGCTTGCTCCCGCTTGCGACGATGATTACTCCGAATCTTCCAGAAGCTCTTGCGCTTCTCGATCAACCTCAACGCGGTCTGAGTGAGGACGAGTTTCCTGCAATTGCAGCAGATCTTTGGAAATTGATGAAAAAGCGCGATGCCTGGGTTTATCTCAAGGGCGGTCATCTCGGGGGAAGTCAATCTCCTGATATGCTTTTTAATGGCTACGTGACAGTGCGATTAGAAGGGGAACGGCTCCAAACGAAAAATGATCACGGAACTGGATGCACGTTGTCTTCTGCGCTCGCTGCGCTTCTTCCACATCATGATGTGATTGAGGGGTGTAGGCTGGCCAAGAGTTATCTTACTGAAGCATTGCGTCATGCAGATGAACTCGGTGTGGGAGAAGGACACGGTCCAACGAACCATTTTTGGCACATCGCTTCTTATGAAGAGAAGCCATAAATAGCAATAATTCAGTAAAATGTAAAAAAATATGTCAAGCACATTGACGAAAGAAAAAGAGTTTGGCATAATCTTCTTCTCTTTGTGAAGGATGGCGCATTAGCTCAGTCGGTTAGAGCAGAGGAATCATAATCCTTGTGTCCGCGGTTCGAATCCGTGATGCGCCACCACCCTCTTTTGACACGATAGGGTCAAAAGGGTCCTTTCTAAGTTAACCACGGTTTTGAAAATTCCGTGGTTTTTTTTGCCCTCTCAAATCAAAAACAACGAGTATTTTTTAGGAATGATCGTTTTTTCCCGTCATAGTCATACTTCGTTTCTCTTTTTATTTGACGGCCTGATCTCGCTCGATTCTTCTTATATGTTGTTTTTTCACTGCTAGCTAAGCTAGTCCTCATACAATGTTCATTGACCAATGGGGCGCGGCTTCGTACTTTTTGCCAAACCGTGTCCTCGGTAGATCAAAGCTTTTTTGCTCTCTTACAGAACATGAAAAAAACTTCTCATTGTCATTGTTCTTATTATTGTGCTTGTTGCTATAGGATTTTCTTTGCGTAACGAACTCAATAACGAGAAACATTCCACGCTAACGCTTTACGGCAACGTTGATATTCGTCAAGTCTCTCTCGCTTTTGAAGGTAGCGGTCGCCTCTCCTCAGTGACAGTCGAAGAGGGTGAGCAGATCAAGGCTGGTCAAATCCTTGCCCGATTAGATACGACAGCACTCGAGTGGCAGAAAAAAGAGATAGAGGCTCGATTAGATGGTCAAAACGAGACTTTGCGCAAATTGCGAAACGGTGCTCGCCCTCAAGAAATTGCTCAAGCAAAAAGCCGTGTAGCAGCTTCACAAGCTGAAGAAAAGCGTGCCGAACAAGATTGGCAGCGCTTAACTCGACTCGCCAAAAATACACATGGGCAAGCTGTCAGTGCGCAGGATCTAGATTTAGCGAAGAGTACTTGGCAGGTTGCTAAAGCGAAAGTAGCAGAAGCTCAAGAAGGATTGCGCTTAATGCAGGAGGGTTCCAGAGAAGAAGATGTTGCGGCTGCGCAAGCTCAAGTTCGTGCGCTAGAGGCTCAACAGGCTCTTTTGAAGCACCAAATTGAAGAGGGGACACTAAAGGCACCTGTTGATGCTGTGATTCGCTCTCGTCTCTTAGAGAGAGGAGATATGGCAACCCCGCAAAAGCCTGTTTTTGCCCTTGCTCTGACTACGCCAAAATGGATTCGTGTGTATGTGAATGAAAAGGATTTAGGTCGTATCAAACCAGGGATGAACGCCCAAGTCTATACCGATACGAATCCTCAAGACGAGATTCTTGGAAGCATTGGTTATATCTCTTCCGTTGCGGAATTTACCCCTAAAACAGTCCAGACTGAAGACCTCAGGACAAGCCTAGTTTACGAGGTTCGCGTGATTGTGCAGGACAATGACAACGCGTTGAGACTTGGACAACCAGTGACAGTTAAGTTCCCCGATGCTCCCAAGCGCGAAGAAAATTAAAGCGTGAGAAAAACACGAGGATTGAGATCATGAGTGAAGCGTTTGATGCAGGTATGGCGGTAAGAGCCATTAACCTTCGAAAAACCTTTCCCTCTCCAGCGGGAGGAGGACTTCATGCGCTCAATAATATTTCGCTTGATATTCGTTCTGGTGAGCTCACCGCTCTTGTAGGGCCAGATGGAGCAGGAAAGACAACCCTCATGCGTATGATGGCGGGGCTTCTTCCCGCTGACTCTGGAAGTCTTGTCGTGCTCGGCGAAGATGTTCTCCGTCATCCTCAGAAGGTTCAAGATCGCATCAGTTACATGCCTCAACGCTTTGGGCTTTATGAAGACTTGAGTATTCAGGAAAATTTGGACCTTTATGCTGATTTGCATGGTGTACCAGATGAATTTCGTCGTAAACGGTTTGCTCGTTTACTAGCCATGACAGATTTGGCTAATTTCACCTCTCGTACGGCAGGGAAGCTCTCTGGTGGTATGAAACAAAAGTTAGGTCTGGCTTGCACACTTGTCAGACTTCCCGACTTGTTGCTCTTAGATGAACCAAGTGTAGGGGTAGATCCTCTCTCTAGGCGTGATCTCTGGCGCATCGTGATGCAGCTCGTACGCGAGGAGCAACTCTGTGTTGTGGTGAGCACGGCTTACATGGACGAGGCGGAACAATGCGCTAATGTCTTTGTGATGCATGAAGGAAATCTACTTGCTAGTGGTTCACCCTCTTCGCTTCGAGAGAGAGTGCGAGGTTTGACTTTTAGCGTCCATCCTGGACCTACTCAGTCTACTCGTGCCCTACAGACGAAGCTTCTAGATGCCACAAGAGAAGTCATTGATGCGATTCCTCGGGCTGGTGGAGTGAACTTTATCCGAAGCTGGGAATCCACTGACAGGGAGATGAAAAAATTATTGGGCAATTTAGAGGTGAAGCCTCGAGAAGCGACATTTGAAGACGCTTTTATGATGGCACTAGCCACTCAGAGAGAGCGACGAGTAACCTCTTTTGCTCGTAACTTTGAGGCAGTCTGCCCTCGCCCAGTAGAGACCGAGAGACCTGCGATTCGAGTCGAAAATTTAGTGCGCAGGTTTGCAGACTTTACCGCCGTCGCGAGTACTTCTTTTTCTGTTTCACGTGGGGAAATTTTCGGTTTACTGGGTCCGAATGGAGCAGGGAAAACGACGACATTCCGTATGCTTTGCGGATTACTGGCAGCAACGAGTGGCTTTCTAGAAGTTGCGGGTATGAATTTACGCACTGCTCGTGCTCAGGCTCGAGCGCGTATCGGTTACGTTTCCCAGAAATTTGCACTATACGGAAATCTCTCCGTTCGAGAAAACTTGGCCTTTTTTGGTGGAGTGTATGGACTTCGCGGGAAAAAGCTTAAAGAGCGTATAGCTCAGGTGATGGAGCAATTTCAACTGATGCCCACTGCGAAAAGTGGGTTTCTACCAGGTGGTTATAAGCAACGTTTAGCTATGGCAGTGGCGCTGATTCATGAGCCTGAAATTCTCTTTTTAGATGAGCCAACGAGCGGGATTGACCCGCTCGCAAGGCGTGCATTTTGGCGAACGATTACTGCACTAGCTCAAACTGGTGTGACAGTAGTGATAACGACGCACTTTATGGAAGAGGCAGAATACTGTGATCGTATTGCCATCCAAGATGCGGGCAAGATGCTTGCATTAGGGACACCAGAGGAGGTTCGCAAGAGTTGCAGTGACGATGAAAATATTGATATGGACGATGCGTTTATTGCGATTGTCGAGCACGCTAGATCGCTGAAAGCCACTCCACAGAAGGAAACTGAATGAGTATAGCGACTGTTGGTTGGATGCGGCGTTTTTGGGCTCTTCTTAAAAAAGAAACTCGTCAGCTGTGGAGAGATCGAAGCAATCTCGCCGTTGGTTTCTTATTGCCAATTATTCTGATTTTATTATTTGGCTATGGTCTCTCGCTAGACGTCAAAAATGCGCCAGTCGCTGTTGTATTAGAAGATCGTTCACCACTAGCAGAGTCCGTGATGAGTGGACTAAAAGGTTCGGAGTATCTAGCCCCTCAACGCGCAGAAACGATGGCTGTGGCAGAAAAGTGGATGCGGGATAAAGACGTTCAAGCCATTGTACGTGTTCCAGTGGATTTTTCTCGTCAATGGGTGGTGCAGAATGCGCAGATTCAGGTCATTTTAGATGGAGTTGATGCACTTTCGGCCAGAATCAACGAGGGGTATATTCGAGGTGCGATCGGTTCGTGGGGGCTGAAAAACCAAGACCGCGCAGCGGTAAGCGCTTCGCACCCAACAGGACAAGGTGTAGGAAGCGCGATAGTTAGCTCAAGGATGTGGTTTAACGAGGCGAGTACCAGTACCTGGTATCTAGTGCCGGGTTTGATTGTGCTCATTTTGACCTTGATTGGAGCTTTGCTCACTTCAATGGTGATAGCCCGAGAATGGGAACGTGGAACATTGGAGTCGCTTTTTGTGACGCCAGTGCGTCCTTTGGAAATTGTGATAGCAAAAGTGGTGCCTTATCTTGTGGTTGGGTTTACGGATCTGCTGATTTGTTTGATGGCAGCACGGTTTCTCTTTGAGGTGCCCATTCGAGGGTCTTTGTGGGTTATTTTGCTCGTTTCTCTGATTTACCTACTGGTCTCGCTTTTTTTTGGGACTTTGCATTTCTGCTGTTACGCGAAATCAGTTTGAAGCGAGTCAAGGGGCACTGCTTTTGAGCTATCTTCCCGCAGTGATGCTTTCTGGCTTTATTTTTGACTTGAGAAATGTTCCTGCGCCCATTCAAATGGTGTGCCAGACGTTGCCAGCTACGCATTTTATGGGTTTATTGAAGACTCTCTTTTTGGCGGGTGATAATCATGAGTTGGTGCTAAAGGATGGGCTGATTTTGTTAGGCTATGCTCTAACCTTGCTAGCGATTACCTGTTGGCGTATGCGTAAATGCTTAAAGTAGGGAGAAGAACATGATATGGTACCTTTATCTCTCCCAACTTTGGGCCTTGCTCAAAAAAGAACTCCTCGCAATTTTGAAGGATCCCGCTTCAAGAGCGATCTTATTTGCGCCTGCACTCATTCAGTCGTTCCTTTTTGGTTATGCTGCAACGTACGATTTACACCACGTGCCCTATGCAGTTTTGGATCAAAGCCAAAGTGTTGCGTCTCGATCACTAATGGCTCGTGTAGAAGGGACGGGCGTTTTTTATCGTGTTGCTACGCTCAATTCCAGTACACAAATTGCGCATGAAATCGATTCAAGCCACGCACTCATGGTGATACATATTCCTTCAGACTTTGAGGCTCGCTTGTCCTCAGGAGATGAGGCGCCTGTGCAGCTGATTCTAGATAGTCGAAATTCCAGCACAGCAGGGCTGGTGGCCAATTATCTAGGTTCTATTGTGACGGAGTTCAATGAGGCAAGAGGCGTAGTGACTTCGGGGCTCTTTATTGAGCGCCGTGCCTGGTTTAATCCCAATTTGGAATCTCGTTGGTTCTTGATGCCAGGCTTGATGGCAACGCTCAGTATGATTCAAACTCTTCTTTTGGCAGCGCTTTCTGTGGCTCGTGAACGCGAACAAGGGACGTTTGACCAGCTTTTAGTGACGCCTCTAACGCCTACGCAGATCTTGATTGGAAAGGCGCTACCCGCCGTAGGTGTGGGCTTAATGCAGTCAACTATCATTTTCTTTGTGGTGCGTTTCTGGTTTGAAGTGCCTATAAGTGGCTCTTTGTTGCTGTTGTATGCATCACTGACACTTTTCACTGTTGCCTCTGTTGGTATTGGACTTTCAATTTCTGCTTTCGCACTTACGATGCAGCAGGCAATGCTTTATGCATTTCTCTTTATCATGCCGATGATGCTTCTCTCTGGGCTATTGACTCCAGTAGAAAATATGCCAGTTGTGCTGCAGTGGCTCACTACGATTAATCCTTTGCGTTTTGGGCTTAGTATTGTGCGTCGTATTTACTTAGAGGGTGCAGGGTGTGCAGAGATTGCAATGGATTGTTTGCCTCTTGTCTTAATAATGGCGGTGACCTTACCATTGGCGACCTGGCTCTTCCGAAATCGTCTCTCTTAAGGACGTTGTACACACAGAAAAGTGAAAATCTTTTTTCGTAGAAACAAAGGCTTAAGGTGGGGTTTGTTATACTGATGCACTTACGAAAATTTCTCGCAAAGCAGGAGCGAAGCGCTGAAGCTCTCGATCGTCCTTGATAGAAGCGCAGGACGCAAAGCCGCTCGCTCTTGAGCAAAAAAAGTTTCCCCCTTGCGAAGACGCACCTCTCCTCTTATCGCTTCTTGCGAAGAGTTTTAGAGAAAGCACACCAGGGAGTGTGCTGTGGGCGTCAGTATTATTTTTCTACTTTTTCCTGACAGAACCGTGACAACGAAGAAGATGTTTCTGCGCAGCTTTGGCTGCCAAATGAATGATTACGATACTGCCCGTATTTCTGATTTACTCTCTAAAGAAATGGGCTATGAAAGAACGGATGATCTTTCTCAGGCCGATTTGGTCGTGATGAACACCTGTTCGATCCGTGAAAAGTCTCAAGAAAAAACGTTTTCGGACTTAGGTCGTATCCGTGACATGAAAAAAGAACGCCCAGGGATGATGATCGCCGTGGGTGGCTGTGTTGCGAGTCAGGAAGGCGAAAATGTGGTCAAGCGTGCTCCCTATGTGGATGTAGTGTTTGGACCACAAACATTACACCGTTTGCCAGAAATGCTCCAAAAGCGCGTGGAGACGAATACTCCTCAGGTGGACGTGAGTTTCCCAGAAATCGAAAAATTTGATCATCTACCAGCCCCGAAAGCCGATGGCGCCGCGGCCTTTGTTTCTATCATGGAAGGCTGCTCGAAGTATTGCTCCTACTGTGTGGTCCCTTATACGCGTGGTGAAGAAATTTCACGCCCGTTAGTGGACGTGCTTCTAGAAGTTGCCCAATTAGCTGATCAGGGCGTTAAGGAAGTGACTCTCTTGGGGCAAAACGTCAACGCCTACCTTGGTGCAGGTCCAGATGGCAACCCTGTTGACTTCGCTGTGTTGCTCGACTATGTTTCCGAAATTGAAGGCATTGAACGTATTCGCTATACCACGAATCACCCGCGAGAATTTTCGCAGCGCTTGATTGATGCTTATGCTCGCTTGCCTAAGCTCGTCAATCACGTGCATTTGCCAGTACAGGCTGGTTCTGACCGCGTTTTAGCAGCGATGAAGCGTGGCTACACAGTATTGGAATATAAGTCGATTATTTGTCGGTTGCGCGCAGTGCGCCCAGATATTGCTATTGCTACTGACTTTATTGTGGGCTTCCCAGGTGAGACTGAGGCAGACTTTGAAGAAACGATGAAACTGATCGAAGAGATCGGTTTTGATGCGAGCTTTTCTTTTGTGTTTAGCCCGCGCCCAGGCACGCCAGCAGCTCGTATGGTCGATGACACCCCTTACGAAGTAAAGTCTGCTCGTTTACAACGCCTGCAGGCAGCGATCGATGCTAACGCTACGCGCATTAGCGAAGCAATGTTAGGTACTGAACAGCGGGTGTTAGTATTGGGTCCGGCCAGTCGTGGTGAAGGTTTTATGATGGCTCGTACCGACAATAACCGTATTGTGAATTTCCCTGGAGATGAATCTCTCAAGGATAAGATGGTGAAGGTTCGTATTACGAAAGTGAATACCCACACTTTGGGTGGAGAATTGGTGGCGTAACCTTTCACACATCAGAGGAAGAAACTAAAGAGAAGATGACGAAAGACAAAGCCAAAAGCACAATGTCTCTCTCGTTTGACGCGAGTAATACTGCCCTCGCTTCGTTGTGTGGGCCGACTGATCAGAATATCCGTGAATTAGCCTCTCAGTTAGGGATTGAAATTCGTCGCCGCGGAAGTGTGTTTACGCTCACGGGGGAAAAATTCATGATTGAACAGGCTGCTTCGAATCTCGAAACCCTTTTGCGTCAAGTCGAAAAGACAGGGAAGTCACTGGATGTTACGGATATCCAGTGGCTGTTTGTGGGGCAGGGCGACCACAAAACACGTCACTCTATTTCCGAAGAGGATGATGGTCGGGGAACTGTTGACCTCAAAACACGACGTCGAGATTTGCAGGGTCGCACCACTAATCAGCGTCTTTATTTGAACTCGATTTTGAGTCATGACATCAGCTTCGGGATCGGTCCCGCTGGTACTGGAAAGACCTACCTAGCTGTCGCTACGGCAGTAGATGCATTTGAGCGCGGAAGTGTTGAACGTATTGTTTTAACTCGCCCAGCGGTTGAAGCAGGGGAGCGCTTAGGCTTTTTGCCAGGCGACTTGACCCAAAAGGTGGATCCTTATTTGCGCCCTCTTTACGATGCTCTCTTTGATTTAATGGGATTTGAGAAGTCACAGCGCCTGATGGAGCGTCAATTAATCGAAGTTGCGCCACTAGCTTACATGCGTGGGCGTACTTTGAATAACGCCTTTATTATTTTGGATGAAGCCCAGAACACGACGCCAGAACAAATGAAGATGTTCTTGACGCGTATCGGCTTTGGTTCCAAGGCCGTAATTACTGGGGACATTACCCAAATTGACTTGCCAAGAGGAGTTCCTAGTGGTCTCAAGCATGCTGCGAAAATTCTTGAGAATGTTCGTGGCATCTCTATTACCCGCTTCACTGCGGCTGACGTGGTACGCCATCCTTTGGTTGCACGCATCGTGCAGGCCTATGAAGCACAAGAAAACGCTGACGCTACAAACGCCAAGACTCAAGGTTAAAGGACAGAGTCATGTCGGAACTCTTAAATTTAAGCACGCAAAATTGCTCAAAATTTCCTCAGCTTCCCGCCAGAAAAACAATGAAGCGATGGATGGAAAAAGCTTGTGAACTTCCTAGCACGATTACGGTGCGTTTTGTGGATGAAGAAGAAGCTCGCGAGCTTAACCATCAATATCGTCACAAGGATTACGCTACCAATGTACTGACCTTCAACTACACGGAGGAACCAGAAGTCTCGGCTGACGTCGTGATTTGTGTGGCCGTGGTTGAGCGTCAAGCCAAGGAACAGAACAAGACCTTTAAAGAACATTTGGCTCACATGCTTATTCATGCAGTGTTGCATGCGCATGGCTATGACCACTTGGAAGAAAAAGAGGCTGAAGAAATGGAAGCTCACGAAACGCAAATCATGCTTTCGTTGAAGTTCCATGATCCCTACAACGACAAAATTGGTATCGTGCACGACTAGATACCAATAGATCAAGATCTCTATTCCTTACTGTATGGAGTTTTGTATACTTTGAGAAGTGTTTTCAAGGAAAAACACTTCTCAATGTGTTGAGGCTGCGTTGTCACAAAAGGCAATTGCAATGTGAAAATACCCTCGCTCCGCAATAGTTAACCTAAGGGCATATGTCAAATTCCAATGAGCCCCCTAGTCCGGGGAAAAATAGGACTTTTTTTGAACGCTTGGCTGCAGTTTTTCACACAGAAGAGGTGAGTGATCGCGCGGCTGTTTTAGCAATGCTCAAAGAGGCTCGTCGAAGAGATGTTTTCGATGAGGATACGCTCTCGATGCTAGAGGGTGCTCTGGAAGTGGCAGATTTGCGAGCCGCGGATTTGATGATCCCGCGTGCGCAGGTTGATGCAGTGGATTTATCTGCTCCTCGTGAAAAGTGGCTCGATGAGTTGATCCGTTCGGGGCACTCTCGTTTCCCCGCTATTGACGGCGATTTGGATAATGTGATTGGTGTGTTGCACGCGAAGGATTTGTTACAGCTCTTACTGCGCTCCAACGCGGATATTCACAGTATGATCCGTCCGGCGTGGTTTATCCCTGAAACTCAACCCATTAATGTCCTTTTGCGCGACTTTAAGGCCACGCGTAGCCATATGGCGTTGGTGATTGACGAGTTCGGTAGCATTTCAGGGTTAATTACGATTGAGGACGTGCTTGAACAAATTGTGGGCGATATTTCTGATGAATTCGACCACGATGACGACAGTCTCAATATCCAGCCAGATGGTCCTGGTCGTTGGCGTGTAAAAGCGTGGACTGGACTGGAGCAATTTAACGAATACTTCCAATCTCAACTTGAAGATGAACGGTGTGAAACCATTGGTGGTCTGATTACCGACCGTTTTGAGCATGTTCCTCGTAAGGGTGAAATGATTGAAGAAAGTGGTTTCCGCTTCCGCATTTTGGGGGGCGATGACCGTCAAATCCGCTTGCTCTCTGTTGAACGCGTGCCAGAAGCCGCCAACACAACTCCCATTGAAGAGTAAGTTTTCTTCTCATACTAGAGAGTTATGCTGATCCAAGAGCGAATTAAGTTTTTGTTCCCCTATCTGGGCGCTGCAGTAGCTGGCACGCTCTTGGTTTGCGCCTACACGCCAGAAAGCTATTCTTGGCTTGCCATTGCTGGATTACTTCTCTGGTTTGGCTTACTTGCGCGTAGTGGGTCTCGTCGAGAGTCTGTTCTTTTGGGACTCATTTTTGGTCTCTTTTGGTTTGACTTAGGGCTACAGTGGACTGTTAATTCGATGACCGAGCACGGACATATGCCCTGGTTGCTCTCAGAGCTAGGGGTATTTCTGCTTGCACTACTTCTTTCTATTTCTCCAGTACTGACAGCGCTTTGCACAGGACTACGTGCTCACAATTCGCTCTTGGAACTTTCATTACGTTGGGTGAGTGCCTTTACGTTTTTTGAGTGGTTTCGCGGCGTTGGAGTGATGAAGTTTGACTGGCTTAACCCTGCGTACACAACCCTAGACTTGCCTATCGCAGGCTGGGCTCCATTAGTAGGGGAATACGGCTTACTACTTGCATACCTCCTGGCAATTGCTTCTCTTCTTTTGCTCGTGTGTGGTGCGCTGAAAGAGAAAATCGTAGCGTTGTGTCTCTTGGTTGCGCTAATTGGGACAAGTTATTGGTCCATGAGCCATCCTTGGTCGCAAAAAATTGATGAAGTAAAGGTTGAGCTGATTCAGCCGAATATGCCAGTTGTCGATGCTTTTACTCGTGTGCGGGCAGCAGATCGCATTCATAAGTTGATGGACATCCGGGCAAGCTTTTTTGATATCAAGGATAAGCCACTTTTTGTTTTGATTCCTGAGGGTATTGTCAATGAGCCGATTGAGCACTTATCGCCCGCAGCAGGGCGAGGTATTCAAATGCTTTTGCAGGATACTCAAGTGCCAACCTATTTGAATGCCTTCCGCATGAGCAATGGGGAATTCTTCAATACGACCTTCTTGCTTGACAATCAAGGGCTGCTCGCAACCGTTGACAAGCGCCGTTTGGTGCCTTTCGGTGAATATGTTCCGGCAGGAGCTCGCTGGTTTGTGAATCTACTGGGCATCCCTATGGCAGATTTGACGCCAGGGGCAGATACTCAGAGAACGAACCTCATCGATGGAGTGAATGTTGGGTTACTGATTTGCTATGAAAACCTTTTTGGTGACGTGCTTCGCCAATATTGGGCTACAGGAACTCCTCCTGATATCATTGCTGTAACAGCTAACTTGGGATGGTTCGGTCTAGAGGCGAATGCACAACATTTGCAAATCAGTCGTTTACGTGCTCTTGAAGTTGCTCGTGCTATTGTGAGCGTATCCAATAATGGTTTGAGCGCAGTTGTGGATACACAAGGAAAAATTCTTTCCACTTTACCAATCAATACAGCTGATGTTGACGTCGTTTCTGTGCCTAAGATGCAAGGCGAAGCAACGCCTTATGTCCGGGTAGGAGTTTGGCCTGTGCTAATGGTTGTGATTTTACTTTTTGGCTTTGCACTTTGGCGTCGAGAAGGAAGAAACGAAAACTAAAAAGGGCTGTTTTTCGAACAAAATAGACACCTAAACGCTTGTTAAGCGCTTGAAAGTGATAGGTTTCCCTCCTTATTCTGAGGTCAAGAAAGTCGTAATAAGAGTACAATAGACGCCATCTTTATTTCCCTAGCAATCTAATCTAAGGGTTGGACTGTATTGGGGAAAGAAGACGCTCATTTTGTCTTTGAGAGCGGATTGAAAGTCTTCACTGGAGAAAAATTTAGTGCTTTGCTCGGAGTGGAACGCTTTGGACAAAGCACTTTGTTATCTAGCGCGACCAGGAGCTTTTGTGCACTGAGGGATGCGCGACGTACACCAATCAACAATAGGCGCCGAGAAATCGGCGACAACATCGAATGATTACCTTTCAAGAAGTAATTCTGCGTTTGCAAGAATATTGGAATCGTCAAGGTTGTGCTTTATTGCAGCCTATCGATCTTGAAGTCGGGGCAGGTACCTCTCATACCGCCACATTTTTGCGTGCTTTAGGGCCAGAACCCTGGCGTGCAGCTTATGTGCAACCATCCCGCCGTCCGAAAGATGCACGTTATGGTGAAAATCCCAATCGCTTGCATCAGCACCATCAGTATCAAGTCGTCTTGAAGCCAGCGCCCACAAACATCGTTGACCTTTACTTAGGTTCTTTGCGTGCTTTGGGTATTGATACGGAAGTGAACGACATCCGCTTCGTGGAAGATAACTGGGAGAACCCAACGTTGGGCGCCTGGGGTCTTGGCTGGGAAGTCTGGATGAACGGCATGGAAGTGACGCAGTTTACATACTTCCAACAGGTCGGTGGTTTGGAATGTAAACCGATCACTGGAGAAATCACCTACGGTCTTGAACGCTTGACGATGTATTTGCAGAACTGCGATAACGTCTTTGATTTGGTTTACACCACCTGGAAGGATCCTGATGGTGAAACGCGTGTACTCACCTATGGTGACGTCTTCCATCAAAATGAAGTCGAACAATCGATCTATAACTTTGAAGCAAGTGATTGCACCAAGTTGCTCACGCAGTTTGACTACTTTGAATCTGAAGCCAAGCGCTTGATGGATGCCAATTTGGCATTGCCTGCGTATGAAATGGTTTTGAAGGCTGGTCATACATTCAATCTCTTGGACGCTCACGGTGCTATTTCCGTGACAGAACGTGCGGCATATATTGCCCGCATTCGTAATATTTCTCGAGCTGTTGCCCAAAGCTACTACGATTCTCGTGAACGCTTGGGATTCCCGATGCTCAAGAAGCACAACTAATGGACGAATGTGTGGAGAAGATAGAAATGCAAAATTTATTGGTCGAGTTACAAACCGAAGAGCTCCCACCAAAGGCCCTCTACAAATTGATGCAGGCCTTTGCTGAAGGGATTCACCGTCATTTAAAGGCGGCTAATTTCCTGAGTGAAACGTCTAGCGTCACTCCTTTTGCCACCCCGCGTCGCTTGGCTGTGCGTATTACGGATGTGCTCGCTGTGAGTCCAGATGAGGCTTTTGAGCAGAAGTTGGTACCAGTGCGCGTGGGTTTGGATGCTGAAGGTAAACCCACTCCCGCTTTACAAAAGAAGATGGCTGCACTCGGCATCTCCTGCGACGTGAGCGAATTAAAGCGTGTTGATGACGGGAAGAACGAAAGTCTCTTCTTTGCAGGCGTTCGTCCAGGTGTTGAAATTGCTGTGGGCCTTCAGTCTGCTTTAGAAGAAGCGACGAAGAATTTGCCGATTCCTAAGGTGATGACCTATCAGTTGCAGGATGGTGAAACGACCGTTTCCTTTGTACGCCCTGTGAAGCACTTGGTGGCACTTTTTGGTGCCGATGTGGTGCCCGTTTCGCTCTTTGGACTTAATGCAGGCCGCGTGACTATGGGTCATCGCTTCCATACTTCTGAACCCGTCAACGTGGCTACGGCAGACGATTACGAAAACACTCTTCGTGCTAACAAGGTTATCCCCTCTTTTGACGAACGTCGCCAGATGTTACGTGAAGGCCTGACGAAACAAGCTGAAGCACTTAACGCCACCGTTATCATGCCAGAAGACTTGCTCGAGGAAGTTTCCGCGTTGACGGAATGGCCTGTGGTTTATGAAAGTCAATTTGATGAAGAGTTCTTGGAAGTGCCGGAAGAATGTTTAATTCTGACGATGCAGTTAAACCAGAAGTACTTTGCTCTTCGCGCTCAAAATGGTAAGTTGATGAACCGCTTCCTTCTTGTTTCCCAGCTCGAGGCAAAGGATGGTGGCATTGCAATTTCTTCGGGTAACGCTCGTGTGGTTCGTGCTCGCTTAGCTGATGCGAAGTTCTTCTACGATCAAGACCGCCAGCAGACGTTGGAAAGTCGTGTTGAAGGCTTGAAGCATGTCGTTTACCACAACAAGTTGGGCTCTCAGGCTGAACGTATGTTGCGTGTGAAAGCAATGGCTAAGCGCTTTGCAGAACGCTTGGGCGCTAACGCAGTACACGCCGAACGTGCTGCCCTCTTGGCTAAGGCCGACTTACGTACACTGATGGTTGGTGAATTCCCAGAATTGCAGGGTATTATGGGAGAGTATTACGCTCACCATGATGGTGAAGCGGATGATGTTGCTTTGGCAATTCGTGAACACTATCAGCCTCGCTATGCTGGTGATGAGCTCCCATCCACGGGTGTCTCGTTAGCGGTAGCTTTGGCCGACAAGATGGAAACGTTGGTCGGTATGTTTGGTATCGGCCAGATGCCTACCGGTGAAAAAGATCCGTTCGCCTTGCGTCGTCACGCTTTAGGTGTGTTGCGCATGTTGATCGAAAAAGCCTTGCTTGTGTCGCTTGAAGATTTGATTAATGATGCTTGGGCTGAAGAAGCGGGGGTACCTGGCATTCAGGATAACCGTGAAGCCCTCGCTCAGTTTTTCAAGGATCGCTTACGCGTCATGCTTCGAGATATGGGGTACAGTGCTTTGGAAGTGGAATCTGTGATGGACTTGAACCTTCAGGTCTTGAACGATATCACGAAGCGTCTTGCAGCTGTCCGCTCCTTCATGGCTTTGCCAGAAGCTAGCGCTTTGACAGCAGCTAACAAGCGTATTGTGAACATTTTGAAGAAGACTGAAGAAGCTATTCCAGATCAGGTTGATGAGACCTATTTGGTTGAAGGTTTGGAAAAGTGCTTGTATGCACAGTTGCAGATGATTGTCCCGAAGGCTTCCGCCGCTTTTGCTGCAGGTGAGTATGAGAAAACGCTAGCCGAAGTTGCTAAGTTGAAGGATGCAGTAGACAACTTCTTTGCAAATGTGATGGTTAACGCAGAAGATGTAAAACTTCGCCAGAATCGTCATGCTTTGTTGAAGGCACTCTACAATGCAATGAACCAAGTGGCCGAAATTTCACGACTTGCATAACTCTCTGTTGTGCTATCGTGATATAGACAGTTGATAGAAAAAAGGGAATTCGGTATCAATGCTGAATTCCCTTTTGCATAAGGATAAAGATGTCGACATTTCGTGGAATTTTGTTTTATTGCTATCTTGCCGTTTCGCTGATTTTTTTGGCGGCAGGGGTTTTGATCACAATGCCGTTTTCTTCAGCGATTTGGCGCTATAACATGTTTTGCCGCCCATGGGGACGAGTGAGTATCTATGTGCTAGAGCTCCTCTGTGGGGTGCATCATCGTGTGATTGGCCAAGAGAATATGCCGTCTGCTGATCAATCCGTGGTGGTGTTGAGTAAGCACCAGTCAGCATGGGATTCATTTTGGTTGGGTGGTTATCTGACTAATCCAGCTTGCTTCCTCTACAAAAAGTCACTTAACTGGATTCCAGGTTTAGGTTGGGCGCTTTGGGGCATGGATATGCTTTCTGTCGATCGCAAGAAAGGGCGTAGCTCCTTTGAAAGCTTTATGGAAAAAGGTCCCAAGAAGCTCGCACAGGGCTTTTGGATCTGCCTTTTTCCAGAAGGAACGCGAGTACCTCCAGGGGAACATGTGAAGTACAAGACTGGAGGTGCCCGTTTTGCCTGCGCCACTGGGACTCCGATTTTGCCGATTTGCCACAATGCAGGGCATTGTTGGCCTAAAGACAGTATCGCTAAAATCCCTGGTACGATCACTGTCTCCATAGGCCCACTCATCCAGACAGTGGGGCGTGATCCCCACGAAGTGACTCGTGAAGTGGAAGAATGGATCGAAAATGAATTGGTCCGTTTAGAAAAAGAGGAGTGCTAATGGCTTGGCCGAAGTCGGTACTCGTTGATGGTAGCTCAGGAATGCGAGAATTTTTTGGCGACCAAAATGGGGTGGATGGGGTGGAGGTGCGGCTACGTTATACATTACGACGCTCAGAAAGGATTCGCCGTCTAAGTATCGCGGTCACAATGAAAGGCGAAGTTTTAGCTCGTGCACCGAAGTGGACGCCAATCTATATGGTTGATCAGATGCTTGAAGAGCATCTTGGATGGATCGAGAAGCAACTCGGCAAAATGAAAGAGCGCCAACGCCAACATCGAGTCGGAGAAGCTGACAGCGTGATGGCTTGCAAGCCTGAAGATGGTGGGTATGTGCCCTTCTTGGGAAGACGGGCTACGATACGTCTGGGTGCAATAAAAATGCGCTACGATGAAACGACTCACGAGATACATCTTCCTCTCGCGAAAGAGGCCTCTGAGCTAGAGGTTCGCGACATGCTAAAAAGCTTTATGTGCGAAGAGGCTATTGCTCGTTTTTCGTATCACTTAGAGATATTCAAGCCCCAGCTTCAGATACTTCCCACTAAACGGCAACTTTCTAATGCCCAAACGCGTTGGGGCGTGTGTACTTCTCGTCGTCATATTCGAGTGTCTTGGAGATTGATGTTTTTTGCACCTGCGGTTGCCCGTTATGTGCTAGCACATGAGTTAGCGCATCTTGTGCATCCCAATCATTCAGAGTACTTTTGGAAAGAAACGGAACGCCTTGATCCAGAGATGAAAAAGCATCGCACAACATTACGTCGTTGGGCGATGTCGGAGCTTCCAGATTTAGGCTAACGAACACAAGAGAAAAGATGCCGATCAGGCATCTTTTCGGCTATTCAGTCTTTTCTTTTTGTGTGGCAATCGCATTCGTGAGGTGCACGAAGTCGTGCACACTCAGCGTTTCTGCGCGCGCTGCAGGATCAATCCCAACCATCTCGAAAGTCGCATTATTAGCGAGTGCTGATAGGGAATTGCGTAGAGTTTTCCGACGTTGCTGGAAGGCTTGAAAGACGACCTCTCCTAAGAGTTTAAAGTCGACAGGAGGTAAATCCTTCTTGGCTTTTGGAACCATGCGAACAATAGAAGAGACCACCTTAGGAGCTGGAGTAAAAGCCCCAGGGGGCACGTCAAAGAGTTTATACATCTGATAGCGATACTGGAGCATCACAGAGAGGCGGCCATACGTTTTGCTACCAGGCTCTGCCACCATGCGATCCACAACTTCGCGTTGAAGCATAAAGTGTTGGTCAATCACACGGTCAGTAGTTTCTAAGAGCTTAAAAAGCAAAGGAGAGGAGATGTTGTAGGGGAGGTTTCCGATGATGCGCAGACGGCAACCTTCAAGCACTGTGTTCCAATCGAGCGTGAGTGCGTCGGCTTCGATCAAACTCAATTGTTCCTCAGAGAATTGTTCACGCAAAAAAGCAGCTAAATCGCGGTCAATTTCAACAGCAGTTTCATGTCCCGTGAGCTGAATGACTTCACGAGTAAGGGCGGCCTGACCAGGACCAATTTCTACGAGGGCATCGCCCACCTGTGGATCAATGGCACGAACAATGCGCTCAATCCAGTGGCGGTCATGGAGAAAGTTTTGTCCAAAGCGTTTACGGGCATGGTGCCCAGCTAACCATTCTTGAGTCACGGTGGAGAATTCTCAAAAGGAAGGAATAAAAAAGGAACTGCCTCATTATACGGGCATGAATGCAAGAACGACTCTTTAGCATCTCTGAAAAATAGGAAAGCCACTTCATTTGAAGTGGCTTTCTCATCTTTAAAAGATGTCCTCAGCGAAATTAACGAGCGTTAATGTCGCGAATTTCAACATAAGCTTCATCACGCAACTGACGCTGCCAATTGTATACGGCTTCAGAGAGTTTCTTTTCACGAATAGCCTGACGAGCCATCAAGCGAATACGTTCCGGGTTACCTTGATCTTGTTTCTTGCGGTCTAAAACTTGAATCAAGTGATAGCCAAACTGCGTTTTCACTGGAGTGGAAATTTCATTAGGCTTCAGCTGGTTCATGACGCTTTCAAAAGCGGGTACCGTATCACCCGGCAAGACCCAACCTAAGTCACCACCACGCGTAGAGCTTGCATCTACGGAGTTCAATCGAGCCATAGTCGGGAAGTCGGTTTCGCCCTTCAAAATACGTTGACGAATGTCATTTAAGCGACGTACAACTTCAGCTTCAGGCATCATGTCGCTCACAAACATTAAGATGTGGCGAACGTGAGTTTCTTCGACTGGGCCCGTCAAAGCAGAGCTCTTGGCCTGGCGCTTATCAATTACCTTGAAGATCTGCCAAGAGTTATTGATGCGAAGCATGAAGAGACCACCAGCGGGGAGGTTGCTCGTCAAAGCTTGACGAAGGGCTGGCGGATAGTCTTGAGCGGAGTGCCAACCTAAATCGCCACCCTGAAGAGCGTCTTCAGAGCGGGAGTAAGTCGCAGCTAAGGTGTCAAAAGCTTTGCCAGAACGCGCTTCCTCTAAAACTTTTTCTGCTAAGGATTTTACGACAGAATCGTTTTCAGCATTTTCAACTGGCAATACGATGCGGGCTAAGTGGAATTCTTGTCCTTTAGTCTGAGCGGCTTGTTCCGCCAAGTAGGCGTTAATTTCTGGTTCAGAGATTTCAATCTTCTGGTCCACTTCACGTTCACGCAAACGCTGTGTGATGATTTCATCACGAATCTGCTGACGGAATGCGTTGAACGACACTCTGTCGGCTAAAAGACGCTGACGAAGGGCTTCTACCGTTAAATTGTTCTGCTGAGCGATCTGTTCTATAGAGGCGTTAACCATTTGATCGTCTACGCGCAAACCAGTATCTTGAGCACGTTGCAAAATGATGCGTTCAAGGATCAAGCGTTCCAGTACTTGGGAGCGCAACTGGTCCATAGGGGGCAATTGAATGTTCTGACGACGCAAATTCAAGGCCACCGCATGAACGCGGTCCTGCAATTCGTTTTCCGTGATGACATCTTTGTTGACCACTGCAACAATCTGATCCAAAGCACCAGAATTGTTTTGGGCAAGAGAAGCTGCTTCAGCAGCCGGATTCTCAGTTCCAGTGGCTACGGCTGTGTTAGGAGCAGCGGCAGCCGAAGCCAGGGTTGGTAACTGGGCCGTTGCCAGGCCAGCAAGCAAAAAAGCAATGGTCTTCAAGTTATTCATAGTAATCATACTGTCCGATGTTGTCAGGGACCATGGTAGGAGCTTGGTAACCCTGAATATTACGAGAGAGAACTGTACCAGGGTTAGAACCGATACTGCCTAATCCATTTAACTCAAGTTGTAAGAAGAAGTTCGTTTCGCGTGTATCGTATTCGGTGTTGTAGCGTTGGACTACAGCACGGAACGTCCAGCAATTGTGGATGTACTCGAAACCGACCAATTGTTCGATCGGACTCTTCTTGTAGAAGGAATAGTTGTAGCGCATCAACGCAAAAAGCCGATCAGTGATTGGCCACTGCATAGCGAGGTCAATCTGCTTGATGCGGTCTGCATCGATACTTGTACGATCGTTAAAGCGGTAGTAGAGACCGATAACCGACATGGGTTTAGGCTGCCAACGAATCCCCGCCATCGCCTTTACGAAACGATTTTCAGAGGTGGAGTACTGCACTGCGCTATCGGCATACAGACTACGCGTTAAACGGGCGCCCACGCTCGCGAAAATGTCGCTCTGGTTCACCCCTACGCGGTAGGGGTTGGTTTGTGTGCGGTAGTCAGAGGAGAAACCAACACGTTGGTCTTCAAAGTACTGACGTTGACCGATCGTTGCGCGGAAGAGTTCTGCCCCAGAGGAGCGATCAATAAAGCGAGCCGTCAAAGCCGCAGAGAGCTGATTGGCCTCACTCACACGGTCATACCCAGTAAAGGCATTTTCCGAGAAGAGTGAAGTAATGTTCAAGTCTGCTACCCATGTGTCAAACACAGGAATATCATCCTGATTGCGGTAGGGCGTATAGGTGTAGAACAGGCGGGGTTCTAAGGTTTGTAGCGCGGGCTGACCAAACCAGGAAGAATCGCGTTCAAAAATCAAACCGCTATCCAAACTCACTGTTGGCGTAATACGAGACGGTGTACGGTTCGTGTATTGCGAGTAGCTATCGATATCTTTGAGCTGATACCAAACACCTAACATCGAAACTTTCGGCGTCAAGAACCAAGCGGCCCCACGCAACGGATAGGCGACCGTCTGTTGGGCAACAAAACGATCACCGCCAATCTTTGTCTGATGACGGAAGCGGGTGGCATTAATGTAAGAGGTAAGTTCAAACCCTTTGTAGTCACCGACATATCCCTTCAGGGTTACGCTTGGAAGCTTTTCATACGGGATCGTACCAGTACGAATGGTTTGGTTTTTGTTGACCTCAACGCGGGCATTCCAATAGGGAGAATTGGCATAACTTACGTTGAAGTTTTGCGAAAGAATAGACGTTGACGATTCGCGAATATTTCCGGAGAAGTCCGAGATGAAATCGTCGTCCGAAACGTGGTTGTAGTCTACGGCTGCAGACCAGGGACCATTGCGATATTGCCCCACGATGCGTTCGCTAGAGCGAGTTTCATGAGTTTCTTGATCTTTGGGTAAGAAGTCGTAGTAAATCTGCCCCGAAAAGTGTTCTTGCAACACACGAGCTTCGGTGCGCAACATAGCGCCGCGTTTTGTCATCACGCGAGGCGTGAGAGTCAAGTCGTAATTGGGTGCAATATTGAAGTAATACGGCGTCATGATATCGATACCACGGCTCGAACTCATCCCGAAGGTTGGCACCAAGAAACCAGAGCGACGTTCATTTCCAATGGGGAACATAAACCAAGGAGAGCCAAAAATAGGTACTCCCATAAAGTGGAACGAAGCCCACTTACCCGTTGCCGTCTGGTCATACTCATCGATGCTTAGTTCATTGAGGCGAATAAACCAAGATTCTTCGTCTCGAGGACAAGTCGTCACTTTGACGTCTTCCATCGTGGTGGTGTCCCCAGAAAGGAAGCGCACATTTTTCGCGCAACCACGAAGTTTGCGGGGTGCGTATTCATATTCAGCATCCGTCATTTCGCCAGATTTTTCGGTGAGTCGATATTTCATCGAAGGACCGGAGAAGGAAGTACCGAGGCGATAAAGGCGAGCATTCCCAACGCTTTCCACCTCGTCGGTGGCCTGTGTATATGTGATGCGATCCCCCTTGAGAATAGCGCCACCGCGGCGCACTTCGGCATTTCCGATCAAATGCAATTGATCTTCGGGGTTGCCCTCAATGCGGTCAGCCGAAACCACACTCGCCATATTGCCATCATCATTGGTGAGGTTTTTCGGATCAAGCGAAGTGACCGATTGAAGCTGAAGAGTCGTCGCGCTCAATGAGGGAAGAGCGTACGAAAGCGCAAGAGCAGAAGCAAGACAAAGGACAATTTGTCGGGGTCTTGAACGATACATGGGTAGAACCTGTGATTAAAGGTGACAGATGAACCATCACTCTATAATATAGCTGGCAGAAATTTTCTAACGATTATAAGCGTTCAGACTGCATTTACGCAGAAAGAATGCAAAGAGATCTCAAAGAATAAAGGTTAGCGTATGATTAGTTCGGCAACAACGGCTTCCGAAACGCTTCAAAAATGGCTTTCTGGGCTCGATTCGAGCTACGGTCTTGTACTCTCTACACTTAGAAAGGCGAGTAGTGATGCAGGTTTTCGTGAATATTGGCGCATTGATACTCAAGAAGGAAAGAGTCTGATCGCGATGGATGCCTCGCGAGAAACACAAGAGAGTTTTGATGCCTTCCTTCAAATTGATCGTCTCATGGGAGACGAAGCCCGCATCAAAGTGCCTCAAATTAAAGAGGCCGATACTGAACAAAGACTCATGCTCCTTAATGACTTAGGGACGCAGACTGCGCTCAATGTCGTAGACGAAAATAATGCGCGCGCCATCATGGAAGAAGCGATTGATATTTTGGTGAACTGGCAATCGATTTCTCGTCCTGGTGTTCTGCCTCCTTATGACCGTGAAGTGCTCAATTGCGAAATTCATCTTTTCCCAGAGTGGTATGTTGCTCGCCATCGCGCAGTTACGTGGGACGAGCAAGAGCAAGAGTGGTGGGATATGTCTGTGAAGGCGATTCTCGACAACGTCACAGCTCAGCATCGAGTGTTTGTACACCGTGATTTCATGCTTCGTAATTTCATGGTGACGCCAGAAGGGCTGGCTGTTCTTGATTTCCAAGATGCACTTTTTGGCCCTGTGAGTTACGACATTGCTTCACTCTTGCGAGATGCCTTTATTTCCTGGAATGAGAGCTTTGTGCTCGATATGACGATTCGTTATTGGGAAAAAGCTCGTAAAGTCGGTATCCCTATTCCCACAGACTTTAGCGAGTTTTACCGCGATGTGGAATTTATGGGGTTACAACGACACCTCAAAGTCGCAGGCATTTTTGCTCGACTCAACTATCGTGATGGCAAGCCGAAGTATCTTGCAGATACGCCACGTTTCATTGAATATATCCGTCATACAGCGCGTCGCTACATTGCGCTCTCTCCCTTGCAGCATTTGATTGACAACCTGGAAGGGTCTGAAGCCCAGGTCGGGTATGCCTTCTAGCGCGAGAGCAGTTTCATGAAAGCACTAATTCTTTGTGCTGGTGAGGGGCGTCGTTTGCGTCCCATAACCCAGATTCTCCCTAAGCCACTCGTCTCTGTAGCTGGGGAACCTATGGTTGTGCGCCAGATTAAAGCTCTCAAAAAGGCCGGGATCACCTCAATGGTGATTAATACTGCTCATGGAGCTCGTCTTTTAGAGGCGCATCTAGGGGATGGGAGTGATTTTGGCGTTCAGCTACGTTATTCGAATGAAGGCAATAGTGCAGAAGAGGCACTAGAAACGTTGGGTGGCATCGTGAAAGCCCTGCCTCTTTTAACTGATGAGGATGAGGAAAGTTTCCTGGTGGTGGCGGGAGACATCGTCACGGACTATGACTATACCAGTTTCATTTTGGCGGGAAAAGAGCTCCTTTCCCATCAACGTGCGGCACATCTTGTTTTGGTTCCTAATCCTCCGTACCACCTCAAAGGCGACATGAGTCTTGAGCACGGCATTGTTTCTCGTGTAAGTACATCACTGACTTTTTCAAGTTTAGGTCTCTATCGTGCCGACATTTTCAAAGATCTGCCAGAAGAGCGATCTAAACTCTTTCCGTGGCTTTGGGGGTGTGTTGATGCAGATTTGGTGAGTGGGGAACTTTATGAAGGACTTTGGCTAAATGTCGGGGATTTTGAAGAACTCGCGAAAGCCAACGAAGCACTCCGCAATGACTAGGTCAGACAAAGCTGATTTTTTACTGCGTTCACAGGGTACTCTCGCGTACAATAATGGGCAATTTTTAAGATCCCACTTCACATTACGCAATCCATGTAGAGCTGGAAAGCTTAGATCGAGGACGTATCCGTGCAGTTAGCCTGTTATCAAGTAGACGTTCCAGTCATGTTGGCCCCAATGGCTGGCATGTCTGATTTACCCTACCGAGAGATCTGCCGATCGCTCGGGGCTGGGTATGCTGTGGGTGAGATGACAAGCTCGAAGCCAGATTTGCGTGACAGCAAAAAGAGCTCAACACGTTGGGCTGAAGCCTCTGAAAGTGGTCTGCGCGTTGTACAGTTGGTCGGTGCTATTCCCGAACAACTTGCCCGGACTGCTCAATATGCTCAAGATTCTGGTGCCCAAATTGTCGATATCAATATGGGTTGCCCAGCCAAAAAAGTTCTCCAAACCGCGTGCGGTAGTGCATTAATGAAAGATGAGCCACTCGTGGCCAGAATTCTGCATGCAGTTGTCAATGCAGTGGATATTCCCGTTACACTCAAAATGCGTACTGGTTGGTCGCCAGAACACAAAAACGCCGTTAATATTGCACACATCGCTGAGAGCGAAGGAATTGCAATGTTGACGGTGCACGGTCGTACACGCGCCGATGCTTTCCGAGGTGAAGCAGAGTACGACACCATTGCTGAAGTAAAGCAAAGTGTGCAAATTCCAGTGATAGCCAATGGAGATATTACTTCGGCTCAAAAGGCGAAAGACGTGATGAAAAAAACAGGCGCTGACGGCGTCATGATCGGGCGCGCATCTTACGGCAATCCTTGGATTTTTAGTCAGATTGCCCACGAACTAGGCTATAGCAAAGAGGCTAAAATTCCTAATTTAAAAGATAGACGAGAGGTGGTGCTCGAACATATGCGCCGCCACTATGACTATTACGGAGCAGATCGCGGAGCGGTGACTATTAGAAAACACCTGCTCCACTACTTGGACGCCATTGAAGGCTCTCGCGTGGTACTCACTGAAATATGTCAAACCCGTGACGCAGATAAACAGATGGCTCTCGTAGAAACCTTTTTTGAAGAATGTTTTAGGTAGAACTTTATGGCACGCGAAAGAGAAGCTATTACCGATTTGCTCACGCAAGTTATCACTGAACCAGTGGGTGACTCGGCTTTTGACCTTATAGAGAGTCAAGAAGTTCGCCTTGATGTGGCGATAGTTCGCCAGTTGGATCGTTACTTTGCACAGCTCAATGGGGAGCAGCCTCATCCTTTGTATCCGCTCGTGATTGATGCGGTCGAAAAGACGTTGTTCGTCTATGTGATGCGTCGATGCGATGGTAATCAGTGCAAGGCGGCCAAATTGTTAGGAATCAATCGAAATACCCTCCACAAGAAGCTCGAGAAATACGAGATTCAGTGGAACTAGTTTTTTTATTTATAAGGAAATACTCTATGAAAAAACAAGCTTTGATTAGCGTCTCTGACAAGACTGGCGTCGTGCAGTTTGCAAAAGAATTGCATGCACTCGGATACCATATCCTCAGCACTGGTGGTACCGCTAAGTTGCTTACGCAAGAAGGCATTCCTTGCCAAGAGGTAGCTGACTATACTGGCTTCCCTGAAATGCTAGATGGTCGCGTGAAAACGTTGAACCCCAAGATCCACGCTGGTATTCTCGCTCGTCGCCCTGATCCTGCCCACATGGCAGCTCTCCAAGAACACAATATCGACCTCATCGATATCATCTGTGTGAACCTTTATCCCTTTGAACAGACCATTGCTAAGCCTGGTTGTACTTTTGCCGAAGCCATCGAAAATATCGATATTGGCGGGCCAACGATGATCCGTGCCGCCGCTAAGAACCATGAATCTGTGGCTGTGGTCGTCGATCCGACTGATTATCGTGCTATCGTTGACGAAATCAAGGAGAAGGGCGAAGTAACTGCCGCTACTCGTTTAGTTTTGGCAAAAAAGGTTTTTGCTCATACCGCTCGCTATGATGGCATGATCACCAACTACCTTACGCGTTTGGATGATGCGGGCGCAGTGGCTACGCCATATCCTGCTGTTTTGACGCGTCAATGGACGAAAGTACAGGACATGCGATACGGGGAAAATCCGCACCAGAGTGCCGCCTTTTATCGTGAAGTTTCTGTGGCTCCTGGTCTCTTGGCGGGCTATACCCAGCTTCATGGGAAAGAGCTTTCTTACAATAATATTGCCGACAGTGATGCAGCTTGGGAATGCGTTCGTTCCTTCACTTCTCCAGCCTGCGTGATTATCAAGCACGCCAACCCTTGTGGTGTAGGTATCGGTGTTGATGTAGCAGAAGCTTATCAGAAGGCTTTCTTGACCGATAGTAAGTCTGCCTTCGGTGGCATTATCGCTTTTAACCGAGAGGTGACCGAGGAGGCTGCTCAACATATCATCAATCAGTTTGCTGAAGTTGTCATTGCTCCGTCTTTTGAACCAGCAGCTCGTGCAGTGCTCGAAGAAAAGAAGAATCTTCGTTTGCTGACTGTGGCTAACGGTAAGGCTCAGAATGACTTTGACTTCAAGCGCGTTGGTGGTGGTATTTTGGTGCAGACACCTGATATTCAGCTTTGCTCAGAAGCTGATTTGCGCGTTGTGACGAAGCGTCAGCCGACCTCTGAGCAGATTGCTGACATGATGTTTGCCTGGAATGTGGCTCGCTTTGTGAAGTCCAACACCATAGTGTACGCCAAGGGCGGAATGACTTTAGGTGTTGGGGCTGGTCAGATGAGCCGCGTGGACTCCGCTCGTATCGCCGCTATCAAGGCTGAAGAAGCAGGTCTCTCGCTTGAAGGTTCTGTGGCAGCTTCGGATGCATTCTTCCCATTCCGAGACGGCCTCGATGTGGTGGTGGATGCTGGTGCAACTGCTGTTATTCAGCCAGGTGGTTCGATCCGAGACGACGAGGTGATTGCCGCTGCTGATGAACGTGGTATCGTGATGGTCTTTACGGGCGAACGCCACTTCCGTCACTAACCGACTTTTCTATGCTTAGAAAACAGATCTTAGAAAACAGATACGCTAAGTAGTGTTTGTTTTCAAAAAACACAGCTGTAGGGAGCGCTAAGTCGCTCCCTTTGTTGTAAATTGAAGCGAATTTAAACTTTTTTTCGAAACTCATTGAACGATTAGTTGAAGGAGTTTGTGTGCATAGCTTGAATTTCAAACGCCGCACAGTATTGCAAGCAGGTGGACTTTTAGGACTAGCCGCCTCATTCCCAGCCATGGGTCAGTTGAATATTTCCATTATTGGAGTGGGCGGCAATCAGTATCCGATTGCCGTTGTGCCCTTTGCGGGAGGAGACGTGGCGCCTGAATCCGTTCACAGCATTATTGCGGCTGATTTAGAACGCTCTGGTGCGTTTCGTATTGTGAACAATGGCTTGACGATCAAGCCAGAGGAATTGGCAAAACCGTCCAACCTGACACAGTTCGCCCAAAATGGCGCAAATGCTGTCGTTGTTGGTGCGGTGACGCGTCAGGGAGACCGTTGGGACGTCCATTACTATTTGTATGACTCGATTTCTGGGACGTCGTTGGATACTTTTGGTTTGGTATCGGGTGACCAACAGTTACGTTTGACGGCTCATCGCATTGCTGACCGTATTTATAGCAACTTGACGGGCAATGGTCCGTTCTTTGCTTCTCAGCTTGTCTATGTTTCTCAAGTCGGAAAACGTAGCTACCAATTGGTGGTTAGTGAGTCCGATGGCTATAACGCTCGTATTGCTCTACAGTCTGCGGAACCGATTATTTCGCCTGTTTGGTCTCCAGATGGTACTCGTCTGGCCTATGTGAGCTTTGAACGTAAGAAGCCGATCGTTTTTGTGCAGAATCTTGCTACGGGACAGCGTCGTGCGGTCGCGGCTTTCTCAGGTAATAATTCCGCTCCAGCGTTCTCGAGTACGGGTAGCGAGCTTGCCGTTGCGCTTTCTCGCGACGGTCTCACTCAGATCTATTTGATGAATGCAGATGGTACGGGCCTACGTCGCTTCACGCATAGCTACGGTATCGACACCGAACCAGCCTTCTCGAAGGATGGTCAGTACGTCTATTTCACGAGTGATCGCGGGGGATCTCCGCAAATTTACCGTCAAACTTTGTCTGGGGACAATGTTGAGCGAGTAACCTTTGGATCTAGTTACGCAATTAGTCCAGATATTAGTGCAGACGGGCGCTATTTGGCTTATATTTCGCGTGTCGATCGTCAATTCCGTACAGCAGTGATGGATCTTCAAACTGGTCAGTCGATTTATGTGACGAACTCAAAGTACGATGAATCGCCTTCGTTTGCTCCCAACGGCCGCTTCTTGGTGTACGCCACAGAAGAAGGCGGACGCGGTGTTTTAGGCACAGCTTCCAGGGATGGACGACTCAATACACGTATCACGAGCGAGGGTAACATTCGTGAACCGAGTTGGGGACCAATCCTGAAATAATCTGGACGAAAACGGACTCAAGATCCGTTAGAGACGAAAGATTTTTCAACAAAACATGATCAAGAATATTGATCAAAATAACATCTTTTTTGAACGCTAAAACTGTTCTCGTATTGGGGACTGGCGTTCAATGATAAATAAACAAGGAGTTTATTAATCATGACTTTCGCATTGAAAGTGGGCGCTTCCGCTCTTGCTTTGGCTTTAGTGTTGACTGGTTGTTCGAGTGTTTCTCTCGACGACGCTGATAAGGCAGGTGCCTTGTCTGGTGAAAATGCCGCTTCTGCTAACGGTAACGGTATCACTAACCCGTTTGCTGATCCATCCAATCCTCTCTCCCAGCGTTCCGTGTACTTCGGCTTTGACTCCTATGAAGTCGAACAGAAGTATGCTCCTGCTGTTCAGGCTCACGCTCAGTTCCTCAAGGTTCATCCTGATGTGAGCATTCAGATTCAGGGTAACACCGACGAACGTGGTGGTCGTGAATACAACCTTGCTTTGGGTCAAAAGCGTTCTGAAGCTGTGAAGCAGCGCTTGCAGATGTTGGGTGTTCCGGCCGATCGTGTTGAAGCCGTTTCCTACGGTAAGGAAAAGCCGATGGCTACGGGTCACACTGAAGAAGCTTGGGCCCAGAACCGCCGTGCTGATATCGTCTACCCTGCTGAAGTTATCAACGGATTATCTAAGTAATGTCTCCTCTAGCTTTGTGCTAGAGTAGGCTTAAGCATGACGAACGGCGACTCTGCTCTTAACTAAGAGAAGCGGTCGCCGTTTATTTTTATCGCTCATAAAAAAGGAAGTTGACGATGACATTGACAAAGCGACTTTTGATTGGCATGGCATTGGCTAGCGTCTTTGCTGGGCAAGCAATGGCTTTTGCCGATGATGAAGCACGTACCGCGATTTTGCAGCTGCGCGAACAAGTCAAAGACTTGCAGCAGCAGTTGGATGTGCAGCAACAGGCACAGTTAAATTTTGCTAACCATATCTCAAGCTTGCAAGAACAGAATCGTCGTCTGACAGGGCGCATTGAAGAATTAACGAATGCGTTGAAGAACGAACAGAAGTCGAGCCGCGATCTCTACCAAAACATGGATCAGCGTCTCAACAAGTTTGAACCGCAGACTATAGAAATTGACGGTCAGAGCGTTGTCGTTCAGCCAGAAGAAAAAGCTGCTTATGAAGAAGCTCAAAACGCGATTTCCAGCGAAGATTACAAAAAAGCGTTGAAACTCTTTATAGAATTCAATCGTAAGTGGAAGAAATCACCGTACCGCCCAGATGCTCTCTACTGGCAGGGCGCGGCAAGTTTTGCCGCTGAAGATTACAAGGGGACAATCAACATACAGAATCAATTGATCCGAGAATTCCCAAATAACGGTCGAGTGCCCGATGCCATGGTGAGCGTAGGCTCAGCCCAAGCGTCTCTAGGTAACTTAAAGGCCGCTACAGCGACCTTCAATAAGGTGATTACTCGCTTCCCGCAAAGCGATGCTGCAAAGACAGCGAAGCTTCGCATTAAGGCGATTTCTCGCTAACAAAATGCGTTAAGGGGTTTTCCTTTACTACTCCCATAAAAGATTTGTTAAAGATTTTCATCCCAGACGCGATATTGGTTTTGATAAAATCTTTTAAAGGTGTTGGCACTGGCTGGCACCTTATCCTTTTTATAACTGCCCGGCTCCTTTCGTAACCCGTGGAGTTTTTCTTGAAGAAGGTCTTATGAAAAATAGCAATCAAATGCGTGGAGTGGACATCTTGCATGATCCACGTATTAATCATGGTACGTCGTTCAATGATGAAGAACAGGCCCGTTATGGCTTGAAAGGTCTTTTACCCCCGACGTCTGAGAAGCGTGAAACTCAAGTGCATCGTATGCACGCCTTGTTGGATCGGTTCACAAACCCGCTCAACAAGTATTTGATGCTTGACAGCATTCTCTCTACCGACCAAGATCTCTTCTACAAGTTGCTGATCTCGTATATCGATGAATATATGCCGGTGGTGTACACCCCGACAGTGGGTGAAGTCTGCCAGCGCTTTAGTCATATCCTCATGCATCCGCATGGTGCTTTCTTGTCCATTAAGGATAAGGGCCATTTGGAAGAGTTGATCAATAATCTCCCGAACGAAGAAGTGGACGTGATTGTGGTGACCGACGGTCAGCGTATTTTGGGCCTTGGTGACCTTGGTGTGAACGGTATGGGTATCCCATGCGGTAAGTTGTCCCTCTACACGGCTTGCGCTGGTATTCACCCTGATAAGACGTTGCCAGTGGTGCTCGACGTTGGTACGAACACCCAAGAATACCTTGACGACCCGCTCTACATGGGTTTGCGCCAGAAACGTGTAACAGGGGATGAATACTTCGAGTTTGTTGACGAATTCATGCACGCCGCTCGTAAGCGTTGGCCCAATGTATTGATCCAGTTTGAAGACTTTGGTAATGCCAATGCCTTCCCGATTCTCGCGAAGTATCAGGACAACTTCCTGTGCTTCAATGACGACATCCAGGGTACGGCAGCTGTGGCTGTGACTGGCGTTTACACGGCTTTGCGTGCCAAGGGTGAAAAACTCGCCGATCAACGTTTCCTCTTCATGGGGGCGGGTGAAGCCGCCACTGGTATCGCTGAATTGATCGTCGATGCTCTCGTCGCTGAAGGCATGGATCGCGCTGAAGCTTATAAGCACTGCGCTCTCTTTGACTCCAAAGGCTTGGTCTCTAGCAATCGTGGCGATGTGCTTGCGCACAACAAGGTGCCTTTTGCACACGACCTTCCGAATTGCAAGACATTTGTCGAGGCAGTGAAGACCTATAAGCCGACTGGTATCGTAGGTGTGTCTGCTCAGCCGAAGATGTTCAACGAAGAAGTCTTGCAGGAAATGGCTAACCTCAACGAACGTCCGATAGTTTTTGCCCTTTCTAATCCGACTTCTCGTGCTGAATGTACCGCAGAAGAAGCTTATAAGTTCACCAACGGTAAGGCTCTCTTTGCTTCTGGTTCCCCGTTTGCTCCAGTGGACGTCAATGGCCAGCACTTTGTCCCGCGTCAGGGTAACAACAGCTATGTGTTCCCTGGTTTAGGTTTGGGCGCAGTGTTTGCTCGTGCCAAGTGGATGCCGACTGGTATGTTTTTGGCTGCTGCTCGTGAATTGGCTGAAACGGTGAGTGAAGCCGACTTGGCTCAAGGATCCCTCTATCCGTCTCTCGATCAGGTTCGCGAAGTGTCTATCAAGATCGCTATTGCTGTGGCCGAATATGCTTACGAGCACGGCCTCGCTCAGAATCCACGTCCTGCAGATTTAGACAAAGCTATTCGCGAATTTATGTATCACCCGCAATAAGGTGATCTCTTCATGATCTGTGTATGATTACATAGAGATAGCTTAGAAAAGCCTCCAAGCGATTTAGTTTTGGGGGCTTTTTAATACTTCACAACGTTTTTTGAGCCCGGTTTTTCTCACCATGTCTGAATTTGAACAACTTGTGTTAGATTCGGAGGATTCGACCAAAGAGACTGTATTTGCACGTCTCTATGGCGAGTCTATGGTGGGATGCCCAGACGAACTCTACATTCCCCCTGAAGCCCTGCGCATCTTCTTGGAGAGTTTTGAAGGACCGCTCGACCTGCTCCTCTATCTCATTCGCAAACAAAAGTTTGATGTGATGGATATCCCTATGGCTAAGCTCACAGAACAGTACATGCGTTATGTGGAACTAGTCAGAGAAAATAATTTAGAACTCGCCGTTGCTTATCTGGTGATGTCGGCAACACTAATGCAAATTAAGAGTCGCCTGATGTTGCCGGCACCGCCCAAGGAAGATGGCGCGGAAGCAGAAGATCCGCGTGCAGAGTTGATGCGTCGGCTGTTGGAATATGAAAAGATTCGAGAGGTAGCCAAGCTCTTAAATGAACAACCAAGAGAAGGGCGAGATTTCTGGATAGCAGAGGTAGTGCAAAACGAAAATGATATTAGTTACCCTGATATCGAAAAGAGTGATTTACAGGAGGCGTGGTCAGCTATTCAGGAAAGGATGAAGCTCGTGACTCATCATAAAGTTTCTCGTGAAGAGCTTTCGGTGAGAGAGCATATGAGCGAGATATTAAAGCGCTTATCTGCGTGTGAACGGCTCTATTTCTCAGAGCTATGGGAGGCAGGGGCAAGTAAGTATCAGATTACGGTATGGTTTCTAGCCCTTCTAGAACTAGGTAAAGAAGGGCTAGTGAAGCTTACACAGGCTAATGCGTTTGGTGAGATTTTTATTGAACAAGTTGACAGAATTTTTGGAGGTGAGGCGTAAAAATTCGGCAACTTAGAAAGTCGCTACAGACTGTGCCTCCTGCAAAGTATTTTGTCCCGTGATCAAGAATTTCGCTCTGGCATAAGCAAATTCCATATTGGGGACGGCATTCTCACCCAATGTTTCTAACATGCCGCAGCGCTGCAACTGACGGTGCGCATAGCTCGTTGCTCCTGCAATGATGAGTTCATGTCCATAGCGGTGCAAGGTTTTCGCAAAGAGCTCTAGCTGGTCTAGTGCAGAGTTATCGATGTTGAGTAGATCTGTGAAGTCAAGAATCACAATCTGTGCGGCCTCAGGTCCAGATAAACGGGCTGGATTAGTGAGGTTTTCAAGTTTTGAAATGGAGCCAAAAAAGAGCGCACCACGAATATGCCAGGCTTCAACACTGCTAGGCATATCAAAAGGCAAGGTCACTTGGTCCACTGCAGTCAGGGTATTCATACGCACTAAGAATGCAATACACGCAAAAACCAGTCCCACTTGAACGGCAACTGTCAAGTCAAAAATCACAGTCAAGAAGAAGGTGATGAGAAACGTCAGACCGTGGGAGAAAGAGCGTTGCTTTAGGCGGAAGAATTCTTTCCAATTTCCCATATTTGCCGCGACATAAACCAGAATCGCAGCCAAGGCAGCTAGAGGAATATTGCTGGCAAGCGGAGCGGCGGCAAGAATCACGATCAAGAGCGTGACTGCATGTACGATACCTGCAATAGGCGAGAAGGCACCTGATTTAATGTTCGTAACTGTACGCGCAATTGTGCCTGTTGCAGGAATTCCACCAAAAAGAGGGCTCATCATATTGGCAACGCCTTGAGCCATCAACTCTTGATTGGGGTTATGGCGATCATCCGTCATCGTATCGGCGACACGGGCGCAAAGCAAACTTTCAATCGACCCTAAAATTGCGAGAGTCAACATTGGTCCAATTAAGCTCTTGGCACTAACCCATTCAAATTCAGGCAACGCAAAGCTCGGTAGTGTTTGTGGGATGCCGCCGAATTTTGAGCCAATTGTGTCCATGGGAAGCTGGAAGACGCTCACCGCGACCGTTGCCAAAATAAGCACGACGACGGTCCCAGGCCATTTTGCCATCCAACGCTTCCATTGTGGGCTGTTGTTGAGGTAGCCTTTAGGCCAGAATTTCAGAAGAACAAAACTCACTAGTGCAACACCAAATGCCCAGGGATTAAACGAGTCAATATGAGCCACAATTTCGCGAATTTGACCAAAAAAGTCTGCAGGCATCTTCGCGATACTGAGCCCTAAGAAGTCTTTTACTTGTTGTAGTCCGATCATGACGGCAATACCATTGGTGAAGCCAACCACGATGGAAATGGGGATGAATTTGACGAGTCCCCCAAGCTTAAAGAGCCCCATGAGAAAGAGGATAAGCCCAGAGCCCAGGGTTGCAATTAATAAGTTGGGGAGACCGTACTGAGCGATAATGCCATAGATGATGACCACGAAGGCGCCAGCGGGACCGCCGATCTGAACCCGACAACCACCCAGAAGAGAAATCAAGAAGCCTGCAACGATTGCGGTATAGAGCCCTGCTTCGGGAGGAACGCCAGACGCGATACCAAATGCCATGGCAAGTGGTAATGCCACCATTCCAACAGTGATACCGGCAGAGATGTCACGAACAAATTTATGGTGAGAGTACTCCGACAGTGTGTCGACAAGCACTGGGTGGAATTTTGCCAATGGAAGATGGGCAAAAAACTCTTTGGTGGACTCAGAGATGCGCATTGAGGTCTGTCTAACTGGTTGTGGTATCGCGTGCGAACAGATGGTCACTCGCGTAAAGTTTTTATTGGAATATTTTTCCCATCTAATCATGGGAATGTCCACAAACAGAGTACCTGCTTGTGGACATAGATGTAAAGTTTTTTCTTCGTGAGGAATTGCTTGGAGGGTTCCCCACGGTATTTTGCCTAAAAAGTAAGCCGCTCTTAGTGAACGCGCATACCTGGCACGGCACCAGAGTCGGGTGAGAGCAAGAAGAGACCGGCTTCCTTGTTCTTGGCATCCGAAGCGGATAAGACCATGCCCTCAGAAACCCCAAAACGCATCTTGCGCGGAGCCAAATTAGCCACCACGATGGTCAAACGACCTTCAAGATCTTCTGGAGAGTAAGCAGACTGGATACCAGAGAAGACATTACGCAAACGACCTTCTCCAAGATCGAGCGACAATTGAAGTAACTTGGTAGAGCCCTCAACGCGATTGCACTTCACAATTTTGGCAACGCGAAGGTCAACCTTGCTGAAGTCCTCGATCGTGCATTCGGCCTCGATAGGTTCGTTGCCTGGTACAGGGGCGGCTTCTTCAACCGCAATTTCGGGAACAAGCACATCCAACTGTTTTTCCATATCAACGCGTTGCATCAGATGCTTAAACGGCTGAACCTGATGAGAGGCGGTCAAATGATTGTTTACGTCTTTCCAGACGAGCGGTTCGATCGACAAGAAGCTTTCTACGCGTTCGGCAGTGGCAGGAAGTACTGGTTTCAGGAAGAGCGTTAGCAAGCGGAAGCCTTCAAGAGCAATCGAGGAAATCTGCTGGAGTTCCTTTTCCTTGCCTTCTTCTTTGGCCAATTCCCAGGGCTTTTCGCGATCCACGAATTCATTGATCTGGTCAGCCAATTCCATCACGAGCCGAGTGGCGCGAGCGTATTCGCGTGCTTCATAGTAGGCTTGAATTTCCTCAGCGCGAGCACGAATACCCTGAAGTAATTCGTGGTTCATCACGCTTTCATCCACTTTCCCGTCAAAGCGTTTTACGATGAAGCCAGCAGCACGGCTAGCGATATTGACGTACTTACCGATTAGGTCAGAGTTGACACGCTGAGCGAAGTCAGCTTTTGTGAAGTCCACGTCTTCCACGCGAGAGTTCATTTTAGCGGCGAGGTAGTAGCGTAACCATTCAGCGTTCATCCCCAATTCCAGATACTGTAACGGAGAAATACCAGTGCCGCGGCTCTTACTCATTTTTTCGCCATTGACGGTCATGAAGCCATGGGCGTTAATGTGATCGGGGACGCGGAACGGCTTGCCAGCAAAGTGCAACATGGCAGGCCAGAAGAGCGTGTGGAAGTAGATGATGTCCTTACCGATGAAGTGAATCTGTTCAGTCTTTTCGTCCTGGAGAATTTCCTCAAAATTCAAACCCTTCTTGTCGCAGTAGGCTTTGAAAGAGGCAAGGTAGCCCACAGGAGCGTCAAGCCACACGTAGAAATATTTACCTGGAGCATCCGGAATGGCGATACCAAAGTAAGGCTCATCACGCGAAATATCCCAGTCGTTCAAATTGCCGTCTTCGCCCAACCACTCGTTATCTTTAGCTAAAACTTCAGGTTGAACACGCGGCGTGCCATCGAGACCATTGCCCTTAGACCATTCGCGCAAGAATTCAACACACTTCGGATCCGATAAGCGAAAGAAGTAGTGGGTGGACTTGCGGATTTCAGGACGAGAGCCAGAAAGCGTGGAATAGGGGTTAATCACTTCCATCGGAGTGTATACAGAAGAGCAAACTTCGCAGTTGTCCCCATACTGGTTTTGAGCGCCGCAACGCGGGCAGGTACCCTTAATGAAGCGGTCCGCCAAGAACATACCCTTGACGGTGTCGTAGAACTGTTCGATTTCTTTCGTGTAGATAAGCCCAGCGTCTTTGAGACGGCGGTAAATTTCTTGACTCAGTTCATGATTTTCTGGCGCATCAGTGCTGTGCCAGTGGTCAAAACTGATATGGAAACCGTCAAAGTACTGCTTACGGCCTGCAGCAATTTCAGCCACAAATTCTTGTGGCGAGATGCCACGCTTTTGCGCAGCAATCATGATCGGAGCGCCGTGCACATCATCGGCACTCACGAAATGGACGGTATTTCCAGCCATTCGTTCGTGACGAACCCAGATGTCAGCCTGGATATATTCCATGATGTGACCAATGTGGAAAGGACCGTTAGCGTAGGGTAATGCCGACGTAACAAAAATATTTCGTTGACTCATGATGTCGCGTATATCTCTTTGGAAATTGTGCAATAAAAAGCGCTGAAACTTATGCCAGCGAACTCATTATTTTACTCGAGCAATGGAAGGCTGTCTCAGTAAATGGCAACCGCGTTAGAAACTAAGCGATTTTGCGTAAAGATACCACCAAAGAAAATTACCTCATTCCAGAGTGTTAGGTCGAAGAAGGGTGTTCCTGATGGGGCTACATCAGTTACAATCAAGAAATTACCAAGATTTGTAGCGTGCGGAATTTATATCACACGACAAAGTGCGCTACTTCAAGCGGGAGATAAATTTATGGCAATTACCACAGAAGCAATCAAGGAAGCGCTTTCGGGCCTCATTGATCCTGTTGTCGGTGTGGACTACGTATCGGGCAAGATGTTTAAGAGCGCCGAGACCGATGCGGAGGGTAACGTAACCCTTAATATCGAGTTGGGTTATCCAGCCCGTACCTATGCAGAAAGCGTAGGCGAAACGATTGGCTTAGCGGTGAAAAACCACACTGGTGCCAAAACGGTTAACGTGAACATCACTCAAAACATCATTGCGCACAAGGTTCAAGGCACCTTGCGAGTTCTTCCCAATGTGAAAAACATTATCGCAGTGAGCTCTGGTAAGGGGGGTGTGGGTAAATCTACGGTTTCTGCTAATTTGGCTCTTGCGCTCGCTTATGAAGGTGCTAGCGTAGGTGTGTTGGATGCAGATATTTATGGTCCTAGCCAGCCCCAGATGTTGGGCGCGGCTAGTGGCAAGCCAGTCAGTACCGACGGTAAGACGATGGAGCCCATTACCTCTTTAGGTTTGCAGATTAACTCCATTGGCTTCATGGTTGGCGATGATGAGCCAATGATTTGGCGTGGTCCGATGGCCTCTGGCGCTCTTCAGCAACTTATTCAGCAGACCAATTGGCAAGAGTTGGACTATTTGATCGTTGATATGCCTCCAGGAACGGGTGATATTCAATTGACTCTTTCTCAGCAGGTTCCGCTGACCGGGGCAGTGGTCGTGACTACCCCGCAGGACATCGCATTGATTGATGCGAAGAAAGGGTTACGCATGTTCCAAAAGGTGAATGTGCCGATTCTTGGTGTAGTCGAAAATATGTCGGTCTTCATTTGCCCGCATTGTGGTGAGGTTGAACATATCTTTGGTGAAGGTGGCGCAAAGAGCATGTGCGAAAAATATGGCACGCCACTCTTGGGCGAATTGCCGCTTTCTGCGAAGATTCGTGAGCAGGCTGACAATGGCTTGCCGACAGTTGCAGCAGATCCTGAGTCCCCAGAAGCCAAAATTTATCGCGATGTTGCCATGAAAGTGGCTGGCTCTGTGGCGAAGTTGGGTAAGGATTACTCGGCGAAGATGCCAGGCATTAAGGTAGTTCACGACTAACTGCTTGTCGTTTTTACAACATAAAACAAAAGAGCTTCAACTACCTGTAAAAGTTAAAGCTCTTTTTTGAGAAGGGGTTTCTACAATGAGTAGAAGCCCTTTTTTAATCATCAAAGGTCGGGGTTTCAACGCCCAAGACTTTGTGCAGTTTCGGAGAAGTTGTCGTGTACTGCAAAAGCACACGCTTTTCTGGGAAGACATAGTCGCAGGCAGCGAAAGCGGCCAAGGCGCATTCATGAAAACCCGATAAAATGAGTTTCTTCTTGCCAGGATAGGTGTTGATATCGCCTACAGCGAAGATGCCAGGAATATTTGTTTCAAAGCGAGCGGTATCGACCACAATCTGTTTACGTTCCAGGTTGAGCCCCCAGTTTTCGATAGGACCGAGTTTGGGCTGTAAACCGAAGAAAACTAAGAGGTGATCCAACGGGATACGACGCGTCACGCCATCAGCGCCAGCAACAGCTACCTCAGTTAAACGGTCATTTTCTTCAATAAAGCCAGTGACCTGACCGACTTCAAACTGCATTTCCCAGTTCTCACAGAGTTCTTGCATCTTGGTGACGCTAGCCGTTGCTGCACGGAAGCCATCGCGGCGGTGAACGAGTACTACGCTTTCAGCTTTGCCAACTAAGTTGAGCGTCCAGTCAAGTGCGGAGTCACCACCACCGCAAATCACAACGTTCTTACCTTCAAAAATGGAAGGATCGGTACAACGGTAGTGGAGCTGAGTTCCTTCAAATTTTTCGATGCCCTTAACTTTCAATGGACGAGCTTGGAAGGAGCCGACGCCTGCGGCAATGATCACCACTTTGGACTTAAAGCGCGTACCAGCGCTTGTTTCAACGTAAAAGCGACCATCTTCTTGCTTTTTTACGCGGGTCACTTCCTGATTGAGATGGAAGACAGGGTGAAACGGATGAATCTGCTTTAAAAGATTTTCCGTGAGCTCATAGGAAGAGCAGACAGGAACAGCCGGAATATCATAAATGGGCTTCGTTGGATAGAGTTCCATACACTGTCCGCCGACATTACGTAACGAGTCAACTACGTGTGCTTTGATTTCCAAGAGCCCAAGTTCAAAGACTTGGAAGAGACCTACAGGGCCCGCGCCCACAACGACAGCATCGGTTTCAATAATTTCATCTGTAGGTTCGGCAAGCGTCAAATAATCTTCAATGGCCATGATATTTTTTAACCAGTTTTAACGAGCCAGATTGCTGGCATAAGTGGAAGAGCAGTTTGTGCTGAGACATTCATGTAAAAAGCCACACAAGTTGTGGAGAGAGCCTCTAAGCGTTCAAACTGCTGAAAAAAGGATAGAGTTACCCAAGATCGAGTTTGGATAACGAAGTGTGCATATTGTAACCTGTAAGCCGAGTGCGATTGTCGGATTATTTTTGTTTTTTCGCTTCTCGAATAATCTGGCGTAATTCGCGTAATCTTGCATCGATGACGCTCATGGTGTAGAAGTCACCGTCTGCAGCTTTTTGTGCTAGCGCATACTGATACTCGGCAGCCTCTGGGTCACCAAGAAGCGCATACATTTCACCCGTGTGGCGGTATTGTTCACTCTTTTGCCCGAGCTTTTCATAGGAACGAGCCAAAAGCGAATGGTAGTTGCTGATGGCGGTTTCTAGAGAGGGATTGTTGAGCAAATAGGCAATCAACTCCTTGTGACGATCCATATGATAGAGGATATCCACATAGTTTTCCGTCAGCATATTGGAGAGTGGAAATCGAGTCAGATCTTTTTTCACTTGTTGCAGAACCACTTCTTTTTCAGCCTGAGTTTTAGCAGCAGCGAATCGCGTGGCTGTAAGGTTTTGAGCTAACACAGGGCTAGAACCTAAGCTCATTGCAGCTTGGGCTTCTTTATAGGCCTCTTGTGTATTTTTCAATTGCGTATCGAGTAATGATATGCCGTAATGCAAAATAGCGGCTTCTGCGCCAGTTGCCTTTTTAAGGGATAGTTCTAAATGCTTTTTCTCTTTAAGCCAACCATCATAGGTAGTAAGCTGCAAAACTCGCGCTCTCATTTGGATGAGTGGAAATTCAATACTGTCTCTGTGCGACTGGGGCGCCAACAGCTTTGTACGTGCTTCCATGTCGGAGAGACGGTTGAGCGTGAGCGGGTGAGTCGACAAATACGCTGGCGAGGCTGACTCGTAAAGACGATTAGTTGCTTGTAGACGTTCAAAAAAGCCTACCATGCCTTGCGGATCAAATCCTGCGTTATAAAGCGTCTGCAACCCCATGCGATCAGCTTCGCGTTCTGCGTCTTGCGAGTAATTCAGCATGGATTGGATCATCGCGGCTTGAGAGCCCATGGCGATAGCCGCAGCAGCATGGCCACCAGAGCTACCGCCCGCGCGAGCAGCCAAGATGGCAAGAAGCAAGGAGCCAATCGTGAGCGGTAAATTCGAGCGCTGATTTTCAATCATGCGCGCGATATGACGCTGAGCGACGTGCCCAATTTCGTGGGCCATGACTCCTGCGAGTTCACTTTCAGTGCGCGCGGCAATAATAGTGCCAGTATGAACGGCAATATATCCTCCAGGGAGCGCAAAAGCGTTTAAGCTTGCATCTCGAATGGGAAAAAAGAAAAAGTGGTAGGTGTAGGTTTTCGCGCTACTGACGAGTTTATATCCGAGCGAGTTGAGGTATTCTCCAATCACGGGATCGGTCACATAAGTTGGATCATTACGCACTTGTGTCATCAACTTGGCACCCAAAGCACGTTCTTCATTCGGGCTCAAACTTGCGTCAGCGGTGGTTCCCAAAGACGGAAGATTTAAGTCAAGTGGTGTGCGATTGTTGTTTGGGGGAATTGTCGCTGCGCCAGGAGCTGCAATAGAGCTACTAGCTACGGTGACAGCACTCAGTAGCGCAATCCAAGAACGAATAGTCATTTTCCGTGACGCTTTCTTCTACGTAAAAAAGAGGTGACCGAAAGTTCTAGCTATTTATCTGCGAGATGACATTCAGCACTAACAGTACAATTCTTTTATCATACTGAGAATTCTCGACGCTAAGTAGTCGGCAAAGTATTCAATTGTGAAGGAAGTTTAGATGAGTGGCTTGACACACTTTAACGCCCAAGGGCAGGCACACATGGTCGATGTAGGTGCCAAAGATGAAACGCATCGTATTGCTGTTGCCCAGGGAAAGATTACGATGAAACCAAGCACTTTCGAGCTCGTACAGAATGGTACGGCTAAAAAGGGCGATGTGATTGGTATTGCTCGAGTGGCTGCTATTATGGCGAGCAAAAAAACCTCGGAATTGATCCCTCTTTGCCATCCTATCGGACTTACCCGGGTCGCGGTCGAGTTTGAGCTCGATACGCCTAATAGCACAGTTTGTTGCCGCGCTACTTGTGAATGCTTTGGGAAGACAGGCGTTGAAATGGAAGCGCTGACAGCTGTGCAAGTCGGGTTGCTTACGATTTATGACATGTGCAAGGCTGTTGATCGTGGTATGGTGATGCATGATGTCCATCTTTTGGAAAAAGATGGTGGCAAGTCCGGTCATTGGGTAGCTGGTGCTGAATAAGTCGAGAGAGCTTTTTTTGCACGGCCTACCAAAAAGCCTATTCCTTGAGGAAAAATCCTTGAAGGAACAGGCTTTTTATTTATTGGGATTGAGCGTGTTATTGCGGGGGCAACATTGTTTCACGCAGGAGCCCTAAGCATTGAGCTTCATAAACCGCTTCACCGCGAGAGTGAACTTGCATCTTGCGGTAGATCTTCTTGATATGTGCAGTAACCGTGTGTGTGGAAATACTTAGAACCGTCCCGATTTCTGCGAATGAAATCCCTTTAGCAAGGAGGCGTAACACATCAAGTTCTCGGTCAGAGAGCGAATACTGCTCAGCGTGCTTGCGAGGCCATTCACCTAAGCCGTTTGCACGTAAAAAGAGCGTACGTAACACGCTACGGGCTACGCTCGGAGAGACTGGAGAGCCGCCAGCATAAATCAAACGGATACAAGCGGCCAAGTCTTCAGTTCCCTTCAAAATATATCCAGTAGCACCGTGCTGGATAGCGCTAAAGACGCGCTGTTCATCAGTACAACTTGTCGAGCAGAGTACGTTCAAATGTGGATGCTGTGTCGTCGCCAGCAAAATAAGCGAATCAGTGGGGTTGTTGTGCAATTCTATATCGGTAACCAAGACATCCATATCGGTGCGCAGGTGAACTGCGGCTTCCAATTCAGAGGTGCTTGTGGCAAAACCGATAAGCAAGATATCCTTGGCAGACAACAAACCATGGAGTCGACGAACTTCCGTGACATTTTCCGCCGCCAAGAACACACGGATGGGATTCCGAGGAGAGGGTTTCGGATGGTACGGAATACGGGTCTCTGTTCCAAAATCAACGGTACGTGTATCTTCTGAGATGAGATTGTTTTTGGTTTTAGTCATTATCTGCTTCAATCAAACGAGGGAGTCAGGCACTCCGACTCCTAGAAAAACTTAACGAGAGACAAGGATACCCTATTTTAGGGATAAGGAAGTAGTGGGAGTGCTAAAAATCGCAAAAAAAACGCATTAAGAGTCTCTGACGATTGCCTGAAAAAGAACCTGGAAAAAACGAGAAAACGCCGAAGATTCAAAGAGTTGTGCTAAGAAAAGGAGGGGCCAACGCTCTGTAATGAAATTTTTCTGTTTTGAGACCTAAAAGACAAAAAACTCCGACCAAGGTCGGAGTTTTGATGGTCTTATGGCACACGCCACGAGGCAGCCCATGAGATGGAGGTATACGTGTAGAACGCTTATGCGTTACGGATGATTAGTAGTGGCACATTGCTTGTTGCTGCGATACGAGTCGCTGTCGAACCCATCACGGCGGACTTGAAGCGACCGTAGCCATGCGAACCCATAACCACCAAGTCGAGTTTACGACGTTTGGCATAAGCAGAGATTTCATCACCTGCGTTGCCCACTAAACAGACTTCTTTGGGAGAAATCGCGGCTTTAGCAAAGAGAGGACGCAAAGGCTCAATGGCTTCGTTGAATTCGTCTTTTTGCAACTCAAGGACTTCTTCTTCAGAGAGGGCTGGAAGTGCCATACCAGACATGTCGGGCATGACGGCACCAGCGTAGTCGCTTACGACATTGATGAGGTAGAACTGAGCCCCCGTGCCAAAAAGCGAAATGTGCTTTAAAGCATAGCGCACTGCAGCTCGGCCAAACTTAGAGCTGTCTACAGCGATGCCCACTTTAAGAGCGTCGGACTCGGGGGCTGGCTTGTCGCGCAACATCAAGACCGGGCAATTCGTTTTTGCTAACACGCCATTAGAGACGGAGCCAAAGAAAAGACCGCGCAACGCACTCTGACCACGAGAGCCCATAACGATCAAGTCGGCCTTGAGTTTTTCAGCTTCGTCAGCGATTGATTCAGAGGCTTCGCCTACGACGAAAGACTCGTTTGCGTTAAAGGAGACCTTGCTCAGCATTTTGCGCACAGGTTCAAAAACCTTTTCAGCTTCATCTTCATGGTAGCGAGTCAAGGAGTCCTGACCAACTAAGCGGCAAGCACGAGCAGGCAAGGGTAGTTGTACGTTCAGCATCTCAATTTCGGGATTGCTACCCAAAAGCGTCGTACGACTCGTTAAGAATTCCACAGCATGCAAACTGTTTTCACTACCGTCAACGGGAACAAGAATACGCATATAACCTCCTTGAAAAGATCGTGAAATTGTGTTCATAATAATCTGTCTGGCTGGGACAAAGGACTGATATTAAGAATCACTCAAGAGAGAGTCGTCATAATGTCATCCCTATATGTACAATGTACTCCTTGGCGTCAAAAATGTGTTGTTTGACGTCATACATGATGAAAAAACAAAAAATAATTTTGTAATTTTTTGTCTTGAGGCAAACAAATTTCGAAAATCTATTTTTGGCTTTTTGATCACCCAGTGAACAATTTTTGAAAAATCACTTTTTCGTTTTTGGTTCTCCCACGGCAAAAAGTGAGAAATTTATTTTTTTAGGAGAATGAAATGGCTGTTACCTCAGATCCTCGTCGATTCGGCGGGTTAGCTCGTTTATATTCTGAGGCAGGTGCTCAAAAACTCACTCAGGCTCATGTTATGGTAGTGGGCCTTGGAGGCGTCGGAAGTTGGGCAACAGAGGCACTTGTACGCTCTGGGATCGGTCATCTCACGTTAGTGGATGGAGATACAGTCGCGATGTCGAATACCAATCGACAGCTCCCTGCTTTGGAAGGAAATTACGGTCGATATAAAGCGGAAGTGATGCGTGAACGTGCATTATTGATTAATCCAGATTTGAAAATTGATATCCGAAGTGACTTTATTACGAAAGATAATGTTCAGAGTTTTGTTCCAGCTGACGCAGATTTTGTGTTGGACTGTATCGACGATGTTCGTGCTAAGGTCGCATTGGTTGCAGCAATTCATGGTGCAGGATTGAATATTGCTGTTTCTGGTGGAGCCTCTGCTCGTCGAGATCCATTCCGTTTGCGTTGCGCTGATTTAGCTCAAGTGAAAGGTGATCCGCTGTTGGCAAAATTGCGCACTGTTCTCCGTAAAGAACACAACTTCCCTAAAGGGCAGGGCAATAGTGGGCGTTCTCCGAAGTTTGGCATTTCTGCTATTTATAGTGATGAACCCCTACATCAGCCAAAAGACGAGAACTGCTTGGCCATTGGAGTTGCCGCTGGTACACATATTGGTTTTGGTTCTGCAGTTATGGTAACGGGATCGGTCGGCCTTCGGCTAGCTTCACTTGCTGTGACTCACATCCTCGAAAACTGAAAACGCGAACGGTAGTAGCTGACTATAATTGATTCTATCGAGATACTAAAAACCGATGACAGGTCTCTGTCCTCAACAACATTCTTTCAGGGAGACTCCCAAAGGACGCAAAGGATGGGGCTATGTCGGGAGAGAAATATGTTTAAGAGAATTTTGGTTCCAGTAGATGGCTCGGAGTTGTCCTTTACAGCTGTCTCTGGAGCAACGCGCTTTGCAAAACCACTTGGCTCAACAATCGTCTTGTTTACGGTGATTGAACCATATTCTTACACCAACCTCTCGGAATACCGCCCGGAATCGATTGAACAATATGAAGAACGTGTGGAAGGCGAAGCCAATAAGCGTTTAGCTCAAGCTAAAGCAATTTGCGATGAAGCTGGAGTGGTTTGCTCTACTGTTTCAGTGAAGAGCTTCTCTCCAGCAGAGGCCATTATTGAGCAGGTTGATAAGAGCGAATGTGACGTAGTATTCATGGCAAGCCGTGGTCGTAAAGGTCTTGCTGCTGTTCTCCTTGGTAGCGAAACGCAAAAAGTTCTTACGCATTCTCGCATTCCAGTAATGGTTTATAGTTAAATACACTCAACAGAAATTCCAGATTATATAGCCAATCCTGTCAGGAGGACAAAAGAACTTAAAATAAATTACTGTGCCGCTGGACGTTGCGAACTTCAGTTGAAATCGGGAGAATGTACCTATCTGGCTGCAGGCGAAATTGCGATTGACACCGGACAGGCAAAAAACTCTTTTTACTATCCTGGTGGAGAGTACCTTGGATACGAAGTGATTGTATATATGGGAGAAGAAACGGAATTTTCCGAGGAGGTACTCCCTGCGTCAATATTTCTTTATAAATACTTTGAAGGGAAAACTCGCCCATGGATTCGAACTGCAGGAAGATTCCTTGCAGGATTTTACGATACTTTTAAGTATTATGCGGAAGAAAAAATTGGAGATGAACTGATTTCTCTTAAATGTATAGAACTGCTTACATACCTGACAAAGTTGGATTTTGAACAGGTGCAGACAAAAAGAACTTACTATACAGCATCACAGGCGGAAATTGCCAAAAGAGTGAAGTTATTGATTTGTTCTGATCTTTCCGTTCGTTATGCAGCAAGAGATCTGGCTGAAAGATTTGGGGTGAGTGAGACAAGTCTCAAAAATTATTTCCGCAGTGTTTATGGTTGTGGATATGCGGAATTCCAGCAAAATGCAAGAATGGAGAAAGCTGCTGAATTATTAAAGAAAACAGATCAAAAGATTGCAGATATAGGATTGATTGTTGGTTTTGCTACACAAGCAAAATTTGGTGTAGCCTTCAAATCTTGTTTCGGGGTGACGCCACTCGAGTACCGCAGGCAGCATAGATTGCTTGAATAAAAAAGTTATATATCACATAACCATTGAAAATTAGTTTATGTGCTGGAAAATTCAGCGAAGTACAGGAGTTTGGTACAGTATCCCCAATTAACAAGTGAGGACGAATACTAATGTGGTTCAAAAAATATAATTTATGGAACAGGATATAAAAACGCAATTACTAACAAAAAGACCAATAGATTTACTCTTTCAGCTATCTATTCCTGCGGTTGTTGGAATGATGGTGATTGGTCTATATCCTTTAATGGATGGAATATTTGCAGGGAAAATAATAGGACAGACAGCAATGACTGCCTGTGGTGTTGCCATGACATTGACAATATTTAACAATGGGGTGGCTACACTGATTGGGATAGGATCTGCCTCTATCCTTTCTCGTGCCTTAGGAAAGGGGGATCAGAAAACCGTAGACAAAATCATGGGGAACTTAATCTTTTGGGTGATTTTATTCTCTGCGATCATCACAGTGGGAGGAATAATCCTTGCACCACATTTCTTATCTATGGTTGGCGCAACAGGTGAAATCAAAGCCTATGGTATCAGATACTTGAGAGTGATTTTTATCGGCTCTCTCTTTGTGAACTTCACACAGTCAGCCAACATGGTTATGCGTGGTGAAGGACTGATGAAAAAAGCCATGATGATTATGGGGCTTGGTGCTTTACTCAATATTATTCTTGATCCTATTTTAATGGTCGTTATGGGTGAATATGCTATTGAAGGGGCTGCACTTGCAACTATTACAGCGCAGTTTGTTCAAGCTGCTGTAACACTTAATTATTTCTTGAGAAAGAGCAAGGTTGTAAAAATTCATAAGATACAGTCTGATGCAGAAATTAAAAAGGAAATGTTCGGAGTGGGTTCATCAGCTATGATGATGCAGCTTCTGTTTATGATTCAGCATACTATACTTTACAAAATGGCTTTCAAGTATGGTGGAGATCCGAACGGAATTTTAATGTCTGTTGCACTTCGTGTATATGCCTTTTCGTTCATTCCGCTTTGGGGAATGAGCCAAGGATTACAGCCTGTTGTAGGAACAAACTTCGGAGCAAGGCAATTTGACAGAGTAAGGCAAGCTATGAAAGTATTTTCTATCGGAGGACTTTTGCTTGCAGCAATTTTTTGGATTCCATCATTGCTATTCTCAAGCCAGATACTTTCCCTGTTTGGCATAGAAGCAAATATTATTGTACAAGGAGTTGGAAATTTCAGACTGTTCTATTCTGTATTTATCTTATACGGAATAATGGTCATGAGCATTACCTTTTTTCAATCTATCGGAAACGGGAAGAAAGCGGGAGTTATTGTTATGTTCAGGCAGCTATTCCTGTTTGCTCCTGCAATGATTTTATTACCAATGATATTTGGAATTAAAGCAGTTTGGTTTACGCAGCCCCTTGTAGATTTCATCATGATTGCAATAGGCGTTGTAATGACAATAACTGAACTAAAAAACATGGAAAAATCAGGTCCGACACAAAATAACAGGTAGTTTTATGAGATGAATTATATAAACAACGAACGACAATGGTTACCATGCCCCGTTTGCAAAAACAAAACACGAGTGCAGATCAGAACAGATACGGAGTTGAAAAACTTTCCGCTGTTCTGTCCGAAATGCAAACAGGAAACTTTAATCAACGTCAAACAATTTAATGTATCAGTCATCAAAGAGCCAGATGCAAAGACACAGAGCCGGTAATTCACAGTTTATGAAACTGTAATTACCGGTTTGTTTTATGAAGGAGAATACCACTTATGCGAAAAGCACCATGCACAAGTTATACAAGACCGCCGTTATTGTCATAAGTAAAGAAACGGAAGTTCAAAGCAGGTCATAGTTTATGAAAACACGGCGGCATTAAAGGAGGTATCGCCGTGTATATTTTCTGTCATTCCAATACCATACTAAAAAAAGAATTTTTCTAATCATTGGATTTTTCTGCGCCTATTTAGCTAAGCAGTTAAATCATATCCATATAGTTATCTTTACATGTCCGATCCCGGCTGCCCTGCGCAGTCGGGATTTTTTGTGTCTGCAAAAACTTTTTTCTAAAAATATTCGCTTATCTTTGGCAGTTTTGGGCTCTGCATTGTTGAGGGTTTACGAAAGGGGAAATTCTACCCGCTTTCGCGGCTGCGAAAGGAGGTGAATACCATGAATGAACCTGAAAGAACCGAATGGCAGATACGCTGCGCATTTAACGGCTTCTGCAAGCGGACATTGAAAAACGAAAGTATCAATGCCCATAAGGAGCTTAGGAAGCGGCAGGCACACGAAATTAACTTTTCCGACCTGACGCCGAAAGAGGAAAACCAGCTTTATACCTGTGAAGATTTCTTTGCGGAAGATAAAGAAGAACAGACCTTTTTCGCAGGTGGAAAAGAATTGAGTGCAAAGCTTATCGCTGACGCAATCCACAGCTTGCCGGAAGAAAAAAGAAGAGCTGTCCTGCTCTACTACTTCTTTGATATGAGCGATGCGGAAATCGCAGCACTCTATCAGATTCCAAGAAGCACGGTGCAGTATCGGAGAACCAGCTCATTTGAGCTGCTAAAACGCTATTTGGAGGAACATGCTTATGACTGCCCAGACTGGTAAAACAACCGATAATGAACGCGGCTTGTTGCCTTATCCGGTAATCATAGCCGCAACTAAAGGAGAGCCGCAGGCAATGAATATTGTCGTGCATCATTACGCAGGCTATATCGCACACCTTTCTATGAGAAAGCTCCGCGATGAACGGGGAAATACCTATTACGGCACAGACGAGGATATACGAGATCGCCTTCGCTCAAAGCTCATGCAGGCTGTCCTAATGTTCAAGATTTAAGAATGTAACTGTCTGCGTTCCCCTTTCCGCAGATAAGGCAAGAAATTCTTGAACCTGTTCTTTGACAAATATACCCGCAAGATAACGGCGGCGTATCATAGGGCAAACCGGACACTTTCCTTTTGTGCCTTAGCTGTGCGGAGAATACGCCATGACACTTTCCTAACCGGAAGCCGAGCGAGAAATATTCTACCGCAAAGCAAGCGTAGCACCTTGCAAGCCATGACAGCACAAAATATATAATGATACTCCCTTACAGCCACAGTCCGAGCGTTAGAAGCGTCGCAGGCAATGGGTAGGGCTGGATGAGAACCATGCAGGGGTGAAATTCCCGTGAGGCTAAAGCTTACAGCCATCCGGTAATGCCTTTCTTAAATATAAATATCAGAACTTTTACTATACCTATTTTGAGAAAGGGGGCGATGAAATGAATCAACCGGATGTCCCTATCTGGGAGAAATATACCCTTACCATAGAAGAAGCAGCAAAGTATTTTCGCATCGGAGAAAATAAGCTGCGAAAGCTGGCGGAAGAAAATCCTACTGCAAATTGGGTGATATTAAACGGCAACCGTATTCAGATCAAACGCAAGCAGTTTGAAAAAATGATCGATACGGTTGACACAATCTAATGGAGATCGAGCCTTGACGATGGTATAATAGATATAGCATATCAAGGCTCTTTCCGTCTTGGAAAGGAGCATAAAATGTCAGAAAAAAGACGGGACAGCAAGAACCGAGTTTTGCGGTCAGGTGAGAGCCAGAGAAAAGACGGGAGATATGCTTACAAATATACAGATACTTTTGGGAACCCGCAGTTTGTATACGCATGGAAATTAGTTCCTACGGATAAGACCCCTAAGGGAAAGCGTGAGGATAAATCCTTGCGTGAAAAAATCAAGGAAATACAAAAAGACCTTGATGACGGGATTGACCCTGTGGGAAAGAAAATGACCGTATGCCAGCTTTACGAAAAGCACATACGAAATCATGCAAATGTAAGACACGGTACAAAACAAGGTCGAAAGCAGCTTATGAGAATACTTGAAGAAGATACCATCGGAGCATGCAGCATTGAGAATGTGAAAATGTCTGATGCAAAGGAATGGGCTTTACGAATGAAAGAAAAAGGCTACTCTTTTATCACAATCAGCAACCATAAGCGTTCTCTGAAAGCAGCTTTTTACACCGCCATTCAGGATGACTGTATCAGGAAAAATCCTTTTGACTTTCATATCAACACTGTCATTGAGGATGACACCGAACCGAAGATACCTCTTTCGCCTATGCAGGAAGAAAGCCTGCTTTCCTTTGTGAAAAGCGATAAGGTCTATTATAAACTACAAAAATCTTTTGATAACTCATAGTTTTGGGAGCTATTCATGGCTGAACAAACCCTTGACGACATCAACCCTCAGATGGATGTCGCCAATCTTTATACTGAAGAACTCATCACGGACCGCAAAGTGGGCACGATTCACGTGTTGACCCCGATTACCCCGGAAGGTTCTCGTGATGCTTCTCGCCCCATGATTTTCTTGGGCGAAGCAAATTTAATGACCCAGATGGGCCCATTGCCGATTTCCTTTGAAATCCCTGCTGAAACTGTTGCTGAAGCTGTGTCGGGTTATGGCGAAGCGGCGAAAAAGGGCATTAAAGATACGATCGAACGAATTCAGGCCATGCGCCGCGATGCAGCCAATCAAATCGTGACGCCAGGGATGCCTGGTTTCCAGGCTCCCCCTTCTGACGGTGGCGGATTGGTGATGCCGTAATGGATTTGAGTTTCTGAACACAAATTCTTAGATAGAACAAAGCGACTCGGAGGCATGTTTTCTGAGTCGCTTTTCTTATGTTTTTCCTCTGACAAATGGCAGTACAGATTTATCCTGAGATTCCTATCTCGTGATTCACTATCCGTGTGTTAATATGAGGCGCAAAATGAGAGGAAGGCGTTATATTAAGTACCTTTATCTCAGAGAGTTTGCAATACCACTTGTCGCTTTCGATCGCTCTGAATAACTGGAGTCGGGGGCGATGCGCAAAAACCATCTTCTTATCTCCTATTCGTCAGGACACCCTGTCAAGGACACACTTTTTACTATGGCTCAGTACGTTTTTACGATGAACCGCGTGGGCAAAATTGTGCCCCCAAAGCGTCAAATTCTTAAAGATATCAGTCTGTCGTTTTTCCCAGGTGCCAAGATCGGCGTGCTCGGTCTCAATGGTGCAGGGAAGTCTACTCTCTTGAAAATCATGGCAGGGGTGGATACGGATATTGAAGGCGAAGCTACCCCCATGCCTGGACTCAATATCGGTTACTTACCTCAGGAGCCAGCGCTCGATCCAGAAAAGACGGTGCGTCAAACGGTAGAAGAGGGGATGGGCGAAGTGATGCAAGCGCAGAGCAAGTTGGATGAAGTATACGCAGCTTACGCGGAACCAGATGCTGACTTTGACGCTCTTGCTCAGGAACAGGCTCGCTTGGAAGCGATTATCGCTAGCGCAGGAACGAACGTGGAAACGCAGATGGAAATTGCCGCTGACGCACTTCGTTTGCCGCCTTGGGATGCCAAAATTGCTCATCTCTCAGGAGGTGAAAAACGTCGCGTGGCTTTGTGCCGCTTGTTGCTTTCCCGTCCAGATATGTTGCTTTTGGACGAACCGACAAACCACTTGGATGCGGAATCCGTGGAATGGCTCGAACAGTTCTTGCATCGCTTCCCAGGCACTGTGGTAGCGGTTACCCATGATCGTTACTTCTTAGATAACGCCGCTGAATGGATTCTGGAATTGGACCGTGGGGAAGGGATTCCTTGGAAGGGTAATTATTCTTCTTGGCTTGATCAGAAAGAAAAGCGCCTAGAGACGGAAAAGCGTCAGGAAGACGCTCGTATGAAGGCGATTAAGCACGAATTGGAATGGGTTCGTCAGAATCCGAAAGGTCGTCAGGCCAAATCCAAGGCTCGTCTGACGCGCTTTGAGGAACTTTCGAGCGTGGAATACCAGCAGCGTAATGAAACGAATGAAATTTTCATTCCTGTCGCTGAACGCTTGGGTAAAGACGTGATTGAGTTCAAAAATGTTTCCAAGGGGTTTGGAGACCGTTTACTCATTGATAATTTGTCCTTTACGATTCCAGCAGGGGCTATTGTCGGCGTGATCGGTCCTAATGGGGCTGGTAAGTCTACACTCTTCAAGATGATCACCGGTAAAGAATTGCCCGATAGTGGTGAAATCAAGCTTGGCTCAACGGTGCGCTTGGCTGCCGTTGATCAGATGCGAGATTCTCTTCCTAATGATAAGACTGCCTTTGATGCGATTGCAGACGGGCAGGATATTTTGCAGGTAGGTAAATTCAGCATGTCTTCTCGTGCCTACTTGGGCCGTTTTAACTTTAAAGGCGGTGATCAGCAAAAGCTCGTAGGAACGTTTTCTGGTGGTGAACGCGGTCGTTTGCATTTAGCGAAGACGTTGCTTGCTGGTGGTAATGTGCTACTTTTGGACGAACCTTCTAATGACTTGGACGTGGAAACTTTGCGCGCTCTTGAAGAAGCTTTGCTTGAATTTGCAGGCTGTGCATTAGTGACTTCGCATGACCGCTGGTTCTTAGACCGAATTGCTACACACATTCTTGCTTTTGAAGGTGACTCGCAAGTGGTGTTTTTTAATGGTAACTACAACGAATACGAAGCGGATAAGCGCCGTCGTTTGGGTGAAGAAGCAGCCCAGCCGAAGCGTTTACGCTTCAAGCCGTTGAAGCATTAAGCATCTGGCTACAATAGAAGGAGAGCTGATATTAGATCACTCTCCTTTTTTCGATGACAATCATACTTTTATATTCTTCAGATCCTCAGTGTTGGGTTGAGGCCTTACGGTGGTCTCGCACTCACGGGATAGCTAATGCGTGTTGGGTCATTCTCACTTCACCCGAGGAGGGGGTGCCCATTGCACAAGACCTAGGTCTCCTCAGTGCGGATGCTGTGGAGAAGTGTGCCTTTTTCTCTATGCCAGGGATTCACCGTATGCCTGCTGTGTTAGGGAATATCCTTTGGGTGAGGCTTCCAGAGCGAAGTTGGCGCAGAGAATTGCATTTCAAAGCAGATCTAATTGTGGTTTCTCATCCTGGAGAACTCACCGCGTTACAGCGTTTTGCCCATCAAGAGACGGAAGTATTGGGACTGAATAGAGAATCTCTTCCGCCTTTTATAGAAACGAACGCCCAAAGGCTTCGGTTCAAAAACGCTCGTCCGAATCTTCCATTTAAACCTGTAAAAGAGGTTGCCATTGTTGGCGCTGGTCTTGCTGGTGCGATGGTGGCGTATGAACTAGGGAAAAAAGGGGTGCCTGTTACCGTGGTAGATGAGTCTCCCGTGCCGGGAGGCGCTGCTTCTGCACTTTATGCGGGGTTATTTCATCCTCATTGGCAAGCCACGGATAGCCCTCTTTTCCGATTAACGCGACTAGGTTTCCGACTGCTACAACCTCTGATGGAGGACTTCCCCGACTGTTTTATTCCTTGCGGTGTCTTTGATATGGCCACAGACGAGGTGGAATACTCCAAGTGGAAAGAACATTACGCTTTGGAAAAACCTCTTCCTTTGCCTCGTGATTTTGGAGAGTTGGTAAATGTAGAGAGCGCTAGTTCACTCGTCGGAACAGAGGTGAAGCGGGGAGGTTGGTGGTTCCCAAGTGCGGGACTAGTCCATGCTGGGAAACTCGCTAAACGACTGCTAGAAAGTGTACATGCCAGAGTGTTGATGAATCAAAAAGTCTCCCTTAAGAGGGAAGGTAGTAAATGGACACTTTACCCTCCTCAGGGAGGAGCGCTTGTGAAAAGTGAGCACGTTGTCGTTGCGGCGGCTATGGGTATACCAGAGCTGATGTCTCTTTCTAGGGAGGCCCTAGGGCTTTCTCCGTTGAAGGGAAGAATTAGTCTATTGAGCGCTGCACCTCAAGGCTTAGGTGGGGCTTTGGCAATGACGGGGGTAGGTTATCTAGTAAAAGTAGGGGAGCATTTTGCGGCAGTGGGAGCAACTTACGAACCTGAGCATCAGGCTTGGAGTACACAAGAGGCTCATACACATAATTGGTCCGCTCTTTTAGGGCTTTTAAGTGAAAAACAATGCCAAGGAATTGTTCCAGCTGGCTTTTATCAGGGTGTGCGCGCAGTGTGCCTTGACAGATTGCCATTAGTCGGGCAAGGGTTCACGGCGAAAACGCTCCAGAGCTGCCATTTTGCGGGTCGTCCTGAGCTAGAAAAATTGCCTGTAGAAGAAGGGCTATGGGTTTGCGGAGCCTTTGGATCCCGAGGGTTAACATGGGGGCTCGCTTGCGCAGATCATCTCGCTTCATTGATGTTAGGAGAACCTTCAGTTCTTGAATACTCTCTTTCTCAAGCGTTGCACCCAGGGCGTTTCATCGCGGAACGTTTCAGAAAGTAGAGAGGAGCTCTAAAGCTGTCATACGGTTCGTCAGTTTTCGTCAAAATTGACGAACCGTATCCGGATACCAGGAAGTGAGAAAAAGAAAGAGAAAGAGAGTGCTTTGAAGCTCTCTTTCTTGCGTCTTAGCCCTTATTTTTTACCGCAGCATTGTTTGTATTTTTTGCCACTACCACAGGGACAGGGGTCGTTACGACCGATCTTGGGAGACTCATTGCGCACGGGGACATTTGGGCGGAATGCCTTACGCAACTCGAACGTGGATTCTACCAAGTGGTAAAGCGCATCTTGCAGAGTGTTGTTCTTTTTGCGAATTTCTAACAGGTGCTCATACCCCTCTGGGAAAGCGTCCTTGAGGTATTCGGGATCGCAGTGGCAGATAATACGAGCGACATGTTCTTGCACAGCCTCATCTTCCATCGAAGTTTCTGGCCAGAAATAGAGCCCTGTTGCAAAGCCAGCAGCCCATGGTTCGATGGAGTCATGAATATCATCCCCAGATTCAATCACTTCTCCTTGATCATCCGTGACAGGGTAGACGATAGGATCGAGACCATTGCCAGCTTGAAAAGCTGATTCCAACTGCGTGAAGCGCGTTTTAATGAGCTCGATGAGCCGATTTTTACCTTCTGGGATCTTGGCGGGATCGCCCTTCTCATCAAAGATATAGGGCAACACTGCTTCAAAGGAAGGGGAGGCAGGGTTGAGCAAAGAAGCGACCAAGAAACCGTCCAAGACGCCACTGTCCATAACAGTGTCTTGGTTTAAGTTTTCCAATTCCGTTTGCAAGTCTTCGACAAACTGATCATCGATGATGGTGGTGTCGGCCATAAACTATCCTCTAGATAAATGCCTGTATTTTTGTAAGAGTTCTTTGTAGAGGAACTCAAGTGGGGAAAGTGTCTGCATAATAGCAAAAGCCCTTTATTCCTATTGAAATAAAGGCGGAAATTCTTATTTTTAGCAAACAGAGGCAACGCTTGTTACCTCGAAATGGGAGGTTAACATGTCGGTCTGGGAGATGCTTCAAGCGGTAGTGCTTGGCGTAGTGGAAGGGCTTACTGAGTTTCTCCCGATTAGTTCCACAGGACATTTAATCATTGTTTCCGATTGGATTGGCTTTGCTGAACACCCCTATAACAACACCTTCGTTGTGGTCATTCAGGCTGGTGCTATTTTAGCCGTCTGTTGGTACTACCGCACTTTGATCGGTGAAATCCTCAAAAATGGCTTTTGCCCTGGTCCAGAACGCCGCCTTGTCATTAACACCCTTGTGGCGTTTCTACCTGCGGCTGTCGTCGGTTTCATTTGTGCGGACTTTATCAAAAATCACTTGTTTAACATCACTACGGTGGCCACTATGCTTATTGTGGGTGGCGTGATATTGCTGTGGATCGAAAAACGCGCGGCGCGCTCTCAACAAGCCCCTAAAGTGGCGACAATGGAAGACTTAACTCCTGGACGAGCCTTTCTTGTTGGTGTAGCACAATGCTTTGCCATGATCCCTGGAACAAGTCGTTCTGGGTCTACTATCATTGGTGGCCTTTTGTTGGGGTTGTCTAGAAAAGCAGCAACGGAATTTTCGTTTTTCTTAGCCATTCCAACAATTTTTGGCGCAACCGTTTACGATCTTTGGAAAGATCAAGATGCTTTACTTTCGGGGGAAATGCCATGGGGGCTTCTTGGGATTGGGATTGTGGTGTCCTTTTTTTCAGCGCTAGCACTCGTGAAGTGGCTGATCGGGTTTGTTGGACGTAATGACTACCGAGTCTTTGGATGGTATCGAATTATCTTCGGTATTGCTCTCTTTGCCGCCTCGTGGTTGGGTTGGATTAGCTTTTAACAATCAAAAAGCGGAGAAAACTTGAACTTCTCCGCTTTTTTCACATGGGATTACTGGCGAATAAAGACCAAATCCCAAATACCGTATCCGAGACGTTCTCCACGCGCTTGGAATTTTGTTCGTGGACGTTCACACAATGGGTTGCCCATTATGGGACTCCATGCTTTTTCTCCGTGAAGATTTTTGAGCTGGGGTTCTGCAGAGAGAACCTCCATCATTTGCTCGGCATAATTTTCCCAATCAGTTGCACAGTGTAAATAGCCACCTGGGCGAATCTTCGACGCAAGAAGCCCAATGAACGGCTGAGCAACGAGGCGACGCTTATGATGACGAGCTTTACGCCAAGGATCGGGGAAGTAGATGTGTACTCCATCAAGGTTATTGTCCGCAATCATGTCACGTACTATTTCAACGGCATCGTGGCGAATGATGCGGATGTTTTCAGTTCCTGTCTCATCAATGCGTTTAGCGATGGCGCCGACACCAGCAACGAACACTTCACAGCCGATGAAGTTTACTTCTGGATGAACTTGAGCGATGGCGACTGTAGTTTCTCCCATACCACAGCCAATTTCCAACACTGTAGGGGCCTGACGGCCAAAAATATCGGTAGGGTTCAGAATGCTTTGAGCGTATTCAATTTGATATTTCGGCAGAGATTCTTCAATAGCACGCTTTTGTGCCGCAGAGATATGTCCACGGCGCATTACAAACGAGCGGATGTGGCGATTTTTGAGCACCTCTAATTCTTCGGGCGTTAAAGCTGGTTTCTCAGTGGGTTTTTCCATAACGAGAAATGGGAGAAGGTAAAAAATAACCGCCTGTAGCGATACGGCGGCGACGAGATAACCCTCAGGCGGGTTGTGTAAGTAGTCTGGAGCGGGTGAAGGGGATCGAACCCTCGTCTTTAGCTTGGGAAGCTATTGCTCTACCATTGAGCTACACCCGCACCGTGGGCGAATTCTAGCACGATTTAAAGAAATCGTGGGAAGAAAGATCGCCCATTACATTAGATATGGTCTTCTGTATGAGCAACTCTGCTGAGTACCCATAGTGCACCGACCAAGACCAAGATCGAGCCAGCCGTCATTAACATGAAGAGTGGCGTCATGTGTTCGACGTCGACCACGAAATAACGCGCAATTGCCACAATAGCAAGTGCAACAGGTGTACGGATCGGAATTTCTCGTGTCCCCAAGGCGGAGCCTTTAATCATGGAGAGAATCTCGATATACAAGAAGAGCAATAACAGATCGCCCAGGCTAGCGATGCGGTTATCAATCATATCCAGCACCGAAGATGATATTCCGACGACGGTAGCCACAGTGATGGTCACAAGAGTAAAGGCCTGAACATAAGTGATCAGGTAATTAAACTTTTTCGAAGAATATTCCAACACCGGAGAGGATTTGTGTTCAGAGCGGGGGTCCATAGCACAACAAGGGGGAAGTGTGTTCAAAAAAATATCGGCCAAGTGCTGTGGTTAAAACAGCAATCTTGACCGATTCATTTTAGCAGAGGAAGTGCTGCAAGGTAACTTACCAAGCGCAGATCATGTTGCCATTGAAGCGTTTTTCAATAAAGGCTTTGACTTCAGGAGTCTGGTAGAGTTTCACGAACTCTTTTACCCAGGGTTGATCCTTGTCAGTCTCACGCACCACGAGAATGTTGGCATAGGGACCATCAGCACGTTCAGTATAAATACCATCACGCTTCGGATCTAAGCCAGCGGGCTGGGCATAACTACCATTAATAGCAGCTGCATCCACGTCCTTCAAGCTCAAAGGTAGCTGTGGGGCTTCCAATTCCACAACTTTGAATGGACTTGGGATTTTCAACGATATCAAGCACTGTAGCCGTGTGCCCAACGCCATCACGCAACCGAATGAGACCTTGATCAGCGAGCATATGCAAGGCGCGACCACCATTAGTCGGGTCGTTCGGAATAGCGACGCGTGCTTTCTTTGGTAAGTCAGCAAGCGTTTTGTAGCTCTTTTTGCTATAGAAGGTGAGTGGGAAAGTGACGGTCTTAGCCACGGAGACTAAATTGTAGCCACGATCCTTGTTTTGCTGATCTAAATACGGCTGGTGCTGGAACGAGTTGAGATCAAGGTCTCCTGCGGCAAGTGCGGCGTTGGGTTGCACAAAGTCCGAGAATTCCACAATCTTAATCGGGAAGCCTGCCTGATCAGCAGCCTTCTTAACTACTTCCATAATTTCAGCGTGGGGGCCAGAAGTCACACCAACCACAATAGTTTTCTGTTGTGCTGCGAAACTCACTGGTGCAACAGCCAAGAGTACACTAGCCCCCAATAACGTACGACGAGAGATAGACATAATAGGTTTCCTTCAAATATCAAGATCTTATTTGTGCGAGAGACGACGCACTAACCAATCACCGAAGGACTGAATGCCCTGGACCAAGAAGATCAACACGAGCACAACGGTCCACATCACTTCGGGCATGAAGCGCTGGTAGCCATAGCGAATACCTAAGTCACCCAAACCGCCACCGCCAACGGCACCTGCCATTGCGGAGTAACCGATCAAGCTAATAATCGAAATAGTAAGACCGGCCACGATACCTGGAAGAGCTTCTGGCAAAAGGACCTTGGTAATAATCTGAAGGTTGGTTGCTCCCATTGCCTGAGCAGCTTCCACCAAGCCTTTATCAACTTCGCGCAAACTGGTTTCCACAATACGGGCCATGAAAGGAGCGACCGCAAGCGTCAATGGCACAATAGCAGCTGCCGTGCCGATCGAAGAACCTACGATCAAACGAGTAAACGGAATGATCGCAACCAGCAAAATGATGAACGGCACAGAGCGCAGGGCGTTGATCAACGTACCCAAAATTGTATTGAACGCTGGCATCGGCAAGAAGGACTTCTTATCGGAAATAAAGAGCAAGATTCCAAGAGGAATCCCAAAAACGGCACCAATGCCACCAGAGACCAACACCATGAGCAATGTGTCGAGTGTGGACTCCCAAATCATCTGAATTAAGTTACTGGACATCAGTCAACTCCTCAACTACCACGCCCTGTTCGCGGATAAAGCGAACGGCTTCTAAATACACTACTGGATCGCATTCAATAATTACCGTCAAGGTGCCTAACATTGTGCCGTGAATGTCGTCAACAGAACCACGCAAGATGTTGAAATCAATATTGAAGCGACGAGAGCATTCCGAAATGGTCGGACGCGTTACACGATCGCCACGGAAAGCCAAACGCAAAAGATGCACATAGGAGGGATCTGGATGAGCTGCGCGAGCAGATCGCAAGCTTTCCAAAACCGAAGGAGGCATATCACGAGCCATGACGTTACCAATCAAGGCCTTAGTTGTCTCATGTTGCGGTGTGAGGAAGATATCAGCCACGTTACCAGCTTCGACGATCTTCCCGTAATTCATCACGACAACGCGGTCACAAATTTCTTTCACAACCTGCATTTCGTGGGTAATCATCACCACAGTGAGACCAAGTTCTTTGTTAATACGCTTGAGCAAGGTCAAAGTAGCGGTCGTTGTTTCTGGGTCGAGAGCAGAGGTTGCTTCGTCTGAGAGTAAAACTTTTGGATCGTTCGTTAAGGCACGAGCGATACCAACGCGCTGCTTCTGACCGCCAGAGAGCTGAGACGGATATTTATGAGCATGCTCAGTGAGCCCCACGAGTTTGAGCAAGGGTTCGACCTTCGCGCGGATTTCAGCGGTCGGTGTGCCCACTAATTCGAGAGGGAGAGCAACGTTGTCGTAAACCGTACGAGAGCTCAGCAGGTTAAAGTGCTGGAAAATCATGCCGATAGAACGACGTGTTTCTCGCAATTGATCTTCGGTGAGGGACATCAAATCCTTGCCATCAACGGTCACTGTACCTTCAGTGGGGCGGTTGAGCAAGTTAATACAGCGCACAAGCGTACTTTTCCCAGCACCAGAGCGACCGATGATGCCAAAAATTTCCCCTGGTTTAATTTCTAAGGAGACGTTGTCGAGAGCTTTGAACTCGCGTCCCTCAGGTGTTTTATAGGATTGGGTAATATTTTGTAATTTGATCATTGTGATTTGGCAAATAAAAAGTAAACGTTCTGGGAACGAATGAAATTACAGTGTACCTTTATCAGTTTGATCTCGGGGTAGAGAGAAGGGAAACTTTGAGGTATTACCTTTTGAAGTAGGGGGTTGGTCTAGAAAAAAGTTCTCTAGATACGAAAAATCCCACTGATTTTCATCAGTGGGATGGAATCTTGGTGGGAACGCAGGGATTCGAACCCTGGACCGACGGATTAAGAGTCCGCTGCTCTACCAGCTGAGCTACGTTCCCGAAAATAGTCTCTTCGGAATTCTAAAAAACTTTGGTGGGAACGCAGGGATTCGAACCCTGGACCGACGGATTAAGAGTCCGCTGCTCTACCAACTGAGCTACGTTCCCACAGGAGACTGTTTAGTAGTGGTGGGTCGTGCGAGACTCGAACTCACGACCAACGGATTAAAAGTCCGCTGCTCTACCAACTGAGCTAACGACCCACGGAGCAGTTAACGACTTTTTGCGCTAACACTACTAAGGGAGAGAATTATGCCTGATGTTTAACTCGCTTGTCAAGGAGGTAGCTCGTTTTTGGTATTTTGCCTAAAAAATAAGCAAAAAACAAACTTCCTCGACTTGTAATTCTGTAATGCGGAATTTTTGTTTAATTTGTTAGTGTAACACCTAACAAAAAATAACTGGAATTTTAGAAAAAAATCAGGCATCATTAGAAGTAATGATAGGGAGTGATTAAAAATATCCCTTTGATTTTTTGAAAGATAGTGATGATTTTTTGATACCAAGTATACCAAAACGATCTCACTTTTGGGACTAGAGCTTTTTCTTTAGTATGCAGTTCACTTGGAGTAAGAACGATGGCAAAAGATAAACAACCACCCCGCGCGGTACGTCTCGAAGGCGACGAGCGTGCTAAAGCCCTTAAGGCGGCTTTGGCAAGTATTGAAAAGCAGTTCGGTAAGGGCGCGATTATGCGCATGGACGACACCGCTACTCCAGAACCGATTGAGGTCGTTTCGACGGGTTCCTTAGGATTGGACTTGGCACTTGGTGTTGGAGGGTTGCCTCGTGGACGTGTAGTCGAAGTCTACGGTCCTGAATCTTCTGGTAAGACAACTCTTGCGCTACAAGTGATCGCCGAAATGCAGAAGTTAGGTGGTACCTGCGCATTTATCGATGCGGAACACGCTCTCGATGTGAAGTATGCTCAGAATTTGGGCGTGCAGATGAAGGATTTGTTGCTTTCTCAGCCTGACACTGGTGAGCAAGCTCTTGAAATCACGGATTCTCTCGTGCGTTCTGGTTCGCTTGACTTGATCGTAGTTGACTCTGTGGCCGCATTGACTCCGAAGAGTGAAATTGAAGGCGATATGGGTGACGCCCTTCCTGGATTACAAGCTCGTTTGATGTCTCAGGCTCTTCGTAAGCTCACTGCTTCTATTATGCGCACGAAGTGCTTGGTCATTTTCATCAACCAGATCCGTATGAAGATTGGTGGCTACGGTAACCCTGAAACGACGGCAGGCGGTAATGCCTTGAAGTTCTACAGTTCTGTACGTTTGGATATTCGCCGCGTTGGCGCTATCAAGAAAGGTGAAGAAGTTATCGGTAACGAAACTCGCGTCAAAGTTGTGAAGAACAAAGTTGCGCCACCCTTTAAGGATGCTACTTTCGATATTCTCTACGGTGAAGGGATTTCTCGCTTGGGTGAGTTGATCGATATTGGGGTTTCGCTCAACGTGGTTGAGAAGTCGGGTGCTTGGTTTACCTATGATGGGAACCGATTGCAGGGTAAAGATAAGCTACGCGAATTCTTGAAGGCAAATCCCGAAGTGGCTAACTCTTTGGAAGCTCGTATTCGTGAGCTGAAGAAGATTCATGTCACAACGGTGAATACCGATGTGGATTCGGAAACAGTCAGCCTTGATGACGACATTCCACCAGAACCCATCGATGAATAACAAGGGCTTTTTAGTCCGAGGGAGTGTTTTCTTGAAAAGAGCACTCCCTTTTTCATATATCAGAGCTTATGAGCCGAAAGAATTCTAAAAGCGATGAACAGGGTGTTGTTTTTGTTTGGGGTGAAGATGACGATCTCTTTGCGCAAGAGACTCCCCATGAGGCAGAAACAGGCGAAGTTGAGGATATTCCATTTCCTTCTCCGGCAGACTCTCTCGACAACGAAAGGGGGGATCTAGAGCCCAAATGTACGCGTACTTCTGAAGAAAGTACGGGCGTATCTAAAACCCGTAAACGTTCCTCTAGACAGGGTAAAAGGCACTTACATGCTCAAACTGAAAATGAGGCGATTGCTTCTTTGTTGATTGACGAGCCTGATGAAAGCACGCTTTACCGGCGAGTTTCGCTAGACGAATATGCAGTAGAGTCCGCTGCAGAGTTTGAGACAGATGAGAATGGGTACTTACAAAAAAGAAAACGGAAAGAGACTCGTAGGTCAAAAGAAGAAAAGAGTCTTTTCTTACGTGCCGTGGAATGCTTGAGTCGTCGTGAATACTCCAGGAAAGAACTTCGTCAGCGTTTCTTACAAGGACTCAATTCAGAAGAAAAAGAGAAGGCGCTACAGGAAATGGACGAGGTGCTTGATCGCCTTGAAAACCTCAAATATCTCTCTGATGAGCGTTTCGCTCAGGGGCGAGTACGTGTGCGCTCTTCCCAAATGGGCAATTCTCGTATCCGTGGAGAGCTTCGCAGATTAGGAGTTGCTGAGGAGAATATTTCTGCAGCAATTGAAGAGGTTGCTGAATCTGAAGAAATTCGTGGTTATCGCGTATGGTCAAAACGTTTTCATGAGCTACCAACGGATCGAAAAGAACGTGATCGCCAAATTCGCTACCTCCTTTATCGGGGTTTTTCCATGAGTGTGGTCGATCGAATTATCCGTGGAAAGGTGGAGCCGCCTGAAGAATCGGATTTTTGATAATAACCATATTGATAAATACAATTTTTCATTGCAAGAAGTAGCCGTTTTGCTACAATCATTCACTCAAAAAACAACCCTTTAGGGAGAAAACCGTGGAGTATCTCTACGACTTATTGGTCAACCTGCATTGGGGTGCCGTTGGCCAGATCATCATGATTGACATTTTGCTCGGTGGCGATAATGCCGTGGTCATTGGCATGGCCTGCCGTAATTTACCTCCTGAACAGCGTACGAAAGGTGTTATTTGGGGTACTGCGGGGGCAATACTCCTACGCGTCATCCTGATCGTTTTTGCCGTGATGCTACTGGATCTTCCGTTCCTTAAGGTTGCAGGAGGGGTCTTGCTTCTCTGGATCGGGGCAAAGTTACTCCTTCCAGATGATGGTAGCCATGACAATATTGAAGGCAGTAGTCGCCTTTCAGGTGCTATTAAGACCATTATTGTGGCTGACTTGGTGATGAGCTTTGATAACGTGATTGCTATTGCAGGCGCTGCTCAGCAGGCGCATGAAGCCCACCAGACTCTGCTTGTCATCTTCGGTCTTGTAGTTTCTGTGCCATTCATCATCTTTGGCTCGCAAGTCGTAATGCGCCTTATGGACCGCTTCCCACTCGTGATTTATTTCGGTGCTGGTCTGTTAGGGTGGATTGCAGGTGGAATGGTAGTCTCTGACGGCTATGTTACGAAGAATTGGCCAGAGCTGAGCTTTACGTTGCACTACCCGGCTTGTGTGATTGGAGCAGCCCTCGTGATCGTCATAGGGATGCTTTGGAGCAAAGCTAAGCAAAAAGAAATTGCGGCTAAATCGAATGCCAAAATAAGCCAATAGTAATTGATATTGTTATAAGTAAAAGAGCCCTCTATTACATGTGAATGGAGGGCTCTTTTGCCTTTAAAATCAGGGTTTTATCGACATTAAGATTGAACTTTGTCGATGAAACCACCACCTAAGCAGACGTCTCCCTGGTAGAGTACAGCGCTCTGACCTGGGGTCGCTGCCCACTGGGGGACGTCGAAGCCCAGCGTAAAGGCCTCAGCGTTGGCTGAAATTAATCGGCACTCACCATCTTGTTGACGGTAGCGTGTTTTCACCGTGATGGGTTCATTAAGAGAGGGAGCGGCACCACTGACCCAGCTTGGATGTACAGCAGTGAGTTCGTGAGAAAGGAGCCACGGGTGATCATGCCCCTGGCAAACCCAAAGAGTATTGGTTGCCATGTCTTTTTTTGCTACAAACCAGGGTTCACCACTAGAGTTTTTCTGACCGCCGATACCAATGCCTTTTCTCTGTCCTAACGTGTAAAAAGAGAGACCAATGTGCTCACCGATAACGTGCCCATCGGGTGTTTTGATGGGGCCAGGGTGAGTGGGCAAATAGCGATTCAAAAATTCTCGGAAGGGGCGTTCTCCAATAAAACAAATACCAGTGGAATCCTTCTTCTTGGCATTAGGCAAATGAATGTCCGCTGCGATTTCACGTACCTTTGTTTTCAACAAATCCCCTACAGGGAAAAGGACGCGAGAAACCTGTTCTTGCGTCAGACGGTGTAGGAAGTAGCTTTGATCTTTGGCGGGATCTACACCACGCAGAAGTTGAACGCTATTGTTGGTATGACGCACGCGGGCATAGTGACCTGTTGCAATCAAATCCGCTCCCATCGCCATAGCATGGTCTAAGAATGCACGGAATTTAATTTCGGCATTACAAAGAATGTCGGGATTCGGTGTGCGCCCTGCATTATATTCACGCAAAAAGTCTGCAAAGACGCGTTCTTTGTATTCTTTAGCAAAGTTTACGGCTTCGATATCAATACCAATAAGGTCTGCGACGCTACTTGCATCAATGAAATCTTGACGAGAAGAACAATATTCGCTGTCGTCATCATCTTCCCAATTTTTCATAAAAAGACCGATGACTTCGTATCCTTGTTGCTTCAACAACCAGGCACTTACTGAGGAATCGACCCCGCCGGAGAGACCTACGACCACTGTTTTTTTAGACATTATGCGCGATTTGAGGAAATGGAAAATATTAGGGATGAAGTGTGAGTGAGGTAAAATCTCAACGTTTACCACTTATCCATCAAGAAAAGTAAGCTTCATTATGTCGCACCTAGCTTCTGTTCGCACAAATTTAGATCCGCTCTTTAAAGAGTCACTCAAAATCATGAACCAACCACTGACTCGTGTGGCTAGCGCTGAATTAGTGGCGGCTGTTTCGGAAGCAGGTGGACTGGGAGTTATTCCCGCTACGCATTTTACGCCCGATGAGATTAGTGCATTTTGCTCTTTGGTGAAAAAACGTACAACCCGCCCCTTTGCGATTGCACTTGATGTGGATGAGTCTGCGTTTGACACCTCTCATGTACCAGAGTTAATTGCAGAACTTGCTCCTCTCTTAGAAGAGCTTGGTCTGCCTACGGAATTAACCGAGGAAACGGCCTCTGACCTTGGGCTTCTAGAGCCTCCTTCTTTGCAAGAGTGTTTCGGTGCGGCGATTGCACAGTCTCCTTGCGCCATGATTGCGCAGTATGGAGGGTTTCGTGAGCCTGAAGCTGAAGTGCTAGAAGGGGCCGGTATTGTCAATATGGCCTTTTGTACGACTCTGAAAGAGGCTAAGGTACTTCGATCTGCAGGTTGTCAAGTGCTCATTGCTCAAGGAGCCGAGAGTTCGGGCGCAAGGATGACATTCGAGGAAGACTCAGCCATGAGCGTGGGACTCATGAGCCTTGTTCCATCTGCTTCTCAAGTGACGGGGCTGCCTGTTGTGGCTTGTGGTGGAATTTGGTGTTCAGAGCAGCTGGTGGCGTTACAAGCCTTAGGAGCAATAGGGGCTATGCTGGGGACCGCCCTTGTGAATCTAAAAGAGTCTGGCGCCAGTGAAGCATACCGATACTGGGCTACTCAAGGGCAGGTAGGGGATACAACGGTGGCAAGTACCTACGATAGTGTGCCCGCTCGGATGCTAAAAAATAGTTTTACTGGTTGGTACTGGGAAGGTAGCCCTATTCCTCGAAAGGTTTACCAACGGCTTTTCGCTACGATAGAGAAGGCAGCCGCTGAAGCAGGAAGAAACGATCTTCTGGTTTATGAGCTTGGTAGCAGTATTGGTCGAGCTCAATATAGATGCATTAGCGATGTAGTAAAACACCTTCTTAGCTAGCTATTTCAACGATAGAAGTTTCTCTAAAAGCTAAAATAAAACTCTGAGAGAGAAAGAACTATATTCGCTTAAAAACTAAGGAATAGTCCTTAGAAAACGGGCTTTCGATCTAGAGAATTCCGTATTGTGGAAAAACAAAGAAAAATCATAGGGATCTTTTAGCATTAATATTCGATATCTATTTTTTCAACTTTGATTATTATCAACGCAAAAGCCTATCTTTACATTGTGAAAGAGAGGCGATAAAAAGTTAAGACGTTTATCGGAGGCTCCATGACGGAATCCAACATTGAAATTGGTGGTCTGTCCATGAAGGCGCGAGTAATCTCGCTCTTGATCGGACCGCTATTGGCATTGGTTACGTTCTACTTACTTCCCGATAGTTATCAGAATGCTGCTGGTAAAACTGTAGCTTTTGCCTACGAAGGTAAAGCTTGTTTGGCTGTGACGGTTTGGATGGCTGTTTGGTGGTTTACTGAAGCGTTACCTATTGCCGCGACAGCCATGCTACCTCTCGTGATCTATCCACTTTTCCAGATCACTACGCCTGCCGCTGCGATGCAAAACTATGCATCGAGCACGATTTTCCTCTTCTTGGGTGGCTTCTTGCTCGCTGCGGCTATCCATCGCTGGCATTTAGATCGTCGAATTGCGCTTTCTATGCTTGCGCTTTTTGGTACAAAACCCAGCCAGATGGTTTTGGGTTTGATGACCGCTACGGGCTTCCTTTCTGCCTGGGTATCAAATACGGCGACTGCCGCTATGATGGTACCAATTGCTGTGGCAGTGATGGGGGTGATTCGCTCTACGCAGAATTCTCCCGAAATTTCTAAGGATGAACGCAACTTCGGTGTTGCTATTCTTCTGGGTATTGCTTATGCGGCCTCTATTGGAGGTATGGCTACCCTGATTGGCTCTCCACCTAACGGTATTTATGTTCGCTTTATGGAACAGACTTATCACCAGACGGTGAGTTTTGTGGACTGGTTAATTCTTGGTTTACCTGTGGCGATGATTCTTTTGCCAGTCTGCTACCTCTTACTTGTTAAGCTACTCTTCCCCTCGAAGCTCGATGCTATCCCAGGTGGCCGTGAGTGGGTGCGTAAAGAGCTCCGTAAGTTAGGAGATATGTCTCGTGGCGAACGGATCGTGTTAGCGGTCTTCGCTCTTGCTGCTGCCTTTTGGGTGTTTGGCCCTGTGATTCGCGATATCGATCTCGGTAGTATGAAACCTTTCAAACCGATGTCCGACTCCGTGATTGCTATGGGCGCAGGGCTCCTGCTCTTCATGATACCGGTGGATATTAATCGTGGTATTCACGCTCTCGATTGGAACTCTACGAAAGATGTAGTGGCTTGGGATGTGCTTCTCCTTTTCGGAGGCGGTTTAACGATGGCTGCTGCTATTCAGAAAACTGGTGCCGCTGACTTGATTGGGGCTCAGGCAGCAATCCTTGCTGGTACAGGTGAATTGACGATGATGGCTGGCGTGGCTACTTTGGTGACGTTTGCAACGGAAGTTACCTCTAATACCGCTTTGGCGGCTACGATGATGCCGTTGATTGCGGCTGCGGCTGAAAGCTTGAAGATTGCTCCTGAAGGCCTCTTAGTGACTACGGCTATCGCAGCGTCGTGTGCCTTCATGATGCCAGTAGCGACTCCCCCAAATGCCATTGTTTTTGGCACGGGACGCTTGAAGATTGGGGACATGGTGAAAGCAGGTTTCTTCCTCAACGTTCTAGGTGTGATTGTTGTGGTAGGAGTGTGCTACTTCATCGGGCCACTTGTTTACGGTCATTGATGCGGTAACGAAGTCACTCTCGATAAAAGCAAAAAAGCGCTTTGCGAAAGCAAGGCGCTTTTTTTAGAGAGGTACGGTTTGCAAATTAAATGCCTAAAAGCTTCATGAGCGGAATAGCTAGAAGAGGGGCTAAGAAAGCGGTAACCACTCCACTAATGCCCATAGCTAAACCAGCAAATGCACCAGCTTTGTCCGACACAGTAAAGGCGGCGCCAGTGCCCATGCCGTGGGCTGTTAAGCCTAACGAGACACCGATTACATGGTCTTCGCGCATACGTACAAGACGCATAATGGGGCGTCCCACAATGGAACCGAAGATACCAGTAATCACCACTAACACTGCAGTCAAATCAGGAAGACCACCTAAGGTTTCCGATACGCCCATAGCGATAGGTGTTGTGACTGATTTTGGGATTAAGGAAATCAAGGTCTGAGAGCTTAAACCAAAGGCCCAGCCCAGTAAGACGACAGAGAGTACCGCAGTGGTACACCCCACAACAATACCGATTGCGAGTGGTAGCCAGAGTCTTGCTAGACGTTGACGTTGTTCATAAATTGGTACAGCGAGGGCAACAGTAGCAGGCCCCAGCAAGAAATGGATAAATTGAGCCCCTGAGAAATACTGTTCGTAAGGTACACCCAAAATGAGCAATAACGACATGATACTCAAAACGGCTACGATAATCGGGCTCAGCAAAGGATTGAACTTAGCAGTACGAAAAACCCATTGCCCAAACAAATAGGCGATCAATGTTAAGGCAATCCACAACGCGGCGTTGTCTTTGAGATGATCGTATACGGAAAGAATGATAGACATTGCAGTTCTCTAGTCGTCGTGGATCTTAAGGAGCTTTTGAGCGAGCACAATCGTGTATGCCGTCACGATCAAGGAAATAATGGTCGAGAGGACGATTACGGCGAAAATACCCACACCTTCATTCATGAAGCGTTCGCCTTGACGCATGATCCCTACACCTGCAGGGACGAATAGTAAAGAAAGATTAGAGAGAAGAACACCACCAGTAGGACGAATGACACCGATGAGGTTGTCCTTCACAAAGAAGGCCATCAGCATCAAAATCATCCCTAGCACAGACCCAGGCACAGGGAGACCTGTCGCGCGGCTGATGATTTCTCCGATAACTTGGAAAAACAAAATTAGAGTAATGGCATTAAGCATCACTAAACACTCGATGTGACCAAAATTCTGTCACAATAAACATCGACGACGATGTACAGTGGCACTTGCGTTGTGTAAGATCGTCATTGTTGCACTATTCACCCCACATTGGGGAAAATAGTTTTGATATAGGTTAGAAAATCCCAAATGAATACTGAATTTTATATCCGCGGCGAGTTGATTACATTAGATGCATTGCTTAAGGCAACTGGCTTAGCTGATTCTGGCGGACAGGCCAAAGAATTGATCAACGAAGGGAAGGTCAAGGTAAATAACGAAGTGGAAACACGCCGGGGGCGCAAGCTTCGTGGCGGTGAAGTGGTGGAATTCCAAGACCAGAAAATCACCGTCAAAGCTCAACAATAAGATTCTTAAAAAGCACAAAGGCCTCTCAGAGAAATCTTCTGAGGGGCCTTATGCTAAAGAATCTTTAGAGATTCTTCAATTCACGACGCAAGATTTTACCCACATTTGTCTTCGGTAATTCATCAACGAAGATGATGTCTCTTGGCATCTTATAGGCAGTGAGCTGAGCTCGACAGTATGCTTTCACTTGATCAACAGTAAGCGTTGGATCTTTACGAACGATTACAGCGCGAACCATTTCCCCACTCTTTTCGCTTGGCATCCCAACAACGCCTACTTCTAAGACACCTGGCATAGTAGCAATGACGTTCTCCACTTCATTGGGATAGACGTTAAAGCCAGAGACCAAAATCATGTCTTTCTTGCGGTCTGTAATAGAGACTTCGCCGCGGTGGTTCATGTAGCCCACGTCACCTGTTCGCAACCATCCATCACGCATCACTGCGGCTGTTTCTTCTGGTTTGTTCCAATAGCCTTGCATGACCTGTGGACCACGTACACAAATTTCGCCAGTGTACTCCGCAGGGTCTCCTCCTTCGGGACAGACCCCTAAATCATTGAAGTTGTCACCACGGATCGATACTTCAGTCGATGGGAGGGGAACGCCCACAGAGCCATCCCAAGGTGCATTAGGAATATTGCCGCAAACACCAGGAGAACATTCAGTAAGCCCATAGGCTTCCAAAATGTTCGAGCCAGTTTGTTTAACCCAACGTTCAGCGACTGGACGCAGGACTTGCGTGCCACCGCCCGCCGTCATCTTTAGACGGGTGAATTTGTGAGAGCAAAAGAGCTCGTTATTGAGCATGGCGGCAAAAAGAGTATTAACCCCAATAATGATGGAGAAATCCCACTTTTTGCATTCTTTCGCGAGTCCATTGATATCACGAGGATTCGTGATTAAATCCATGGAAGCACCCCAGGCCGAGAAGGTCATCGTCGCAGTAAGAGAGAAGATATGGTAGAGCGGCAAAGCAATCAAAGCGGTTTCTTTACCAGCCTCGAAAGTGCTCGAGAGCCATGTACCAACCTGTTCCATATTGGCCAAAATATTGCGGTGCGTGAGAATGGCCCCTTTCGAGACACCAGTGGTGCCACCTGTGTACTGTAAGAAAGCTGTGTCGGTGTTTTTAATGCTGTGCGGTGTAAAACCAAGGGATCGACCACGAGAGAGCGCATCATTAAAACTCACTGATTGAGGAAGATTGTAGGCAGGAACCATCTTCTTCACTTTGCGAATCACGAAGTTCACAAGTGTGCGCTTGAAGAAGGGGAAAAGGTCGCCCACAGCAGTCAGCACTACGTGCTGGCAGGACGTACCAGGCAAGGCTTTCTGGAGTGTTTTGGCAAAGTTTTCGATGATGATGATGGCTTTGGCGTCAGAATCTACCAACGATTCGTGCACTTCTCGAGAGGTGTAGAGAGGGTTGATATTCACGACAACGAACCCAGCACGTTGACAGGCGAAGACAGCCACTATGTACTGCAAAAGGTTCGGCATCATTAAAGCGATGCGATCGCCTGGTTTCATTCCCTCCAAGCTTTGGAGATAGGCTGCTAAATCTTTGGAAAGAGCGGCTGTTTTGCTGTAGGTGAGGCCAACCCCCATATTGCTGTAACCAATACGGTTGGGGAACTGCGCAGCAACGCTATCGAGCATGCCCGGCAGACTTGCAAATTTGTCGGGGTTGATAGTATGAGGAATCCCCTCGGGATAGGATTGATACCAAGGATAATCGGTCATTTGACTTGTGAAAAAATAGAGTAAAAAAATGCTCAGAAGATTCCTAAAAAGATCGTCTAAGCCGTCAAAAGATAGTGAATCAAGTGTAAACGCTCAATTTCGCTATACCGCTCGCTGAAACGTAAATATGTAAATAAATATTATAAAAACAGGGTCTTTTTCATCAAGCGTGGCTATTTCTAAAAAGAAAAACGTAGCGCAAGGTCTCTTCGGTATAGAGCAGGCTACGTTTTTCTAGTCGGTTGGGTTAAACGGTGGATTAGGCTTCCAAAGTCAAGCAGTGGCGGGCATATTCAGCCACTTCATCCCAATTGGTATAGTCGATCACAGCTGTCGGTTCCGTTGGTCCCTTCGTCATCTTCATGATCATCTGAATGAGCTTGGTATCCAGCCAGCCCCAGTTCGGGTAGTCTACTTTACCTGCAAAGCACTTCACATCCTTCGGATGCCAGGGATTATTTTCAAGGAACTTACGGCAGTAAACGTTACCTTCTGGGGTAGCCTTTGCAGGTGTACGAGCAACAACGGAAACGCAGAAGAAACTGTTGGCCTTGGCGTCAAGAACAGACTTCCATTTGTTCACAAAGCCCAAGAAATCACGACGGAATTTACCGTAAAGAACCGGGGCACCAGCAATAACAGTGTCATACTTGTTCCAGTCGACACCTTCGCGGTCGGCTTCAAGCACATTCATCATGTCGGCTTGATGACCTTCATTGATAATGGTTTCCCAGATGCAACGAGCAATACGGGCAGTATGGCCATAACGGCTATCGTAAACCACGAGCACGGTTTTCATATACGGTTCTCCTTAGAGCGTTTCCAGTGTTGACAGAGTTTTGGAAATACTTCGACGTTGAGGGGAGGGGTACTACTTCTAAATGAGCACCTCCTCTAATTATCCTGAAGGTTATTTTAGCCGAGTTCTCTTAGCTGACGATGAAAAAATATTGAGCACACAAAAGATTTTCTCAGGCTTGACGGCTGAAGCATACCCTAAAAGAGTGGTACAATCTCGTTCCTATTGATGGCTTGATTCTGTGTACTTAAATAGAAATAAACCGTGCTACAGTCCAGAGAGCCCTATCGATGAACTCGTGGAGATTGCCCCACATAAAGAAGAGGCAATCTCAAATTTTATTTTCAAGTGAATTCTTTTTAGCCCCCCCCCCCGCTGATGCTTAGCTAGCTCGTGTGAGATCCTAGGAAAGAAAGAGAATTTGCTGTTTTCTATGGAATATTATGGCAAAAGAAGATTTGATTGAGATGTCTGGTCAGGTTTTGGAAGTCCTGCCTGATGCTCGCTATCGCGTGAAACTCGACAACGGTCATGAATTGGTGGCTTATACCAACGGTAAGATGCGTAAGCACCACATTCGTATTTTGGCTGGTGACAAGGTTTCGCTTGAACTTTCGCCATACGATTTGACTAAAGGACGCATTACGTTCCGCCATATCGAAGGACGCCCTTCTGGTGGTGCCTCCCAGTCGGCTGGTTCGTCCTCTCGTCGCCGTTAATTGGCCCTTGAGCTCAGTCACACACTGATGAAAAGAAGCGCTTTCTTTTGTGAGAGCGCTTTTTTTTGCGACCTTAGGAAGGCAAAAACGGGAGCCAATATGAAGTGCTACCGAATTTGTTTACTAAAAGAGGTGTGGATACCACACGAAGAAAAATTGCGTTAGGTGGTAGAACACAGGGGCCGCGAACGTGAGAGGCGCAAGGCGGGCGAGCGTGCCGCGTGTGATATAGATGTCGGATTCTCCAGCAAGACGTTCTGCCCCCATGCTACGGCGCACTGCACTAATCACGATATCTCCCATTACCCCTGCGACGACGATGGCAATAGCCATCAAAATTGCTTGCCAGAAGCGGAAGGGGGTAATCCAGAACATCATCATGCCTGCGGCAACCCCACACGTGCATCCCACAATGGTACCTAGCAAAGTACGGTTTGGGTTAAAGCGCAAGGCCCCCTTGCCTAAGAAAGAGCTAGCAATGGTTGAGCAGAGATCACTCACGAAGAGGACCAGCAAGAAAAAGAGCAGTAGGAGGGGGCCTGTCGAGTTGTAGCGTGTTAAGTCAAACGTTGCGATGGCAGGTGCGTGACTCACACAGAAGACGCAGAGCATGACACCCCACTGCACTTTGGCAACACGTTCAAGGTAGCCTTCAGGATCGTGTTTGAGTGCCATAATAACAGGCAGCGCTAAGAACAGGTACACCGGAATTAGCAGCGTAAAGAGTTCGGTAAGCTCATAGTAAATCAAGATGTACTGCAACGGAATGGCGATATAAAAAGAGAGCACCAATGCGTTGTGATCCGTCGGCTTCGTTGGTGTAATCGCAATAAACTCGCGCAACAAGAAAAAGCTGATCAGGGCAAAGAAAACCAACAACGAGCCACCACCGAAAGCAAAAGCAATCGTAAAGACAGCGGTCAACCACCAGGCCATACGCAAGCGAGAGGAAATGGCCAAGAGGCGTGAGCGACCTACCGCAGTGGTCGTGTGTCCTAAAGCGTAGGAGCTATAGAGAGTCCCTGCGAAGGCAAGGACAAAAAGTCCAACGAGAAGGAAGATATACGCTTCGTAAGTAGAAAAACCCAATCTCATGGTTGTGCCAGCTCAATAATGGATTGACGGGCTCGATTCAAGAAGTCCTCCTTGAGGTCTTCTACAGAGTGTTCCAGGGGTTTCCCAAAACGAATCGAACAGATCGTGGGCACCGGGAGAAGTACGCCTTTAGGCATAGCACGGTGCAAGTTTTCAATATAAACAGGAATGAGTTCCACCTCTGGAAACTCTTTCATCAGACGCCAAAGCCCCGATTTAAATTCGCTGGGGAGCGGTTGCGGGCGACGAGTTCCTTCTGGGAAAATGATCAAAGAGGCACCTTCTGCGAGGGCTTCACGAAGCGGGTCGAGAGGATTGCTGTGTTCGGTATGTCGACGATCGACTAGCACCACATTGAGTTCTTTTAACGCAATCTGACGGCGAATCCATCCTTTTTCCCAGTAGTCTTTTGCGGCTACAGGGCGAACAAAAGGACGCAACTGTGCAGGGAGAGATGCCCAAATAACAATCGTATCAAGATGGCTAGTATGGTTCGCAAAGTAGATACGCTGGCGCGCAGAAGGCGCACAGCCCTGCCAGTGTGGATAAGCCCCCACTAACAAACGGGTCAGCCATACGATAGGGGTCATTAATTTGAAAGAAGTAAACACCTTTAATTCCTGTCACATACTCAAGCTTTCATTATAGACAGGAAATTATTCCTGACTAGGCTTACTGCCACCGAGCTTCGTCACTGTCGGGTCGTCAAAGGTCCCCGTAATGAGGTATTCGGACTTGAAGAGCTGTGAGATTTGATCTTGGAAAACCCACTGGGAGACAAATGTTCCAATCCCAACAGCAGGATTAACCAAGGCAAGCGCTAACGAGGGTCCACCCACATTAATGGATGGGAGTATCACCGATTTTAAATCAAGCGTTTCCGCAACGAGGTTAATTCGACCAACTGTTAGTACGCTTGCAGCTGATCCCAAAATTGACATCTTGGGTGTCGTGAATAAGCCTTGCGAAACCGTGCCTTCAAGGTGGAGGGAGTCAAAAGCAAAACCTGTTCCAAACACGTCTCGGAAATCAAACGTGAGGCGTTTCAATAGATGTTGCAATGAGAGCAAACTCAGAATACGTCCAGCACCTGGTTCAATTTGCAAAAATTCCCCTTGACTAAAGTCTCCACTAATAGAACCATCAAGGGTTCTTGCGTTGAAGTCGAGAGGGGATCCTTGCCAAGAAAGTGTAGCTTCAATGCTCCCTGCAGCCCCACACACTGCGTTGGCATAGTTCAAACTTGATAGCAATTTCCCCATATCGGTCACGCTTAGTTTGATCGTGGCATTGCTTTTATTGCGCGCTCCCGGATACCACACGCCGTGAACATTCAATAAACCACCAGTATTGAGCACTTTCATCGAACGCAAATACCAACGCGGAATTTCTTGCCCTTCGTTTGTTGCGTCGATGTTGATGCTTCCCAGACGATACTGATTCAAACTCAAGTCTTTCACGTTGAGCATGAGGTCGGGCAGAGAGTCTACAGAACTTTTGACTTCAGAAAGCGCGATGGTTTTCGCGACGCCGTCATCGTCATCTTTGGTGGTGAGATGAAGCCGGTCGATGGTCCCCGAGAGTTGCGCTGCATGATTTGCTGTCTTTGGCTGATATTGCAAACTGCCTGCTAATTCAGTGCTCTGAAGGCCGATGTGCCATATGGTATTGTCAAGCTGACCTTCGAAGGTGGCGTTTTGGAAGACCTGATCTTTAAAACGTAGAGATTGAGAAGCGTGTAAGGCAGCATAGACGAGTGGAAATGGTTGTTCAGACTTTTGATCTGTTGTGAGAACTTTCTGCCATGCATCTAAATCCAGCGTGGGCGTGTTCACGAGGAATTGCACGCCAGACTTAGTTGGTGGCAAGGCCTTGTGCGCACCAATAATGATGTGCCCAGATTTGAGAAGAAACTCTGGAGTTGCAAAAGCTAAATGAATATCCGCCCGATCTGGAGCAGTAATTTTGAGCGTTGCAGTATGCTCGCTCGTCTTGTCGTAGATGAAATCTACTGGCCACTGATGGCGCGCTTCCTTGGAGAGCGGTGCGGGAAGCGTACTTTCTAGCCCTTCAAGATTTGATTTACCACTGATACGTAGTAAGGGTTGCTCTAGCCCAAAAACGACATCAACTGCGATCGGGAATTTTCCTTTGAGAGTTTGTGTTAGTTCATGTTTAAAGGGATTCTTCTCTAGCAAGTTTAGGGCTTCGTGAGCACTCAAATGCCCAGAAATACCGATGTGTGTTTGCTTTTTGGCGGTTGAGAGCCTGACGTTAATAGTTCCTTCGCCCGTCTTCCCGCTAAATGGAACAGGCGTACTGATATTGTCTTCAGTGACGACGAGCTGGCCAGTAAGCTCGTTAATTTCGGGAAGATTGAACCCGTACGAGAATTTAGTCTTCTTAAAGTCTGTGACGACTTTCACTGAAGTGTGCTCTGGGATACCAAGAGGAATAGAGAGAGCAAGCTGAGTTTGCACGGAGCCAGAACCAGTTGTTTGATCAAAAGTGCTTCCGAGGATGCTAGCTAAAAAATCGCTTTCCTTGAGATAGCGCAGGGCGTTCTTGAGGTCTCCCACAATGGCGGCATCAACATTAAGAATTGGTTTAGCAAAGTCATCAATCTTGACGACGGCATTGCTACTTTTTAGACCAAGGCTCGTGCCTTGCGTACCCTCGATACGCATACTATTTCCCTCAAAAATGAGGCGAGCAGTGATGTCGGTAAGGAGAGGCCAAGCAGGTTTCTTACTAGTGGAATTTGGCGTTGGGAAAAAGTTGAGTTTCCCATTTTTTACGATCCCGTCAATCAAGAAGTGCTCATCTGGATTCGTGCTCTTATGCCAAGGGATGGTACGCAATGGACCCTTCACCTCAAAGACTCCAGAGGTGATAGTTCCCGCTAAGATCGCATTGTCGAGCCAATTTAACGTAGAGTTACCTACAGCGAGGGGAAGATAGTTTTCTACAGCTCGTCCATCGGCTCGCAAAATCTTCCCAGAAATATTGAGTGTTCCTATGTCTCCCGTGTCTAACCAATAGCCTTGCCCTGCAATTTGCGCTTCGCTGTTGCGAGCAGAGAGTTGCGTAAACTCCACTTTAAGTTGGGGAGTGAATGTGACACGAGCGTGGGTTTGTAGCGCGGTTACAGGGATTGTTGGACGTTTAAAGACGCCAGGGAAGGTGAGCGAACTGTTTTTCGAGTCGAGGTTGAGGGTGTATTGGCCAGCTTCAACAGATTTAATAGAGCCTGAAAGGCCTGTAAAACTAGGAATGTTCGAGTTCAACACCTTAAAAGAGAGATCATCGAAACGAGCATTTAGAAGCCAATTTTGGAGTGCTTGTCCGCCTCCCTGATTGCTCAGAGATAGATGTTGAATATGACCGTCCACACTATAGTGACTCAAAGAATCCCGAGTTTCAGACTTGATCGGTAACGCAGGCAAAAGTCGCTTCCAGTTCGAGATACTGGCATCAGCGACCTCCACAGAATAGGTGTTTGCTGGATCAGTTTTCTTTTCTCCAATAGCAAAGTAGCCTAAGTGGTTGTTCTGCGAGCCTTTTTCGCCCACTGTCTGCAAGAACAGATTTTTGAGTGTAAAAAGGCGAGAAGAGTCTGATTTTTCTTTCTTTTCTTCATAAGTGACCCGCGTAGATAAGTGAGCAATATCAAGTGGCTCAAGAGCATTCGGGAGTTCAACATTCACTCCTTGCACATTGATATCCGAAACCAGGTCGATTAAACGGCCTTCTTGGAATTTGCTCCAAAATTCGATTGCTCCCGTGCCAGAAGATAGCGCAAGCGGGAGTTTTAAGCTTTTAACTAATCGAGCAACATCAATAAAGTCGGTTTTTGCGTAAAGATTGCCTTTCCATGTGAGAGGGTCTGAGCCTTTGTGGAAGAAATTCTTTTCCACATTGCCTGCAATATGCATGTTTTCTTCACCAGACTCTTTGAGAAGGCGGGCACGAAAACCAACACGCCAATCAAGCAGATGTTGTTCAAATAAAATTTGAATATTGGTGAGATGAATGTCTCCATTTTTTGGGTCGACTTCATCTCGATAGATCACGTCACCATCGATAAGGCTTAATTTGGTTTGAGAAAGAAGCCATAGGTAAAACTGTGCTGCCCCGCTGCTCGGTACGTTATTTCTTTGAGTACGAGAAAAATCTACAGTCCAACCCGCGAAGTTATAGGCGTATTCTCCTGTTCGATGAATGGAGAGTGAGGGCGAAATGATTTGCAGGGTTTGGAAGCGTGGGCTCATGGACCAAAGGCTAGACCAAGAAAAACGCGCTTCGATTTTGGGTAATTCCAGTGAAGCGCCCCCGCCAGGTTGCGAAAAACGTACTTTTTCAAGAGTAAGAGTTGGCCAGAATTTAGAGAAACCACCAGTGATTTTTTCAGCTTCAATCTGTACACCAAGGTAGTCTGAACTCAACTGGGTGATTTCATTTCGGTAGTTATCGATCTGAGTGGTGAAAAACCAACGACCGGCAAGAAGGATGGTACAGATAAGGAAATAGAGGCAGAGCCCTACCACGCCAAGGATGCGCCAAGCACGATGCCGACACTGCGGTTGAGCAGAGTCTGGTGAAGTTGAAGATGGGGTGCTACTTGTCATGGGTAAATCAGGGAAAGGCGACAAAAAGTCGAAAAGGCCGTTAACTGCCTCTATCAGTGAAGAACTCTGTGTGTGCCTGAAAGAGGCGTTGCGCGAGAGCGGGATCACTAATAACTGTTCCTCATTGTAGCAAATCTCCTTTTTGGCTTTAAGAGTATCAAGGCTCACCTTGCGAGAAAGTGTGATAGGCGAGATGCTCGGGTTAAAATGATCAAATATATCTATTTTCTCGTTGTTTAAGTAAGGAGATGGAGTGCTCGAAAGGGGCTCTGTACGACGAATGACAACCATCCCACCAACCTTGCAAGCGGTTATTGAGAGCTCTACGTTTGTTCATCGCTCTCTTGATGCTCTTTCCAAAAAAGAAGGAGAGTCGCTCGAAGCACTCTATGAAACTCGTCTTTCTCAAGATTGGTCACGAGCAGCTTTAGAGGAGCGTATCCGTGCTTGGGAGACCCCAGAGTCGCTTTCTTTAGGCTTACGTTTGTTACGTCGAGATTTGATTTTGGCCATTGTTGGCGAAAACAGCACTGGGCGAATTAGCTATGAAACTGTCGTGGAGAGAATGAGTGACTTTGCAGAGTTGGCGGTTTCTCAGACTGTTCGCGTTCACGCTAAGAAGTTAGCCGAACGCTATGGTGTTCCTTGTGGAGTCTCGGGTGATCCACAGGACCTCTTAGTCGTCGGTATGGGTAAGTTAGGAGGACGAGAGCTGAACGTTTCTTCCGATATTGACCTCATTTTTATTTTTGACGAAAATGGCGAAACTAAAGCAACAGCAGAGTACCCTAATGTTTCTAAAACATTCACCGTACAAGAATTTTATGAACGCCTCGCGCGACGTATTATTCCCGCGTTAAATGATATTGAGGGGGCTGGGTTTGTCTTTCGCGTCGATATGCGTCTGAGGCCCAATGGTGACTCTGGACCTATCGTGTGCTCTTCAAGCATGTTGGAAGAGTATCTTTACTCTCAGGGACGAGAGTGGGAGCGCTTTGCGTGGCTCAAGGGGCGCGTAGTGAATACGCCAGTTTTTGCGAGTGAAGAGGTTTTTGCTCGCCAATGCAAACAACTCCGAACCCTTGTTCGTCCTTTTGTATTCCGAAAATACTTGGATTTTGGAGCTCTTGAAGCACTACGAGAACTTCATGAAAAGATTCGTGCAGAAACGGCGAGACGCGAATTACTTCGAGGCTCAATTGGGGTCAATGTCAAGCTTGGACGTGGGGGAATTCGTGAGATCGAATTTATTACTCAAACCATGCAGATTATTCGCGGAGGGAGAGATCCGCAACTTCAAGGACGTTCAACCTTGGCAATGTTGAGTGCCTTAGGCGAAGAAAACTTCTTGGATCCAGCTATTGCACATCAGTGTCAGCTCGACTACATCTTCTTGAGAAACGTTGAGCATGCTATTCAATATATCGATGATGAGCAAACGCAGATGTTGCCTTCTACAGGAGAAAAGCCCGTTGCGATTGCTACGCTTTTGGGGGTACAGCCTGGTGCTCTCTGGAAAGAAGTGCATGCTGTGCGTGAGCGAGTGGCTCGTGTGTTTGACAGTATTTTTCAGGTAGAAGAATCGACGGTGAGCACTGAAGGCTGGCTCATTGGTTGGGAGATGGGGAGTACGAGTTCCTCTGCACTTCTTTTGGAACGTTTGCAAGCCTTGGGCTATGGAGAAGAGTCAGAAGAGCTTTTGAGCCGCATTTTGCGCTTAGCTAGCGGGCGCTGGGGAAAGGGAGTTTCAGACACTTCTCGAGTGCGCATGCAAAAACTCCTTCCCATCATTGTGGAAAGCTGTCCACAGTGGCAAAGCAAAAATGGTGTGCGTGTGGTTTCGTTAGGAGAAATGCTCTCGCGTTATCTGAAACTCATCGAAGTTATTGCGGGGCGTTCGACCTATGTAGCTCTCCTCAGCGAATATCCAAGCGCTGCAGAGCGTGTGGGCAAGGTCTTATCTGCGAGCCGTTGGAGTGCTGACTTTTTAATGCGTCATCCAATTATTCTTGATGAATTGGTGGATGGGCGAGAGAAAGAGTTCGACGATTATTCTCCTGTCGACTGGACGGCTTGGTTAGAAAAACTCCATCGGGCACTAGAGCTCGCGGATGGTGATCAAGAGCGCCAAATGAATATTTTGCGTGATGCTCATCACTCTGCTATTTTTCAACTCTTGATTGCCGATCTGGATGGCCGCTTTAGCGTGGAACGCCTGGCAGACCAATTGTCTGCGCTAGCGGATGCAGTCCTCCAAGAAGTTTGCGAGTTAGCTTGGAGCAGTTTGGCGACGCGACATGTGGATCGTCCGAAGTTTGCGGTGATTGGTTACGGTAAATTGGGTGGCAAAGAGCTCGGTTATGACAGCGATTTAGACTTGGTTTTTATCTTTGATGATGAGGACCAAGATGCTGAACGTGTGTATACGCGTCTTGTTCGTCGCATGATGAGTTGGCTTACGCTACAAACGTCTTCTGGAAAACTCTTTAATGTTGATTTGAGATTGCGCCCCAATGGAGAAAGTGGTTTAGTCGTGACGCCTTTTGAAATGTTCTGTCGGTACCAAGATAATGCTGATGGTACAGGGGCATGGTTCTGGGAGCATCAGGCACTGACCCGAGCTCGTTTTGTGGCGGGCGATCCGGAGCTGGGGAGACGCTTTGAAGAACAGCGAGTACAAGTGCTATTGAAGGAACGCGGCCCAGAGCAAACACGCCGCGATGTTTTAGAGATGCGAGAAAAAATGCACGAAGGGCATATCAACAGTTCTAGCGCCTTTGATATTAAACACGACCACGGTGGGATGGTGGATGTGGAATTTGTGGTGCAATGGTTTGTCCTTACCTATAGCGCTCGCTATCCAGAGCTTACGAATAATTTTGGCAATATTCTGTTGCTCGAAAAGATCGGCCAGTTGGGGCTATTAGACGCTGAACTTTGCCAAGAAGCGATCAAGGCTTATCGACACTATCGTCTCTTACAGCACGAAATTCGATTAAACGCGGGCGAAAATGCGCCAGTACGTGTGAATCCAACGCTTGTAGAAAAAGAAAGCGAGGTCGTTTCTCGTCTTTGGGATACGGTTTTTTCCTCTGTGAGAGAGGCGAGGTAGTAAAAACTGAGACAAGATTTTGAGAGGTAAGCTATTTCCAAATTTCTCTCAACAGTCGTAAAATGATTCTCTTTCTCTTCGGTGTATCTCTTTTTTCCTAAAAAGAGCCGAACATAACGAGTCATCGTTTTTTTAGCATTAGCGTAGAGCACTATTAAGAGGACAAAATGCCAATCTCGACATCAGACTACCATGCTCCCACTTGGTGTGTTGGTGGTCATTTGCAAACTGTAATTCCTGCCAAAGTAAGCAGCAAGCCTCAGGTGGAGTATCGCCGGGAGCATGTGTCAACACCAGACGGTGACTTTATGGTTTGGGATTGGTTGCAACCAGAGCCTCTTCGTGCAGACACGCCCGTGCTAGTTCTCTTTCATGGCCTTGAAGGTTCGAGCCACAGCCACTATGCACTTTCTTTGATGGACGAGTGCAAAAAGTGGGGCTGGCGTGGTGTTGTTGCCCATTTTAGAAGCTGTGGCGGCGAGTTAAATCGCCTGCCTCGCGCTTATTTTGCGGGAGACAATGATGACTGTGAATGGGTACTCAAGACGGTGAAGTCTCGTTTCCCGCGGGCACCAATGTATGCCGTAGGGGTGAGTTTAGGGGCTAATCAGTTGACGAAGTATTTGGGAGACCGTGGTACAGAAGCGACTAGCCTTTTGACTGCGGCCGCTGCCGTAGGCGCGCCACTTGACCTGGTTGCAGGGAGTGAACGTATCAGCAAAGGGGTCAATATCCTTTACGCCAATATGTTCTTATCGACGTTAAAGCCAAAGCTCGAAGCGAAAGCTCGTCTTTTCCCTGAATTGATCGATATTGAAGCTGTTCGTCGTTGTGAGACGATGTACGACTTCGATACGATTTACACCGCGCCCATCCATGGTTTTCGCTCCGCAATGGACTACTGGCAGAAGTGCTCCTGCAAGCAAGCCCTTCCAAATGTGCAAGTTCCGCTTCTTTTTTTGAATGCGAAGAATGATCCTTTTTTGCCAGCTTGGAGTTTGCCGAAAGCAAACGAAATGAGCAATTATGTGCTCGGTGAGTTCCCCGAGGAAGGTGGCCATATTGGCTTTCCACAAGGCAAGATGCCAGGGAATTTGTTATATTTACCCACTCGTATCAAACGATTCTTTGACACCGGCGGCTAGACTGCTGCAGTGGTGTCGACTCTTTCCATTTTTCGTGGCGCAGACCTGTCGTTCTGTGGTCACAAAAGGACACCATGAAATTTCTCTCTTCAAAGCAATTGGGCTTTTTGTGCCTAGGACTTTTTACGCTCACAATCTTGCTCGGTAACTGGGTCGTTTCTAATGTAGGTCTTGTTTGCCAACCTAATGGTCCTTGTTTAATTCTAGTTTGGCCTGGGATTATGGCTCCCTCTGGTGTACTACTTGCTGGTTTTGCTTTGGTGCTACGCGATGCACTTCAAAATCTTCTAGGCAAGCGCTGGACGATTGTGGCCATTGTTGCTGGGGCAATCCTGTCGGCTTTCTTGGCTCCCTCAGAAATTGTGCTTGGCTCTACTCTAGCTTTCTTTTTCTCGGAGTTAGCCGACTTTTTGGTCTACACACCCTTGCGTGAAAAGCATTTGACGCTAGCGATTATTCTCTCTGGGTTGGTAGGTTCTGTTCTCGATTCGTTGATTTTCCTGAGTTTGGCTTTTGGTTCGCTTGACTTTGTTGTTGGACAAGTGATCGGCAAGTTCTGGATGAGCTTGTTGGGTGGTATAGTGATCTATATGTGGCGTGCTCGCCAAGATCGCTTATTGCTTATGCGTGTTGCTCGATAAAAAGGATTGTTTTTCCTTGAAGACAATGGTACTTTAAGAATTCATGATCACAATTAGATCATCGTTTCCCTAACCAAAAAAATATTGACCTTCATGAATCCCTCTGTAGCCATTGTTCTAATTAATACAGGCAGCCCCGATGCGCCGACTGCTCCTGCTGTGAAAGCCTACCTTGCTGAATTTTTGAATGATACCCGCGTGGTGGAATTGCCCCGTTGGAAATGGTGGCCTATTTTGCACGGGATCATTCTCAATACTCGACCAGCAAAATCTGCTGAACGTTACAAAATTGTGTGGACACCAGAGGGTTCACCGCTCATCCTTCATTCGCAAGCAATAGTAGATCGATTGACAGAGCGCTGTACTGATTTGCCCGTGGTGTTTTATTCCGCTATGTGCTATGGATCTCCCTCTATTCCTAGTGTGATGGCAAAAATTGCAGTAACAGGTATTAAAAAAGTACTGTGCGTGCCGATGTTTGCCCAATATTCAAGTCATACGAGCGCGGGTTGCGTGGAATCGGTGTTTAAAGTCTGCATGAAGATGCGTGATATTCCAGCGTTGCGCACAATCTATGACTTCTGCGACGAGCCGCTCTACATTGATGGGCTAAAACGTCATATCGAAGGCTATTGGGAAACTAATGGCAGTGCGATAGCTCAGGGTGGAAAGTTAATTTTTAGTTTCCACGGCATTCCTCAGAGTAGTATTGATAAAGGCGACGAGTACAAGAAAAACTGCGAAGAGACTGCGGAACGTGTTGCCGCTGCCTTGAAATTAGATAGATCGACTTGGGAAATCAGCTTTCAATCGCGTTTCGGGCCTGATCCATGGGTCCAGCCGTATACAAGCGACAAAGTGGTGGAGTTAGCTAAAGCAGGAGTTAGACGAATTGATGTGATTTGCCCTGGTTTTGCGGCAGATTGCTTGGAAACCATTGAAGAGATTAACGATGAATTGCGTCACACTTATCTCAATGCACTTCCTGAATCGGATCGCAAAGAAAATGCCTTCCATTACATCCCTGCGATGAACTCTTCGTCTGAGGCGATTGACCTCTACGAGGCCATTATTCGTCGTGAGCTTCAGGGCTGGGTTTGAACTAAACTAAGCATCAATCTTGAAAAAGTTATACTTCGTCCCCATATAAGAGGGAGAGGTAGCTTTTAAGGTGTTGAGCGCCTTAAAGAGAGAATGGGACAACTCCGCAGAAGCGACGCTAGCGTAAGCGGATACTCAAGATAAACTATTTGGGTGGGTTCATTGCTAGCCCACCTCAAAGATAACTACACGGAGCATTTGAATGACGGAATCCAAGGAACAAAAGCCTGTTGAAGAAGGTTGCTGCGCTGATCAGCAATGCCAGTGCGAAAAGGACGCAAAGTGCGAATGCAACTCCGCAACAGCGGAAGGTGAGGCGCCGACTCGAGAGATGTCTGCCGAAGAATTGCAGACCGCCTTGAAGATGGCCGAAGCCAAAGTGTTAGAACACTACGATCTTTATGTTCGTGCGATGGCTGAATTGGAAAATACTCGTCGCCGCGCGGCTGATGATGTTCAGAAAGCTCGCAAGTTTGGGATTGAAAAATTTGCAGAAAACCTTTTGCCAGTTGTCGATAGTCTGGAGAAGGCTCTTGAGGCGACTAAGGATTTATCGGATTCTCCGATTCGCGAAGGGATGGAAACAACTTATCGCCAGATGATTCATGCTTTGGATGTGTCGGCTATGCAGCCAATCGATCCGCAAGGCAAACCGTTTGACCCTCATACTCAACAGGCCATTGCTATGGTTCCCGCGCCTGAAGGTGTAACCTCGGGTACAGTGGTTGAAGTTTTCCAACGTGGTTGGATGATTGCAGATCGCGTTTTACGTCCAGCTATGGTGAGTGTGGCTCAATAACACGGGCCTCATCGCGTTGAAATGACTCCAGGCGTCCTCAATGAGGGCGCCTTTTTATTTGTATGCAAAATCTTTAGTGAAGGCTATAAATGTAATTTTTTATGACAACCTATTGGTCTAGGGTTGAAAAATAGCAGCTAGTCCCCATATAGGGATTAAAGAGTGAGAGCGCAGGGCCTTGAGGCGATGTGCTTGAGCAGGTTTCAAAGTCTTTACCTCGGATGAGCTTCTCGCAAGAACGAGAGTGAGTCCCAACGTCTAAAGAGCATTGGTGAGAATTCCTCTCGGAAGCTCCCTTAGCGGGTAAAGCAAGATTTCTTTTGAAGGATAACGACACTATGGCAAAAATCATTGGTATTGACCTTGGTACGACCAACTCGGCTGTTGCCGTAATGGATGGTGATAACGTCAAGGTTATCGAAAACAGTGAAGGCGCTCGCACAACGCCCTCCATCGTTGCCTACATGGACAACGGTGAAATTTTGGTTGGTGCTCCTGCTAAACGTCAGGCTGTAACCAATCCGAAGAACACCCTCTACGCAGTGAAACGTCTGATTGGTCGTCGTTTTGACGATGCGGAAGTTCAGAAAGACATTGGTCTGATGCCTTTTAAGATTGCCCGCGCTGACAACGGTGACGCTTGGGTGGAAGTTCAGGGTAAGACTTTGGCTCCTCAGCAGATTAGCGCTGACGTGCTTCGCAAGATGAAGAAGACCGCTGAAGATTATCTCGGCGAAACGATCACGGAAGCTGTAATTACGGTTCCTGCCTACTTTAATGACTCCCAACGTCAGGCTACGAAGGATGCAGGCCGTATTGCTGGTCTTGAAGTCAAGCGTATTATTAACGAGCCTACGGCAGCCGCTTTGGCCTTTGGTTTAGATAAAGGTGGCAATATTGATCGTAAGATCGCTGTGTATGACTTGGGTGGTGGTACGTTCGATATTTCCATCATCGATTTGGCTAACATCGATGGCGACAAGCAGTTTGAAGTGCTTTCCACAAACGGTGATACGTTCCTGGGTGGTGAAGACTTTGATCAACGCTTGGTTGACTATCTCATCAACGAATTCCGTAAGGATACGGGCGTGGATCTTTCCAAGGATGTGTTAGCCCTTCAGCGCTTGAAGGATGCCGCAGAAAAGGCCAAGATTGAACTCTCGAATCGTCAGGAAACGGAAATCAACCTCCCATACATCACTGCTGATGCGACTGGTCCAAAGCATTTAAACCTTAATGTCACTCGCGCTAAGTTTGAAAACTTGGTTGAAGACTTGGTGCAACGCACGATTGAACCTTGCCGCAAGGCTTTGCGTGACGCTGGTGTTTCCACTTCGGATATCACTGATGTGATTTTGGTGGGTGGCCAGTCCCGTATGCCGCGCGTGCAGGCTGTCGTGAAGGAATTCTTCGGTAAAGATCCTCGCAAGGATGTGAATCCGGACGAAGCTGTGGCTATTGGTGCTGCTATTCAGGGCTCTGTGTTGACTGGTGAACGCCACGATGTGCTCTTACTCGACGTTACTCCGCTGACCCTCGGTATTGAAACCTTGGGTGGCGTAATGACCCCGATGATCAAGCGCAATACGACGATTCCGACCAAGCACAGTCAGGTGTTCTCTACTGCTGAAGACAATCAGCCTGCTGTGACCATTAAGGTCTATCAGGGTGAACGTGAAATGGCGGCTTCCAACAAACTCTTGGGCGAATTCAATTTGGAAGGGATCCCGCCGTCTCCGCGTGGATTACCGCAGATTGAAGTGACTTTCGACATTGACGCTAATGGTATTTTGCACGTGGGTGCCAAGGATAAGGCTACAGGCAAAGAAAACAATATCACCATCAAGGCCAGCTCTGGCTTGAGCGAAGATGAAATCGAACGCATGGTACAGGATGCTGAAGCCAATAAGGCTGAAGACCACCGTCGCTTCGAGTTGGCGCAGTCTCGTAACTTGGCTGATTCCGCTGTGAACCAGGTTCAGAAGACCTTGAAGGAAAATGGCGACAAGGTGGAAAGTGTTGATCGAGCTGCCTGCGAAGATGCCATCAAGGATGTTGAAGAGAAGATCAAGGGTGAAGATAAGGAAGCCATTGACAAGGCAGTGGAACGCTTGATGGATGCAGCCCAGAAGATCGGTGAAAAGCTGAACAAAGCAGCTCAGGCCGCTCAGGCTCAGCAACAGCAGGATCAGGGGGCTCAGAAGGCGGATGGCAAAGATGACGATGTTATTGATGCTGAATTCACCGAAAAGAAGTAATCAATGCCTCAACGAGGAAAGGATTCTTGCGAGAGAGATCGCGCAGGAATCCCACCCTTGAATAAGGTCGATTTTCGAAGGGTGGGTACACAAGCGGTGCACCGACCCTTCTGCTGTTTAGAATGAGCCTTTTTTGGGGCTTTACGTCTCGCTTTAAAAAATGGCGTGACGAAACCTTTTGATGACGGTATGCCTCTTAAGGCATATCAAGAAGAGACAAAACGATGGCTGATCAGGATTATTATGAGTTACTCGGCGTGAGCAAATCAGCAACTGCTGATGAGATTAAAAAGGCTTATCGTCGTTTAGCAATGAAATATCATCCGGACCGTAACCCCGGGAACAAGGAAGCCGAAGAAAAGTTCAAGCAAATCGGTGAAGCTTATGCAGTTTTGTCCGATGATCAAAAACGTGCTGCCTATGATCGGTATGGTAAGGCTGGCGTGGATCCTAATGCAGCTGGCGGTGCTGGTGGCTTTGGCGGATTCGGCGGCTTTAATCAGGCAGGCGGGTTCGCGGATGGTTTTGCTTCCTTTGGTGATATTTTCGGTGAAATGTTCGGTGGCGGGCGTGCTCAAGAACGGCGTGATCAACGCGGTAACGACTTGCGCTATGACGTTGACGTAACGCTTGAGGAAGCAGCTCACGGAGCAAAGGTGGATATTCGTATTCCAACGTGGAATGAATGTAACACTTGCCACGGTTCCGGTTGCAAACCTGGTACCTCTAAGACCACATGTACTACCTGTCGTGGACAAGGTACTGTAAGAATGTCGAGTGGCTTCTTCACGGTCCAGCAAACTTGTCCTGATTGTGGTGGTACTGGCCAAGTCATTAAAGATCCGTGCCCAGATTGTCATGGCGAGGGTCATGTCCGCACTGCTCAGACTGTAACGATCAATATTCCTGCTGGTATTGATGATGGTCAGAGTATTCGTTTGAGTGGCCGTGGGGAACCTGGTCGCAATGGCGGTCGTGCGGGTGACATGTTCGTTCGCGTGCACATCAAACCACACGATCTCTTCAGACGTGATGGAGATGATTTACACACCGAATTGCCCATTTCCTTTGTGACAGCGGCGTTGGGTGGTGAAGTCAAGGTTCAGACCTTGGATGGTGAACGTAGCATTAATTTGCCTGAAGGTACGCAAAGCGGAAAGACCTTCCGTATGCGCGGTAGTGGTGTGAAGAACGTTCGTACTCAAGAGGCGGGTGACCTCTTCTTGCACATTCGCGTAGAAACGCCAGTGAACTTGAGTGCAAAACAAAAGACGATGTTGCGTGACTTCGAAGCTTCTTTGAAAGAAGGGGGCGACAAGCACACACCAGGTAAACAGTCCTTCTTCGATCGTATGAAGGGGTTCTTTACTGGTTAGATTAAGCTATTGAAAGTAAAAGAAGAGGGAGCAAGCACCCAAAATGGTGGCTCCCTCTTTGTAAGTGTAGGTTTCTTAGTTCCTCTTTTTACGATGGCGGGCAAACCACGTGAAGAATACAGGAATAAAGATGGTGGCGACAAAGGTCGAAATGATCATGCCACCGAATACTCCAGTGCCCATTGATTGACGAGCACTGGCACCAGGTCCTGTTGCAAGCACCATGGGAAGTACACCCAAAATAAAAGCTGCCGAGGTCATCAAAATTGGACGTAAGCGCAATTTTGCGGCTTCTAAGGCGGCATCCACTGGTGTCAGGTTCTTTTCTTCCATAAGCTGCTGAGCAAATTCCACAATCAAAATGGCGTTTTTTGCTGTTAACCCAATCAGGACTAAGAGGCCAATCTGGAAATAAATGTCATTAGACATGGAGCGCAACCAGAGAGAAGATAGGGCTCCAAGCAATGCATAGGGGATTGCTAGAAGAACAGCGATGGGCAAAGACCAACGCTCATAGAGCGCCGCTAAAATGAGCATTACCATGAGCAGACCATAGCCAAAAGCGGCTGAAGTTGAAGAACCGATGCGTTTTTCATGATACGCCTGGTCAACCCACTCAATCGTATATCCGGGCGGCAAGACCTGAGCGGCTACTTGCTCAACGATTTGAATCGCTTCCCCTGACGAGGTACCTTTCACCGCATTTCCCAAAAATTGTCCTGCAAGATAGCCATTAAAGCGGCGTAAAGAGTCGGTCCCTGAAGTGCGTTGCACTGTGACAAGCGATGCCACAGGCACCATAGTTCCATTACTGGCTCTTACCCAGCCACTGCCTAAGTTTTCAGGTTTCTGGCGGAATTCTCCCTCGGCTTGTAGCATTACGCGGTAGGTTTTCCCATTGCGTGTGAAGTCATTGATGTAGTTACCTGCTGTGAGGTAAGACACCGTATCGTAGACATCATCCAAAGAAACGCCTAAAGAAGAGGCTTTATCGCGATCAACGGTCAAAAGCAATTGTGGCGTATCTGCACGCATAATGCTTCGCAACCCAGTGAGCTCTGGGCGCTGAGAAAGAGCCTGCATGAAGTTATTGATGATTTCCTGTAAGAGCGGTAGATTGTCTGAACCGTGAGCAATGACATAGCCCGAGAAACCATTTGTCGAACCTAAGCCAGGGATGGGCGAAGGTAAACTAGCGGTCCCTGTGGCTTCAGAGCTCTGACGCAAGATATCTTGTAGAGAGAGTTGCATATCGGCTGCTGTTTCTGTACGCTCTGACCAGGGCTTGAGTTTGATGCTCAAACTCATCATATTGCTCTTTACGTCACTACTAGAGCTATCGAAGCCGAACATGGCCACGATGGACTCTACACCATCAACCTTGCGCAGTTCTTTGAGGAGCTCCGTCCCTACCAGATCCGTGCGTTGGAAAGCGGTTCCTTCTGGAAGTTGAATTGCCATACCCACGCGTCCCTGGTCTTCTTTTGGAAGAAAGACCGTCGGCAGAGTGGAGAAGAGGTAATATGCGCCACCTGTGACGAGAATGAGGGAAATGGCACTCACTACACGATAGCGAAGTAGCCAAGCGACCGTTTTCACGAAGCTATCTGTGAGCGCGCTTAAAAAGCGGTTAAACCAGCCAAACACTCCGTGTTTGGAATATCGGGTTTCATCATGAGGCTTAAGTAACAGTGCGCAAAGCGCTGGAGTTAGAGTCAAGGCGATAAATCCAGAGAGCGCTACGCTCACCGCAATCGTAACAGCGAACTGACGATAAAGTTCTCCCGCAATCCCCCCTAAGAAAGCTACTGGGATAAAGACCGCGCAGAGCACAAGCACAATAGCAACGAGGGCACCACTCACTTCAGTCATGGCCTTTTGTGCGGCAGCAAAAGGCGTCATCTTTTCTTCGCTTATCAAGCGGTCAATGTTTTCAATTACCACGATGGCATCGTCCACTACAATCCCAATGGCGAGCGTCATGGCGAAGAGGGTGAGCGTGTTGAGTGAGAGTCCTAATGCCCAGAGACCAGCCATGGTTCCGATGAGAGAGACGGGGATAGCGAGTAGTGGGATCAGTGTTGCTCGCCAATTTTGCAGGAATAGGAAAATGACGAGGAGCACCAAGGTGCCAGCTTCCAAGAGCGTTGAGAAGACTTCTTTCAGGGATGCACTGACGAAGACGCTAGAGTCGTCTGAAATGAAGTAATTAATCTGATCCTTCGGGAAGAACTGCGCGAGTTCGGTGAGGCGTTCCTTAGCAAGGACTGCAGCTTCCATGGCATTAGCCCCTGTTTTAAGGTACACCCCCATGTTCACGGCTGGGGCGCCATTTAAGTCCACCCGGAATTCGTAAGAACGCTTTCCTAGCTCGGTGCGTGCCACATCGCGTAAACGGATTAAACTCCCATCGCTTTCTTTCTTGAGCACAATATTGGCGAAGTCTTCTGGAGCCAGCAGTTGCCCTGGCGCTTTTGCAGTGTAGAAAAGTTGCTGTTCGTTAGGCGTTGGCGGATTGCCAATACGACCAGCTGTGTGTTGAGCATTTTGTGTTTTTACCGCAGATCGGATATCATCAACCGTAACCCCAAGTTTGCCCATTTTGTCTGGATCAACCCAGATACGCATAGCGGATTCTGTGTTACCAAATACGCTCACGTCACCTACACCAGGTAGACGCTTCATTTCGTTAACGATATTGAGGTTGGCGTAGTCGGCAAGATCCGTAGGACCTAAGCTTCCATCGGGGGACCACAGTGCAACTCGTAAAAGACTTTCTTCGCTACGCTTACGAACCGTCACGCCTCGTTCACGAACGACTTCGGGCAGACTACGCTCCGCGCTACGGACGCGGTTGTTGATTTCCATCATGGCGTCGTTGGGGTTGGTGTCAACGTCAAAAACGCAAGAAATAGAAATGACTCCATTACTTCGAATGGTAGTCGTGTAGTAGAGCAGACCGTCAATCCCAGAGAGTTGATCTTCGATAGGTTGAGCAACAGTACGAGCGATTGTTTGTACGTCAGCGCCTTCGTACTGAGCAGAAATTCGCACGCTCGGAGGGCTAATATCTGGGTACTGAGAAAGCGGCAACTGGCGCCATGCAAGGACTCCAGCGAGCACAATCAAAATGGCTAAGACCGTCGCAAAGATAGGGCGTTGAATACAAAATTGACTCAGCATAGAACCTACCCTTGTTTTTCACCAGGTTTGTCGACCAATTCGACAGCAACGCCGCTACGAAGACGTAAGAACTGGTTGGTGATGATTTGATCTCCAGCCTTCAACCCACTCGTGACGACCCAGTCTGTGTCAACCCATTGAGCGAGGGTCACGGGTTGCGCAACCGCTTTCCCATCTTTGAAAAGGTAAACTTGGTAGGTGCCGTCAGAGAGTTGTTGAACCGCTTTTTGAGGAACACGGAAAACGTTGTCAAGTCGCCCCGTTTCAAGACGAACACGGATGAAGCTACCAGGCATGGCGTGGACGAGATCCTTATCGCTCAACTTCACTCGAAAAGTTCTCGTAGCTGTAGTGTTTCCGATCTCAGGGGAAATATAGTCGAGCTTCCCTTGTAAATTGGTACCGTTTTCTTGACTTAAGAGAACACGACTTTCTAAAGAGATTTGTTTTCCCAAGAGTGTCCGATCGGCAACAGTAAAGACTACTCGCAAGTCTTTAGGCGTTTCCATCGTCGTCATGAGCGTGGATTGCGCAGTGATCATGTCACCTGGGTTTACTTGAGAGAGGGAGGGAATCCCAGAGACGGGCGCACGCACCGTGCAGTGATTGAGGTCAATCACTGCTTGCTGCCACTGAGCTTTTGCTGCTAGCTCATTGAGTTTGGCACTTTCTAGTGTAGTTCGGCTGTCGTCGTACGTTTGTTTGCTGATAACCTTTTGCTTCCAAAGCAGTTCGTTACGTTTAACATCGCGCTCAGCCTTGGTACGATTACTCTTTGCCACAGAGAGTGCTGCCTCAGCATCAAGGACCTTTGCACGATAGGTACCATCTTCAATGATGTAGAGGATGGTATTTTGCCCCACAGCTTTACCTGGTTCAAAAGTAATAGTTTTCAGTCGCCCCGTGATTTGGGAGCGAACGGCAATACCTTGCCCAGATTCCACTCGTCCTAAAGTGTCTGTCCATGCAGACTCACTCACGGTATTTACCGTGATAACCTGCACGACAATAGCGTTCTCCACCGTTTTAGGAGGATCGCTTTTCTGACAACCTGCCAGGAGCAGAACTGAGACCAGAGAGGCGAAAAGAGGTGAGCAAATACGCATAAATTTTCTCTCAGTGGCAAAAGGTTGGAACTCGTCTAATTAGACGGGCAGGGTCGCGTTCGCGAGCCAGGTTGCTGTTTTAGGATCCAGGTATGGAGTTAAGCGTTCCCGTACAACCGTGTGGTAGTTGTTCAGCCACGCTTTTTCTTCAGCCGTCAGCAAGGCAAGATCCAAGGTCTTAATGTCAATCGGGGCCAAGGAGAGTACTTCAAAATTTAAAAACTCTCCAAACTCCGTGTTGTGGCTGCGACGAGCGGCTAACAAGTTTTCGATACGCACTCCCCAACGTCCTTCTAGATAAAGACCAGGTTCGTTGGAGACAACAATACCCGGTTGCAGTCCGAGTTCTCCAGAGCTAGTTGAGCTCGGAGAAATACGGAATGGTCCTTCGTGAACACTCAGGATATATCCTACACCGTGACCAGTGCCATGACCATAGTCATAACCTTCTTGCCAGAGCGGAGCACGAGCATAGGCATCAAGTTGAGCACCAGAAACCCCAAGTGGCGAATGAGCTTGAGCAAGTTTGATGTGTCCCTTGAGTACCAGGGTCACTGTATGCTTTTCTTCGGGTGTTAATTCCCCGATGGCAAACATACGCGTGATATCGGTCGTTCCAGTTTCATATTGACCACCTGAGTCAATCAAGAGAAGCCCTCGCGTAATAGAGGCATCGTGATCTTTTGATGGGGTGTAATGAGGAAGGGCTGCGTTGGGGCCAAAAGCCGAGATGGTCCCAAAACTTTCTCCCATAAAACCAGGGCGTGCAGCGCGGCGTTCGTGCAGTAACTGTGCTACTTTTATTTCGGTCAACGCTTCACCGCGAGCCAGACGGGCTTCCAAATCGGCCTGGAATTGAGTGATTGCCACGCCATCTTGTTCCATCGCCAAACGGATGCTGGCAATTTCTGCATCAGTCTTCTGACTTTTCATAAGCGTGAGTGGCGAGAGTGCCTCAACGATGTCGGTAACCAACGAAAAGGTCACGGCGTTCACGCGATCTGGATCCAATAAAGTACGACCATTCAGCCTTTCAAGGAATGTAGTGAAGCACTCGCTTCCTTCAATCTGGACACCTTCTTGGGTCAGTGTTTCAATCAACTCTGACGTGAAGCGGGAACTTTCTGTAAAGAGATGGATGGTGTTTCCCGTCACAACCATATTGGCTAAGAAGACGGGGTTGTAGTCAACGTCAGTGCCACGTAAATTGAGAAACCAAGCGATTTCATCGAGCGAATTGGTGACGAAATTGATGCAGTCTTTTTGATGCATCACAGCGCGAAGGGCTTGAAGTTTTTCAGTGACAGAACGACTTGAGGCCTGAAGACGAATAACAGGGTGGCATGGGCGAGCAGGGCGATCTTGCCAAATTTCGCTAATGAGATCCTTTGTAGGAATAACCGAGAAGCCTTTATTTTCAAAAGCTTCAATCAATCGGTTAAGATGCTGGGCACTGAGAAAATGTGGATCTAAGCCAATTTTTGCTTCGCTAGGCAAGTGTGTTGCCAGCCATTCAGAGACAGACGGAGCATCAGGTGCGCCACTTTTGATTAAGCTAATCCCCGTGCCTTCTAGGTCGAGTTGGGCACGAAGCCAGTATCGGCTATCAGTGAAAAGTGCAGCATCAGTATTTGTGACCACGGCAGTTCCTGCACTACCATGAAAACCAGTGAGCCAAGCACGAGTCATCCAGTAATCAGGAACATATTCTGAAAGATGAGGGTCGGCGGTAAAGACAATCCAAGCATCTAATTTTTGAGCGCGCATATGCGCACGTAACGCTTTAAGTCGAGAGTTTGTCATAGCGAGAATCGCATCTAATAAAAGAGAAGGATTCTCAAATATTAACGCTACTTTTGAGTGCTGAGGAAATTTAGGACTGGAGAAGGTGTATTTTTTTGAGGAGACTCGGTGCTCTATAAGTAATTTGAGGTGCATAAAACACCTCAATTGACAAATTTTTCACAAATAGTGTAATTAGAAGAGTTTGCGAAGCGTTACGGTTACTGGGAAACCGACGTGGTTATTCTGCTCAGTTTCTTCTCCAATATCCAGATTGAGGAGACGCCAACCAGCATCTCGCATTTCGTTGATTGTGGCGGATACCCCCAAGCTCTTACAGGCAAAGCGAACCTCTTTAAAGCGCTTCAAGACGGTGACGGGCTCCTCGGAAGTACAAGTGATTAATGTTCGGTGTGCGGCGTCTAACAGCGGGTCGTGAGTGCTACCGTGCTTCTTGTCGACTTGGCTTTGCTGATAGGGGCCTCCCACGTGGTCTCCCACATCTTGTCTCATTGGCGTGGTACAAGCACTTAATACAAGGGTCAGCGCACAGAGACCGACAAGATTTTTCAACTGTTGCATTCCGAATTCCATTAAAAAAGAAAACCCAGAGGTGGAGTCCCCCACCTCTAGAGCAAGCGTCATATAAGGTTACCAATCCCCGCGATTCGAACGGAAACGCTTTTTCGCGACAGGTTTTGCATTGCTACGTTTGCCACGAGAAGAACGGGATCGCATCGGATAATCCTCATCAGGCATGGTTTGTGGCAAACTGAGCGCTTGGTTGCTGGGGTGATAGGGATCTATCGGCTCCCAGTGCATAGGTTGATCGCTACGCAAGGTGCGCAAATTTTGGCGCTTGGGCTGGTAATAAATCGAGTTCCCAAAATTATCATCTCGCTTACTCGTACGCTTGGTGTCACGAGGTTTAGAAGAGCGAGTGGATAGGGTACGTGATTTTTCAGACTTTTCTATTTTGCCTCCAGCTCGAGAAGCTTTCTGCCCTATTTTGGTAACAAATTTTTTAGTTTGAGCGGTTTTCTCTGTTTTAGTACTTTCGGATTTGACGCCTTTTATAGGCTTGGCTTTGCCAAGACGACCAGTTTTAGACGTTTTGTTGCTCTTTGAGGGTTTTGTTGCCAAAGGTCCGCGATGTGGGCGCTCGCGGACAGAAATGGTTGCGCTTTCCTGAGTAGTTTCGGAGGCGACTTTGGGCTTACTCACTTTGCGACGAGGCTTAGTGACGACAGTTTCGACGTCTTCAGCGCGTTTAGCAGAGAGACTGGCTCTCGCATTGTTATGGCGTTCGACGCGTAAACTGCGAGGTGTACGAACTTGTCGGCGTGCTGGACGCTTTCGTTCAGTGTTTGTTTTCTTTGCGGAGGAGGTTTCGTGATCCGCAGTTTCTTTTAATTCTTCAGTCACGGTACTAATGGTTTAGTTGTAACAAGTCGGTTGATTAAAGTCCACTTTTCCTGGCATGCAAATCCTTGGAGGTCAATGCCTAGAAAGGTGAGAAGATGTTTTAGTGTGCAGGAATGGACTTGGGCCAGACAATATCGAGGCACGGAGGCGAATTCCTCACACAAATATTGATTGTGCTATCGAAATACGACAAAAGCGAAGCCTTGGGCTTTAAGCGTAGGATGTCAAAATGTCGAACGGTGTTTCCCAAAAAAGTGTCTGCAGAGATGTCAAGAAGACTGACGCCAAGGTGGCGTGATACAAAGCCTTCACAGCAGAGGTTTGGGCGATAGCGTTAAGCGTAGCCTTTTTTTATCGTACTTTGAGTAACGCAGTTGACTCAAAAGGATAGACGACGCGAGCAAATTTTTCGTATTTTTTTCTCTTACACATAAGAGCATACGATCTTGTCGTGCTCTATGGTAAGGGTTCCACTATCAGGTTGCCCATCATTGTACACTGAAGATGGCTAAAACGAGTCCTCTCTCAGCCACTGAAAATTTGCACAACCTTTTGTCTAAAGTTGCAAAAAGAGTTTCTCATATAGTGGTGCTCTGAGTTGGCGAAACGCCATATTTCAAGAGAAGCTCGGCAGTTTCTGCAATAGGGAGTCCCATGACGCCACTGTAGCTACCACTTAGATGGTTTACAAACAAACCGCCCACACCTTGAATGCTATAGCCCCCTGCCTTGTCATAGGGCTCAGAGGAGCTTGTATAGACCTCAATTTCTCGCGAGTTGAGTTCACGAAAACCTACTTCACTCGTCTGCACAATTAATTCACAGTCGGTTTCACTTCGACCAACAACCACGCCAGTACGCACGAGATGTACCTGCCCAGAGAGTTGATTTAAAAAGGCTTTTGCTTCTGTCTGGTCAACTGGTTTCCCGAGGATAGTATCACCTAAACTCACGACTGTATCTGCGGCTAAAACGACACCCTCGTTGTTTTCTGGGTAGAGCTTGGCTCTAAGAGCCAAACCCTCGCGGAATTTGTTGAGCGCCGTGCGGCGCACATAGGGTTCGGGCAATTCAGCAGGTTGCAATTCTTCGTCACCCTCAAAAGCATAAAGCGTATGGTTGTTGCTAGCAATAACGCGCACATCAAAACCCGCCCAAGTGAGCAGCTGATTGCGACGTGGGCTTTTACTCGCTAAGAAGACTTGGTTTGTCATGGTTTAACGCGTGGCAGTTAAGCACGATGATAGGGGTGCTTAGCGAGAATTGACCAAGCACGATAAATTTGTTCGGCAAGGAAGACGCGGGCTAGAGTATGTGGCAACGTCATCGATGAGAGACGAATTGTTTCATTAGCTACAGATTTAACTTCTGGTGCGAGACCATCTGGCCCTCCAATGATGAACACCACGTCAAGGCGTTCGTTTCGCCAACGCGCAATGTCCGTCGTAAAGGACATTGTTGTCAAATCTCGCCCACGTTCATCGAGTACAACAACGTATTCTCCTGGTTCAATAACGGCGAGAATACGTTCGGCTTCAGCCTGCATGAGTCTTGCAGGAGTTTGACCACTACGGTGCTCTGTGCGAATCTCCTTTAACTCGACTTTGAAGTCGCGAGGGAAGCGCCCAAGATAGTCCATGGTGGCGACTTTAGCCCAATCAGCGATGTGTTGACCAACCGCAATAATCTTGATTCTCATGAGGAGTTTTGTGCGATGAGGTTAGTTTTCGTCTGTAGAACGATGCGGCATCATGCGAGAAAGACATTCTGCATTGGCCAAGAAATTGAGCTCTGTACCACCCCAGATTTCTTCGAGGTTGTAGTATTCACGCACGTTAGGTTGTAAGCAATGAACCACGACCATCCCGCAGTCCACCAAAACCCATTCACCACTGTCGAGACCTTCCATCCCAAGGACATCGCCCCCAGCTTGTTTCACGGAAGAGGAAACAGAGAAAGCCAATGCACGCGTCTGGCGGTTAGAGGTCCCAGAGGCAATCACAACGCGTTCAAATTGGTCAGTGAGTTTTTCGGTATTAAACACCTTAACATCTTTAGCTTTCACATCATCAAGAGCGTTAACGATTGTTTGGGTGAGTTCTTCTAAAGTCATACAAATAATTCTCAAGTAGAAAAAATAAATATCAGCGAAGCGCACTGTGGCTTCGGTTGTCAGTGTATTGACGGCGTTTTTTTAGGAAACGTTCAGGAGGAGAGACTCAAAAAAGTTGAGCATCTACTCCATAAAGCTTGTGGTCTCGTATATAGGTTAACACTTCTGTTGAGAGAAAGCCTCCTACTTTGCGAAGCGCTTTTTGAGTAGGATAACGAGACAAAGTATTGCGAATCTCTGTAGAGCTGGCCCTGTGCGTGGGCATCGTGAAAAAAGTGATATGACCACACGAACTGAGCGTTAACTCATTTGGTTGGACGCGGTGGCATTTTAGTAAGCTTTCAAGTGTTTGTGGGGTTTTATTCCCCATTTCTCTATTAACTACTGCAATATGAGAGAGTTTGAGGATATCTCCCCAACGATGCCAAGTTGTCAAATTGCACCATTGGTCCATCCCAAGAATGAGCACTAGAGGCATTGAAGGACCCATCTTTTTGCGGTAGTGTTCGAGCGTATCAATGCTGTAAGAAGGACCTGTACGAAGAAGCTCTTGTGGGTCAACGCCAAACTGATCTGAGGGCAAGTCCTTCAGAGCAAGCTCTAACATAGCTAAGCGGTGCTCTGCAGAGCTAATGTCAGTTTTTTGCCATGGATTTCCCGCTGGAACGAAAGCAATACGGGCAAGCGGCAGAGCTTCCCACGCTGATTGGGCAAGAGCAATATGGCCATGATGGACGGGATCAAAGGTCCCACCGACAAGGCCTATACCACGGCGGAGAAAGTCTTCACTCATAGATTGGTCACCTGAGCAACAAAGCTCTTATCAACGAGACCATCTTTGGTGAAATGAACGGCAAGCCAGTTGAGCTCCAATTCTTGCAAATTGCGTGCATTTCGGAGGAATCGTTGACTAAACCAGAACTGCCACCCATCCTCATCAGCGAGAGAGGGCGTACCTAAGTGCTCTTGAATTTCTTTGGCAGTCATCCCGAGCCCCACTTTACCTAAACGTATAGGGAGGTGCTCAGCTGGCAAAGGCTTGCACACGGGGGGCACTGGGCGATCCTTTAGCCACTCAATTTGTGCTTCGGTGATGGTTTCGTTATCGCTAGAGATCAACCAGGCGATAATTGACTGTCCGTTTTCAGTACCTGTGACACAAATTAAATCTCGAGCGAAGTTACCTTTTCCATCACGCACACGTGGTGCACTGGTGAGGGCTGTCAAGGCTTCAAGTGTGGTGTGTTCAAGAACGATCTTAGGCTTACCTAGACAAACTTCAGCCCCGAGAGGTGTTGTTAATGTTGCAGGGGCGTCCAATAATTTATTGGGGTAAGAAAAAGGTTCAGCTTCAGCAGGGCGAGCGCTCGAAGTAGCAGCAAAAATTCCCTGAGCCAAAAATAAAGCGCTCAGGCATAACAACGTCTTCTTTATAGTCATATCTCTTTGGTCCCCCTTGAAAAAGTCCTGTCCGACTAAGTAGAGACTCAAGCAGGAGGAAAATCTTCTTTGTTGAGGCTATTGTACCGAAAGTTGGCGGAGAAATACGCTACAAAAAACAACAGCCTCTCGCAGTGGAGAGGCTGTGAATGCGATTGGGAACGCGTTGTGAGTTTAGCGGTTCAACGCGCGATAACCAATATCGGTTCGGAATTGCTTCCCGTCGAAGATGACGTCTTCCATTGCTGCATAGGCTACAGAACGAGCGGTCGAAACGTTTTCTCCCAAACCAACAGTGCAAAGGACGCGACCACCAGAAACAGTGATAAGCCCATCGCTATTGAGCTTTGTACCAGCGTGGAAGGTATGAGTGAGTTCTGTATTAACTGGTAACTTTTCAATGACGGCACCTTTTTCGGGATGCATTGGATAACCGCGAGCGGCACTCACGACGCCTAAAGCTGTGCGGCGATCCCACTCGATTTCAGCGGTATCTAAACGCCCTTGAATAGCAGCTTCAACGACAACAGAGAAATCACTCTTGACGCGCATCATGATGGGTTGCGTTTCGGGGTCGCCCATACGACAGTTGAATTCCAACGTACGCACATCTGGTGTGCCGTCTTCTTTGCGAGAAATCATCAGGCCAGCGTAAAGGAAACCCGTGTAGACGATACCGTCTTTAGCCATGCCCTGGACGGTTGGTGTGATAATTTCACGCATTACCTTAGCGTGCATGTCGGGGGTGACAATGGGTGCGGGAGAATAGGCCCCCATGCCTCCAGTGTTAGGTCCTTGATCCGCATCAAGCAAACGCTTGTGATCTTGAGAGGTGGCGAGAGGAAGAATGTTCTTGCCATCAACCATCACAATGAAGGACGCTTCTTCACCATCGAGGAAGTCTTCGATCACGACACGAGCACCAGCATTGCCAAATTCATGGTCGTTAAGCATCATGTCAATTGCGCTGTGTGCTTCTTCTAGGGTCATTGCCACTACAACCCCCTTACCCGCAGCCAAACCATCAGCTTTGATAACGATAGGGGCTCCCTTTCGAGCAACGTATTCGTGAGCCAGCTGAGCGTCAATAAACGTTTCATAGTCGGCGGTTGGGATACCGTGGCGCTTCATAAAAGCTTTGGCAAAGTCCTTAGAGCTTTCCAGTTGTGCGGCTTCGCGGGTAGGTCCAAAGATTGGAAGACCTTCTGTTCGGAAAGCGTTCACAATGCCCGCGGCAAGTGGAGCTTCAGGACCCACAAGAGTGAAATTCACGTCGTGCGTTTTGACAAATTCAATCAGGGCGTGAATATCCGTGATGGCGACGTTTTCTAGCTTGGGCTCAGTTGCCGTACCAGCGTTACCAGGGGCAACAAAAACGGTTTGAACACGGTCGCTCTGGGCGAGACGCCATGCGAGAGCATGTTCACGGCCACCATTTCCAACAACAAGAAGGTTCATAGGGAACTCCGGGGTAAGAGAAGAAGTTTGCAAAAAGAGCAATATCGCCAGTGTACTGTGTGTAAGGACTCCTCTGCATACAAAAACACCTCCGATTTCACGGAGGCGTTTTTGTACTGAGAAGAATTATTCATCAAACACAGCAGAGGTGTAAACCTGCTGGACGTCGTCCAAGTCATCAAGGGCGTCAATCAGCTTCTGCATTTTTTCAGCGTCAGCACCGCTCAAATGAACTTCGTTCATTGGCTTGTAAGTAATTTCAGCCACTTCAGGGTTCAAACCAGCGGCTTCAAAAGCTTTGGAGACAGCGTCGAAAGCGTCTACGCCACAGGTCACTTCGATAGAGCCATCTTCATCAGAGATCACGTCTTCAGCACCCGCTTCAAGGGCAATTTCCATGACCGCGTCTTCTGTGGTTTGGCCAGGAGCGAAGAAGAATTCACCGATGTGGTTGAACATGAAGGAGACAGAGCCCTCTGTGCCCAAGTTGCCACCGTGCTTAGAGAGGGCGTGACGAACGTCGGCCACAGTGCGCACACGGTTGTCGGTTGTACAGTCAATGATAATTGCGGCGCCCCCAATGCCATAACCTTCATAGCGAATTTCTTCATAGGAAACGCCTTCAAGCTGGCCGGTTCCCTTCAAAATGGCATTGTTGATCGTGTCCTTAGGTACGTTACCGCCACGTGCTTTTACCAAAGCCAAACGGAGACGAGAATTAGAGTCAGGATCGCCCCCGCCCATACGTGCAGCAACAATGATTTCGCGGACGAGCTTGGTCCACAGGTTGGAGCGCTTGGAATCTTGACGACCTTTGCGATGCTGAATGTTAGCCCATTTAGAATGACCGCTCATGATGATCCTTTCGGTGTCAAATAAACTGACCGAGGTTCGGCGAACGTGTCTGCTAGAGGACGACGGTCAGAAAAAATATGTACTAAAAGAGAAGTCTCAATCACGTATTTCGTGAGAGACCCAAGAGAGAAAGAACCGTATTCTACTGCAAAAACACGGTCTTCGCTTTTTCTGAAGTCGTGAAAATTTGAGCTACAGTTCTGAAGTGTTCAAATCTGTAGCTCGTCAAAAGCGTTAATCGCTATGGTTTTAGTGGTGAAAATTACTTTTTCAAGAGGTCTTTGATGGCATTTGTCCAAAGTGCCAACCCAGTCATGAGGCTAGACTCTTTCACGTCGAAGCTGGCTGTGTGGTGACCAGAGGGCAAATCCGTTCCAATAACGAAGAAAGCGGCTTTACCACCGTGGGCTTGCACGCGACGAGCGAGAATAGTAGCGTCTTCGGAACCACCAAAGTTACGTGGCGTATCGCAAACTTTAACGCCTTCAATCTTGCTGGCTGCATTACGAAGAACCGTTTCAAGCTCAGCGTCATTTTTGAGGTCTACGGCTTCGCCCATCTTTTCAACTTTGTATTCACAACCTTGGGAGATAGCGCAACCTTGAATGATCGCGAGGCTAGCATCATACATGTACTGATTGATTTCTGCGGTTTCGCCACGCACTTCCATCTTCATGACGGCATGAGAAGGGATAACGTTGCGTCCTTCACCTGCAACGAGCTGTCCCACGTTAATACGAGTCATACCAGAACCGTGGCGTGCAATACCCAAAAGTTGCACGAACGCGCTGCAAGCAGCGGCCATCGCGTTGCGTCCCGCGTTTGGTTCAACACCAGCGTGAGCTGGACGTCCAGTGAACGTGACATCGAGCTTGGTTGTACAGAGGAAGCCATAAGGATCCACAGAGACTTCACCGTCTTTGCACATCATGCCGATATGGGCAGCCAAAAAGTAGTCAGCATCGTCAACTATGCCAGAAGCAGCCATTCCAGCGGCGCCACGTACACCTTCTTCAGCTGGTTGAAAAAGAATCTTAATCTTGCCACACATCTCATCAGCGTGATCAGCGAACCAGTGTGCTACCGCAAGACCAGTAGAAGTATGAGCATCGTGTCCACACGCATGCATCAAACCTGGACGCGTGGAGCAAAAGCCCTCGCGTGTTGGAAGGTGCTCTGGACTCTGGGACTCTGTCACAGGAACGCAGTCAATATCAAAACGGATGGCGAGCGTGGGGCCTGCGCGACCTGTGTCAAGGATGCCTACGCAACCTGTCAGTTCTTCCATTTCCGCTAAGAGCGCTTCGTCTACACCACGTTCGCGTGCTAATTTGAGGCCTGCTGATACAACGGCTGGATTGCGACCTAAACAATGTTCTGGGTTGATCACTTTGGAGCCCATGAGCACTTCGTAACCATACTCACGTAAATACTTAACAACTAAGGCAGTTGTGTTGAATTCGCTCCAGCCTTCTTCTGGAAGGGTGTGCAACGTGCGACGAATGCTGATCAATTGATCTTTGTATTGATTTAGACAACAAGTCATAATTTTTTCTCCAAATGGAATCGCGCTATACCCCTAAAGGGATAAAGTAACTAGATTGATACCTCGTGATGACACGGTTGTGTGAAAAGAGTGGAAGAGTGTTAAAAATTGCTCAACTTAGTGTGTGCTTTTTGTGTTAAACACCTTCAATTTTCTAGTTTGCCACTTTTAGAGATACTAGTTAAGGTTAAAAACGATGAAATCGTTGGGTTTGATCAAAGAGCATGCAATTGGGTCACCAAGAGGGGTGTATAAGACTTAACTCTTTGGTAGTATTTTATCCTAGTGAATCAGGAAGAAGGTTTCAAAATATAGAAAAAAATTCTATGATGACTTCCAAGATCCTGTAGAAATTTCTTAGGGGAAAATGCCATGGAAACGATGTCTTATGCTCACTTTGCTGAGAAAGCAGGGACTTTTGCGGAACGACTTTTTGATGCGATTCATCAATTATCCGCAGACCCTGTAGCAGGCGTAACCCGACAGGGGTATTCCGATACTGAAAGTAAGGTATTGGCGCGCTTGACGGAGTTTGGCGCAGAGTTAGGGATGTCGGCAGAGACAGATGCAGCAGGAAATGTATGGCTTACCCTTCCTGGGCAGAATCGCTCTTTACCTGCATTTGTGATTGGCAGTCACGCTGACAGTGTGCCACAGGGTGGTCATTATGATGGTCTGGCTGGTATTGTTGCGGGTTTTTTGGTTGTTCACTATCTCAAAGAGAACAACTTCAAAATGGACAGAGATGTACGCATTTTGATGATGCGCTGTGAAGAAAGCTCTTTCTTCGGGAAAGCATATGTAGGCTCACTCGGAATGATGGGACGACTTACAGCTGATGATTTGTCGCTCAAACATCGTACGTTGGATCGCACTTTGGATGATTTTATGAAAGATGTGGGGGTTGATACTTCGCGTTTGACGACAGGAAAACCTGTTATCGACATTAGTCGGATTGGTGCTTTTGTCGAACTTCACATTGAACAGGGTCCTATGTTAGATGGGTTACTTCCTGCGCGTTGCGGAGTAGTGACTGGGATTCGAGGCAATATTCGCCATAAGGTCGTTAAGTGTCACGGTCAGACGGCCCACTCTGGTGCGCTCAATAAGGAATTTCGCCATGACGCAGTGATGGCAACTGCTGCTCTCATTTCTCGAATGGAAGTGGAATGGCAGAAATTCCTTGATGCCGGGCGTGATTTAGTATTCACAATTGGCGTGTTGAACACAGCCCCCACGGCAGCCATTTCAGTTATTCCAGGGTTGACCTCGTTTACTGTTGATATGCGTAGTTTGGATAATGGAACAGTCAAAGAGTTTCATGAACTATTGCTTCGCGTTGCAAAAGAAGAAGCAGAAAAGCGCGGGGTCACTTTTGAATTTGATCGAACGATTGTGAGTGAGGCTGGTCATGTCAATGTAGAACTCTCAGATCGCTTGATGAAGGCAGCGGAAAAAGGAAATATTCCTTGTGTAAGGATTCCTTCTGGTGCTGGACACGATACAGCTGTACTGAGTCGCGCGGGTATTCCGTGCGCGATGATTTTTGTTGCGAACCAAAATGGTTCGCATAACCCCCATGAAGCACTCAAGATGGACGACCTACTACAAGGCTGTTTCGTTCTACTTCATGCGGTTCTTGATGAGTGCAAATAATCATGGAACGCAAACTTTCAACCGTCGTACTGATCGATGAATATCCTCTTTTCCGCAAAGGGATGGCAGACGTTTTAACCGCCTCGGGAGACTTTCAAGTCTTGGGGCAAACTGCAGACGAAGCAACAGCTTTAAGTCTAGTGGCGTTGGGACCAGATCTTGTGGTGATGAACTTGCAACAAGAAGGTTTTGATACCTTACGCTTTTTGCAAGAGGTGAAAACACGCCAGCCGCAAACTCGTGTGGTTATGATGCTGACGAGCCCAGATCAAGCCTCCCTGCTGATGCAGGCTATTCGCCAAGACGCCAATGGCTATTTGTTGCGCACTATTCCTGCCCCAGAGTTTGTGGAGCAACTCTACCGAGCTTGCCACGGTGGGATGGCCGCAAGCGATAAAATCACTTCAGCGCTGGCTGACCGTCTGCGCGGTGAGCAAGCGCTTACGGATTCAGATCGCAATTTTAATAAGCTCACCAAGCGCGAATACAATGTTCTTTGTTGTATTGCTTCAAGTTATACGAACAAAGATATTTCAGAGCGCCTCGGCATTAGTGACGGAACGGTTAAAGTGCATGTGAAGCATGTGTTGAAAAAACTTAACTTCCGTTCTCGTGTAGAGGTAGCGGTTTGGGCGTCTGAGCATGGTTACAAGATTTCTGAAAACGGAACCCTACCTGAAATGGATCCCGAGGGTCTAATGCGCTAAGGCTTGCCTATCTTTTTTCTCCCCTTTATGCTCATCGCTTAGAGAGGATGTTTTTTAGCAAAAAAATGCCTCTTGAGACTAGAGATCATCAAGAGGCATAGCTATGTCAAATTAGCAAATTACGCTTTTTTTTCTTCAGCGATTTTTTCTGCCCAGAATTTCGGCGCATTGATATGAATCGAGTCGCCATTGTGGTCAACGGCCACCGTCACGGGCATATCTTCAATCGTGAATTCATAGATTGCTTCCATGCCGAGGTCACCAAAGGCCAAAACCTTGGATTCGCGGATCGACTTCGAAACGAGGTAGGCAGCACCGCCGACAGCGATCAAGTAAGCGGAACCATGCTTCTTAATGGCTTCGCGAGCAACAGGACCACGGTCACCCTTGCCAACCATCAAGCCTAAACCGACTGGTTCAGAGAGCATCATGTCAACAAACTTGTCCATACGAGTAGAGGTCGTAGGGCCTGCCGGGCCAACCACTTCGCCCTTGCTCTTCACAGGGTCGACAGGTCCAACGTAGTAGATGGCGCGACCATGGAAGTCAACAGGAAGCGGTTCACCCTTAGCGAGCATTTCGCTAATACGCTTGTGAGCAGCATCACGCCCCGTGAGCAACTTGCCCGACAAGAGAAGCGTGTCGCCCGGTTTCCAGGACTGAATTTCTTCACGAGTAAGTGTGTCAAGGTTCACGCGCTTGCTCTTGGTGACATCAGGCTTCCAGTCAAAGGCTGGAAAGTCTTCAATCTTCGGGGGTTCGATGTACTTTGGACCGCTACCATCAAGAACAAAGTGAGCGTGGCGCGTAGCTGCGCAGTTCGGAATCACAGCCACTGGCTTGGAGGCAGCGTGAGTCGGATACATCTTCACCTTGACATCAAGCACCGTCGTCAAGCCACCCAGGCCTTGAGCACCGATACCCAATTCGTTAACACGGTTGTAGATTTCGACACGAAGCTTTTCTTCTTCGGTCTGAGGCCCACGCTTTAAGAGTTCAAGCATGTCGAGCGGTTCATTCAAGCTTTCTTTCGCAAGAAGAACAGATTTTTCGGCGGTTCCGCCAATACCGATACCCAAAATACCAGGGGGGCACCAGCCGGCGCCCATGTGTTTGACCTGTTCGATAATCCAATCCACGACGTTATCAGAAGGCACCATCATCACAAGCTTGGACTTGTTTTCAGAGCCGCCTCCTTTAGCGGCAACAGTGATGTCGACTTTGTCGCCTGGGACTACTTGCCAGTGAATCACAGCGGGGGAGTTGTTGCGCGTGTTTTTTCGAGCACCTTCAGGAGGCGTTACCATGGAGAAACGCAAAACATTTTCTTGATAGGTGTAAGCATGACGGACGCCTTCGTTAATGGCATCTTCCACGGACCCCGTAAACCCTTCCCAACGAACATCCATACCAACCTTTACAAAGACTACGGCCATCCCCGTGTCTTGGCAAAGAGGACGTTTGCCTAATTGGCAAAGGCGAGAGTTTTCGAGAATCTGACCGATGGCATCTTTTGCAGCGGCACTTTCTTCGCGGCGATAGGCATCAGCCATATGATCCAAGAAATCTTGAGGATGATAGTAGCTAATGTATTGGAAGGCAGCGGCGACGCTTTCAATAAGGTCGTCTTGCTTAATGACTGTCGTCATAATGGGTATCTCCGATTTTTGATGTTGACTGAAGTTCACTGTGATTCACTGTTTGTTATGGGGTGGTGATATCACGGTGAGGGGTAGCACCCTAATGAGGCAAGGGTGTTTAACTCTGTCAACTTAATACTAAGAGGACACTCCGAGAGACTCATGTCAACTCGTGAGTACAAAAAAGTGTACAGCCTTCTTCTACCACTTTTGAGAAAAATTGCCTTTCTTTTGACTTAGTACTATGAATACCCCCATCTTTAACAAAAAAATCAAATTTACTACCCTAGGAATAAGGGTTAACCACTAAGATAATTCAGTTAGAAACATATTGAAAAAATTAAATAATCTATTGATTTTTATAAGAAAACTTAATATAAATACAACTATAATGAGTTTTATAATGACTGTGAGATATGTCAAAGAACCAAAACTTTTGTAAAGAAAATGCCAGAAGTGGGTAATTCATATAGTTAAGTCAAAGGGACTAAAAATACCACTGCGAATACTCCCAAGAGTAGGCAAAATAGATTCTGTCCTCATTTTTTTAGGAATCATCATGCTTAGCTTTGATTTTTGGATTCAGCTTTTAGTGGTGCTTGCCTGCTTGTTCTACGGTGCACGTAAGGGCGGTATGGCACTCGGTTTGCTCGGTGGTATTGGTCTGTTGATTTTGGTGTTCGGTTGGCACATCGCCCCGGGTAAACCGCCTATCGACGTGATTTTGACCATTTTGGCTGTGATTTGCGCTTCTTCAGCTCTTCAGGCTGCTGGCGGTCTCGACTGCTTGCTTCAGATTGCAGAACGCCTCTTGCGTAAACATCCTCGTTTTGTTTGCTTCCTCGCTCCATACCTTTGTTGGTTCTTGGCTGTGTTGTGCGGTACTGGTCACGTTGTGTATACGATGTTGCCGATTATCTATGACGTGGCTATTAAGAATGGCATTCGTCCAGAACGTCCGATGGCTGCTTCCACGATTGCTTCCCAGATGTCCGTCATCTGCTCGCCAGCTGCTGTGGCCGCAGTGTCCATGATCTCCTTGCTCGACGGTCACTTGGTTGGTAGTCACCCCTTCGGCTTCGTCCAGCTCTTCTCGATCGTGATTCCTGGTGCTATTGTTGGCTTGTTCTTTGTCTCCTTGTTCTCTGTCTTCCGCGGCAAAGATTTGGACAAAGATCCTGAGTTCCAGAAATTGCTTGCTGATCCTGACCAGCGTAAGTACATTTATGGTGAAACCACTACCTTGATTGGTGTGAAGTTCCGCCCGGAACAGTGGACTTCCTTGTGGATCTTCTTGGCAACCGTGGCTGCTGTGGCTGTCTTCGGTATGTTCCCTGAACTCCGTCCGATCGTTGGTAAGAAGGCCTTGTCCATGACGTTGATCATTCAGATGTTCATGTTGACTTGCGGTGCTTTCATCATCATCTTCTGTAAGACTCGCGCTGCTAGCGTTGGTAAGACCCCAGTGTTTAATGCTGGTTGCGTGGCAATCTGTGCTGTGTACGGTGTGGCCTGGATGGCTGACACGATGTTTGCAGCTCACTTGGCTGACCTCAAGACTGTGTTGACCGAATTGGTTCGTTCCTATCCTTGGGCTTATGCTTTGGTTTTGCTTTTGACGTCTAAGCTCGTGAACTCTCAGGCTGCTGCTGTGGCAACGATTGTTCCTGTCGCTTTGCAGATCGGTGTTCCTCCGGGATTGGTGGTGTCCTGTGCCGCAGCTTGCTACGGTTACTACATCTTGCCGACCTACCCGTCCGACTTGGCCGCTCTCCAGTTTGACCGTTCCGGTACGACCCACATCGGTCGCTTCGTGATCAACCACTCCTTCATCGCCCCGGGCTTGATTGGTGTGTTGACCGCTACGGCCACTGGCTACTGTCTTGGTATGATCTACGGCTACATCTAATCTAGAAAGTTAGACTCAATTAAGAGCCCTTGGTAATTCTCTAGGGTTCGTACAAGTAAAATGAGGCGGTGGATGCCAGGGAAACTTGGCTCTGCCGCTTCTCTTTTAGAGACCAGTTGCTGACTCGTTCAATGACTGGTTTTTTATGTGCACAGTGAAGTGGTATGTGTTTATTGGACACCTCGAAGTGCAAAGCCATGAACATGCTACATACTAAGCTCAAGCTAACAGGGCTACCCAACTAAGATCTGAATAGGTAGTTGAATATTTCTGTAAGTTCTGCTTCTATAGGGACTGGTACTTTGGTGGATAGATCATTCAAGGCTATATTGGGGATCTCTCTTGGCTTAAGAGACCGAATATTGCTTTGACAACTATCCAATTGCTAATGCTGGTGTTGGAAAACTCTTTGAAGTGAGACCTTCAACAATTTTCCTGTAATTCGCTGCCACCTTGTTAAATTACCCGAAAAGCTTCTGTACCTAATTGATTTGTTTGGGGATGCTGTACTCGCTAAGTCTTTAGTAACTTTCAAAATGGGGCTATAACAAAACTTTCAGATATGACTATTAACTACAGGTGAGCGCAAGGCGTTATCCTAAGGGCTCCAAGACGCCAAATGTCGTCTGGGTGTGAATGAAAGTATGTTGGAAGAAACAGCAGAATCGATCAAAGACGGAAAGAAAAAGAAACAATCAAACGGGCAGTTAGCAGAAGCCAGAAAAGCAACGGCATCGCTTAGTATGCTTGAGAGGTAAAGAGTTGCTCTGATATGAGAAGGAAGTATTATAGAAATACCTCAGACCTTATCGAACATTGCCAATGGGTAGATATCGCTACTGGGGTATAAGTGCTTGATAATTTAAAGCCAGAGCTGTTGCAGTGTTCGGTCGTTAAAAAGCACAACCATCTTGCTAAGGAGCCACTAGTACTTGTTTGTTGAAAAAGAAGGGGGTACGAAGAAGTGTAGTGCAGCGAGGTGGGATTCTGATACCCATAGAGCTCTCGTGATTAAAACTCCGTTGAGGTGCACAGAAGACCTTATATGAGCCAACAGGTTGTGTGACGAAGGATAAGTACTAAAAAACGGGTGCTACATCGCCTTTTAGACTTCTGTAGCACCCGTGGGCAGACCAATCTAGGAGAAAGGCCAATTAGTTGTGATACCAGTTCTTGTCAGCAGGAACGACGTAGCGCTGATTAGCCTGCTTAGCATCGACCTGTTCTTTGCCGATCGAGTAGTTCTTGTAAGCAGTCAAGGTGCCAGCAACGATCATGGCGAGAGCAACAAAGAGCATCGTTTTGCGGAGACCAGCACGGTCGCCAACACGTTCTCGCTGGTCGATCAAGTTGCGGTCTGCGTCCTTGGAGAAAATTTCCCACTTGACGGCCAAGCGATATAAACCAATCATGCCATGAAGTTCAGTGATCACCAAGAAGACGAACGTGTAAACCATACCAATGTGATAGGTGTGAACGCCGATCAAATTGGGATCAAAGCTGCGCGGGTTGAAGAGCATGGGCATTACGTGGGTGAACACGAAGAGGAACAACAAAGCGCCAGTGGTGATCTGAACAACCCACAAAGCAGTGTCTTCGTGCTTGAGAAGATGCCAGTGAGCCTTAATATCACGGAACTGATGATAAGAAGTCGGGAAACGACGCAAAGCGCAGAAAGCGTGGATCGCCACTGTCAAGGTAATGAAGCCAACGAAGGCAACGTGCATCCAAAGGTGTTCTTCACCGTCCAAGAAGGCGCCACCAGAGGTAGCGATCAAGTTAGCGAACAAGTCTTTGCCAAAGTTGACAGAGCCCGTAAAGGCCATATGGCAGAAGAGGAAGAGACCGAGGATAAGACCAGAAACAGACTGACCAATATCCAAGAGAGCGGTCGTGCGACTTTGACGCTTAACATCTTTAAGGCCAGCGCCCCAAACGTTTTCGTTAGCAGTAGGGGTGTTGCCGTATTTGACAGAATCAGGGGTCGACATATTCAACAACCTAGAGAGGGTGCACTTTTTTGTGCATCAAATAAAAAGAAAAAAATGGATGAACAAACATCCGTTGAAAGCATAATGCCCCTTTTCGTCTAATTAACTTTTGATATTTATCAAATTAAATCTACTCTAACAGGCTAGTTCTAAATAAACATTCCTTAAAAATAAGTATATATACTTATGAAATTTCACAATATATGTGTAGAGAAGTCAATAATTAATGGTTAACCCTAATATACATTGGATGTATAACAAATAATATTGTGCAGATTTCTTAAGAATGTTTCTAAGGCTCGGATACGCACAAATTTATTGTCTAAAAAAACGAAAGGTCCTAGAACACATTCTAGGACCTTTGAAACTAGCGCTTTATAAGCTTAGAGAGTACCGAATACGCGGTCTCCTGCATCACCTAAGCCTGGGACAATATAGGCATGTTCGTTGAGGTGATCATCAAGAGCGGCAACATAAAGTTCTACGTCGGGGTGTTCATCCGTGAAGACCTTCACGCCTTCAGGGGCGGCTACAAGGGCCATAAAGCGGATCTGTTCGCCTTTAACGCCGTGTTCTTTCAGCTTGTTGATTGCATAAGCGCCAGAGTGACCAGTAGCGAGCATTGGATCAACCACGATGTAGTTGCTGTGCTCGTCTCCTTTAGGGATACGGATCATGTATTCAATCGGGTTAGCATTTTCATCGCGTTGCAAACCAATATGTCCCACACGGGCAGCTGGCAAAAGTGCGAGAAGACCATCGGTCATACCTAAACCAGCACGGAGGATTGGGATAATGATCGGGTCTTTGGCTACCAAAAGAGGCTGCTGCGTCTTGCAAATTGGGGTTTCAATTTCAACGAGGTGAGTCTGGAAGTCGCGGGTAACTTCGTAGCCCATGAGCAAAGCGATTTCGTGCAATAAGGTTCGGAAATCCTGAGTGTCGGTGTTCTTATCGCGCATCAAGGTCAACTTGTGCTCAATCAGGGGATGGTTGACGATGTGAAGCTTTGGAAAGCGAGCGTCCGTCCGCATAAAAAATTTCTCCAGTAGGGAACAATGAGGTGTAAAAATTATTCAAATATTTCTACTAACCTCACACTATAGCCACTTTAAGTTCATACGTCAAAGGTCGTAATGACGAAAACGAGATGCAGAGAATAGCGTCCTTTTGCTATGATGAGGGAATTGAATGGATTCATTCTTGCTTTCCATTTTTTGATTGATATAAAAATGGAAACAAACCCGAACAACCAACCACAGAGGGCTTTAAAAAGGCTTGCCTGTGTTTCTGACTGGCCATAGAGACCTTTTATTTCTATAGCCGTAAGCAAACGTTCTCAATAAAGAACTTTGTTCTTGGAGACTAAAAAGTGAAAATTCGTACGATTGCCTTGTTCTTATTACTCGTTGTGATGGCCGTGTTTTTGGTCATTAATTGGAGCGCGATCTCCGCTGAAACAACGGTGAATTTGGTTTACACGGAAATCCAGGCCCCTCTCGGTATTATCGTGGTGTGCTGTTTCGGTGTTTTGATTCTTTTGATGTTACTTTACACGGTTTGGCAGGCCGCCAGTGTGACGCTCGAATTGCGTTCGGCTTACAAAGAAACACGTAACGCTCGTGCTTTGGCTGACGATGCTGAAAAGAGCTGTTTCGCTGAGGCCAATAAGCTCACACAGGAACGCTTGGAAAAATTAGAATCCCTCTTGCTCGCTCGTTGCGATGAATTGGGCCAAGAAGTCCGCCGTTTGCGTGAGGATATTGATACGAAGTTTACGGCTTTGAACGGTGAGGTTGCCCAACAACAAACAGTTACTGTAGCGAAGTTCAATGAAAGCTTAGTCGCTTTTGAACATCGTTTGCAGACGGCGCTACCAGCCCTTACTACAGACGAAGCGAAGCCTGCTGTGGCTGAAGTTGAAGTGCAAGCTGAAGAAGAAAAGGATACAAAGAAGAAAAAGAAGATGTTTGAAGACCTCTTCTAATCCCTTCTGAAGAATTCCCGAAATGAGCCACCTCATTTGAGGTGGCTTTTTTGCGGGCACAAAAAGAGCACTTCGGTGTGAAGTGCCCCTTTTAAAGAATTAGCGATTACACTGCTTCTTTTTTGTGGTAGCTCGTGACGAGTTCCACTTCTTCTGTAGCGCCTAAAAAGACCGCTACGCGCTGGTGGATCTTTTCAGGTTTGATGTCAAGAATACGTTCGTGGCCGTTTGTCGCAGCCCCACCCGCGTTTTCAATCAACATACTCATCGGGTTGGCTTCATAAAGCAGGCGTAATTTACCAGGCTTTTGAAGATCACGGTGATCGCGCGGGTACATAAAAATACCACCACGCTGCAAGATGCGGTGTACTTCAGCTACCATGGCAGCGACCCAACGCATATTGAAGTCTTTCCTACGTACGCCTTCCTTGCCTTCCAAAAGTTCGGCAATGTAGCGCTTCACTGGGGTTTCCCAATGACGCATATTCGAGCAGTTAATGGCAAATTCTTTGGCTTGTGGGCTCACCGAAACGTTATCGTTGGTGAGTTCAAATACACCAGTGCCAGGGTTCAACGTGAAAATCACAGTACCTCGACCAAAGGTGATTACTAGTTGCGTTTGTGGGCCATACATGCAGTAGCCAGCCAAGACTTGCTGAGAACCAGGGTTCAAGAAATCTTCAGCTTCTGGCTGACGTTTGGGACGCACAGCAGGCGTTACCGAGAAAATAGAGCCTACGGAGACATTGATGTCCAAATTGGAAGAACCATCTAATGGGTCAAAACAGATGAGGTAAGGTCCAATGGGATACTTTTCATCAACAGCGATCGGGTCAGGAACTTCCTCACTGACCATGCCGCAAACAGCACCCGTAGCCTGAACGTGTTGAACGAAGATATCGTTACTTACGACGTCCATCACTTTTTGGCTTTCACCTTGCACGTTTTCAGAACCCGCGAGCCCTAAAACGCCGGCGAGAGCACCGTAATGCAACTGATTGCTAATCGTTTTGCAGGCATCTGCGATGCCGAGCAACAAACGACCTAATTTAGGGTCCAAATGATGAAGAGTTTCTTCCGTGGACAAAAATTCAGAAAGTGAACGATTCACGATTAACTTCCTTAAGAAGGATTATTCAAGGCTTTAGAAATAATTTCATTGACCTGAGGCGAGAGTTTATCTTGGCGCGATTGCATAAATTTGAGCGTCTGGAACATCATACTCGAGAGATCAGGCGTATAACGACGCCAGTTTTCCAAAGAACGCGCTACGCGGGCGGCGACATTTGGATTGATGGCATCGAGTTGCTGAACCATTTGTGCCCAGAACTGATAACCCGTTCCATCTGGACGATGGAATTCGACAGCATTGCTGTGGAAGAAGGCGCTCAGCAAGGCATAAACATTATTAGGGTTCTTCATATTGAAGAGACCAGATTTCACCAAGTCACGCACACGGTTTACCACAGGGATTTCACCTGGCAAGCAAGGGGCGGTGGCCTGAATAGTAAACCACTTGTTGAGCAAGAGCGGCTCATTTATCCAGCTTTCCAGCGTTTCACGGTTAAGGTCGGTTTTCACTGGAGAGTTCGAACCAGAAAGGAGGCGAAGCGCGGCTAACTTATCAGTTAAGTTATTTGCAACTAAGAACTGGTCACGAACTAGCAAAATGGCGTGTTTGTTAGCGGTAGCCACCATGTAATAGAGAGCCGTATTTTTCAAAGAGCGACGACCTGCATCTTGTGTGTTGGGCGAGTAATCGCCAGGGGTTTGGTTTTCATTGACAATGTCTTCGAGTTTCGTCAACGTACGAGTGCCCAAACGTTCACGAACGAATTCACGAGCGTGGTGTACTGCCCATGGATCAATCAAGGGGAGGGCGTCACCAATGGTTTTCTCGCTCGGCAATTCCATCGCAACAGCCTTATAAGCGGGAGAGATATCAGGGTCGGTGATAAGCGCCTCGAAAGCATCAAAGAGAGTTGGCGATACGGCGCGATCTTCTTGAGAAAGCAGTGCATTCACCTGAGCGAGCAGTTCGCGTAGCATCAGTTTCTGCATAGCTTCCCAGCGATTGAAGGCATCGGTGTCGTGCTTAGCCAATAAAGCCAAATCCTCATCGCTGTAGTCGTATTCCACAATAACAGGTGCAGCGAAACCACGGTTGAGACTGAGCACAGGTTGAGACGGGACATCCGTAAAGACCCATGTCTGTACGTTAGTTGTCAACTGCAAGAGTTCTTCTGTCTTGCCAGTAAGGAAAGGTTCGTCTTCTAATTTCAAGGACAAAGCGCGTCCCTGGCGGTCAAAAAGCGCTACAGGGAACGGAATGAGCACAGGGTCCTTGGTTGGTTGTCCAGGCGTTGGCGGAGTCGACTGAGCACAAGTAAGCGTTAAAGTATGGGCTTGTGCATCATAAGATGAGCTCACCGTTACGCGAGGTGTCCCAGCCTGGGAGTACCAACGTTTGAAAAGTTCTTTATCAACTGGAGTGCCTTCGAGCACAGCATTGATAAAGTGTTCACACGTTACAGCGGAGCCGTCGTTTTCGGCAATATAACGATCAAAACCACGACGGAAACCATCACGCCCAAGGATCGTCTGAAGCATGCGAATGACTTCAGCTCCTTTTTCGTAGACGGTCATAGTGTAGAAATTGTCGATCGCCTGATAGCTATCTGGACGAATCGGGTGGGCCATTGGACCAGAATCTTCAGAGAACTGTGCTAGACGCAGAGCTTTCACATTCTTGATGCGTTCTACAGCGCGAGCAGATTCGTCTCCCAGCATATCTGCAGAGAATTCTTGGTCACGGAAAACGGTGAGCCCTTCTTTGAGTGTCAGTTGGAACCAGTCGCGTAGCGTTACTCGGTCGCCTGTCCAGTTATGAAAATATTCGTGCCCCACGACAGCCTCAATACTCGCATAGTCTTGGTCCGTCGCAACTTTCGGATTGGCCAAAGCATAGCGGGCATTGAAAATGTTCAACCCCTTATTTTCCATGGCGCCGAAGTTGAAGTCGTTTGTGGCTACGATCGCGAAGTGATCAAGGTCAAGATCAAGTCCCCAACGTTCTTCGTCCCAGCGAATTGCCTTTTTGAGGCTTTCCATAGTGTGGGCTGTCTTATCAATATCTTGTGGTTCGACCCATACTTCGAGCGTTGCAATACGACCGTCTTTGAGTTTGATGTTTTCCCGTTGGCATTCAAACTTCCCTGCGACCAAAGCAAAGAGATAGCAAGGTTTAGCAAAGGGATCGTCCCAAACGGTTTCGTGGCGACCATCTTCAAGGTCTCGTTCAGAAATACGATTACCGTTAGAGAGCAGAATAGGAAATTCTTCCTTAGACGCACGAATCGTGACGTGATAGCGTGCTAACACGTCGGGGCGATCTGGGAAGTAGGTAATCGCGCGGAAACCTTCCGCTTCGCATTGGCTAATAAGATTCTTGCCAGAGGCGTAAATCCCCTGAAGTTTTGTATTAGCCGCAGGGCTAAAGCGATTCACAATTGTGAGATCTACTTCTGTATTGATGTTGTGAAGTGTCAGTATTTCGGGCGTGAGATCGTATTGTGTTTCATCGAGCTGTTCTCCATTAACCGCAACGCTTACTAAGGTGAGTCCTTCACCATTGAGCATGAATTCACCAGTCTGGTTTTGAGCTTCGGGATTGGGGACGACATGCAACGTACTAATGACGCTCGTGCTTTCTACGTCGAGATCGAATTCAAGATTGACAGTGCTCACTAAATGAGAAGGAGCTTGGTAATCTTGGCGAAAAATTGTTTCACTCATATTAAAAATGCCTCCCTTGGGGCTTGGCGCTCTAGTGTTGACGAGCGTTTGCTCGGAGCGCAGTAATTACGTCATCGAGCTTTTTGACACGCTCAAATGCGTAAATTTAAGGTTATGTAAAAAAGGAACTTGATCTCATCGATTTTAGTCAAAACCGCGCTACTCTGGGGCATTTCTTATGAGTGAATACAAAAAAATCCCGCTAGTTTTTGACAAAACTAGCGAGATCTTGTTAATCGTAACGAATTACCAGATTATTCTGCCTTCGCTTCTTTCTTAGCGCCAGGAACAGGTAACTTGCTGTAGTCGTGACCAGCAGTTGGGTGGCAGGCTAAGCAGTCAACGACTTTGCCATCCTTACCCATGTTGCGGTGCATCGTGGAGATCACGGCTTTCTTCGGGTCATACATCTTTTCGAGATCATGACAACCCTTACACATACTGAAGTTGCGTTCCAAGAAGAGTTCATGAACTTCCTTGGCCAATTCAGGACGGCGCTCGATCTGCTTTTCAACAGTGTTCAACGTGCCACGGATTTCGCCCCAGCCAGACTTGGAACCAGCGCGAGCCTTGTCAACCAACATCAGTGCGTAGTCGATCGGCCCAATGTGTTCATTAGAGTGATACTTCAAGTGGCAGTCAGAGCAGCCAGCGGTGACGCCAGTCGGCGTACGACCATGAAGACCATCCTTGTAAGCGATGTAAACCATGTCCATGGAGTGGCAGAACTCACCACAGAATTTATTCGTGCCAGCCCAGTGCACGGTGCTAGTCAAAGCGCCAACAAAGACGATACCGATGACAACACCGATCAGGCAGAGACCAGCTGCATACCATTTGCTATTCTTCATTTTTTTGGAACCTTTTGATGAGTAACCGACCTACTTCAATTGAGGAGTCTAAACAGGGAAGTAGATTCGTTTTCCAAGAGGAGAGGTTAGGGATGAGCCTTCAGAAGACAACACTCTCTACAGGCAACATATTATTAAGGTTTTCGTAAGGATGTATTAAGTTCTCTTGATATTAATCAAAACCTAAGGTTTTTATTTCAAAAACCTCCCAAATGGGGGAGGTGTTTCACTATTTTTTGACTCCAAAAGAGGGAGATGAGAATCATTCCGCTCTTACAGAGGAGGTTTGCTTATCCGTTAATCGCAATCACTATCGACTCAGCAGGGACACAAGCGACAGCAATTGACCCGATGTGTAAACCATGTTCTGGTGGCACAAACCCAATGATGGTTTGACCATTTTCGAGCTGAATCGAGCATTCTCCGCCGCGACGTTCGCGCACAGAACGAATGACTACTCCACAAATGCAGTTTTCGAGTGCATCGCTAACGAGCTCTGGTCGCAAAATTTCAATTGCTGTTGCTTTGCAAAGTGCCAACACTGAAGCTCCCTCACGAATAGCTAGCAGTTGAGCAGATTCCATAGTGATCGAAGAGCGCAACTCCTGTCCGTCTCCAAGGCGTAGGGTTAGGCGCACAAGAGCGGAACCGATTTTGACCTTACGAATCGTTGCAGGGATCATGTTGCGCATGGAGGTCGAAAGTGTGCTCAAACCTAAATTCGCTAATGCGGGCTGTTCTTTGAGACGATACCGGGCTAAGACTTCTAAACGGGCGCGCGTAAGGTCGTTCGCCAGGTTGAGAACCTCAACTCCTTTTTCTGTCAAATGAGTGCCACCACCGTGAGCCCCTCCTACTTCTTTTTCAACAAGGGGACCGCCAGCGAGGTTGGAGAGCGTTTCAATTGCCTGCCACGCAGCTTTGTAGCTCACACCAGCCATGCGAGCAGCCTTCGAGATAGATCCTACGTCATTGATGCGACGAAGAATATCGATGCGTTTATCTGCCATCTCTGCCATCTGGTTGGCAAGTAAGACTGGGTCTGCGATAGGACTAGACATGGCGGGCTCCAAAAAGTGTGTTGCAAAAATCAAAGTTAACCGCTATTCTAATATGGAATAACGACCTAACGTTGATTGTACTACCCGTCGAGAGGTAGTTCAATCTTACCTAAAATCAAGTTGATTGCGGTCGTGGACTATCTGGAGATTTTCGCATGAAAAAGATGACTTTGATGGCTCTGCTGTTGGGGGTTTGCGTTTCCACTCAGGCTGCAGAAGTGAAATTAGCGATAGCGGCTAACTTTACAAAACCGATGCAGGACTTGGCGCCTGTTTATGAAAAGATGACGGGCGACAAGTTAGTGATGTCATTTGGGGCAACTGGTGCGCTCTACGCACAAATCAAAAACGGAGCCCCCTTCGACATTTTACTTTCTGCTGACGATAAAGCGACTGTGAGGGCAGTGACGGAAGGTTTAGGGGTCGAAGGATCAACCTTTACCTACGCGATTGGGAAATTGGTGCTTTGGAGTAAACAAGCGGATTTTGTGAAAGATGCGAAAGTGCTTGAGTCTGAAAAAGTTCAAAAGCTTGCCGTTGCAGATCCCAAATTAGCGCCTTATGGAGTTGCTGCAGAAGAAACGCTTCGTCATCTGGGACTATATGAAAAACTTCAGCCAAAGTTTGTGATTGGTGGGAATATTGGGAAGACCTATCAGTTTGTGAGCTCTGAAAACGCACAAGTTGGTTTTATTGCCTTGTCTCAATGCTATAAAAATGGTAAGTTCACCGAAGGCTCTGGTTGGATCGTACCTGCCGAGTACTACAACCCAATTATGCAAGATGGCGTTTTACTCACCAATGGTCAGAACAAAGAAGCCGCTAAGAAATTCATTGACTTCTTGAAATCAAGCCCTGAAGCCGATAAAGTGCGCGAAGCTTTTGGCTACGCGATGGTGAAATAAGTCAAAAAGGGCTATAACCCGAGTGAGAGATATTTTATGGCCGTAACGGTTGATCTGGATCCTGTGTATCTGAGCTTGAAACTCGCGTTGGCGACAACGTGTATTTTGCTCATCGTAGGGGTTCCGCTGGCTGCTTGGCTAGCCAAAAAACGCAGTGTTTGGTGCGCGCCGGTGAGCGCTATCGTCACTCTTCCTTTGGTGTTGCCTCCCTCTGTGCTCGGGTTTTATATTTTGGTGGCTTTGGGACCCGTCGGTCCCATTGGGAAAATTACCGAAGCTCTTGGCTGGGGAACGCTCAACTTTACCTTTACCGGGCTAGTGATTGGCTCGGTAATCTATTCTCTTCCATTTATGGTTCAACCCGTTGTGACAGCTTTCGAGGCGATCGGGGATAGACCATATGAAGTGGCCGCTACCTTACAGTGCTCGCCTACAGATACTTTTTTTCATGTTGCTGTTCCTCTGGCCAAACACGGTATTGTCACAGGGGCATTGATGAGCTTTGCGCATACCATTGGTGAATTTGGCGTTGTGTTGATGATCGGCGGGAATATCCCTGGGCAAACTCAGGTGGTTTCGACCGAAATCTACAATTACGTTGAAGCAATGGAATACTCGCAGGCGCATATCTTAGCTGGTGGAATGTTGCTCTTTAGCTTTATTGTGTTAATGGGGCTTAACGTTCTCAATCGTCGCCGCGTCACTGGAGAGTAGGCAAATGACACAAGGTCGCATTGATATCACGCTCGAGCGCGATGAAAAGTTCTGCCTGAGGGCGGATTTTGCTTTGGAATCCCGTGGCATCACGGTACTTTTTGGCCCCTCTGGTTGCGGGAAGACAACTCTGCTACGCTGCGTTGCTGGGCTCAATAAAGGGGTTGGTTTGGTGAGAATAGGCGAGCAAGTTTGGCAAGACGATAGCCAAAACCTTTTTATTCCGACCTATAAACGTCGTTTGGGTTACGTTTTTCAAGAGGCGAGTTTGTTCGAGCACTTAACAGCCAAGGGGAATATTGACTTTGCTCGAAAGCGAGCAGAACACCCAGCGAGCGACCGGCGTTTACAAGAAATTGTGGACTTATTGGGGATCGAAGATGTCCTGAATAAACCTTCAACGAGTCTCTCGGGAGGAGAGCGGCAGCGCGTTGCGATTGCTCGTGCTCTCTCTGTAACACCCAATATTTTGCTCATGGACGAACCTCTATCTGCACTCGATATGAAGCGTAAAGAAGAGTTTTTACCCTGGCTTGAGAAGTTGCGTGAAGAGCTCCCGATTCCCATTCTGTACGTCACCCATTCGGTCTCAGAAATGCGTCAACTATCAGATCGAATTTTAATCTTAGATCACGGTAAGATGATTGACGAGGGAACGCCTAGCGAAGTTCTTTATCGTCGTGGTTTGCGTGAACAGTCTGAGGGAATAGAAGTGTTGATCGAAGGGGTTGTCGAATCTATGGATCCTACGTGGAATATTTCTGTCATCAATTCCAACGGTCTGCGCTTAGAAGTTACAGGAATTCCTGCGACTGTAGGGCGCATGGTGCGAATGGGAATTTTGGCGCGTGACGTTTCGCTTACTCGTTTGCGCCCTGAGGCAAGTAGTATTCGAAATATTGTGGAAACGCATATTGAGGAAATGCAGCTCTTAGAAGGTAGGGGACAAGTACTGATAAGCCTTAACGCATATGGGCAAAAGATATTCGCTATGATTTCTGCGCTTTCTGTGCACCGCTTAAATTTACAAGCTGGTGAGCGCGTATTCGCTCAGATTAAAGCGGTTTCTTTGGCGCAGTAAGCATGCTTCATTTTTGCCCATAAAAAAGAGTTCCTTGCTTTGGCAGCAAAGGAACTCAAATTTTTTAGCTGATGCGTAAATTAGCAACGGCGGGCTAATTCAGCAGCCTTACCCGTGTACGTAGCGGGCGTTAATACCATCAAGCGAGCCTTAGCATCTTCAGGGATATCTAAACCACTGATGAATTCACGCATGGTTTCTGGGGTAATCCCTTTACCACGAGTGAGCGCTTTGAGCTGTTCATAGGGGTGCGGCACACCGTAGCGACGCATTACGGTCTGCACAGCTTCGGCGAGCACTTCCCAAGCGTGATCTAAGTCTTCAGCTACACGGTGTTCGTTCAATTCGAGTTTGTTTAAACCACGCATCATGGCACTGTAGCCAATGAAGCAGTAGCCAAAACCAACGCCTAAATTGCGTAACACGGTGGAGTCAGTAAGGTCACGCTGCCAACGCGAGATCGGCAACTTACCAGCTAAATGTAAGAGGATAGCGTTAGCGATACCGAGGTTACCTTCAGAGTTTTCAAAGTCGATCGGGTTAACCTTGTGAGGCATCGTGGAAGAGCCCACTTCGCCTTCCTTCAACTTCTGCTTAAAGAAGCCCATGGAGATATAGCCCCAAACGTCCCGATCGAAGTCAAGCAACACAGTGTTGGCGCGAGTGATTTCATGGAAGAGTTCGGCCATGTAGTCATGAGGCTCAATCTGAATCGTGTGCGTATTAAAAGTCACGCCCAAACGTTCAACAACACGGCGAGAGAAGGTTTCCCAGTCAGTCTCTGGGTAAGCAATCATGTGAGCGTTGTAGTTACCCACGGCACCATTCATTTTGGCATAAATCTTGACGGCTTCGATCGCTTCAATGATGCGATTTAAGCGCACCGCGACGTTAGCGAATTCTTTGCCGACGGTGGTAGGCGTAGCCGTTTGACCGTGCGTGCGAGAAAGCATTGACACATCGGCCCACTGGTGAGCCTGCTCTACGAGCTTGGAGTGTGCTTTACGTAATTCAACAACTAGTGCTTTGCGCCCTTCAGAGAGCATTAAAGCGTGACTGGTGTTGTTAATGTCTTCAGAGGTGCAAGCGAAATGCACGAATTCAGCGCTTTGGCGCAATTCATCATCGTGATCCACTTGGCGCTTAATCCAGTATTCCACTGCTTTGACGTCATGGTTTGTGGTCTTTTCGATTTCTTTGATTGCTTCACAATCCACGATGGAGAAGTTATCTGCCAAGTCGCGCAAGAAGGCTTTTCCGTGAGCACTGATTTCTGGGAGTTCAGCAAAACCTTGTTCAGAAAGCGCAATCAACCATTCGGTCTCGACGCGAACACGTGCATTCATAAAAGCGTATTCGGAGAAGATGTTGCGTAGCACATCAGTCTGCTTGGCATAACGGCCGTCAATGGGAGAAAGAGCGGTGAGAGGATTGAGATCCATGAGTATTAACCTCGAAGGAAAATAAAAGAAAAAGAAAGAGAAACTGGTGGTACTGGGATGAGATTTTGAAGGAGCAAACGTCTTGGTTTGACCAAGGAGCTCACTTAAGCGATTCATCCAAATTACAAGTGCTTCAATTCTAACATTGTGCATATTGTAGAGAGTGCAGAAAAAGTCCTCTGATTGTTGCGCGGATTTTTTCACTGACTGCTAGACTGCTCGTTATTGCGTTAGGGGTATTGGAAGAGAAGCGAGTGAAGCTGCTTTATTCCGATTGAGAAACACTCTTGGCACCGGAACAGGTTAATACCTGCGGCGGGAAACGCTTTTCAAGAAGATGGGTCGATATGCTTTTGGAGAGAATACAACATCGTCCCATTCTGCTGAAGAGAACTTCATTGACACGATGAAGGCCATAAAGGAGATGAACCTTACAAGGCTCATATTTCCTATCCACACCTCACTTTTCTCTTCCTTCTCATTGACGTAAATCCTGTTTGACTGTCGAACGTAGTGCTGTTACTACATCTCAAATATGAGGATACCGTGATGGAAAATTTATTTTTCAAACGTACCGAACTGCGTCCTGAAGGGGAGCGATGCTATGTCGTTTCCGCTCATGGAGAAAAAGTTCCCTTCCGTCGGATTAAGCAAGAAAATACCCCTGCGTGTTTTGGTGGAGGGAGTAACCCTGATTTGTACCTTAAGGATGTGACAGGTCGCTTTGGCGAGGAGGGTACACCAGAGGAAGTTACACTTCCTTCGCGTGAACGCCAACCTGTGGGTTCTCCTACGCAACTCGCTGCAGCTAAGGCTGGCGTGATTACGCCAGAAATGTCTTTTGTAGCGACACGAGAAAACCTCAATTATGAGGCGGTTGTGGCAGGCGTTGAGACAATGACTAATCAAGCGTTAAAACGCAAGTTAACTGCGTTAATTGATCGATGGACGCCTTGGACACCAGAGAAAGTTCGCGATCTTGTGGCCAAACGTCAAGCTGTAATTCCTCTCTCCTTTAAGCACCCAGAAGCGGAACCGATGATTATTGGTCGAGCATTTGCGACGAAGATAAATTCCAATATTGGCACTTCTGGCAATGGTCGTCAGTGGGCTGCAGAAGCTGAGAAATTGCAAGAGTCATTAGCGCGTGGCGCCGATACAGTGATGGATCTTTCCACTGGAGAGAATATTCGTCGCACACGAGAAATGATCATTCGTCATAGCCCTGTCCCTGTGGGTACAGTACCGATTTACGAAGCTCTTGAACGCGTCAATGGGCATGTTGATCAGCTTTCTTGGGAGCTTTTTAAAGAGGTTATGGTCGATCAAGCAGAAATGGGTGTGGACTATATGACCATTCACGCAGGCGTGTTGCTTCATCATATTGAACTTACACGCAATCGCATGACGGGGATTGTCTCTCGCGGAGGTGGCATTATGGCTACTTGGGCGACACAGCAGAAAAAAGAAAATTTTCTCTATGACAATTTTGATGAACTCTTAGACATTGCAAGGCGTTACGACATTACGCTTTCCCTGGGTGATGGTCTTCGTGCGGGTAGTATTTATGACGGCAATGATGCTGCACAGTTTGCCGAGCTGCGTACACTCGGAGAGTTAAATCGCCAAGCTGGTGTCAAAGACGTTCAAGTCATGATTGAAGGACCAGGGCATATTCCTCTTCAGGGGATTGAACTTAATCAAACGAACGAAGAAGATTGGTGCGATGGGGCGCCATTCTATACCTTAGGACCATTGGTTTGTGATATTGGTGCGGGTTACGACCATATCACCGCAGCTATTGGAGCTACCGTTATTGGCGGAGCAGGGACGGCAATGCTTTGCTACGTCACACCAAAAGAACATCTAGGGTTGCCTAATACGGAAGATGTCCGTGAAGGCATGGCGGCGTTTCGAATTGCGGCTCATGCCTCGGACATTGCAAAAGGTTCTATCAGTGCGATCATCCATGACCACATGATGAGTGCTGCACGATTTGAATTCCGCTGGCGTGATCAATTCTCCCTCAGCGTAGACCCAGCTCGTGCACGTTCGTATCATGCCGAAGGGTTATCAGGGAAAGGGGCGCAAGAGGCGCACTTCTGCAGTATGTGTGGTCCGAAGTATTGCCCAATGCGTGTAGCTAGAGACCTTTTCGAGGAGGAGCAACAATAGGCATAGATTATTTTTTGTCGTTGCCTCTGGGAGGGACTATGGAAATAGATCCTCCCGTAGGAATTGGGTAGGTCAGGGTTCCTTTATTCCCTTGTAATGGCGTGACGACTTGTACTGATGCTCGCGCGAAAGTGGGAGGTTGCGGAACAGGCTTTCTGCGCTTACTAGTTAAAAGATCTATTGAGTTACCGCTACAGCGAGCGAGCTCGTAGAGCACACTAATAGGAGTGTGTGAGCCTAATTTTTTAGTGATGTGGGAGCGGTGTACTTCTACTGTGCGCTGCGACAAGAAGAGCTTATCGGCAATTTCGTTGTTTGTGAGTCCCTGACAAACTAAATCGAAAATCTGGGCTTCACGACGGGAAAATGTCTGTAGGAGCAGATTCATCTGATAACACTGCCATTTTTTCATCGAGCGATCAAGACCAAGTTGGACTTTCTGGATCAATTCGTAGGGGTCAACGGGTTTTTCTAGGAAAGAAATGGCCCCATTTTCCATGGCAGTAACCACGGCAGGAATCGACCCATGACCGGAAAGGATGATCACTTCAATGGGGCTATTTGCCTCATTAAGGACTCGTTGAACATCTAGCCCGCTCATCGATTCCATAGTCAAATCAAGGACTGCGCAACCAGGTTGCATCAAGTTGGTATCTTGCAAGAATGCCTCGCCAGAGGCGTAGGTCATAGCATTGAAATTATGCGTAGCAAGGGCGAAACGAATAGAAAAACGGACATCGTCCCTATCAACGACCCAAACTGGTAGCTTACTGCAAATTTCGACAGGACTAGAGGCGGACATACACAAAGGAAAGAATAGACAGAGTAAACTCTGCCGGGCTAAACGCCCTTACAATAACAGATGAAGAATATGCTACCAAAAACTAGCATGAAACTCGCCCGAGAGAGGAGAAAATCAACGCTCAAATGAGAGTTTTTGTTCTAAAGTGAACAAAAAAGCTTTTACCAGAAAAGAAACATGCTCGAGAGCGCCTGTTTCTACAATCAAAGAACCGAATGGAGGTCCGCCGATGAGTAAGCCGTTGTATGACGATAAACCAGCGCGTACAGCGCCAGTTGAGCGTCAGTCGCCGAGTGCTGAAATACTCGATTTGGCGCGACGCTTACCTCGCGGGCTTTACCTCGGCACGGATGGATGGGCTGATACACGTTGGCGTGGTTTGATTTTTTCCGAAAGTAGCGGTACAGATCGACTTTTTACTTATGGTCTGACTCCCTATAGTCGTCATCCGCTTTTGAAAACAGTTGCCATTCCTTGGGTAAAGTCGGGCTACCGTGAGTCAGAGTGGCTTCGTTTTCTCTCTAGCGTAGATGAAACTTTCCGCTTTATTTTGCCCCTTCCTCATCCAAGCTTAGACCCCATGCTACGAAATCCTAAAGGGATGGGGGTAGGCGAGAATGAGCATTTTTTGCGCTTTTCTCCAGACGAGTGGATAAAACCTCTTATTACACCAATACAAATGCTCGGCAGGCAATTAGGTCCAGTAGTTTTACGGCTAGGAGAGTTTGATCGAGGACTGGTGAAGCGTTTTGTGCGACAAGGTGACTTGATTACGAGAATAGAAGCGTACCTGGGGGAGGTGAAAGAATTTCTCCACGCCTCTGGTTTTGAGGGCGTGTTAGGGTTTGAAATTCAAAATGGAGAATGGCTCACGCCTCGTTTAATGAAGGCTCTTAAGGGATTTCAGATTCGTCCTGTTTTAAGGTTGAGTTTAGGTCTTCCTGGTTTATTGCGACAGCAACAAGCATTGGCGTATTGGGAAACCGAAAAGCGAGAAGAGCGACCAATCTGGACTCCAACAGGACCGCTTTTGATTCACTGGGCGGGATCTCCTTCACTGATGCTTAGCTATCGAAAGCTTGATGCTAAAACACTAGTGGCGAGTGATCCTGTGACGCGAGCAATGATGGTGATGTTGATAGAAAAGACTCTTGCGGAGGGCAAAAATGCTTGGCTTTGGGTAGCAAATCGAGCTGAGGGTTCTGCGCCACTGACACTTCAAGCAATTGCTGACGAAATCATCTCTCGACGTCAAAATAAGCTTTATGGCAACCTATAAAAAACGCTGATTTTGAAAAAATCAGCGTTTCGACTAACGGCTCTTAAACGAGATTACCACTGAGAGAGTGGCAAATGTTCATCGTGCCCCTGATCAATATCCTCATAGGTGAGCGGCGTTTCAGGAGAGCCAATGATGATGAAAGCGATCACGCGCTCATTTTCGGGATCGTAAAGACCATTAGGCGCGGTGAAAGGACGTGGAGATACCGTTTTGGCCACAAAACCTTGAGCGTGTAAGGCATTCAAGAAGTTCATCAAAGCGCACCCTGCAGTAATTAATCGTTCTTCGCGAAAGAGCGGACTAATGTCATCATGAAGATCGGTTTGGATGAGTGCAACGCACATCGGTCCCTTGGTACCTTTTTCACGAGTTTTAATGCGGACAGATTCTTCTGCATCAGCTGGCAACGTGGATTCAAAGAGATCTGCAAGCTTTTCACGAGAGACAATTTCGACAAAGCGCAAAGGAAGTTTTTTTTCATGATTAGGTGCACGCATTGCGGTTGAGACAGCTAAGCGCAAGCTTGCTACATCGGGAGCAGGCAAAATTTGATGGCGCGCACCAACAGAGTGGCGTGAGAGGGCTAATTGAACAAAATTCTTATCAGTGATCATTGGTATAAACCTTTGCAAACAATAGGCTCAGAAGGAGAGGGTAGACGGCGAGAAAAGTCTTCAAAAAGTAGGCAGTAAGGCCGTATCCTTCAAAGCAAAAAACAACATATGGGGGTTATTATGCGCCATATTTTTTTGAATTTCATGCGCTCAACTTGTATCAAAATGCACTCTGAAATAGCGTTTTTTCGTGTTATCCTCTAAAGCCAACTACTTGAAAAAGCTTTTTGGGAGGAGCTTGCATGAACACAGCATTAATTTTTAAACAAACTCGCCGAATCTATATGTCGGACTGCGATCCAGCAGGAATTGTTTTCCACCCACAGTACTTTGTGATGATTACGGAGTTGATGGAAGACTTTTATCGAGAAGCTGGCATGACTTTTAAGAGCGCTCAGGATCAAGGGATTGGGTTCCCTATTGGCGGAATTCGTTGCGATTTCTGTCGCCCGAGCGCTTTGGGTGATAAAGTGACATTGACTATGTGGGTTGAACACGTAGGCAAGAGTGCTTTTCGCTTTGCCATCGAGATTGTTGGTGACGATGGGGTGCGCGTGCGATGTACAGAAACAGTAGTGTGCGTGAAGGTGGGCACCGCAGCGAACGCTTTGAGTAGCTACCCTATTCCTGAAGATTTCCGAGAAGTGCTCCTACAATACAAAGGCGAAGCTCTCACACTGCATGATTAAGCGGTTAGCGAGTGGAAGAGGAAGGAAGTTCTTTGAGTAGCACTTCTTTGTGCCAGAGGACGCGTAGAACGCGCTCTCGTTCAGGATTGGCTCCCGTGACGTAGAATTCTTCAGTCCCTGTCACAGCACTTTTTGAGAGCATTCCCTTTTCGTCTAGAACACTATAGAGGTGGCGCGCTACAGCAGGAGCAGGATTAATGAGTGAAATATGTGACCCTGCCACTGCCTGAATTTCTTTTTCTAGGAACGGATAATGAGTACAACCGAGCACAATTTGGTCAATATTGTGTTCAAGCAGTGGCGAGACAAAGTGTTCAATTAGTTGACGGGTCGTTTTGCTATGAAAAGCACCTGCTTCAACGCATTCCATAAGGCCAGGGCATGGGCAATCAATAATTTGAATTTCAGGGTCTTCAACTCGCGCTTTCAATGAAGCGTAGCGCTCACTATCAATTGTTTTTACTGTTGCCATGACGGCAACAGCTTTTGTTTGGGTTGCTCGAGCCGCAGGGAGTACAGCGGGTTCAATGCCGATTACTGGGATTGAGAGGCGCTCGCGCAATGCTTCTGCAGAGACCGCCGTTGCCGTATTGCAGGCAATGACCAATGCTTTGATATCTCGAGAGAGGAGATAGTCAACGATAGTGTCAACACGCTTTTTAATGAAGGCGTCGTCACGGTCTCCCCATGGGGCAAAACCACAATCAGCAGTGTAGATCAAGTTTTCAAGAGGTCCTTGGGCGCGAATGGCGCTCATCACAGAGAGTCCACCAAAGCCAGAATCCAGTAAACCAATAGGCTGATTTGACATTATGAGTTCCTTTTTTGAGAGCGCAAAAGACGGGTTTCATTGATTAAAATAGCGACGACAATAAGAGCACCACCTAACCAACCAGCCCAACCCAGTTCTTCCCCGATAAACCAACCAATCATCGCAGCGAACACGCTTTCCATCGCAAAAATGACGGCAGCTCGACCTGCGGAAACTGTTTTTTGTCCCCAGGTGAGGAGCATTTGAGCAAAGCCCACAATAAAGCCCAACCAAATAATGGAGGCAAGGAGTGTGGGCGTCCACTCTGTTGGTGCGAAGGGCCAAAGTGGAATATAAGGCCCTACTAAACGAGTTACTGCGCAGAGAACTGCGACCGTAGTGAGTTGGGTGAAAGTGAGAGGAAGAGCTTCATTTTTTGCAGCAACCAATCCCACCATGATGATCTCTGTGGCTGAGATGAAAGCACAAAGAATAGTCACCCATTCACCAAAGTTATTGCTAAAACTTAGCGTAAAGGGATTAGCAAGTAGCAAGAGCCCAGCGAATGCGATCAGAACGCCAAGAATAGCGTTCACGTCTGGCTTTTTCCCAAATACCACCCAAATCATGAGAGGCGTAAAAGGCACGTAGAGTGCAGTTAAAAAACCAGAGGTGGAGCTATTAATCGTCATTAGCCCTAGTGCATTGGTAATGTAACCAGCATAGAGCAAAATACCCGTCGTGATGCCAGTTTTCCAAGTGTGGCGGAGAATCACACTAACACGGCCTCGAAGCGCAATTCCCACGATTGCCGCTCCAATTAAAAAACGACACATCACCAACATAAAGGGATCTGTGTACTTCAAAGCGGTTGCCGTTGAGATAAACGAACTTCCCCATAAAAAAGTGGCCGTGACGAGGGCGACCATCGGGAGAAAAGACTGATAGCGTTCGAGGAACGTTTTGAGCATAGCTTTAGAGATTTAAGAGCTCTGACCAATGTGCTTCATCAACACCAATGCTAAGCGTACCGTCTTCAAAAGCAATCACAGGGCGCTTAATGAGAGTGGGCATGGCTAAGAGTTGAGCTCGAAGACCAGCAGGGCTTTCCAGCGCTTTGTTGCGTTCTTCTTCGGTGAGTTTTCGCCAACCTAAGCCCTTGCGATTAAGGAGCGCATCGGCTACTGGCGAGGCAAGCCAGGTGTCGAGGAGGGATTCGGGAAGGCCTTCTTTTTTGAAGTTGTGAAACAAATAAGGAATCTTGTGCTCATCAAACCAGGCGAAAGCTTTTTTGACAGCCCCACAATTAGGGATGCCGTAAATCGTAATCATGAAAAAGTACTCCTAAAAACATTAAGCAGCTGCGCGCCCTAAACGATCATTGACAGCCGCCCAGTCTGGACCTTGAGGTGGACGCTCCACGAGAATACGAACCGCGCCATGCGCATCGAGTTGATGTAAATTTTCATAGAGTTTTCGTCCGTACTCTTGTACGGTTTCGGGAGCGGTAATTGCGAAGGCAACGCCTTCGAGCTTCTGCAAAACTTGTTTTGTCGCCATGACAGCAACTGGTTTACCGGCAAACTGAGCAAAACGATGGGGAAGATTAGTAGCACCAATCAATTCCAAACGAGTCTTAGGCGCGTAGTGGCTCTTTAAGCGTCCAGAAGCACGCGGGGCATCTTTACCAGCATCAGGTACTTCAAAACCTAAAGTTTCTTCAAGCATGGCACGAGTAATTACTCCGTGGCGTAATAGGCTAGGGTGACCGTCGGAGAGGTTGATGATGGTTGACTCCAAGCCAAACTCACAGAGGCCGCCGTCCAGAATCATGTCTAGTTTACCCTCTGGTTTGAGACCTAAGTCATCAGCTACGTGCTGAGCACTTGATGGGCTGATACGCCCAAAGGTATTAGCAGAGGGCGCAGTTAATCCTTTATGAGTTGGACCAGCGAAGCGTTTCAAGAGTTCGTGCGTGATGGGGTGTGATGGACAGCGCAGGGCAACGCTATCTTGCCCTCCAGTGACCCAAAGACCGCATCGATCATTTTTTTTGAGGACAATGGTCAACGGACCAGGCCAGTAGCGTTGCACCAGAAGCCATACTTCAGGTGGAATGTCTTTACACCAAAAATTGAGTGCCTCGGCGCTCGAGACATGAACGATGAGGGGATGGTCCGCTGGGCGTCCTTTTGCAGCATAAATGGACATTACAGCTTTTTCATTATCTGCATCTGCGGCTAGTCCATAAACCGTTTCCGTGGGGATAGCCACAAGACCACCTTGACGTAAAATTTCAATACTTTGCTCAATTGCCTTAATCGGCAAGGCTTTTTCGTTATCCATCATCGTTCTATTGGGAAGAAATCAGAGAAACTTCTATTTTATCTCGTGCTCAGAAGGGCGCAAAGAAATTTGAGACGAGAAATGGAAAAGAGGAGTATCCGCGATGAGCAGAACCCCTCTTTGAGAAAAAATTACGAAATGGCGAGTGTTTAGAAAGGCTCAGGTAGTTTCAGGATCTCCGAAACCTTGCGAGCACGTTCGAGCGCTTCAACAAGCGTCTTACCCAAAACCGTTACATGCCCCATTTTACGAGCACAACGAGCCTCTTCTTTGCCATAAATATGGAGCTTAGCACCAGGGACAGCCAAAACGCTAGCCCAGTCAGGTTCACGATGCTGATCATTTTCATCAAACCATTCGTCACCTAAAATGTTGAGCATCACTGCTGGGGAAACCTGAGTTGTATCGCCTAGCGGGAGTCCGGCCATGGTACGAACTTGCTGCTCGTACTGACTGCTCACACAAGCTTCAATGGTAGCGTGACCAGAATTGTGTGGTCGTGGAGCCATTTCATTTACGAGCAAACGGCCGTCTTCGAGCACAAAGAATTCCACGCAGAGCACACCTACATAGGAGAGTGCGGTGGCAATATCTTGTGCCTGCTGACGTGCTAAGTTGGCAATTTTTTCTTCAATGCGTGCAGGAAGAATAGAAACGGCGAGAATCCCATTGCGGTGCTTATTTTCCGATACAGGGAAGGTCGCGGTTTCGCCTTGTTGGTTGCGTGCGACAATGACAGAGACTTCCTTAGCAAGGGGCATACGTTTTTCTAAAATGCAAGGCACTTCGCCAAAGTCGCGATAAGCCGCACGGAGTTCTTCCATGGAACGCACTGTACGCTGACCTTTGCCATCGTAACCAAAGCTCGCGGTTTTGAGAATGCCAGGGAAAAGCGAAGGATTAACGGCTTCGAGTTCTTCAAGAGAACGCACAGGTTCGTTGGGGGCGACTTCAGCCCCAGCCTTTTGAGCAAAGGCTTTTTCGAGGTTGCGATCTTGAGTTACTGCGAGAGCAGTAGAGGGCGGAGCCACAACTAGACCAGCTTCTTCAAAATGACGTAGTGCTGTGGCGGGAACGTTTTCAAATTCCGTTGTGACTGCAGGGACCTTTTTGACCATTTCGTCAAGCAGAGCAGGGTCGGTATAGGCACCCTTGAGATGTTCCAAGGATACTTCACTCGCAGGACTCTTTTCATTGGGGTCGAGTACACAGACATGGAACCCCATGGTCGCGGCGCTTTGCGCAAACATACGACCGAGCTGACCGCCACCCATGAGACCAAGCGTGGTGCCAGGGGTGAGCGCTTTAGTGCAAGTCAATTTATTTGTCACGATTAGTCCCCCAACCTCATGTTTTTCGCTTTCTGATTTTGTTCACGACGGAAAGCGGCTAAGCGTTCAGCTAAAGCGTTATCGGTGACGGAGAGAATTTGCACGGCGTAAAGTGCGGCGTTAGCAGCGCCAGCTTCGCCAATAGCAAACGTCCCAACAGGAACTCCCTTAGGCATTTGGACAATAGAGAGGAGGCTATCTTCGCCTCTCAAGTATTTAGAAGGGATGGGTACACCACAGACTGGAAGGGTGCACTTTGCAGCAACCATACCAGGCAAGTGAGCGGCACCACCAGCTCCAGCGATAATTACCTTGAGCCCACGACCTCTGGCTGTTTTGGCATACTCAAACATTTCGTCGGGCATGCGGTGAGCGCTGACGACTCGTGCTTCATAAGGGATATCAAATAGTTTGAGCATCTCGGCGGCGAGCCTCATGGTCGGCCAATCCGAGTTACTACCCATGATGATTCCTACGACTGGCTTCTGGGTATCCGTCATGACGATGTTATCCTCTGAGCAAAAAGTGTGATTAACCAAGAAAAGTGAGACCGGCAACACTGAATGCTCGAGAGTGTTACCGGTCAAATGGGGCAAAAACGTTGCTTATGGTTCGATATCGTAACCTGACAGACGACGCAAGGCTTCGCGGTACTTGTCAGCCGTCTTTTCGATGACTTCTTCTGGCAATTTTGGTGCGGGTGGGGTCTTATCCCAAGGTTGGGTTTCTAGCCAATCACGCACGAACTGCTTATCAAAGCTAGGTGGAGACATACCAACTTCATAGTCTTCGGCTGGCCAGAAACGGCTCGAATCAGGCGTTAAGACCTCGTCCATCAAGCGGATTTGACCATTAGTGTCAATACCGAATTCAAACTTCGTATCGGCAATAATGATGCCACGCGTCGCAGCGTATTCGCTGGCACGACGATAGAGTTCCAACGTGGCGTTTTTAATCGTTGTGGCGATTTCTTCGCCATAGAGTTCAACGACACATTCAAACGAAATATTTTCGTCGTGTGTACCAACCTCAGCCTTAGCCGCTGGAGTGAAGATCGGTTCGGGAAGTTTTTCGCCCATACGCAAGCCTGGTGGTAATTCAATACCGCACACTTTACCTGTGGCCTGATAGTCTTTCCAGCCCCCGCCAATGATGTAGCCGCGAGCGACGCACTCTACCAAAATGGGCTTGAGGCGCATAGCGACAACAGCACGACCACGAACTTGTTCAACTTCGTCTGGTGCAACAACCGTAGTAGGATCGATGTCAGTGAGATGATTGGGAAGGACGCCCTCGAGTTTCTTGAACCAGAAATCGGTCATCGAGGTGAGAACTTTGCCTTTGCCTGGAATGGGATCGCCAAGAATGACGTCAAAAGCGGAAATGCGATCAGTGGCAACAATGAGGAGTTTGTCATCACCGACGAGATAGCTATCACGAACCTTGCCAGAGTACACCTTCGGCAAAGAAGTGATGGAAGTTTTAGAAAGACCTGCCATAAGAGTCTCCATCGAGAGAATCAGCACACCTTTGGGTAAAGAGTGAGCTGGGGTTTTTAAAGATGTTCTTATTCTAAAACTCTCAAGGAGTTCACGTGCACTCTAGGCTGGAAAAATCGTTCAATGTGAGTAGAAAATCTTAGGAAATCCAAGACCAAATGAGCGGGAGCAGGATCACTAACCAGATCAAAACGCAGATGATCAAAGCTAAGAGAACGGCCGCACTACCCATATCTTTAGCGCGACCACTTAGAGGATGTATTTCAGTGCCGATGCGATCTACGACGGCTTCCAAAGCGGAATTAAGAATTTCAGTGAGAAGTAGCCCCAAGACAGCTACAATCAAGAGCACCGTTTCGAGCCATGTTACTGGCAAAATAATCGCAAGGGGGATCAAGACAGTTGCCGCGAGTGTTTCTTCGCGGAAGGCTGCTTCGTTGGCAAAGGCTGCTTTAAAGCCTTTCCAAGAATAACCTGTAGCGTTAATCAAGCGACGAAGACCGGTTTTGCCTTTGAGCGATTCAGCATTTTTCGTATCGGGCATAGCTTGTCCCCAGAAGAAACAATGAGCGAGGAATGGATACAATAGAGCGCCCAGAGAGAAGTCCCTGGGCGCTGGTTACTTTACTCTAAAAGAGCCACTACTTCTCAAGTATTAGAGAACGTTCTGACGCAACGTGCCGTCAGCGTAGAGAGCGGCCATCTTGTCAAGCAAGATCGGTTTGATCTTGGCACCCTGGCCTTCGCAACCGAACTCGAGGTAGCGAGACTTGCAGAGTTCTTTAGCCTGATTACGAGCAACCTTCAAGTAGTCGCGTGGGTCGAACTTCGAGGGGTTTTCAACGAGGAACTGACGAATAGCAGCCGTCATACCCAAGCGGATATCGGTGTCGATGTTCACCTTACGTACACCGTGTTTGATAGCTTCCTGAATTTCCTCAACAGGCACACCATAGGTTTCGCGCATGTCACCACCGAATTCACGAATGGTGGCGAGGTATTCCTGAGGAACAGAGGAAGAACCGTGCATCACCAAATGGGTGTTGGGCAAGCGAGCATGAATTTCCTTCACGCGTTCAATGGAAAGAATGTCACCCGAGGGCTTCCGGGTGAACTTATAAGCACCGTGAGAGGTACCAATAGCGATAGCCAAAGCGTCCAACTGGGTGAGTTTCACGAATTCAGCAGCCTGATCCGGATCGGTCAAGAGCTGATCACGCGTCATCTTGGAATCGGCCCCATGACCATCTTCCTTGTCTCCACGCATGGTTTCCAAGGAACCCAAACAGCCCAATTCACCTTCAACGGAAACACCGATGCAGTGAGCCATTTCGACTACACGGCGGGTGACGTCAACGTTGTATTCGTAGGTGGAGATGGTTTTACCGTCGCTCATCAAAGAACCATCCATCATGACGGAAGAGAAGCCAGAGCGCATAGCGCCTTGGCAAACAGCAGGGCTCTGGCCGTGGTCCTGATGCATACAAACGGGCACATCAGGATAAGATTCAACAGCAGCGACAATAAGATGACGTAAGAAAGCTTCACCAGCATAGCGACGAGCGCCAGCTGAAGCCTGCATGATCACAGGCGCACCGACTTCGCTAGCCGCGGACATGATGGCCTGAACCTGTTCAAGATTATTAACGTTAAAAGCGGGAACGCCGTAGCCATTTTCAGCGGCGTGATCGAGTAACTGACGCATGGATACAAGTGCCATGGCATAAACTCCGAAGCAAAAAAGAATAAAAACAGCAAGACGATTTCATCAACGTATTTTTTGGCGCGTGCGCGTCTCAAATGAGAACGAGAAATGAAATCAGTGTTGCGCAATATTGTATAGTGTTTAACCCCATTTCTGGGAAAAAACCCTCTTCTTAAGGAAAAAGAGGGATTAAACTTTGTAAGTAAATACTCACTAACCGGCGAAAATACTGCGGTTAGACTGCAGTTGCTTTTGGATGCCGCGATAAATCGCCTGAGCAATACGTGCTTGATGCTTAGGATTATTCAAGAAAACTTCTTCAGCGGGATTGGAGATAAATGCGGTTTCCACCAAAATGGAAGGAATACCTTGCCCCTTTAACACTGCAAAACCAGCCTGCTCCACATGATTTTTGTGCAGACGGTTAATACTCCCCATTTCTCGAAGCACTTCTTTGCCGAGTCCTAAGCTGTAGTTAATCGTCCAATCAGAGGTCATGTCTACTAAGACGGAAGCGACCTCTTTATTGACGCTGGAGATATTAATCCCCCCGATCAAGTCCGATTCGTTTTGGCTTTTTGCTAGCCAGCGCGCAGCCGCGGAGGTTGCTCCTCGTTCAGAAAGGGCAAAAACGCTAGAGCCACGCGCACTTCGGTTAATAAAGGCATCCGCGTGAATACTTACTAACAGATGAGCACGCGCCTTTTGAGCGATTTTTACACGGGCACCAAGACTCACAAAGTGGTCTGAGTTACGCGTCATAATGGCGCGCATATTGGGATCAGCGTTGACGAGAGCATTAAGTTGACGAGCAATTTTGAGTACCACATCTTTTTCGTGCGTACGACGAGCGCCTGTAGCCCCAGGGTCTTCGCCACCGTGTCCAGGATCGATCACAATGAGCAAAGGTTCTCGTGCCTTTTTCTTTGGTGTTGGACGAGATTTTCCGGGTTTTTGCACTGGCTTCTTAGGTTCCGCAGGTGTCTGCGTTTCACGTGCTGCAGTCGTTTCTGAAGCTGGCGTTTCTTCCGTTTGTTTTTCAGACAATTCCGCGATCAAAGAGCCCAATGGATCGTCAGTGGTTTTAGACGTGTCGCTTAGTTCGCCTGCCAATAGGCGGCTAATTGGATCCTTCGGTACAGCAGGGTAGATGTCAAAAACCAAACGATAGTGGTAATTGGCCACTGGTTTTAACTGGAATACATCTGGGCGGACATCTTGCTTGAGTTCCATCACGAGGCGAAGCGTGTCTGGCTGATATTGTCCGATGCGAATTGCAGCAATGTACGGATCGTTTGCTTTCACAGACTCGATCTGTTTGCGTAGCTGAGGAGTAAGCGCTAACCCTTTAATGTCAACCACTAAGCGCAATGGACTCGACGTTCTCAAGAAAAAGTATTTAAAGTCGAGAGGAGTGTCGTGTTCAATCGTCACACGTGTGTACTCATCAGATGGCCACATGCGCACGTCAATTAAGCGCGTGCCATGAGCAATTTGCCACGGAGCTAGACTTAACAAAACGGAGCCAGCAGAGGCCGCGAGCAAGGCACGACGGTTGGTTGGCATGCTTATTGTTCTCCTAATTTTTTTAATAAAGTTTCGCCAAGCGAGCTCAATGCTTCCAACTCAGCGATGCGCCCTAAACCGTCAATAGTCAGACGAAGTTCAATATCGGACTGTGGAACAAAAGGTTGTGCTTTTTCAGTCCATTCGGTGACGCAAATCTGACCAGCCCCAAAAAGATCCCGGAAGCCTGCATCATCAAATTCATAAGGCGTTTCGAACCGGTAAAAGTCAAAGTGATTCATCGTCACACCCAGAATGGGGTAAGTTTCGACGAGAGAAAATGTAGGACTTTTCACGGCCCCCGCGAAGCCCCAAGCACGAAGCATGGCTCGAGCGAACGTTGTTTTTCCAGCACCCAAGTCTCCATCAAAGGCGAGCACGAGACCAGAGTTTACCCAGAGATCTCGCGTCTCTCGGATGATGTTGGCCACGCATGTGGCGAGACGATCCGTGTCGCTTGGCATCGGCAGTGGAAACTTTAATGATGTCGCTCTGTCTGACATGATGTGATCAATAGATGGAATACGTAAAGAGTTTGAGCCTACCATTGTACTGTGAGCGAGCGCTTCTGCTAAAGAGATAGCGCAGAAAGAGGAAAGAACATGGAAACGAGAATAGCTTAGATGTAATAAAATATGTCTACTATTGATTCTTGGCGAAATTTTTACCATAATCTTTTCCTCAGCGTTTGTCTTAATGAACGCTACCCTGTGTGCCGGTGTAGCTCAGCTGGTAGAGCAGCGCATTCGTAATGCGAAGGTCGGGAGTTCAAATCTCTTCTCCGGCACCAGTTCTCTTCAATGAACTTAACAGGGGCTAACGAAGGTCGATTTAGTAGTTGACCTTTTGTTGTTTCTGTATTTCCTCTTTCTTCACTTTTTCAAAATTCAGCTTTTGCTTGCCAAACTGGGCAATATCCCTAACCTCTT